>Ga0182008_10000004_pt1 | contig 436804 bp, 354 predicted proteins | sample Sormic07211129_1_FD_120482 | JGI IMG/M metagenome (GOLD analysis project Ga0182008, IMG submission 120482) | Rhizosphere microbial communities from Sorghum bicolor, Mead, Nebraska, USA - 072115-129_1 metaG | ecosystem: Host-associated > Plants > Roots > Rhizosphere | place: USA: Nebraska... | reverse complement strand
ACAACATCGCTTAAAGGTTTTAATCGCGACGATACTGCCATTGAAATGGATTGTTTTTGGTTTGGTTTCGGATTTAGAAAAAATCGGAATTTGGACCTATAATATAGTCGCTCCTGACACCACATTAAAACGCACCTTGTTCGGACCTCGTTCGACCAGCGGCGAACGAGGTCCGAACAAAAGCGGTAGAAGAAGCGAAGAACTTGAAGAACCCAAAAAAAAAGTGATAATGAGAATTATCACTACCACTTTTTGTATTTTTTTAATACCAGGCTATCAGGATGACGATCGAATATAGATAGATACAGTGTACCCAACCAAGAATCAAATGCATATAAACAAGAAAACGGAGACTCGCTTCTTTCGATTTGAGTTCTCCGTTTCCACCTTTTTACCGCCATAGCTATAAAAAGGCACCAATTCTTCTTTTACTTTACCATTTCGTAGTATTCTTAGTTTTCACAAACTTCAAACCCCGTCTAAGTTATCTCATTGTGAATCATCCCGTAGGCTTCTTCAACTGAGATACGTCTGTTTTGATGCAGTCTACATACCTTTGCGCTGGGCTCCGGTAATCTTAAATCTCGTATTCTCTGTCTCCTTTGAACTTCGAGTTTTTCTTTACTGATCTTTGAAATTTCCAGAATCTTTTTGCCCTTAAGCTAAGTGTTCTTTTTGGAATTTCTTCAGACTGTCAAAGTACTTCGTAATTGATAGATCTAATTTACATACTTAAATCATTGAAAACAAGGAAAATGTGATATTTTTTTATTAACACAAAATCAGCATCCGTCAACAACTTATCAACAACCGTAACACACCTTATCAACAGGTTTTAACATAATTACTAACAAACACTAAAACAAAACACCATTACAACCAGCTATTTCACAAAAAAGAAAAACAATTAACACAAACATTACCATTTTAAGTCACCCTCTACTTTTCAATTCAATTTGAAATTGTGATATTTATTAAATAACATTAAAGCATGAACCTATTACGCCCCTTCCCTATTGTATCTTTTTTGCTTTTGGGCTTACTATATTTAAGTAGTTGCAACCAGTCAGAAAAAAAGGCTTCTAAAATCACAAAAGACTCACTAAAAAGGCGTTCCATAAAAGAATGGAACAAAACTATCCCGGGAAACTTTAATTCAGACCAAGAGCTTTTCTTTGATACACTCCAAATAGAATCATTCATTACAGCGCATCCGCAACTGGAAGAATACGCTCCGTCCATCCGTAAATTTTACAACAGCAGGCATTTTGCCTTTGCATGGTACAACAAAAATGGATTAATAGAGCAAGCTGGTAACCTTACCGACAGGGTTAAAAACCTAAAAGATGAAGGAATAAACAAAGATGTACCTTATCGTGCTTCGCTGGATTCGATGATTTATGCCAAACAAACTAGAAAACCAAACATTAATCTGGAACTGATGCTTACCGCCCAATATTTTGTTTTCGCTAAATTGGCTTGGGAAGGCATGGATGCGTCCATCAGTAAATCTACTCAATGGTTTCTGCCACGAAAGAAAATTGCTTACGATGCATATTTGGACAGCATGATTAAAACCCCTGCTAAATTTGCAGGTACAACGGTTGCTCCGGTTTACAGACAATATGATCTATTAAAGAACTTCCTGATTAAATACAGAAATCTGGAACAAAAGGATAGCTGGCAACCTATTGTGGCCGACAAAAAATCATATAAGCCAGGTGATTCTTCTGAGGTAATTGTAAAAATCAAGACACGCTTATTTAAATTGGAGGATTTTAAAGGAGACACCACCAGTATACATTATGACGATGAACTTCTGGCGGCCGTAAAACAATTTCAAGAAAGAAATGGAATGACCCCAGATGGTTCAATTGGGCCAGGTACATTAACAGAGCTAAATACCTCATTAAAAAAACGAATCAGGCAACTTTTGGTAAATATGGAGCGTAGCAGATGGCTCCCTGTAAAAGTAGATTCAAGCTATCTTGCTGTAAATATCCCAGAGTTCAAACTACATGTTTACCATTCAGACAGCTTGTTGTGGAGTGGAAATGTTGTGGTCGGTCAATCTCTGCACAAAACTGTTATCTTTTCGGGAGATATGAAATACGTGGTATTTAGTCCTTATTGGAATGTCCCAACCAGCATAGTTCGGAATGAAATTTTACCTGCTATGCGACGCAACAAAAACTACGTCAGCACGCATCAAATGGAAATAACGGGGTACAGTGGTGGTTTGCCGGTAGTGCGACAAAAGCCTGGCCCTAAAAATTCTTTAGGACTTGTAAAGTTTTTATTCCCTAATAGTTACGATATATATCTTCACGACACTCCCGCGAAGTCACTATTTGGAGAGTCATCAAGAGCATTTAGTCATGGCTGTATAAGGGTAGAGAATCCAACAAAGCTGGCAGAATTTCTGCTTAAGGATAACAAAGGCTGGGATGCTACTAAAATAAAAGCAGCTATGAATGCAGGTAAAGAGCAATATATTACGCTTAAAAAGAAAGTACCTGTTTACATAGCTTATTTCACTGCCTTTACAGACCGCAATAACCACCTAAATTTCCGAAAAGATATTTACAGTAGAGATGAGCCATTGGCCGATATGCTGCTTAAAGAAGAATAATTGTAATTTTTCTTAATCCTGCTGTAGCGATTTCCCAACTAGTCTCGTTTAGTTGTTGAGAGCGTTAATTTAGATTCGGGGTCGGCTCTTATGAGCCGGCCTTGTTTTTTACTGAATTACGAATACTCAATAACTAATACAAACTATAAACCAAATCTTATGGCGACTAAATCCTTTACTAAAAGCTCTTACTCAAACTCCTTTGTAATTTGCATTATTGCTATTGCTATACTCCTTTTAACTTTACTAATGCAGTCCTGCAAAAACAATGATCCCGCTCCGGAGTCTCGCATAACTCTATTGAGCGTTACCAATGCCTCACCAACATTAGCTACTTATAATTTCTATTTGAATAATACAAAAATACATAATGGAGCCCTTCCTTTTGGAGGAGGAATACCTTATATACGTTTAAATCCAGGAATATTTACAGCGAAACTTACCACCGAAAGCAGCACCGAAAGTTTGCTTTCAGAAAGTTTAACGCTTGAAAATGGCGAAGCCTACTCCTTGTTCGTTATTGAAAAAGGAACAGCACTTGATTACCTCCTTATTAACGATGAGATTAAAACTCCTGGAGATGACAAAGCACGTGTAAGGTTTATCAATTTATCGCCAGATGCCTCTGCCCTTAATATTGCGACCAAAGATGGTGTTGCAATAGCTACCGACAAAGCTTTTAAAGCTGCAAGTGAGTTTATTGAAATTCCTGCCAAAGTTTATACTTTCGAAATTAAAGATAAAGCTACAGGCGCTCTTAAAACTGAAATCAAAGATTTCGACATTAAGAAAGGTAAAATTTACACCATCATCGCAAGAGGTATGCTTACTCCAACCGGAACTGAACATCCGCTTAGCGGACAAATTACCGCAGTACAATAATACCCTACATCTCCTCCCTCTCAATGGCGGCTATTTTTTCTAATCGTTTAACATGTCGTTCTTCGTTAGAAAAGATAGCCTTGAGAAATGCCCGCACAATATCTTTGGCTAATTCAATGCCTATAACGCGCTCTCCAATACACAAAACATTAACATCATCGTGTTCTACAGATTGATGTGCCGAGTAGGTATCATGACAAACACCTGCCCTAATACCCTTAAATTTATTAGCAGCAATACTAACTCCTACTGAGCTGCCACACACCAAAATCCCCCTATCACCTTCGTTATTAAGTAATGCACGAGATACATGGGCCGCATGATCAGGATAGTCGCTTGGTGCATGAGTATGTGTACCTTTGTCAATTACCTCATATCCCTCATCAAGCATCATTTTCACCAATATGGTTTTGTAAGTAAAACCCGCATGATCTGATCCAATTATTACTTTCATAAATTCAGATTTTATTTCTTTGATTCTAATTCTTCAATAGTAAATGCTTTTTGGCGGCTTTTAAATTTTTGGCGAACACTTACTACATCTTTAACATCTACTTTCCCAGCATTGTTTTGCCAGGAGCTTCTAATGAAACTTAATAATTGTGCAATGTCTTCATCAGAAATCTCTTCGCTATGACCTACTCCCGGCATGTCACCGGCAATTTCAGGTGCCTGATAAACATGACCATTAACATTTACCGGACCTGTTAATCCAAATAAAACAATTGATAACAAGGTGTTTTTGTCGCCATTTACCCATTGCGACTTATTTAAAGGAGGGGCTAAAGATGCTATCCCGTTTCCATCTGCTGAGTGGCAGGTTTGACAAGTTGATAAGAATAGTGCCGATCCTTTAGGATATTGTTTCGCAAGTACCTTCGGATCACGATTCTTTTGAGCATTATTATAAGCCGTAATTACGCTTTGCAATTGCTTGTTTATTTTGAGACTTGTATCTGGTTCAAATTTCGCTATGGCTTCTTTAAAGCTTTCCTCGCGGTAGGCCAAATTGCTAATCACAGCATCAGATACAAAGTTGCTGTTTGGATATTTTTTAACCAGATTTACCAATAACTCATCAGCCAACTTTTCATTAAATGGCTTAATGTACCTGGCTAAAAATGCTACATAAGGAGCTGCAAGTTCATCATTATTTGCAACTAGATCATTTAGTGCTTTGATGTAATAACTGTAAGAGCTCTGATTAATTACAGAAGGAAGCACTGCTAATGTTTGCATCCGTATTGGCCATTGAGTGTTTTTCAATAATATTAACACTTCATTGGTTTCTAATGCATTGAGCCCCTCTAACGTCCATAAAGCATGAATTACCTCCAAAGGATTGGCTGTTTGCTTTAAAACTGATTTTAAAAGAGGTATTGCCTGTTTATATTTCCCATCTATCAGCGTTTGTTGAGCCATATCTCGTACAAAGCCATTTGAACTACCTAAAAGGCTTACCAGCTTTTCAGGATCATTAGGTATGCTTGTAAAAACTGTTTTTTTACTTTTAGGAACAATCTTATAAATTCTACCGCAATTTAATGGTTGTGTCAAGTTTCTGGCTTTAATTTGCCCCGAAAGATAAGGTGTCACATAGGTTTTATGCTGTATAATCCCTCTGTACATATCAACAACGTATATAGCGCCATCAGGGCCGTTATACAAACTAACGGGCCTGAACCTTTCGTCGACACTAGCCAAAAACTCCTTACCCTTATACGCTTGCTCTCCCTTTACAACGTATCCGTTTTCGGTTAAAACATCTCTTTTAATCAAATTTGCTGATGGTTCGGCTACAAACGCATTAAAATCAAAAGCACTACCAAACAGGTCTCCGCGGTATATTAGAGGGCTGCATGCTGCTGTAAAGTTCACTAATCTTAAACTATCATCTAAAATACCAGCCGAATAACCTCTGTTTACACCAGGAGTAGGCCTAATTGGGTACACTCTATTATTTGGCACTGTTCTCTCCGAAAAGCCGTCTACTCCCCTTTGGTTTTTATTGGCAGAGCCGAAACCAGGAGTAAAATAATCGCTTATTACATTTGATGAATTATCATTGTAGTATAACCGTCCGTAATTATCCTGACTAACACCCCATTGTCCTCTAAAATGCGTGTTTTCAATTAACCATTTATCACCTTGCTTTCTGTATCTTTTACTTGATTTCGCATTATAAATCCAATTATCCAACGCTCTTAACAAGCCATTTGGCTGATGCTCCACATTACCCTCGCCTGCATATTTATCATCTACAAGTGTTCTTTTTACAGGCTTATCGTTTTTAAGCTCATAGTACCATAAGTTTGGTGGTTCTGCAACCAGAATACCATCTTCAATTAAACAAATGGCTCTAGGCAATACCAACGAATCAATCACCAGTTTACGTTCGTCAGCAACACCATCCTTATTTTTATCTTCCAGGATAATGATTTTCCCTGTAGGCTTATCCTCACCGGTACCAAGCGTATCTGGCATATAGCCATTCATTTCTACCACCCACATGCGCCCTTTATTATCAAATGACATCGCAACTGGTGTTGTTACCATCGGTTCTGCCGCTATCAGTTTTACTTCAAAACCATCTTCAACCACCATTTTACTGATGGCCTCATCTGCAGGAACGACAGGAGCCAAGTTAAAATCAATAGGTTTATTCTGAACAGATGTATTGACAGTAGCTTTCTTGTAACTCTGACATTGGTATAGAGAAAAGACAACAAATGCTAAGAATATATATATGTAAACTTTCATAATAAGGATAAAACGCGCTGATAGTTAACTGTTTTTAGAAGGAATTTGTTGAAGTACTTTTAGTAAATAGCCCCAAAACTTCTGTACCGAAGAGATCTGTACTTTTTCATCTGGAGAGTGTGCACCGTGGATTGTGGGCCCAAAAGAAATCATATCCATACCCGGAAGGTGAGCACCCAGGATACCGCATTCTAAACCTGCATGGCAGGCATTAATATTAGGTTCCGAATTAAAACTTGCTCTGTATAAATCCGCCATGAGCGCTAATATTGCTGAGTCAGCATTGGGCTTCCAACCGGGATAGTCTCCACTACGCGAAACATCGCAACCAATAATCTCAAGTGAAGCGCCAACTGCAAGTGCTACATCTCTTTTGGTACTTTCTACACTGCTACGTTGCAGCGACTGAGTAACGAATTCTCCATTTCCAATAATAAACCTTGCCAGGTTAGAAGATGCCTCTACCAGGTCTGCAATATCCGGGCTCATTCTAAAAACCCCATTAGGTAGCGCATAAATTGCATTAACAATCTTCGTAAAATCAACCTCATCCATTACAAAGTCTGGCAGCTCAGTTTCTGTTGCAGCAATAGTTAATGAAGGTTCTATTGCATGATATTCAGCCTCAATAATTGAAGCAAAGCTTTTCACAAATGAGCCAAACTTCTCTTTATCAGTATTTTCTATAGCCACTACAGCCTTTGATTCTCTTGGAATGGCATTTCTTAAACTTCCACCATCAACTGAACTCAATTGAACACCGATTTCCTTATTAGCTTCATAAAGCAATCGGTTCATTAATTTATTTGCATTAGCCCTGCCTTTGTGGATATCCATACCAGAGTGTCCACCTAGTAAACCCTTTATAGAGATTTGGTAGGCTATTTTATTACTTGCTAGTTGTTTTTGCTTATAACTATATATCGTATTTGTATCTATCCCTCCGGCACATCCGATGGTTAGTTCATCATCTTCTTCGGTATCAAGATTAAGCAAAATGGTACCAGACAAGTTAACTGGATCAAGCTCCTTTGCTCCTGTCATCCCGGTCTCTTCATCAATTGTCAATAAGGCTTCTATTGCCGGATGAGCAATATCTGAGGAAGCAAGAATGCTCATAATAGTAGCTACACCAATGCCGTTGTCGGCGCCCAGAGTAGTACCCTTTGCTTTTACCCAATCGCCATCTACATACATTTCAATGCCCTGGGTATCAAAATTAAAAACAGTATCACCATTCTTTTGATGAACCATATCCAGATGCGACTGAAGTATTATGGTTTGCCTATTTTCCATGCCCGCTGTTGCCGGCTTTTTAATAACCACATTACCGATATGATCTTCAACAGTTTCCAATCCAAGACCTTTACCGAAATCAACCATAAACCGGATTACCCGCTGCTCCTTTTTCGAAGCGCGAGGTATTGCATTTAAACTGATAAAATTATTCCAAAGCGCTGCAGGCTCTAAATTCTCGACTTTCATTCCCATCTCATTTGTATATAAACAAACTTAGAGAAAAGTTTTTATATACAAATAAGGCTAATCTTTTATCATCTTATTGTTGCACAACATCTGTATTTGCAAGCACTTAACATGGAAAACCTTTCCCAAAATCGGGCACTTCAATGTAAAAATTAGGTTTTAAATGACGCTAATTGTTGTAAAGAATATGATATTAGCACTTTCTTTATTAAAAACACCGTATGAAAAAAATATTATTCTCTTTAATCCTTTGTGCATTTTCTACCATTGCTTTTTCACAAGCACTTACGCCTGGCAGCGCATTGCCTGCTGCAGTTTTCTATAAAACTGATGGAAATTCTTATTCAACAAATCAGATTCCTAAAGGAAAAAAAGCTTTACTAATGTTCTTTGATGCCACTTGCGAGCATTGCCAAAGAACAGCTGCAAACATGTCGAAAAGAACCAAAGAATTAACTGGGGTTAATATTTACATGATTACTCAGGATGAGCAACGCTCTATTGATTACTTCTTTACCAAGTTCGGAAAACCATTACAGGCTTTAAAGAATGTTACAATTTTACAAGATAAAGATCGCGTATTCATTCCATTGTTTCATCCTAAGCAATATCCATCGCTATATCTTTACGATAAAGCTAAAAATCTTACATTCTACTCTAGTAATGAAAAGGACTTACAGAAGTTCTTCGACCTGATGAAGTAACATTATTCTATTGTAAGCACCATCCCATAACTCAATACGCTTTTTAAGCGACTCAATAGTTGCCTGCTCTGCTGTTTTCCAGTGGTCTTCGCTTGTACCGCAAAGGTCTGAAGTCATTTCAAGAGCAAGGTGACTGTGATGACCTCCATCAACTTCAATATGTCTGTCGAGGTAATATTTGAATAAAGAGATCTGATCCGGGAATTTCTTATTTAGGTCGTTTACTATGGTTAAGAACATATTTGGAATCAAATCTTCCCTACCAAATGTAAACGTGCTTGCCTGTAGATGCGGCTGGTTACTGTTGATGATTTTAAAAGTAAAATCTACAAAGCTTTTTGCCTCCGTTGGTGTTTCAGATAACTCGTAAGCCTTATTTAGATCCCCTGTTGCTTTCAATGCATGCACAAACTGATCAATCTGAGCAGTATTTGCACCACATTGATTCATGGCTTCAAGGTACATCTCAAAATGACTTTTCCTCTCGCCTTTGCTATCAATATCAGATTCTTCTCCAGCAACAATCTCATTAATCAAATACCTGTTATTTGCTGATCCGACAGGAAACCAGGGAATAGTTGTACAGGTTAAGTTAATCTGAAGCGATTTTAAAAGCGACATAAAATCCCAAACAGCATACACATGATACTGCATAAAGATTCTTAAATCTTCAAGATCATTGATAACTGAATAAACTCTATGATTAATTATCTCTTGCCTTAATGGCTCTATCTCGCTTTGAATTCTTTCCAGTGGTGGTGTACTACTCATCATTCCTTTTTCTTACAGGCCGCAAAGGTAAAAATTTACCACCAAAAACCCTGCACTTTAATACGTCCGCTAAAACCAGGCAATGCTTTAATTATTTTTCTAAGCTCTACAACCATTGGAACATTCCCTGCTAAATAAACAGCACCACTCTCAAGGCTTTGTTCACGCAGCCATTCTTGCAAGTTATCAATGTTGTTATGCACTTTTTGAGGGATTGCCTCAAGTGTCGAATCAAAATCAGACATAAATGCTTTCCTGTGTTCTTCTTCCTTAATTACCACAGCTCCCGAAACATTTCCTTTACCAGCCAATTGCTCTAAAGCCAGAAAATGTCCTATCGCAGAACTATCCCCGAGGCAAGTTAATGAAGCAGATGCAATTGGTTTTGTAAAAGTGCTTGAGATTCCAAGATAAGTAATATCATCCTTTGGTTTTAAGCTGGCGGCCCATTTGCTACCATCCCCATCGTGCGCGGCATCAACGTAAAGCGTACAAGTTTGCGTTTCGGCATCCCAATGGGCTGGCGTATAGTCTCTGTAAACGCCGCTGGCTACTTTACATTTCATGTGTTGCACACTTTGCCACTTGCTCATATCAACCCCAGGAAGGTGAAGATCTATTTCGTAAAATGTTGAAGGATTCCATGCACGTACATCTAGCACATGTCCGGTCTTACCAAATTGCTTTTCGAATATTACAAGTGCCTTCTTTTTTATGATATTCATAATTTTCTATTTTTATGCATTACAAAACAACACTAAAAACAGATAATAGGAAATGAAGAATATAGGGTAATTATTGGACTATTTACGGTATATAGTTCTAAAGGCGCCGGCAGATTTTCCGACAAACTTAGTAAACAATCTAGAGAAGTAAGTATGATCTGAGAAGCCTAATTCAAAAGAAATTTCTTTTACTGTTAAATCGGTATAATACAGCAACCTTTTTGCTTCTAATATAATTTCATTATGAATCCAGTAGCTAACAGGAAAACCCGTAAGCCCCTTAACTACCTCATTTAAATAGGTAAGCGATATATTTAATTTCTCGGCATACTCGGCCGGACTTTTAATTATTTTAAAACTTGTAAGCAGCAGACTTCTAAACTGAGTATTAATTTGAATGGCCCTAGTGTTTTGCTTTTGTGCAAATTGCGTTTGCGAAAGATAAAGCTCGGCAATCATCCCAATATAGGATTGAGCAAGAGAATGCGCAATCGACCTACTTAACGGTTCCTCAATGCTCAGAAACCTATCATATACCAATTGCACACACTGCTTGAATTTTACTGCATTCATATCGTCAAGTGTGAGCGGTTCATTAACTATGATGTATTGTTCAAAAACAGTCCTGTACTCTTCATTAACCAACAGGGTATCAATAGCAAGAAACCATCCCGTAGCATTCACATGACCTATGTTATGATGCACCTGACCTGGTGCCACATACAATATTGCACAGCCATCTATGTAAAGGGTTTTAAAATCAAGCATAAAACTGCTTTCCCCTTTTTCCTGAAATATAAAAATGTAATGATCGTCTCGATGTGCACCTAAAAGCGATGCGCGTTCTTTAGCACCCTCAAAGTAAATCATCTCCATGCCCGTCGAAGAACGCTCATGAAGTTTATGTACCGGAATATTGTTTTTCACGGCACTAATTTAGAACTTTTACGCGTAGTTTAATTTAGTAACTCTTTTGCTTCTTGCAATAAGCATCCAAGCAAACGCTGCACCAGTTAATGCCATTATTGAACCTACAGAAACGGGAGAAGTATAATCGAAGCCCGCTGCAAGTGGCAAACCACCTAAAAACGCACCAAGCGCATTACCTATATTAAAACTAGCCTGACTAACTGAAGCTGCAAGCATTTCTGAACCTTTAGCTGTATTGATCATCAACATTTGAATTGGTGATGCAGCAGCAAAGGCGATTGCACCGGTTACAAATGTCATGATGATAGCCATAATTTGATTTCCTGATACGTAATGCACGATTAAAAGACTAATAGACATTGCTACCAATAGCGTAAGCGTTGCCTTTGCAGGCGATATTTTATCTGCCAGTTTACCTCCAATAAAGTTACCTACCAGCATTCCTAATCCCGCCACAACCAAGATGTACGTGATTGAATTTGCAGCGAATCCAGAAACTTCGGTAAGCAATGGAGCAATATAACTATACCATGAAAACAACCCTCCTGTACCTATTGCAATCATTAATATGATTAACCATGATTCTGGAAGTTTAAAAAAGTTAAGCTCTTTACCTAAGTCGCGATTTTTAGTAGCAGGAAGTGCAGGCATCCATGATTTTAAGCTTAACAAAGTAACTATACCTACAATAACGATGATTACGAAAGTATATCTCCAAGAGTAATTATGACCTATATAGGTCCCCAGTGGCACGCCTATTACGTTTGCAATGGTTAGCCCTGCGAACATCAATGAAACAGATTGAGCTTCTTTACCCTTTTCTGCTAAGCGACTTGCAACTACAGAACCTACACCAAAGAAAGCTCCGTGTGGTAAGCCCGCAAGTAAACGAGCAGCAAACATGGTATTATAATCAGGTGCAAATGCAGAGAAGGCATTAAAGCCTGTAAACATCAACATTAAAACCATTAGTATCTTTTTGGGAGGGTAACTACCCGCAATTACAACTAATAAAGGTGCGCCAATTACAACTCCTAAAGCATAAGCAGAAATAAGATGCCCGGCCTGAGGTATGGTAATATTTAAATCTTTGGCAATGTCTGGCAAAAGGCCCATCATCACAAATTCTGTGATCCCGATTCCAAGGCCTCCAAGGGTTAAAGCAAGCAAACTTTTCTTCATAATCTAAAGGTACTTAGTGTAAAAAGTACACAATACAAAAGTAGATAATAAAATGACTTAATTAGTCTATTTTTAGTAAAAAAAGTTTTGGCTTATTTTAAGCTGTTATTTTCCATTTTCAACTCCAACTCGTTGATCCTCTTGGTTTGCTTTTTCTCCTTTGCATAACCAATTAACTCTTGATATGCTGCAAAGTGATAAGGATTTACCGCAATGGCCCTTTCGTATAGAATCTCACTTTCTGCTTTTTTCTGATTGACCTGAAGCAGTTTTGCCGAAGTATATAAATAATCGGAAGTATAAATATTGTCGCCCGTATTATTTACCCACTTTAGTAACTCCGAAGCCCTGGTTCTATATCCTGTTTCGGCAAGTAGCCTAATATACCTCAATTGATCGAGCCCTTTAACATACAATCTACCTGTTATAAATGGTTCCAAGTATATTTTAACGCTATCTCTATTCTTCAGTTCATTATAAAATTCGGCAATTCTTAGGTCGTAATCAGGTCTGTCGCTACCAGATGCCTTTAAAATTCTTTGAGCCTCTTTTACAGTAGCTATAGCCTCATTATATTTTTTGCTTTCCGCAAGTGCATCGGCATACATTGTTCTAAGTTCAAAGTTCTGAGGCTTTTGATCTACCAGCTTCTTTAAAATGGAAACCTGTAGTGTATCTCCAAGAGCCGCCTTTAGCGATGCGGAAAAAGCAATAGCTTCGTCTTTTCTGTCTCTTAAATAGGTAGATACCATAGCTCCTGTTTTAACATATTGATCTGCAGCTTCAATAGCTTCTTTTAGTCGGGCATTTCTTCTATACATTTCACGGAGCAGCAAATTGTTCTTTGCCAACTCCTGGAAATCATCTTCCAACTTAATAGATTGTTGCAGATAAGCTGCTTGTTGCCGAATAGATTCATCCTGATTAATCTGTCGGGCAGCATATTTAGCAGCAACCAGATCGGCATACACTACATAAACCGGAGCATAACCGGCATCAATGCGCTGCGCTTTTGTTAACCACTGCTCTGCGCCATTGAAATCCTTATTGTAAACTTTCAAATTGGCAATACTCAAAAAAGCAGGCAGATATTTCGCATCGTAAACTAAGGCCGTATCCAGATACGCTACTGCTATTTTCGAATTACCGGAACGACTAGCCAGATTAACATATACTTCAGCCCAATTACTAGCCATAGCCTTTTTATCACCAGCTGAATAGGCTTTTTCTTTGGAGATCAATTTATCCAGAAAACTATACATATCAGGATCTTTAGATTTTAAATCAGCAGTGGTATTCATAGATTTAAAATCTAGCGGATGCACCTTTACAGATTCAAAATATGCAGGATAGGTTTGTGCAAAATACTCGCTTTCATTGTTTTTAGAGTAATAATCGAGTGTATGCTTTTCTTTCATGGCATTGTAATATAACGTCCTGATCTCTCTGTTTTCAGCGTCAGTTAGAACAGCCCCATGAAACAAATGAACATACTCATGCAATACCACATTTCGCTCCATAAAGGCTCCACGCTCTACATATTCTATTCCGGCAGCCCCACTCCCAACACCTCTTATATCCATCCACTGCCTGTTATCAAAGGTAGTCATGTACCTAAAATCCGGAGCATTCATCGCTATTGCCAAATCCTGATGCAATGGAGGTATCTTAAAAGTATTACCTTGTTTAGATAGAAACGGGAAATATACGACAGAAGAATACAATTGATTCCAAACCATCGCCTTGGCCGTTTCTCCAGGATAGTAACTTACATCAGGAAACACTTTAGTGAAATTCTTAATATCTGTAATTTTAGTATTAGCTAATACTCTATTAATTGAATCGTAAGCATCCAGATAAGAAATCCGTTTAGATTTAATAACGGCCGATAAGCCATTATGCGCTGGCCCGTAATGCTTTTTTCTAAGTAAAACAGCTCTAAAAATGTATTCTGCCGAATCGAGACGCATTTCCCTATCAATATCAAATGCACCGTAATAAATCGAAGCCCTATGCATCAAAGGCAAAACAGAGCTACTGTACTGCTTTTCTACAGCCCTTGTAACGGCTATTGCGCCATGCACATCATTGTTTCTAATCAGGTCATCAGCTTTTAAAAGTGCTTTTCTAACCACCTCATCATTGGGCTCAACATAATCAGCATAGGTTAAATTGGTATGGCCATTGCCCCAATGCCAATGGGTTTGGTAATGAAGGGGGTTGAGGGCCAATGCTAGTTCCCATTGAGCTGCCATAGCACTAAGCTGAGTTGCGTCTACCCTTCTCCATATCGCATAACCATAGCTAAATCTTGCATCTGCATTGAAAGGATCTAGTTCAAGGGATTTAATCAATGGCTTTTCGGCCTGTTCAGGATGCTGATTCCAGAAGTAAACATCAGCTTCAAGCAGATATGCTTTAGCACTTTTGGGGTTTTTTTGTTGTATCTCTTTGGCGATCTGCAATGCACTTTGATACTCTTTTTGAAGCAACTTAACCCTCCCCAATAAAAGAGATGCCTCTTCACTTTCCGGATTGTTTTGAAGTACCTGCTTTGCCGTATTTTCGGCCTTTATGATACTCCATGCTTGTATCTCTAAAAAGCCTTTTAACAGCAGTGCCTTTTCATTTTTACGTTCTTGTTTTAATACCTGAGCTACTATAGCTTCTGCTTCTTTATACCTATTATTTAAGATTAGGTAATCTGCATTAAGTATCTGGTAATATGTATTATTATACTTCAACAATTCAATCAAAATTTCTGCTTCCTTCCAGGCGCCCAACTTAAGCATACTACTAATTGCAGACACAGAATCAGGCAAACTCCCATGCACCACGGAAAGCGGTTTCCTCATCAATGCCAACTTTGCAAAGGCTTGTTGTGTACTATCAGGATTAATAGACTGAGACCTGGTTGCAGCTCCATTAAGAATGAGAAACAGAATCAGAAAAAAGCAGCATCTTTTCATATTTACATTAAATATAATAGTTTTCTCCTTTCTCTTTTTTTTATCTGTTGCACGATTTTTAAGCTACTGCTACACAAAATGATAAAATTTCAATTTATTAAAACACTCTGGTACGGAATGTGTTACTATCTAAGTAAAAAACATCTATTATGAATTATAAAAAATTAATATCTAGCCGCTTGTCCAATTTCCCAAGTGTACCAACTGACAAATCTGGAGCAGTAATAGGATTATTAGCGGGATTAGCGGTAGGTGCTGTTATAGGGCTTTTATTTGCTCCCGACAGTGGAAAAAAAACAAGAGAGAAAATATCTGACAAAGCTTTAGACCTTGCAGATAATGTAAAAGATGGTTTTCATTCCATTAAGGATAATTTCAATAATGGAAAACAAAGCCTTAGTGGATTAAAAAATCAGGTTGTAGACAATGTTAAAACCAAAGTAAACAATGTTTCGCAAGAATTTAAAGACTTTAGAGATACAGAACTAGAGAAAGCAAAATCAGCAATTAAAAACACTGCCGATGATGCCAATGACGCAATACAAAACGCCTAGTTTACTATTTAATATCGAGAGCTATCCTTTGGTGTTTAAAAAACATTTTGGTTATCGGCACAAGCATTAAGCCACATAAACCAAAAATAACAAAGGATACTCTTAAATTAAATGCATGCGCAAGGTATCCTATTAAAGGAGGGCCCAATAGCATCCCTGTTATCGAATAAGTAGCGATAATTGATATAGCCATACCCGGCGAATACTTTTTTGACGCACCTGCCAAAGCATACGACATTGGTATGATTGAGGCTGTTCCAAACCCTACAAGCGAAAAGCCAACCATTGCTGTCCAGAAAGTTGGAAATATGATTGCCAAGGAAATTCCCGACACAATAAATGCTGCGCTCATGATGTATGTTTTAGGCATACCAATCCTTACGATAATAAAATCAGACAGAAACCTTGAGGCAGCCATAAATGTCATAAAAATCAAGTATCCATAAGTGAATATAGAGGCATTTAATACTTCCTGAAAGTAAATTCCGCTCCAATCAAACATCCCCCCTTCGCATATTGCACATAAAAAAACAACTATACCAAGGTAAAAGATATAAGGATCCGGCTTACTTAATATCAGTTTGTTACCCGTTTCTGACTTGTCCCCTTTTAATAAAAACTGATATGAATATAGGGTTACAAGCAACATCAGTCCTGCAACAATAGAAAAATGCACTGCTAAGGTTACATCAAACGTTAGCAACAGTGTAGACAATCCAATTCCAGCTATCCCTCCTATGCTCCAAAACCCGTGAAATGAACCTATTATCTTTTTTTCAAATCTCTTTTGTAGTGTTAAAGTTTGTGTATTTACCGAAATATTGAATATTCTGGTTGTAAAAGCGAACACACATATCGCAAAAACAAGGCTAAAAGTATTGTGTGCAATTCCTATTAACGCAAGCGAAAACGCATTTAAGGCATAACCAACCGCCAATGGGACGCGACTATTATATTTAGACACTAACCAACCAGAAATTGGTAAGCCGATTAAAGAACCAACCGGCATAGCCAACAGAATAGTTCCCAATTCTGCTTCATTAAACCCAAACGCGGTTTTAATGGTTGGAATTCTTGATGCCCAGGTAGCAAAACTGAATCCTGAAATAAAGAAGAAAAGGCTTAAGAAAAACCTATGTTTACTGTTTGAAATCATTACTAAGAGATGAAAAAATAAAATTAATCACTCTAAAGTGCAGCTAGTCGTAATTAATAGGTTACAAATGTAAACATTCCTTTTGGAGCTGAAAAAACTATTTAGCAAGTTAATTAGATTATTTTTTACATGGAGCTTGAGAAAACTATTTATTGGATTTTAGTGGCGATTTGACCAGTTTCCGGAATGCGGGGACTAAACCGCTTAGCATTTGTTTTTTAACCCGACGTATTGTTTTTCCAAAAAATAACATAGCTTTACAAAAAACTTTAGGGGTGCCTTGCGCTGAGATATACCCTTTGAACCTGATGCAGTTAGTACTGCCGAAGGGAAAAGTAGAAGCAAATCTATTGCTATCTTTTCGTCCCGCTATGGGCAATCTCTATAGTTTTTCCAAATTATTTAAAGATGGAGATAACTGTAAATCAACAAAATTACGAATTTAACAACCCTTGCTCTGTAGAGCAAATGCTGTCTGCTATTAACGTTCAGGCTAAAGGAATCGCTGTAGCCATTAATCAAATCATCGTATCTAAATCTGCCTGGGCCGAACATGAGTTAAAACATGGCGATCAGGTAATTCTCATTAAAGCCACTCAAGGTGGTTAATAATCCAATCACGTATTAAATCAATCTTTCATTATAAATTATAGCATTTATGAAAAGTGAAAAAACACCAACCGAAGAAGTGATCAGCCGCAGCCCCTTCCCTGCCTCACGCAAGATTTTTGTAAAAGGACAATTGCACGATATAGAAGTTGCAATGCGCGAGATTACTTTGAGCGACACCAAGATTCACAATGGCTTCGGCTTAACAGAACCAAACCCTCCGGTAACAATTTATGATACTAGCGGCCCTTATACCGATCCTAACGCATATATTGATGTAAAGGAAGGTTTGCCAAGGCTAAGAGAAAAATGGATAACCGACAGACACGATGTAGATCAATTGGATCATATTTCTTCTGATTACGGTCAGCAACGTTTGGCCGACAATAAATTAGATTCATTGCGCTTTGCTTATATCAACAAACCTTACAAAGCAAAAAAAGGCGCTAATGTTTCGCAAATGCATTATGCAAAAAAAGGCATCATTACTGCCGAAATGGAATACATTGCCATTAGGGAAAACCAAAGAATAGACCTTTTAAATGAGCAGCTGGGTGCGCAATACGCTGTAATGAGCCACCAACATAAAGGCCACAGCTTTGGCGCTAACACACCTAAAGGCTACATTACACCAGAATTTGTACGTAACGAAGTAGCATCTGGCAGAGCAGTAATTCCATGCAACATTAACCACCCTGAATTAGAGCCAATGATTATTGGTCGTAACTTTCTGGTTAAAATCAATGCTAACATTGGTAATTCGGCCGTAACCTCTTCTATTGAAGAAGAAGTTGAAAAAGCAGTATGGGCTTGCAGATGGGGTGCGGATACGATAATGGACTTATCGACCGGAAAAAACATCCACGAAACCCGCGAATGGATTATTCGTAATTCACCGGTTCCTATTGGAACAGTTCCAATCTATCAGGCATTAGAAAAAGTGAATGGAAAAGCCGAAGATTTGACCTGGGAACTCTTCAGAGATACTTTAATTGAACAGGCAGAACAAGGTGTAGATTACTTCACTATACACGCCGGTGTGTTGTTACGCTATATCCCGCTTACGGCAAAAAGAGTAACTGGTATAGTATCCAGAGGTGGATCAATCATGGCGAAATGGTGCCTTGCGCATCACAAGGAAAGCTTCCTGTACACCCATTTTGGGGAGATCTGCGAAATCATGAAAGCTTATGATGTTTCCTTCTCTTTGGGCGATGGTTTGAGACCGGGTTGTATTGCAGATGCTAACGATGAAGCTCAGTTTGCTGAATTGGAAACACTTGGTGAATTAACCAAAATAGCATGGAAACACGATATACAGACAATCATAGAAGGTCCTGGTCATGTACCGATGCACCTGATTAAAGAAAACATGGAGAAACAGCTGGAACATTGTTCTGAAGCTCCTTTTTATACTTTAGGCCCACTGACTACTGATATTGCTCCGGGTTACGATCACATCACTTCGGCCATTGGCGCTGCAATGATAGGTTGGTTTGGAACCGCAATGTTGTGCTATGTTACGCCAAAAGAACACCTTGGCTTACCTAACAAAAAGGACGTTAAGGATGGTGTAATTACCTATAAAATTGCTGCCCATGCTGCCGATTTAGCAAAAGGTCACCCAGGTGCGCAATACAGAGATAACGCTTTAAGTAAGGCGAGATTTGAGTTTCGATGGGAAGATCAGTTTAATCTTTCGCTTGATCCTGATACGGCAAAGGAATTTCATGATGAGACTTTACCTGCCGATGGTGCTAAGATCGCTCACTTTTGCTCTATGTGTGGCCCAAACTTCTGTTCGATGAAAATTACACAGGATGTTAGGGAATATGCCGCAAAACAGGGCGTTGATGAACAGGATGCACTGACCAAGGGAATGGAAGAAAAATCTAAAGAATTTACTGAAAAAGGCAGTGAAATCTATTTGTAGATGAATGTAATTGTAATTTCTAACCCTTCTGCGCTTAGTAATGAGGCTAAGATAATTAATTCGCTGTTTGAAAATGGATTAGATGTATTTCATTTAAGAAAAAATTCAGGTACAAGGGCGTATTGCAAGCAGTTAATTTCCGAAATTGATGAGGTATTTCACAACAGGATTGCCTTGCATCAGTTTCATGGCCTTACGGCCGATTTCGGGATTAACCGACTACATTATAAGGAGCAGCAGAGAAAGCAATTACAGGAAGCTAAAACAGAGCTAAATTTTAAAGACACAGTGTTGAGTACTTCCATCCATCAACTTGAGGACATCGGTGATTTGAAAGGATTTGATTATACTTTTTTTGGACCGGTGTTTAACAGCATATCCAAGCCGGGGTATGCTGGTTTACTTGGTGCCAATTTCAGGTTACCGCAGCGTTTAAGCAACACAAAGTTGATGGCGCTTGGTGGAATCAATGCTTCAAACTTTGATGAAGTTAGTTTAATGGGATTTGATGGGCTTGCACTATTGGGCTTTATCTGGACTGACCCTTCGAAAGCTGTAAGTAATTTTAAAAGCATAAAGGAAAGATGTTAGCAAACAGACCATATGTAATTAGTATTGCCGGATTTGATCCTAGTGCCGGTGCCGGCGTTTTGGCTGATATAAAGTGTTTTGAGCAGCATCAGGTTTATGGTTTTGGTATCTGCAGTGCCTTAACCATACAAACAGATACTGAATTTTTAAAGAACGACTGGCTAGATTCGCTCCAAATCATTGCACAACTTGATCCCTTAATGGCTCGGTTTAAAGTGACAGCTTGTAAAATAGGGCTAATTAAAGATGTTTCTGTTTTGCACGAGGTAGTTGGTTATATTAGATCAAAAGAAGCTGATTTAAAGATCATTATTGATCCTGTACTAAAGTCAAGCTCCGGATATGAATTTCACGACTGGGCAAACGGAATACAGACGTTAGCACCGGTACTTAAACAAATAGACCTTATTACACCAAACTATAATGAAATGCTAAGTTTAGGGGGGCAAATGGAGTCGATAAGCTTTTGGGCTCAGCACTGTCCTGTTCTATTAAAAGGAGGACATAGCCCAGCTTTAAGGGGCACTGATTATTTGTACGAGGGTGGTAACATCCATGAATTTAGTCCTGGGGTTGCCGATGTTCATCAAAAACATGGCTCTGGTTGTGTTTTATCCGCAGCCATTGCTGCAAATGTGGCATTGGGTTATTCCTTAAAGCAAGCTTGCAGCAATGCTAAACTATACATCGAAAAATTCTTAAATAGTAACAACACCCTACTTGGGTACCACTCATTATGATTGATAAACTACATTATATATCGCAGGAAACTGACAGCATTAGCCATCTCGATGCCATAAAAAAAACACTCATTGCAGGTGCTAAATGGATACAATTAAGGGTTAAAAACAAACCTGAAGAAGTGATTCTTGAATTGGCTATCAAAGCGAACTCACTTTGTAAAGCTTATGGAGCAAGGCTTATTGTGAATGATCATCCTTTAATTGCGGTAAAAGCTGAGGCTTATGGCTTGCATTTAGGTTTAACTGATATGCCAATTGCCGAGGCAAGAAGTATTGTTGGTGAGAAAATGGTTATTGGAGGCACGGCAAACACCTTTGAGCATGTTAAACAAAGGGTGGCTGAAGGAGCTGATTACATTGGATTAGGGCCTTATCGTTTTACCAATACTAAACAGAATTTAAGCCCTATAATCGGTTTAGAAGGATATGAAGCAATTATGGAACAGGCTTCTATATCGGGCATCACCACTCCTATTATCGCAATTGGAGGTATTGAATTGGCGGATATTCCTTTGATTATGACCACCGGGGTTCATGGTGTAGCAGTTTCAGGAGCATTAACAAACGCTGTTGATCCGACGGCTGAGCTTGGTCAAATGTATGGCGTATTGAACGTTTTAAATCCGGTTAACAACTAAATTATTATGTTAAAAATAGCAGATAAAACATTTAAATCCCGCCTGTTTACAGGAACCGGCAAGTTCAGCTCCGCTACCGAAATGGAAAAGGCATTGCTTGCTTCGGAATCGGAACTGGTAACTGTGGCGCTAAAAAGAGTTGATTTAAAAGGCAACGATGATGATATCTTAATACACCTGAACCATCCTCACATTAACCTTTTGCCTAACACTTCTGGCGTTCGCAACGCGAAAGAAGCTGTTTTTGCGGCTCAAATGGCAAGAGAATCTTTAGAAACCAATTGGATTAAGCTGGAGATTCATCCAGACCCAAAATACCTAATGCCCGACCCAATTGAAACACTAAAGGCTACGGAAGAGCTGGCAAAATTAGGTTTCATTGTACTTCCGTACATACATGCAGATCCGGTTTTGTGCAAACGACTGGAAGACGCAGGTACATCGGCAGTAATGCCGCTGGGCTCTCCTATTGGCAGTAATAAAGGTTTAAAAACAATAGACTTTTTAGAAATTATTATCAGCCAGAGTAACGTTCCTGTAGTTATTGATGCCGGAATTGGCGCTCCTTCTGATGCAGCTAAAGCTATGGAAATTGGTGCTGATGCGGTTTTAGTAAACACAGCTATCGCTGTATCTCAAAATCCTGAGTTAATGGCCAGAGCTTTTAAAATAGCCGTTGAGGCAGGTAGAATGGCTTTTGAAGCCAAACTTGGTTCTGTTAATTTACATGCTGTAGCAAGCAGCCCATTAACCTCATTCTTAGATGACTAACTTCACCGACCTCTTTGAATCCTGTAGCTGGGAAGAAACCAGTAAAAGCATTTACGCCAAAACCAGAGCGGATGTGGAGCGCGCTTTAAACTCTACTCAAAGAACATTGGAGGATTTTAAAGCACTCATTTCTCCCGCAGCTGCTCCTTACTTGGAACAAATGGCTCAGATGAGTCAGCAGCTAACCCTTAAGCGCTTCGGCAAGGCCATACAGATGTATGTGCCATTGTATCTTTCTAACGAATGCAATAATATTTGCACTTATTGCGGCTTCAGTTACGACAATAAGGTTAGGAGGAAAACGCTTACTCCAATGGAGATTATGCAGGAAGTGGCCGTGATTAAAGATATGGGGTACGATCATGTTTTACTGGTTACCGGTGAGGCAAACCAAACTGTCCATACCGAATACTTTAAAAAGGTATTGGAGCTTATCAAGCCGCATTTCTCTCACATCTCTATGGAAGTTCAGCCATTGGATACTGAAGATTATAAAGCGCTCACTCCTTATGGACTAAATACGGTTCTTGTTTATCAGGAAACTTACCATCAGGAAGATTATAAAAAGCATCACCCAAAGGGGAAAAAATCTAATTTCCAGTACAGGTTGGAAACTCCTGACAGGTTGGGTGAAGCCGGAATCCATAAAATGGGATTAGGTGTGCTAATAGGTTTGGAGGATTGGCGAACTGATTCCTTTTTTACCGCAATGCATTTAAATTACCTCGAAAAGAAGTATTGGCGGACAAAATACAGTATCTCATTTCCTCGTTTACGCCCATTTAGCGGAGGTTTAGAGCCTAAAGTTGTAATGAACGACAAAGAACTTGTTCAACTGATCTGTGCGTACCGATTGTTTAACGAAGAGGTAGAATTATCAATTTCTACACGCGAATCCATCGTTTTTAGAAATAATATAGTGAAATTAGGGATCACATCTATAAGTGCAGGTTCCAAAACTAACCCTGGAGGGTATGCCGTTGAGCCCCAATCGTTAGAACAATTTGAGATTTCTGACGAGCGCAACGCAAAAGAGATTGCCCAAATGATTAGTTCCCAGGGTTATGAACCGGTATGGAAAGATTGGGATGTTAGCTTAACTAAAAACTAAATTAACTATGGATACCGCTGAGCTAAAGAGATATAACAGACAAATACTATTACCCGAACTGGGTATTGAAGGACAGCAAAAGTTAAAAGCAGCCAAGGTGCTTGTTATTGGTGCTGGTGGGTTGGGATCTCCGGTATTACTTTATCTTGCAGCAGCTGGAATAGGCAAAATTGGTGTTGTTGATCATGATACGGTTGATGAGAGTAATTTACATAGGCAAATACTTTTTAACAGTGCTGATGTAGGAAAAAGTAAAGCCGAGACTTCGGTAAGCAAGTTGCAATTGCTTAATCCACATATTAGTTTCATTTCCTATCCTTTCAAAATTGACGCAGCTAACGCAAATTCATTGGTTCTGGATTATGATTTAGTTGTGGATGGATCCGATAACTTCCCTACTCGTTACCTGGTTAATGATACCTGCGTTGCTTTAAATAAGCCGTTGATATTCGGTTCTATATTTAAATTTGAAGGCCAAGTATCTGTGTTTAATTATAATGGATGTGGCGATTACAGGTTGTTATTTCCTGAGCCTCCCCCTGCGGATGAGGTTCCAAACTGTGATGAAGGTGGAGTAATTGGCACTTTGCCTGGTATAATAGGCAGCCATATGGCTAACGAAACCATTAAATTAATTTGTGGGTTTGGCGAAGTACTATCCGGTAAATTACTTATTATTAATGCACTGGACAGTTCTTCCTTAATTCTTAATATAAGTAAAAATGAGAACTCGGTTAAAACAGGCTCTCCGTCCATTTCAGATAAGAATTCTAAGAATGGCTATGAAGAAATAACGCCAGAAGCATTTGAACAATTAAAAGAATCCTTATTTTTAATTGATGTGAGAGAGGATTTTGAGTACGAGGAGTACAACATAGGTGGATCCAATTTCCCATTATACGAACTCAATAACCATCTTCACACCATCCCTACAGATAAGAAAATTGTACTATGCTGTACCAGCGGTTTAAGGAGTAAAATAGCTTACAATCTTTTAAAAGATAAAACGGATGCTCAGATGTATATCCTAAGCCTCAATAAATAAACTAAAATTTCTTTCAATATTTTAACCACTATATATTCTTTTCTACATAGACTTGCAGTGTAGATCTACAATCTTAAATAACTCATAAAAAACCTCAAAAATTTAAATGAAAAAACAGATTGTAAAAAAAGAAAGTGCTAGTAAAAAAACAAAAGCTAGTAATACAGTAAAAAATAAGCCTGAGAAAGAGGCTATAGAGAAAGACGGAGAAAAGAAGTTCAAAATCCAGGAACTGATGAATAATCTAACTCATAGTGGCTATAAGTCTATGAGAAGGGAATTACCTAAGCTAATTGGCAAGTGTATAAACACATTAGACAACTACAGCAATATACCAATTGACTCAAAAGAAGACATTCCTTATCATGCGGCACTCACAATTGAAAAGTATTTTTGCATTGAGGTAGGCTCTCTTAGCAATTTACCCATTCAGTAATGTTACCTTTGCAATTCATAAAGAAATACAGTCATTTCTGGCTTATCAGAAATGACTCAACATAGTGACCATGATAGCAATAGGACAATACAACGATTTAAGAATAATAACTAAAACAGAAGCGGGACTTATTTTAACCGAAGGGGAGAAAGAAGTATTGCTTCCTTATAATGATGTTCCAAAGAATGCCGAAATCGGTGATAACATAACCGTATTCGTTTATGTTCATAAAGATGGCAGGTTAATGGGTACGACCAAAAAGCCTTTGGCATGTGTTGGCGACTTCGCTTATTTAACTGTTGTTGATGACAGTGAAGATGGGGCTTTTATGGATCTGGGCCTTGATAAGGATATTTATGTTCCTAAAAGAGAACAAAAACGTCCAATGTTTAAAGGAGATCGCCATGTAGTTTATGTTTTTCTTGATGAAAGTAATGACCGTATGGTTGCTTCTTCCAGATTAACCAACTTTGTTGAAGAGGAAGACATAGATTTAGAAGAGGGTGATGAAGTAAGTTTACTTATCGTTGATCGTTCTGATCTTGGATACAATGCTATCATAGACAACAAATATATTGGACTATTGTATGCCAACGAATTGTTTGATATACTTAATCCTGGTGAACTAAGAAAAGGTTGGATTAAAAAGATCCGTGTTGGCGGTAAGATAGATTTAAGTCTGCAACCAATGGGTTATGGTCATATCCTTGACACAAAAGATAGCGTATTGGAAGATTTAAAAGAGAGCGGTGGGGTAATTCCTCTAGGTGATAAAAGCTCTCCTGAAGAAATATATGCAAGATTTAAGATTAGCAAGAACGCATTTAAGAAGGTAATTGGCGGATTGTATAAAGATCGCCTGATTACCGTTTCTGATCATGAAATAAAGATATTGGTTGATCACGAAGCAGAGTAAATAAGAAGGCCCTTTACCATATTGATGATAAAGGGCCTTTCTATTTACAATCAAACTTTTAAAAGTTAAATCCTATTGAAAAATATGGCATCGTTGCTTCCCTAGAGAACCCTACCGTTGCCTGTATCAAAATTACCTCACCTGGAATCACGTACAATCCACCACCATAACCATGGTGCCACCTTGAAGATGATTCTCCTTTTTCCCATACCCTACCTACATCGTTAAAACCGATCATCCCAACAGTTCCAGGAACCAGATAGGAAGTGAAATTAAACAGCTTTAACCTCATGTCAAGGTTATGGTAAGCCATTGTAGTCCCGGTAAATCTTTTGCTGTTAAAACCCCTTAAACTATTAACGCCGCCTATTTGCATATGCTGGAAGAAAGCCGGAGCACCGATAACAGTACCTCCACCTATCCTATTGGCAAATACCAATCCTGATTTTCCTGGATTAATGTAGAAACGGAACTCGGAAGTTACAGCGCCATACTTGTCATTGGTTTTATCAACCCGCTGCTGCGCGGTTAAAGATGTTTTCCAGTATAAACCTTTTTTAGGATTAGTTATATTATCACGACTATCATAAGTCCATCCTGCTACAAAACCTGCGTAGTATTTATCAGAAAAAATCTCTTCTGATGGATTAGTAGCATCGTAGTCAGTAAAGAAGCGCTCTTCATTTCCAGATTCTGTACTGGTATAGAACGAGCCTAACACCCCTCCTTCAATTTTCAAGTACTTATTCAATTTCCTACTTAGCCTTAGATCTACATTTAAGTAGTCATAACGATTTCTGTAATAAGAGATTCCATCTTCACGATCTGATTCGTCGTTATCATCATCATGCTCATGGAGATATTGTGTATTATTTCCAATTCCGAAGAAATTACTTAAGTTATTAGGTCCCAGTAAATTTGCATGTACAATTAGGTCGTTATTGCCTACAGCCTGTTTAAAATCACCCAGGTAATCCAGGATAAACGATTTCCTTCCGGTTGAGTAGTTAGCCCAGAACTCATGCTTTGAAGCGTATGGGTCTTTTCTAAAGCCTTGCTTTTCTATAATGTATCCTAAACCAATCTGTACGCCCTGATCTATATTATAGTTAAGATTAAAAAGAACCCCAGACCTATCGTATAAAAAAGCATTCTTATCAAACTTGTTTACGAGGGTATCTTTTGCAAGACGCATCTTTGCAGTAGCTTTATTCGGAAATTGATTTGACTCATCAGAACGGTCGTAGATGTAAGGTTTACTTGAAACATCTTGTGCTATTTCAAATTTATCAGTATCACCTCCTCCTATCATCCTAACCTTAATTGGAGAGTTTTGTTTTCCTCTAACAGAAAACACATCTTCTCCCGCCATTCCAAATAACCTCACTTCTTTGGTTACGTTAGGGTCGAATGCTCTTTTGTATACTAATCTTCCGTTTTTACCTTCCTTATTGATATTATATACAGTAACCTCTACATTTCCGTTATCTGCATAATTAACGTCAAAGAACTCCTTTTTGTCAGAAGTTGGCACATCAACATTTATAGATAAAAACTTATAATATTGTAAAGCCAGGGTATCTAACTTATCTCTTCTTGATTTAAAATGACCAATCAGTTGATTGCCGCCAAGTTTAAATACTGTATCCGGCATTTTCCTGAAGGCAATATTAATCAGATCATCAGTCAATCTCTCCTGAATAAGTTTCACTGCATCATTCCAGTCCTGCTCATTAAGCTCATTTAAGAAATACCTATCGAAATATCGCTCATTAAAGTTCCAATGGTTTACATCTCTGATATTATCACTATAAGGCTGTAAATGTGATTTTAGCCACTGGTGATTAAGTATCCATGGAAATACTCCAGAAGTTTTATAAAACACCTTATCTCTATCCCTTGGAACAGGAATATAAGTGGTTTCTCCTTTTTCTTTCTTAGCTAGCCAACGCCAGTTATCTTCGTGCCTGTCCCAATCTCCTAGAACAAAATCAAGTAGCCTAGCACGAAGTGTTAGCTTCTGATCAGACCTATGGTCATTATCCTCCTGTATCTTACGTTGTACTTTGGCTGTATTGTCAGTTTCTTCCTCGAAAGGAGATCTTGGCTCTAACAAATAGGCAGCATTTGCGAATTTCTCTCTGTACTCTCCAAGCCCCTGATCATCTCCCACATAAACAATTTCAGGTCTGGTATGAGGGATTTCCAGTGCGTCGGTTAAAGGAGGCACAATTAAAGCTGCAAAAGGATGATTGGTAGAGACCTGATCCTGAGCAATATCTTTAGCGATGGTTGGCCTCAAGTTTTCTGGCAAACCCTGTTCAGGATATTTTTGTATAGTCCTTAAAACATACTCTCTGCCAGTTGGATCTACTAACCGCAAAGAACGGGTTTGCATACCCCCGCCGAGTTTAACGATCTTTAATCCACCCTTTTCTTTCTGAAGGTCTATAATCCGAATTTTTACAGGCGTTGCCCATATCTGACGATAGCTTTCGCCAAGCCAAAACCTATGAAAGCTGCTTACACTATTGTACTCAGGTGCTATTGCAACCGTAATGGAATCTGCTGGTTTCTGCACTTGAGCTACCGCGGGGATAGACAAAGTAATGAACACAGCACTTATGAGCTTCTTTAGAGGGCGCATATTAGTTAATTATTCTTTTTAAGGTTACTCCTACTCTCAGCGCCTTTAATCCCTCCACACCTTGCAATTCTTCTATTTCTAAATGTTCAACATCGTTATTCAATAGACCACGACTTTGAAGTTTTTTAATGTACCCCAGGTATTCTCTTGATTCAGAACTGTTAAAATACACTATGGCAATCTTACCTGGTTGTGTTAACCTTTCAGACGTATCTTTAATATGAGCCTTATCAATTCTTTTTTTAACCATCTGATAGCGAATATTATAGCTACCTTCTACATCAAATCTTTGTTCATCTATTCTAAAGCTCACATCAATAGGCTTATCATAAACAAAAATAAGCTGTGTTGTTTCCAACGGCAATGAGAAATATGGACCTAAATTACTTGTTGTTTGAGCAATCTCTGCCAGCACCCTCAGCTGTTTTAATCTGAATGTATTCAGTAAATCTTCAGGCATTGGTATTTTGGGTGCAATAGATTGTCCTACATAAATATCGAACTCTACACCGTCTGTTCTGAACTTTTCGAAATAGCTTGGATAAACACTCTGAATTTCTGCATTAAACTCATCAAGATGGCGCGTTACTGCCACATTTATCATTTGCATACTCTTCTCGTAACGTTCTCTGTTTTCAAAAACCTTTCCGTTTTTACCCGTAAGCGCAAAATATTTATCTATTATGCGCTTTATTTCAGGATAGTTATCCCTTAAATGATTTAGAGATACTGGTATTTGTCGCTGTAAATAATCTTCTGTTTTTAAGATTTCACGATCAGAAAGCTCATCCAAATCCTTATACTTCCATATTGCTGCCTCATAGGGAATTTCACTTTTCTTACAAGCTGAAACAGTATTTCTAATAGCAGTCAGCGTTTCCTCAAGAATTTCGAAATGAACATACAGATCTTTCCTTATTGCTGAATTACGTTGTATACTTGAGTTTCTTATATCAACGGCACCATAAAAAGGAAATACATTTCTAAAGAAAATGGGTTCAATGGGTAGGTTTCGATCTCTGGCACCTGATTGTACATAATTAAATGCAGCCTCATGGAAACGCCATTGCACTGAAGGCTGTAATGCGGTAAACTTATCAGTAATTACATCCTGAATCTCATTATTAAAATCTATGATGATGTTATGGAATAACTGCGCTAATAGAGGAAAAGCGGCTTCTATTTTAGTAAGTGTGTTTCCATTAAATTTACTTGAGTCCTTTGTATATAGCTCTAATGCTCCCACCAGCTTTCCATTATAATACAAGGGAAACAAAGCATACGATTTGATCCCAACCTCATCTAACAATGCAAGCATAGGATACACTTCATGCTCTTCATCGGTTATATCTGGAAAAATTAGGGTGCGTGGATTATCAAGATAATCCTGAATTAGGTGTAAATAATCGACATCGTCCTTTTCCCTTGCCAACTGTACTACTTTACTCTGAAAACCTGATTGCTCATTAATCAGTAGTTTCTTATTGAGTTTAAGGTATGGAACCATACCAAAGTTTATCTCATCAGACCCAACAAGCGTTTTTAGTGCAGTTGAAATATCCCTGCTGTGTTGTCCATTTTGAGATTCATTATGCTCTATGACCAGGTTTTTAACGGTTTCCAAAGCATACTCAGCGGTAACATCCGTTAGGGTCACAATAGATATACCCTCGATACTAAAAATATCAGGTGGTATTATTTTGGTTAAGATCTTTAATGAGTTCCGTTCGTCTTTAATGTAGTCCTTAACGTCCTTTAAGTTATATTCAGGCAGCTTAGTTTTTGCCCTGATATCCAAAAACCGGGTATCCACATTTAGGCGGTAATACTTAAGTAGGTGGGTTTTAGGGTCGATAATAGACTTAACGGTGAACTTGTTATTGCTTATAGAGAAGTTGTAAAACTTCTCGAGAATAAGATTATAAAAGGTAGATAGCAGACTTTTATCCATCTCCTTTTTGGATGGCAAACTCAGATCTGATTTCAAACTGCACATGGACGGTTCCATAAATACACTATAAAATGCATCTGTACCATAATGAAAACACGGAGAGATAGGCGTGCCCAGGGCCCAAAACTGTTGACCTTCATCATTAATAATAGGCGACAATGAGGTATAAATTAACTCAAAAAGCGCAGAGTACTTCTTAGCATCCTCAGGAGCAATTGGATTTCTGAGCTCCGGATAATGATTAAATTGTTCCAGAATATATTTGTAGAAGTTAATCTTAGCTGTTTTTTCCTCAATCGCTCTTCTTTGAACATATTCAATAAACGGATTTAAAGACAATTTAATATCCGCACCTATCGGATGTCTTCCTGGTTCCTTTACTGTTTGATTTAGATTTAGCGTTACTGATTGCATTGATATATTTGTTACAGTGCCTTAATAACAACATTAAAACCCTGAAATAAATTTTTTAATAAAAATAAAAAGCCTGTTCAAAGGTAGCACCTGTATTTGCTAAATAAGTAAAACGAGGGTAATTATTTAACCGGCATTTTACTACTTATTGGTTAGTGTATATTTAAATTTTATAATGTTGCCATCTGTTAGCTCGTCTCCCTCGTTAGATATATATAAATTTAGGTCCTTATCAAATGCAATCCCTTCGGGCTGATTAAAAATGGACGAGCTTAAATGGTGTGCTTCTTTTACATTCCATTTATCATCGGTTATAACCAAAAGTTTACTAACGGATGAAACAATATACCACTCATTCGTTTTAGGGTTTTTAGCCATTGCCGAAGCCCTAAGGTCGTTCTTAAATTTAGGATACACAGCTTTAAGTTGTTTTAAATCAACCTTAAAGCTACCCGAGTTCACTAAACTATCCGAAGATGGATTATAATCCAATACATACCCTGTTACTTTTTTTGCCTTTTTATCAATCGGACAGTTTTTACACAATATATATAGCTTGCTTGTGGCAGCATCTGCATACAAGCTCTCATATTCAGCCTTTGGCACCAAATGCTTCGTTTCCTTTACGAGATCAGATTTTTCTTTAACTGTCTCTGAAAAAGGTAAAGAATAGAGGGCTCCGCTACTTTTAAGAATAAAGACCTTATCATGAAATATACCAAGATCTTCGTAATCTCCTCTGGGACCAAACTTAGTATTCTTTTGATCTTTTATGTCCCATTTTTGTCTAAATAACTTCCCTTCCTCATCTTGAATACTATAAATAGTGTCGCTGTTGCTATCATGAAAGGCAATTCCTGATATTTCAAGCAGACTAGAAGGCATATTGAACTTATCTGGCTTTGTTAAGTCATACCCTTTTGGGCTGGTGTATTTACCTAATGGGCTTTTACATGCATAAGCTCCAAAAAGAGCCAACAAAATAACAATACTGAGGCATTTAGAGTAAATTCGCTTCATAAGCAACTTAGGTTTATATTGTATTAGTGTCTTTCAAAAATTTATAAATAGATTCCTGAGCATTCTCTTGTAACTGTAAGTTAACTATTTTCATTATAACTTCCTTCAATTTTGGATCATACAGTGGGAAACAGACCTCGATTCGGCTATAAATATTACGGTTCATCCAATCAGCAGACCCCATAAATATTTCCTTGTTCCCATTATTCTCAAAAATGAATACTCGGCCATGTTCAAGATAGCGATCAATGATTCGGGTAACGGTAATATTTTCGCTTAATCCGGCTTGTCCGGGGATTAAACAACAAATTCCTCTTACAATAAGTTGCACTTTAACTCCTGCCTGCGATGCTTCATACAGTTTAGCTATCAGAATCTTCTCTTCGAGGTTATTTAACTTTATAGTGATTCCATTCGCCAAGCCCTCTTTAGCATTGTCAATTTCTCTTTGTATCAGGTCAAGAAATCTATGCTGCAAATTAAACTGGGCTACCAATAAATGCTTAAAATCAATCTGATCCTCTAATGAAGGTGCTTTCTTACTTTTACTCAAAAATCCGAATAAAGCTTCTAGTTCTTTAAGCATCGGCTGATGAGAAGTAAGCAAAATTTGATCAGTATAAAACCTTGCCGTTGATTCATTTAAATTCCCTGTAGCCATCAAGCCAATAAACTCCTCCTTCCCGCTAATAACACGCTTTGCAAGAGCAACTTTAGCATGCACCTTTAAATCAATACTGCTATACACAATCTTTACTCCGGCAGCTTTCATTTGCTTAGCCCACTTAATGTTATTAGCCTCATCAAATCTTGCTTTTAACTCAACCAAAGCTGTTACTTTCTTGCCGTTTTTTGCTGCAGTCATTAGTGCACTTACAATCCTTGAATTGTTTGCAACCCGGTAAAGTGTAGTATATATCTCGTCTACATATACATCGTTTGCAGCCTCATTAAAAAACCTAAGTATTGGATCGTAGCTTTGGTAAGGAACATTTACAAGTAAGTCTTGCTTTAAAATAAGATTAAACAACGTATCCTTTTCTGAAATAGGAACAGAGGATAATGATGGCCATTTGAGGTAACTAAACTCTTGGCCATTTAATGGAAAACTATTCAGGTCTTTTAGATTATGGTATCGTCCCCCTTCAACAACGGAGGCCCTACCCAATTTCAGCGAATAGATCAGGCGATATAAATTCCTTAGCGGAATACCTGGTTCAATTAGGAAACGCGTCGCAAAACCAAAATCACGTGCCTCCAGTTGGCGTTCTAAAACGGTTGTAATGTCCTCTTCCAGGCCATTGTCAATTTTCAATTCCGCGTCACGGGTTATTTTAATGTTGTATACCCCGGTTATGGTATCATTAGGAAATAGGTATGATAGATTATACTTTATAATGTCTTCCAGAAATAAACATACTTATGTCTATCATGATCCAATGAATACAGGCGCTGTAAGCTCTCTGATGGAATATTGATCAATTCAAGCCTCTCAGCTCCGACTGTATCCTTTAAGATTACCAGCTGATATAGCTTATTGTTTTCCGCAAAAAAATCAGTAAGATCTTTATCGATACAAACAGAATAAACATAGGCTAGCACTTCATTAAAGAACAGGTTTACAACCTGATCTGTTATTTGATAAGGAATAGCTTTATTATAAACCCAGTGAATGTCCTGTTTGGCTAGCTGAGGTAGTATTTGGCTTGCAATGATTGCTCCAAATTGCTCTTGTTGCCTATTAATTTCTGTTTTAGCAAGTGCATAGTTACCTGGTGCATCAATATCTTGTACATGCTCATCAACAGCCATCAATACCGGCATCCTCACTCTATAAAACTCATCCAGATTTGAAGAATAAATAGAGAGGAACTTAATTCTTTCCAGAATTGGGACGGTATCTTTCGATGCTTCCAGAAGCACTCTTTCATTAAACCCAAGCCAGCTTAGATCTCTGTTAAAAAAAACCGTTTCCGCCATAAAGTGATTACATTGTTACCAGTGCAGACGCGATAATAAAGGCCAGTACAGCTGCTACAATACCGAACATAAAAACGTTGTAGGCAATTCTTAACAATCTGTATTTACGACCTAAAACTACACCCTGAGCGTATACGTCTTTTATCAAACTACCGTACAAGAAGTCACGATCGTCCATCATTTTTATCATACCACTTTCGTAATCCGGCAAACTCATGCGATAAAAATTACCAAAAAACAGCAGATTTACACGTTTCTCCTTAATATCATCAGGCGTAAATACTCCTGTCGGAATTGAAGGTCTGGTAGCGAGAATAGAAAACACCATAGTAACTACGCAAATAATAAGCAGAAGTAACGTTGGTATAATCAAATGAGGGTTATCTTCGAGTTTACGCAAGAGCACACTCAAAATAACCGAAAGGATAATAGAATTGGTAGAGATCATAATATGAGCCTTATTATCAGCCATATCACTTAAGCGCTGGTGATTTGTAGAAGTTATCCTAAACATCGTTTCAATCCCACGACTCGGCTTATCAGCCTTATTCTTTTTACTTTCTTTTGATCCGTTTTCTTTTGAAAGGTCAATTTTAGAAATTCCGGTTGTATCCACGTTCTGTTCAGTAATGAGTTTATGTTCCAGCTCTGCCAGGTTTAGTGCTTTTTTCGAGTTAAGTAATTGCTGACAGAATTCGGTATGATAATGATGCGCTTTAAATAATGCTATTGTCTTAATTCTCCAATCCGCTTTATCAATTTTATGCTTTACAAATGCTTCGGCTTCTTTACGCATTAATCGATTGCGTTCCTTAAAGCTGTCACTTCCCAAATGAAAAAGATCAGCGTCGCACACAATCTCTTGTAATAATCCGGCAGGCGATTGCGGCATTTTAGTGGCCATAATACAGCCCTTTATTTGCTCTATTACCTCAGGAGTAACATCTTTATCTGATAGAAAGTCATTGGCTAAACTCGTTCCCTTCATTTCATGCTGACTGCAATCAAAGAGGTATCCCATGTCATGAAACCAACTTGCTGCAACAACAATAAAGAAATCCTGATCCGATAACTGGTAATGATTAGCAATCCTAACTACGTTTTCAACAACCTGTTCTGTATGATGTAAATTATGATAAATGAACCTTTCGTCTTCGTGAGACTGAAACAAGCTTGCAACATGCGCTCTAAGCAGATCTAGTAATTCCCGGTATTGCATTTTTCAGTAGTTAGTAGGTACGGTATTTATTGTATAAATATGAGGGTTTAAATTTAATCTGCAAACTTTAATCTTGCTTTCATCAAGAATACATTATAAGGTTTCCACATTGACATTAGAAAATACAATTCATCACTATTCTCACTTGCAGGATGCATAAATGCACCATATAAACCCGGATAGTCAGTTGCTTTTGCCAATGTTTTCTCAGCACTCCAAGGCCCTGTAATATTCTCGGCATCTCGTAATACGATTTCCGCCTTCTTTTCATTTAAATAAGTAATTATCCAACGCTTAAATTTCTTATTATACGCCAAAGAGAGCTCTCCTAAAGGTGCATCAACTATAGCATCAGCAGTTTTCTCTTCATTTTTAACCCAGCCTTTTGTATTATTCCAGTATTCATAAGCTTCTTGCTTTAAAATATCAGCTTCTTTGAAACGGGCAAGATGAGCTGATCCCCAGCGTCCGGGTACCGTACCTATCATGTACACAAAACCATCCTTTTTAGCATACGTAACTTGTGCAAAGTTACTTAGGGCACCAAAGCGCACCTCACTACATTTAGCCCAATTCTGCCCATTATCTGTAGATTTATACAAGCCGGAATAATTGGTTGTCCAACTTCCAATACCACCCCATTTCCTTACATCCATATAATGAACATATTCTGCACCAGCTGCATGTATTGCAGCAGTAGGAATAGTTGTATGGCTACCTGTCCCATCAATAATATGTGGACTTGGAACAATCTGATGCACTACCATATTATCAAAAGTAAGCCCATCCTCTAATTTTTTATCAGACGAAAGTCCTAATACATTCGAACGCCAGTCCCCTGCATTTCCCGGCCCTCCTTCATTTACTACTTTAAAGTCGGCACCATAAGTATCGCCAAAAAAGAAGCCTATTTTTCCATTCCCCATTTTCCAGGCTATCCCTAAATCTGTCCCTCCAACATTATAAAGCTCATTAGTTCTATTTGGATTGGGCAAAGTTTCTCCCGAAATACTTTTACCGGTTACTCTTGCCACACGCTCCAAATTAAATGGAACGATATCTCTTTTCGCTGCTATAAACGCATAAAATGATATTGCTAGCAAACTTCCAACTGCTATAAATAACCCGTTTCTGCTGTATCTATTTTTTAACATGTATCTTTTAGTTCAATAATCCCAACAAATCCTTCTTTGTTAGCGTCTTAAATATCGACTCTTCTGTTTTGATCAGATCCGTAGCCAAATCCTTCTTGGTGTCCTGCATCTTCATAATCTTCTCTTCAATGGTATCAGGACAAATCAACCTTACTGCCACAACATTTTTTTGTTGTCCTATACGATAACTCCTATCTATTGCCTGATTTTCAACTGCGGGGTTCCACCAAGGATCAATAAGATAAACATAATCGGCCTGAGTTAAATTCAAACCAGTCCCTCCTGCTTTCAAACTGATTAAAAAGACTCTGATATTTGGGTTATCCTGAAAAGATCCGACAACCTCCTGCCTATTTCTGGTTTGGCCAGTTAAATACTCAAAACCAATATTCCTATCAATGAGCTCTTGCTTTACCAGATCAAGCATAGTAACAAACTGAGAGAACACAAGGATTTTATGGTTAGGAGATTTATTCTCTATCTGTTCAATCAATACCTCCAGTTTAGAAGATGTGTTCTCATGCTTACCTTCCTTTAAAATTGCGGGCGAATTACAGATCTGTCTTAATTTCGTAATCCCCTGTAAAACATGCATACTACTCTTCGCCAGCTCATCATCAGATTTACCTATCAGATAGTCGCGAATCTCCTCCTTGTTAGCCTCATAAATGTCTCGTTGTTCAGTTCCCATTTCACAATATATCACCATCTCCGTTTTATCGGGCAACTCCTTAGCCACTTGCTCTTTTGTTCTTCTAAGAATAAATGGATTGATCTTTTTCTGCAAGTCGCGAGCGCTTCTGGCATCTTTAAATTGGTCTATCGGTACCGAATAAAGTCTTTTAAACTGCTGTTTGGTTCCTAATAAACCCGGACAAGCAAAAGACAATTGCCCATATAAGTCAAATGTATTGTTCTCTATTGGAGTACCGGTAAGTACAACTTTATTTCGCGATTTCAATAAGCGAACAGCCTTATATCGCTGCGATTCCGGATTCTTAATGGTTTGCGATTCATCAAGAAAAATATAGTTAAACCTATATTCCTTAAGAAATCTTATATCAGCCAATAACGTTCCGTACGAGGTTAAAACGATCTCATAGTTATCGAAATCATGAACCACTTTGGCTCTATCCGAACCATATACTGTCCGTATTTTTATGGATGGAGCAAACTTTTCTACCTCTTGCTGCCAGTTAAAGATAAGTGAAGCAGGAACTACAACTAGGTTGGTATTATGGTGCCCCTTTTCTCTTTGCGAAAGAATAAATGCGAGCACTTGAATTGTCTTGCCCAATCCCATATCATCTGCCAGACAAGCGCCAAAGTTAAAACCGTCTAAAAAGTTTAGCCAATTTAAGCCTTCCCTTTGGTATCCACGCAGTGTAGCGTTAAGTCCGCTAGGAACGGCTATTTCTTTAATAGATTCAAAATTAGATAACTTAGAACGATAAAGCTTCATCTCATCTTTAACCATTTCATCTAATTGTTCTAGCTCGTAAAGCTCTTCAACTGATGCGTAATTAATCTTTGAAGTGCGTATAGTTTCCTCAACAACCTCTCCTGCACTAAAATAACCCGTAAATTTCTCAATCCATTCATCCGGCAATATACCTAGTGTTCCATCATCCAACTGAACAAATTTACTCTTGTTACGAATTGAGCGATGCAGGTGTTTTAGAGAAACGGCCTGTTTGTCAAATTTAACTTTTACAGAGGTCTCAAACCAGTCTATCCCACTAATCACATTAATGGAAATATTGGCTTTATATGGATTTAGATTATTGTTTTTCAATTCGTTAAAACCAAGAACAGTAATCCCTTTATTGCGCCATGCCTCAAAAGCATCTAAAAACCAATTGTTCTCAATAAATCTCTTTTTATGTAGATAAAAACAATCTGCATGTGCTTTCTCTGGTAATTCTTGCACTTGTTCCTGAAAAAACGGATGCTCTCTTGAAATATTGGATATGAATTGAAACTCTACATCCTCGTCTCTATTTAACGTAAATACATTTCCCCTTTTATCTTTTGCTTTGATTTGTTTTCTGGAGAGTATTGGAATTTCCAAACTACCATACCTGATAACAGGTGTAACCAATACAAAATCTTCAGATTCAGACAAGTAAATGATCTGTTCATTATCAAGATCAAATCCCTTTTCTTCTATTTGCTTTTTAGTGGCAGGTTTTAAATAAGAGTAATTGATCTTAACCTTATCCTCCAGCTTGGAAAGTATGTTTTCCTGAAACAGTTCAAATTCTGACCTGTGTACAATTATGATATCATTGTGCTGTTTAAAAAAGGCCAGTACACTCAAAAAATAAGGATTACTTACCAGATGAAGGACATTATTCAATTGAATAAAATAATGATACTTCACCTTCAGCATATCTAAAGCGTAAGGCTTATTCTCTAACATTAACCTTGCAGATACTTCAAAGAAATCTCCCTTTTCGTCAACAGTTAAAGTCAGATCAACCTTTAAAACCTTTAGTTGCCCGGATACAATAGAAGTTGCCGTAATATTAGTAGAAACCTTATCATCATGAAGATACACATCCAATCCCAGTGGATTTTTAGCCAATGCTTTAAGTCCTTCCAAATCAGATTCTGATTTACCGGCATCATAATTATTTCTGAACTTAGAAATACCGGTATAAAACTTCAATTCCTCCTGACTTTCTGTTTTCCAGATCATGTCAGTAGGGTCAATAAAAGTAAGTGGGTTTTTAGGTTTACCGCTTAAAGTAACTTCGGCTTCTGCTAGCTCTATTACTAAATGCCTGTAAAAACGATGCTGACTAAAGATCAGTATCATCTTGATATTTCCCTTTGTTTCAGATACAGGCAATTTAACACTCTGCGAAGCATTTAGAATCGGCTTCAGAGTTGAGAAGTCAAAATTTTCCGAGTTGTATCCTTCTTTTTCAGTCATTCAGTATGGTCGTAGCAATGTGCTAAAGATAATAATATTAAGGGTGCCGACCCATTAAATGAATAGATATTACGCTTTAAGCATTACCAACTAAGCTTTCTCCAGATATTTAATAACCGCCATAAGATCCTGATCGCCCAGGCCACAATCATTCATAGCTGCACTAAAAGTATCCAAAAGCGGTGCAGACAATGGAGAAGAAAGACCTGCTTCTTTAGCCAGTTTTAGATCTTTAACAATGTACTTCAAAGCAAATGCTGCAGGGTAACTGTCGCTAATAACTGAAGGAGTTTTAAGTTTGATGATTCCGTTTCCACATGCACCCTCATTAATAATGGTCAGCATGTTTTCTTTACTAATGCCATTCTGTTCAGCAAAAAGAACAGTTTCAGCTAAAGCTTGTATGTTAATACCCAATAGGTAATTGATAGCTAGCTTTGCAGAACTACCTGCGCCTGCACCTCCTAAATACAAAGAAAGCTTTCCAAGCACATCAAAAAGAGGTTTGGCCTTTTCGTAGTTTTCTGTAGTTCCACCAACCAGTATAATCAATGTTCCATCCTGAGCCGGTTTTACACTACCAGAAACAGGTGCTTCAATAAAGTTCATCTTGTGTTTTTCACAAAGAGCAGATAAATATTTTGAAGTTTCCGGGGCAACTGTACTCATATCTATTAACAACTTTCCGGCGTTTTCGCCAGAGAGCAAACCAGTGGTTTCATTGTAAACCTCCTTTACCGCATTATCATCAGACAACATGGTAAACACCACATCACAGTTGTCAACCAATTCCTTAAGACCCTTTGCTGATTGTGCCCCGGCATCAATCAAATCCTTTTCTTTATCCTTATTTCTATTAAAAACCTTTACTTCATAGCCAGCCTTTAATAAGTTTGCTGCCATAGCAGTCCCCATATTGCCAAGCCCGGCCCATCCTATCTTCAATTTACTCATATTTTTTACTTCATTAATTAGGCAATGGCCTAACCATAATATCTTTATAATAGATTACGCTACCCGGATCGTGACCTTGTAAAGCAAAGGTGCCATCAGAAATGGCTCTGCCACCTACATTCTCCTTACCTACATTTTCAGGCTCAGTATATTCAACCACTGTTTTACCATTTATTTTAATGGTAACGTTTTTATCTTTCACCATGATATACTCTTCATACCATTCGTTGTCTTTCACGTAAGTTTCTTTCACATCCTGAACAGCATACAAGCTTCCGGTTCTACGCCAATCACTGTGAGAATTATTTACCTGAACTTCATAGCCTTTGTCTGGAAAACCTTCCTGCTGGAATGCAGTATGGAAGTAAATCCCTGAGTTAGCTCCCGGTTTAGTCATTACCTTGGCTTTAAATTCAAAGTTCTTAAATTTATGATCACTTACCGTACCATCATAAAATAAATGTGAAACAGGTCCTGCAACTTTAATAGTTCCATTCTCTATACTAAAGGTTTCCGGATTTTGATTCTTCTTCCATCCGTTAAAGGTCTTACCATCGAACAAACTAACCCAACCATCTGATTTCTGTTGCTTTACGCTTGAGCAGGACAACAAAAAGAAAGGAATAGAACAGAGTACAAGGAATTTTTTCATTGTCTTATAATTTTAGATTTAATATAGATTAATTTTTAATATGGGGGGTACAAAAAGGCTGATTTTGAACACCCCATGTATTTATTAAATATTAGGCAATTCCCAACCCTGTCTGCGTGGCAATTTAACAAACTGATTTGCCTCATCAAAATTGGTGATTTTCATTTCTTTAGCATCCCAAAGGAGTCTTTTTCTTCCTGCATTACCTTCTATATTCCAGCTTCTGATTGCAAGATTACCAATCAGGATGCTTTCTGTAAATGGACCTGCATATTCAAAGTTAGAGCTGGTTTTACTTTTACCATATCCTTCTAAACATGCATTTACCCATTGCTGATAGTGTCCTTCAGGTACACGAGCAATTGTTTGCTTAGGCATGGTGGTCGTCTTCATCAATTTTGAAGGCAATAAACGAGGATTTGCACCATAGCAATCCACAATCATCTTGCTTTTTGTACCTATGAAAAGTGCACCACCATCACTAGCTCCAAAAGCCTCTCCCGGTAACAACTCGTCCGGCAATTTAGGAAGCAATCCCCCGTCATACCATGACACATCTATAGTCCCCTTGTTATCCTTACGAGGATATTTTAAGTGAATGATTGAAGCAGCAGGGAATCCCTCCGGGTATTTAGCCTCTTTACCATCAGGACTCCAGCTAGTTGGAATACTACATTCTACTTCCGTAGGGAAGTCAATTGGTAAAAGGCGGAATACCGGATCCATCATATGGCATGCCATATCTCCTAGTGCACCGGTTCCAAAAGCATTAAATCCGCGCCAGTTCCAAGGCATATAAGCAGGATTGTAATCTCTATATTTTGCAGGACCTAACCATAGGTCCCAATCCACTTCCTTAGGAGTTTCAAATTTACCTGTGGGAGTTGGTAAACCTTGCGGCCATATAGGTCTGTTTGTCCAAACCTGCACTGTATGAACATCACCCAATAATCCTGCATTGTGTATTTCCATTGCCTCACGAACCCCGTCACTCGAACCACCCTGATTACCCATTTGAGTAATCACCTTAAACCTTTTAGCAGCATTCGCCAATAAGCGAGCTTCATGAATATCATGAGTTAATGGTTTTTGGGTATATACATGTTTACCCAATTGCATAGCTGATATTGTAGCAATTGCATGGATATGATCTGGAGTAGAAATTGAACATGCATCAATATTGTTCTTTTCTTTGTCCAGCATCTCTCTAAAGTCCCTATAATATTTAGCCTTAGGAAAACGCTTACGCGAGTTAACTGCTTGTCGTTCATCTACATCACATAAACCAACAATATTGACCTTAGGATTTTTTGCAAATTCGCTGAGGTCGCTTTCGCCCTTACCACCAGCGCCTATCCCGGCAATATTAAGTTTATCGCTTGGAGCAATAAAGCCCTTGCCAAGCACGTGGCGTGGCACAATCATAAAACTTCCTGCAACAATAGAAGCACTTTTAATAAAGCTTCTTCTAGATGCATCATTTGTGTTAGATTTTTTTACTGTCATTATATTTGGTTTGGTTTATACACTTTTGTGATCGATGTCAAAACAATAGAAATATACAAAGAACAGCCTTAAAATAACATTATGTATTTGTTACGTTACATTAAAGAACCTATACAGTACTTTAACCTTCATATATCTCAAAACGTAAATTAATAACTACTTCTTATAAAGTTTTAATTAGGGTATAATTCGCTATAATCACAAACTCTTATGCTTCTCAAGAATCTGCTCCAACTCAGCCAACGATTCCTGAAGTAGATCTGCGGTTGCCAATGCATTTACAACTTCACTAACATGAAGTATATTGATTTCGTGAACCAATCTTAAAAGTTCTTCCTGCTTAAATTCAAGCCGGGCTTTAAACTCGATTAAATCATTTTCTAGTTCAACATTTAGCATGAGAGTTTGGTTTAGTTTAGGTAAAGCAAAGCGCTTATTGTAATTAGCAAATCACTATAATATAAAGATAAAAAATTCTCTAACATTCTTCACTCACAAGGAGCTTTCTTTCTCAAAATAGTAAAGGCCCACCTATTACAGTGGCCTTTACTAAATGAAACAAGTAAAAAAACCTATTGTTTGTATTCACTTAAAAGGATATCCATATCTCCCATAAGCTTCTTTACATCAACATCATTGGTACCATCATAAACACCTCTAATCCGTTTTTCCTTATCTACAAGCGTCAAAAAACCACCGTGAACAAAGCCACCTGGAGCTTGTTTGTCCTCTTGAGCTGCTGCTAAATAATTACGCTCAGCAAGACCATAAATCTCGTCTCTCGATCCCCATAAATATTCCCACTGCGTTCCTTTAATTCCAAGCTTATCAGCATATGCTTTCATTCTCGAAGGCGTATCATATTTCACATCAATGGTATGAGAAGCCAGTTTTACTTCAGGATTACCCTCGTACTTCTTATAGATCTTCAGTAAATTACGATGCATAACAGGGCAAATAGTAGGACAAGAAGTAAAGAAGAAATCTGCCACATAAATTGTCCCATCAAAATCCTTTTCAGTCACTACTACACTATCCTGATTCAATAATTTAAAAGAAGGAATAGTTCTAAATGTAGTATCCGCAATTGTTTTCCCATCAACTACCTTATCCGAGATTTCCATTTGCAAAAAGGGCAATCGCTTTGTTTCATTCTTACAGCCTAAGACCAACAATCCGACCGCTGCAACCATCAAAAATAAGTTTCTCATTACTTCTTAAATTTATTCAAGTATTCAGCAGACAACTTAATTTCCAACTTATACAAGCTATCAATGACCTCAATTTTCTTCCGTTCATCCTTAAAATACTGAACAGCAACTTCATTTGATTTACCCGTCACATCAGGCTCAAACTTGTGCATCCAATCGTTCATTTCGTCCTCAGCCTTACTTAAATCCTTAACCATAGCTAGAATAGCCTCTTTTTCTTTTACGGTATCAACATCGGGAAACTTGGTTTTTAGCCCACTAAGGTTCTTCAACAAAGTATCCAATTTCATCTGATTACCAACAAGCACACTATGATCGCCCATTACCACATCATGAAACTTCATTACCTCATCACGAACAGCTTTATAATCTGTTGTATCCTTATTTTGCTGTGTACAAGCAGCAGCTATTAATGCTATAAAAGCGATAACAATTATTCTTTTCATTTTTTAAATATTAAAATCTATAACCCCCTTAAAAACCTTTCAATAAAGTATCAGGGGATCCTAACCTAAACATGCGCCTAAAAAACTGCGCCCCATTCGGCCCTCCAAACTCGGTTACACCCAATCTGTCTGCACCCAATTGTACTATAAATTCACCTTCTCAGAAAAGACCTGGGATCACCGCGCTTCTTCAGCGCATTTATTCCAGACTTTGAAGAGAAGGGTTAATTTATCTTGGGCGGATGAAATATAGAATTTCTAATACTCTGCGGTATCCCTGTAGAAAAAGGAATATGGAATTTAACTTCCGCAAAAGAATACTGCTTAAAAATCAGAGGCTTCACTATCAAAGCGTCCTGTATCTGTGTTTTCTGGGACTGCCGTTCCTGCTTTTGTTCTTTATCCTGTGCCTGCTTTAACTTTTTCATTAAGTAGCACTTGCCATTACAATGCATTTCCGGTTTATCTCTGTTTTCACAGAGTTCTGCCGCAATATATTTCTGATTTACTTCAAAACCCATAAACACAAATAAATTCGAGCAATTTGCGCCGAGCAAACTAAACAAAAGTAATATGGTTATAGGTTTTAATAGCATTTCGCGACAAATGTAAGCATCATAAACGACGATTCATTTACCTACTTTAATATAGATGTTGGTTTTTTATTCTCATCGATAGCTACAAACGAAAACTCACCTGTCACTGCTTTTTCTCTATGATCAGAATACATCTGTTCAATAAAGATCTCTACACTAACCTTAAGGCTTGTATTACCAATATGACTTACCCTGCCAACAAGTTCTACAATAGTACCTGCCGGAATTGGTTTTTTAAAGTCTATCCTATCACTACTAACTGTTACCATGATTTGTCTGCTAAAACGGGTAGCTGTAATAAAAGCTACTTCATCCATCATATGCATAGCAGTCCCACCAAATAACGTATCGTAATGATTGGTTGTATTTGGAAATACGGCTTTGAAAATTCTAGTTTCCGAAGCTGTAATTTTATCTTCTAATGTCATTAATTCGATTTTTTGTTTCTAAGATTACCCCATTTCAAATAGGTAGCTCCCCATGAAAAACCAGCACCAAATGCCGTTAATATCATTTTGTCGCCGTATTTGAAATCATCCTTAAAGTCCCATAAACACAAAGGGATAGTTGCAGCGGTTGTGTTACCATATCTATCAATATTCACCTTAACCTGATCTTCAGATAAACCAAGATAATCACCAACAGATTGGATTATTCTTAAGTTAGCCTGATGAGGGATTAAGAAATTGATTTGTGAGCTTTCAAGATCGTTAGACTTTAAAACCTTATTACAAGTATCTGTCATGCCCTGAATAGCCGCTTTAAATACCACACGACCATCCTGACGAACATAATGTAATTTATCATCAAGTGTTTGTTGTGATGCAGGGTGTTTAGATCCTCCGGCAGTAACAATCAGATTCTCCTTACCGGTACCGTCTGTTCTAAAATAGCTGTCCATCAAACCAACAGGTTCTTCAGTTTCCTCCAATAAAACTGCTCCGGCTCCATCTCCAAAAAGGATACAGGTATTACGGTCAGTATAATTTATAATAGAACTATTTTTATCAGCGCCAATAACAACAACTTTTTTACAGCGGCCGCTTTCAATCATACTTGCACCGAGAGTTAGTGCATATAAAAAACCGCTACAAGCAGCATTGGTATCAATACCCCATGCATTCTTTAGACCCGCTTTTTCACAAACCATACTCCCTGTTGATACCATTACGTAATCTGGAGTTGAGGTAGAAACAATTACACAATCAATTTCATCTGGATTTACATTTCCATCTTCCATCAATCTTTTCAAGGCATAAGTAGCCATGTCCGATGTAGCAATATTTGCATCATTTACTATTCTTCTCTCCTTTATCCCGGTTCTGGCAACAATCCACTCGCTATTGGTATCTACCATCTTTTCAAGGTCATGGTTACTTAAAATAGTGTCCGGAACATAACCCCCAACCGCGGTAATCACCGCATTTTTCCTTATTCTCATTTATGTTTATGTAATTCTGTAAAAAGGAGCAGGCATAAAACCTGTCTCTTTTTTCTACAAAGTTACGGCTTCTTCTACATATTCTTGCAGTACTTTTGCAGCTGCGACCATTTCTATTGAAGCTTTTTTCGTTTCATCCCACTGCCTGGTCTTTAAACCGCAGTCCGGATTCACCCAAAATTGGGCTGCCTGCATAACAGGTTTGGCTTTTTAAAGCAACAAACCCATCTCATCTTTGCTCGGAACCCGGGGCAAATGGATATCGTAAACCTCTGGTCCTATTTCATTTGGATATTTAAAACCAACAAAAGCATCCAATAGTTCCATTTACGACCTTGAACATTCTATTGCATTACATCGGCATCCATCTCTACGATGTTCTGAATGATGTCATTAAATTCAGAATAACATAAATCTGAATGAATGTATGTGTCATATTTTATTACCCACATATTACATATTATTTTTTGAGTAGTGTACCTTTGCACTATTCTACAAAGCACTGTTATGAAATTAAACCGATCCATTCTTTCCGCATTTTTATTTGGTACTGTCGTGTTTCTGGCCTCTTGTCAGGATCAAAAAAAACTTCCCATTTTAGGGCCAAGAGAAGCAGCAACAATTAAAAACGCAGATGGCTCAACCACAGTTGATACGGTATATAAAACCATCCCTGCTTTCAGCTTTTTAAACCAGGATAGCACTTTAATCAACAACGATACTTTTAAAGATAAAATCTACATCGCAGATTTCTTTTTCACGTCTTGTACAACAATATGCCCTACCATGCATCGTAGCATGAAAACCATATTTGACAAATACAAAGACAATCCCGGTGTGATGTTCCTTTCGCACACTATTGATTTTAAATATGATCATCCTTCAGTTTTAAAGAAATATGCACAAAAACTAGGTGTAGATGGTTCGAAATGGCAATTTGCTTATGGTTCTAAAGACAGCATCTACAAAATTGCAGAAAAGGACTACCTTGTTGCAGTAATTGAAGATAGCACAGCCAAAGAAGGATATGTACACCAGGGTTGGTTAATTTTAATTGACAAACAAAAACGTATCCGTGGAGCTTACGATGGCACTAACCCAGAGCAAGTTGCACAATTGACCAAAGACATTCCGGTTTTACTTGCTGAAGATAAGAAGTAACCATGCGTAAACTAATATTAAGTACGTTGTTTTTGGTTATAATTGCAATGATGGTTTATTCTTGTCAGAGTTCAGAGCAACTAAAGCAGGACATCTACTATGCAAACGGTCGTGACCTTTACATTAAACACTGCCAAAACTGTCATGGATCAAAAGGCGAAGGATTAAATGAATTAGCTCCTCCCCTTACGGATACTGTTTTCCTAAAGGAAAACAAGCAAAAGATAGCTTGTTTTATAAAGAATGGAGCATCAGGACCGATTACTGTAAACGGCAAGAAATACGATGGCAAAATGCCCGATTTTGCTACTCTGGCTAATATAGATATTGCACAGATAGTTGTTTACATCACCAATACTTATGGCAATAAGCAAGGCACGTATAGTCCTGAGCAAATAGCAGAGGATTTGAAGAACTGTAAGTAAAGTATTCAAAATAAAAGCCCCTGCAGGTAAACAATTCACTTGCAGGGGCTTTTATTTTATAAAAACTCTAGCCTATTTCCAAATAGATTTAGCCGAATACACCTCAAGGTTTTTAATATCAATATTGTTTCCCCAGAAATGGAATCCTTCCTTATTATCCGCATTAGGTCTTCTTTCCATAGAATAAGAATAGGCCCCACCATCAATAAATATCTCAATAGACGTTCTATCTACATAAATATCTGCTGTTAGCTCCATGCTGGTCATATCTGCAGGCGAATAGAAAACACCATTAATTGTATTATTATTCATATCGTAATCGATAACACGCTGACCAAACAAATTAAACCCTGCACTGGTAGCGTGAGATAATTTAAATGTGGTTTTAATACGAATCTTATCTGCACTGTAAAACTCTTTGAGCTTCTGATTGGCATCATCAGATTTCAAATCCGCCCATTGATTTGTACGTTCAAACAATTGCGAAGTCTCGCTAACCGGCATATTATACAACCTAATTCCATTTTTTGTAGCGTGAAGTTTCAGTTCAGTAGGCAATAACATCATGTTGTTAAAAGCCATACCAGGCTGTGCTACTCTACCCCATCCTATCTGAATACGTCTACCATCACTTTCAGGGATGTTCGAATAAGTTTGAGCCGCATAAATAGAACCTGTAGTATATAAAAGCTTACCAGTTTCAGGGGTAAAAACTTTTCCGTCAAAAGTACCAAGCATATAAGTACCCGATGCCCCATACATTACCCATTTGGTCTTATTTTTATCACCATCAACAGGCAATTCAAAAAGGTCAGGACATTCCCAAAATCCGGTAACATGACTTTCAAATTTCCAATCCTTTAAGTTACTTGAATTGTAAATTGAATGACCATCACGCTCATTCAAAACCATTACCCAATGCTTTCCTGGTTTATACCAGAAAACTTTTGGATCGCGTGTATCTCTACTATTCCATTTCTCCTTAGAGTCTATAACAGGATTTTTTGCATATTTAGTCCAGGTACGGCCTTTATCCAAACTATAAGCAACACATTGAATTTCTCTATCTGCATTGTCGGCAGTGTAGAAAGCAACCATTGCAGGTGTTTTTCCTTTATTAAAACCTGCAGTATTATCATAATCCATCACGGCAGATCCAGAAAACATAGTACCTAACTTATCAGGATGTAAAGCCACCGCAAGCTCTTCCCAATGTACAAGATCTTTACTCACGGCATGCCCCCACGACATATTTTCCCATTCTCTCTCATAAGGATTATGCTGATAAAACAAATGGTATTCACCCTCATAATAGATCAATCCATTTGGATCATTAACCCATCCTCTTCTTGTTGTAAAATGGAATTGAGGACGATTTTTCTCGTGATAAAGAGAATCCTGACCAGCAATTTTATCATCCTGATAAATCTTGCTAAGCCCTGCCGCATCTCCATCATAGCTTATCTTTATGGTTTTTCCTTTAAATTCAGATACGTCGCTAAAAACCCAGTACTCAGGTTCTCCGGGTGCCAATCGTATTTTAAATGAGCGTTCTTGTTTACCCGCTATTTCAAATGTCATTGTTCCTCTCTCCTGACGTTGAGATATAGGGAAATTGAGGTATTTCTTGGTTATCTTAATCGAGATATCTGCTGCGAAAATAGAAATGCTGCAGCAAAGCATTAGCCCTGTCGTAAATATGGCTTTTAATGTTGATTTCATCATTTGGTTATTTAGGTTAAATTGTATGCTTCTGTAATTATAATATTTTAAATTCATTACCATCCTTTATTTTGTTTATATAAACCTTTACTAAAATTGACCTGATTTAGTGGGATAGGAAAATATTCATCCCTTGCTGCTGTAAATTTAGCATTAGCCAAATGGTTCGCTCTAGATTTTTCTACGTTAAAATAAGCATTCATGGTTTGTGCTGCTATACCCCAACGCACCAAATCAAAGAAATGGTAGCCTTCAGTTGCGAACTCAATCCTTCTTTCAAAACGAAGTGCTTTTCTTGCATAGTCTTGAGTCCAGGTACAGTTTACTCCTGGTTGATATAACTTAACGTTATAATTTGAGGTTGGATTTCCATTAGCAAGCTTAAGAAGTGTTTTACTTTTTGATGAACGATCCCTTACCTCATTTATCAATGGGTAAGCTTCATCTTGTCTACCAAGCTCAATAAGTGCCTCTGCTTTCCAAAGAAGTACATCCGAAAAACGAATAATCTCCCAATTTTTTGCACTCGACATAAATGGTGGAATTTTCTGGAAAGAGGCATCTCCAGGTAAAACTGCTTCCTTTAAGCTTGCAAATGCACCATACACGGCAGGAGCCCTTGCCCAAAAGCGTTCAAATATAAAATCTGTTTTATATTTAAATGGCGATCCTGGTTTGGCAACTGTGTGATCCAGGCGTGGATCAAAGGTGCTGGTCTGAAAATCCAAAGAAGCAGCAACATCGACATCATTATACGTTGCAAACATTGGTAGCCCATTTGCATCAGTTTTAAATGAGTTAATTAAATCATGACTAGGAACATTAAACCCACAGCAACCATACTCCACATTCATCGGATAATTAAGCGCATGTCCGTAATCAAGTCTTCCTTTAGGTGTTCCATCATCTTTCGAGTACTGAATAGCAAACACAGATTCCGGTCCATTCTCTGTTGCAGCTAAGAAGTTATCAGCAAAATCATTACTTAAATGATACCTGCCAGATCCAATTACCTCATCACATAATGTATTTACTTCGTTTAATTTTTCGGAGCTTATAGCAGTTACAGCGTTATTTTCATCCTGAGTATAAGCCTGATACAACAACACTTTAGCAAGATATGCTTTTGCTGTAAATTTGTTCGGTCTGCCATTATCATCTTGGTTTGGAGGAAGAACAGCTGCTGCATCTTTAAAATCAGCTGCAACCTTATTCCATAATTCTTCATTGTTTAATACCCTATTAGAAACGGTTGGATATTCATCTTTTTCAAGTGTTTCATCTATATAGGGAACATATTTAAAGAGAATTTTAAGCAGGAAATAGTAATGTCCTCTTAAGAATTTCAATTCTCCCTGTCTTTCCGCTTTTTTAGGGTATTCAGCATCACTCAATGTTTTTAATCTTTTTAAAGCGTCATTAGTCCTTCCAACTCCTACGTAAAGTCTGAACCACAACTGGTCTATCAAGCCATTATCAACCCTGTTTGTGACAAAAGTTTCAAAAAGATTGAATTCAGACAAATCTCCAGGTCCATCACCGCCCTTATAAGTGTCTCCGCCTCTAACACTACCATAAGGCCACATGCTAGAATATGGGGAAGTATAATGGTCATTCCCTAATGATGAATAAGCTGCAATTATCATCTTGTCAACATTTTCTGGAGTATTTAGTTCCTCACCGGAAGCAAATCCCTGTGCCGGTTCATCAAGTACTTTTTTACAAGACGTAAAAAGGATACAAAGAACCCCTAGTGTATATATTAATCTTTTCATGTTCTGTTAAATTTTTAGTTACAATGTGATATTCAGTCCAATAGTTCCAATTACAGGTACAGGAAATCCATAATTTGGAGTTTCCGGATCAGTACCGGTAAACGACTTGCTTTTGATAGTAAATAAATTACTTCCCTGTATAAATACGCGGGCATTCTGAATTTTCGATTTAAATACGCTCTTAAAATTATACCCTACTTGTAAGTTTCTTAATTTAATGTAAGACCCATCTTCAATAAAGTAGGTAGATGATCTACCTTCATTGTTATTATCTACCAGTGTAAGTGCCGGAATTGTTGAACCTGAATTAGAAGGAGTCCATGCCTCAAGAGTTCTTGCACCCCAATTTGTTCCGGTCCACAACGATGAGAAGTCCGTATAGGTTTTAAACTCATTCGTTACTTTAATATTAATTGCCTGTATAAAGAAACTAAGATCGAAGTTCTTGTAAGTAAAAGAAGCATTTAAACCATAAGTAAATTTAGGGCTGGCATTACCAATAAAATCTCTATCCTTATCATCAATAACATTATCTCCGTTTAAATCTTTGTATCTGATACGACCAATTCCTTTTCCCGGTTGAACTGCTGAAGAACTTACTTCGTCTGCATTTTGAAACAAGCCATCAGCTATATACCCAAAGAAGGAATTAATCGGTCTGTTCAAAACAGTTTTATCAGTTCCATTACCAGGATAAGATGCTAAAACATCCTGAGGCAGGTAAATAACTTCATTTCGGTATAATGAAAAGTTACCGGTAAGATTCATTGAGAAATCGTTAGAAAACTTGTTGTCGTACGACAATAAGGCATCAAACCCCTTGTTACGCAACGAGGCTCCGTTGATATATTTACCTCCGCCGTCACCCAAAACAGCTAAATAAGCAGGCTTAATTAAGATATCGGAAGTATTTTTTATAAAATAATCAAACGACCCGGTGATTTTGTTGTTTAGCAAGCCAAAATCCAAACCGAAATTAGATTCCTGCAAAGATTCCCATTTCAATGCATCATTCCCTCTTTGTATTGAGGTAAACCCTGATGGCAACAACCCGGAACCATTACCACTAATATCATAAGCACTGCCAGAATCGAAATCCCATGTAGGGTCCATACCATAGATGGCAGCATATAAAGCTCTATTCGCATTATTCGGGATTTCCTGATTACCTGATTTACCCCAGCCGTATCTAAGTTTTAGATCTGAGATAAATGGAATCTTTTTCATAAACTCTTCGCTACTAACACGCCATCCGGCAGAAAACGCAGGGAAAGTACCATATCGGTTATCTTGCCCGAAACGCGATGAACCATCTCTCCTTAAAGTAACCGAAGCGATGTACCGATCATTAAAAACATAATTTACTTTCCCAAAATAAGATAGCAATGCATTTGCAGACCCTACTCCATCATTTAAAGTATTTCCAGTTGCAGCACCCAAATACGCATAATCTATGGTTTCTAAAGACAAGCCCTGTCTGCTGGCAAGAAATGATTGATTGATATTCTTAATTTGCTCATGACCAAGTAAAAATTCTATCTGATGCTTATTGCTAATTAGCTTATAATTTAGCGTATTTTGCCAAACTATGTTTCCTTCATAATTTTGTGAATTGGTAACCTGATTAGAGGGATCAGCTAAAAATCCGGAGGTATAAGACTTACGCAGTGTTCTTTGGTAGGTTCCGCTATAATCTACACCCAAACTCGTATGTACATTTAATCCCGGTATAATAGTATAATCAGCATAAACATTTCCCATAATGCGATAGAAATTACTTGAATTTTGTCTGTTATCCTCTATCAATCTAACTGGGTTTTGTCTGTCAGTCATACCTGAAGCTGGTCCACCCCATCCTCCATCAACCGTATGTATTGGAACTATAGGTTGCTGTACAAGTGCAGCAAACAGAATATCACTAACAGGAGTAAGTGCATTTTTAATATAGCTGGCAGTAAGGTTTTCTCCAATTTTAAGCTTGGAATTCAAAAAATTAAAGTCAGTGTTTAATCGAGCTGTAAACTTGTCATTTTTAGAGGATTTCACAATTCCCTTGTTTTGATAATAACCCAAAGAAAACATGGTGTTTCCTTTTTCGCCGCCATTACTCAATGTAACATCGTACGATTGAATAATTGAATTTTGTGAAATAGCATCAAACCAATCAGTGTTGGCAGGCCTCATTGTTTTCGCATTATCAATAAATTCTGGATAAATAACTTTATTTAAAATGGGGTTATTCTTATCATTATTCCAATCGAATTTATAAATCTGATGATCATTTGGGTCTACTTTATCATTAATAAAAGCTTTATCATTAACCGCAGCCTGCCAATACGCACGCCCCCTACCTTCTGCATCCAGCGTTTTCAATTTTGTAGCGTAATTCTGAATAGAAGCAGAAACATTTACATCAATCTTTGAGTATCCGGTTTTGGCTTTTTTTGTAGTGATGATGATTACCCCATTGGCAGCCCTTGAACCGTAAATAGTTGCTGAAGAAGCATCTTTTAAAACCTGAATAGACTCAATATCATTAGGATTTAACTCCTGTAAACCTCTCTTTGAGGGCACGCCGTCTATTACATAAAGCGGATCGTTGTTACCTAAAGTTCCAATACCACGAATCCTTACGGTAGCACCGCCAGAAGGGGAACCATCAGTAGTGATAAAAACCCCTGGTACACGCCCTTGAAGAGATTTAACAGGATTCCCAACAGGTATATCCTTAATGCCTTTCACGTCTACTACATTTACAGCTCCGGTAATATCCTTCTTACGTTCCTTTTGGTATCCGGTTACCACTACCTGATTCAAACTGGTACTTGCAACATTAAGTTTGATCTGAATATTTTGAGATTCGGCAGTAACAGTGTAGCTATATGGATCTGCGCCCATGTAAATAAATTTTATAGTTTGCCCATTCTGTGCACTGATCTTGAAATTCCCGTTTTGATCAGTAAGCACGGTCGTTTTAGAATCCGGTACCGCGACAGTAACAGCCTCTAAGGGCATGGATTCTCCATCTGTTACCTTTCCGCTAATAACTTTGGTTTGGCCAAAGCTCGCGCTTATCGCTATGAGCCATAGGCTGCATAGCAAGAAAAATTTTCTCATGATTAATTTGGTTAAGGTTTAAATATTTGGTTGTGGTTTATTGATTTATTAAGGTTTAAAGATTTGATCTCGGAACTGAATATACTCGGCAATGTCATACTGAGGACAGCCTCCTTTTTTGGTAGCGATAAACCCTCCCATGGCTATCGCTTTCATTAAAATATCTTTAGGTTGATCTTTAAGATAATGACTAGCTATAAAGGCAGCCAGAAAAGAATCGCCGCTACCAATTGTATCGGTTACTTTAATCTCGTTACCCCAAATGTGATGCTCCTCATCATTTTTGTAATACGAAGCACCAAACTCTCCCTTGGTAACTACAATTTCCGGAACATTAAAACGGTTTTGAATAAACTTAACCATCTGCGGTTCTCCCTCAAAAGAGCCACGGAACATGGTCTGTACCATACTCAACTCCGCCTCATTAAACTTTACGATATCCGCTTTGGTCAACAAAATCTCTAACAAAGAATGATTAATAAAAGGTGGACGAATGTTGATATCAAATACTTTTATCGCATCAGTATCCAACAATTCAATCAAGGTATTTCTAGATGTGCCATTTCTTGAAGCCAGACTACCATAAACAAAATACTTTGAAGGTTTTATTTGTTCCTTTAACTTATTTGCTTCATCAATAAAATCCCAGGCAACCGGAAAAACAATCTCATAAGTTACCTCATTACCATTGTTCATTCTGGCAAGCACTTCACTGGTAGCATGTTCTTTATCCGTTTGAAGAAAGCTCTTGTTAATGCCCCAATTGCCCATCAATTCTTCCAGCTTATGCCCATTGTTGTCATCACCAATTCTGCTAATCAAGCCAGATACTATACCCAATTTATTGAGGTGATAAGCAACATTTAAAGGCGCGCCACCCGGCTGAGGACCATCAGGCAGAACGTCCCAAAGTATTTCTCCAAAACAAACTGCTTCTGCCGCTAAAGATGTTTCTTGTTTCATAGTTTAAAATTTAATGTAAAACAATGTTGTCGCCGATGCTCTCCAGTGATTTCCCTTTAGTTTCGGGCATGAAGCGCCATACAAATAACAATTGTAAAACCATCATGGCGCCAAAAAAGCTAAAAGTTACGGCACCGCCAAAAGTTTCGGCAAAGTAAGGAAAGTAAAAAGCAACCAACGCAGCCATTACCCAGTGTGTAGAGCTGCCTAAGGTTTGGCCTTTTGCTCTCACCTGATTTGGGAAGATTTCTGAAATAAACACCCAAATAACTGCCCCCTGAGAAAATGCAAAAAAAGCAATAAATACCATCATATAAATGGGAATAGCCATACCACTAAAACGCTCAGCATAAAATGTAAAGGCGACTAAAAATAAGGAAGCGATGAGGCCAAAAGACCCGATCAGCATCAACACACGACGACCAACCTTATCTATAAAATTTAAAGCCAATAATGTAAATGCGAAATTGATTAGCCCAATCCCAACTGTAGATAACAGCGAAGAATGCGCGCCAAGACCCGCCATTTCAAATATCCTTGGTGCATAATAAATAATCGCATTAATACCCGATACCTGATTAAAGAATGCAAACAGCACCGCAAAAATCACCGGTTTTGTGTACTGACCAGAAAACAAACCTTCGCTGCTTTTCGAAGTTTCCCCTAGCTTTTTTTCTGATCCTTTAATTGCAGCCAACTCTTCTTCACAGTTTAGTGGATTAATAATTCTCAATATCTCTAGCGCCTTTTCAGTAGCTCCTTTCTTAAGGATCAGCCAACGTGGACTTTCAGGAATAAATTTAATTAGTATCAGGAATACTAAAGATGGAACAGCTTGTACGCCCAACATCCAACGCCATGATGATTCTCCACCCTGACTAATCAAATAATTAGAAAGGTAAGAGATCAAAATTCCCAATACCACATTAAACTGAAACAGCCCTACCAAACGACCACGCCTATCGGCAGGTGAAATCTCTGATATATAAATTGGTGCGGTAACTGAAGATGTACCTACGCCCAAGCCGCCTAAAAACCTGAATGCGAGGAAAACATACCAATTGTCGGCCATAGCAGTTCCTAAAGAGGAAAGCAGATAAACTGCTGCCACAAAATACAAAGTGTTTTTACGACCAAACTTATCGGATGGCCTAGAGCCAAGCAATGAGCCTATCACAGTTCCTATTAAAGCTATTGAAATGGTTAGCCCATGTTCAAATACGGAAAGGTTCCAATATTGTTGTATTGCTTTTTCGGCGCCTGATATCACTGCGGTATCAAAGCCAAATAAAAACCCGCCTAATGCTACTACTATCGACCAGGCCAGCACTGAATTCTTTTTCATGAAGTTCGATTTATAAATGGTTAAGGATTGCAAATTAGAGGTAAATGAGAGGCAGGTGTTATGAATCTTGCATCAAATTCTTTAAAAAACATAACACCACAAAAGGAACTGAATATCAATTAGTTAAAAATAAACAACACACGAATTTATTTAGATGTTAAATTTTGTTACACGATTCTTTAACTCAGGTTACACCCTCCAAAACCTCCCGCACCGCTAAATTTTAAAATGAGGCATATAATTTATAGCTTTAATGGCTCCCACTAATTTTTATAGCCCTTATAATGATCAACTCCTTCAATTTTAAATACCTTTTCAAATGCCAGATTACAGTGCTGTTCGTATTTGCATTGGGAATAATTTTGAGTTTGCAAGGCTGCTCGGACAAAAAAGAAACACGAGAGTATAAGATTGGCTTTTCGCAATGTGTTGGCTCTGATTTATGGCGTAAAACGATGCTCGATGAAATGAAAACAGAGCTTTCTTTACGCCCGGGAACAAAGTTGAGCTATGCCGATGCCAATAATAGCAGCAGCAAGCAAATAGAACAGGTAAAGGAAATGATTAATGAAGGCATAGATTTGCTGGTTATTTCTCCAAACGAGGCCCTGCCACTTACTAAAATCGTTGAAGAGACTTACAACAAAGGAATTCCTGTAATCGTTATCGACCGTAAAACTTCATCTCCACTATATACTGCTTACGTTGGCGCAGAGAATTATCAGGTAGGTAAAATAGCTGGAGAATACTTAGCTAATAGCCTAAAAGGATCAGGGAATGTTGTAGAGGTAATGGGACTACCTGGATCCTCTCCGGCTATTGAGCGCGACAGAGGTTTAATTGATGCACTTAAGGAGCATCCTGGGATTAAAGTAACCGGTCAGTTTTATGGCGACTGGCTAGGCCCAAACACGGAAACACAACTACTAAAAAACAAGGATAAGCTTAAAAATGTTGATGCCATATTTGCGCATAATGATGTAATGGCTACAAGCGCAAGAAAAGTACTTAAAGAGCTTAATCTGAGTAACAACATCAAGGTTATTGGAGTTGATGCTTTGCCAGGAAATGGTGGCGGCCTAAATCTGGTAAGCAACAAAACACTAACTGCCAGTGTACTTTACCCTACCGGAGGTAAAGAAGCGATTAACATTGCCATGAGAATCCTGAACAAGGAATCCTTTTCAAAAGAGAACATCCTGCAAACTGTAGTAATTGATAGCAGTAATGTACAATTAATGAAGCTTCAGTGGGATAGAATAAACAGTCAGCAAAGCGACATAGAGCGTCAACAAACCTTACTGGCAGATCAATTTAAAGTTTACAATAGTCAAAGGCTGGTACTTAATTTCATCGTAATTACACTGGTATTAGCAGTAGTATTTGGCGGTCTTGCCTTTCACGCATTACTTGAAAACAGAAAAATCAATAAGAGTTTAGAGCTTAAGAATGCAGAGATCTTAAATCAGCGAAACCAACTCATAGAGATGTCGGAAAAGGCTCAGGCAGCAACTGAAGCCAAGCTTAATTTCTTCACTAACATTTCTCACGAGTTCAGAACACCACTAACGCTGATCTTATCCCCACTTGAAGACCTCCTTAAAAACGAAAAAGTAAAAGCTACAGCTGGCAACAATCTTACACTGATCTACAAAAACGTATATAGGCTACTGAGATTGGTAAATCAACTGATGGACTACCGAAAAATAGAGCACAAGCAGTTTAAACTACATGCAACGGCCAGTAACCTAATAGATTTTGTAAAGGACATTCTTGATAGCTTTAAACACAGTGCAGAGAAACGCAATATAGACTTGAGGTTGGTGGTTAAAGAAAGTCCGGGGCTGGTTTGGTTTGATGCAAACATCCTTGACAAGGTGATATTTAACTTACTAAGCAATGCCTTAAAATTTACCAGCGATAATGGCAGAATATACATTACCATAAGTAAAACCAATGATACAGTTAATATTGAGGTAGAAGATAACGGGGTGGGCATGACAGATACAGAACTTGAGCATATTTTTGAACAGTTCTATCAATCAGATCTCAATTATAGCAGGGGTTCTGGCTTAGGCTTATCTCTTTCTAAAGAATTGATTCTACTGCATCAGGGAAACATTTCAGTAAACAGTAAAAAATGGCAGGGAACTACGTTTACCATAACATTGCCATTAGGAGGCACCCACCTTAAAGCAGAAGAAAAGCTAGTACAAGAGCAGCTAGGTGCAATGCTGTACGATCAGATAAAAATATACACTACCGAACATGATCATGCCGCGACTAAAGAAAAAGACCGCACATTTGAGCATGTTAAAGATCAATCGGTTTTAATTATAGAAGACAATCACGACTTGTTGAAATATTTAACCGAAAAATTTGAGGCAGATTACGAAGTATTTACCGCATCTACAGGCACAAACGGATTGGCCGAGGCTTATGAAAAAATCCCGGATCTGATTATTACTGACGTTATAGTACCCGGTATGTCTGGCAAAAACCTCACTCAGCAACTCAAATCGGATATCCGTACCTCACACATTCCGATTATACTATTAACTGCCCAAGGTAGTATAGAACAGCAAGTAAACGGTATACAGAGCATGGCAGACGTGTACATTACCAAGCCTTTTAACTTCGAGTACCTGCAAGCAACCGTAGAAAACCTGATTAAGAACAGGGTTATTTTAAAAGAGCATTACACCAGCGACATCTCCTCATCAGGCGTTAAAAAGTCGACCAACATGATTGACAAAAAGTTTTTAAACGACTTTGCCGGCATTGTAGAACACAACCTAAGCAATGAGCATTTCAGTGTAGATGATATCGGTAAGGCTATAGGCATATCCCGCGTTCAACTATACCGTAAAGTGAAGGCGTTATTAAACTGTAGTATAACAGATTACATTTTAAACCGACGACTTAAAAAGGCTAAGTACTTGCTAAATAACGAAGAGTATTCTATTTCAGAAATCACTTATATGGTCGGCATCTCTTCCCCTACTTATTTCTCTACCATTTTTAAAAATAAGTATGGGATGACACCAACCGAATACAAGAAGACCAAAAATCAATAAACTGTTACTCAATTAGAATATTTACAGAAGCTGGAAAAACCCTTTCCGGATCGCCAAACAAAGCAAGGCTCTCTGCCATTGTACCTACGTTAGGCTTCAGCTTTTTGTTACTGATAAGCTTATCATTGTAATAAACCAAAACAGGTTCAGCGAAATTAACGCTATCAATATACAGCTTAACATTGCCATTAACCCTGCCTTTAACATTCGAAGAACTCACCTGATAAGTATTTCCCTTTTTTTCTACATAGAACTTCCTTTCGCCAGTTTTAGAAAGCCCGTCTAATCTTAAATAACCAAAACCCTTTCTATAAGTAATTGGCACATTAGGCTCGCCTCCATAAATGCTATCAACTTGCGCATAATAAACCATGCTTAAGGTATCTGGATACGGGTTTCTACTAAATTGCTTTAACCATGGAGCGGTTCTAAAATAGTCAATTCCATGTCCGCGGCCGTTCTGTATTTCTACCTCATGTTTAAATTGCCCAGGATTCTTTGCCGCTGCACTATCCAAAAGTTTCTTCCAATCACTTCCATTTTGTACGCGCCCGTAAGCATAGTCTTTCTCTCCAACTTCAATACGAAAAACGCTATTTCTTAAATTCTCAATAGGTTCCTGACCTGCCCATACCGGCCCAGCCATAGGTCCTGCCCCTGCAAAGTAATCGGCAAGGAAAATCCCCATCCTGAAACTACCATAACCACCTTCAGAAATCCCCATGATGTATGTCTTATTCGCATTTACATCGCCAGAAAGCACTGCAAGCTGCCAGGTTCTAATCCATGCGGCTATAGCTGCGCTATGGTACCAACGCCCTCTTCTATCATCTGGCATACGAGGGATAAAATACATACTCGGACTATCCTGATACTTTGCGCCTAAAGATTTGGCTGCTTTCCATTCTGAATTATTTGATGGTGAAGTCCATGGTCCCGGTTCGCCAGGGAAACAACCTCCACCGTGTAAATTGATAAAAAGAGGATATCCACCATCCGGCTTATTACCTTTCTTACTCATTGAAAAAAGCATTTTCTTTTGATCTGGCAGTTGCCAGATTAGGGAATCTTTAGTTGAATTATCACTTAGCTGAGCCCAAGTTTTAAGGCGTTCAGCATTGGCTTTTTTCCAACAACTCCATAAGAGTGTTTGGTATTTAGTGATCTCGGTTACTAGTATTGTTCTTTTATAGTATTCACCTGATGGATTTATTAAGCTATCTTTTTCTATTGTAGACGCAAGGTATTTCGTGAGGTCATCTTCGTATCCGGTGGTTGTTTCATTTTTTACTGATTTACAGGCACCAAATAGACAAACTAAGACAAGAGCTACTGATATTTTTTGATTCATTTAGTTGATTTTCCTTTTTTTTAAAATCATTTTCATCATCATTAATATGAATCTTGCAATTTAGCCATAAATATGGCCGGACAAAAGCACTATACTGACTTGCTTTTAAAAAAGTACCACCTGCGATTATTCATAGTCTCTATAGAGGCTCCTGTCAGGGATTAGTCTGACCTGAGTCTGACTTGAGTCTGAGGTGAGTCTAAGGTGAGTCTAACAGGTTAGCTATTACGAAGAAGTTTTCTCGTTTTAAAAAGGTTCTATTTTCACCATAAAAACCTATAGCAACTATAAATCAATAAGTTGCATCATGATAAATTTACAAAAAAAATAAAAAACAACCAAATTTCAGGAACAATCTTTAATCTGGTTTGTTAAGCTGAATACATTAATCCAAATTACAATGGAAAAATTTAGAATTGAAGTGGTCGATAGCCGGCACTTCGGACAGTTTTTTGACATTAATGCCCTCGATAATGAACGATTTCAAATCTTTAACGACCAACAAGAAAGAATCGGGACAATTGAAATAGACCATGAAGACCGAGATCATTACCGACAAAGTATGGATTGCAAAGTGGAGCTTCCTTTACTTAATTCAATTAGAGACAGCATCCTTCTTCATCAGGAACTGGTTACCAGGTAATCCCCTTCTTAGTGGTTTGATTTTATAGCATTTTGCAGATGCATATTCTCGTCGAACTCCATCTTTGCAACAGGATAACCTTTCAAACTTTGCTGAACCTGATAAACTTTACTGGCCTCTTTTCTTAAAGCTACCAACTTCCCATAATTTTTCAAGTAGATACTGCAATTTTCTCTTAGAATTTCCAGCTCTTCAAATTTCTTCATATTGGTATAAAATGCAGGATCTTTAACTCCGGGCAATAGGGCTCTTTGTGTCAATATTCGCCAATACAAAATAGAAGAGTTGACCTTGCCGACTATCTTTTCGGCCTGATCAAGCTTTGTTAATGCATTACTATACTGCCCTGAATGATAACTCTTTTCGGCTTCCGCTATTCTGGTTTTAGCAGATATAGATTGCCCCATACTGACTGTTGTAAGGCAAATAAAAACTGTTAGAAAGGTCAGAAATTGTTTCATCAGATCAATTTTTCAAATGTAAAACTAGATTTTTCATTTTACTATAGAATAGAAAAATTTAATACCTTGCAAACATCCTAATTATTTAATGCTCCATGAAAAAGATTATCCTTTTATCATTAGTACTTTTTAACGCGCATCTATCTTTTAGTCAGATTAAATACCAAAAAGACATATCGGCTGCTGTAAAGCAAGCCTCAGTTACCAAAAAACCCATTTTTATTCACATTACAATTCCGGTATACGCTAAGGGAGCAAAAGATGTTCTTAATCAAAGTGAGGTATCCAGTTTCTACAACAGAAATTTCATCAATTACAAAGTTGAAATGATGGATAGTGCGGGGCGTGAATTGATTAACAAATATGGCGTAAACGTATTTCCGGCCGGTGTTTTTGTTGATGATAAGAAAAACCTGATTCTTAAAACATTTGCAGGTAATAGTGCTAGCGATTACCTGGATATCGGCAAAAAGGCACTAGTCCGTAAAAAATCAGGAATGATGCTCTCTGCCTATGAGGAAAAATTTTCAAAAGAAAAACACAATGCAAAGCTGATAAAGGACTATATTAATTTAAGAATAGAAGCCGGGATATTCGATAATGCAAAGCTAATTGACGAGTATGTTGACTACCAAACCATAGGTACTTTTAATGATCCAAATGAAATACTTTTCATTTTTAAATCTGGTGCATATGCTTATGGAAAAGCCTTTAACCTAACTAATTTCAATAAAAGAAAAGCTGATAGTGTTTTTATGACGCTTCCACTGCCAGAGCGAATTGAAATCAATAACAGAGTAATTAACAACACGCAAAACGAGGCCATCAGAACCAAAAATATCGAGATGGCACAGGCGGTAATGAATTTTACCCGAAACAGCTGGAGCAATAATTACAATGAGGGTAATAAACAATCTCAGCTTAAGATTCTTGGTTATTATAAAGCAGTAAAAGATACAGCCAACTACTACTCACAAAGCTTATATTTTGTAGATCAGCATTATATGAGCGTAAGTGCTGATTCTGTTAAAATGCCCGACATTACTAAATTCAATCAAATTCAAAAGAATGAGCAAAAATTTATTGAACCATTCCCTTCAAATGCCAATATCCCGGATTTGCTTAATAATGCTGCATGGGATTTTTATGTATTAGGCACTCGCAATAAATTGTATTTAAGTAAAGCCTTATTATGGGTAAAAAGAGCGATTGATTTAAGACAAAATTTTCAATATTATGATACTTTAGCTCAAATATTCTATCGTATGGAATTCTATGATGAAGCGCTTATCAATCAGAATAAAGCGATCGATAAGGCAATAGAGGTAGGCACTTCCCCGAGCATCCTAGAATCTTTAAAATCTACGGGACAAAAAATCAAAGACCGAAAACTGTAGCTGAGTTTACCAGCTACAGCTTACTTTTACTCCATCCGGACTATTGTCGAAACCAAGATAAAGCGTTTTTGAGCTTTCATCCCAAGATGAATTGACATCAACTATTTCTTGTCCTGTATTGCTCGTAACACTACTCTTTAAAGGTTTAGCAGGCAACAAAATACGCATACTGTTCTCTGTTTTAGCGGGACTTTTACATACAAAAGAATACGTTTTACCATTTCTTATTTCGTTATAGACCCTTGATGCTGAAGCTAAAACCATAGGTTTAGATTTATCCTTTATGCGTTTTACATTATACAACAGCGCCTGCTCTCCCGGATTAATCACTCTCTCGGAAAGCACCGGAAGTTTTGGATCAAACAGATCAATAACAGGCCCGCTAATTTTATAAGGTTCTTTACTTACAGATTCGTCCATTACAGAAACAATATCGTATGCCCCTCTTTGCAAATAAAGATTGTTTTTAAACGCTAGCTCACCTGCTTTTGCATCATGTTCATAAGCATGTTTAACCAAATCCAGATAGGTGTTTGCGGAGTTGGCATTTAGCACAAACTCTTTAGGGTTTTGTTTAATTAAATAAACAGCTCCCTTACCTACTGATTGCTTTTTACTCTCTTGAGAATTTATGTTCATTAAGCTAAACAAATGATCTGAAGGGACTTTAAACTGATTACCTTTAGTATTCCACCATTCCATTACAGACTGATAAGGATCATCATCTCGACCGCAATAAACCAAAACACCGCCATTTTTAACCCATTCGGCAATGTATTTATGTACCTCTGCAGATATAGGTTTCATGTTAGCATAGCTCAGCACCAACACCTTTATATCTTTAAGCGTTCCTTTAAACGACAGGTTTTCCATATGAACAGTTTGCACCGGAACACCATTTTTTAACAAAGGCAATGTTTGACCGTAAAAATTAGAAAACTGCGGGTCATCGTATCCTTTATGGTCGGGAAAGCGCTGAAACATTAAACTATTACCCATCAACACGCCTACACCATTTTTACCTGTAACCCGATTATCTGATAACGGCATATCATTTAATGCATTAACCATCACCTGCATCTGAGTAGAATAGTATTTAGGAATTAGCACTGCTTCTGTGCTATTCGCCAGTTTATAAGGTCTGGTATAAATACGCTCTGGCCATGGCATTACTTCATAATTATTTACCATCGGATACAATAACTTGGCTGTAAATGTAGCTTGATAATTTAGCTTATAATCGCTCCAATCGCGCGGCCAATCCTCAATAGGATCAGTTAGAAAGAACATTTTACGACCTGTAGGCGCTGTCATTGATACCATAGAACCGTATTCTAGAAAAGCATTTTCGAATACGCGCTCCTTTTTTTGTCCATCAAAATATGTTGGCTCACGAGAGGTTCCTGTCCAAACTTGAGCGATATAACCATCAATTCCTGGTAATGATGCTAAACTGGCTTCAGGACTCACTATTTGCCACGATGAATAATTAACCAACGAGTGGGTAGCTATGTAAACCTTGATGGACAATCCTTTAGTTTTTCCGTAGGTTTTAGCGTATGAAGACACATCTTTAATCGCCTCATAGTACAAATGGTATTTCAATTTGCTTGATAAATAAGTATTCTCGGCCGACTCATGTTGCGGTCGCCAATCAAAACCGTAATATTTTTTCCATTCTTGTTTAAACACTTCACTATAACCTGCTCTGGCCCAAAACTCTGGCTCTTCCAGATAAATTGAGGTTATGCCGGCATCAATTACCTTTTTAATGATGGCCGTTTTCATATACTCCAAAAATGATTGAACGGGAACGATGTAAGGAACACCTCCCCCATGCCAAATCACGTTTCCGTTTCTTTCCATCTGTCCAATATCCTGATGGTTTTTACCGTCCCATTTGCCTAAAAAATAGTCCTGATACTCGCCCCAGGCTATTCCCGTCATAAAGTGAGTTTGGTAGCCATGGCTTCTCCATGAATCTACTCGTTGCTGAAATGTCATACCTGGTCTATCGTTTGCACCGTAAACAATGGCTATATCAGATCGTACATCTATTTCAGGTTTCCAGGCGCTTCCGGTTTGGAATGCTGTTTTTTCTTTAGTTTTTAATTGAGCGCTTGCAGGTATAGAAATTGCGAAAGAAAATAACGCAAAAAGGGTTAATCTTTTCATTAATTTGGTTCTTAGATTCGGTTCTTGTGTGTTGTTACTGTAAATATAAATTATTCATCTGTTTATTGGTCAGGAATTATTAACTTACTATATATCTATTTGTTTTAACTGCTTATCACTATTATGGACTGGCTACTGATTTCGGAAATCGTTTACGTTCTTCTTTTAGTCTTTGTTTGTCTGCGCATTATATACGATACCAGAAGCACAACCAAAACCCTCGCTTACCTACTGTTTGCCATATTTGTTCCGTTTTTCGGGATGCTTTTCTATTTCTTTTTCGGCATTAATTACCGACACAGAAAAATGTACAGCAAGAAACTTTATGAGAATGATGATCTGGCAAACAAATTCAGAAGCGAGATTCTTAAATATTCCGAACGCACGCTTAAAGAAAATGGCCATGCTGTTATTGGTAACAAAGAGCTGGCATTTATGATATTGAAGGATTCCATGAGTCCTTTAACTGCAAAAAACTCTTTAAAGCTCCTGATAAACGGCGAACAAAAGTTCCCTGAAGTACTATCGGCCATTAAAAATGCAAAACAGCATGTTCATATTGAATATTACATTTATGAGGATGATGAAATTGGACAGGCAATTGAACATGCTCTGATTGAAAAGGCCAAAGAAGGGGTTACTGTTCGCTTTATTTACGATGATTTTGGTAGCCGCAGCATCCGTAAAAAATTAGTGCCTAGATTAATAGAAAATGGCATAACAGCTGTGCCTTTTTTAAAGGTTCATTTTATGCTTTTAGCCAACCGATTGAATTACCGTAATCACCGTAAAATAATTGTGATTGATGGCGTTACTGCTTTTGTAGGTGGCATTAATGTGAGTGATAGATACATTAACAAGAAGCCTAATCAACTTTACTGGCGAGATACACACCTGCGTATTGATGGCCCTGGGGCGCAATATCTGCAGTATCTGTTTTTATGCGATTGGAATTTTTGTGCGGAGGAATTATTGCAGCCAAATAAGGAATTTTTCCCTCCAAAACCACCGCAAGTAGGCGATGACAATAAGATTGTTCAGATTGCGGCCAGTGGTCCTGATTCAGAATCGCCGACTATTCTATTTTCCATTCTTCAGGCCATTAATCTGGCAACTGAAGAAATACTGATCACCAGTCCTTATTTTATTCCGGGCGAGAGTTTGTTGGATGCGCTGGTTATTGCTTCATTGAGTGGGATTTCTGTAAGGCTTTTAGTACCGGGCGAATCAGATTCTGTACTTGTAAACTCAGCAGCGAGATCGTATTACGATGATTTACTTAAAGCTGGTGTAGAAATTTATCAATACCAAAAAGGTTTTTTACACGCCAAAACAATGGTTACTGATAAAAAAATAGCGATAGTGGGCACTGCAAATATGGATTTCAGAAGTTTTGATCTCAATTTCGAAGTGAATGCAATTGTGTATGATAGTGCAATTGCGACTGAGTTGACTGATATTTTTTATGCGGATCTTAAAGACTCGTCAAGGATTGATCCGGTGTTGTGGGCTGCGCGTCCTGTGTATAGGAAATTGCTTGAAAAAGCAGCGAGGCTATTATCCCCGCTGCTTTAGGTTTGTTTATTACTTTGTGAACGTTACATTTACCAAAATCGGGAAATGGTCTGAAACGAACTTACCGTGGTAAGTATCAGTAAGTATGCCCCACTTATCAGCTTTAAAGCCTTTGGTAACAAATACATGGTCTATAATTTCATAACCATCTACACTTTTACCCCATGCATTAAATGATGAATTGTTTGCATAAGGATATTTAACCTGGGTATAAGTATCGGTTAAAAGACCTGAATTAGCCAATGTTAAATACCATTCGCTTTTTTGGCCACCGTTTAAATCTCCTGTAAAAATAGCTGGTGTATTACCTGCAATCTCGCTGATCTTTTTAACGATTAGCTTTCCGCTTTCAACACGTGCAATTTTACCTTGATGATCAAAATGGGCATTAAAGTAATAAAACTTTTTACCACTGCTTATGTCCTGAAGGTATACCCAGGTACAGATGCGGTTACAGCAAGTGGCATCCCATCCTTTGCCTGGTTTATCAGGAGTTTCTGATAACCAGAAATCGCCTTTATCAAGTAGCTTAAACTTATCCTGACGGTAAAAGATTGAAGAGTGCTCACCAGCGTCTTTGCCATCATCACGACCTAATCCGTAATGTGCATACTCTGGCAACAACTTACTCAAGTCGTCGATTTGATTTTTTAATCCTTCCTGGATACCAAAAACATCGAAATCATGAAAACGTATTAGATTTGCAGCTACAGGAGCCCTTTGAGACCACCTGTTTCCTTCATCTCCGGCGTTATCATAACGAACATTAAAGGATCCAACAGTAAATTTTTGAGCAAAGGCACTCATGCTTATAATGACAAGAAATGCCGATAATAGAAGATGTTTTGTTTTCATTATATAATTTTAAAATGATCAATATACGATTTATTTACCTACCCAATCCGGGTGTTGTTTCAAGTTTGTATTAAACAACAAGTCGGCTTCTGGTGTAGGATAAACATAATGACGCTGTTCAAATATTCGTTTTGTATTAATAAGCCAGGTTAATTCTCCTGAAGTATCGTTAGATAAGCGTAATGGATTTACTTGTCCGTTAACACCAAACTACGGGTGTCTTTCCCTTTGTAAAGGTCAGGATCATCAATCTTAAAAGTTTTATTAATCCAAGGCACGTCTCCAAATCTTCTTACTTTTGCATAGTAAAAATAAGCTCTAAAGAACCTAGCTAATGCGGTGTACTGCAATCTTGCGGAAGCAGAAAGCGTGGGATTTTTATTGTTTTCTAAAAAGTAATTGATGTTCCTAAGGTCTTTCCAGTCCCATCCATTGCTTTGACGCGGCCCAAAAGCACCTTCTATTAAAAAATCAGGAGCCTGGCTGCGCGCTGCATAATCGGACATGGCATCGCCTTTATGTGCATCAGAGGCGCTTGGCAACATCACCTAGCTTAAGTTGCTGAACTATTTCCTCTGCTTTTCTTTCTACCTGAAGCATATCCAAAATTAGAGTTCCAATATGAACAGTATGTTAATTCCTACATTTCCTTAATGATTTAAGTATGCCAATCGCGACTGCCATTATAGAGACTTATTTAACTATTATTAATACTTATATTGTATCGACCAAATAGAACAATATGAAAAATGTACACTGGTATCTTCTTTTGTTAATCATTTCAGCAAACTCTTCAGTAGCTTACAGTCAAAAAACAAGTCCTGGGAAAGCAAAAATGCAGCGACTTCGTGTATCTGACAATCATCGGTTTCTTGTGTATGCGGATGGAAAGCCATTCTTTTATCTTGGAGATACTGCCTGGGAAATGTTACATAGACTAACGCTTAAGGATGCAGAAATCTATATGGATAACCGTAAGTCCAAAGGCTTCACAGTACTTCAAACGGTAGTATTGGCCGAACTGGATGGCATTAATGAGCCTAATGCATTGGGTCATAAACCACTTAAAAACAGTGACATTTCTGAGCTTAATGAGGATTACTTTAAAGACATAGATGCATTTATTCAATTGGCTGCTACTAAAGGGCTATACATAGGTTTGTTGCCACTTTGGGGTGACAAAGTGTTTAAAAGCACTTGGGGAACAGGTCCTGAGATTTTTAATGTCCAAAATGCAAAGGAATACGGCAAGTTTTTAGGCAATAGATACAAAAACCAACCTAACATTATTTGGATATTGGGAGGCGACCGCAATCCACGAAACAATAAAGATGTAGCTATTTGGCGCTCATTAGCAGAGGGTATTGCCGCAGGTGCAGGTGGTAATGATAAAACACTCATGACTTTTCACCCTCAGCCAAAGGAAAATGGTGGCTCATCAACATGGTTTCATAATGATGAATGGCTGGATTTTAATATGCTGCAAACCGGGCATTGCCGAGATGGAAATAATTATGATAAAATCACTTATGATTACAATTTAAAGCCAATAAAACCTGTAGTTGATGGAGAACCTCTTTATGAGGATCATCCGGTATGTTTTGATGCAAAAAAGAATGGTTTTTCAACAGCAGATGATATTCGGAAACTAGCCTACTGGCAGGTGTTTGCAGGTGCACTTGGACATACCTACGGGTGTCACGATATATGGCAGTTTTATGCTCCTGGTCGCGAATCAGTAAATTTAGCCAGGCACTATTGGAAAGAAGCGATGGATTTACCCGGCGCACAGCAAATGGGTTATGTGAAAAAACTAATACAATCTCAATCGATGCTGGATCGTATCCCTGATCAAAGTCTAATTTTGGGTGATAACCCTAAAGATGGGGCACGTTGCAGTGCCACCAGGGCAAATGACGGACACTATGCCTTCATTTACACTCCGACCGGACGTAAATTGAACATAAATACAACTAACTTAAAGGGAAAGCGTGCATTTAAAGCCAAATGGTTTAATCCTAGAACTGGAGTATTTAGCTCTACTTTTAAAATCGATAGAAAGCCGGAACTTACCTTTACCCCTCCAACCAATGGAGAGGCCTTAGATTGGGTGTTGGTACTAGAAAATGGTTAGTAGTGACGTTACTCCTAGTCGGCAACGCCTAAGATCTCCGAGAGTCGTTTTTCATTTAATACACGGATGCTTCTACCGGAAACTTCAATAATCTGATCTTTTACAAAATCATTGCTTACTTTAAACAAGGTTTCATAGGTGGTTCCAGAATACGACGCAATATCTTGTCTGGCTAATCCTAATGCGATGTAGCCATTTTCATCAACGCCAAATTTATGTAACAATGCCAGAATAGATTGTGCTATCCTAGCTTTAACAGACATATGCGCCAGATCGCGCATAGCCCTATGGGAGTCTTGCAATTCATTTGCAAAAAACTGCATTAGTCTATAGGTTAATCCTCCGTTTACCTTTAATGTTGTTTCAAAGAAATCTCTCTCCAGATAGCATACTGCTGTATTTTCTAAAGCTGTGGCGGAAACAGGATACAATGGCTTTTTACCAAGTCCCAAATGCCCAATAATTTCTTCAGGGCCGGCAAAACGAATAATAAGCTCCTTTTCATTGTCCCATCTTTTATGAACTTTAACGGTTCCACGGTACACAAAGTAGATTCCTTTTACAGGATCTCCCTCCTTAAAGAGTACCTCTCCTTTTTTTACCTCAAAGTTCTTTTTTTGAATTTCGAGGGCAGGTAACCACTCTGGTAAACATAGTTTGCACAGGAAGCAACTTTTAAGATCACACAGATTACTACACTCTTTCATTTTTGAACTGGAATTTAAGATGCAATAATACTATATAAATATCAAAAGCAAAGAATTCAAGCATTAAACCCTAACAAGATTAATATTGCAAATACAATATAAAATAACTAAATATAAATATTAAAACTTAAAAAAACATTGCAAAAACAACATAAATAACTTTTACAGAACACAGAATAATCATACCTTTGTGCCCGTAAATAAAATCATTTACAGTTTATTACTAAAAACTCATCAGCTAAATGAAAAGACCGTTACACAAAAACGGGATTCCAATATCCCCCTCCTTAGATTATTTAAACCAACAAACAAATGACACAAAGAAGGGTTACATCCAGAAAAAACGTTTACTACAAATCTCTTTACTATCTATTGGTGTTGCCGTTGCCATTAGTTTAATTGCGAAAGTTCTAATCTCCCTGATAGATCTTGTAACCAACATTGCTTTTTACGGAAGTTTTGATTTAAAGTTTAATAGTCCTGCAAATAACCATTTGGGGCTATGGGTTATTATTATTCCTGCAATTGGCGGAATACTAGTTGGCCTAATGGCATTGTATGGCTCTAAAGCCATTAGAGGACATGGTATTCCGGAGGCAATGGAGCAGATTTTGGTTAATCAAAGTAAAATTAAACCCTCTATTGCACTTTTAAAGCCCTTATCTTCTGCCATAGCGATAGGAACCGGAGGACCATTTGGTGCCGAAGGTCCAATAATTGCAACAGGTGGAGCATTAGGGTCTACATTAGGACAACTGTTTAAAATTACACCTAACGAGCGCAAAATTATACTTGCTGCCGGAGCCACAGCAGGCATGTCAGCCATATTTGGCACACCTATAGCAGCTATTTTCTTAGCGATTGAGCTATTATTATTTGAATTTTCTCCAAAAGCCATTCTGCCTGTCGCATTAGCCTGCATAACAGGGGCTGCAGCTCATCAGTTTTTGTTTGAATCCGGTCCCGTATTCCACATGCCCGAACTCAGCACACCCACCAATATGGCTTTGGGTATTTACAGCTTTATGGGTATAATAATTGGTTTTATCTCATTAGGCTTAACAAAAATCGTGTACCACATTGAAGATGCTTTTGAGAAACTCCCTATCCACTGGATGTGGTGGCCTGCTATTGGCGGTTTAGCCGTTGGACTAATTGGCTATTTTGCTCCCCATACTTTGGGTGTAGGCTACGATAATATTATAAGTGTTTTATCAGGAAAAACACCTCTGGCATTACTGTTTAGTCTTTGCTTCTTTAAATTTCTTTCCTGGGCAATTGCACTTGGAAGTGGTACATCAGGAGGAACACTCGCTCCCCTATTAACAATTGGCGGTGCTGCCGGAGCCATACTTGGCTCAATCACGCTACTATTGTTTCCAAACTCAGGCATCAGTATTCCTATGGCAGCTTTAGTTGGTATGTCGGCTATGTTTGCGGGAGCTTCAAGGGCTTACCTAACCAGCATAACCTTTGCCCTCGAAGCTACAATGCAATCTCATGCACTATTACCTCTGCTTGGGGCTTGCACAGCATCGTACCTCATCTCTTTCTTTTTCATGGAAAACACAATCATGACCGAAAAGATTGCCAGAAGAGGAATATACACCCCTGATTCTTATGAACCTGATATACTGCAAAAAATGACTGTCGCCGATGTATTAAAAGCCAATAGCATGGTTATAAGCACTAAAAATCGGATAAGTGAAATCAGGGCATTCTTTGACCTCAACCCACCTTTAGAAAATCACTTCATGGTAACAGATCAGGATGATAACTTTAAAGGAGTGATTACGCTTTCGAGCATATACAACAAAAACCATGATGCGAATGGCCATATTTCGGAAATTATGGAGCAAAGTGTCCCCGCAATAAAAAGCAACGACAACCTGGCTACGGCTGTAGAGTTAATATCTAAATGCGATGAAGAGTTTTTACCTGTTTTATCTACCAAAGAGAAAAACAGAGTAATTGGCTTACTCACTTATAAAGATGTACTTACTGCATATAAAATATACCTAAAGGAAAATCAGGAGGCAGGAATTAACCTGTCTTTAAAGCGTCAGCGTATTAAAATACTAGTAAGAGGACGTCAGCTGATCCATAAAGTAAAAGAAAACTAAGCGTACTTATGTACTTCTTGAGCAGCAACGAATTCTGCGGCTTTTACAACATTTCCAATTATTATAATTGCGGGATTCGTAAGTCCAGAATTCATTGCAGCCTGAGAAAGATCCTGAACCTCACAAATCACCTGTTTTTGATGAGGTAAAGAAGCATTTTGGATTATCGCCGCAGGAACAGAACCTCTTCCAGACATTATATAAGCAGTCGAAATCTCCGTCAGCTTTTTCATTCCCATATATATAACCACAGTCGCCTTACTTTTAATTGCAAGCTGGAGATCAGATGATAAGGAACCATCCTTTTTTGTACCTGTTACAATCCAGATGCTTTCACTTATCCCACGATGAGTTAACGGTATATCATTTAAGCCACTCGCCTGCATACTACTAATACCCGGCACATAATGAGACTCGATGCCGTGTTCACGAGCAAATAATATCTCTTCAAAGCCTCTTCCAAAAATAAAAGGATCACCACCCTTTAAACGAACAACATTTCCCCTTGTAAATGCATAATGCTTTATCAACTCATGAATAGTTTCCTGTGAAGTGCAAAGTCCGTACGGCTTTTTACCTACATAAATCCTTTCGCAATCATCAGAAGCGATATCCAATAGCTGTTTGTTCGCTAAATTATCATAAAGTATCACTTTCGCTGATTCTAAAACCTTAAAACCTCTAATTGTCAGTAAATCCGGATCACCTGGACCGGAACCTACAACATAAAACAAAGGATTATCTATTTTTTTCTTAAAAACATCCATAAAAACAACAATTAATGTTAAAAAATCAATTAATAATATAAATATACCTCATATATAGATATAAATAAACAAAAACACTCATTTGAATGAAAAATAAATCAAAATAATATAATATAAAACATAGTATATTTCAAAATCACATAAAATAATCAACAATAACCATGACTTAAATCACATAATTATTATAATAATATAAATTATTGTATATATTTGACTCAAACAAACCGCAATTAGTAGTTAAATAGAATAAATAACCCAACAAAATCTAAATTATGAATCAAAAAATAGTAGTCGTAATAGGAAATGGAATGGTTGGACATAAATTTTGTGAAAAATTAGCCGCTAAATCAGATAATTTCAGAATTATTGTATTTGGAGAAGAACCACGGAGGGCATATGACAGAGTTCATCTAAGCGAATACTTCAATGGGAAAACCGCAGAAGATCTTTCCTTATCTCACGAGAACTGGTACAACGAACAAAATATCAGTCTTCATCTTGGCGATCCGGTAAAAGAAATTGACAGAGAGAACAAAACCATACACTCAAGCAAAGGGCTTATTTTAAACTATGACTACCTGGTTCTGGCAACAGGCTCATCGGCTTTTGTACCTGATATACCCGGTGTAGATAAAGATGGGGTTTTCGTTTATCGCACCATCGAAGATCTTGAGCTTATTAAAAACTATGCTTTAAATGCAAAAATAGGTTCCGTGTTAGGAGGTGGCTTATTAGGCTTAGAAGCCGCAAAAGCATTAATAGACTTAAATCTTAAGGAAACACATGTAATTGAATTTGCACCTAGGCTAATGCCAAGGCAAATAGATAGCGCCGGAAGTCAGATGCTACAGACTAAACTTAGCACATTAGGCTTATCTATATACACAAACAAAGGAACCAGCAGTATTGAAGGCGAAAACCGCATCGAATACCTAAAGTTTAATGACGGAAGTGAATTAAAAACCGACATACTTGTAATTTCGGCAGGAATACGCCCAAGAGATGAGCTAGCTAAACTCTGCGGAATTGAAGTAGGCACCAGAGGTGGGATTCTGGTAAATGAAACTATGCAAACCAGCGACCCATCTATTTTTGCAATTGGAGAGTGCGCTTTGTTTAATCATAATATTTATGGGTTAATCGCTCCTGGATATGAAATGGCAGAAGTGGTTGCGGCTAATCTATGTGAAGGCAACAAATCATTCCATGGATTTGACATGAGCACCAAGCTAAAACTTATTGGTGTAGATGTAGCCAGTTTTGGAGATCCGTTTATAACGGAACCAGACTCAAGAAGCATCCTCTTTGAGGATACTCACAAAGGAATTTACAAACGCATAAACATTAGTAATGATGGAAAATATTTACTTGGAGGTATACTAATTGGTGAAGCAGAAGCTTACAACATGCTACTGCAAACCGTAAACAATAAAATTGCACTCCCTCCTAACCCTGAAGATTTAATATTAGGATCACGTGGTGGTAGCTCGCAAACAGAAAATGCAGGTCTGGCCGGACTTCCGGACGACGCATTAATCTGCAGTTGTGAGGGAGTATCCAAAGGAAGCATCTGTAATGCTGTTTCTTTAGAGGGATGTGAGTCGGTAGACGCGATTAAAAAATGTACTAAAGCAGGAACAGGATGCGGAGGATGTATTCCTATGGTAAAAGACCTCATGGTACATACCATGAAAGAAAATGGCAAATACATCAGAAATGTGGTATGCGAGCATTTTCAATTGAGCAGACAAGAATTATATGATCTTATAAAAATACACAACCTTAAAAATTACGAGCAAGTTCTGGACAACGTAGGCAAAGGCGATGGCTGCGAAGTATGCAAACCGCTGGTATCATCACTTCTGGCAAGTATATGGAATGACATGATCCTTAAAAGAGGTAATGATACCGCCCAGGACAGTAACGACAGATTTTTGGCAAACATCCAAAAAGGAGGCACCTACTCTGTAGTTCCAAGAATTCCGGGAGGAGAAATCAAACCAGAAAAGCTTGTTATTATTGGAGAGGTTGCCGAAAAATATGGCCTATATACAAAAATAACTGGTGGACAACGCATAGATATGTTTGGCGCACACTTAAGTGATCTGCCTTCAATATGGGAAGAGCTGATTGCCGCAGGTTTTGAAAGTGGACATGCTTATGGAAAAGCATTACGCACAGTTAAAAGTTGTGTTGGTAGCACATGGTGTCGCTTTGGTTTACATGATAGCGTAAGTTATGCGATCAGAATAGAAGAACGCTACAGAGGATTAAGGGCTCCGCACAAATTAAAATCTGCCGTAAGCGGATGTATTCGCGAATGCGCAGAGGCCCAAAGTAAAGATTTTGGAATTATTGCAACAGAAAAAGGCTGGAACCTATACGTATGCGGCAATGGAGGTAGTAAACCTCAGCATGCTCTACTTCTGGCTTCGGATGTAGATAGCGATACTTGCATCAAATACATAGATCGTTTCTTAATGTTTTACATCCGCACTGCGGATCCACTAACACGTACCGCTCCTTGGTTAAACAAAATGGAGGGAGGAATTGAATACCTGAGAAATGTAGTTGTGAATGACAGCTTGGGAATGGCAGCGCAATGGGAAATTGAAATGCAAAACATCGTAAACAGCTATCAATGTGAATGGAAAACGGCAATTGAGGATCCGGAAATAAGAAAAAGGTTCAATCATTTTGTAAATGCTCCTGAAGAAAAGGATCCAAGTATAAAATTTGATGAAATGCGCGGTCAGAAAAAGGCTGCAAACTGGACAACAGTATAATTAAAACAAACCTATTTATACATTAACAAAACAGAAAATCATGGTAGAAACAACGACAAACTGGTTTGAAGCATGCCGCGTTGAAGACGCAGTACAAAACGGAGGAGTATGTGTTAAGTGCGGAGAGGAGCAAATTGCATTATTTTATTTTACCCGCAGAAATGAATGGTATGCCACACAAAATTTATGTCCTCACCGCAAGCAAATGGCACTTAGCCGCGGCATGATCGGTTCGGTAGGTGAAGATCCTAAAATTGCCTGTCCTTTCCACAAAAAGACATTTTCACTATCTACAGGAGAATGTTTGAGTGGAGACGAATGCGCGATACAAACCTACCCTGTTAAGGTTGAAGATGGGCTTGTATACATCGGATTACGGAATTAAAGCTTTATAAAAAAATATGCGCGACATAACCAGCAAACAGATCACATTAAGAACAGCCAAGGCAGTAGCTACCATCTTTTGTTCAACTGAAACAATTTCAAAGATCAAAGACAATGAACTACCAAAAGGCAATCTATTTGATGTGGCGAGAGCAGCTGGTTTTTTAGGAGCTAAATTAACTCCTCAACTACTACCCCATTGCCATCCGGTAAATATCGATAGCATGGACATCTCCTTTAGTTTCATTCCTGAAGGCGGCATTCAGATATTTGGAGAAGCAAAATCCATTGGTCGTACTGGCATTGAGATGGAAATACTTACTGCAGTTTCAATTGCCGCTCTTGAGATCTACGACATGCTAAAACCGGTAGATACTGACCTTGAAATAGGTAACATCAAGCTGTTGCAAAAAACAGGTGGTAAAAGTGATCGGAAGAAATACTTCTCAACCTCTCCTACTTGTGCAGTTCTGGTATGTTCGGATTCAACCGCAGCTGGAAAACGTGAAGATAAAAGTGGACTCGCCATCAAAAGCATACTTGAACAAGCAAATGCAAAGGTGGTAGCTTATGAAATAGTTGCAGACGACAAAGCACAAATACAAAAGCAGTTACTACAATGGGTTTCAGAAGATATCCATTTCATATTTACCACGGGTGGAACTGGACTTGGCCCTCGCGACAATACAGTAAGCGCCGTAAGCGAAATACTGGAACGCGATGCCGACGGAATTACTGAAGCAATGAGAAACTTCGGCCAAATGCGGACACCGATGGCCATGATGAGCAGAGCTGTTGCCGGATCCATCGCTCATTCCTTAATAGTTACACTACCCGGAAGTACAGACGGAGCAAGAGAATCACTGGGAGCGATAGTGCCCGGTATTTTCCATGCCCGAAAAATGATGAAAGGAGGAGGACATTAGCGTAATGATAAGTTTTGAAGAAGCCATAACCATAATATCCACTCTTTCGCAACCCTTCGAAACGGAATACATCAATCTGGAGGATGCAGACAATAGAATATTAGCCGAAGACATTTATGCTGACCGCGACTACCCTCCTTTTAACAGAGCCGCCATGGATGGTTATGCAATTATGCTTAGCGATTGGGAAACTGGGCTAAGAAAATATGCGATAACCGAAATCATTTACGCAGGGCAGGTTTCAAAACAAGCGCTAACTTCTGGAAATTGTTATAAAATAATGACTGGGGCAGCTACCCCAAAAACGGCAAACATAATCCTGAGAAAAGAGGATACTCATGAAATCAACAATGAAGTAACTATAACAGTTGAGACAGCAAAACACCTTCAAAACATAGCAGCACAAGGACAAGACTTAAAATACCAGGCTTTAATATTAGCCGCTCCTTGCAAATGCACGCCACAAACCATCAGCCTGCTTGCTTCTGTCGGAAAAGCAACACTAAAAGTATATAAGCTACCTACAGTTGCAGTAGTAACAACCGGAGATGAAGTTATAGCACCCGGCAAACCAACAGCTTCCCATCAAATCCGTAACAGCAACCAGTACCTGTTAAAAGCACTTTTAAAGAAATGGAACATTGCTCCATCACTGTGCGAACATGTTCAAGATAACAAAGACCTGCTTACCAAAGCTTTTAAGAAAGCCATTAAAAACCAACTTACCATTATTAACGGAGGCGTGTCTGCAGGAGATGCAGATTACGTACCTGCTGTATTAAAGTCACTGGGAGTTGAAATGGTATTCCATAAAGTTAAAATACGTCCGGGAAAACCATTATGGATAGGAAAAACTCCGCTCGGCGGGATCGTTTTTGCCCTTCCCGGAAACCCATTATCCTGCCTTACTACTTTCACAATATTTGTAGAAGATTACTTATACAAATGCTTTGGCTACGCAAATCGCCCTGTATACAGATTCCCGATACAAGAGAATAGAATTAAAAAACATCCTTTAACAGAATTTTTCCCTGTTCAAATAAGTAAGTCACAACTTGGCTTAAACCTTATTTCTTACAACGGATCTGGAGATATTACCGCCGGTCTTAATGCCAGTGGCCTGGCCCTGCAACCTTATTTAACAGAGGAATTGAAAAAAGAAGACATCATTAGTTTTTACCCATTTAACAACAGCTTATAAGAACAACAACATCCATATAAAAAAACACCCCATCAGAAGGTCGGATTTCTGACAGGGTAAAATAGTTTCATCGATTAAATAAAACTTATCAAATGTATCAAAAAGAATCTACTCTTCCCAAAGAAGGCCTTAAGCCGCTAAAAAAACTTAACATCTTTTCTACGAAAGGCATTCAGATGAAAACCTTTCACATTACATGGATAACCTTCTTTTTCTGCTTTTTTGGATGGTTCGGTGTTGCACCACTCATGCCATTAATACGAGAGCAATTACATTTAAGTAAAGATCAAATTGGCAATATCATTATTGCTTCAGTTTCTGCAACAATTATTGCAAGGCTAATTGTCGGCAAACTATGCGACACCCTTGGCCCAAGACTATCCTACACCATTCTGCTCGCACTGGGTTCAATACCCGTTATGTGTATAGGACTAAGTAACAGCTATGAAAGCTTTCTGCTATTCCGCTTTGTTATTGGAATTATAGGTGCTTCATTTGTAATTACCCAATTCCACACTTCAATGATGTTTGCACCAAATGTAATTGGAACCGCAAATGCAGTTACCGGGGGCTGGGGAAATCTTGGCGGTGGAGTTACACAACTGATAATGCCGCTTATTGCCGCAGGTTTTGCAGGCTTAGGCTTTGCTAGTCAGGCTAATTCATGGAGAATTGCAATGATCGTACCGGGCGTAATTCTATTAATTATGGCTTTTGTTTACTACAAGTACACAAAAGATACTCCAGCAGGGAACTTCAAAGACCTGGAAGTAGTTAAAGTTAAGACAGTAAAAAAGGGCTCTTTTATGACTGCGCTAAAAGATTATAGAACCTGGGTGTTAGCATTGGCTTACGCAGCATGTTTTGGAATAGAAATAACGGTTGATAATGTGGCTGCCACCTTTTTTACAGACCAGTTCGGCGCATCAATGATTATGGCCGGTGCCATGGCAAGCATATTTGGAGGCATGAATATTTTTGCAAGAGCACTGGGCGGTTATGTTAGCGATAAAGTCGGGATATCTTATGGACTTAGAGGTAAAGGAATACTACTAGGGGGGCTGTTGGTTTTAGAAGGGATCGGCATCAGCTTATTTGCGCAATCTCAAACGCTCGGCCTGGCAATAGCAGCTATGCTGTTATTTGCACTGTTTCTAAAAATGGCCAATGGTGGCACCTATGGCATTGTTCCTTTCATCAATAGAGATGCAATTGGTTCAGTAAGTGGCATTGTTGGGGCAGGCGGAAATATAGGCGCTATGCTGGTAGGTTTTCTTTTTAAATCAGAACACCTAACCTATGCTGATGCATTTCACTATATCGGTATTGGCGTAGCAGTTATTGGTCTGCTGGTATTTATTACAAAATTTCAATTAAAGAGATCCGAAAATACGGAAACAGTAAAACAAGGGTTTCAACAGGCTTAATTCTAACAAAGAGGGAACTGATATGTCTGGAGATAAGAACAAAATTTTTAAAAGTACCTGCTGCTACTGTGGCGTTGGCTGTGGCGTAAACGTTACTTTAGAAAAAAATAAAACCATTACGGTACAGGGAGATAAAGATCATCCTGTAAACCACGGCATGCTTTGCAGCAAAGGTCTTAACCTCCAATACACTGTAAACGACAAAAGCGATCGTCTGCTTTATCCTCAAATGAGGTATAATAAAAATATGCCATTGCAAAGAGTTAGCTGGGACGACGCCTTAAATCGTACAGCTGCTGTTTTCAAGACCTTTATTGATAAATACGGTCCCGATTCTGTAGCCTTTTATGCCTCTGGCCAATGCCTTACTGAAGAGTACTATGTAATCAATAAACTAATAAAAGGTTTTATAGGTAGTAACAATATCGACACCAACTCACGCCTGTGCATGAGTAGCGCTGTTACTGCTTATAAAATGGCTCTGGGCGAAGACAGCGTTCCTATATGCTATGACGACATTGAACTTGCCGATTGCTTTTTCATTACCGGTGCCAATCCTGCATGGTGCCATCCAATACTCTGGCGTAGAGTTGAAGCACATAAAGCAGCAAATCCAGACATCAAGCTTATCATTACAGACCCAAGAGTTACCGACTCCTGCTCACTTGCTGACCTTCATTTACAAATTAACCCGGGAACCGACGTAACCTTAAACCATGCTATTGGACGAGCGCTTATTGAAGCCGGAAATATAGACAGTGAATTTATAGCTAACCACACCGAAGGTTTTGATGCTTATCAGCAAAAAGTATTTGAACGAACTTTAAAAGAATCAGCCCAAATCTGTGGAATTACAGTATCCGAAATAGAACTTGCCGCTACATACATAGGTGAGGCCAAAGGATTTTTAAGCATGTGGACCATGGGACTTAATCAAAGTTCTATTGGCGTAAATAAAAACCTAAGCCTAATTAACCTTAACCTTATTACTGGTCATATTGGAAAGCCAGGTTCAGGCCCCTTCTCTCTAACCGGGCAACCCAATGCTATGGGCGGTCGTGAAGTGGGTGGACTCGCAAATCTTCTTCCTGCACACCGTGACTTATCAAATGAACAACATCGACTGGAAGTACAAAAATTCTGGGGAGGAACAACCATTTCAGGAAAAACAGGCCTTACGGCTACCGAAATGTTTGAGGCACTACATGATGGTCGACTTAAAGCAATCTGGATACTATGTACAAATCCACTAACAAGCTTACCCAATGCCCGATTTGCTGAAGAAGCTTTAAAGAGAGCGAAATTTGTAGTGATACAAGAAATCACCGACAAGGCAGAAACCCTAGCTTACGCGGATGTGATTTTACCGGCGGCAGCGTGGACAGAAAAGGAAGGTACAATGACCAATTCTGAGCGAAGAATAAGTCATCTGAATAAAATCATTGATGCACCTGGGGAAGCGCTACCTGATGCCGAGATCATTTGTCGTTTTGCAAAAAAGATGGGCTATAAAGGGTTTGAATACAATAGCATGGAGGACATTTATAAAGAACATGCAAAACTCACTTACAGAACCAGCATCAATATACACGGACTTGATTACAAACAAATCGACAAGAGCAATACTATACAATGGCCTTTCAACAAAAGATCAGAAAGTGGCACAAAACGTCTGTTTACCAATCATTTATTCCATACGAGCTCAAGAAGAGCAATTATACATAGCCCTTCCGATCAGTTAAACAGCGAACTTCCTGATGAGGATTTTCCTTTTATCCTTACTACCGGCAGAGTTCGTGATCACTGGCACACCATGTCTAAAACAGGCAAAGTGAGCAAGCTTAATCAGCACATTAAAGATGCTTTTATGGAAATTAATCCTGCAGATGCAAAATTCTTATCAATTGAGGATAAACAGGTTATAGTTGTACGATCGAGACGAGGAGAGGTTCAGGTCAAAGCAAAAATATCTGCTGCTATAAAGCAAGGTGTAGTATTTCTGCCTATGCATTGGGGCAAAATACTGGGCAGTGACTTAAATAGAGCAAACAACATCACCAGCACCATAGTAGATCCACTATCTAAAGAACCTGATTTTAAGTATTGCGCTGTAAGCATTGAGAAATTCAAAAAGGACTTCCAAAGAATTGTAATTATAGGTGCCGGAGCAGGTGCATATGGCTTTGTTAAATCCTATAGGGAAATTAATAAGGAAGACCAGATCACCATTTTTAGCAAAGAAAACTTCCCGTTTTATAATCGCGTAATGCTTCCTGATTACATTAGTGGGGAGCAAAAGTGGGAACAGCTGGTAAAAATGAAGGATGAGGAAGAACCTGAATACAACATTAAACTACTAAGAGGTGTAAGCGTAGAAAAAGTAAACCGAGAACAGAAGTACGTAATAGATTCAACGGGCAAAAAAACTTCATACGACTTACTGATAATGGCTACCGGAAGTCGCTCTACCCTACCCAAAAATGCACCATCATTACCGGGTATTTTTACCATGCGCAGCCGAACTGATGCAGATAATTTCAAAAAACACATCCCAAAAAACGCGCATGTAGTCGTTGTTGGTGGTGGGTTGCTTGGATTGGAAATGGCCGCATCATTACGCGAAATAGGTGTAAAAATTACCGTTATACATAGGGTATCAAGATTTTTAAACAGACAACTTGACCCACTTGGAAGCCAGCTGCTACATGAAGAGATGGTAGATCAGGGTTGTGATATTTACTACAATGATGAAGTACAGCTTTACTATGGCCGATCTAAACTAACTGGTATAGAGCTCAAAAGCGGTCGCCGTATAAATTGCGATGCAATTATACTGGCCATTGGCACTACCCCGAATATTGAACTGGCAAAGGAATCGGGATTAGAATGTAAACGTGGTGTATTGGTTAACGAGCGCTTACAAACAAACGATCCTTCCATTTATGCGATTGGCGAAATTGCCGAATTTGAAGGTACATTATATGGGATAACCGCAGCTGCTGAACAACAAGCAGAAGTGGTTGCTAAGTTTCAAAATGGCGACATCAGCAGTTATTACAAAGGCAGCCTCTTCATGAACATTATAAAAATCCATGGATTTGACCTTTGCAGTATTGGACTTTCTGAGTGCCCGGATGACAAGAACTACGAGGAGATCGTTTTCATCGACAAAGCAAAACGCTACTATAAAAAATGTATCATTCATCAGGACAAGCTAGTTGGAACCATCCTAATTGGCGACAAAACTGAGTTTCTTGAGTTTAGAGAATTGATAGCCAACAGAATAGAACTCAGCGACAAAAGATTGCAACTACTTAGAAGCGGTAAAAAAACCGAGCCCGTATCTGGTAAACTGGTATGCAGCTGTAATAATGTCGGAGCCGGAAACATCCTTAAAAAGATATCCTCAGGATGTGTTGATTTTAAAGAGCTATGTGAATCTACAGGAGCGGGAATGGGGTGCGGATCCTGCAAGCCAGAAGTAAAACTCATACTTGAGGGAGCATTAAAGGAAGAAGTCTTAGAAAAAATGAACTGATATGGAAAACAAGGTCATTAAAAAGCATCAGATTAAAGTGAACCTACCCGGGGGTATTGTATCCATTGGTGATCTTTTACAAATTCTTAATATTCTAGAGGAATCAAAAATCGGAAACGTAAGATTTGGCACAAGACAACAGCTATATTTCTCTGTTGATGAAGATAAACTTGAAGATATAGAGCATAGCTTTTTGATTGCTGATACAGAGTTTGAGATAGACACAGACAAGCAACCTAACATCATTAGTTCTTATGTAACAGAAGATATTTTTAACAACTCGAACTGGTTACGTGAAGGAGTTTACAGGGATGTCTTGGACGCTTTTAATTACACGCCAAGATTAAAAGTTAATCTGGTAGACAACAGCCAAACCTTAATTCCATTTTTCACAGGAAATTTAAACTTTATATCATCAGACATTGGCAATTATTGGTATTTATATGTACGTTTTCCAAGAACAAATATCATTTACTGCTGGTCGTCTTTAATTTACTCTGAAGACATTGGAGCCCTTAGTAAATTGGTTGAAGATGCAATATTTAACAACAAGAACCTGTTTTATGATCAAATTAGTATTGATGGACAACAACTGGAGAACAAAGTAAAATTAACGGGAAGCATCCTTCACCAACCCCTTTCTGCCCCTTTAAAGCTACCTGACTTTCAACTACCTTATTACGAGGGATTCAATAAATACAATGACAAATACTGGCTGGGAATTTATCGTAGAAACGAATTATTTTCAGTCTCCTTTCTTAAAGATCTTTGTATCATTTGCGCAAAAACACGTATCGGCCAGTTATATACCACTCCCTGGAAATCAATTATAGTAAAAGGCGTAGAAACAGCTGATAAAAAACTATGGAATGCTGTGCTGGATAAGAATCGCATAAATGTACGTCACGCATCCAACGAACTGAACTGGCAAAGTGAAGATCTTTGCGAATATGGCCTTAGCTTAAAACGTGATCTCATCACTGAGTTTAACAAAGTAGACCTAAGAACTTTTAAGCTTTGTTTTGCCATTAAAACCAATCCAAAAAGTGGTCTGTTTGGTTCTGTAATCATTAGAAAGCAAGCTGGCAACCTGGATGAAGATTATAGGTTCGACATTCTTCATACTACTGATTTCAACCCCAACTCAAAGAATTTCACCCTTTATAAAGAAAACATCAGTAAAGCATCATTAGCAGAAGCACTGGTACAGCTTTGCGACAATTATTATCAGCTTCAAACACTATCAGAAAGTGCTTCTGAGCACAATTATTACGAACCAGAAGCCAGTAAAGAAAACGAACAGGTGCTTGTTCATCAGTGCAGTTACTGCTTAACAATTTACGATGAAACCTGGGGTGACGAAACGAATGGAGTACCCTCCGGAACTAACTTTTCAGATTTAACAGAGGATTACAGCTGTGCAATTTGCGGAGCGGCTAAATCAGATATTATTCCAATTCTTAAAGAATCAGTATTAACCGTTTAAATTATGGCAATAGACATCAGCATAGCATTATCCTTATTCCTTGTAGGTTTCTTATATTCCTCGGTTGGTCATGGCGGGGCAAGCGGTTACATAGCAATACTTTCTTTATTTGCTATTCCAGTTGCTACTTATAAACCCTTAATACTCATCTTAAACATTATTGTAGCTGGAATGGCTTTTTATCAGTTTTGGAGATCGGGGTATTTTAGATGGAAACTATGCAGAACCTTTTTAATCACCTCCATCCCCTGTGCATTTATTGGGTCTAAATTTCCAATTCACGGAAACATTTATAACATTTTACTGGGGCTGGCATTAGTGCTGCCCATGATTAAATTACTTGGTTTTACGCCAGAAGTAAAAGGAGAAAGAAAGGAAGTGGCTATAATGCCCGCACTCATTATTGGAGCAATAATTGGCGCACTTTCCGGAATGCTAAACATTGGAGGAGGCATATTTTTGAGCCCCGTTTTAATATTATTATCCTGGGCAAATGCCAAGGAAGCCGCCGCTGTATCAGCGTTGTTCATTGTTTTAAATTCCTTTGGTGGACTACTAGGTAGCTCTGCCGAAATCAACATAACCTCATCTTCAGCCCTATGGTTTTTAATGGCAGCAGCAGGTGGCTTTATGGGTTCGTACTGGGGTAGCTGGCGCTTTCCTCAAATCACTGTTCGCTACCTGCTTACCGCCGTTCTTGCAATAGCATCCTGTAAACTCATATTTTTCATGTAATGGCAGCAATTAGAGATCATTTGGGAAGGACTTTCAAAACGCTTAGGATTAGCCTGATAAACACTTGCAATCTGGCTTGTACATATTGCACTTACGGCAACGAAGAAAGTAAAGACAACTACGCTGAACATAAAACCAAGGCATTATCCGTTCAGGAAATGCTGCATCTAATTAAACGACTCCATGGCAGATTAGATTTAACTACAATACGTTTCACCGGCGGCGAACCCCTGCTTTATAAAGAACTTACAACCCTAATAAAGGGAGCAAGTGACCTTGGAATTAACGACTTGAATTTAACCACTAACGGCCTTTTGCTACAAAGAATGGCGCCTGCATTAAAAGCTGCAAGTTTACGCTCCATCAATATATCTCTAGATGCTATAGACCCTTTAACCTTCTTTAAAATGAGCAGAAGACATGGTCTTGAGCAAACGCTTAGCGGGATTGAAGCTGCAATAAACGAAGGTATTGAGGTGAAACTAAATACCGTGATTATGAAGGGAATGAACGACAACCAGGTAATCCCTCTTTTAAAATATGCCTTTAGCAGAAACATTAAGATACGCTTTCTGGAAATCATGGCCATGGGTCACTTGCATGGAAAAACAGATGAGTATTTTTTCTCACAAAAGGAGTTGCTTGCGCTGATCAGCAGACACTATAACTTTAACCCGGTAAGCAGATCAGACAGTGCCACAGCCAATTATTGGCAAACAGAAGAAGGTTATCATTTTGGGATAATAGCCAATGAGAGCCAGCCCTTTTGCTCCGACTGCAATCGCTTAAGGCTGGATGCATACGGAAACATCTATGGTTGCCTGAGCAGTAATAACCCGGTTTCGTTAATTGAAACAACAGATGCCGCGAGTCTCGACTTCAAATTAGAAGCAGCGCTGGCACAAAAACAATCACTAAAATTTACTGGAAGCAAATTAAGCATGCTTCATATAGGAGGATAGAAAAATGAAAATCGAAGTTTTTGCAATTCTAAAGGAGTATTTCGACAAGGAGTTTGAAATAAAAGATCAGCTAAAAACCGTTGAAGAACTTAGAGCACACCTGGAATTCCTAAATCCAGCATCTTCTGATGTCCTTAAAATATGTCGTTTTGCAGTGCACGATGAATTTGTAGCAGATCACTATCCATTAACGGGAAGTGACAACGTAGTTGTTATCCCACCAAGTAGCGGAGGTTAATATGGACTATATAACAAGTAAAGATCTGGAACTTGTTGCACTGTTACAGCAATCGCACCACCCTGCTGCCGGTGCGGTAGTATTATTTAGCGGAGATGTAAGGAACAACAATGTTGGTAAAATGGTCGATTTTCTGGAGTATGAAGCCCATACTTCTATGGCTTCAAAAATGATCGAGAGCATTCTAAATGATGCAAGAAAACGTTGGAACCTCAACATAGCTGTAGCTCAGCACAGAACAGGGAAAGTGAGAATTACCGAATCAGCGGTCGTTGTAATCACAGCCTCTGCCCACAGAGCCGAAGCCTATGCTGCTAACCGTTACATTATTGACAGAATTAAGCACGAAGCCCCTATATGGAAATGCGAATTCTTTACGGACGGCACCAAGGAATGGGGCGGCAATTGCAATTGCCACAAGGATACGGGCAATATCAACAAACACATTTACGAATTTGAGGATATATTATGATAGGTGTAGTTTTATGCGGAGGAGAAAGCAAAAGAATGGGATCAGATAAAGGTCTTTTATCCTTTGGTTCCATTACATGGGTGCAACATGCAGAAGCAAAGCTTGCAGAACTGGATATTCCTGTAGTGATATCAATTAATCAAACCCAGTTACCAAACTACAATAATCTTTACGGCACTGAAAAACTGATTATAGATACCGTGGATGTAAAAGGCCCACTAAAAGGTTTACTAAGTGTCCATCAATTTTATCCTGATGATGACTTAATGCTACTCGCCTGCGACATGACTGACATGGATGTTGATACACTGCAGCAATTAAAAGAAAACTACTATACAAACCCTGCTTTTGATTACTATTTATATGAATGCGAAGGATTTATGGAGCCTTTGTGCGCCATTTACCCTGCAAGTACATTAAAGAATCTACATAAAGTTGTCAACTCCTCTCAACTCACTCATTTTTCAATGCACAAATTCATACGCGATTCAAACTATAAAACTATCGAAATAAAAGACAAAACTAAGTTTTCTAACTATAACACAGCCAATTATTTGCGAGCACAAATAAATATTTAAGGTTTCACAATTTAAATTATCATTTCATGAAGACACAATTACAACTTGCCATTTATGGCGGACTGGCACTCTGCATGCTAAATTTTAAGGCAAAATCGCAAACAAATCAAATTAAGACCTCTCTTTTCGAAGGAGTTGTTGTGCTTAGCTACATTGACCATGGCGCATCAATAAACTGTACAGGACCAGCAGTTAAGTTCACACGCAAGCCTTTTAGCTTACTGGTAGGTTTACTGCCAAGTTTAAAAATCAAAGAAGATAATTCCACTGGCGGCGCACCTAAAAATGCCATGATCATACCTTCCCTAGGCTGTGGCGTAACAGCCATCTATAAACATATAGCTTTGCAAATGCCAATGCTTTATACTGCAAAAACCGCCAATAAAGATGGGAAATGGAATGTTGGGATAGGCTTGGGATACAAATTTTAAGCTACAATTATCAGGCAATAAGTGTTAACGCCCTTAAACCAATGGGATCTTTAACGCTTATTGCTTTTCCTGTTATCGAAATCAAATCTTCTTTAATAAGTTCGTTCATCATTCTAAAAACAGTTTCATAGGTAGTACCCGTAAATGCAGCAAGATCCTGCCTACTTAACCCTATATTAATCTGCCCCTTATCATTTGTACCAAACTGTTCCTTAAGCTGAATAATTGATAAGGCCAAACGACCTTTAACCGACATATGTGCAAGGTTTCGCATTTTACGCTCCGACTCCTGCAACTCATCAGCATAAAACATCATTAATTCAAGTGTAAGCTCAGCATTTACTCTGAGGGTCGACATGAAAAAATCCAAATCAATAAAACATACTGAAGTAGATTCAAGTGCAGTAGCAGATATTGGAAAAATAGCACTTTTAGTACTCAAGCCACGATGCCCAATGATAGCTCCATTACCTGCAAAACGTACAATCAGCTCTTTGTCGCCCCAGGTTTTATGGACTTTAACTTTTCCCTTGTTCACGAAATAAATGCCATTAACTGGATCACCTTCCTTAATGATCACCTCCCCCTTTTTTACAAGAAAGTTTTTGCGATGACTTTCAATTGGCAATTTCCATTCCTTTAAAACCAACCTGCACATTAAGCAGCTTTGCAAATCACAGGCCTTCATATTTTTCTTCATAAGCGTATTAATGCTAAAGGGAATTCGTGTTATCTAACAAAGAAACAATAAATCAATTAAATTAAGATATCAGAATTTCAAAACGGCATTTATATATGGCATAATTGTGCAATAATCACAAATCCACATCAGTATAATTTTTATATCAAAGCATTTGAGCTATCTTTGAACCAATGTATCTCTTTAAGCAATTTTATAAAACAGTGGACAATCAGCTTGCAACATTATTGCGAACTGCTATTGCTATGTTTTTAAGATTTCTTTCCTTACAATACGCCTTAGGAGATTCCTGTCTTAAAAGCAGCAAAGACTTTATTAAATAAGCCCCTCCCTTTTCTTAGGGTCAGGGGTCTCCATATTTAATTCTTTCCTTTCATCTTCTTGCTTTTCAAATAATGAAACTATTTAGCACTAAATACTTTTTTAGAGCCATTTATATATTGCTACTTATGGCGACACTGGCAGCCTTGCTACTAGCTATTTTACTACTTAAACCCTTGCTGGTTTTAGTTTCCGCAGGCGTATTTCTCTTTTTAACAAATTGGTATAACAACAAGGACTTCGATGGCGCTGCCTCAGTCAAATAATACTGACTGAGGCTATTCATACAATTCAAATATTAAGTCATTTACTCAATACATAAAAAATTATGAATACTGCATCAATAAAAATAAACGATACACCGATAGTATTATCAACCGGAATTTACGATTTGCTTAAAGATCATTTAAGAAGGAGAAAGCTCAGCAAATACAACGAGGCTAAATTAGAACTTGAACTAAAAGATGCTAAACAGGTTTTAAGAAATGACTTACCCGCTGACGTGGTTACTGTTGATACCAATGTAAAAGTTAAAGAATTGGAATCAGGGAAGGAGTTCAGCTACAAACTCGTTGCACCCGCAAGAGCAAGAAGAAAGAACAATACCCTTTCTATTCTCTCTCCAATTGGTGTGGCAATTCTTGGCTACACTCAGGGAGCTGTAGTACAATGGGAAATGCCAGAAGGCATAAAACAGTATCAAATAGAAGAGGTTATCAAATTATCATCTAATTAATTTATTCCCCACCTTTATATTGGCTTGTTTCCCAACTAGAAACAGCCAGGAACAAAGGGGTTACAAAATAATATCTTCCATTTTTTGTAACCCCTTTGTTTCTCAATAATCTTTAATATAGCATTCAGTTAAATAAGCAGATATCCGATGAATTCAACAAGAATAAATTAAGGGGTATCTAACGGAGCCATACCAAACATTAAAACCAAACGGTCATTCTCGTAAAAATTTAGTGTTTGCTCGGCAACATCATACTTAAAAGTTTTATCACTTATCAGTTTTAAAAAGTCGCTTTCCAATTTAGTCCTTTCTTCATCAGCACAAGCCATTAAAGTACTACCCATTTGCTTAAATGTAAGCTTACCATCACCTTTGGTATAAGAACCGAAGAAAGAATTACATCCTGCAAAGCCATTAACTCTTCCCTTTTCCTTATCAAAAACGATAAATGCAGCTGATTGTTCCTGAGTTACCCCATTCATCTGAATCAGTTTCCATTTGTGCTTAACAACAAAGCCCCAATCAGAGGCTACTACAGGCATCTTTTGTTTCTTTAGCACTTTCTTAAGTTTATAAGTATAAATTGATGCATCAGCAGGAACATTCGCTCTCTTTGTACGCGTAACCAATATTACATAACGATAACCAGGCTTATAATTAAACCCCGGGATATTGCTGTAAAACAGCTCCCAACTTTTACTGTTTTTATATTTCACCTGAAAGCAGGTTTGTGGTGCTACACCGGTACAGTTGGCTCGGTCTTCCTTAACTACAAGTCTTATTACATCAGCTGCATTTGCATAAACAGATAATCCAAACAGCATTAAAATAGTTAAGATCAATTTTGGTCTGAAGTTCTTTGTTATTACTCTTATCATTTTATTATGTGTTAATATTTATTAGAAAGATGCAGGTAACAGATCGTTTCCATAATTATAAGATTTTCTTATCTGAAGATTCCTAAGATTTTTTTACATTAGGACACACACTCAAATGAAAAACCACTATGAAAAGCATGCCAGCACTTATGCTTGGTTTATTACTATGTTTTAGTTTAATAACCAAATCGCAAACCATCACTAGTTCCCATTTTCGAATATCAGATACAGAAAAAGGAATCAGATCTGTTGAACTGACAATAAACAATATCTTTACCATTGGCTTGAGTGCAAATGGAAACATCACCTACGTTCATGAAGCAGAAGAAGCCCTCCCCGATTATAGTAGTGATTTAGAATATGATGATGATAGCGACTTAAAGCAAGTTGCAAATCAAAAAATTGAATACTATGATCATTTAGACAATTATAAATCAGGGAAAATAAAATGGATTGGTGCTGTCAAAATTGACTACTATGATAACTTTGATTTACAAGCCCCATTGGGTAAAATAAAATCTATTGGCAATATTAAGTTTACCTACAACAATGATTACGATATCCATGATAAATTCGGAACACTAAAATCAATAGGTGATATTCAAATTGCTTACAATAATGCCTTCGATATTCATGATCCTGAAGGTAAAGTTAAATCAATAGGAAATGTAAAAATAGCGTATTTCAATTCTTTTGATGCTCAGCGACTATTTGGCAAAGTAAAATCAATAAAAGGAAACAGCAAAAAAGTTTACGTTACAAAATAGCCGGTATTAATATTATAAGGTGACAACAGAATATGCATATATGTATATTCTATTGTATCTTTGCCACAAATGCAAGCCGTTCTATCGCTGCGATTTTATATCGGAGAGGAAAGTCCGGGCAACACAGAGCATCTCGCTTCCTAACGGGAAGAGGTTTGGGGGTGAACACCCGAATTATGGAAAGTGCCGCAGAAAGTATACCGCCGATGGCTTTTAAGCACAGGTAAGGTTGAAAACGTGAGGTAAGAGCTCACGATTTTTCCGGGCGATCGGAGAACTGGTAAACCCCGGGAGTTGAAAGACCAAATAGGCTAACGCATGTAGGGCTGCTCGTCCGATGTTAGTGGGTAGGTCGTTAGAGATAAATGGCAACATTTATACTGGATTAATGATAGAAGACATGAGTAATCATGTTACAGAACCCGGCTTACAGGCTTGCATTTTAATTTTTAATAGAATATGTATCAGTTTCGTAACTTTAAAAAAGTACATTTTAAGCTGAAAAATAATATATTAGCACTGAATAATAAGAAGATTTAGCATACTATATGGCAAAATTGTTGATAATTGATGATGAGAGAGCGATAAGAAGTACTTTACGTGAAATCTTGGAATACGAAAACTATGAAGTTGACGATATTGACAATGGTGTAGATGGGTTAGAACTCATAAAAAAGAAGAAATACGACCTTGTTCTGTGCGATATCAAAATGAATAAGATGGATGGTATGGAGGTGCTTGAACAAGCACTAGCCTATAGCCCCGATCTTCCATTCATTATGATTTCCGGACACGGAACTGTTGAAACTGCAATAGAAGCGAGTAAAAAAGGAGCGTTTGATTTTATTTCGAAACCACCTGATATAAACAGGCTATTAATTACAGTTAGAAATGCGCTCGACAGAGGTACTTTAGTTACTGAAACTAAAGTATTAAAGAGAAAAGTTAGCAAAACAAGAGATATTTTAGGTAGCTCTGAAAATATCAATAAGATAAAGGAAACTATTGAACGTGTTGCCCCTACCGAAGCAAGGGTATTAATTACCGGAGCAAACGGAAGTGGAAAAGAACTCGTTGCACGTTGGTTACACGAAAAATCTAACCGTGCTGATAGTCCTCTTATCGAAGTTAACTGTGCAGCAATCCCATCCGAACTCATTGAAAGTGAATTATTTGGTCACGAAAAAGGATCATTTACTTCAGCGGTAAAACAACGTATTGGTAAGTTTGAACTAGCCAATGGTGGTACACTATTTTTAGATGAAATTGGGGACATGAGTCTTTCTGCTCAGGCAAAAGTTTTACGCGCACTACAAGAGCACAAAATTACTCGTGTAGGTGGCGAAAAAGAGCTTGAAGTTAACGTTCGCGTACTTGCTGCAACAAACAAAAACCTACTAAAAGAAATAGAAGATGGTAATTTCCGTCTGGACTTATACCACCGTTTAAATGTAATAAACATTCACGTTCCGCATTTAAGTGAGCGCGTTGATGATATCCCTGAAATTGCGCAGAATTTCCTTGAAGAGATTTGTAAAGAATATGGCATGCCGGTTAAAAAAATCAGCGAGAGCGCCATGTCTGCATTGCAAGCTCTACCGTGGACAGGTAATGTTAGGGAATTACATAATATGATAGAGCGTTTGATCATTTTAAGTGATAAAACCATCACAGATTATGATGTAACAGCATTTGCAAATCCAGGTGGTGGAACAAATATAGGTGCAGTAGGTAGTACGCCAAATGGATCCGCTCAAAATACGGCTTCTCCAGCTATGGCTTACGATAAATTCACCAACTTTCAGGATTATAAAGATTATGCTGAAAAGGAATTCATTAAGTTTAAATTGGAAAAGAACAATTGGAATGTTTCCAAAACTGCTGACGATATAGATATCCAACGCAGTCACTTGTATAGTAAGATCGAGAAATTTGGATTAAAAAGATCCGCAGAATAAAACAAAAAAGCTCCTGACAAAATCAGGAGCTTTTTTGTTTTATTCCATATAGTCAGCTTGCCTACTTAGCAAATGGTTAATTAAGTCTACATAATTTACCAGCCGTACATACATAACCTACCTTTTATGCGTCAAATTTATCTAGTAATTTAATAAGCGTAGCGAAATCCTTAGGATATGGTGCATCAATAACAATATCCTTATCATCAAGTCCTTTAAATACCAGGTGACGGGCGTGCAAAGCAAAACGCTTCATGATGGGTTGCTCCTCATCGTCTTTTGCTATACGGTATCCCTTTTTCATTGTAGACAAGTACACAGGCTTACCTTTATACATATGATCTCCAACAATAGCAGCACGTTGTGTTGCCAAATGGATACGAATCTGGTGCATACGACCAGTTATTGGTTTACACTCCACTAAAGTATAGTGGCGATAGTTTTTAATAGAATTAAAATACGTTTCTGCACGTTTTCCTTCTTTACGATCTATGGTTACACTTTTATTCCCATCATTTAGGATAGGAAGATCGATAAATAAGTCTTTGAACGTAAACTGACCATCAACAACAGCATGATATACCTTATTAACTTTACGCTTTTCGAATTGCATTGCTACAGAACGATAAGCTTCAGGAGTTTTTGCAATTATAATAGCTCCCGAGGTCTCTTTGTCTAAACGGTGACAAACCTGTGCATCTGGACTATATTGCTTAGCAAGACGTAAGATATTTACTTCACCCGAACCGCCGCGCTCATCTAAAGAGGCAACAAAAGGTGGTTTATTTACAACGATATAATCATCGTTTTCGAATAGGACAATGTCTTTAAATGAAGGATATTTCAATTCAGTGTGTTTTTCAGAAGTAACTAGTGCATTCCAGCCTGTAAAGATGCCATTGAGCTCATTAACTAAAGGATAGCAAAAAGCTCAATGATCTTCCAGAATGCAAAAGTACTAAGAAAGTTCGAATTTATACCCCACTCCTTTTACAGTTGCGACATAAGTTTCGCCTAATTTCTCACGTAACTTACGAATATGTACATCAATTGTACGATTAGTAACCACTACTGAGTCTTCCCAAATGTTCTTTAAGATAGATTCTCTGGTATATACTTTACCTGGTTTAGAGGCTAATAGATATAATAACTCAAATTCTTTTTTAGCTAAAACTACCTTTTTACCAGCCTGATAAACAAGATAAGCTTCTCGGTCAATTACCAGGTCACCGATTTCAACCTTGTTATCAGAAACCTCATCACCACTTGAATTTCTTCTTAATATTGCGTTAATACGACTTACCAATGCACGAGGTTTAATAGGTTTAGCGATATAATCGTCTGCACCAACGTTAAACCCGGCTATTTCCGAATACTCCTCACTACGTGCTGTTAAAAATACCATAAAGGTATTTTTAAACTCAGGGATAGCCCTCATTAACCTACATGCCTCAATGCCATCCATCTTTGGCATCATGATGTCCAGGATAATTAAATCAGGGTGAACCTTCTTTGCAATCGTAATGCCTTCCTGACCATTATTGGCTAAGAAAACCTGATATCCTTCTTTTTTTAAGTTATACTCAATTAACTCTAAAATATCTGGTTCGTCATCAACAATAAGTATCTTCTGTTTTACGGTGCTCATAGCTTTAATTATTTGTTACGAAATTAGGTAATCAATTATAATATACCGTTAAACTCATGTTAACAAATTGTTAATACAGCCATGTATATTAACATGAATTTAGGGTTAGCGTAAAGTTTTATTTAAAAACGACTCAAGCTCCTCTCCACGAAGGTTTTTAGCAATAATCGTACCTTTTGGATCTATAATAAATGAGCTTGGAATAGCCTCTATTTGATACATTCTAACAGTTGAACCTTCAAAATCACTTAATTCACTGGCATGGTTCCATGTTAATTTATCATCAGCAATGGCTTTTTTCCATGCAGCAGGATCTTTATCTAACGAAATACCCAATATGGTAAAGTTCTTATCTTTATAAGTATTGTAGGCTTTCACTACGTTTGGATTCTCTAGTCTGCATGGACTACACCATGAAGCCCAAAAATCTAGCAATACGTACTTTCCTTTAAAATCAGATAACTTGATTGGCTTTCCATCAATACCGTTTATGGTAAACTCTGGTGCTGGCTGACCAACCTGAACTGCTTTTAAACTTGCCATTCTCTTTAAAAATTCAGTTACCGCCATGTTATCATTAAAGTTGCTTTTAATTTTATCAGAGTAAGCTACCATCTCTTTCTCAAATTCTGCAGGATTTAACAGGTTTATAGCATAGAAGCCCGCTAGAGATTCCGTGTTGTCCTGAGCAAATTTCAATACTGCTTTATTCAATCCTTCAATTTCAGCAGTATATTGAGGTCTCATTTGTTCCATAATCTCTTCTCTCTTACCCGGCTGAGCCGATACTGCTTGATCAAACTGAGCTTGTATTGCAGCAATTTTAGTCATATACTGATGCTTGGAGGTATTTAACTCTTGTAATTTATCAGCTTCAGCAGCTCCAGAGGTAGTATAAGCTAATGACTTATCAGACAAATCAGCAGTAATATTAATTTCATCACCGTTCTTTGCAATAATCATGTATTCATTACTACCAGCAGAAATTCTAAAGAAATCTGCTCCTGGTGTAGCGTGAGTGAATTTAAACTCTCCCTTTTCAGAAAGCACAGTCGAATCTAATGGCAATGCATTGTCTTTTTGCAAACCAAATAAATAAACTTTACTTTTTGGAGTAGCATTTTTAAACTCTCCATTAATTACAAACTTACTTTTATCCTTACATGCTGCAAAAACCACACACAACACCAATATATACCCAATACGTTTCATCATAATATTTACTATTTTAATTTCTCTTGTAATAATTCATTAATTTTTTGAGGATCTGCTTTTCCTTTTGCAAGTTTCATTACCTCACCAACAAAAAGCCCTAACACCCCCTTCTTTCCTTTTTTATAGGCCTGTACCTGCGCATCATATTTCGACAGCACTTCATCTACAAAGCCAGCCAACTCATCACTATTTTCTTCTATTAATAAGTTATGGTCCGCTGCCAGTTTATTTACATCAGCACCCTCATTACTAATGATCAAAGGCAATAACTGTTGTAAAGCAATTTGCTGAGTGATCTTTTTATTGTCAACCAGATTAATTACATCTGCAAGCTTTTCAGGGTTAACTTTAAATCCTGATATTGTTATTTCTTGCTCACTTAACAATGCTCTTATAGAGCCTGTAAGCCAGTTTACAAGGCTCTTTTTATTTTTAACTTTAGGCAGTGCCGAATTGAAATAGGCAAGCAATTCAATATCTTCAGCAAGCAATGTTGATTCTGATGCATTAACGCCATAATCCTTTACCAATCTTTTAGAGATTTCAGCAGGCAATTCAGGCATTGAAGCCTTTATTTGCTCCAGCCATTCATCAGAAATATGTATAGGTGGCAAATCAGGATCAGGGAAATATCGGTAATCATTAGCCTCTTCCTTACTACGCATTGGCGATGTTGTACCCTCTTCAGCATCAAAGTTCAGTGTACTCTGTATAATGCTGCCTCCTGTTGTAACAACCTCTTTTTGCCTGTTAAATTCAAAATCCATCGCCCTGCGAACGTTTCTTATCGAATTCAGGTTTTTCACCTCGCAACGTGTTCCAAATTCAGTAGTTCCGGCTTCGCGGATAGAAATATTTGCATCACAACGCAAACTTCCTTCTTCCATATTACCGTCGCTAACATTTAGATGGCGCACCAGTTTTCTCATTTCAGTTAAAAGAGCAGATGCTTCTTCTGAACTGCGAATATCAGGTTCGGTTACAATCTCTATTAGCGGAACCCCTGCCCTGTTTAAATCTACATAAGAGTATTGATCGTTTTGATCGTGCATACTTTTACCGGCATCTTCCTCCAGGTGTATCCTGTTAATTCCGATACGTTTTTCTTCGCCATTACTCAGTGTTACATTCAGGTAACCATTTTGACAAATTGGTCTATTATCCTGAGTAATCTGATATCCTTTAGGTAAATCAGCGTAGAAATAATTTTTTCTATCAAAAAAGTTGAGCTGATTAATGGTGCAGTTTAATGCTAAGCCCATTCTAACGGCTTTAGCAACAACTTCTTTATTCAATTTAGGCAATGCACCCGGCAAAGCCAATGAAACAGCAGAGATATGTTCATTAGGTTTTGCACCAAAAGAAGCACTATCTGATGAGAATATTTTTGTTTGTGTATTTAATTGTACGTGGATTTCTAGACCAGATACCAATTCGAACTCTGATGCAGAAACTGAAGTTTTCGTACTCATTTATAGGCAATAATTAACTTAAATCAATATACGTTTAAGATACAAACATAACTATTTATGCGTTATTAATGGAGGTTTGTAGCCATAATTATACTTATGGCATAAACTTTGGCTTTAAGATAACACACACAAATAACAAATCATTTCTATGAAAAAACTATTTCTATTTGCGATGCTTGGATTTGCATCAATAATAGCCGTTAATGCACCGGCAAAAGCACAAGTAAATATTAGTGTCAATATTGGCTCACAACCAAAATGGGGACCAAGAGGTTACGATTATGTGGATTATTATTACATGCCTGATATCGAAAGCTACTACTATGTCCCTACCCGTCAGTTTGTGTACTTCAGTGGAAACAGGTGGATACATTCTCGATCATTACCAAGCAGGTATAGAGGTTACAACTTATACTCTGGCAGAAAGTATGTAATCAATTCCCCTAGACCTTACCATAACCATAATGTTTATAAGGTTAAATACCGCAAACATGATAATTGGAAAGGTAATAAAAGACATTATTCTGAAAGATATCGTGAAGATGGACATCATGATAGAGGCAGAAAACAATATAGAGAAAGGGACAATAACAGAAATCGTGACAGACATTACGAAAATAAAAGGGAAAGAAGAGATCCTGGAATTGAAAGAATAATAAGACCAAGAGGATAAGCAAAAATCAGCATACCTGTCATGCTGATTTTATTTCAGGATGACAGGCTATCCAAACAATTTGAATTTAGAGTTTTTAATTTGCTTTACTCATTAACACATAAACTTCATTCATATAAAGAGCCTCTTCAATTGCATCTTTAAAAAGCTGAAATTCTTCGTATTCAAAAGCAAAACAAATATCATCATTTGGCGTATGTAAGATCACTCTTTCTTCATCATCCGGAAACGGCAAACTATTGTTATGAAAGGGTAAATCCTGCACAACATCTCTGAACGAATTAAAGGCCTCTGTGGTAAAATTCAGCAACAGGTTATTGTGCCATATATAATACATTCCACATCCAATACAGCTGCTGATTACGGTTTGATCTTTTGTGCTTAGGATTCTTGTTTTACACATATCTCTCTTATTTATTGTTATTTTATATAGATTACCTTAATCTTAACTTTTCCTTTATCATTTCGGGTTTTGCAAACCCCATCTTACCTGATGAAAAACTCACTATAGATACCATAACCCCTTTCGGGTTTGGTTTGTTGATCAAAACCATTGCATTGGCAAATGCAAGAACAGGTGTGTCACCTAGATTTTCGTCGGTAGCTGGTATCTCCGGCGATAGACCATTGAAATAATCACCCTCACCTTTTGCATTCTTAATTAGAAAACTCACCGCATATAAAGTATAGGTATCGATCTTGATTCCAAAAGAACCTACGGGCTTTCCATACGTTTGCTCTCCTATCAACAAGATATTGAAGTAAGGTTTCAAAGCATTAATCAGCAGTTCGCTTGCCGATGCAGTTCCACCATTAACTAGGAAGTAAAGATTGATTATGGTGTTCAGTTGCCCTATCTTTTTAAACAAAAAGGTATTGCCTACAACTGAGAAATCTACATCGGCATAAGTTGCCCTGCGACCATTTACAAATACTGGTTGATTATTTTCATCCAGATAAGGCTGTTTTTTTAAGATACTGATTTTACCTCCCTGCATCTGACTGTTGAAATGTTCGGTATACATCACCTTGTCATTCATAGCCGACACAGCGATCAGATTGGCCAGATATTGAGCTGTTTCTACGTAGCCACCAGGATTATTACGTAAATCAACGATCAAAGAAGTAATACCGGAAGAAGAGAACCCAGAAAAAGCCTCATTCAGTGAAACTGAAAGTTCATTCAAATGCGAAAACTGACTGATTTTCAAGTAGCCGTAACTTCCGGACACCAACGCTGAAACAGTAGTTGTTGTGCTTCCGTTTAATGCGGCCTTAAATCTGGTATCACTACTTTCTTCTGCTAAATAACTGTACTTAGACAACCCCGACACAGCAGTTTTTTCGTAGGGATGACGCGTAAGCGGATTTATTTTATATTGACTAATGTCATAGAGTTCTTTCTTAAAATTCAGTAGGTCTGAATTTGCAGTGGTGTATTTACGTGGATTGAAAACATCGTAGTTAGGCAGTACATCATTCCACAAATAAGTGTGTTTGGTATAAAGATAAATTGAATCCAGTGTCAATTGTTCACGTGTGCCATCACTGGGTGATTCTTTTTTTTCATCATCAGATAACGCGGGTTTCTTACACGCAACAATGCTGCTGGCAAATATTGCCAGCAGCATGTAAATAAAACAAAGATGATATTTATAACGCTCCAAGTTTCTTGTACTCAAATTTCAACCATGAATAATCAGCCGGCGGATTTGCAGTATTATCTCCCGGTTCATAAGGAGCTCCGTTTTTGTATACGTTGATCATATGCAAAGCATAAACATCGCCCGCTGCATCCAACACCAGAATAGTACGGTTTGTGGTAGCCAAAACTTCGTGATTGGTGAAATAATAATTAAACCATCCTGTTGTGGCTCCAGTAGCAGAATAATCGTATGATGTTACCATGCGGTTATAGCCAAATGGAAATGTAGCTATTGTTTTTGCTTTGGCACCATCGTTCCATACAGATGCAGCATATCCTTTTACAGTTGAGAAAGCCTCATCTACATATTTAACTTCTGAGCCTTGCAAGCTGTTTGTATTTCTATTAATATAAGCATTACCAGTACTTGAGAATGAGATATCCCATACGTTATTAGATGGCGGGGTGGTTTTTGTTGCACCTTTCTTATTATCGTTGTCACTAAAGTCAAAGTAATAAGTACCGTTTGGAATGTGGTTACCTACGCTGTCGTATATTCCTTGAGATACAAAGTAGTTCTTAACTGTGTAAATATTACCAGATGAACTAAGTTCCACCGTTCCGGTTGCATTAGTTAAATTCATTGCCGTTCCTCCTGCAGTAGGTGCAAGTGCTTTTTCGGAATTCAATTTTAACTCCGGAGAAGCAGTTTCGCTACCTTCTTTTTTACAAGAGGTTAATACCGAACTAACGGCTATCCCCGTCATTACTCCAAAAAGGATTATTTTTTTACTAAATTTGCTGCCTGATAGCAGAGAATTGCCTTGACGTACTACGTCTGATTTGTAATTGTTCATCTTAAAAGAATGATTTTTAGGATTAAATGATTAATTAGTTGAAAGCAATACCTCTCTGGTATCACAGGTCATAAAGCTGGGGTAGTTAATTCTGCGAAAATTGATTATCCCACCTTTACGACATTTCGGCTTATACAAAGCCTGTTTCGGATCGGGCCCTGATCCAAAATTTCTTATTTAGTTTTCAAATCTTTACTGCCTGCCTTACTAATGAAATAACGGAAGCTGAGATAACCTTTACTCGACTTAGGATTATTCTTTTCCGGTGCGTTATTATAAGTATTGATCATTTGAAACTTAACATAACGACCATCAGTAAGTTTAAAAATCGAATAGTTATTGGTATAAGGAATAAGATGCGTAGGTTCCTTATCTACATTAAGACTGTAATAGGCCCAATAGAATGGAAATTGATTGTAGTCTTTAATATTTTCTCCAGCTGTGCCTATTACGTTATAATCATCATAATCGGTATCAAAGTTCAAAGCAGCCGGAACTTCGGTCACCTCCTCAAATTTTCCGAAGAAAGATTTCAGATATACCCGGGCAGGGCTTTCATGATATGGAGATTCCTCATCAGAGGTGATACCATTATTCGCCGAAATTACACTTACTTCTCTTGCCTGAAATCCAAAATCCCAGTCAGCGGTTTTTACTTTCGCTGCATCAACAAAATCCATCTTGTCAAAAGAGAACAAGGTCCATTTTCTTCTGTTTGCCGCTGTTGTGTCGGGAATTGGCAATTGGGTAACTTCAATTACTCCGTTATTGTACTTTTTAATGTATTTTGATACTTGTGTAAAATCCGCTACTTTTTCTAGTTCAGTAGCCTTATCTTTTTTACATGCACTAAAAACTGTTACTAAAACTGTTAATGCTAAAATGGTTTGTTTAAAGTTCATTTTTCTTTTTAATTATCTTGTTTTTACTATTCTGTTATTGGGAGTTTCTTGTATGTAGTATCTAAAATTGTAATAAGGAGCCTGGAACTCATATTTGTCATTTACAACCAGAGGGTTAGTCCTATAAAGATTTACCAATTGGAACTTAACGTAACGGCCGTCTTTTAGTCGAAACACAATACTCCTATCCTTATAAGGCCTCAGGATATGATCACTCAACCTATAAATCCCCCAACCATCTACACTTGGGTTCTCCTCCATTTCTATTTCTACTGAAGTGCGGAGCATTGTTTTATCGAGTGCCTCATCAAGCTCATCAAAGGGGGTGCGATAAACACGAAGCTTACCCAGATCACCTTCAGAGTCTATATCACCATCAGTAATTACATAAGCGCTGTAGATGTCATAAAATTTGATGTGCCATGGAGCAGTTCCAGCCTGAGCAGCTTCCTTTTTAACATTATGGCGCTTATCAAAATTAAAGTAGAAAGGTTCAAATCCTGCGGCACCCTCCGCAGCATTACCTTGGATACCTGGCCAGTCCACCACATAAACTACTTTAAATTTCTCATCGTAATAAACGTAGCCTTTGCCTTGTCTTGTTTGAGAGTTAGCTTTATCATAGATAAATTTTCCGTTGGCATCTTTATAGGGAATTACCTGGCTATAACTATAAGTAGTATCCTGTATTTTTAACGCACGTGCCGGAACCCAATTGGTTCCGACTACTTTAGCAGTATCGGCGCCTGCAGGCACATCTGGTGTTTCAGGCTTATCTTTTGAGCAGCCCATAACTACAGTGCCGCATACTAATACTGCCATCATTAGTTTGGTTTGTTTCATTTTCAATTAATTACTTTGGTAAAATCTTTTGATCCATCTTTCAGGATGGTATATTTAAAGTTGATATAGGGTGCTTCTGATTTCAGGGTAGGACTTAAAGGACTATCTTTATAAAAGCTGTAAATGATAAGCTTAACATAATTTCCTTTAGCAGTTTTAACAACAATAGGTCTTGGCAGATTGTACACAATATGTGCTCTTTCTTTATCTCCAGGAAACATGGCACCGTAAAAGTCATAAAAGGCATAGCCCGCTCCACTACCCAAGAAATAATCAAGCGTTAAAAATCCTTTTGAGAGTAATTGATTATCATTAATAGAAACCGTTTTAACGTTACTATAAGCCTCATCTAATAGGATTTTTGGGATTGGCACCTGTACAGGTCTTTGTTTTTCTGAGTCGTAATATTTCACCTCAACAGTGGGGTCGGTAACCAGGAATAATCCGCCACGGGCCGGACTTCCATAGCCTGGTCCCTTGTTGCCATTATCAAATACAACTTCACCATGATTAGCCCAAATACTACTATTATATATCCCTGTAAAAGCAATGTCCCATTTGTCTGTATTGGCATATTCAGCGGGTACAACCCTGCCATCTTCAAGGCTGTAATACACAGGCTTAAAATTTCCATCGCCAGTTGTCATTTTTGCTTCGGTATCTCCTTTAAGGGTAACATTATATTCCCCACTGGCAACTACAGTGATAGCTGGTAAGGCAGGCAATTCCTTTTCAGGAACAACATCGTTGCTTTTAGAACAGCCAAGTAATAAACCTGCCGCAAGGGTAATGAATATTGAGAGGTGATTTTTCATTAACATTAGTTATTTAGAATGATTTTAAATAATAGCAAATATGACAACAATCTTCCAGAGTAGAGCGTATAATCTCTTACCATTTCGGGATAATAATTACGTTATTGGGATTTCCTTACAGAGACGGTTTTAATTTAGTTGGTACTCAAATTTCTACTGCCATCTGTCTGCAAATAGTACCTGAAGGTGAAATAAGGCGCAGGCCAGTTTAAATCGCTCACTGTTGCCGGTGCACCTTTATACATACTAACCATCTCCAGCTTCGCATACTTGCCCTCAGCTGTTCTGATTACAAAAGTTCTGTTCTTTACCGGTACTGCGATGTGAGTTTTAAGGTCGTAAAAGAACCAGCCGACACCATTTCCTGCATCCCAACCAAAATTCGGGATACCATTTGCGGTAAACTCACTATCAGATGGTGCCTGTATCACTTTATCATAAGGTTTTTCTATAATAATGATGCGACCAGCGCCCTCACCTCCGTATCCCGGACTCACATTTACCTGTCCATTATTAGCAACTATCAACGAATTATATTCTTTGGTAAATGCAATATCCCATTCGGTGCTTAGTTTTTTAGATGGGTCTACTTTCGCTCCTGTATTCAAACTGAAGTAAAATGGTTCAAACTCTTTCCCACTCCCCACTGTATTGCCTACATCTCCGGCTAGGTCTTTAATCACCGTACTTTTATTATCCTGCAAATCTGGTTTAACCTCATCTTTGGTACACGAAACAAAAGTGATGAGCAGAATAAACAGCATTATTAATTGATATTTTATAGTTTTCATAGGTTTAGTATTAATAATTTCAGGTAGTTATTTATTTAGCACCAGACTTTGTTCTTCATCAGATTTGATTTCACTGGGCAAAATGCCGAAGTAGCGTTTAAAAGCATCTGTAAGATGGCTTTGATGATTAAACCCTACAGCTGCAGCTACCTGTCCTATACTTTTCTTTTCATCCAGAATCAATCTTCTGGCTTCCTCCATTCTTAACCTCGTTACATAGCCATAAATGGTGGTACCAAAGTATTCTTTAAAACCACGCTTAAGCTTAAACTCATTTAGCGTGATCTGTTTAGCCAGCTCAATAATTGTTGGCGGATAAGTATACTCTGCATCAAGTATATCCCTTGCATGTTCAATCTTTTTAAGATCATCCTGTTTAATAATATACTTATCAACTTCTGCCATGCCCGATTGCATTTGTTCCAGCTGAAGCATCAGCAGTTCCAGAATCTTGGATTCGGTATGAAGTCTTTTAAGTTCCCCACTCCTTTTGCATTCACAGATGTCATTAATCACCCTTTTCATTTCAGTAGTTACCGGTAAATCCTTGGCAGCATAAGAGGTGTATCGTCCTTTCAGTATCTCCCTAACAAAGTTGCTATGCAGTAAAGAATGCTGATCAATCAGGTGAAAATAGTATTCCTTAGAAAGCACCAACAGAAAGTACTTGTACTCAATATGAGGCATCATCGGGTACTTACCTTTTATTGAAGGGATATACCTGATATTATGCCGACTACCTGTTCTCCTTCCTTCTTTATCGGCTGTTTTTTCATTAGATGGCTGCGTGCCATAAAAAATAAACTGCGAAGTAATGGCCTCTCCCTCAATTTCAGAGAGCACTTTTACATGCTCAGAAAACTGCATAGTAGAATGAACTAGAAAAAGTCCTCCGGCGCTAAGCTGATAATTAACCAGCTTCTGCGCAGGCAAACTTTTGATGTTGACATTTTTCTCTGAAAGCGGGGTATTCGGCGAATAGAGTTCAGGAATCTCTTCAATGAACAGCCAGTCATCAGACCCTTCTATTTTTGATTTAATCTTCATCGGCTTGTTTTTTTAATAAGGGTGATTGGAGCGTTATGGTTAGGAAGCAACTGGAACTTCACCAAACACATCAGAAAAGCGAGAAAACGTTTCGTTGGCAGCCGTAATCGACTGTTCTTCAAGCTCTTCAGTTTTCACTTCAGTATTCATTACGCCAACAAACTTGCCCCACATCTGTCCGGTAGCTTCACCATAGCCTGAGAAGAAAGATATCCCCTCAGTAACACCATATTTAGCAAGCATCTGTACAATAATACTACCGCCCATAATAGAGCCTTCCATCACATACATTGCACCGAGAGCTGAAGCTACATTGTCTATTTTTGGTGTCTGTACTGTAGGCAGGTCATTAAGACCGCATCCTAATTGCTCAATATCGGCTTTCAGATAGGTCGAATTGCGTCGCTCTGCATGATCTGGTAATAATTCCTGAGTTATATAAGGTGCAATAGCTTTTTCTACTGCATTAAAATAAACGTAGAAATATTTTAGTAAATCTGCGTAATCGCCATTGCTACGTATTGATTTCAACTTCAACACTACTTTTTTCTCTAATTGCTGATGGGCCTCTTTAGTAGCCTCTTTAATGTTTGTACTTAACATATTGGTGTTATTTAAGGGTTAACTATATTTAAATGGTTTATTCATTATTAAAAAATCTCCAGTTGATGCCAGCTAATATGGCCCGTCCTTGCTGTCCGGGCATCAACTGATCCCGATAATTCATCAGGTTATCTGCAGTTATCTGCAACTGTAGATGCTTGTTATGCAATGTTTTCTGAACGGCCAGATTCAACAAAAAAAAGCTCTTCACAAATTTGTCCCAGGGATCCAGAAAGTTATTCGCCCGGTTATCTTCCATAAAGCCATACTTGCTTCTGTAGTTCACACGGAATGTCCCTGTTAATCCCAATCGATCATAAGTATAGCTGGCTTTCACATTGGCCATGTGCCTCGATCTGTTATTCATCCCCAGATAATCACTACGCCGGGAACGTCGTTTTTCATTGACATCGGTATCATAAACCTGCTCATACAAACCAGTGCCGTTCTTTATAGAATCAACAACACCTTTATCTACTGCATAAAGCAATTGATAACCAGCCGAGAGGTGGATTGACTTCGAAACTTTATAATTGACCCCTATTTCAGCCCCTGTGGTATAGGCTTTGGCAATGTTCATATAAGAATAGATTTGCTGACCACTTATTTTAAATGCTACCTGTTCAGAATTAATGAAATTCTTCATGTCATTATAGAATATGTTCACATCCAGGTCAAACACGCTAAAGGGTTTATAAGTAAACCCACCGCTGTAAGAAACAGAACGCTCAGGTTTCAGTGTACCAATTCGCTTGGCAATAGGAAAAATACTCATGATCCTTCCTGCATCCTGAAGGATCTGAATTTCACGCCAAAATTCCTCTGCCCCAAATACAGAATACCCGGTCTGTACATTAGTAAAATTCATATACAGCTGCTGAAAATTCGGGGTCTTAAATCCAGTTCCAACTGCAGCTCTGAATGTTAGATTTCTCAATATATTATAGCGTAACCCGAGACTTGGATTTAACTTAGCTCCGTATTTATCATGATAATCCAATCGCGCACCTCCGGTAAATAAAAGCTTGTCCGCAGCTTGCCAATCAAACTGACTATACGCAAAGTAATTGGCCATGCTTTTATTGTTTCGGTAAGAAGTATTATCTAGTAATTCATAAGCCCCCCCAACTCCTCCAGTTAATTCAGCGGAAGATCCCATATTTTTAGAGGCTTGCATTTCTGCACGATGCAGGTATTGCTTAAAATCACTACCCTGCATAACAAAACCGCTTTCCAAATCAGCAACATCCTGATTATTCCGATATCTGGTAAGGTAATACTGTGTTTTCAATTTCATCCCATTCCTAAAATTATTGTTTAAGGCCAATGAACCATTAAGATCATATTCATCCAATTCGTCCATACTCGGACTAAGATTCTGATAGGCAATCTTATTTTCAGAATGCCTTGTTACAAGCCTGCCATTAAAACTCAATGTGCTGATGTCATTAAGTAAATATCTACCCCGTCCCTGAAAAGCATAACTATTAAAGGGAGGGGCAGTTTTTCCATCTGATAAATAAGGGTTTGAATTAAACCCATCCGTGCGGTAGTAATTGCCAGATAAATAAGCAGATCCTTTTTTACCAGCAAAAGGAGTTTCCCCTTCAAGAGTGGCGTCTATCATGTTAAAACTACCATACCTCAGTGCAGCCAATCCCTGAGGCTGACTTATATTTTTACGTGTTACAATATTTACAACTCCTGCCAGTGCTTCGCTCCCAAACAAACAAGAAGAGGCTCCTTTAATGATTTCTATACGCTCAATATTGGAGACCGTGATTCTTGAAAGATCGAAATTACCATTGTTCCGGCCAACCATTGGCTGTCCATCTATCATAATCATCGTATACCCACTATCGAAACCCTGCATTTGCAAACCAACTGCTCTATTTCCGGAGCCGATATCATTTACAATCGCAAGCCCTGTCTGTTCTTTCAATACTTCATCCAACCTCCGGCTACCCATCATTTCGATTTCCTGCCGAGTAATAACCTTACTTGGCATCGCAGTTCTGGTCATGTCAATAAAATTATCCGGGTTGCTGTATACTCCGATTACATTAACCTCATTCAATTCTTTATTTCCAGACATAAGTTGAATAGAAACTGTACTTACTTTCCCTGTTACTACTTCAATTTCCCGTGATTGGCTCTCAAACCCTACCGCCAGCACATTCAAGGTATAAGTACCTTCGTACAGACCGGTGATCTTAAATTTTCCTTTCGAGTCGCTAAGTGCTTTCTGATGATCTGGCTGAAGCGTAACAGCAATACCCTGCAACAATTTCCCTTTATCATCGGTAATTACACCCTCTAAACTCCCCAACTTATCCACGCTAAAAGCAGAAAAGCTCACCAGGGTAAATAAGAAAACCAAACACCTTTTGGCGATATGAAAACGATACATGAATTGCTACTATTTATTTTTAATCAGTCTAAATAAGACGACAAATATGCTTACATTTGTCAGAAATAAAGCAACGCAAAGAGGATTATTTTTAACCATTTCGGGATTGTTTTTACGGATTCAGGATAGTTTACAGCAAAAACAGAGGAAAAACATAGTTAGAATGCAATTCTAAAAACAAACATAAACACCTAAAAAACAACAAAATACATCAAACAAAAACATCATAAAGTAAAAACACCACCAGCTGAAAATAGCATATACCGATACCGTTAACCCAAACCAAATTATTTGGAATGATTTTAATTAAGTCGTCCTTTGTCTAAGAAAACAAATATCAAAAACAAAAAAATGATCAGATCCTTTTATCTTCTTATCGTCCTACTTCTGAACTATAGTACCTCATCTGCGAATGCTCCAAAACGTATTATTACCCTTAGCGGTGCGCTTACTGAAACAGTAGATGCATTAGGATTCGGTTCACAGATTGTAGCTGTAGATGTAACAAGTACTTACCCTGCATATGTAAATAAAATAGAGAAAGTAAGTCAGAACCGCAGTATATCTGCAGAAGGTGTCATCTCCTTTTCTCCTGATCTTGTCCTGGCTCCTGAAGGTGCATTATCCAATGCCATAGAATTTCAGTTAAAATCGGCGGGCATCAAGGTGGTGGTAGTAAAACAAGAGTTCTCTGCGAAGGGAGCCAATGCCTTTATCCGACAGGTAGCAAGCGCATTGGATAACGTTGCAAAGGGAGAAGAACTGGTTAAACAAACCACACTCAACGTAAACAAGGCACTTGAAACCGTAAAGAAAAACCCAAAATCCCCTAAAGTACTTTTCTTATATGCCAGAGGTGCAGGTACCATGATGGTAGCAGGGAAAGACACCAATCTGGATGCCATCATCAAACTTGCAGGTGGTAAAAATGCGGCACAGGGCTTTTCAAAGTTCAAACCATATACTACAGAATCTCTGGTAAACGCAAACCCCGACCTGATATTAATGTTTGATTTCGGTTATAAAAGCCTTGGCGGGATAAACAGTATTCTTAAAATGCCCGGTGTATCATTAACAAATGCCGGAAAAAATAAAAGGATAGTACAAATGGATGGCGAATTGCTAGTCAACTTTTCTGTTCGTCTGGCTCAGGCAATCACACAATTAAATGCTAATTGGTAAGTAGTGAGTAAGAAAACAGGTTTATACATTTTGCTTATTCTGGCATTGCTGATTAGTGCAGGACTCTCCATGGGGCTTGGCGCAGTACAAATCCCCTTAAAAGAGGTTATTGTAATTTTAGGAAAAAAGATAGGATTGTTTAGTGAAATCCCCGTATCCATACAACACGAAGGGGTATTGAACATTGTACGAATACCGCGTGTAATACTCGGATTATTGGTTGGCGCCGCCCTGGGCATTTCAGGTACTGCCGTACAGGGTATTTTTAGAAACCCTTTAGCAGAACCCGGATTAATCGGAATTTCTGCTGGCGCATCTTTAATGGCGGTTATTATCATTGTATTAGAAGCAACCCTCCTGGTTGGTTTAAGCAACATTATGGGATATTATATTATGGCCTTCGGTGCTTTTGCAGGTGCGGGCATAGCAGCTTTAATTGTATATCAAATTTCCAGAACCGATGGCAAATCTAACGTAGCTACTATGCTGTTGGCAGGAATTGCAATTAATGCCCTCGCAGGTGCATTAACCGGACTCATCACCTATGCTGCCGACGACCAGCAATTACGCAACATCACTTTCTGGATGCTTGGAAGTTTAGCCGGAGCAACCTGGGAAACCGTAATTTCCTTACTACCCTTTGTTTTAATCCCCTTACTCCTACTACCAGGAATGGGCAAAGCGCTAAACGCATTCTCCCTTGGTGAAATACAGGCAGCACAGCTCGGACTTAAAGTTAATGTGGTAAAAAGAAACGTTGTTATACTGGCAACAATGGCTGTAGGTGCAGCTGTTGCAGTATCAGGTATCATTGGCTTTATAGGTTTGCTTGTCCCTCATACAATTCGCTTGGTTATTGGAGTCGACAACAAGCATGTTTTGCCCGCATCCGCTCTTTTTGGTGCCTTAATGCTTACCATATCCGATATGATTTGTCGCATTATCATTGCCCCTATAGAACTTCCTATTGGTGTAATAACGGCACTAATGGGCACCCCATTATTTCTATATATTTTAGTCAAAGACAAGAAAAAGCTGGTTATATAAAATGTTGATAGCAGACTCATTAACTTTCGAAGCAGGCAGAAGGGCCTTAGTCAGGGATGTTTCCTTTAGCATCCGCCCCGGCGAACTACTATTGATTTTGGGCGCCAATGGTGCAGGAAAATCGACCTTATTAAAGATGCTTAGTGGCGAGAAATCCCCTACCAGTGGCACGGTAAAACTGCACGATAAAGAAATCAATCGGTACAGTCCCTCATTACTCGCATTAAAACGTGGAGTAATGAACCAACAAAATGTAATCAATATGGCCTTTACAGTTTCAGAAATTGTAATGATGGGCCGATACCCACATTATAAAAATAATCCTTTAGTAAATGATTCGAAGATAATTCAGCAGGTAATGGAGCTTACAGGAGTAAACGATTTTGCAGAACGCTCTTACCTTACTTTATCCGGAGGGGAACAGCAAAGAGTTCAGCTTGCCCGGGTTTTAGCCCAAATATGGGATGTTCCCAATGCCCTGCTGCTCATGGATGAACCGGTGGCCAGTCTTGATCTTCGATACCAGCAACAAACACTAGCCATTGCTAAAATGCTTACGAAACGTGGTTTCATGGTAATCAGCATTTTGCACGACATCAATCTTGCGGCACAATATGGAGATCGCCTACTGCTCCTCAAAAATGGAAGAAAATGGTACGATGGCACACCCGCTGAGGTACTGAGCAGTAAAAACATTTACGAAGTATTTGAAATTGACTCCGATGTTTACACCAATCCGCGAACATTAAAACATTTCTTTATCCCTAAAGACGTTAAAATAACAAGTTAGTTACCAATTATATACTACAAATATCATAATAATTATGAGTAAATATTTAGATTTGCTTAAGTCTAAATCTCAACCTCAGTAAACATAAATTAAAGAGTATGACTACTAAAACTTCAGAGAAAAAAGCCGCATTACTAAAATGGCTTAAAAAAGTTGGCGTTTGGGGATTCCTGTTTTTCCTTGTAAAAGGATTAGTCTGGCTTGCCGTAGGGTATTATGCATTAAAATAACTCCATTTCCAAGAACATCGCCTACCCCCAGGCTTTCCGTAAAAATCTTAACCAGTTAGCACTCATTAGGTTTTCAACATCTACATCAGTATATCCTTTAGCCTTAAACAAGGCTGCTATCTTTTGAAGATCAGCAATAGTTTCCAAATCATAAGGGCATTGCTCCTTCCCAAAAGCGCCATCAAGATCAGAACCAATACCAACATGATGCGTATTCCCTGCCAATTGACAAATGTGATCTATATGGTCAATCATCACACCCAAATTACAATTCATACCCTTTGGAGTAGATTGACCACGAACCCAGTTTGGCACCATCATCCAGGCATCTAAAGCACCGCCAATAACCGCACCTCTTTCTATTAATGCCTTAATCTGATCATCACTAAACTGACGATTATGATTTACCAAAGCCCGACAGTTATTATGCGAAGCCCATACATTTCCATTAAAATGATCCAGTGCTTCCCAAAAACTATCATCACATAAATGTGTAGCATCTAAAATAATATTCAGACGCTCCATTTCCTTAAGTAATTCATGGCCTTTTGGCCCGATCAACCCTGTTGCGTCAGTACCCTGAGCATACCTGCCCGGACCATAATGCGCAGGCCCAACAGCCCTTAAACCATTCTGATAAGCTCTTTCTAAATGTCCAATAGTTACAATAGAATCAGCACCCTCAAGACTTAAAATATAGCCAATGGGTTTCTCAGCATCAGGAGTATCACTATCCCATAAAGCAAGATGCTTTTCCAAACCATCCAAATTATTAATCTGAACCATCTCTCCTGCCTCCTCCATAGCCTTATACCACGCAAGCTGACCCTGAGTTTGTGCCCATGCTTGGGCCGGTGAGTGCCAGCCTGGTAAAGCATTTCCCGATGCTACAAAGCGCGCAATCTGGGTAGCGACAACCAATCCAATGCCTCCCTTTCTAAGTTCAGGCAATGAAACGACCGCTTTCGCCCGATCAGGTTTATCCGTCAATCCCTCTTCTCTTTTATTGATAGAAGCAACAGGCAAAGTCAAATCACGATTCCACTCCAGAGCATTCATACTTAAATCCAAATGCGCATCAACAGTAAACATAGGCTATATATTAATCTTTCTATTTCTCGAAGTAATGCTCCACTCTCCTGTAAATTTATGACCTGTAATGGTCGCTGCACGATCATACAAGGCTACAGTAGGGCAAATATGAATTGGTACCCCATACAAAACATCTCCTACTTTAAAACCTTGACCTTTAGCCATTTCCAATACCAGATGCTCTTCGCTCTGACTTACTATTTTGGCTTCAGGAGCGTTCAAAAAAGAGACCCTTTTACTAAGTTCATTCTCTGCAGCAACAGCCTTATGCCCCAAATCCAGACATATTTTAGTTTCATTCAATAATGAGATCACACGAGTTACCAGAACTGCCGCAATAGCATACTTTTGCTCTTCAAAAGAACATTGGTATCCACTATCCCAAAGCACAAACGTGCCAGGACTACATTCTACATCAGCCTGTTCCGCATAAAATGGATAAGTAGGTGTACCACCTCCAACAATAATTGGAGCAGGCAGGCCCTTAACTACAATACTTTCTTTTAAACTGTTAATGGCATTCCAACCAACCAGCCACTTCCCCCTTCTTTGTGATAAGGAAACATCATGTATATGGCCATCATATGCATGCAAACCGACAGCATTCATCCCCTTAAAAGCACTCATTTTCTCATAAAGAGCCAAAGCTTTTTCATCTGGTAAAATGCCAGTCCTATTCATTCCGATATTCAAATCCAGAAACAAATTGATCTCCAAACCTGATGCTACAGCAGCCTGAGAAAGCTCATTCAATGAATCCTCATTATCTACCAAACAGGAAAAACGCGTTAGTGGAAAAACTTTTACAAGCGATATATATCTTTTAACTTTAGGCCCAACAGGTTGATAAGCCAACAAAACATCAGCCGCACCACAAGCACCCAGCATTTCTGCCTCTGCAATTGTCGCACACTTAAACTTAGTGATTCCGGCATCCATCATTAGCAAAGTAACCTCTGCCGACTTATGCGTCTTTACATGAGGTCTTAATCTGCTAACAGAATCAATACTGGCCTTTAGCTTATTTATATTGTCCGCAATATGATCAGGATAAAAAGCCAGAGCTGGCGAATCCAGCTCATTTACATTATCAATAATATACCAATCTTGCTCAGCCATAACCTTAAATTTTAATCATGAAGTTCAAATAAAGCTTCAATTTCTACAGGTATATTATCAGGCAAAGAGCCAAAGCCTACCGCACTTCTGGTACCAATACCATTTTCTTCTCCCCAAACCTGAGCAAAAAGCTCACTACAACCGTTAACTACGAAAGGGTGTTTTTCAAAATCAGGCGTACAGTTTACCATACCTAAAACTTTGATTACCCTTTTTACACGATTTAAGCTTCCTAGATTTGTTTTTATGGTCGACAACATGGTTAATCCAACCTGTCTGGCAGCAAGTTTTCCTTCTTCTTTATCAAACTCAACACCCACACGACCAATTATCAAGCTCTTATCGTCTCTAACTGGCCCATGTCCTGATAAATAAAGATACTTCCCATCAATCAAAAAAGGCTTATACACACCCAAAGGAGTTGGTGCCGGTGGCAACGTTAATCCTAATTTCTCAAACTCCTCATCTGCATTAAAAATTTCCATATCTATATTTAAATAATTTGATTTAATAAAAGTACGCCTAACAGTCCCACAATCCCCACTATTGATTCCATTACAGCCCAGGATCTAAAAGTGTCCTTCATAGTTAAGTTAAAGTACTCTTTAAACATCCAGAATCCAGAATCGTTTACATGCGAGAACATTAAACTTCCTGCACCTACAGCCAAAACCATCAAGTTCGGATCTGTGTTCGAAGACACCATCAAAGGTAAAATAATCCCAGCAGTAGTCAAACCTGCAACCGTTGCAGAACCAACACAAAAACGAATAAGTGCAGCTATTAACCAACCTAAAAACAAAGGCTGCATATCCATATCTTTTAAAAGCAGAGCGATTTGTCCGCTTACCCCACTATCCACTAAAACTTGCTTTAAAGCACCTGATCCACCAATAATCAACAATATCATGGCCACATCTTTAATCGCTTCGCCATAAATATTCATGATGTCTATCATTTTTTTTCCCTGAAAAATACCTAACGAAAATGTAGCTACAAACAAGGCAACAAGCATGGCAATTGTCGGACTACCCGCAAAGGCAAAGAAGTTTGCAACCGATGGATTCTGATTTTCAGACAGTGTGAATACGGTAGCACCAATCAACAATAAAACTGGCAACAGGGCTGTAAAGAAGCTGTTAAACGTGCCCGGCAATTCCTCTTCGGGCATATCCGCAGGCACAAAAGAAGCCAAAGGTTTTGAAGGTATAGCCTTCAGTGTTCTCGAAAACAATGGCCCTCCTATTATAATTGCAGGTACTGCTACTATCAACCCATAAAGTAGTGTTAAACCCATATTGGCTTTAAACTGAACAACCAAAGCCGATGGCGAAGGGTGCGGCGGTAAAAAGCCATGTGTAACTGATAGAGCGGCCAGCATAGGCAAACCGATATAAATAACTGGCAGCTTATATTTGTAGACTATAGAAAATATCAACGGGACCATCAACACAAAACCTATCCCATAAAATAATGGAATGCCCACCAGAAAACCGGTGGTTACCACTCCCCATTGGATATATTTCTCCCCACAAAGATTCATCATAGATGATGCTATTCTCTGCGCTGCACCGCTTTGAGCAACAAGCTTACCCAACATCGCCCCTACTGTTATAATTACGACCAAAGAGCCCAATACGTCGCCAATCCCCTTTTCTGCAGAGGCAGTGACCTTATTCAGCGGAATACCCAGTAAAATACCGGCACTTATGGATACGATTAGAAATGCAATAAACGCGTTGACCCGGAACGCTGACACTAAAATAATCAGGAATAGGATACACAATAAGACAATAAGGATGGTCATACTTTTTTTATTTGGTTACACAAAATAGAAAAAAAAGCGAGTTGCTAAAAGTATTTATATCTTAGTATTAATAAAAACATGAAAAGAAACCTAACCAAATCACTCATTGCACTGGCTTTAATTTTAAGCTCAGCTGCCTCATTTGCTCAATCTAAGAGCTTGTTTAATGGTAAAGACCTAACGGGATGGCATGCAGATGTTCCCCAAATGGATAAAGACTCTACTGCCAGGATGCCTTTTATAGTCCGCAATGGTTTATTGGTAAGTCTGGGAACTCCTGGAGGTCACCTGATTACCGATGCAACTTATAAAAACTACCGTTTAGAAGTACAGTACCGTTTTGCCGCACAACCGGGCAACTGTGGTGTACTGGTACATGCTTCTACTTCAAGAGCGCTTTACGATATGTTTCCCAAATCTATAGAAGTTCAAATGCAACACACCATGGCTGGCGATTTCTGGTGTATCCAGGAAGATATAACCGTGCCTGATATGGAAACTCGTCGTGGCCCAAAAGAAAACTGGGGCGTAAATGGCGATAAGCTTAGAAGAATAAAAAGACTTGTACAGGATGTTGAAAAGCCTGTAGGTGAATGGAATAAAATGGTGATCGAATGTTTAGGTGATCAGGTAAAAGTTTGGGTTAATGACGTTTTCGTAAACCATGGAACCAATTGCACAGTATCAAGTGGCAATATCGCTTTGCAAGCTGAAGGCTCTGAAGTTGAGTTTAGGAAAGTAGTGATAGCGCCTATCAAAAAATTAACGGTAAAATAGCCATTCTACTCTAAGGCTGGAATATTTTGCCCGCTTCGCTAAATGGGCAAAATTTCCTAGGCCTTTTCGCAGAACGTCGATTTTGTGTAAAGCACGGTGGCTGTTCATAGTGGCTGTTATAGTTAGTAATGCTTTACATTCATTTTACTATTATTCTTATCTGGCAAATTTTCTTCTCTTTTCGCTTTAAAAGCGATCACTTTTAAAGGCATTAGTTCTTTAATACCTAAACAAAAAAGAATAATATTCTTAACACAATTAAAAATTCGATACATAATTTTAAATAACCTACTTTTGAAGACTATTTAAACAAAACTTACATGTCGAATTTTCTCTCAGCAGCTGAAGACAAAATAGTTGCGCAACTTTTAGAAGAGGTAAAGTCAAATACTGAACTTTTTATGGGATATCCGGTATCGAAGGATTTCGATTATGATATGCTGATTCCTTTTCTAAAGTACCCAATGAACAATCTTGGAGATCCATTTATTCCTTCAACTTATGCAGTTGGATCTCGTGAGCTGGAAAAAGAAGTCGTGCAGTTCTTTGCTGAATTATTTAGAGCTCAATCAGATGACTGGTGGGGTTATGTAACAAATGGAGGCTCCGAAGGCAATTTATACGGTTTATATCTTGCCAGAGAACTTCACCCAAAAGCAATGGTTTACTACTCTGAAGCTACACATTACAGCGTTCAAAAGAACCTCCACCTGCTTAATATGCAGAATATAGCCATCAGTACTCAACCCAATGGCGAGATAAACTACGAAGACCTCGAAAATACCATAGGAATGAACAGACAGTTGCCAGTCATCATAATGGCCAATATCGGCACGACAATGACTGAAGCGCGCGACGACCTGGGTAAAATCAAAGCTATTCTTAAAAAACTAGCGATAAAACACCATTACATCCATGCTGATGGCGCGCTATCTGGTAGCTACAGCGCGCTCCTAGAGCCCAGACCAGCTTTTGATTTTGAAGATGGAGCAGATAGCATCGCCATTAGTGGACATAAATTTTTAGGATCGCCAATGCCTTGCGGAGTAGTTGTAGTCAAAAAATCTAACCGCGACCGTATTGCACGTTCCGTAGATTACATTGGCAGTATGGACACCACTATTTCTGGCTCAAGAAACGGCCACAGCCCTCTGTTTCTATGGTACACTATTAGAAAATTAGGCATTGAAGGCTTAAGAAAACGAGCCATGCACTGTCTGGAAGTTGCTGAATACACTGAGCAACAACTTAAAGAAATTGGTATTGAAGCCTGGAGAAACCCCAATGCCATAACCGTCAACTTCCCACAACCGGAACTATCTATACGTCAGAAATGGCAATTAGCCGCAGAAGGAGGCTGGTCTCACATCATTTGCATGCCCAACATCACAAAACAACAAATCGATGTATTCATAAAGGAAGTGAAATCTTCAAAGAATGCTCCTGCAAGTTTATTGCAATAAAATTTGAAGACATAAAAAAAACCGGGAAAACTAAATCTTCCCGGTTTAAACTATTTTTAATCTTCTTAGTTAATCAACGATTCAGCTTTAATTAAAACAGCCGCTAAGCCATCTTTATTCTTTCCACCTGCCGTAGCATAGAAAGGCTGACCACCGCCACCACCTTGAATATCCTTAGCTAATTCTCTAACAATATTAGAAGCATTTAATCCTTTATCTTTAACCAAATTCTCCGACAACATTACTGTAATTCCAGGTTTGTCATCAATTAAGGTAGTAAATACAAGAAACAGATCATCAACAAGATCCTTTACAGAAAATGCTAAGTTTTTAACTGCATCAGCATTTGGCAAATCAACATGTGTAGCGATCAGATTAACCCCGTTAATGGTTTTAAGGTGATGTACGATTTCATGTTTAAGATTAGCTGCCTGTTCACCAACAGCTTTTTCAGCATCTTTTTTGAGTTTGGCATTCTCATCAATAAGTGCAGCAACAGCAGCTTTAAGGTCTTTATTTCCTTTTAGCAGCGCTCTCAATTCATTCAGTTCTCTATTCTGATCCAAAACAAAAGCCTCAGCCCTATCAGCCGTAATTGCCTCTATCCTTCTTACACCTGCAGCCACAGCGCTTTCAGATGTAATTTTAAAATAACCAATCTGCCCGGTAGCCTGTACGTGTGTACCACCACAAAGCTCCTTAGAATAGTGATCGTCAAAAGTAATAATGCGTACTAAATCTCCATATTTCTCACCAAATAAAGCAGTTACACCGCTAGAAATAGCCTGATCATATGGAACATATCTTTGTTCCTTTAAAGGAATATTTTCTCTTACTTTCTGATTAACCAAATGCTCTATCTGAGCCAACTCTTCGTCAGTAACCTTAGCAAAATGCGAAAAATCAAAACGAAGATAATCAGAGTTTACCAATGAACCCTTTTGGTTCACATGCGATCCCAATACCTTTTTCAATGCAGCATGCAGTAAGTGCGTAGCCGAGTGGTTATCCTGAGAAAGCAAACGCTTATCCTCATCAATAACAGCCCAAAAACGACCGTCAACATCCTCAGGTAAAGTATCAGCATAATGTACAATTACACCATTTTCTTTCTTAGTATCTGTAATCTCTACAAAGAAAAGGCGACTATGATCTTCTAAACGACCTGTATCCCCCACCTGACCACCGCTTTCAGCATAAAAAGGCGTTTTGCTCAGCACAATCTGATATTGATCTTTACCCTTTGCACTTACCTTACGGTACTTTATAATCTCAGTTTCAGCCTCAAAATCATCATATCCAACAAATTCAACCTCAAGCTCAGGATTAACAATAACCCAGTCACCTGTGTCAACTGCCGTAGCCGCACGAGAACGCTCTTTTTGTTTCAAAAGTGCCTTATTGTACTCATCCATATCAACAGTCCAGCGTTGTTCTCTGGCCATTAATTCGGTTAAATCTATTGGGAAACCATAGGTATCATTAAGCTCAAAAGCAAACTCTCCCGAAATCACCATCTGGTCTTTCAAGATGCTGTAGACCCATGGATCATCAAACTTTTTCTCCAACTCAATAGCATTCTCAGCCATCAGTGCTTCGCCTTGCTTTTTAGTGTAATTATCAAAGCGTTGGATACCTGTAGCTAAAGTTCTTAAGAAGGAAATTTCCTCTTCCAAAACAACCTTTTGTACAAAATCCTGCTGTATCGAAAGCTCATCAAATACGCCTTTAAACTGCTCAGCCAAAACCGGCACAAGCTGATTTAAAAACGGATCTTTAAGGTTTAGGAAAGTATATGCATACCTCACAGCACGACGTAAAATACGACGGATCACATACCCTGCTTTATTATTAGAAGGCAACTGTCCATCAGCAATTACAAATGAAATAGCGCGAATATGATCGGCCATAACACGCATAGCGATATCAGTTTTCTCATCCACACCATAATCAATACCTGCATGTTTAGCAATAAATTGAATTAATGGTTGGAAAACATCAGTATCATAATTTGAAGATTTCTCTTGTAATACGCGAACTAAACGTTCAAAACCCATTCCTGTATCCACATGTTGCGCAGGAAGTGGCTGTAGAGAACCGTCTTTTAAACGGTTAAACTGCATAAATACGTTATTCCATATCTCAATAACCTGAGGATGGTCGGCATTTACCAGCGATTTACCTTCAACAGCTTTACGCTCATCATCCGGTCTGCAATCCACATGAATCTCAGAACATGGACCACATGGACCAGTATCGCCCATTTCCCAGAAATTATCTTTTTTATTACCTAAAATAATACGGTCTTCAGGCACATATTGTTTCCAAAGCTCATAAGCCTCAGTATCCCTTGGTAAGCCCTCTTTTTCATCTCCTTCAAAAATGGAAACGTATAATTTATCTTTCGGAATTTTATAAACCTCAGTCAATAGTTCCCAGCTCCAGGCAATCGCTTCTTTCTTAAAATAGTCACCAAAACTCCAGTTCCCAAGCATTTCAAACATAGTATGGTGGTAGGTATCAATTCCTACTTCCTCCAAATCGTTATGCTTTCCAGATACACGCAAACAACGTTGGGTATCAGTTACTCTTGGATATTTTATTGGGGCCTCTCCTAAAAACAAATCTTTAAATTGATTCATCCCTGCATTAGTAAACATTAATGTAGGGTCGTTTTTAACTACAATTGGCGCCGATGAAACAATATGATGTTGTTTTGATTCAAAAAATTTTAAGTATGCCTGTCTGATTTCCTTAGCTGTCATCCTTCTCTTGATTAGTGGAACAAACTTAGATAAAAAAATAACCTCTATCGAGGAAAATTGAAATTTTATTGCGGATTTCTACTAAAATCCCACTACATTTGAATACTTTAAATAAAAGCTGTAAACCACTAATAATCAACACTAAAGTATGCCTTACAAGGAACGGGATATCAATAAAATGTACTATACGATGGGTGAGGTAACCGAAATGTTTGGTGTAAACGCTTCGCAAATCCGATTTTACGAAAAGGAATTTGACGTATTACAACCTAAAAAAAATAAAAAAGGAAACCGCTTATTCACGCCTGAAGACATTGAAAATTTAAAGATCATTTTTCATCTGGTAGAGGATAAAGGTTTTACTTTGAAAGGTGCTAAAGACCATTTAAAAAACAATACTTCTGAAGTTAAAGAAAATCAAAAGATCATCGCTTCGCTTGAAAAGCTGAAGGATTTCTTACTTAAATTAAACGACGGAATTTAAGCTAACCGGTCATTTTTCTCTTAATTATTAGCCATCTTGAACTAATTTGGTTCTTGTTGTCGCTTGGAGTGAGTCCATGGTAAGTCCATGGTGAGTCCATGTTTTTCCAGAAAAAGGTGGACTCACTGCGGAGTAAATCTTTACTCACTGTTGATTCACTTACTAGAGCATTCCGCTGCTTCTTTTAACATATACGAAAAGCTTTATTTTCACTTATCCGGTTAATTACTTTTTATATCGGAAATAATTATAGTGGTTAGGCTAATTTATGCCAGCCACAACAAAAATGTTCTGCACAATTGTGCTTGCTCTGTTCTTTTTTAAAGCAAAAGCACAGGAGGACTCCTTTATTAAGGATATCATAGAAAGTGTTGCCGAAAACCTATCGGAGGACTATGATCTTTCTGAATTGACAGAACGCCTGACTAATTATAGAAAGCATCCAATCGATCTAAACCAGACAAATCCAGAAGAGCTCAAGAGTCTGGTCTTTTTATCACCACGTCAAATCAGCAAGCTCTTCAATCATTTAAAGGTTAACGGAAAACTGCTAAACATCCTTGAACTTCAATCAATTGATGGGTTCGACTTGCAGACAATAAATCGGTTAATTCCATTTGTAACCTTAAAAGCGCCTCCGTCAATTTCAAACATCGGCTATAAGGATCTGGCAAAAAAAGGGAGCAATGATTTGATTATTAGATATGGCAGGTTATTTCAAACCCAGAAAGGCTTTAAAAACCTACCTGGAAGCAGATATCTAGGCACGCCCGACAAACTACTTATGCGGTATCGATATACTTATACAGCGTTTCTTTCTGCTTCTCTAGTTGCAGAAAAAGATGTCGGTGAGTATTTAACCAATAGAAAAACCGGTATGGATCATTTATCGGGAAATATTGCCATAAATAAGCTTGGTCGGATTAAGAATATTGTATTGGGAGACTACAGCCTTCAATTTGGTCAGGGCCTGGCACTTTGGTCGGGCTTTGCCTTTGGAAAAGGGCCTGATGTTACAAGTGTAGCCAGTAAGGATGTTGGACTTCGGCCTTACTTTTCTTCAAATGAAGCGTCATTTTTCAGGGGAATTGCAACTACAGTTAACTTAGCACAAAATATTGATCTCAGCACTTTTATATCTTTCAGGAAACGTGATGCAAGCTTAAAGAACAGTGAGGCCGGGATTACACTACAAAATATTGGAATCACAGGACTGCATCGTACAGCCACTGAACTTAAAAACCAACGCAGTCTTGGTCAATTCGTTTACGGAGGAGCTTTACAATACGTAAGCAGTAATTTAAATCTTGGTTTTACGGCGTATAAATCTAGTTATCAGCATAAATTTATTACGGGAACTTCCCTTTACAATAAATATGCTTTTACAGGAAAAAACCTCGTTAACAATGGTCTTCATTACAGCTACACTTTTAGAAACATCTATTTTTATGGCGAAACAGCTCATAGTCAAAAAGGCGGATGGGCAGTTATTAATGGCGCAATGGCTAGTTTATCGAAACAGGTGTCGGCAGTGTTATTACACCGTAATTACGATAAAGATTACCATAGTTTTTTCAGTAACGGCGTTGGCGAAGGCACGAAAATCGGCAATGAAAAGGGCTGGTACCTAGGCTTAAACTACGCTCCATCCAAACGCTGGACCTTTTCCGCCTATGGTGATTATTTTAAATTCCCATGGCTAAGATATAGGGTAGATTCTGCTTCTTCAGGATATGAGGTACTTGGGCAAGCAGCGTATACACCTACCAAAACCTTTAAGATTATAGCTAGATACAAGAGAGAAATAAAACAACAGAACGCAGATGCGAGCAGTAACTACCCCTATCTGCAACAGGTAAACAAACAGAGTTACAGGATAGAATGCAATTGGCAGCTGAATAGCAAAATAGGCTTTCAAAACCGTTTTGAGGTAGCTCAATATAAAAAAGGGAGTGTAAATGAATTGGGTTATTTGGCTTTTCAGGATATGAGTTTTCAATTGCCATCTTCTAAAGTTTCAGGTAATATCCGATTAGCCTATTTTAATACACCATCGTACAACAGTAGGATTTACGCTTATGAAGATGATGTTCTATATGGATCTAGCTTTGGCAGTTATTACGGTAAAGGACTTAGAGCTTTTATCAATTTGAGGTACAGGGTATTAAGAGATATGAATGTTTGGGGCAGATATGCAATTTATGCCTATTGTGATGTTGAAAAGATTGGGTCGGGGTTAGATGAAATAGAAGGTAATAAGAAATCTGACTTCAAGATACAGATACGTTACCAGTTTTAGCAAAATATGGAGTCACAAATATTTAAAGCTGAGGTGGTCTTTTTAAGGATCTTATTGCCTTTTATATTAGGTACAATTACCTTTTATCATACTACAAATCCTTCATTTGCCTATTGGGCTGGGTTATTATGCCTTGTCGCCTTTACCATATTGATTCTTGTAAATTTATTTTACAAAAGACTAGAGGCATATAGGTATAAAAGTTGGACGGCTTGTTTAATTTATATTCTACTATTCTTGTTTGGCGTATTTGTATGTTTATTTAATAAGGAATGCTTAAACAAAAATTACTTTGGAGGTAAAAAACAAGCCTACTTAAGGGTTTGGGTTAGCGACGAGCCACAGCTAAAATCAGGCATTTTAAGGTTCAAAGCAAATGTTACCAAATCTTATTTAGCCAGAAAAATTGGGCATACTGAATCTGGAAAAGCTACGGGAAAGTTAATGGTATCCATAAAAATAGACAGTTTAAATCCTATACGATTATCTTATGGCGATGAGTTGATTATCCCTGCAAGGATTACAGAAATTACACCACCTTATAACCCGGCTGAATTTGATTATAAATCGTGGCTAGCGGCACGAAACGTTTATCATCAAGTGTACTTAAAACAGCGGCAGCTTGTAAAAACAAATAGAGACCAAGGTAATCGGATAATTGCCTATGCATTAGCTCTAAGGGCCAAACAAGTACAATTTTATCGAAAGCTGCTAAAGGATGATGATGCATTTGCGATGGCTTCTACCCTCATTTTGGGCTATAGAGCCGATTTGAGTCAGGAAACACTAAGCACTTACTCCAAAACAGGCACTATCCATGCGCTTTCTGTTTCAGGAATGCATGTTGGCTTGATTTATCTGGTGCTGAACTGGATATTGCAATATTTGGATAGAAACAAGCTATTAAAGCTCTGTAAAGTGGCTATTATTGTTTCGCTGATCTGGTTTTATTCGCTGTTAACAGGTTTTTCGCCTTCTGTTTTGCGATCAGCAATAATGCTTTCGGCATTTATTATTGCCAAATCCTTTAGCAGGCAAAGCAACAGCTACAACATTATATCATTTGCAGCCTTTTGCCTGTTGATTTATGATCCATTTTTGATATGGGATGTTGGCTTTCAGCTGTCATTTCTTGCTGTACTCGGCTTGATTTATTTACAACCGAAAATACAGAACTGGTGGAGCCCACAAAACAAATGGATAGATAAGCTATGGGGGATAATCGCCATGTCGTTAGCTGCACAACTAATTACATTTCCGTTAAGCATTTATTATTTCCATCAGTTTCCAATTTACTTTTTGATGAGCAATTTGTTCATAATAGCTCCTGTTGCTTTACTAATGTATTTAGGCATCGTTATTTTGTTAGGCAGATTTGAGTTTTTAGCTCCCATATTTGAATGGATCATTAAGTTCACTAATTCTGGGTTGAATTATATTGCGGATTTGCCACTCTCCAGTCTTTCTGCAATATGGATTAACCGAACAGAGTTATTATTACTTTGCGTTGCACTGTGTTGTCTTACAACAGCATTAACCAGCTTTAAAAAGAGAATGTTGCTCTTCTCTGTAGCCTGTTTTATGATTTTCCAATCTTTTGTGGTTTACGATAAGCTAGAGGCTACTCATCAGAAGAAGATCATTGTATTTAACATCCGTAAAAATTATGCAACTGCTTTTATCTCCAAACAAAAAGCCATTGTATTTACTAACCTATTACCAGGAAGTAGAGGTTTTAAGTACTTCATTCAACCTGCTTTGGATCAGCATAAAATTAAAGAAACCGTATGCATTAAAGGCGACAAGGATACTACAATCGCTGATTTCAATTTAAAAAATCAGGATGTGACCTTTTACAATTACAGGATAAACAGATTTCTTCTTAAGAATTATGATTTAAAAACCGCGAAAGCCCATCTTGAAAATCTGGGCAAAAAAAAGGACGGCAGGTAACCAGCCCGCCGTCCTAACCTAAACTGGCTAAAACCTAACTACCAGTATATCGTGTATAAAGCAACAATTAGTCCACAAACAATGATGGCACCAACTGCAAATGCTTTATTTGTTTTAAACATTTCTTTTTCTATTTCAAGTCCGTTTGTTACTACACCTCTTCTTGTTTCAATGATGCTTATTACATACATCACCACAAGACAAATTATAAAAACAAAGCCCATTCTGTCCAGAAATGGTATCTCATATAACATATTTCCATCCCGCTGCTCTACTAGTTTTGAGAAACCTGTAGGACTAAGGAATTCCAAATTTACAAAATTTGGAAGAAATTTAAACACCACTGAAAGAACAAAGCCGCCAACTGTAGCAAATAGTGCTGCATTTGATGTTGTTTTTTTCCAAAAGAAACCTAGAATAAACATAGCGAAAATTCCTGGAGAAAAAAAGCCTGTATATTCTTGAATAAATTGGAAACCACCTTTCTTATCTATTCCAAGTAAAGGAGATATAATAATGGCGACAAGCATTGCAAGAACAACAGTAATTCGTCCAACTACTACCTGTTTATCTTCATTTGCTGTCTTATTAATTACCTTTTTATAAATATCAAGGGTAAAGATGGTAGCAATACTATTTGCTTTACCTGCCAGGGAAGCTACTACCGCAGCAGTTAAGGCTGCAAACGACAATCCTTTTAATCCGGTTGGCAGAAGATTTAAAAGCACAGGATAAGCGCTATCAGGAGATACTTCTCCCCCTTTCAGCATATCTGTTTTAAAATCTCCATAGCCTTCTTTATAAAGCACAAACGCGGCAATACCTGGAAGTACCACAATAACCGGCATCAGTAATTTTAAAAAAGACGCAAACAGGATTCCATTTCTAGCCGTTTTAAGATCAGCTCCAAGCGCTCTCTGAGTGATGTACTGATTACAACCCCAATAGTTAAGGTTTACAATCCACATACCACCAATCAGCACAGTTAAGCCTGGTAAATCAAGGTAATTCTCATTATCCTTCTTAAAGATCATGTGAAAATGCTCTTCGGCATGTACTTTTAACAGATTAAAGCCCTGCACAACCCCACTTGAACCGAAATGTGTAGCCACAAGCTCAAGTGCTAAATAAGTGGTTGCCAGTCCTCCCAGAATTAAGAAAAACACCTGAATTACATCGGTATAACCAATTACCTTCATCCCTCCAAGAGTAATGATGATAGAGAAGATAGCCAGCAAATACATACAACCTTTAAGGTTAATTCCTGAGATGCTGTTTATTGCCAGTGCACCGAGATAAAGTATAGAGGTTAAGTTTACTACTACATACAACAACAGCCAGAAAATGGCCATAATCATTGCCACAGTACCATTATAACGCTGATTTAAAAACTGGGGCATGGTGTATATCTTATTTTTAAGATATACCGGTATAAAAAACACCGCCACAATTAACAGTGTAATAGCTGCCATCCACTCATAGGTGGCAATTGCCAGGCCCATTTTGAAACCAGAGCCACTCATTCCAATAAACTGCTCAGCAGAAATATTGGAGGCAATAAGGGAAGCCCCTATTGCCCACCAAGTAAGCGAATCTTTAGCAAGAAAAAAGTCTTTGGAATTTTCCTTATGTGTATTTTTTTGCCTGTAAACCCACCATCCATAAAACGCAACAATCAGAAAATAAGTAAGGAAAACTGCATAATCTAATATTCCCAGTGTTTTCATAAGTTCCGGTTAATGGCTGAGTTTAAATGTGTCTGTTGATCAAATTCTCCAAGAATTCTTGTCTGCCACTTAAAGTTTGAGGCTCGCCATTCTGTATTGCATAATCACGCAAATCTTCAAGACTTAAATTACCATTTTCAAACTCTTTTCCTTTACCACCATCGAAAGATGCGTATCTATCTGTTCTGATCTTTTTGTAATCAGAGTTTTGAAGAATGTCATCAGCAACGATAAGTGCACGCGCAAACATGTCCATACCACCGATGTGTGCATAGAATAAATCAGCCTGATCAGTTGAATTTCTACGGATTTTAGCGTCAAAGTTTATTCCGCCACGACTAAAGCCACCACCTTCAAGAATGATTAACATAGATTCAACTAGCTCGTTGATGTTATTTGGGAACTGATCTGTATCCCATCCATTTTGATAGTCACCTCTGTTTGCATCAATAGATCCAAGTAAACCTGCATCAACAGCCACTTGTAATTCATGTTGAAAAGTATGGCCAGCAAGAGTAGCATGGTTTACTTCAAGGTTCAATTTAAAATCACCAAGAAGGTCATATTTTTGAAGAAAACCTAATACAGTTGCAGCATCATAATCGTACTGGTGCTTAGTAGGCTCACATGGCTTTGGCTCAATTAAGAAAGTACCTTTAAATCCGTTCTTTCTTGCATAGTCTTTTGCGGTATGAAGGAAACGGGCAAGGTGTTCCTGCTCTCTCTTCATGTCAGTATTTAATAGCGACATGTAGCCTTCACGACCACCCCAGAACACATAGTTTTCTCCACCTAATGCAATAGTTGCATCAAGAGCAGCTTTTACTTGTGCAGCACCATGAGTTAACACATGAAAATCAGGATTTGTAGCAGCACCGTTCATGTATCTTCTATGAGAAAATAGGTTTGCAGTACCCCATAATAGTTTTACACCTGTTTCATCTTGTTTCTGACGAGCATATTCTACTAAAGCTTGTAATCTTCTTTCGTTTTCTTTGATATCGTTACCGTAGTCAACCATATCAACATCGTGGAAACAGTAATATGGAATACTCAGCTTGGTTAAAAACTCAAATGCTGCATCCATTTTATCCTTTGCACGCTCTACAGGATCACTTTTTTCGTTCCATGGAAAAATATGGCTCGCTTCGCCAAAAGGATCTGCACCGTTACCACAGAATGAGTGCCAATACGCACCGGCAAAACGAAGATGATCTTTAAGTGTTTTTCCAGCTACAATCCTTTCAGGATCATACCATTTAAATGCCAGTGGGTTATCGCTTTCACGTCCCTCGAAGTTAACCTTAGTGATATTTTTAAAAAATTCCTTGTTCAAAGTGTTTACGCTCATACTTGATTTTTTATTTATTGAAATACTATTTATTTACCATTTAGTTGTTGTTGAAGAAGCTTTTGCCAGATTTGATATTCCTCTTCCAATGTTTCATTTGTTGGTTCTACAAGCTTAACAGGTTTTTTATTACTGAATGCCTCGCTTACAGTTTTAAAGATGTTAGCTCCTATACCCGCTCCTACTGCTGCACCGTAACTACCATCGTTTTCATAAAGCTCTACTGGCACTCCCGTTACGTTTACAAAAGTTTGAGAGAAAATATCGCTCATAAAAAGGTTAGATCGGCCAGCTCTGATTACTGAAGGCTGCACCCCATTTTCTCTTAGAATATCTAATCCATAACGGAATGAGAATGCAATTCCTTCTTGTACTGCACGGAAAACATGTGCCTGAGTATGAAGATTAAGATCTATTTGTTGTAAATGTGCACCAACAATTTTATTATTGAGCATACGCTCGGCGCCATTTCCAAAAGGAAGAACATATAGTCCGTTGCTTCCGGTGGCAACTTTGCTTGCTGCGTTATTCATCGCTACGTAATCTGTTGATGAGCCGATTAGACTTTTTGTCCAACGGTTCATGCTTCCAGTACCATTGATACATAACAAAACACCTAAACGCTGATCCTCAGCGGTATGATTTACGTGAGCAAATGTGTTTACGCGAGATTGTTTGTCGTATAACAGCTGGTCTGTAACTCCATAAATCACACCGGATGTACCTGCCGTTGCAGCTACTTCTCCAGGCTGTGTTACATTTAATGAAAGCGCATTATTTGGCTGATCTCCTGCTTTATAAGCAACAGGGATTCCAGCCTTTAAACCTAGTTTTTCGGCAATCGATTTCTTTACTTGTCCGTGTTCAGAGAACACTGGTTTGATATCCGGAATAACGCTAGATGAGAATCCAAACTGTCCCATGATATCAGTAGAGATTTCATTGTCTTTAAAATCCCAAAGGATTCCTTCTGATAAGGCGGAATTACTTGTAGTAATATCTCCGGTAAGTTTCATTGCAATGAAATCTCCGGGTAGCATCATCTTCGATACTTTACTGTATGTTTCAGGCTCGTTCTTTTTTACCCATGCCAGTTTTGAAGCAGTAAAATTACCTGGTGAATTAAGCATGCGACTTAATACCTTCTCTTTTCCTAAAGCATTAAATGCTTCTTCTCCTGTCTCAACGGCTCTACTATCGCACCATATAATACTGTTCCTCAGACTATTTTGAGCTTCATCTACAATAACTAGCCCGTGCATTTGATAAGCTATACCAATAGCAGCAATATCTTGCGGGTTATATTTCCCTTTGGAGTTACAGTTGAGTATGGCTTGTTGAACATGTTCCCACCACATATCTGGTGACTGCTCTGCCCAACCTGACTGAAGAGCAATAATCTCCGATTCACTATCGGGATATTGTGCGCTTGAAAGAATGTCACCGGATGCAACATCAACTACCGAAACTTTGACAGATGATGTTCCTACATCAATACCTAATAGCAGCATGTTTTGTATATATATTTGGGTTGAAATAAATTAATAATAATTGGTTGAACGAAAATAGTAAAATATTTAATTTAAGCAATCGATTGCGATAAAAATATTTTATGATATTTATCCACTTAATAAAATGTACTATTGCAAACGCCTTCATTTCGATGATAGGAGAAATCTCTTGGTCACACCGAATTCACCTTTTCGTCATCCAGAGTTCACCTCTCCGTCATCCTGACCTCGAAGAAGCTGCGAAGCAAATTTACTTCAGGTCTTCTCAAGAGAAAGGAAAACCTGACAGGTGCGAGGTCCCAGCCTTTCCGGGGATGAACAGGAGAAAAAGGCACAATGATGAGAAGCGGAGCATGAACAAAAACAACTAACCCAATAAAAACTAAGATATACTGATGAAAAATCAGAAAAGGACAACGATTTATGATATTGCGAAGAAACTAAACTTAAATGCTTCTTCAGTTTCAAGGGCTTTAAGTAATAACAGTAATGTTAGTGAGGCTACGCGAAAGCTTATTTTAGATACGGCTAAAGAACTAAATTACAAACAGAATAGTCTGGCATCAAACCTAAGAAAAGGTCACAATCAAACTATTGGGGTTATCGTTCCCCGTATCAATCAGAACTACTTTGCTGATGTGATTGCGGGTATTGAAGAGGTAACTTATCAAAAAGGTTATAACCTTGTCATTTGCCAGTCTAACGAGTCTTCCGCAAGGGAGGTGAAGTGTGTAAATACCTTAATTAATCAACATGTAAGCTGCATTGTGATTTCACTTAGTGCTGATTTTGAAGATGATAAACATCTTCAAACCATCAAAGAACATGGTATTCCTCTTATACAATTTGACAGGGTCGCCGAACATCTCGACACTTTTAAGGTATTGAACGATAATGAGCAGGCTTCTATAGATGCAGTTACCCATTTAATTGAGCAGGGTTATAAAAGAATCGCGCTTCTTGAGGGACCACAAAATCTAAATATTTTCAGACAACGGAAAGCGGGCTATCTTGCAGCGTTAGAAAAACACAACTTCCCTATCCTACCGGAACTCATTAAGGAAAATGCGTGGACTAAGGAGCTTGGAGCAGCTTCAACAAGAGAATTATTAAGTCTTCCTGAACCACCTGATGCTATATTTGCATCAACTTCAGATTTCTCTGCTTTAGGAGTTTTGGAAGTAGCTACCAAAATGGGGTTAAAAGTTCCAGAAGAATTGGGTATTTGCGGTTATTCTAATGAAGCTTTTACTGAAATAACGAGTCCCTCTATCACTACAATAGATCAATACAGTGTTAGCATGGGTAAAACAATTGCCAACTTGTATTTCCAGGAAATAGAATCATCAGACAAAGACAACACTCCTAAGATTGTAAGTATTAAGCCAAAACTGATTATTCGATCATCAACACTCAAAAACAAAACTGATGATTTAGTTACTGATTAGCACATTTAAAATGTATTAATGTTTATTCGAGTATCTCCTGGAAGCTGTGCTTAAATTCTTCACCATATATGGCCTTGTACTCTTTGTTAAAGGTTTCGAATTTGGTTTTGGCCAATGAGTGCTTTCCTAAATGAACCAAAGCTTTGCACTTAATGATCATCGCTTCTTCATTTACCGGATCAAAATAGAATACATAGTTGGCCAGGTTAATCAAAAATTCGGGATCATCAGCTATTTTAATTGTAGCTGCATAATGCAAATAGGCATCTATGATTTCGTTTGAGAGGTCAGATTTAAAGGTATCTAACCAGTCGTACTCTACGTTTGACAGGAAGCTTCCGCGGTGGATGATTTTAGTAAGTTCATTCACCCTTTGTTTATCCATTTCTCCCTTACTGCTTACAATGTTCAGGTACTGGCTATAATCTATTTTTACTTTGGTATCGTTGAAATCTATCTTCCAATATCCAGTCTGTTTGGAAATCTGACAGCCATCCATTTTTTCAAGAATGACTTTTAGCTTAGCTATATTCACTGATCTATTGTTCCTTGCACTATCTGTAGTCTTATCAAACCAGAGAATCTCGGTTAGTTTTTCGGAACTAATACCTCTTCCCCATTTGATGGTATAAACTAATACTACCAAAAACAGCTCTCTTAGCAATGGAGAAAAATACTTTGTAATATCTTCACCTTCTTTATCAAAGAGCTGGAGATCACCAAACAAGAAAATAGCATTCTTAACAGGTTCTCTTTCCTCCGATAGCTGTTGTTCAGCGTTTTCATGTTGCTCATCCAATACCTCATCAACTGGTTGCTCCTGAACAGACGCCGGTAACTTAACTGATCGTTTTCTTTTCCAGCGGAATATTACATATCCAAATATGATAAGCAATGGTAAAAGAATAAGTAAATAGTTACTTTTTAACCTGGATAGTTCTTTTTTTGATTCTGCAAAAGCTGCTTCAGGGGGACCAGACAATGTATACACCTTAACTGAAGTCATATTGCTCTTCTCTTCATGAAAAAGCACAACAGCTACAAACTTTTTACTCTCCGGGCAATAAAATAAGTCTGCAAATGAATAGATATCATGAAAAGGATAAGGAATCGAATTACCAACAAGTTTATATGTCGGCGAATGTAACGAACCCTCAATAAGCTGCAAAGATGAATTAAAGCTATTATTTGGAAATGTTAAAGCGAAATAGCTGTCTTCTTTTTCGTTGATCACCATTGAATTTGCAAAAACAAATTCCTCGACCGGAGGCGCTAATTCAAATAACTTTCTAAATGTTTTATGCTTAACATCATAAAAATTGAGGTCATAAATATTTTTAGGGTTTAGTATCTGCTGACCAGTTGCACTTCCATATCCGCCAAGTATATAAGCTCCATCTTTTACTGTTCCTAAAGCAGACAGGTATCTTGGAGTAAAGTCGCCAATTGCTTTAATGGTGGTCCATTTTTTATCAGGAAAATGATAACGCTCAATACTTCGCCTGTACGTGTACTGTCCATATCCTCCTATCATATATAATGAAGAGTCTGTAGCAGAATAAAACTTATTGGGATGCCAGTAATTGGTAATCACATCTGGAGTAGTGTAATTTTTATCCCATGTTTTATTAGTAAAATTAAAATTGGCTACAAGTTTCTGATCTATATAAAAATTAAACAGTTTATCTGTATTTACATCATAAATAGATTGATTTCCAGCATACAAATGCTGTTTGCGCGATGAATAGCTCAAAAAAGATAGCTTATTTGAGATAACATTATAGTTTATCAATGAATCTTCAGTAATAACATACAGGGTTTCTTTTTTAGGATTTAAAGCTACACTAGCCAGACCTTTAACATTAAAGGTCTTAACCAATTCCCAATCATGGTGCATCTTTTTTATCCAGATAGGATTTACTACTGATCCATCCTTCCCCTTTATCTTTTCAATAACTCTTATACCGCCTTTTTCATCAAGAGCCCAATGGTAGCTAAGTTTATCATTCTCTGTAATTTTTACATCTTTTATGTTCATTGGAGGAACATCCTTGACACTAAAGTCTTTATAACTGTTAGCCCCAAAAAAGATTCTATAGCAATTACTTTTCAAACTAACCTTTTGTCGGTAAGTTTTCCCGTCGGCAGTCATAATAAGTTCCTGATGTTCAGTATCAAACTTTAGCTTCAAATTATGCCAGTTCTTATATAATCTATTGGTATCAATGTCAAAAGCTATATCTGATATCCTATCGCCAACTATAAGTTTGAAATGTTTGTTTTCTAAAAACCTCATGTCATAAATAAGGTCTATGTTCCGTTTATCCTTATCAATTAATCTGAAAATGTAACCAAAATAGTCGGCATTACCCGACATAAACGAAAGGTCAAACGACAATTCGAAGCTACGATTAAAGCAGATAGGCTGTTCCGGGCTAAGATCAAGGGCTGTTCTCTTATCCTGAACTACTTCATGCCCGGCAAAACCAAGCCCGTACGACTGGCTGTAAACAGGCACTGATATAATAAGTAGAAGGAGTAAAAAAGCAGTGCCTATTAAACTTGTTTTCAATTGCAGAAAAATCATAAGGTGAAGCTAGTCAAAGACTAGCATTTTTAAGGTCTACTTTATTTGCTATCTGGAACACCAAGATAACTTTTTTGATTAATATTCTTACCAAGATCACGACAATTATACAATAATTCATTTATTAATACTTGTTCTATTTTCTTTTTTATAGGCCACTTTCACCTATGTAACCATAGTTTTTGAAATTATTTGATACGTTAATTCAATATTAAGTTTTTATTAATCGCATAAAAATAAGTTTATCAATCAGAACGAAGAATACTCAATAATGGCGATTCACCAATTGCTAATTTCTTCTGGAGCAAAACAACCAAATTAACCAAATATGAATTTTAAAAAGATTATCCTTTTATCTCTATCCTGCATGTTAATATATAAAACGCAGGGGCAAACAAAACACAGCAAACAAACACTTTTCCCAACTTACAAAGGGTTGATTATGGCAGGCTATCAGGGCTGGTTTAGAGCTGAGGGTGATGGCACCGATTCTAAGAGATATGCTTATGGAGATGAAAAGCGAAGCAGCATAGACATGTGGCCCGATGTAAGTGAATATGAAGTAACATATAACACACCTTTTAAATTAAGCAGTGGACAACCCGCAAAGTTTTTTAGCTCACATGACAAGAGTACAGTGGATCTTCATTTTAAATGGATGCAACAATATGGCGTTGACGGGGTATTTATGCAAAGGTTTTTTGGAAATGCAAAACATAAGGATAAAGCAGCATTAACCATATTAAAAAATGCTTTTGAAGCTGCGTCAAAATATGAACGTGCTGTGGCAGTAATGTATGATTTGTCGGGATTAAGTGCTTCCGGCGAAGATTGCTCTGCGATAATTGAAGACTGGAAATACTTAGTAGACGAGCTAAAGGTAACCAACCAGGCAGGTAAGAAAACATATTTGCATCATAACGGAAAACCACTGGTCACGATTTGGGGTGTAGGTTTTCCAGATCGTCCATACAATATCCGAAATATTGGCTTAGAAAAACTGATTGATTTCTTAAAAAATGATCCTGTATATGGCAACTGTTCTGTTATGTTAGGTGTACCTACCTCATGGCGAACTTTAAATGCAGACTGCATTAATGACCCTTACCTACATGAATTAATTAAAAAGAGTGATATCGTATTGCCATGGACAGTACAACGTTACAGCGGATTGCTTCATAATGATATGGACAGATTACGTGATAATACCATAGATGATATTAAATGGTGCAAAGATAATAATGTAGACTATGTGCCATGTGTTTATCCAGGTTTTAGCTGGCACAATTTAAGTAAGCAGGAATTTCCTGATGATATAAAGCCTGTGGGCTCAATACCCAGACAAGGCGGCCGTTTTTACTGGCAGCAAATAGCTACTACACTTAATGCAGGAGCATCTATGTTATATGTTGCCATGTTTGATGAGGTTAATGAGGGAACTGCAATTTTTAAAGGATCTGACACCCCTCCAATAAGTTCTGCCACTTCGTTTATTACCATGGATGGTAAAGCATCAGATCATTATCTATGGCTAACTGGCGAAGCAGCAAAAATGCTAAGAAACCAAAAGCCACTTACCTTAAAAATGCCTGAACGTAAATAACAAAACCGCTTTTAACCGGAAGTCTTTGTGCTTCCGGTATTTTTTATAAGCAAACAGCAATCGATTGCCAAATATATTAAACCAAATATAACCATGATCAATTACAAGTCTCTCCCCCCTTAAGCTCTGTCTATTTTGAGCGAACCAATTGCTCTACTCAGGCAGTAATCAAACTATAAATTAAACCAAAAAGATAAACAGTATGAAAAAAATTAAATACCTTCTTACACTATTTTTTCTACTTCCACTCATCTTGCTAGCCCAGCAATCGGTTACAATAAGTGGAAAAATAACAGATGCAGCGGGAGGCTCCGGACTCCCTGGTGTGGGTATTAAGGTGAAGGGCACAAGTACCGGCACAATTACGGATAGTGAAGGAAAATTTACCATTAGTGTTCCCGGTCCTGATTCCTATATCCAGATTTCCTTTGTTGGATTTATATCACAAGAGATACAGGTAAAAAGTAAAAGAGATTTCCAAATCATTTTACAGGAAGACAATAACAGCCTTGAAGAACTTGTAGTGGTTGGTTATGGAACACAGAAAAAAGCAACGCTAACCGGATCTATCTCTACACTAAAAAGTGAAGACATTGTAGTAACCAAAAATGAGAATGTAGTAAATATGCTAACGGGTAAAATTCCGGGATTACGTGTACTACAAAAAACCAGTGAACCGGGAGGTTATGAAAACCAGTTCGACATCAGAGGATTCGGTAATCCCTTAATTGTTATTGACGGAATACCAAGAGGTGGTGGTGATTTTTCCAGAATGGACCCGAATGAGATAGAAAATATCTCCGTATTAAAAGATGCCGCTGCTGCAATTTATGGAGTAAGGGCGGCAAATGGAGTAATCTTAATTACCACTAAAAAAGGTAAGAAAGACGGCAAATACGACATCAACTATTCTGTTAACCAAGGCTGGCAACAGTTTTTGGGTATGCCTGAAGGAGTTGGTGCAGTAGATTTTATGCTGTTAACAAATGAAAAGACCAAAAGGTCGTTTGCCAGCAATTTCCCTAATAATCAAGAATCTACTTATTCTTACGGCGATATCAAACCATGGTTAGATGGCACTTACCCCTCAGCAGATTGGATAGGTGCAGCATTTAATACCGTATCACCTCAAATCCAGCATAACATGAATGTAGATGGTGGCACAGATAAAGCAAACTATTTCTTTAACCTGGGTTATATGAAACAGGACGGGCTTTTTAAAAGTGGTGATCTGGATTACGACCGCTATAATTTCCGTTCTAATGTAAACGTAAATATTACCAAACATTTCAGAGCACAGGTATTAACTTCCGGACATATAGATCGTAAAAATCAACCTTTCCAGGATTTATGGACAATTTTTAAATACGCATGGAATCAGGTTCCTATAAACCAGATTTATGCCAACAACAACCCATTGTATCCGAATAAAATGCCTGATGATGCCAATCCTGTTGTCATTACTGATGCTGATAAAGTGGGTTATAAGAAACGTATGCAAAAGAACTTTCAAGGTCAGTTAACATTAGAATACGACATACCGTTTATTGAAGGTTTGAAAGCAAAAGGAATGTACAATTATGGTTACAATGCTGATGACAATACAGATCATAAAAGAACCTACAACTTGTATAACTATAATGCACAAGAAGATACCTACACTCCTACTTTAGTTGGATCTCCTGCTTACATCAACCGTACTTATGCGAACAGTGTTTCCTCGCTTACCCAGTTTTCATTAAACTACACTAAAACTTTTAACAACGACCATAACGTTTCGGCTTTGCTATTACTTGAAGAGAGCCATTTCAATTCTGACAACTTTTATGCACAGCGAAATGTGAGTATTCCTATCGATTATTTATTTGGTGGAGAAGATACCCAGCAATTGGGTTCAATGAATGTTAACGGATTGCGTGAAGAAGCAACAAGAAGTTATATAGGAAGGTTAAATTACGATTATAAAGGCAAATACCTGGCAGAATTCAGTTTCAGAAAAGACGGATCTAATAAATTCAAACCGGGAGCTGAACAATGGGGATTCTTTCCGGCAGGATCTGTGGGATGGCGAATCAGTGAAGAAGATTTCTTCAAAAAACTAGTTTCTCCTGATCTAATTAGCAATTTAAAGATCAGAGCATCTTACGGACGAACCGGTGATGATGGCGCAACTGCATTTCAATACATTTCAGGATTCAATTACCCAACGCTTAACCCTAATGACAATAGCGTATGGGGTTACTTCTTTGGAGGTAAATTCTATAATGGCGCAGCAGCTCGCCCGCTAACCAATCCTGACCTTACCTGGTTTACTGCAGATTCAAAGAACCTTGGGCTCGATTTCGGTATGTGGAAAGGGAAATTGGAAGGATCAGTTGATATATTCAGAAGGGACATGAAAGGCTTATTGGCGCTTAGGGATGTTCAGTTACCAGGAACTGTTGGCGTAGGTTTACCTCAGGAAAACTTAAACAGCAACAGAACTGAAGGGGTAGAAATCCTATTAAATCACAGAAACAAAATAGGTCAGGTAGGTTACAACATTGGTGGTAACTTTTTTACCACACGTACCATGGATCGTGATGTTATTCAAGGACGTGCAGGAAACGAATACAGCAACTGGAAAACTTCAAGAGCTAACCGCTATACAAGTATATGGTGGGGAAAAACTTATGCAGGACAGTTCAGCAATTACGACCAGATTTTTAACCATCCGGTAAATACAGGTGGTGGAAATAACAACGCCATTCCGGGAGATTATTACTATCAGGATTGGAATGAGGATGGTGTAATTAACGAAAAAGATGACCAGCCTATCGCCACTAAAGATATTCCACTAGTTAATTATGGGATAAACCTGGGTTTAAGTTATAAAAACTTTGATCTGAATGCACTGTTTGCCGGAGCTACCAGCTTCTATGTACAATATGATGAGCAATATGCAGAACCATTAATGTTTGGAAGAAGTTCGTTAACTCAGTTTCTGGATAGTTGGCATACAGTAAATCCTGGTGATAATGTTTTCGATCCCAATACACAATGGGTTCCGGGATACTATCCGGCAATGGGCTCTCCAATTGCAGAGGGAACTAAAGCAGTACAGGATGCCAGTTACCTAAGGTTAAAAACTTTAGAACTAGGCTATTCTATACCTCAACTTGCACTAGCTAAAGTTGGCATTAAAAGAATGAGGGTTTATGCAAATGCTTACAACCTTTGGACGATTACCAGCCTTAAAAACAGCGACCCTGAACACCCTGGAAAAATCCCTGATGCCGGTTTTGAGCATGGCCTGGGCGGATATAAATACCCATTAAACAGAACATTTAACCTGGGAGCCAGTATTTCCTTTTAAAACTATTGAAGATGAAAAGATATAAATTAATAATAGCTGTATTAGTGGGGATATTAGTTTCCTGCCAGAAGTTAGACATAAAGCCAACCAATGTTGCAGGAGAAGATGTGGTGTTTGGAGGCGAGGCTGGTATGGATGTATACATGGCTAATATATACCGAAAACTGCCGATAGAAGATTTTAGATACAGACCCGGTGGAGAAGGCAGAGCCGGTATGAACCTACACCACGAATGGCAGAATTTCTTTCATGCTGGTGCTACAATTGGTGAAATGGTAGGCCCTTTTGGAGGTATGGATATAGGCGGTGGTTTTGGCTACTGGCCATACGATGACATCAGAGCAGTAAATTACGTAATAGAAAACATACCTAAATACGCAGCTAACTTTACAGGACCTCGAGTTAACGAATTACTTGGCGAGGCTTATTTTTGCAGGGCATTTTTCTATTTCTCATTGGTTAAACGTTATGGTGGTGTGCCTATTGTTTCTTCGGTACAAAACTATCCGCAGCAAAGCATAGAAGAACTACAGGTACCTCGTAATAAGGAAGAAGAGGTATGGACATTTATTGGCGAAGACCTTGACAAGGCCTACGAGATGATGGCAGGTACAAGTCCGAGAGGAAGAGCCAATAAGTATGTTGCTTTGGCATTAAAATCAAGAGCTATGTTATATGCAGGATCTATTGCAAAATATGGATCTGTAAATTTTGTTGAAGGAGAAGCTAAGTCTGCTGGTTTGGTTGGCATCCCAGCGGACAAAGCATCTTCATTTTTCCAGAAGGCTTGGGATGCAGCAAAATTATTTGAAGGTTCAAGCTATAAGCTGTACAACAAATATCCTTCAGATAAGGTAAAAAACTATACAGATCTATTTCTTGACCCAACTAGTGAAGAGAATATTTTAGTAAGAGATTATTCAATCACCACCAGAACAGCACACAGCTGGGATGCTACTTTCTCTCCTGGTTTTATGACAGTTGGGCCAGAGTCCAGAGCATACCCTACCCTGGAATTTGTAGAGCGCTGGGGGAAATTACCTGTGCTTGATGCAAATGATCGCCCTGTTAAATTCAACAACCTTGCAGATTTAATGAACAACAGTAACCTTGAGCCTCGCTTATTGGCAACTGTTTATTTCCCTGGAGCTACATTAAGAGGAAAAACCTTTGATACACAAAGAGGTCTTTACGAAAATATGTTTACCGGTACAGTTACCGAAGAAGTTGCAAAACCGCTTGAAGCAAGGGCTAGCATTACTTCATCAGATCCAAATACTTTACATAATGGTAGAAGGATTATAGGTGAAGCGGGGATGAAACGCCCGGGCAGTCCGGATAATGCCACCCGTACCGGTTTTTTTGTAAGAAAGTATATAGATTATAGTAAAGCACAACCGGTTACCGGTCTATTCCAGAGTGAGCAAGCCTGGATAGAATTCCGCTATGCAGAAGTATTATTAAACAGAGCTGAAGCTGCTGCTGAACTAAACAATACCGGAGATGCACTTACCTGTCTTAATCTTATAAGGGAAAGAGCAGGTGGCGCACAATTGTCGTTATCTGATGTAGATATAGAGGAAGTTCGTAATGAAAGATGTAAAGAGCTTGCATTTGAAAATCATTATTACTGGGATTTAAAAAGATGGAGAACTGCTGATGTATTGTTAAACAATGCAAAATTCAAAGGGTTAATGCCATACTATGTAATTAGTGAGAACAAATACATTTTCTTGGCAGAGCGTGAGACCTTTGATCGCAACTATAATTTCGAGAAGAAATTCTACTACGAACCAATTCCTGGAGGCGAGTTAGCTAAGAACCAAAAACTGTATCCTAATAACCCTAATTATTAACAAGATAAAATTTTACAATTATGAAGAAGATGATAAGCAGAATCTTGTTGGGAGTAAGTTTACTTGCAAGTACTGCATGTACAAAAATAGATAATTACGAAGGGCCTAACGCTTCTTTTGAAGGTCGGTTAATTGACGTTACCACTGGTGAAAATTTCCAAACTACGACGGGCAATATACAGGTAAGGTTACTACAGGTAAGCTGGAGTGCTACACCGGCACCACAGGAAATACCTAGTAAAATAGACGGTACGTTTAAAGATACCAAACTGTTTTCCGGAACATACAAAGTTATACCTGTAGGAGGCGCCTTTTGGCCGGTATTGGATACTGCCCAAGTGGATATAAACAAAGGCAGTAAGCATGATTTTGAGCTTACACCCTACCTGGTGATCAATAATTTCACCCATTTTCTGGATGGCAAGTCTCTAAAGTTAAATTTTGATATAGATGCCCCTATAGGAGCTGGTCTACCTACTATTATAGAAATCCAGCCTTATGTAAATACGACTAAAATGGTTGGACCAGGTGCTTCAATTTTTGACTACTCGGATGCACGAAAAGTAGTGATCAACAAAGAGTGGATAAACATGACTCCTGCTGATAAATCTATAGAACTAACCATTCCAGAGCTGGCTTCAGGAAGAACTTTTTATGTAAGAGTAGGAGTTCGCGTAAACGACAGTTTTAAGAGTTCCAATTTGTCGCAAATTATAGAAGTAAAAGTGCCCTAATTCACGATCCATAAAAAATAAATAATGAAAAAGATAAAACATCTGTTCGTTTTCTTGCTGATAATAGGTACAACTATAGCCTGTTCAAAGAAGTCTGAAAAGCCGGCAGTTATACCTATTGATCCTGTAGAAGATGAAAAAGAGACGGGTTACGATACTTCAGGCTTATTATACCCCTCTTATACAGGCCTGGTAATGGCAGGTTACCAGGGATGGTTTGCTGCTCAGGGGGATGGTTCAAACAGAGGTTGGTATCATTACCAGGGACCAAATAATACATTCGCACCCGGAATTACTAATGTTGATTTCTGGCCTGATATGACTGAGTATTCCAAGACCTATAAATCTCCGTTCAAATTTGCAAACGGATCTGATGCATATCTCTATAGCCCTTATGATGAAGAAAGTGTAGATCTTCATTTTAAATGGATGAAAGATTATGGCATAGATGGCGTACACATGCAACGCTTTGTAGGAGAAATAAAATCTTCTAATACCTCAGGAAAAAGGCACTTTAACAAAGTGTTGACTAATGCTTTAAAAGCAGCCAAAAAGTATGGCCGGGCTATTAGTGTAATGTACGACCTCAGCGGATGCTCCAGTGCAGATGTTGCTTACTTAGAGCAAGACTGGAAAGAGTTGGTAACTACCTTTAAACTTTATGACAAGGTAGAAAATCCTACCTACTTGTGGCACAACAAGAAACCGTTAATGACCATCTGGGGTGTAGGATTTAATGACAATAGAAACTACACCATTGCAGATGTAAACACACTTGTAGATAAGCTAAAATCAAGTGAGAAAAAGGTATCTATTATGTTAGGCGTGCCCTACTATTGGAGAGCGTTTGGCGCAGATACGGAAAACAGCCCTGCCTTGCATACACTTATAAAAAAGGCGGACATCATTATGCCATGGGCGGTGGGTAGGTATGGTATGGATAATTATAATCCCACTAATCTTAGGCAGGACATACAATGGTGTAAAACAAATAAGGTAGATTACGTTCCCTTGGTATTTCCAGGTTTTAGCTGGGGCAATATGCATAAGGATGCTTCGCTCTATAACTCAATACCACGAAAAAAGGGTGATTTCTTATGGACACAAGTTGCAGGCGCAGTACAGTTTGGTGCAAAATCTTTATATGTAGCTATGTTTGATGAGATTGATGAGGGAACCGCAATATTTAAATGTGCAAGAGAAGAAGACACTCCATTAAATGGAGATCTGAGATTTATGGGCATTGAAAATGATTTAGGCACTGATTATTATCTCTGGTTGACAGGTCAGGCCGCTAAATGGGTTCACGGACAGGCTGGTTATAACTATCAGAAACCGGTAAGAACTCCTTAATCACACCTAAAAAAATTAGAAAAGTTTAGTTAATAATTTTTAAACCTAAAAGAAATGAGACTAATAAAAATAATGATGGTATGCTCCATCTTTACACTGGCACTCACATTTGCCAGCTGTAAGAAAGGGGAATTTAGCTCCAGAGATACAAGCGGCATATTACCCGAGCCGGAAATACCAGAACCTGTAGATCCAACGCTTGTGGTATTTGACAACTGTGATAAAGTAGATGGTTGGGACGCTGCAGGTGGTGCAGTTGCTGATCCTTCAAACAAAAAAGAAGGAGAAAATGCTATAAAAGCAACAATTGGAGGTGGTGATGCCCTGCGCATGCAGAAAGCATTAACCCAGCCCATCAATACAAATTTAACAAGAGAAACTGCACAATTAATTTTCTGGCTATTTGTAGAGGATGCCAGTAAGGTGAAATTAAGTGATGGCCAGATTGAAGTAACCAGTTCCGGAGCTGCAGATCAACAGGAATATAATTGGCCAACAAGTTTATTAAACCCATTACAAAGTGGATGGAATTTGATAAAGCTTAATCTTGCAGATGCAGGAGAATCGGGTGGTGGTGCAGATCTAACTAAAATAAACTTTTTCCGTTTATACATGAATACTAACGGCGCAGCCACCCCTACCTCAACTTTTACAATGGCTATAGACGCGATTGGCTTTGTGGCAACAACTTCAGCACCGAGCACTTTTGTTTCATTTCTAAATTGTGATGTTTTTGATGAGGAATTATGGGAGATATCCGGTGGAAGTGGTAAAATAGATTTAATAAATAAAAAAGAAGGAGCCGGTGCACTGTTTGGAAAAACACATCCTACAGGTGGATATTTGCACATGAAGCTTAAAAAAGCTTATTCACCAGTTGTACAAACCAATTTAACAGTTTCTACCGGACAATTGTCGTTTTGGCTATTTGTAGATAAACCGGTTACACTTGCCGGCCAAATAGAAATTACAAGTTCGGGCGAACCAGATAAAAAAGAATACAATTGGGATGCTTCCAAAATAACCGGTTTAAAACCAAACTCATGGAATTTAGTGAAATTGAACTTAAGAGATGCAGCAGTATCAAATGATGGACCTCCGGATTTAAATGCGATTAACTTCTTCCGCATGTATTTAGAAACAGGAGAAGATGGTATAAATATCGGCTTAGATGACATTAAATTCGGATCTATTCCTCCACCAGAACCGATATTACTGGATGCCTGTGATAAATTGGATGGATGGGATTTACCAGGAGATATGGCAGCGGCTATAGAAACATCGGGTAAAAAAGAAGGAACTGGATACATTAAAGCAAAAGTTCCTGCAGGTGGCGATTTCATGCGTTTTGCGAAAGTTTTCCCTACAAACTTCGATACTAAGGTTACCAAAGAAAACGGTCAGCTAACTTTTTGGTTCTACATTGAGCGTGTATCAGAATTCAAAGAAATACAGGTTCAGATAAGCAGTACTGATAATATTGATGCAACACGTTATGGATGGAGTTTGCTAGAGTCTGCAAACTTAGAAATCCCCACGCTGCGCGAAGGTTGGAATGAAGTAAAACTTAATATGTCTAAAGTTTCATACGAAGCAGATGGAGGAGCTGATTTAGCTGCCATTAAATACTTTAGAATATTTGGTTTCACAAATTCAAAAATTGCAACTGACTTAAATCTGGGTCTAGACGGCATAAAATTCACTATTAAATAATTAGCATAAAAACAGGCGGTCATGGCATTCAACAAAAATATGAAGAGTAAAATTTTTAATTGGTTATTCGCATTAGTTTTACTAGCAGCTGTGGCTGCCTGTTCTAAAAAAAATCCGGCTAAAGAACCTGAAAAGCCAGGTAAGGAAGACGTAGACCTAAGCCCCTCTCCTCCGGGAGACGTGGTGGGTAAAATAACAACAGGTTACCAGGGTTGGTTTGCAGCCATAGGCGATGGTTCACCAATTAACTTATGGTGGCATTGGGCGCAAACCTGGGAGCAACCGCCTTCGGCTTCTAATCTAAACATTAAATCGTGGCCCGACGTACGTGACTACACCGAAACCTTTCCTGCTAATTTTCCAGATCTTGGCAATGGACAGCCTGCCCGTTTGTTTTCATCCTATACTACCCAAACGGTAAATACCCATTTTCTTTGGATGCAGCAGAATGGAATAGATGTCGCTGCTCTGCAAAGATTTAATCCTAATGGAATGGAGGGGCCAGTTCGTGATGCGGTAACTGCAAAAGTGAAAACAGCAGCTGAAGCTTATGGACGTAAGTTTTATATCATGTATGATGTAAGTGGGTGGACTAATATGCAATCAGAAATTAAAACTGACTGGACAAATAAAATGTCGGCCTATATTACTTCCTCTGCTTATGCCAAGCAAAATGGAAAACCAGTAATTTGCATTTGGGGTTTTGGATTTAACGATAACAACCACCCTTGGTCTGCATCGGTTTGTCTGGAAGTAATTAATTGGTTTAAGAGCAAAGGATGTTATGTTATTGGTGGTGTGCCAACCCACTGGCGTAAACAGGAAAGCGATTCAAGACCTAATTTCATCAATACCTATAAGGCTTTTGACATGCTATCGCCATGGATGGTTGGCAGAATTGGTAATGCAAATGAATCAGACAGCTTTTATATGAATGTAAATAGACCTGATCAGGCTTATTGCAACGCTAATGGCATTGATTATCAGCCTTGTATTTTACCCGGTGATTTACAGGAACGCCAGCGTGCGCACGGAGATTTTATGTGGCGACAATTCTATAATATGAAAATAGTGGGTTGTCAGGGGATTTACATTTCTATGTTTGACGAATATAATGAGGGAAATCAGATTGCAAAGACGGCAGAGAATTCATCTTTTATACCCAAAGGTTCATCATTTGTTACTTTGGATGAAGATGGTACGGCCTGTTCATCAGATTACTACTTAAGACTTACCAATGATGGTGGCAAAATGTTTAAGGGGCAAATCGCTCTTACAGCTGTGCGACCGACTAAAACGATGTAAGCGTGCAAATGCTTTTTCTAAAACTTGTCTCTTAAATAATACATTTTATCCGTTACTTAGACAGGTAAAAATATTTTACCTTTAATACCACTAAAATAAAAACAAATGAAAACCGTAACAAGAAACAATTCTTTAGCAAAAGCATTAACACTGCTGACATTAGTATTATTCCTATTCAGCGCCACATCGGCATCTGCAAAGAAAAACCCTAAAATCTTAGTATTCTGTAAAACAGCAGGATTCCATCATGATGCAATTGAATTTGGTGTTCCCGTTATCCTTAAATTAGGAGCTGACAACAACATTGACGTAGATACAACTACCAATTCAGAAAAATTTACTGCAGAGAATTTAAAACAATATAAAGCTGTAATGTTTTTTAATACTACCGGTGATGTTTTAAACGACACTCAACAAGCTGTATTTGAAAAATACATTCAAGGTGGTGGTAACTTTATTGGGGTACACGCTGCTACCGATACAGAATATGAGTGGCCTTGGTACGGTAAACTTGTAGGTGCTTATTTTGTTAGTCACCCAAGTCAGCAACAAGCTTCATTAAATGTAGTTAACCGCAAACATATCTCTACAAAACATCTTCCTGAAGTATGGAGCAGAAAAGATGAATGGTACAATTTCAAATGGGTAGCTGATGGCTTAAACGTATTAATATATATTGATGAGAATAGCTATGATCCCGGTAATGGTAAAATGGGCGCTAAACACCCTATGGCATGGTACCATGATTATGATGGTGGTCGCGCTTTTTATACTGAACTTGGCCATACTAAAGAATCTTATGCAGATCCACTTTACCTTAATCACCTTTTAGGAGGTATTAAATATGCGCTGGGTATGAAAAAATAAACACCCACCATCAACCAAAAACACACAAAACCAAATATAATGAAACCACATAAACAGTGGGTAATGGGCATGCTTGGCATGTCCATGCTCATTTTTACCTGTAAGGTATCGCAAAATGCTTTGAAACGAGATGCCGATGGCAAAATAATCGTTAATACGAGCCCCTCTCCAGCTTATTTAACTCCCCAGGAAAGTCTTAAAACTATTCATCTTCCAAAAGGTTATCATTTGGAACTTGTTGCTTCTGAGCCAATGATTCATGAACCCGTAGCAATTGCCTGGGATGCAAATGGGCGTATGTATGTTGCAGAGATGAATACTTATATGCAGGATGCCGAAGGTACAGGTGAAATGAAACCTGTATGTACCATTAAAAGGTTAGAAGACACCAATGGTGACGGCAAAATGGATAAATCAGTAGTTTTTCTTGATAAATTATTACTACCAAGGATGATTTTACCACTTGATGATCGTCTTTTGGTTGCCGAAACTTTTGACAATAGTATTTACAGTTACCGCGATACCAATGGTGACGGAGTTGCTGATGAGAAGAAAATGGTTTTCAAGAATGAATCTGAAAACACTAGTAATCTGGAACATCAACGAAGTGGCCTGGTATGGAACCTTGACAATAAAATCTATGTAACTGTAGAAAACGTTCGTTATAAATTTGAGAATGGCCTATTAAAATCGGAGTTCCAGCATGAAGGTTCAGGTGGTCAATGGGGTCTTGCAAATGACAATTACGGCAGACTGTATTTTTCATCAGCAGGTGGCGAAGCTCCTGCAGTAAACTTCCAACAAAATCCCTTTTTTGGATATTTGGACCTTAATGGCCAGTATAATGATGAATTTCAGGCAGTATGGCCGCTCATTTCTACCCCTGATGTACAGGGAGGTTTAGGCCGACTACGTCCAGACAGTACGTTAAATCATTTCACTGCTTCTACAGGGCAATCTGTTTTTAGAGGTAACTCACTACCTGATGACTTGAAAGGAGATTTATTGATTTGCGAACCAGTAGGTAGATTAATCAGGAGAGCTAAGGTTACAGATACAGACGGTAAAATAACCTTAAAAAACGCATATGATCATGAAGAGTTCATTTCATCAACAGACATGAACTTTAGACCAGTAAATAGTGTAACAGGACCTGATGGATGTCTGTATATTGTAGATATGTACCGTGGAATTATCCAGGAAGGTAACTGGACCCGAAAAGGAACTTACCTGCGTAATCAGATAGATCAAAAGCAATTAGATAAAAACATTGGTAGAGGACGTATTTACAGATTGGTTCATGACGGTATCAAACCAGACAAAACCATTCCAAACATGCTAAATCTTACCAGTGATAAATTAGTTCCATACCTATCTCATCCTAATGGTTGGTGGAGAGATAATGCCCAAAAACTTATCGTTGTTCGTGGAGATAAATCTGTAGTGCCGGCGTTAAAGGAACTTGCGCTAAACTCTCCTATACAGTTGGCTCGTATCCATGCACTTTGGACAATGAACGGCTTAGATGCTTTAGACAGACCTACTTTATTGGCGGCTCTAAAAGATAAAGATGCAGAAGTAAGGAAAACTGCGGTATGGATTAGTGAAGAGCCTATCCGTAAAGGTGATGAAAACTTAGTTATGGCAGTTGAACCCTTAAAAAATGACCCAAGTGCTGACGTTCGTTTACAACTGGGACTTTCATTAAGGTTCAATAATTCTGATAAAGCACAACAAATTATAGCTGACATCATTTCTAATCATCCTAATGACATAGTACTTGCCGAGTCTCATAAAAAGTATCAAAGACAAATAGAGGCAAAAGCTACTGCAGAAAGGAATTCGAAGTTAATGGCTGCGGCTGATCAGAAATTAATAAATGATGGTGCAGTAATATTTAAGCAGCTTTGTGTTACTTGCCATGGTTCAGAAGGCAAGGGCGTAATTAACGGCGGTAAAGATATGCCTGCTCCTCCACTAGCTGCAAACAAAGATATAAATGGTGATCCGGAAAAAATAATCCGCATTTTACTTCATGGTTTATCAGGTCCGGTTAATGGCAAAGCGTATGCAGATGTGATGCCTGCTCTTGGGGCTAACAATGATGAATACATTGCATCAGTAATTAGCTATATCCGTAATGATATTGGAAATAAAGCACCTACAGTGAAAGCTGAAGACGTTAAGAAAGTACGTGAGCAAACTTCAGGAAGAACTAAGAATTGGACTTGGAAAGAATTGAATGACTTAAAGAAATAAGTTACAATTCTTAGAAAAGACTAAGGTATATTAAAACAAGAAAGGGTGTCATTATGAAAAAATGACACCCTTTCTTGTTTTATGCGATCGTTTAATATCTTATCCGTTCGTCATTCTGACCTCGAAGAAGCTCCGAAGCAAATTTAATGCGCAGCTACTGGTACAGATTCGGATTCAGGTTTTGTCTTTTTTTGCCAAAAGAAGAATATGGTAAATAGAACGATCAGTATTAGTGGAAAAGCAAGCATTTTCACTAAAGTATCCTGACCTGCTGCAAGCTGTAATGCATCTCCAGTAAGACCAGCAGCTGTGTGCGTAGCTGTTGAAGAATCGATCCAGCTTCCAATAAAGGGTTGGAAAATCGAAGTAGAAAACATACCTACACCGCCCACAATCGACATTCCTAAAGCACCGCTTAATGGAACACGCTGCGCCACTGCACCGATCATAACCGGCCAGTTGAAACATACACCAAGACCAAAGATCACGGCTGCCAAATAAGCAATTGGACCAGTAACCGTACTAAACATATAAATTCCTATTGCTGCCAGGAATGCACCTCCTAACAAAACACCAGTTTGCCCGAACTTAGCAACAACCGGTCCTGTGAAAAGCCTTCCTAGTGTCATTACACCGAAAGTTAGTGCCAACACAAGCATAGCATCTGCTCCACTACTACTCAAAACAACAGTCACCCATTGGTTAGGTCCAAATTCTGTAATTGCAGTCATTGCCATGCAGAAGAACAGGAAGATATAAAGCGGAGTAAGCATTGCTTTGAAATTCTTTGAAATGGAAGTTACGCCTTCCACGTGAGCCTTTGGAAACGCTTTTCCATAGAACAGAATTGCATAAGCCACTGTTGGTATCATCAGAATCCAGATCTGAGTCTGCCAGGCTGAACCGGCATCGGTCATGAATTTGGAAATCAAACTACCTAGTACAATTCCTCCAGGGAACCACATGTGGAACCTACCAAGCATTTTATTTATTTTTTTGTCGTCATACATGTCAGCGATCATTGGATTACATGCAGCTTCCGTACAACCGTTCCCGAAACCAATGAAGAAAGTAGATATTAACAAGCCCGTGTAACCGCCAGCATAAATGGTAAGCAGAATACCTAATGTATGGGTAATAACAGCTACCTGCATAATAATTTTAGGTCCCACAGTGTGGTAAACGAGTCCCCCGATAATCATGGAAATAGGAAATCCGAAAAAGAACATTGAGTTGATAAAGCCTAACTGCTCGGCCGTCAGGCCAAATTCTGCTCCCAACTGAGGGAGAATACCTGCTCTGATACTGAAGGAAAAAGCCGTAGTAATGATGGCAAGGCAACTTCCGTTAAATAAAGCACTTTTGTTAATGTTTTCGTTCATAATATAATGGTTATTTGGTTAGCAAAATCTTCTTAAGAGATAGATTAAGGGTTTTGAAATATACAACTTATTTGGTTTTTTTTAAAATACTGTGTATTCAATTATGATAAAAATACTATTTATTAAACTTGATCTTTCTATAGATACGTTTTGCCATAATCCGGGATCCTTCGGCATCAGGATGGAATAAGTAATTTTATTTACTCGCTGATGAACGTATAAGTTTTACCTGCAACGGTATCAAAGTCATAAAGAATAGTTTCATTAATAGCTGGTTTGTTAAGGTTAGCCTTGTCAGATATTACCGGGGTAGCTATTTTATCAATTTGATAAAACTCATTAGGATTATCACCTTTTGCCTGTTTAAGTGAATTTCCTTTTATATTATTAGGTACACGCAGGCGACAATTACCACCTAGCTTTGATTTGATGCTAACCTTATTCAATTTTCCATTTTTCCAGGTGATGTTTTCAATTTCAAAACCTCCTGGGGCTCTTAAACCACTAATGCTACCATCCTTCCATTCATCTGGCATTGCCGGAAGCAATTGAATAGAACCATCGTGAACTTGCAATAACATTTCGGTAATACCTGCTGTACATCCAAAGTTACCATCTATCTGGAAAGGAGGATGTGCGTCAAATAAATTAGGGTATGTTCCACCACCGCTGTTTTCGCCACCTTTATTTAATCCTGTTGGAGTAAGCTGATTTCTGATTAGTTTGTAAGCATGATTACCATCTAGTAATCTAGCCCATAAGTTTACTTTCCATCCCATTGACCATCCGGTAGAAACATCTCCTCTTTGAATCAAAGAAGTATGTGCAGCATCAAATAATTCTGGTGTACGTAAAGGAGATATCTGATTTGCCGGGTACAAACCAAACAAGTGAGATACATGTCTGTGTTTATCATTAGGATCATCCAGGTCCTGCATCCACTCCTGCAATTGGCCATGTTGCCCTACTTGCATCGGCGCAAGTCGTTTACGCATAGCTTTAATTTTCACTACAAGATCTTTATCCATATTTAATGCCTCTGCAGCTCTTATTGTATTAGAAAAAAGATCAAACACAATTTGATTATCCATAGTAGCACCGGCCGCAATAGATTTACCTTTATGGGCACGTGGAGCATTTTCTGGTGACATAGATGGTGACACTACCATCCATTTATGCACTGGCTCTTCTACAAGAAAATCCAAATAGAACTCTGCCGCTCCTTTTAATGCAGGATACACTGTAGCCAGGTATTTTTTATCTCCATTATATAGATACTTTTCCCAAACATGGCGACTTAACCACGCACCTCCCATTGGCCACATTGCTGAAAAAATACCATCAACAGGGCCGGTAATTCTCCAAAGATCCGTATTATGGTGTGTAACCCAGCCTCCAGAACCATACATTACTCTGGCCGTTTCGCGTCCCGTTTGAGAAAGATCTTTTACCATTTCTATCAATGGGTTATGCATTTCTGTTAGGTTACTTCCCTCAGCAGGCCAGTAGTTCATTTCGGTATTGATGTTGATGGTGTATTTACTTCCCCATGGCGGATCCATTTTATTGTTCCATATTCCTTGCAGATTTGCTGGTTGTCCACCAGGTTGAGAAGAAGAAATCAGCAAATAACGACCAAACTGATAATATAAAGCTGCTAATTGAGGATCGTTACCACTAGCAAAATCCTTTAATCTAACATCTGTTGGATTCTTAATAGAATCTGTTTTACCAAGATCTATTTTTACACGGTTGAAATATTTTTGATAAGCTGAGATATGGTCCTTTAACAGCTGAGCATAATTTTTCTTTAACGCGTTATTCAAATATGTTACTGAACGCGCATTTTCATCAGCGCTGATATCTTTATAATTTACAAAATTGGTTGCTATAGAAACATAAATAGTAACGCTATTTGCTCCTTTTACATTAATCAGTTCGTCAGAAGATGAAAGCTGTCCTCCTTCATTTTTAACTTTTGCTATGGCATTAAACTTAACCTTGCCAGGTACATTCTCTCTGTCGCTGCTTATTCCCGACAAATGTATTTCATTAGTATTTTGGATCTTAACAGCACCTTTATGTTCACTTGCCATCGCTGCACTAAATGTAATGCTGTTTGGTTTGCTAGCAGTTAATTTAATCACTATGGCCTGATCTGGAATTGAAGAAAAAACTGCACGGGTATAAGTAACACCATTAACTGTATAGCTACTTTTAACTACAGCATCAGCAAGATTAAGCTCACGATAATAGTTCGAAAAATTATCATGTCCAGGAAAGCTAAGGTTTAAATCGCCAACGGGTTGGTACTTCATTCCATTGTTCTTTTTCGACTGAATAGCCTTTTCTGCCAAAGCATTTGCTTCTACATATTTATCTTCAAAAAGCAACTTCCTAACTTCTGGTAAAGCAGCTAAAGCATCAGGGTTATCATTACGGTTTGGACTTCCACTCCATACTGTTGATTCATTTAAACTGATTTTTTCGTGGTCTGTATTTCCATAAATCATGGCGGCGAGCCTTCCATTTCCTATAGGAAGAGCTGCTTCCCATACAGATCCCGCAGGAGATTTATACCATAATTTCAGATCCTTTTCCTGCGAGAATGCAGATGTAGATATGCCTATAGCTAAAGCATAAACCACGATAATTGTTTTTAGGTTAGTAAACATTTGTTGTTTGATATTTGGTTTGTGTGTAATCGTTTTACTAATTAATACATAAGCATTAAAAAAAGATTAATATAGGATTAATTCCAATACCTTTTACGTAATTGATTCAGTTTTCATGTTCCAACACATAATATTACACTTTATCTCCTTTATTTCTCAATCCAGATCACGCAGATTCTTTTTGCGTTCAATCTTATTTCACTTATAATGAATTAGGAACAGAGTATCTAATTACTGCCAGTTCATAGACATGGGAATTGTAACACACTACCCTTCTGCTCACATAGTTCACACATTCTACACACATCCTTCACAAAAAGGCACCTTATTGTGGGTTTGGTGTGAAGGATGCGTGCAGAATGTGTGAAGGAACATTAATCTTGTGAAGAACTAGATACAAATAAGCTATATACCAGCAGCATGGTCCTGAGGTGAACAAAAAATATCAATAATTATTTATTTATTAAGATTTAGCAGATATTTACAGACTATGACAGAACCTTTGGTTTTATATTCAGTGAGTCGGCGTATAGCAACTATTGCTATTAATCGTCCTGAAAAGCGCAATGCATTGAACCCAGAGCTTGTGCACGAACTAACTACCTCATTTATTAGGGCTTCAGAGGATGATAACGTAAAGGTTGTTGTTTTAAAGGCCAACGGTGCTATTTTTAGTGCTGGGGCTGATTTAGCTTATTTGCAACAATTACAGCTAAACACTTATGAAGAAAATCTTGCCGATTCTGAAAACCTAAAGCGCTTGTTTACCACTATATATTATTTACCTAAAATAGTTATAGCCCAGATAGAAGGTCATGCGATTGCAGGCGGTTGTGGACTTGCCTCAGTTTGTGACATTACATTTGCTGTTCCAGAGGCTAATTTCGGTTACACAGAAGTAAAACTAGGCTTTGTTCCAGCTATTGTATCCTGCTTTTTATTACGAAAAACCAGCGAAACTATCGCTAAAAGGATACTACTAACAGGAAGCCTTTTTTCTGCAGAGGAAGCCTTGAATTACGGATTAATAACATTTGTAACAAACAAAGAAGAGATTGGTCATAAAGTGATAGATTTTGCATTAAATTTGTGTAATGAAGCTTCAGCAAATTCGTTAATGGTAACTAAACAGTTGATTGGACAAACTACAAATCCTGAGTTGGAAAAAAGCTTGTCTCTAGCTGTTCAGATTAATGCCAGGGTGAGAGATACGGAAGATTTCAAAAAAGGTGTTGCTTCTTTTCTTAATAAAGAAAAAATAGAATGGTAATATCCTTTTAATCGTAACAAAAGAGAATAAAACTATACTAATACATAAAAAACTAAAAACCAGAAAATGTTTAAATCAATTAAAACCGGTGTTGTGGCAGCCCTTCTTATTGGTACTGCACTTTACGCTCAAGCTCAAAAAAAAGTAACTGAAGGCGCACTTACTTATGGTATGGAATACGCACTTACAGATGATCAGCAACCTATGGCTGCATTTTTACCAAAAGAAACTGTTGTTAAGTTTAAGAATGAGCTTTCTACCCTAAAGATGGAACAAGGCCCGGCTATGATTACCATAATCATGAATGGCGTTGCTAAAGATGGTTTGTTGTTGCTTGACATACCTATCGCTCAAAAACAATTTGCAGTAAAAATGGGTAAAGCAGATTTTGACAAAAGAAAAGAAGGATCGCCTAAATTTCTTGATTTCAAACCTACAGGAGAAAAGCAAATGGTCGGCACTTTTAATGCAGAGAAATATACTTATAAAGATGATAAAGGTGCAGCATACGAGCTTTGGACAACTGCAGACCTTGAACTTCCTGCTGGACATAAAGAGGATGATTTTATAGATATCAAAGGAACACCTGTGAAATATACTGTGTTTCAGAATGGTGTAAAAACTACAATGACCTTAAAAAGTTATAAAGAAGAAAAAGTCCCTGAAATGTCGCTAACTCCACCAAGTGGCTATGAACTTAAAACAATGGAAGAATTAAAAGCAATGCAAGGTGGTGGCCAATAATATAAAATGTTAAAAAGCTTCCTGTTCTTTGCGCGATTCTTTCTGTTTTGGCTGTTATTTTTTTTAGTTGACCGCCTTACATTTATTATTATAAATTCAAAAAAAATTGCCATGGTTCCATTCTCGGAAATCATGGCAACTTTTTATCATGCGCTAAAACTTGATCTGTCGATGACGGCTTACATAGTTGTCATTCCTCTATTTAGCTACATATATTGGTTCTTAAATGGCCGTAAAGTAGTAGAGCTAAAGTGGCTTACTGTCTACAATAAGATTCTTATTGTTTTATTCAGCATTATTTCTGTAGTAAACTTTAACATCTATAGGGAATGGGGTAGCAAAATAAATGCAAAGGCAGTGGGCTTTGCAATTTCAACACCCAACGAAGCTCTTGCATCCAGTGCTTCCTCTCCGATTGCATTAACAGTATCTCTACTTGTTCTACTGATTGCGATCGGTTTCGTCCTTCAACGCTATGTTGTACTCAGAAAACTGGACTTTAAATCAAGTCCAATCTGGTTAAGAGGAATCGCTGTTATTGTATTGGTTTGCCTAAACTTTCTATTAATAAGAGGCGGATTAAAGGGCTCTCCAATTACTCAAAGTATGGCTTACTTTTCGAAAGAACAAGTACTGAATCATGCAGCAGTAAATACTGAGTGGAATCTGATATCAAGCATTCTTTCTGCTAGAATGACCAAATCAAACCCATACCTTTACTTAAGTAAGCAGGACGCTGATGTAAATATTAAAGCGCTTTATACTCCCGCTAAGGATACGACCATTAACATATTAAAAACCAAAAGGCCAAATGTAGTTCTGGTGATTATTGAAAGCTTTACGGCTGACCTGACCAAAACTCTTGGCAACGAGGATGGCATTACGCCTAATTTTGATACATTAATTCATAAAGGAGTATTGTTTAGTAATATTTACTCTTCTGGCAGTCGTACCGACAAGGGCATTGTAGCCACATTGGCTGGTTTTCCTACCCTTGCAGCTGGCAGTATCGTAAAGTGGCCTGAAAAAATGCAAAAGATTCCGGCGCTATCTCAACCATTATTTAAAAATGGTTATCAAACCTCATTCTTTTATGGAGGTGAGTCGGAATTTGATAACTACAAGGCCTTTATTTTAAGTCATAATTACCAGAAACTTATTGACAAGAATGACTTTAAAGGTGGGAATGTAACCAAATGGGGCCAATTTGATGAAGCTGTTTTCGGTAGACAACTTGAGGATCTTGATAAAGAGAAGCAGCCTTTCTTTTCAACTTTGCTTACCCTCACTAATCATGAGCCTTATACCCTTCCGGGCAATTACAAATTTGGACAAGCGGATAACGTCGCAAAATTCAAAAGCACAGCATATTATACCGACTCTTGCATCAATGCCTACTTAAACAATGCAAAAAAACAAAGCTGGTATAAAAATACCCTATTTGTATTTATAGCAGACCATGGGCATCTTCTACCTAAAAATCGGCAGGACATTTACGTTCCGCAGCGTTACCATGTTCCATTATTATTCTATGGAGATGTCATTAAAGATGAATTTAAAGGTAAGAAATTTGAAGATGTAGGTAGTCAGGCCGATGTGGCAGCAACAATACTTGGTCAGCTAGACATTAACGCGAAGGAATTTGTATGGAGTAAAAACCTGTTAAACCCTTATGCAAAACATTTTGCATTTTTTAGCTGGGATAATGGAATGGGCTTTATCGATAACCAACAATGTGTTACTTTTGATAATGTAGGAAAGATGATATTGTACAACAGTAATGCGAAAGACAAAGAACTAACTTCAAAAACCTTAACCTCCGCTAAATCGTACCTACAAAACGTATATCAGCAATTTATAGAACTATAAAAATGAACTTTAAACACATCTTTTTTAAACTGGCTTTAGTCTTGATTATAGGACTTATTGGAAAAGCCAATGCTCAGGATATCAAATGGTCTAAAGATGGTAATTCATACTATGAGGTTAATGAGGGTGAGATTGTATCCATCAGCCTTCCTCAAAATGAAAGAAAAACTATTGTAAGCCGTAACTTGCTTTACTCTGGCGGCAATAGCGGATTGGGTGAAATAAAGAGCTTTGATCTATCGGAAGATGGATCTAAAGTTTTAATTTACACCAATAGCAAAAAAGTTTGGCGCTACGAAACAAGGGGCGACTATTATGTGGCTGATCTAAAAACCAACCAGATTACTCAGGTTGGAAAAGACAAACCAGCTTCATCGTTAATGTTCGCTAAGTTTTCTCCTGATGGTAACAAAGTTGCTTATGTAAGCAAACATAATCTCTATGTAGACGATCTTACCAGTAAAACGAGTAAAGCATTAACAACTGACGGTACCGACAGGTTAATTAACGGCACTTTTGACTGGGTATATGAAGAAGAATTTGATTGCAGAGACGGATTTAGATGGAGCCCGGATGGCCAATCTATTGCCTATTGGCAGCTTGATGCTACCAAAATCAAAAACTTTTTGATGATTGATAATACGGATTCGATTTATTCTTTCACAATTCCTGTTGAATATCCTAAAGTTGGTGAAAATCCGTCTTCTTGTAAGGTTGGTATCGTTAATATTGCAACTGCAAAAACCAACTGGCTTCAGGTACCTGGTGATCAAATACAAAACTATATTCCAAGAATGGATTGGATTCCTTCGAGTAATGAAGTGATTTTACAACAGCTTAACAGAGAGCAAAATGTAAGCAAGCTGTTTGTTGCTGATGCAACTTCGGGTGATGTAAAAAATATCTATACAGAAACAGACAAGGCATGGATTGATGTATCTAAGGGCTGGGAATGGATAAACAGTGGTAAAGAGTTTATCTGGATGAGTGAAAGCGATGGCTGGCGTCATCTTTACCGCATCAGTAAAGATGGGAAGAAGCATACCCTGATTACCCAAGGTAATTATGATGTTATCGAGAAATCATTAATAGATGAGAAAAACGGTCAGATTTATTTTATTGCCTCTCCTACTAATGCTACTCAGAAGTATTTGTTTAAAACAAAACTTAGTGGTGGAAAGGCCGAAATGGTTACGCCTTCAATTTTAAAAGGTACTCATTCTTACGAAATATCTCCAAATGGGGTATTTGCCCGTCACACTTATCAAAGTGCAGCTGTACCTCCAATTACTGAATGGATGAAACTTACTACCCTAAATCCATTAACTATGGAGGGTAGTATCACTAATCAGCTTGGTAGAATGAAACCACCAAAGAACAAAGTAGAATTCTTTAAGGTGACTACAGAAGATGGAATAGAATTAGACGGTTGGATGAAAAAGCCTGACAATTTTGACCAAACAAAGAAATACCCTGTTGTGTTTTATGTTTACGGTGAACCCGCTTCACAAACCGTAACCGATACTTATGGTGCCGGTCGTAACTGGCTTTATGCTGGCGATATGCCTAAGGATGGCTACATTTATATTTCGATAGAAAACAGAGGTGCACCAGCTCCAAAAGGAAGAGAGTGGCGCAAAAGCATCTTCCAAAAAATAGGCACATTAAATATTCGTGATCAAGCCATGGCTGCCAAAAAAATAATGGAGTGGCCTTTTATTGATAAAAACAGAGTAGCAGTTTGGGGGTGGAGCGGTGGCGGGTCATCAACATTAAACCTAATGTTCCAATATCCTGAAATATACAAAACCGGTATTGCAATCGCAGCAGTTGGAAATCAATTGACTTATGACAATGTGTACCAGGAACGTTATATGGGTTCGCCTTTAAAAACCAAGGAAGCTTATGTTAAAGGCTCCCCTATCACGTACGCTAAAAACCTTCAAGGAAAACTTCTTTACATTCACGGAACCGGAGACGATAACGTGCATTATCAGAATGCTGAAATGCTGATTAATGAACTGATAAAAAATGGAAAAGTATTTCAATTGATGTCTTATCCTAACAGAACACACAGCATTAATGAAGGCGAAGGCACCTCAGAGCACCTTGCCTTAACTTATACCGAATTCTTACAAAGAAATTGCCCTCCCGGAGGCAAATAATTACCAAAAGGCAAGTAGTTCAACTATTTGCCTTTTTTTCGAACTTTTTGGATTGTATTTCGTTTATATATTGGGACATTTAGAAGACAATTGCACCCAAAAAAATATTGCATATTTGCCGAAATTCATGTAAAAAAGAAGATAGCATACATTTTTTTGTATTTGCAAATGCTAGTTTTACGTAATTATGGCTCATAATTTGATAGTGTGTGTGTTCGCTATCAAAAACCTGACAGCACTAACATTCTAAAATCGAATAATAAGATATTAAGTCATATACATGGAGATAAAAGATGAAGTAAAAACCCCGGGCAAGTTATCCAGGACGTTTATAACGCTTTATGACGTTTTTCAATTCATGGGACGCTTTTTTAAAGAAGGCTTCTTGCCTCCTTATGAAGGAAAGGAGCTGATGAAGCAATGTTACGACATTGGATATCGTTCATTAGCGCTTATCTCCCTAACCGGATTTATTACCGGTATAGTTTTCACAAAACAATCTAGACCTTCCCTTGCTGAATTTGGTGCCACCTCATGGCTCCCATCATTGGTAGGTATTGCATTATTAAGAACATTAGCACCACTATTAACTTCTCTAATTGCTGCCGGAAAAGTAGGGTCGAGTATTGGTGCAGAGCTTGGATCTATGAGAGTTACTGAGCAGATAGATGCAATGGAAGTATCTGCTACCAATCCATTTAAATTTCTGGTAACGACTAGAGTACTAGCATCAACAATTACCATCCCTATTCTTACCTTTTATACTGCAATGGTTGGAATGTTGGGTGCTTTACTAAATGTCTCTTTAAGCGAAGGCACGAGTGCGAAGGCATTCTTTCAATCATCTCTGGAATCGATCACTTTTTTAGATATCACTGCTTCTACTATTAAAGCCGTAATATTTGGTTTTACAATTGGCATGGTTGGTTGCTATCAGGGATATAACTCATCAAAAGGCACCGAAGGCGTAGGTAAAGCCGCCAATTCTGCAGTGGTAATTGGTATGTTCTTAATATTTATAGAGGAAGTAGTTTCAGTTCAGTTTTTTGGTTTATTCAGGACTTAATTTTTAAATTATGGAAGAAAGAAAGCCCTTATCTGAACAAGAAAAAGTAATAGAAATCAATGGCCTATATAAGTCTTTTGGTAATTACCACGTATTAAGAGGAGTAGATTTAGAACTTTACAAACGAGAAAACCTGGTTGTGCTAGGAAAATCAGGAACAGGTAAATCTGTACTGATAAAAATTGTTGTAGGCTTACTTACCCCGGATAGTGGTGAAGTAAAAGTGCTTAACCAGCATGTTGATCAGATTACCTATAAAGAACTACTTGCATTAAGACTAAAAGTGGGATTTTCATTCCAAAATAGTGCTTTGTATGATAGTATGACGGTTAGAGAAAACCTGATTTTCCCATTGGTAAGAAATCAAAGAAAGTTAACTAAAGGTGAAATAACAAGTGCTGTTGAGGAGATGTTGGATGCAGTTGGCCTACTCCATACCATTAACCAAATGCCTTCAGAATTATCAGGTGGGCAAAGAAAAAGGATAGGTATCGCCAGAACACTGATATTAAGACCTGAAATAATGCTTTATGATGAACCAACAGCCGGACTTGATCCAATAACCTGTTTGGAGATCAATAACTTGATTAACGAGGTTCAAGAACGCTTCCATACGAGTTCTATTATAATTACCCATGATTTAACTTGTGCAAAAGCAGTTGGCAATAGAGTGGCCATGTTATTAGATGGTAAATTTGAACGTCAGGGTACTTTCGAAGACGTGTTTAATACAAATGATGAACGGGTAAAACCATTTTACGATTACAATTTTATTCAATAGAAATTATGCAGGCAACAGACACACGCCGTAAGATTATAGTGGGAGCGTTTATTCTCCTGGGCATAGCGATATTTATTTTAGGAGTTTTTACTTTGGGTAGTCAGAAAAAAGCATTCGTAAAAAGCTTTACAGTTGATGTTGTTTTCAACGATATTCAAGGTCTTAAAACAGGTAATAACGTTTGGTTTTCCGGTGTAAAAATAGGCACCATTAAAAAGATTCAATTCTTCGGAACCTCACAAGTGCAAGTATTTCTTAACATCGAAGAAGAAGCACATAAATACATTCATAAAGATGCTTCAGCCAGTATCAGTTCTGATGGATTGATTGGAAATAAGATTATTGTAATTACCGGCGGTACTCCAAAGTTTCCATTTGTTGAGGATGGAGATAGACTTCGTGTTAACACAACATTATCAACGGATGACATCATGAAAACCTTCCAGGTAAACAACAAAAACCTGGTAAATGTAACTTCTGACTTTAAAATTCTAGCCAAAAGTCTTGTTGAAGGAAAAGGAACTGTAGGTGCATTACTTACAGATGAGCAGATCGCTTCTGATTTCAAAGCAATTGTGATGAATTTAAAAACCACTACAGCTTCTGCAAATAAAATGGCTGCAGAATTGGATAAATTCACCAAAACTTTAAATACAAAAGGTGGTTTAACTGATAAATTGCTAACTGATACTGCCGTTTTTGCCAAGCTTCAAGCCTCTGTAAATGAATTACAAAAAACCGCTAACTCTGCATCTGCACTTACAGAAAATTTGAATAAGGCATCTTCAAAACTAACCCAAACAGACAATGCAGTTGGGGTACTATTGAATGATCAAAAAACGGCAGAACAGGTGAAAGCAATTATGCTTAATATGGAAACCAGCAGTAAAAAACTTGATGAAAATCTGGAAGCTCTACAACACAATTTTCTCTTAAGAGGTTTCTTTAAAAAGAAAGCTAAAGCCGAAGCCGCTGCAGCAGAGCCCAAAAAAGAATAACGTTATTTAAAATATATTTTAAAAGTAGTTCCCACATTTACCACACTACTTACTGTCACCTTGCCTCCCATGGCATCAATCTGATTTTTGGTAATAAAAAGCCCCACTCCCTTCGAGTCGGGCTTTTTATTAAAGGTTTTATACAAACCGTAAAGCTCCTCTCCATGCTTTTCCAGATCTATTCCAATTCCATTATCAGAAATCTGCAAAACAGTTTGCGAATCTTCAATAAAAGAAACTAATTCAACTACCGGATTTCTATCAGGATGACTATATCGGATTGCATTAAAAATAAAATTCAATAGAATACTTTCCAGATATGCCGGATTATAGTTAACAATTACATCGATAGGAACATTGTTGTTAATACTAGCATTCTTTAAAAGGATCTGGTCATTTAATATTTCAATAGTTTTATTGATGTAATTATTTAAGCTTAAGGGTTCCTTTATCACATTAATACTTGTCTGAATGTTAACTACCTTATTCAAATTTAACATGGTCTCATTTAAGAGGCCCGAAACAGTTTTCAGTACTTCAATCAATTCTGTCCTTTCTTCTTCAGAATTGGTATACCCTATTAGATTGGTAATTGCCTGAATATTACTGGTATGAGATCTTAGGTTATGAGAAACGATATATGAAAAGTTCAAGAGTCTTTTATTTTGTTCCGTAACAAGATCAAATGAGTCTTTAAGTGCATCTTGAGCTTCCTTATTTTCGCCTACGTCGATCATTATACCCCTTAATAAAACAGGCTTGTCCTCTTCAGAAATTACATTTACAATATCCCGAAGCCATACAATTGAACCATCCTTGGCAATCATCCTATACTCAAAATCATGCTGTATATTTTTTCTGGTCGAAACCGAGCAATATTCGACAGCCCAATCCCTGTCCTCGGCATAAATATGATCAACCCAAAAAGTTGGACACGACAACCACTCGTCAACCGAATAACCTAAGATATCCTCCACTTTTTTGCTAATAAACGTGAATTCAAAAGTATTAGGGTCTGCCTCCCAAACAATCCCGTCAATGGTATTTATTAAAGATTCAATCCTTAATTGGGAATCAAGGACAATCTTTTCCGCGGCTTTCCGATCAGTTACATCCTCAATAATTACGATGTGGGTAGATGGTTTTCCTTCGTCATTCCATACCGGTGTTTCTACAATATTACACCATTTAACATGCCCGTCTTTATGCACATATTTTTTTTGAGCTCTATATTCTCTTATAATTCCTTCTCTTAAGCTCTTAACATTGTCATTCACTCCGTTCTTTTGATTCGGAAAAGCTAGATTCTGAAATCCTAACTCAAGCAATTCTGACTCTTTATACCCAAGTATTTCGCACAATTTTTTATTCACTTGTAAAAATCTACCCTCCGCAGGAGTTATCAGCGCTATCCCTATTGCAGCCTGATCAAAGATTGTTTTAAATTTCGTTTCTGTATTGATCAATTCTGACTTCTGACTGTAAACCTGGGTCTGCAGTTTGGTAGTTTTTTTAACCACCTGAACCACTAATAAGCTCGACAGCGCAGCTAAGCAAAGCGCAAAAATTAAAGGATATACAAATTGAAAAGGTACTTCCCCATCCTCAGCAGGGATGATATAAAGTCTCCAATTGGTGCTTGGGAATACAGCATATTGATAGCTTCGATCAAAAAAGCTAGTATCCCCATCTAAGATAAACTCCTCTTTCCCTGTGGTTATATCCAGCTTAGAAAACTGAAAATAAAAATCATTGCCTTTATCCTTATAAACACCAATACTATTAAAAAATGCCTCCTGTTTAATTACCACAGCAGAAAATCCCCAAAACTTATTATTGCGATATATAGGTAACCTTCCTATCACTCCCATTCCGCCTTGTTGTAATTCATACGGCCCAGCATAATACATCGCTTTTGATTTTTTGGATCTTGTGGCCATCAATCTCGATTCTGCCGTTTTTTTAAACAGATCAAGGTTCATTGCCAATTCATTACCCTTTAGTGGATAAAGGTATTTTATGACGCCCTGAGGTAACATCTCAAGTACCTGGTAATCAGGATTAGATTCCATTAATTTAGCGCCCACAGCATCAAAATTTTCTGGAATCCCCTTTTCATTTAACGTTAGTGCAAGAGTTAAAGCAGCAGCATAGCCATTATTCAAGGTTAATTGAACATTTTGCTTTACTACATTAAGTGCATTGGCCATTTCCAGACGTCTGCCTTCTTTAATGATCTGATAGCGCTGAATAACTAATAAGCCTATCAGTAATAGCAAAAATAAGAATACACATAAACCAATAACTTTGGGCTTGCCTAGCAGCCATCCCGTAAACACTGCTAATTTTGCTTTGAGATTCATAGCTTGTTATTAAAACAAATATAACTCTTTACAAACAAAATAAACATTAGTATTTATTTTGAAATTAACTAAATTAACCAAACAATTACCGATAAATATTACAGTTAATTGCTTAAGAAATTATTTATTTTAGCGTTTATGATTTTCCTGGAAAACGAATACATAAAAGCGTCTTTATCTACTAAAGGTGCAGAGCTACAAAACCTGACAAGTAAAGAAACAGGTAAAGATTACATATGGAATGGAGATCCTCATTATTGGAGCAAATTTAGCCCAATACTTTTCCCTATTGTAGGTGCACTAAAAGACAACACCTACTACTATGGAGACAAGGAATATGAACTACCAAGACATGGTTTTGCCAGAGATAACGAATTTAGACTGGAACTAATTAGCCATACCGAAGCCTTATTTACGTTAACCCAAAACGAAGAAACACTAAAAGTTTATCCTTTTAATTTTACGCTACAACTGCGCTATAAAATTATAGGGACAAGCCTATTTTGTACCTATATAGTTTTAAACCCAGACGATAAGAACCTTCTATTTTCAGTAGGTGGACATCCTGCCTTTGCGGCATCAACTAATGAACATATTAACTACAATGATTATTTCTTAGAATTCAACAAAGACGAGAATCTGGTTTATCATAAAATCAATGGTAATTTAATTGATGACGAAACAGAAATTATAAGTCTTAAGAACCGTTCCTTGCCCCTAACACATGAGCTTTTCTATAAAGATGCACTTGTATTTAAAACGCTGGAGAGTGATCGCATATCGCTTAAAAACCTTAAGGATTCACATGGTTTACATTTCAACTTTAAGGATTTCCCGTTCTTTGGAATTTGGGCTGCCAAAGATGCCGATTTTGTATGTTTAGAACCATGGTGTGGAATTGCTGATGGAATAAACCACAATCAGGACCTTAAAGACAAAGAAGGAATTATAGCGTTACCTCCAAAAGGCAACTGGGAGCGTACCTGGTCAATAGAGTGTTTCTAATCCTGTAAAGGCAATTCAACTATAAAGGTTGATCCTTTATCATGACCTTCACTTTCTGCCCATATCCTACCTCGGTGTGCTTCAACCAATACCCTAACTATAGAGAGGCCTAAACCTGTTGAGTTTTCGCCACCGGTTGGTTGTGCGCTTAACCTGGTAAAACGTTGGTACAATCTATTTTTATCATCTTCAGTAAGCCCCTGTCCTTCATCTTTCACCATTATAAGCACTTTATCTTCGAGCTTCTTTACGCCCACCTCGATATTGGTATTTGCAGGCGAATATTTGATTGCATTATTGATCAGATTATCCAGTACTTCTGATAGTTTACCCTCATCTCCGGTTATTTCAACATCTGCTTCGGGGATAAAATTTATCGTTTGATTTTTTCGCTCTGCGAGAGGCAGATTCATTGAAATCACATTACTAACCAACGACGACAGATTTAACTTAATATACAACAACTGTACTTTGCCTGCCTCTGCAGTACCGGAGAGCAACAGTTCATCAATAATGCGAACCATATTTAAACTAGCAGTTTTAATTTGTTCGCACATCTTATCTACCATTTCAGGGTCATTCTTTCTCATCTTTATCAAGTCAGCCCTAACTGGTATAGTTGTCAATGGATTTTTCAGATCATGGGCAGTTGTGTTTAAGATTTGATTGTGTTGTATTGCAATGAGTCTTGAAGCCAACTTAAGTTCAATCTGATCCATAACCAGATCCCTTAAATCACTCAAAATTGATTCATCTTCAGAACCAAACTTTCTTGGAACCTTATCAATAAGACAGAAAGCTCCAAGGTTAAAGTTATCTATTGTTTTTAGTGGCAGTGCAGCATAAAATCTTAAATCTACATCACCTAATCTTAGCGGATTTAATGCGATTTCCGGATCTATAAACATATCCTCTACTGTGTAAAGTCCATCAGACAATACTGCCTGAGCGCAAAGTCCAATATCACGACTTACTTCCTGAACATCTACACCATATTTCGATTTAAACCAAATTCTGTCCTTATCAACGATACTAATAATAGCTATTGGCACATTGAATAATTTTGCCGCTAACCTGGTCAACTTATCAAATGACCCATCAGGTGGCGTATCCAGAACCTCATACCTATTTAAGGCTTTTATCCGCTCCTCTTCAATTGAAAATTGATTTTGACTTAATTCTGCAAGCATAGATAATAAGTTAAAAATCCAAAAATTGGCTATCAGTGCAATATAATACAATTCCACATTATACTGAAGGCTTACATTATTTAATTACAACGGTTTTTCGGCTTACCGAATACGCATTAAAAACCCCCAGTGCCTTATTGTTAAAATTAGATGGCGGATTGGCCGGTGCAACCGGCGGGCCACCCCCACCAGAGTTTTGTCCCAAACTGTAAAAGTACTTGTAAACATTTCTATCTATACACTGAAACTCAACATCAATTGTATCTCCACGAACAAGATCATTCAACTCATAAAAAATAACATTTGCCACCTTGTTGCCATCATCAAACCGATCTTCGCTCACAGCATCCTCTTCTATTTTACCTTTAACATTTAAAATATACCTGTACTGATTCTGAATGTCTTTCGGATCAACATAATTCGCAGCTACGTAGGTATTGGTTTTACCAAAAAAACTAAAATCTTTAAAAGTAAGGGAATCTAATGGCACCTTACCAGGCATCGTAGAGGTGGCTGAATAGATTTTTCCTTCATAAGTTACATCAAGCCTATACTTTTTACCTGACTGGCCCCTAAATTTGGGACTTTGGTATACACCGTTAGAAGCCTCAATATATTTCATTTCAATTCCTTCTTCATTCCTCACTATCACTTTTGCTCCGGAAACCGGATTAAATCTATTTGGGTCTGTAAAATCATAAGTTTTAGAAATCATTACCAAATGATTGTCAATTTTATCACTAAGGCCGCCGTAGATCACAAGTTGTGGTGCCGCATTATCCAATTTCAGGTCAATTACCTTTTCACATCCAGAAAGCCAAAACAAAACAACCAAAGCTCCAATGACACAAAATATATCTCTCTTTTTCATCTTGTTAAAATTTGAAATTCCAAGTCACCGAAGGAATTATGCCAAACAAAGTTGTGCGGACTACCTGAGTTTTTGATACGTCATCAGGATTATCTTTAAAATCAATTGAAAACGCATTCTGGCGGTTGTATAAATTGTAAATGCCAAATGACCAACTCGACTGAAGTTTCTTTCCAGGTTTCCCTTCCAATGTAGCAGAAACATCCAAACGGTGATAATCTGGCGTACGGTATCCATTCTTTTCTGTATAATAGAATGCGGTACGACCATTTATCTGATACTTACCACTTGGATAAGTAACCGCATTTCCAGTATTATAAACAAAAACAGAAGAGAATGTCCAGCGTGGTCCAGCCCTATAAATCCCAACTAATGATACATCATGAGTTCTGTCTTGCTTGGCGTAGAACCATTTAGCTTCATTAATGGCATCAAATTGCCGCTGCGTTCTCGACCAGGTATATCCAATCCATCCGTTAAACTTACCAAACCTTTTCTTTAAGAAAAGTTCAATGCCATAGGCCCTGCCATCACCATACAACAAATCAGCTTCAACATTACCATTTCCTCTTAAATCGGTCCCACTTCTATACTCAATCTGGTTTTGCATCCATTTATAGTACACTTCTGCAGAAAACTCGTAATTATTGTCGTTAAAATTTCTAAAATACCCTGCAGCAATCTGATCTGCAATTTCCGGTTTTACATTATTACTATTCATAATGTATAGATCTGTTGGAGAAGTTGAAGTAGAATTAGACATCAAATGGATGTTTTGAATATTTCTGGTATATGCTGCTTTTAAAGAACTTGAAGACGTTACCTGATAACTAGCAGAAAATCTTGGCTCAAGATTAAAATAATTTTTAACTACTTCCCCTGCTTTATAAGTTTTTGTGCTAATGATATTCCCATCCGCATCATATGCTTTGAAGTTACCTGGTCCCAATAAAGAAAAACCACTTAGTCGTAGCCCATAAACCAGATTCAAACGCTCATTTACTGCCCACTCATCAGATACATAAGCCGCAAGCTCAAAACCTTTGCGGTTTTCGTAAGTGGTCTGATTTACACTGGATGAATCACTTGCAGTAAGCTTGCCTGGTGCAATAGTGTGATGAATAGCATTTACTCCAAACTTCAAGCTGTGTCTATTGCTTAAGCTATACTCAAAATCCTGTTTTAAATTGAAATCTTTTATAGAAGAATTCACTTCAAAGTCGTTGTCCTCCATAAAATTCTGAATTACATAGTTGTAATTGCTATAAATTAAAGAAGTATTTGAGAACAAACGATCACTGTAAAGATGGTTCCAGCGCAATGTAACTGTTGAATTTCCCCAGTTAAAACCAAAGGCCTCTGAAATGCCTAACTTATCCCTACCGAAATAACCGGACAAGAACACCGTATTTTTATCATCTAACTGGTAGTTTGCTTTCGCATTTACATCATAAAAATAAAGCGTATTTCCGCTTATTGAACTATCTGGAGATAATGCCAAAAAAGCATCGAGATAGGTTCTGCGGGCACTAACCATAAACGAACCTTTGTCCTTAACAATTGGTCCCTCTACCTTTAATCTTGATGAGATCAAACCTATACCACCTTCAGCAGTGTAATCCTTACGATTTCCGTCGTTCATTTTTATATCCAATACTGAGGCTAGTCTGCCTCCGTACTGAGCAGGCATACCGCCTTTATAAACGCTTACATCCTTAATGGCATCAGAATTGAAAGTAGAGAAGAAACCTAGCAAGTGAGAGGCATTATACACGGGCGCTTCATCCAACAAGATCAAATTCTGATCAGTTGATCCACCCCTTACGTAGAAACCGCTATTGCCTTCTCCTGCTGATTTAATTCCAGGCAATAATTGCAAGGTTTTAAGCACATCACGTTCTCCAAGCAATACAGGTACATTATTAATTTCTCTTATGTTTATTTTCTGAAGTCCCATTTGTGGACTACTCACATTCTCATCCCTTTTTTCAGCAAAAATAACGACCTCATTTAGCTGATTATCTTCTAAAAGAACAAAGTTTTGCCGTAAGTTCTTTGAAATAGTAATTGACTGTTCAACTGTTTTATAACCTATAAAACTTACCGAGATTTTGTATGCTCCTTCTGGTACACTCAAAGAGTAAAACCCGTAGGCATTAGTTACAGTTCCACTGGTAACTGAGCCCACCAGTTTAACACTTGCGCCTATTAATGTTTCCCCAGTTCCTGAGTCAGTAACTGTACCACTAACCGTAAATTTATTCTGCGCAAAGGAAAATCGACAAAAACATAAAATTATTAAAAGTGATGGTACTAGTCTCTTGGCTATTGGCATATAAATACTTAGTCTGTCGTAAAAATAGAAAAGAAAATCTACTTCGACACTACGACTAAACTAATTACCTTCACCTGTTGCCCACAATATCGAATTACTAATCAGCCTCTTCCAATCCTTATTGAGAAGTAAATCGGGAGAATGTCCCATAAAAATATAAACATTTCTGGCCTTAACTTTAGGGTTTATCCAAACTACGGGATGATCACCCATTTTCAATTTAGAATCAGGCTGATAGCTAGATTCATCTACGTTAGCCAGTACTTTTACATTTGGCCTTGGGCTTTTATTGTATGTATACCATTCTTCCTTATCCACCTTAAAGGATGACGATACTCCTTTCATTACAGGATGCAACTTATCTTCCACTCTCACATTAGCTGAGGCAAAATCTGCTATGTAATTATCAAATCTGATGTCGCCCATAAAACCAGAGAACCAATTCCACATTGGGTAGCCATCAAACTCGCCAAGCAAAGTTGCATGATGTAACCCTACCCATCCTCCTTTTCCATTATTAATGTAATCTTCAAAGGCCTTAACCGCTTTTGGATTCCAGGCATATGGAGGGTAATCCAATTGAATAACAACTTTATATTGCTTCAAAAATGCTTCATCAATTTTGTCTGTATTTTCAAAATAATCAATTGCAAAACGATTCTTTTTCGCAAATTCGTCCAACCAGGGTCGGGCTGCTTTAGTAAAAGCAATATGGTGGCCACCGTTTTCTGCCAAAGCCAAAACCCTAAACAAAGGTTTTTCTTTTTTCACAAAAATAGCTTCTGGTTCATTCACTGCTTCTATTGCTGTTAATGCCTGTAAAAACCATGCAGCATGAGGTATCCATTGTTCTGTCCACCGCCATTCATTTCCTCCCGCTTCCGTTTTAAAGTCTATACCACTACCATCCGGATTACCGTCTTTTCCTGTAACACCATTAGAAATCCCACCCTTTTGAGAGCCGTGACCAAACAGACTCCCCATATAAGGTACATTCTTTTCTCCAAAGCCATACATAAAACACATGGAATAAGGATTGCCACCCAAAATCCACGACAGTTGCTGTTCTGCATAAAGTTCAATATCCTTTCTTACTCCCCAACCATTATTTTCGGGATAAATAAGTCGGCCACCAAGCAATGATGCGGTAGCTAAAGAGCCAAGTCGTGCATTTTCACCTTGCCACCACCAACCCGTTTCATTTTCATGTGGAATGAAAAAACCATCCTGTACTTTCCCTTTGAACTTAAAATACTGTCGTGCATATCCAAAGGGATTATTAACCGACTGTGTAACTTTTAAATTGCAGTCTATTGCTTTCTTTATGACAGCAAGCGTCTTTGTTCTATAATCGTTTTCCTTTTCTTTATCCAGGTAACGAACCAACGCTACTACAGGCAGGCCTGCATCCGCGGCATGCCAAAATGGTCTATCCTTATCATCTGAAATAAAATATCCCTTATCAGTTATTCTATTTCTTAAATTCGAGGCTCTTTTTCGTGCCTCATCCCTATAATATGTACTATCTGTAGCTATCCATAACTCTGTAGCTGCGATTAAAGCGCAATAATCATCTATGACATTCTCTTTCCCATCATCAGCATACTTCAAATTATTTACCACTAAATGAGCATATGCTTTTTCCGCAGCCTTCAAATATTCCTTAGCCTGATAATCACCATTTTTACCCCATGTAGAAATACGAGCCAGTGAGGCAATGCCCATACCCCCTCCTTCACGGAAAGCACATTGGTAATCTGATGTAGTAACACTATTTGCCTCTAGTCCTACAATTCTTCTTGCACTGGCATCTGGTTTAAAATAACTAAATACAGTCATATAAAAGTACCCTTCATCAGATAAAGAACGCATAATGTAATCTGCTCCCCATAAAGCCTCTGCTCGCAAATCTTCCTTAATTTTAAGTTTACTTAACAATCCTGGTATCTTCTCTGTTGCATTTACCATCGACCATGTAACCATTGGAATTTGCTGCGGCGACATAAAATTAGCATATGCGAGATGAGAGAAGTATTTACTTATATCTCCCGAGGCATCTCCCCAACCACCATGTACATCAACTCTCTTATCACTGCCATAAAGCAACATCTTTTTATCAGCCTCTAATTCCTGAGCAGTATTTGCACGTTGCTTCTTATAATAATTAAGAATGCTTGGCAAGGTATTCACAGCAAGTGCCTGCGAGGCAATTTCAAAGCTTACTGAAGTGTAATGCTTCCCTTTAAACAAGACATCAACCTTATATTTCCCAGGCTTATTAAATGATGAAAAATCTGCAGTATAAAATTGACGACCAGGAAACCATTCTTCAACAGAGCCTGCAGCTTTAAGGTTTGAGCTAAAACTGATCTTTTGACTAGAAGCACTAATCAATGTAAACTTTTTTACTCCCGCAAAATCACCTTCGAAACTAACGATAGCTTGTTTTGGACCTAATAAATCAAATGCGATCTGGTTAACATGAATTACAGGTTGCGCCTGAATGGCAAAAGTAGCGGCAAAAATCAGTATCAAACTTACACTAACATATCTCAAGCGTTTCATCATAATTAAGAGAGTAGGTTTAAATGCATTAGCAAAGTTGCTTAGAGGCAATTCAAAATTAGCATAATTTTCTTCCCTTACTAGGGCAGACCAAGCAGCATTCAACACAACAAACTAAAAAACAACACCTTAACAAGCATCTGTAGTATTATTGTAGGGGCAACAAAATACACTAAAACTTTACCTGTCTTGATTTTGTTTATTACCAAATGGCATTAATTAGATTTACAAACAAGGGTATCTATTGTACACAAGGTGATTTTTATATTGACCCATGGAAACCTGTTAACTATGCGGTAACCACCCATGGGCATGCAGACCATGTAAAATGGGGCAATAAAGCTTATTTATGTCATGAGCTTACAAAATCAATTCTTAATCAAAGGTTAGGCGCAGATTTAAACATACAGACCTTACCCTATTATAAAAAGATTGCAATTAATGGCGTTAATTTAAGTCTTTTCCCGGCAGGCCATGTTATAGGTTCCGCACAGATAAGACTGGAATATAAGGGCGAGATTTGTGTAATATCTGGCGATTACAAAATAGAGCATGATGGAATAAGTACGCCATTTGAGCCAGTAAAGTGCCATACTTTTGTCTCTGAAAGCACTTTCGGATTGCCTATCTATAAATGGCAGCCGCAGCGAGAGGTATTTGGACAAATAAAAGATTGGGTGTCCACCAATCAAGGTAAGAATAAAACCTCAGTACTCGCAGCATATAGCTTAGGTAAAGCGCAAAGACTTATAAAAGGCCTGGATGGTTATGGCGATATATATGTTCATAACTCCATTGCAAATGTAAACGAAGGTTTTGTGCATGCCGGGGTAAACTTGCCCGAAACCATTAGGATCACCCCAGAAACGAAAAAAGAAGAACTGCGAAAAGGAATTGTAATTGTACCACCTGCGATTTTTGACAGCCGCTGGATTAAAACATTAACAAATCCAGCTACCGCGGTATGTTCAGGATGGATGCAAGTTAGGGCTGCCAGAAGATGGCAAAGCGCTGATGCAGGTTTTGCATTGAGCGACCATGCCGATTGGCCAGGTCTTTTATTAGCCATAAAAGCTACAGAGGCAGAAAAAGTACTTGTAACACACGGCTTTACGGCTACCTTATCTAAGTACTTAAATGAAATAGGCATTGAATCAGAAGAAGTAAAAACTCAGTACGGGGATGAGGGAGAAGAGGAGGAAAAGTCTTGAAACGCTTTGCGGAACTTATACAGCAACTTGAAACAAGTAATAAGACAAACGACAAAATCGGCGCTCTGGTTGACTATTTTAATGAAGCTGATGATTTGGATAAACTTTATGTAATAGCCATATTTACAGGGAAACGCCCTAAACGTCCTGTAAGCACTGCCTTAATTAAACTGTGGGCTATTGAGCAAAGCGAAATCCCTGAATGGCTATTTGCAGAAAGCTATCATAGTGTTGGCGATTTAAGTGAAACCATAGCTCTTGTATTGCCTCCTCCTGTTCAAATTTCCGATCGTAAATTACATGAGTGGATAAAGGATCTGGCTTTATTAAACGGAAGAGATGATTATCATAAAAAAAGCTTTATTGTTAATGCCTGGAATAGTTTGGAAACCAGGGAACGTTTTATATTTAACAAACTCATTTCAGGAAATTTCAGAATCGGAGTTTCCAATAAAATGCTCGTAAATGCACTGGCAAAACAAAGTAAAACCGAAAGCAGCAAAATAATGCACAGTATTATGGGCAAGTGGACACCTTCAGACATTAGCTATGATGATCTTATTGCAGGTGTTCATGTAAATACTGATAATTCCTGGCCATATCCTTTTTGTCTGGCTTATGCCCTGGAATCTGAACCTGCAAGTTTAGGTGAGCCAAAAGAATGGCAGGCTGAATGGAAATGGGATGGCATTCGGGGACAAATTATTAAACGTAATGGAGAATTGTTCATTTGGTCACGTGGCGAAGAACTGGTAACAGATCAGTTTCCTGAGCTTCATTTCCTGATTGATGAACTACCAGATGGCACCGTACTGGATGGAGAGATACTTTCTATCAAGGAAGGTAAAGTGCAGTCATTTAACACACTACAACAAAGGTTAAACAGAAAAAAGATTACCAAGTCGCAACTTCATGATGCGCCAATAGGTTTTTACACCTACGACCTTCTAGAGTACAAAGGAAGGGATTTAAGAGAGGACCCTTTGACAAACCGGAGAAAATTACTTGAACAAACAATTCAGAAATTAAAAACTCAAAATATCGTTGCGCTTTCCCCTATCGTTGTGTTTAGTGACTGGATATCTCTTGCAAAACTTAGAGAAGGCGCAAGGGAACTCAACAGTGAAGGCATTATGCTCAAAAGACTGGATTCATTGTATCATTCGGGGAGAAAGCGTGGGGATTGGTGGAAATGGAAATTAACCCCTTATACTGTTGACACTGTAATGATTTATGCACAAAAAGGAAGTGGTCGCAGGGCTAACTTTTATACCGATTATACTTTTGCCGTACGTGATGGAGATCAGCTAATCATTGTGGCGAAGGCTTACTCAGGCCTGACGGATGCCGAAATTAAAGAAGTAGATAGTTTTGTAAAGAAAAATGCAATAGAAAAATTTGGCCCGGTACGTACTGTAAAGCCCGAATTGGTATTCGAAATAGCTTTTGAAGGTATAGCTGAAAGCAAAAGGCACAAAGCAGGACTTGCACTAAGGTTTCCGAGGATTGCCAGATGGAGAAAAGATAAAAAGGCCGATGAGATAAATACGCTTGATGAGCTTAGGCAATTATTAAAATCTACTTTATAATTAATATGAAACTGGAAAATAGCAAAGGGTATAAACGAGTCCTGAGTTGGCTAAAACTTAATAAAAAAAAACCTTTTAAGTTTCAAACTGATGCCTGGCAGTATTACGCAGAAGGCTATAGTGGATTAGTAAACGCACCCACAGGCTTTGGAAAAACCTATTCTATTTTTTTAGCTGTAGTAATTGATGAGCTTAATAAAAGAGTTGAACAACAAACCACGGCATCTAAAAATAAACAGAAGAAAAACATCACCGGGCTGAAATTAATCTGGATTACCCCTTTGCGATCCTTGGCTAAGGATCTGGCACGAGCTATGCGAGAAGTTTGTGATGAACTTCAATTGGACTGGGTAGTTGGGGTAAGAAATGGTGATACCCCTCAAAGTGAAAAGCTTAAACAGAAAAAACAAATGCCCGAAGTGCTTATTATCACACCTGAAAGTATGCACTTATTGCTCGCTCAAAAAAGCACCTTTAATTACTTCGATCAGTTACAGTGTATAGTGGCCGATGAGTGGCATGAATTGCTAGGAAGTAAAAGAGGTGTTATGGCTGAACTTGCTATTTCAAGAATAAAAGGCTTACTAATAGAACAACATCCGGAAAGACTATTAAGAATATGGGGAATATCGGCAACTATCGGAAATATGGAACAGGCTATGGAGGTACTTGTGCCTTATACAGATCTCCTGAAAACCATCATAAAATCCGAAATAAAAAAGAAGATAGTTATTAAATCAATATTACCGGATCATATAGATATGCTGCCATGGGCTGGCCATTTGGGCCATAAACTGGCAAGCAAGTTAATTCCTATCATTAATAACAGTAAAACCACATTAATATTTACCAATACACGCGGACAGGCTGAACTCTGGTATCAGACTTTACTTAATCAAGATGAAAATCTTGCAGGATTATTAGCAATACATCATGGTTCAATAGATTATGAGTTAAGAAACTGGATTGAAGATGCTTTGCACTCCGGAGTGCTTAAAGCTGTAGTTTGCACCTCTTCTTTAGACCTGGGTGTTGATTTCAAACCCGTAGATACAGTAGTTCAAATTGGTTCTCCAAAAGGTGTTGCTCGATTTTTACAACGGGCGGGGCGTAGCGGCCACTCACCGCACGAAACCTCCAAAATTTACTTTCTGCCAACCCATGCATTAGAACTTGTAGAGGCTGCAGCAATTAAAGAAGCCGCAAAAACTCAAGACATTGAAAGTAGGGAACCTATTGTAATGTCATTCGACACGCTCATTCAATATCTCGTTACTTTGGCAGTTGGTGATGGATTTGATGATGAAAAGATCTTTTTTGAGATTAAGCAAACTCATGCATTTAGGGAGCTGCTTCCTCAGGAATGGAATTGGATCATGCAATTCATCACTTCAGGTGGTGATAGTTTAACGGCTTATAATGAATTCAGTAAAGTAAACAAAACTTCTGATGGACTTTGGAAAGTAGAAAGCAGGCAAATTGCTATGCGCCACAGATTACATATTGGAACAATTGTTAGTGACGCAATGCTTAAAGTAAAGTATCTGAAAGGGGGCTACGTAGGTATGATTGAAGAATCATTCATATCACGAATGAAACCCGGAAGCAGCTTTACGCTTGCGGGGAGGGTGTTGGAATTCATAATGGTCAAAGAAATGACTGTTTTAGTTAAAAAAAGTAAGCTTAAACAAGCCATTAGTCCTAGTTGGATGGGTGGACGTATGTCATTAACAGCAAACCTAGGCAATCTACTTAGAAAGAAGTATAATGAAACATTGGATAAACAACATGGAGATGAGGAGCTTGATTTCATACTTCCCTTATTTGAACAACAGGCCAAGGTTTCTCATGTTCCTAAAAGCGATGAATTTCTCATCGAACTGATTAATACCAAAGATGGTTACCATTTCTTTGCGTATCCATTTGAAGGCAGGCAGGTTCATGAAATCATGGCTGCATTAATAGCCTACCGACTCGGTCGCATTCAACCAATTAGTTTTTCTATTGCAATGAACGATTATGGTTTTGAGCTACTAAGTGAACAACCAATCCCTCTCGAAGAAAGCAATATAAAAGAGCTATTTAGCCCCACAAACCTTACAGATGATATTGTAGCAAGCATTAATGCAACAGAAATGGCAAGACGTAAGTTCAGAGATATTGCCTGCATTTCTGGTCTTGTATTTCAGGGTTACCCTGGCAAATATGTAGCTAACAAACATATGCAATCATCATCATCCTTATTTTTCAATGTATTTAGCGATTATGATAAACATAACTTATTATTGCGTCAGTCCTATGATGAAGCATTTTATCAGCAGATAGAAGAACCCAGATTAGCCGCGGCCCTACATCGCATACAAGCCAGTATGATCATCATTGTAAAGACCGAAAGCTATACTCCATTATGCTTCCCGATAAAAGTGGATAGCTTAAGGGATAACATGAGTAGTGAAGAGTTGAGCCAACGAATTGGAAGAATGACTGCCGAATCAGAGAAAAAAACTAGACGTAAAAAGAAAACAAATGACCATTGATTGTAAAGGTGAACAACTCATTTTAAATAATGAACGGGCTATATACTGGCCCGCCAGAAAAATGCTCATCATTAGTGATCTTCACATTGGAAAGTCTGCGCATTTCAGGAAATCAGGCATTCAAGTTCCCAACTCGATAAACCTAACAGACTTGCAAAGGTTAACCACATTAATGGCTGAATTTAAGCCTGAAACACTGTTGATTACAGGCGACATGTTCCACAACAATATTAACAGTGATACCAACGCCTTTGTCTACTGGCGAAAAAACTTCGCTCAGCTTAAAGTTGTATTGATAAAAGGAAACCACGACAATTTAAAAGATGAAGATTATGATGTTTTAGGGATAAAAGTGTATCAAAAAGAGTTGTTAATAGCCCCCTTCAGGTTCATACATGACAAACCTGACCAAGTTGATGAATACTACAATATCTCGGGCCATATACACCCAGGAGTAATCATCTATGGTAAGGCTAAGCAACACCTTAGATTTCCTTGTTTTTATTTCGGACAGAATTGTGCAGTACTACCTGCTTTTAGTGTTTTTACCGGATTAAAAATATTAGATCCAAAGCAGGGTGATCGCTTTTACGCCATCACTCCTGCAAAGGTTATAGCGGTTAAGACTTAATTAAGTAGTTGGTTTCCCAGGTTGTTCATCCAGGAATTAAACATATCCTGTTCAATTCTTATGACCAGTTTAGCATGTTTCTCCCAATCAGCAGAAAATGACTTAAGCTGGTTTAACATTTCCTCGAGGTGTCCTTCTTCTTCAAGAATGATCGACTTAACTGTTACCTTACTTCCGGCAGAGGTTAAAACATCCTGATAAACAGGATACAATTCGTCTGCACGTACTTCAATTGCATAGGTTACAAAGAGATAAGCAGCAAACTTTAGCTCATATCCACTTATATTAAAATGCTGTTTTAAATAGCGACATACAGCCACATCCAAAGCATTCAAATAGAATTTAGTATCATTAGGAGCCAAAAGCTCATCGTTAGTATAAGTTTTGCAAAGGTTACCATCCAATTTATCCAACTGCTTTTTCAAATAATAAGCGTGGCGATGCTCCTCTGCTGCATGTTTAAGAATTATAAGATTCACTTTTTCTTTATGCTCCGATGCAGAGATTTTTTTTGCACCTGCATTTTCCATGTACGACAAGGTATTTAACCATTTGGCATGCAAAACATTATCGCTCACTATGTTCTCTAAAATCGCCTTAATTTCCATTATTATATTATATATCGTTTAGTGCTTCAGTAATAGTTTGGTAAATATAGTCCAGATCATCGTTACTGATAATATATGGAGCTAAAATGTAAATAATATTGCCTAACGGCCTCAAAATAACCCCTCGTTCCAAAAAGTAATTATACAGTTTATTTCTTAGCCCGCTTAAATAAGAAGTATCAGTTCCAGTTTCCCACTCCAAAACCAATATGGTCCCAGCCTGTCTTACATCTTTCAATTTAGGATGATCTTTGATTTGTAAAGCAAAAGTCTCATGCTTTGCTACTACTCTATGAATATTTTGAAGAGTTTCCGGCTTTAACAAAATATCCAAACTTGCTAAAGATGCAGCACAGCTTACCGGATTAGCAGTAAATGAATGACCATGATATAAGGTCTTAAGCTTATCCTCACTTAAAAAAGCATCAAATATTTTCTCGTTACAAGTAGTGATCCCCATTGGCATGGTGCCGCCTGTAAGCCCCTTAGACAGACAGAAAATATCCGGACTAGTTGTTAATGCTTCGCATGAAAAATACTTCCCTGTGCGCCCAAAGCCAGTCATAACTTCATCTGCAATAGTTAATATTCCGTGCTTCTGGCAGGTTTCAATAAGTTGATCCAGGTAATGAGGCTCATACATTTTCATACCAGCCACCCCCAAAACCATGGGTTCAAATATAAAACAGGCAACCTCATTAGAGAGATAATTGATCTTCGATTTCAGCTGGTCTATATTTTTTTCATTCGGCAGATCAATAAACTCCACATCAAATAACAAAGAGGCAAATGGATCAGTAAAAATACTACGACCACTTACCGACATTGCACCAAAAGTATCACCATGATAAGCTTCTTTAAATGCAATGATTTTTGTGCGAGGCTGCTTACTTGTATTCACCCAATACTGCAGACACATTTTTATAGCCACCTCAATTGCCGTAGAGCCGTTATCACTATAAAATACCTTTTCCTGTTTTCCGGGCAGCAATGGCAGCAAGCGTTCTGCAAGCTGTACAGCAGGCTCATGCGTAAAACCTGCAAATATTACATGTTCTAAAGTCTTTAACTGCTCGGCAACTTTGGCCGCAATATGTGGATGAGCATGGCCATGAATGGTTACCCACCAGCTAGAAACAGCATCAATATATTTTTTACCATCCTCATCAAATAAATAAACACCCTCTCCACGTACAATTGGGATATGAGGTAAGGCATTTTTCATCTGGGTATAAGGATGCCATATTACTTTTTTATCCCTTTCGGCTAAACTCATTGGTTTCTTTCTTTAATTAATAGTTCTACTACGGTTTTGTCTGTTTTAAAAGTTACGTCATCAGTTTTAAGGTCTTCTAAACTAACCCATCTAAACGATTGCAAGGTGTTTTCATCAAAATCAAACAGTTCAGTTTTAAAATTAAGCGCTAAGGGATGTAAGGCTTTTACCGTATAATAAATACTTAAAATCTGGCTGTCATTAAAAGAAGATTGTTCATAGAAATCTGTAGTATAAAGATGTTTTAACACTTCAATTTCGGCATTACACTCTTCCATAAACTCCCGTTTAAGTGCGTCTATTAGTCCCTCTCCTAACTCTAATCCCCCTCCCGGAAACTTGCTGAAGGTTCTACCGCCCGATTGTTCATCACTAATCAGAACCTGGTTTTCAGCATTAATTAGTAAGCCATATACCCTTACATTAAAATAACTCATTGATCGAAGTGTTTTTGATTTTTAGTTGCATTTTCGATTGTCCACTCAATTTCACCTCTAAAGGCTTCTTCCCTCACTGGACAATCCTGCATTTCGCAATAATTACAGCAGGCAGGCAAACAAGGGTCTGCATGAATAAATAATTCTGTTTTACGATGTGCATTACCATTTATAAGTTTATCAATACTTGAAATTTCTTGATGAACACGGTTAAGATCGAAATAATAAGGCAGTGTAAAGTGACAATCAATATGCAGATCGGCACCGTACTGTTGTGCTCTTAGATTATGAACATCTATCCAGGGTTCTTTACGATTCTTTTGCAAAATTTCTATAATATCTTTTACGAGGTCGATGTTACTTTCATCCATCAAACCACCCACCGATCGTCTGGTGAGCTTATATCCGTTATAAATGATATACAATCCCAGTAAAATCGAGATCGCACCATCCAGCCAGTAGATTTTAGTAAGTTGTATTAAAACCACACCAACCACCAATCCTGCACTTGTTACCGCATCCGTAAGCAGATGCTTTCCATCAGCCTCAAGCGTAATTGAATTATGTTTATTCCCCGTATTAATCAGGTAAAAGCCAATTATTAAGTTTACCAATCCAGTTACACCAATAATACTTGCACCTTCAAAAAGTTGATAAATTGGTTTAGGATATATTAAATCGTAAGTAGATTTAAAGATGATGATTAATCCCGCCAGGGTAATTAGCACACCTTCCAGAAAAGCAGAGAAGAACTCAACTTTACCATGACCATAAGGATGATTTTTATCTTTAGGGATAGTTGCCAGATAGATACTATAAAATGCAAAACTACTAGCAATTACATTTACAATACTCTCTAAAGCATCAGTTAAAATTGCATTAGATTGAGTGATGAAATAGGCAACAAATTTTGCCAACATAAGCACTATACTGATGCATAAAGAAAGAAGTATCGCCTTTTTTTTAGGTTGCACTTTATAGAGATTAGTCACCAAAAATACAGTTTCACTATCGAATTACATTAAAAAGTATTTTTTTTAGTTTATAATTCAGTGAGGTTCATATATTTGTCATTGCACAAAATTAAATTTGCCCAGGCACAAATTATTATGACATTTTTATCCAAAAGAATCAATAACCTATCTGAGTCACAAACAATTAAAATGGCTAAGTTAGGCAGAGAGCTATCCGCAAAAGGAATAGACGTTATCAACCTAAGCTTTGGTGAGCCAGACTTCTTTACACCAGAATTTGTTAAGGAAGCTGCAAAAACTGCTGTAGATGAGAATTACTCTTACTACACTCCGGTTTCTGGCTACCCTGAACTTCGTAAGGCAGTTGCAGATAAATTATTGAGAGAAAATGGATTAAGCTACAGCTTTGACCAGATTGTGGTTTCTACAGGAGCTAAACAATCACTTGCAAACGCAGTAATGTGTCTTGTTGATCCGGGAGACGAGGTTATCGTTCCAACTCCTTACTGGGTATCTTATTCAGAAATGATTAAACTTGGTGAAGGCGAAACCGTATTCATCAATGCTACAGTTGAAAATAACTTTAAAATCACAGGAGCGCAATTAGAAGCGGCCATTACTCCTAAAACCAAATTGTTTATGTTTTCTTCGCCATGCAATCCTACAGGATCTGTATACAGCAAAGAAGAATTAGCTGATTTAGTAGCTGTTTTCGAAAAACATCCAAACATCTACATCATCTCTGATGAGATTTATGAGCACATCAATTTTGTTGGTAAACACGCTTCTATCGCTGAATTTGATTCTATCAAAGACAGAGTGATATTAATCAATGGTTTCTCTAAATCTTATGCTATGACTGGCTGGAGAGTTGGTTACATGGCTGCAAATAAAGAAATTGCAAATGCTTGCGATAAATTACAAGGTCAAATCACTTCAGGCACTTCTTCTATCGCTCAACGTGCTGCTTTAGCAGCTTACCAAGGCGGTTTAGACAGTGTAAATGAAATGGTTGGTGAGTTTAAAAAACGTAGAGACATCGTTTATGCCTTATTAACGGAAATTCCGGGTGTTAAAGTAAACCTTCCAGACGGAGCTTTCTATTTCTTCCCTGAGATAAAATCTTACTTCGGTAAAACTGACGGCAATCAAACCATCAATAGCGCAGAAGATTTAAGCTTATTCTTATTGAACGAAGCGCATGTATCTACCGTAACCGGAGAAGCATTTGGAAACAGTGATTGCATCAGAATTTCTTATGCTGCCGCAGAAGATAAACTTAGAGATGCAGTTTCAAGAATAAAAGCCGCTTTAGCTAAATTAAGCTAGTTAGTACTTAGACGTTAGTATTTAGTACTTAGACATTGGTACTAATATCTTGGGCTCAAACATAACACAACGGCCTGTTTCATTATTTGGAACAGGCCGTTGTGTTTCTATATGTTATTTATATTCTAAATACGATCGTTATCCTGAAATACTGTTTGCGGGATCCTTCATTCTACTTTGGACTAGCGAGTTTATGCTGAGGCGCCATACCTTAAAAGTTGAGCGTTCTAGGAAAAGGCCTAGGAAATTTTGTCCTTCTTCAAGGCAAAAGATTCCTGCCTTTGAGCAGTAATGTGCAGTTTTTAAACAAAAATCGAAGACATGTTACGAGCGAATCGCTTCTACAGGATCCAACCTAGACGCTGCATACGCAGGCCAAAATCCCGATATTGTTCCAATAACAAGAGACACACCTATCCCAAGAATTATATTCTTCATAAATAAGACCATTTCAAAACCGGCAGCACTGGCGCCCAATGTCGCCAAATAAACCAGAAACAATCCTAAAAACCCTCCAAGCAAACACAATGCTATTGCTTCAAATAGAAACTGGAGCATAATAAAATAATTCTTAGCCCCCAGAGATTTCTGAATACCAATAATATTGGTACGTTCCTTTACAGAAACAAACATAATATTTGCAATACCAAACCCTCCTACAAGAATTGAGAAACCACCAATAACCCAGCCGGCAATGTCAACCATATTAAACATCTTATCCAGCTGATTAGAAGCGATGGTACTTTTATTCAAAGAGAAATCATCCTCCACACCAGGTTTTAACCTTCTTATGGAACGCATCGTTCCTTTTATTTCACTTTCAATTTCTTCAAGGGAAATGTGTTCAAATCCCCTTACAGTAATCGATGGATCATACCTATCGCTTTCAATATCCATAATGCCTTTTGCAAAATTTAAAGGCATAACAAGATTTTTATCCTGAGACATACCCAGGATATCCTCACCTTCTTTTTTGAAAACACCAACTACATTCAACTTACGGCCCATCACTATTATAGATTTCCCAATTGCCGGCTCCCCGTTAAACAGCCCCTCAGCTACAAGTGCACCAATAAGAACAACAGGAGAACCCGACTTACCTTCATTCTCTGTAAAATACCTACCCTCCTGAAAATCGAGAGTCCATGTTTTATTAAAATCCTGCGAAGCCGCCCTTACACCTACCCCCTCAACAGAATTACTTCTATGTTTAATAGTACGTTCATTTGCCCATATCTCATAGGAAAGACCTTCAGCATGCTCCAAACGCGCTCTCAACAACTCATAATCTCTCAATGAAGGAACGGGTCTGTTCATATATTTCCACCAGGGATAATCACCAAAACCTCCCCATGGCCATTTTTGAATAAATATTGTTTTAGAGCCCAATTTATCTATACTTGCCTGCAGTTTCCCTCTAAAAGTATCAGCGGCAGAAAACACGAATATGATTGCAAAAATCCCAATGGTTATCCCCAGTAAGGAAAGCATTGTGCGAAGTTTATTTTGGCGTAGTGCATCAAATGCAAATCGAAAACTTTCGCCTATTAGTTTGAAAATAATCATAATTAACGTTTAGACCAAAACTAACCAAAAAGGTTACAGAAAAATATTATATAATATAAAAAATACAATTATGTTTATAAATAAAATCTATCTAGTTTATCAGGACGTAAGTTAATTGCAAAAAAGAAGATTATATTTTGTAAATTTGCGCCCTTAATTATCACATCGAAAAATATGAAGTTATCTCAATTTAAGTTTAATTTACCTGAATCATTAGTTGCCAATAATCCTTCAGAACAAAGGGACGAAGCCCGTTTAATGGTTCTACACAAGGATAGCGGCAAAATTGAACATAAAATATTTAAGGATGTTCTAGGTTATTTTGATGATAAGGATGTAATGATATTGAACAACACCAAAGTTTTTCCTGCCCGTTTATACGGAAATAAAGAAAAAACAGGTGCTACAATTGAAGTTTTCTTATTACGTGAACTGAACAAAGAATTACGTTTATGGGATGTTTTGGTTGATCCGGCTCGTAAAATCCGTGTTGGAAACAAATTGTACTTTGGTGATGACGATTTATTAGTTGCCGAGGTTGTTGATAACACTACATCACGTGGACGTACCATCCGTTTCTTATTTGATGGAACTGATGAAGAGTTCAGAAAAAACATCGAAATTCTTGGTGAAACTCCTCTTCCTAAATATATCAAACGTAAAGCTACTGCTCAGGATAAAGAACGTTACCAAACTATTTTCGCTAAACATGAAGGAGCTGTTGCGGCCCCTACAGCTGGTTTACACTTTAGTAGAGAACTAATGAAACGCCTGGAATTAAAAGGTGTTAACTTTGCAGAAGTTACTTTACACGTTGGTCTAGGTACTTTCAGATCCGTAGAGGTTGAAGACTTAACTAAACACAAAATGGACTCAGAACAGTTCATTATTGAGCAAAAAGATGCGGATATTGTAAATAAAGCTATTGAAGATAAAAGAAAAATCTGTGCTGTTGGAACAACTTCTATGCGTGCAATAGAATCAGCTGTCTCTTCAAATAGAACACTTAAGGCTGCTAACGACTGGACCAGTAAATTCATCTTCCCTCCTTATGATTTCAGCATCGCTAATTCAATGATTACTAATTTCCACACTCCTGAATCGACCTTATTGATGATGGTTAGTGCATTTGGTGGTTACGATTATGTTAGAAATGCTTACGAAGTAGCTTTAAAAGAAAAATATCGTTTCTATAGCTATGGCGATGCCATGTTAATCATTTAGTACTTAGATATCTTTGAGTATTTAGATATTAGTACTTAGTATTTAGACAGGATGCAAATAGTTCATTACCTATGTGATTTATCTAAATACTAAGTACTAAATACTAACTACTAAATACCCACTTATGAAATACTACGCCATTTTAGTTGCAGGTGGATCAGGTAGCAGGATGCAAAATGCTATAGCGAAGCAATTTTTATTACTAGATGGCAAACCTGTCTTAATGTATACACTTGAGGCTTTTCATAAATGTATACTAAATCCTGAAATACTTCTAGTATTAAACATACACCAACACACCTATTGGGAAGAGCTATGCAACACTTACAACTGCTCAATTCCCCATCAGGTTATAAAAGGTGGAGAACAAAGATTTCATTCCGTAAAAAACGGCCTAAAAGCCATTAAGGGCAAAGGCATTGTTGCAGTACATGATGCTGTAAGACCACTGGTATCTCCAGCGCTTATCGAAAAATCATTTCAGGTGGCAGAAGAGAACGGTAATTGTGTTGTAGGCATTACACCAACCGATTCAATCAGAAAAATTATTGGAAGCAATAAAAGTGAATCCTTAAACAGAAGTGAGATTGCTTTAATACAAACTCCACAAACATTCAACCTGGATGTATTAAGAAAATCTTACGAAAAACCTTTCAGAAATGAATTTACTGATGATGCCTCGGTTGCTGAGTACTCGGGATTTGATATAAATATGATTGAAGGGGAAAGAGAAAATATAAAGATTACCTATCCCGAAGATCTAGAAATAGCATCAGTCTTTCTTCGCAAAAGAAAAGCTGTCTCCTAAATGCGGGGTATTGAAGAATAATTACTCACGCCGTTCTGACCTCAAAGAAGCTATAGAGCAAAACGAATTCAGAACGACGTGAATACTATTATGCTGCCCTATTAATAACTTTCAGAATAATTGCGATCACCGCAATAACTAATAGAACGTGGATTAAACCACCAACATTCGGACCAAAACCATTAAAAAAGAATCCAATAATCCATAGTATCACTAATACTACTGCAACTAGATAAAGTAAATTTCCCATGACGTTTAATTTTAGGTATATGTTTTAGATAGACTTTAGGTTGTGTTAAACACTTCCATGACAAAACATAAACAATCATCGTTCCAAAAAAAGAAAAGCCCCAATAATTGGAGCTTTTCTTTTTTATGAGCTGTGGTTAATATTCGTCTTCGTTAAAGAAGAAATCATCCTTAGTTGGGTAATCTGGCCAAATCTCTTCGATGGTTTCGTATGGTTCCCCATCGTCTTCCAAAGCTTGTAAATTTTCTATCACCTCAACAGGTGCACCAGAACGTATACCATAATCTATCAATTCATCTTTTGTTGCAGGCCATGGAGCGTCTTCCAAATGCGATGCGAGTTCTAAAGTCCAATACATATTTCTTTACTATTAAGTTATTCTAAATTTATCCGCAAAAGTATAATAAAAAACCTGAGCAAAACAAACTTTTTTTTCCACTGTTTTTATAGCCTGGGAAGCCATATATTTTCTTCCGTTCCAGCATCTAAATTCAGTTTTCGTGCCAAAACAAATAAATAATCGCTTAAACGGTTCAAATAAATGGTCATTTTTTCGTCAACAAAGCTATCAGTCGCCAAATGTACCGTTAAACGCTCTGCACGGCGGCAAATGCATCGTGCTATATGGCAATAAGAAACCACGGTATTTCCACCTGGCAACACAAAATGCTTCAATTCCGGCAGTACTTCATTCATACGATCCATTTCGTCTTCCAACAACAAAATATCACTTTCGTGAAGATCAGGAATCTTCATCTTCGATTTTTCAGGATCTGCTGCTAAAGAAGCACCGACCGTGAATAATCTATCTTGAATCTCTTTTAATGTTTTTTGATGATGATTATCGATATCCTGACACATGATTAATCCAATATAAGAATTAAGCTCATCAACTGTTCCGTAACACTCGATACGCAAATGAAATTTCGGAACACGGGTACCTCCAATCAATGAGGTTAATCCCTTATCTCCTGTTTTGGTATATATCTTCATTAAGAAATACTATACTATTTTCTCAAAGTCATTACCTATTTTTTCCAGGTTAGTAAGACGTGGAGATACCATTTTGATATCTTCATTCTTATAGTCCTTTTCTACCAAACCATCTCGCATACGTACGATACGATGTGCATGTTGAGCAATATCCTCTTCGTGAGTAACCAGAATAATGGTATTTCCTTTACTGTGAATTTCTTCAAGCAAGCCCATAATTTCTATTGAGGTTTTGGTATCAAGGTTACCTGTCGGCTCATCAGCCAATATAATTGACGGATTATTTATTAATGCTCTTGCAACAGCCACACGTTGACGCTGACCACCCGAAAGCTCATTCGGCTTATGTGTTACCCTATTACCTAGGCCAACATTCTCTAAAGCTTTTTGAGCGCGCTCATCACGCTCCTTTTTAGAAGCGCCGGCATAAATTAATGGCAAAGCAACATTATCTAAAGATGTAGAACGAGGTAAGAGGTTAAAAGTTTGAAAAACAAAGCCAATCTCTTTATTTCGAACTTCAGCAAGTTCATTATCGGTCATGTGGCTCACATTAATTCCATTAAGAATATATGTACCCTTACTAGGGGTGTCCAGACAACCAAGAATGTTCATTAAAGTTGATTTGCCCGAACCAGAGGGGCCCATTAAAGCTACAAATTCGCCTTTATGAATATCAAGAGTAACCGATTTTATAGCATGAATAACTTCTGAACCTATGACGTATTTACGACCTATATCGCTAATTTGTATTAATGCTTTTTCCATTACTTTTTCTTTTTTAGACGATCCATAACACCTCAATGTTACACCAGTGTTTATTTTTCTATGATTTTAGGAACAAAGAAGAAACTCTCGTTATGCTTTGCCGCATTTTTCAATCCATCTTCTACTGAAATTTCCTGTTTTACCACATCTTCTCTCCAGATGTTCTCCTCAGGGTTCATATAAACCAAAGGTTCTACACCTGTAGTATCCAACTCATTCAACTTCTCCATAAAAGTAAGTATCTTATTCATGTCAGGAATCAATGTATCAACTTCTTTATCTTCAATAGCTATTCTGGCTAAATCAGCAACTTTATTTATGGTTTGCTTATCTATAATCATTTATGAACAAGTTTACTATTTATTAAATCAAAAACCCGATCCTTCAATGAATCGGAATCATCGACACTCAAATCCCGAGTATTAATCGGTTTGTGGATGTAAATATCGCAAATTCCCGGACTTGTTCCATATTTTGAACCATCATCCCACATTCTTTTCCAAATATTAACCATACTTACCGGGACAATAGCTACATTTTTTTCGATAGCAAGTCTGAAAGGCCCATTCTTAAAAGGAATCGTTTTTGGAGGATATTGGTCCTCTATCTTACCTTCCGGAAAAATAATAAGGCTCATCCCCTTCTCCAGGTTATCTCCTGCTTTTTTAAACGCTCTAAATGCTGAAATCTTACTTTCGCGCTTTACCGGCACATCAATAGTATTAAAAAACAACTTCAGAACCGGATTAGTTAGCAGTTCTTCTTTACCCATAAAATGAAAGCGACCCTTTGCAATTATACAAAGCGTCATAATATCAAAATTAGAAGTATGATTGGCACAATAGATATAGGTCTGATCGTTTTTCAGTTCTTCTTCAAATTTAATGCGATAAACCAGACCAATAAAAAAGCCGCAAATGAAACTATTCCATTTTCGTAATTTATTCATCAGGTCGTAATACCTTGGATGGGTTGATGCAAAATAATAAAATGGATAAAATAAGGCCGAGAAAACCAAAAGAACAAATAAAGAATATATGCGGTGCAGGTGCCTTAGAAATTTAACCATCAAATTCAAACATACAAAAATTTAGAATTCAAACCATTAAAGTATAAGTGTTGTGAAAATATTTAATCAATTAAAAGAATGGGCATAAAAAAAGAAATTATAAGCAGATCGAATTAGGGTTTTTTATTAATTTCGGCCTTATGAAAGAAACGGTAGTTAGTGGCATTCGTCCGACAGGGAAATTACACTTAGGAAATTATTTTGGTGCAGTCACCAACTTTGTAAAAATGCAGTACGATTATAACTGCTATTTTTTTATCGCTGATCTTCATTCTTTAACAACTCACCCTACTCCTGGTGATTTACATGGTTACGTTAGACATGTTTTGGTAGAATATCTTGCCTGTGGAATAAATCCTGAAGAAACAACGATTTATGTTCAGTCTGACGTTCCAGAGGTTGCCGAACTGTATTTATATCTTAATATGAATGCATATATGGGTGAACTAGAAAGAAGTACATCGTTCAAAGACAAAGTAAGATCTCAACCAGACAACGTAAATGCAGGTTTGTTAACTTATCCAACCTTAATGGCTGCTGATATCTTGATCCACAAGGGTACAAAAGTACCTGTTGGGAAAGATCAGGAACAACACCTTGAGTTTACACGTACTTTTGGAAACCGCTTTAACAGATTATACAATTCAGAATACTTCCCGGAAGCATTTGCTTTCAACTATTCACAAAACCTTGTTAAAATACCTGGTTTAGATGGAAATGGAAAAATGAGTAAATCTAGTGGCGAAGGCAACTGTATTTATTTAGCAGATAGTCCTGAAATTATCCGCAAAAAAGTATCACGTGCAGTTACAGATAGTGGGCCTTCGGAAGAAAATCAGGCAAAACCGGAAGCAATTCAGAACTTATTTGATTTAATGAAAATTGTTTCTCCTGCTGATACTCTGGAACATTTTGATGGATTGTATAATAAAATGGCCATACGCTATGGTGATTTCAAAAAACAATTGGCCGAAGATATGATTGTATTTAACACACCTATTCGTGAGCGTATTGAGGATCTTTCGAAAGACAGTGCGTACTTACGCCAGGTAGCTAAACACGGCGCATTAAAAGCAAGAGAAAGTGCTCAAAAAACAATTAGAGAAGTTAGAGAATTAATCGGTTTCAAATCATTTTAACATTAAGGGTAAAATAACTACCTTACTAATCTTCAATAAAAGTATATGCACATAGCGATAGTAGGAAATATAGGAGCCGGAAAAACCACATTGACAGGTTTACTGGCAAAGAATTATGGGTGGGAAGCTCTGTATGAAGCGGTAGACAATAATCCTTATCTTGAGGATTTTTACAGCGACATGAAAAGATGGAGTTTTAATCTTCAAATTTACTTTCTTAACAGTCGTTTCCAACAGATTGTAGATATACAGAACTTTAACAGAAATGTAATACAAGACAGGACCATATATGAGGATGCTCATATATTTGCTGATAACTTGCATGATATGGGCTTGATGACCACAAGAGATCATCAAAACTATAAAGCCATTTTTGCCAACGTTACCCAATTCATCAAACCACCTGATTTATTGGTTTACCTTCGTGCATCAGTACCTACGCTTGTAAACAACATCCAACGCAGAGGTAGAGAATACGAGGCTGGCATCCGTATAGACTACTTATCTAAGCTAAACGAGAAATACGAAGCGTGGATTAAGGATTATAAATTAGGCAATTTACTTATCCTCGATAAAGATAAACTAGACTTCACAAATAATCCTGAAGATTTAGGAACTATAATACAAGCGATTGAGGCCGAAATAAACGGGTTATTTTAAATGAAGATACTGGGAATCATACCCGCAAGATATGCATCAACCCGTTTTCCGGGTAAACCTTTAGTACATATTAAAGGCAAGAGTATGATTCAGCGTGTTTATGAGCAAGCAGGCAAAGCCAGAAGCCTGTCGAATGTTATTGTAGCTACCGATGATGAACGTATTGCTGCCGAAGTAAAACAATTTGGCGGCAAGTTTATTATAACCGGGAGCAACCATTTAAGCGGAACCGACAGGTGTGCTGAAGTAGCAATCAATATTACTGGATACGATGCCATCATAAACATACAAGGCGACGAACCTTATATAGATCCTGAACAAATTGATCTTTTAGCATCATGCTTTAATGAAAAAGATGTTCAGTTGGCTACCTTAATTAAGGAAATACATACTGAAAACGAACTTTTCAATGTCAATATCCCTAAAGTTGTAATCAACTCAAAAGGTGAAGCCATTTATTTTAGCAGGCAAACCATCCCGTATATTAGAAGTCAGGAAAAGGAAAACTGGTTAAATTCGCATCAGTTTTACAAACACATTGGTATTTACGGCTACACCTATCCTGCCCTTTTAGAAATAACTAAACTACCGCCATCTTCTTTAGAGCTTACCGAAAGTTTGGAACAATTAAGATGGATAGAAAACGGGTATAGAATTAAAACTAAAGTAACAGAGATTGAAACCATAGCAATAGACACCCCTGAAGATTTAAATAAAATAAATGACAGCGTATGAAACAACTGTTAGCCTGCCTTTTACTCTGCACCATTCTTTTAGCTGCATGTAATAATGCAAGTGATACAACTGTCGGAGAGCTTTCAAAAACTATTGCCAAACCATTTAGTGATTCACTAAAAGTAGATACCTTTAAAGTACAAATATTGGGTGATACCCCTGATAACATGCACCTCGCATTCTCCATCACCTCTTTTAATGGTAAACAGATTTACGATATAGATATTAAAGCTACTGATCTGTTTAAAAATTATATTGCTACAATAGACCTTAGCAAGAAAAAGAATCAGATTGAATTTCTAAAAGAAGAAGTTAACCGTTTTTTTGATGATGAGAACTTCATGGAGCCTGCTGTTGATGAAGAAGATAGGTCTGATGAAAACGTACCGGATAAACTGTTTTTCAACGAGCTAAAGAAAACCAAATTAAATGGATTCATCTATCGCTTAGGAAAAGAAAACAAAAACTACATAGCCTGGTCTGCCAAAGAGGGAAAGGTAAAAACCTATTATACCTGCTGTACTAAGTAAAATATTGTATTTTTATAAAAATGCATATCAACACAATAAATGTAAATTTGACACGTTTAACGGCATTTATTTAGAATTGTTGAAAATTATTTAAAAAAAATATTATGATATTCTCAAATTTAACACTATGTTTATATAACGAAACAAAAAGAACTACTTAAAAGACTATAAATAAACAACCTAGAATATTCTAACCAAATATACTTTAAGAAAAGAGCCCGAATTATTTCGGGCCTTTTTTTTGATACCCACCCCATAAAAACCTCAAGTTGTCAAAAAACATTATTTTAGCTTTCTTAATAAATGTTACACGGTAATTTATGCTGAAAAGGTTATCCATTTTCATTTTCCTTACAATATCGTTTCTTGCCGTAAAAGCACAAAAAGCTCATATCAGCGGTAGGGTTATTGATACATTGGAAAAAAGAAATCTGGAGCACAGTTCAGTACTACTCTTAAGAGCCGCTGATTCAGTAATGATTAAAACAACCAGAACTAATGCAACAGGACAATTTGAGCTGAGAAATGTTGCTAAGGGCGACTACAAATTATTGATCACCTTTCCTAAAATGGCCGACTACATTACTAATCTAAGGCTTTCTGATACCTCTTCTATAAACCTTGGCGATGTTAAAATGGAGCTTAAATCAAAGCTTTTAAGTGAAGTAGTTATACAAGCAAAAAGTGCCGTTCGTATGAAAGGTGACACTTTGGTATTCCAGGCCGATAGTTTTGCTGTACGCACTAATGCTAACGTGCAAGAATTGTTAAAACGCTTACCTGGTATTGTTATCGATAAAAATGGCAACATCAAAGCACAAGGCAAAGACGTAAAGACCGTTTTGGTTGATGGAGATGAATTTTTTGGCGACGACCCACTCCTGGCTACTAAGTATTTAAAAGCTAATGCTGTAGAAGAAGTTCAGGTTTTTGATAAAAAAAGTAAAGCAGCAGAACTAACAGGTATAGATGATGGAGTAAAAAACAAAACCATCAATATTAAACTTAAAGAAAATGCGAAGAATGGTTACCTCGCCTCTTTAGATGCAAACAGAGGTTCTGACAATTTCAGAGATTACGGCGCGATGCTCGGTATTTTTAAGAGCAAACTCAAAGCCGCCGCTTACGGAACATATTCTAACCTTACCAACGACTCCAAGATTAACCGCTCTATGCGTAAACTTAAGGGCGAAGATTATGATGTAATTGAAGTAGGTGATGATGGCAGTTCGGTAATGTACTCATCTGGAGGAGATGACGATGATGACTATAGCTCTCCTACCAGCGGTTTACCCAATAATTTTAATATGGGTGGTCATTTTTCCGATCGATTTGAAGAAAACAAGATGGGTTTAAAGCTTAATTTTAAAGGATTCGATTATAAAAACAAAAACATAAGAACTTCAAAATCGGAAGAACTTCTGCCTAACGGCTCCTTGTTTTCCAGTTCGGGCAGAAGCGAAGACAGATCAAAAAATACTGGAGAAAGCCTGAGAGGAGGCTATAGTTACAATATAGATTCACTTTCTACCTTAAAAATAGCCTTTGGGGCCAAGCAAAACCGAAGTCAGCTTAACTCTACCAGTGATGATTTTACCCAAGACCAGCGAGGGCTATTTATTAGTACAAACAGTCAAACCAACACGGGATCCGGCCATAGTGAGGCCTTTAATGGAAATATCAATTGGTCGAGACGATTTAATAAAAAAGGAAGAACATTATCAATTGATATTCAACCAGAAAACCTTTCCAGCAGAAACACAGAAAACAGCATAAACCGAACTAAGTATTACGACGACAACGGTGATGAAAACCGCGTTGAAAATACAAATCTAAATAAGAACAACACAAACGAGCAAAATTCAATAGGCACAAGAATCAGTTACACAGAACCCCTATCGAAAAGATGGGTATTAGAGGCCGGCTATAGCTTTAAAACCATATCATCAAGTAGCTACAGATTAGTTTCAGATAATAGCACCAACAAAATAGACTCTTTAAGTAATAACTTCAAATTCATCAATTTCTCTAATGTGGGCAAAATAGTAACACAATATAAAGTTAAAAACTTTTCCATTTCTACAGGATTGGAGGCTACCCAAACTAATTTTGAACTTAAAGATCTGGATCAAAAAAACGACTTTGACCGTAACTATTTAAACCTTGCTCCAAGCACCAATATATTTTATAAGATCGACAATAACAGCAACTTATCTGTCAACTACAATGGTTACATGCAGCAACCCAGCATCAATCAGATACAACCTGTACGTCAGCTCAACAACCCACTATTTCAAATAGTTGGAAACTCATCATTAAGACCTTCCTTTACCAACAACTTTGGACTTTCTTATAATAGCTTCCAATTTTCTACTGACCAGTACATATCAGGCTATTTTAGCTATGGTTTTACCACCAATGCAATAGTTGATACAGAGATAGTCGACGATTTTAATAAAAGGATATCCAGCTACACGAACCTTAATGGCAATAATTCAATAGCTGGAAATGTGTATTACTCAAAAGGCTTTCCCAAGATGAACTTCCGCTATGGAATAGATTTGGGCTTTAACACATCAAACAATCAGACTATTTTAAATTTTACACGAAACAAAACCCGAAATACACAGTTTAATTTAAGAACATCTTTCAATTATTACACCCATACGCTTGATGTTAGCTATACGCCATCAGCCAGTTTTATGTACGGAAAATCCTCTATAGGTAGCATTAATGATGGTAAAAGCTTAATACACGATCATGAGTTTTCAGCAACCGTACAACTACCCTACAAATTTGAGTTTAACACAAGTATGTCGCTATCCTTCCGCCCTGCCAACTCATCTTTTAATAAAGACCTAAATGTAGCCATCCTAAATGGCTACCTGGCAACCAAGGTATTAAAGAATGAAGCACTAGAAATTAAACTATCCATAACTGATGCCCTTAATCAAAAAATTGGCTACAACAGATATGTAGGTGGAAATATTAAGAGTGAAAGCACGTTTAGCTATATTCCCAGATATATATTATTTGGAATAAACTGGAATTTAAGTGGTAATTTTATTAAGAACCCCAGCGTTAAATAGCTAACAGATGAACAGGCCTATATTTTTTCTTATTTTCTGTGTGTTGCCATATAAGCTGCTTGCCCAACAACTTTTTATTCCCAATGGAAAAATCACATTCGAAAAAAAAGTAAACATGGCTCGTACATTAGCCAGTCTGGGCATTTCGGAAGAAGTAAAAGGAACCATGGCCAAGTACAAAACAAGCAAATGGGAGCTCTGTTTTGACCGTACAAGATCTATTTATAAAGCGCAAAAAAAAGAAGATACCGATGATGATCTAATGTATTTCATCTCAGCTGGAGAATCTACCAACGAGCTATATGCGGATTATGAGAACAAAAACCGCGTATTAAAGAAAAGCATTATGGGTGAAGATTACCTCTTAAAAGATTCGATACCAAATGTAGATTGGAAAATCATGCAAGAAATACGTACCATTTCAGGATACGAATGCCGAAAAGCCATTGGTCGCATCAATGATACCGTATATATAGTTGCATTTTATACTGATGAGATTCTTTTAAGAGGTGGCCCCGAAGGATTCAGCGGTTTACCGGGCATGATACTCGGCCTTGCAATTCCCCGACTAAATACCACTTGGTTTGCCACAAAAATTGAAGCTTTCACTAATTTCAATAATGAAATTCAACCACCCACAAAAGGAAAAAAGGCGGAAACAGATAAAGAATTAAAGAAATTAATAGAGCTATTTACACGCTATACTGGCAGTAAAGACCAAAAACCAGAAGAAATCCGTAAAAAGATCTACGGTTTCACCCTATAAAAGAGCTGTCTTATATTATTGCTAGTCAGCAATTACAAGCATGTTAAACTTCACAATTTCATTAAAACATTTCATCCTTTCCGAATATTTAAAAAAAGAGCCTTAAAGCTTCGGTTTATTTGCTAACTTTGTATCCCGTACAAAAACAATAAAAACAGCGTCAAAAACTGCTTTTATATCAGAAATTCACAAACATGACTAAGTATATTTTTGTTACGGGCGGTGTTACTTCCTCTTTGGGTAAGGGCATCATCTCCGCTTCATTAGCCAAACTATTACAAGCACGCGGCTACAGTGTAACCATTCAAAAGTTTGACCCGTATATCAACATCGATCCGGGAACTCTAAATCCTTACGAACATGGCGAATGCTATGTTACTGAAGATGGTGCAGAAACAGACCTTGACCTTGGCCACTATGAGCGTTTCTTAAACGTTCCAACCACGCAGGCTAACAACATTACTACTGGTCGTATTTATCAGAACGTAATCAACAAGGAAAGACAAGGTGAGTACCTTGGTAAAACAGTGCAGGTTGTACCTCATATCACAGATGAGATCAAAAGAAACATGCGTATTTTAGGCGAAACCGGTAAATACGATATCGTTATCACTGAATTGGGTGGTACTGTCGGTGATATCGAATCACTTCCATTCATCGAGGCTGTACGTCAGTTTAAATGGGAAGAAGGCGCTAACAACGCTATCGTTATTCACTTAACCCTGGTTCCATTCCTTGCAGCAGCCGGCGAGTTAAAAACCAAGCCTACACAACACTCTGTTAAAGCTTTATTGGAATACGGAATACAACCGGATATTTTGGTTTGTCGTACCGAGCACCATATCAATCAGGACATCCGTAAAAAAATTGCCTTGTTCTGTAATGTAAACGTTAATGCAGTAATCGAATCTATTGATGCATCCTCGATCTATTCAGTTCCTTTGTTAATGATGAAAGAGCAGCTTGACAAAACAGTTTTAACAAAATTAAAACTGGCTCATAAAAACGAACCTGATATGGAAAGCTGGAAAGATTTCCTTGGTCGTTTAAAAAACCCTACTTCAGAAGTGACTATTGGTGTTGTTGGGAAATATGTAGAATTACCAGATGCTTATAAATCTATAACTGAATCTTTTGTTCATGCAGGTGCTAAAAACGAATGTAAAGTACGCGTTCAATATATCCACTCAGAAGGTGTTTATCCAGATAATGTAAAAGAAAAATTAGGCCATTTAGACGGTTTACTTGTTGCTCCGGGTTTTGGTAGCCGAGGTATTGAAGGAAAAATTGACGCTATTAAATATGTAAGAGAAAACAATGTTCCTTTCTTCGGAATTTGTTTAGGTATGCAATGCTCTGTTATCGAATACGGCAGAAACGTACTTGGATTACAAAACGCAAACACTACCGAAATTGACGAAAATACTGAGCATCCGGTAATCAATATGATGGAAGATCAGAAAGCCATTACCAACAAAGGTGGTACCATGCGTTTAGGTTCATATCCGTGTGATCTTAAAAAAGGTACTAAAGCTTTTGCTGCTTACGGAAAACAACACATCACAGAACGTCACAGACATCGTTATGAATTCAACAACGCTTATTTAAGCCAGTTTGAAGAAGCAGGAATGATCGCTTCAGGCATCAATCCTGACAGTAATCTGGTAGAAATTGTTGAGCTTAAAAACCACCCTTTCTTTGTTGGCGGACAGTTTCACCCAGAATTAAAATCAACAGTTGCTAATCCTCACCCACTTTTTGTTAAATTTGTCGCCGCTGCGATGGAGTTTGCGAAGAAGAAAATAAAATAATACGCGTTTAATTAACAATAATGGATAGAAATACGTTTACAGGATTATTCCTGATCATGATTGTTCTGGCAGGTTCTTTTTACTTTTTCAAGCCAAGTGAGGCTGAAATGAAAAAAGAAAATGAAAGAATTGCTGCTGATTCTATAAAGAAAGCAACAGCTAATAACACTGCTACTCCTGCTGTAGCTACCGTTGCTGCAATACCAGCTATTGATTCGGCTGCATTAAAAGGTCCTTTTGGTGGTAACATCACAGGCACTGTGCAAACCAGCGTTTTAGAAAATGAGAATTTAAAATTAACACTTACCAACAAAGGTGGTAAAATCCTTTCTGCAGAAGTTAAAGGACAAAAAACTTATGATGGTAAACCGGTAATATTATTTGATGGTGACCAAAACAAATTTGGTTTAAACCTTAACATAGGTGGCAAAATTGTAAGCACCAACGATTTGTACTTTACTGCTTCCAAAAATGGTAACAGCATTAACATGCGTGCCAATTACTCTGGCGATAAATACATTGAGTATGTTTACGATTTAAAACCAAACAGCAATAAAGTTGGTTTCAACATCAACCTTAATGGTTTAAATCAGGTTATTCAGAATAATACAATTACATTAAACTGGGAAGCTACTTTACTTGAGCAAGAAAAATCAGGTAAAAAAGAGCAGGAACATTCGGCTCCATACTACAAATATGCTGACGAAAACCCTAACCATTTAAGTGTTGCTAAAGATGAGAAAGAAGAATTAAAAGAAGGGAAAATCGAATGGTTCTCTTTCAAACAGCACTTCTTCTCAGCAGTACTAATTCCAACAGTTCCTTTTGATAAAGGTGATCTGGAAGTTAAAGTAAGTACCCAGCCAGGCCAAATTAAATGGTATGGTGCTAATATGCAACTTACATTTAACCAATTGGCTGCTCAAAACTATTCAATGGAGTTCTATTTTGGAACCAACAAATTCTCTACTTTAAAAGCTCAAGGGCATGAATTAGAGAAACAAGTTGATATGGGATACTGGCCATTAAAATACATCAACAGATTTGTTGTATTGCCTGTATTTAACTTCCTTGAAGGATTTGGTTGGAGCTATGGTTTAATTATTCTTTTGCTTACCGTTTTGCTAAAGGTGGCAATGTCTCCGCTAACCTACAAATCATACCTTTCAATGGCTAAGATGAGAATCTTAAAACCTGAAATGGATGAAATTAAAGCAAAAGTAGGTGATGATAATCCAACATTATTACAACAGGAATATTTGAAACTTTACAAGCAAGTGGGTGTAAATCCATTAGGCGGCTGTTTACCAATGTTACTGCAATTACCATTTGTAATGGCGTTCTTCTTCTTCTTCCCTAACTTATTTGAGTTAAGAGGCGAGAGCTTTTTATGGATGAAGGACCTTTCAACATATGATGATTTCATCAAGTTTGGCGTAGACATCCCTATTCTGGGTAATCACTTAAGTTTAATGTGTATCCTGATGACGATTTCTACATTAATCTATACTTATTTTAACAATCAGATTTCTGGTGCAACCGGCCAAATGAAATACATTGGTTACATTATGCCAATTGTGTTTTTAGGTGTGTTAAATAGCTACCCTTCAGGTTTGAACTATTATTACTTCTTAGCGAACATGTTAACTTTTGCTCAGCAGTTCATGATTAAATCTATGGTTGATGATGAAAAAATCCATAGAACACTTCAGGAAAACAAAACAAAACCTGTAGCTGAGAAAAAGAAATCAAGATTCAGCGCTAAGTTAGAAGATTACATGCGTCAACAGCAACAAGCTCAAATTCAACAGAAAAAGAACAAATAGTTCTTAACTATATTTTTCAAAAAAGCCTGTATCAAAATTATTGATGCAGGCTTTTTTTTGCTGGTGTTTTCCTTAGCTATAACGCAAAATTTAAACCGCCCCCCAAATTCAAGTCAAAAACACACTTATTTTTGTAAAATTTGATATACAATAGTAATATGTCTTAAAATTTTCTAATTTTTAGAGTTCCAGAACTAAACAAGGATAAAACAACCATTTATATTATGCAGAAATATATAATTCTCTCTCTCCTATTTTTTACGACAATCAGTTTTGCTCAGAAGAAACCGCTAGACCATTCTGTGTATGATACATGGGAATCTATTGCTTCAAGAAAATTATCTAACAATGGGAATTGGGCAGCATACGGAATCGCTGTTCAAGAGGGGGACGCAAATTTATATTTAACCAACTTGCTTACTAATACAAAAACCAAAGTAAGCAGAGCGGAAAGCGCACAGTTTAGTGCCGATTCTAAATTTGCTGCTTTTGCAATTAAACCGTTTTACTCTGCCATAAGACAAGCAAAAATTAAAAAGAAAAAACCAGAAGAGATGCCTAAAGACTCGCTGGGAATAGCCAACTTAACCAATCTCGCCATTGTGAAAGTTGCTCGTGTAAAATCATTCAAACTACCCGAAAATGGTTTAGCTCTTCTCGCGTATCAATTAGAAAAACCAGTAGATACCACTAAAAAAGCAACTTTAACCGGCGGCGACAAAAAAGATAACGATTCTGGCTTCTTTGCAGATGAGGACTCCACAAAAAAAGATGACAAAGAAGGCTCTGATCTTGTTTTCAGAAACCTGACAACAGGTACTGAGCGTACTTTTAAATATGTAAATGAATATGTTTTTAGTAAAGATGGCAAACAGCTTGTCTTCACTTGTACAGGTTCGAAAAAAGATAAAACTGCCCAAACAGGAGTTTTCTTATTAAATACGGATAAAGGCACACTTAAAACATTAGTTAATGGAAAAGGAAGTTTCAAACACTTTGTTTTTGATGATGAAAGTGAATCGGTAGCATTTCTTGGTGAAAGAAGTCCTGAAAAAGCTGAAATTAAAGACTATTTCATTTACTATAATTCGCCATCATTAGATACTGCTCAAATTTTAGTAGACAATGAAATACCGGGCATCCCTGCAAAATGGGCTGTTAGTGGCGACGGAAAATTGAACTTCAGCAAAGAAGGCACAAAACTATTTTTTGGCATTGCTCCTATCAAAAAACCAAAAGACACTACACTTATCGATTTTGAACATGCAAAGCTCGATGTATGGAGCTACAAGGATGATTATTTACAGCCAATGCAGCTAAAAAATGCTGATAAAGAAGCTAAGAGAACTTATTTAACCTCTATTGAGATATTTAACAGTGATGTGAAAGTAGTGCCCCTAACAGATTTAAAACTGCCTGAAGCGAAGCTAATTAATGAGGGTAATTCTAACTATGTATTGGCTTCGACTGATTTTGGCAACAGGATCCAATCCCAGTGGTCTGGAAACGCTATAAAAGATTATTACCTGGTGGATACAAAAACAGGAACCAGAAAAAAGATCATTGAAGGCTTGATGGGAAATGCAACAGCCTCTCCATCGGGAAAATACGTCCTTTATTTCGACAAAAAGACAGCCAACTGGTACACTTACAACATTTTAACATCCAAGATTACGCATTTAAATAACGGTCTTAATGTGAAACTGGTTGATGAGGAGAACGACGTACCAGATCAACCAGATGCATACGGTGTTGCCGCATGGACTGAGGAAGACAAAGCCGTACTATTATACGACAGGTACGATATCTGGGAATTCTCTCCAGATGGAAAAAGTACTCCACAAAACCTCACAAATGGTTATGGCAGACAAAACAACATTACATTCCGCTATCAAAAATTAGATTCTAACAGCCGTTTTTTAAGTAAAAGAGAAGTAGTACTGCTTGATGCGTTTAACAACACAACTAAAGAAAACGGCTATTACAGAAAAAATATTGGCGACAATAAAAGCCCTGAACTTGTTGTAATGGCTAAATTCAAATATTCAAACCTAGGTAAAGCCAGAGGTGAAGAGCGCTATATTTACGACAAAGCAAATTATACCAATTCTCCTAATGTGTTCGTATCAACCGATATGAAAACAGAGGTTAAATTAAGTAACACCAACCCCCTGCAACAAAACTATAACTGGGGAACTGCAGAACTAGTTAACTGGACAACGCCCAAAGGCTTTAAATCTGATGGAATCTTGTACAAGCCAGAAGATTTTGACCCTGCCAAGAAGTATCCAATGATCGTATATTTCTACGAGAAATTATCAGATGGCTTATATACTTATCAAGCACCTGCTCCTACTCCTTCGAGATTAAATATATCTTATTTTGTAAGTAATGGTTACTTAGTTTTTGCACCGGATATTAGCTATGAAAATGGTTATCCTGGTAAATCTGCCGAAGAGTTTATCAATTCGGGTGTAGAGTTTTTAAAGAAAAATACGTGGGTTGACGGTAGTAAAATTGGTATTCAAGGGCAAAGTTGGGGTGGCTATCAGGTTGCTCACCTAATTACCAGAACCAATATGTATGCTGCTGCATGGGCAGGTGCTCCTGTAGTAAATATGACTTCAGCTTACGGTGGTATGCGCTGGGAAAGTGGTATGAACAGACAGTTCCAATACGAAAAAACTCAAAGCAGGATTGGTGCTACTTTATGGGAAAAACCAGAATTATATATAGAAAACTCTCCTTTATTTGCCTTACCTAAAGTAACTACCCCTGTGGTAATTATGGCAAACGACGCCGACGGAGCCGTACCATGGTACCAGGGAATTGAAATGTTTACAGGTTTAAGAAGATTAGGTAAACCGGTATGGATGCTGAATTACAACAATGAGGCACATAATCTGGTAAAGCGTCAGAATAGAAAAGACATCCAAATACGTGAGCAGCAGTTTTTTGACTACTATTTAAAAGGAGCTAAAGCGCCTGCATGGATGACTCAGGGCATACCTGCAACAGAAAAGGGTAAAACATGGGGTTTTGAACTTACTGATGAAAAGCCTTAGGGATATATTGTTTAAAATCCCTACATTAACCTCGTTAAACTAACTATCCCTAATGGCATTAAGCAGAATCTGGTCGGGCTTTATTATTGTAGCTATTGTTGTAGCCTCTATAAAGTGTTTCTTTTTTGGACAATCTGATATATTTAACTGGATGGTCATTGGCAAAGCCAGTGATCCTGCGAACCCCTTAAAACTAGATGGCATTATCGAAACTTGCTGGGTTTCGGTAGAGTTATGTCTTAAATTAATTGGTATTCTCGCCTTATTCATCGGACTTATGAGCATTGCCGAAAAAGCTGGGGGTATTCGTTTGCTATCTCGTATAGTTGGTCCTTTCTTTTCTAAGCTATTTCCCGAAATTCCAAAAGGACACCCTTCTATGGGGCACATGATTATGAATTTCTCGGCTAATTTATTAGGATTAGATAATGCAGCTACTCCTTTTGGCTTAAAAGCTATGGAAAGTTTACAGGAACTAAACCCAAGCAAAGACACGGCTTCGAATGCGCAGATTATGTTTTTATGTCTTCATGCGGCAGGTTTAAACTTAATTCCGGTTAGTGTTATTGCCATAAGAGCTTCGCAAAATGCATCTAATCCGACCGATATTTTTATCCCTTGTCTGATAGTAACCTTCGTGGGTACTATAGCTGCAATGTTAATCGTTTCTTTCAAACAAAAAATCAACCTCTTACAGCCGGTAGTAATCGGATGGATTTTGAGTCTTTCTTTCATCATTTCCTTATTGGTTTTATACATCACCTCGCTTAACGCCGAAGGGATAAAATCATTTTCGGGTATTCTGAGCAACGGATTAATACTATTGGTTTTTCTACTGATCGTACTTGGAGGAATATATAAAAAAATTGATGTTTTTGACGCCTTTGTTGAAGGTGCAAAAAATGGTTTTGATACCGCTATAAAAATCATCCCTTACCTTGTTGGAATGTTGGTTGCCATAAGCCTGCTTCGTACCAGTGGTACATTTGATGTTGTAATTGGCGGAATAAAAAGCTTTTTTGCGTTCTTAGGAGCCGATACAAGATTTGTTGAGGGCTTGCCTACAGCTTTGATAAGACCTCTAAGTGGCGGTGCAGCAAGAGGAATGATGGTAAGTACGATGGAAACATATGGTCCGGATTCATTTGCCAGTAGACTTTCCGGAATATTCCAAGGTGCATCCGACACAACCTTCTACATAATTGCGGTTTATTTTGGTTCTGTGAGCATTAAAAATACCCGTTATGCCATTGGTGCAATGCTATTGGCCGATCTTGTGGGTGTATGTACAGCTATAGCGTTAGCTTATTTGTTTTTTGGATAAGAAACATAAGTAAACCTAAGTAGGTTCTACTGAAGTTATCCGGCTGATGATCTGTTCTAATACTGTGGGTTCAACACTAGTATACTTAGAAGATCTCCAAGTTGAGGTTGAATCCAGCCATACACAGAAAGAATGATAGCCATCTACTATTACAGCATAGGTTTCGTGAAAATCATCCTGTATGCGCATACAGAATCCATTTATTGGCTTACCCTGAACATCGAATCTGAAATTTACATAGCTACTTAACATACTGTTATTTGGTTAGTTATACATATAACAAATTAAGCTATAATATGTTTCCCCTATTTTATGTACCTGCTATATTATTGTTAAATCTGTATGATTATTTTAGGAATGTAAATACTTAAATTTAATTGTAGCTTTATCTGCATAACACAGAAAACATGGCAGATACTCAAATTACCGCAATTACAGAGCTAGACAGATCTCACTATAAAACTAAAGTTTACGCAGGAGGCCATTTTATTTATTCTGACGAACCGGAAAGCATTGGCGGAACAGATGAAGGCATGACGCCAGGTGCATTGCTCTTAGCTAGCCTGGGAAGCTGTACAGCTATCACAGTTAGAATGTATGCAGATCGTAAACAATACACCCTTGACACAATTAAAGTAGAACTGGCAATTTGTGATGAAAAGGACATGAATAAGGAAACTACCATCACCAGAAGAATTGAGCTGACCGGAACATTAACAGACGAAGAGCGCCAGCGTTTGATGCAGATAGCCGATAAATGCCCTATCCACAAAATACTGAGCAACCCAATAAAAATTGAAACAAGCTAATCGGAAATAACCTTACTATATAGAATTTAGTACTATCTATACAATAATTAGTACAGTGAAGACATAGTTAAGCTGCAAATTGAGCTTTTACTTTTTTAACTAAACTATCAATATCAAATGGCTTGGAAAGGAAGTCATTTGGCGAATCCGGTAATTTTAAAACACTCTGAAGATTGTGACTTGCAGAGATCATTACAACCGGAATACTTTTAAATAAAGAATGGGTTTTTATGGCTTTACAAATATCTCTGCCATCCATTCCGCCTAGCATTACGTCTAACAATATCAGATCAGGTCTCATTGATGAGATTACATTTAATACATTTCGTCCACTGGTTAAAGTAGAAACTTCAAAACCTTCACTTTCTAATACAATCTTAATAATTTCAACTATATCGCTATCGTCGTCAACTGCTAGTATCTTTCTTGACATTACATTAACTGTTTTAGGTTAATTATAAGCTATTTATATGCCATACTTTTCACTAATATTAATTAGTTGTTAAAAAAGTGACATGGGACACTTTTTATTGGAACCTATTCATAGCAACAAAATTTTTCATTAAATATCAACAGCCTTACTTATTACTAATTTTTTTAGCATATTTACATTTTATAAAGGTTCATAAAAAATCATGCTTTACGCTGTAGTAGATATAGAAACAACTGGAGGTTTTGCCTCAGGAAATGGAATCACCGAGATTTCAATTCTCATTCATGATGGGGTTTCTGTTGTAGATACTTTTGAAACACTAATTAACCCTAAACAAGAGATTCCTGAATATATTGAGGCACTAACAGGTATTAGCAATGAGATGGTGATGGACGCGCCTTTGTTCGGGGATGTAGCCGAAAAAATATATGAGCTGCTACACGACAAAACATTTGTAGCTCATAATGTAAATTTCGATTATTCTTTTGTTAAACATCACCTATCGCTGGCAGGTTATCAGCTGCTATGTAATAAGCTTTGCACAGTAAGGCTTAGTCGTAAATTGTTACCGGGTCATCGCTCTTATAGTCTGGGTAAATTATGCAGTGCTTTGGGAATTAAGTTAAATAATAGGCACCGTGCAGGTGGAGATGCAGCTGCTACTGCAGTTTTACTGGGTATGTTGTTAGAAGCTGATTCGGAAGGCATTATTAAACAATCACTTAATAAAGTTTCAAAAGAGCAGGCTTTACCTCCTAATTTACCCAAATCAGAAGTGGATAAACTACCTTTGAGCCCGGGAGTTTATTATTTTAAGGATCAAAAAGGAAAGGTTATATATATTGGAAAGGCTAAAAGCTTGAAAAAACGGGTTTTTTCTCATTTTACTGGTAATAGCACCACAAAACAGCGTCAGGATTTTCTTAAAGATATTTATAGTGTCGACTTTGAGATTTGCGGTACCGAACTGATGGCTTTTATACTGGAGGCTTCTGAAATCAAAAAGTTATGGCCTGAGAACAATCGGGCCTTAAAACGTTTTGAACAGAAATATAGCTTATTTGCTTTCGAAGATCAGAAGGGATATATAAGATTAGGCATCGACAAATTTAAAAAAAATGCACCAGTTCTATATAGTTTCAATACCATTTTAGAGGGGCACAATCTATTAAAAGCATTAATAAAAGAGCATTTATTATGCGAAAAGCTATGTTTTATTCAGAAAAACAGGCAATGTTGCACCGCTCATGAAGAAGGAAAATGTGCAGGAGCTTGTTTAGGTAAAGAGTCGGCAGCGGCTTATAATGTGAGGGTTAAATATGCAATAGATGAATTGAAGTTGATGTTGCCCACTTTTGCAGTTATTGATAAAGGCAGAACCGAAGACGAGCAAAGCTGTTTACTGGTAGAACAAGGCAAATTTTATGGAATGGGGTATATATCTCGCCATACGGATATTAACGAGCCTGAGCAGCTTAAATCAGCGTTACAGCCCTACCCATCTAATGACTACATAATTCATATGATAATGTCTCATACCGAGCAGTTCCCTCAAAAGAAAATAGCGATTTAAGCTAATGGCTTTTCTTTTCTATTTTACCATGGATTTTAACGGTTTCCTTTAATGCTGCTGAGCCATACCATGGATAGTATTCAGCAGTCATCACTTTTCTGATAATAACAGGATCTGTTTCTACTAGTGTTTGCGCTTCTTCGGTAGTTTCTACATCGAAAATAAAAATACCACGGTAGGCATTCTCATTTTTACCCAGAGGACCGGCAACAATCAGCTTCCCTTCTTTAACAAGTCGGCCTATATTAGCCATGTGGCCTTTAAAAATACTATCCAACGATACTTTTGGTAAATCTTTAGCTGCCCCTGTTTTTAAAATCACAAGAACATATTTCTTCATTCCATAATCATCAGCACCGAGTTCTTTAGCGAGTTTATCGTCGTAATTTTTATTTACTTCCTGAGCCTTGGTTTGGTAAGAAATAAACAGGGCACAGATGAGTGCAGCGATGATTGAAGATTTCCTTTTCATATTAATGTGATTTGCGATTTCTGGGAAGGCTATAAATCCACGTAGCCTTCCCAAAAATTACTATTTCTTTGCAAAACGCATTAAAGCCAAATCACCTTGTGATAAAGTTAAAACGTTGTCTTTTACTTCGTAGCTATCTACTTTTTTAAGCATATCTAAAAAGCGTCTTTCTCCTTCACCTTCACAATGTCTCATTGTCATAGCGCCTGGTTCAGAAACACTTAATTTATTCCCACTAATGGTTACTTTACTACCAAATACATTACAGCTTGTGTTACCATTCATTTCACCTGAAACTTTGCCAAAACTAATACTAGGTTTTGCATCAGGATATAAACCATTAAATGCTATTCTTATCCCTGTAATGTAATTAAGTTCCCAAGACCCCGTTAGCTGAGCAATTGAATTATCTGCAGATGTTTTTTCTGTGTTTTTTTTCATCATGTTACAAGATGACAATGCTCCTAAAGAGGAAAGCGCAATTAGCGCAGTAAGGATTGGCTTATTCATAAAGCTAGAATTGAATGTTTTTTATAAGTAGTTAGTAATTCCATAAATTAATATGGTTAAGCGCAAAAGTATACATTGAATTTAACGATTTTAAATTAAATTCAAGAAAATTTGAAGCTGAACTAACTATCTACCATTAAGTATTCCTGCGAGATTTTAGTTTGAAAAATATTCCCATAGTTATACCCCGCTGATAGTTTTTACTGCTCATATTGGTTATTTTTTTTGCAGAATCTGATTCCGAAATTTTCTAAACCTTGGAAAAAGATAGCACATTCTTATTTTGGAAATATGAAGTCTGTTACAGGTTTCTTCATCAATTAAAAACCTCACATAACACAAAATCTTTTTAAGCATAAATCCATAGACGTTCAGATGATTAGTTTAGCCAATATACCCTAAAACTGTATATTATATTCCCCATTTATTCATTTAATTATCCATGTAAAAACAATTTGTTTCCACCTTTGTTCTCATAGAACTTTTGGTATGCTATTGTCCTTAAGGTAAAGCAATTAGATATACCTCTTAAACTTAAAACCAAAATAAAAAACCGTATGAAAAATCTGACAATGAAAACAACTGCGTTTTTGGTTGCCCTCGCTATGATGGCAGCTGCATTTACTGGTTGCAAAAGTGAGCCCAAAGATGATGCTGTAAAAGCTGCCGTCGAGACTGCCTTACTAGGAAATCCGCACATTGCGGGTGCATCAGTGGTAGTGGAAAAAGGAGTAGCAACACTATCTGGGCAAGTTCCTGATGATGCAACCAAAGCCGACATCGATAAAACTGTTGCAAGTATCCCTGGCGTTAAGTCTGTAGTAAATAACATTGCAGTTGTTGCCGATACGCCAAGCGTTGCAGTAGCCCAAACAGATATGCTTACCAATGCGGTTAAAGATGCAACAAAAGACTTCCCGACCGTAACTGCAACCGTTAATGATGGGGTCATTACGTTAAAAGGTGAAATTCAAAAAACAAATCTCCAAAAGTTGATGATGGCTTTGAATGCGCTAAAACCTAAAAAAATCGACAATTCTCAACTGGTTATTAAATAGTTAAAGGAGAAATACAACATGGCTTTACAAGAAAAATATAAAGAATTAATAGATACTGCCACTGCACAAGGAGTAAACAATCTAAATGTACGTGAACAAGACGGTATATTGTATATTGATGGCGACGCCAGTGGTTCTGTAAAACAACAACTCTGGGATACTTACGAACGCCTTGACCCTAATTATTCCTCTGGTGATTTGGTAATGAACATCAATAGTATAGCGGGGGTTACCGAAGGTTCTAAATTAAAGGTAACCACCAACAGCTCTAATTTAAATATTCGCAGTGGACCAAGTACCGATGCTGATATTGTTGGCAAAGCAGCCAGGCATGAAGTGGTTACATTGGTAAGTAAAGCAAACGACCAATGGTGGGAAATTAAAACTGATGACGGAGAGGCAGGATATTCTTATACTCAGTATCTTACTCCCCTATAACCAAACTTTTTGTTAAGAAAGAATGTAATACCGTTAATGGAATTTAGTTCCATTAACGGTAAATATCTCTCATTTTAAAGCTAAACTGAGTCATGATCGGGCGTGTAAGTTCAAGATACAGATCATTATAGTCTGGCCTGTTATTATAACTACCACGAACAATACCCCAATCCTTTGCACTCAAAGCTCTCGAATCACCGGTGTATTTACCGGTAATACTCTGCCAGTTATATGCTGCAGGAATCCTGTCAGATGCAATCAATTTTCTTGATTCAGCATCAGTAATTCTATAGTACATACTAGCCCTCGAATTAATGATTCTTCTTACCGCATTTATGGTGGCTGTTACGGTAATTGTACTTACACTACCATTCGCCTTATCGCTTTTCACAGAAATCTTTTTAGATACACGGTATGAGTAATTGTTTGTGGCAAAGTTACTGAACCAGAGATCATTCATAGAAATCTCCAGATACTTACATCGTTATCACCTGGCACATAATTGTCGGCAAGTTTTAAATTGTTATAAGCCTTACGGGCACTTCCTTGTAATGCAGCCCGAAGAATTTTTAGCACATCTGCGTTTGATGGATTCTTTTTAAGGTCAACAATGGCAGCATAATAAGCTTTGTCATACTCTCCCTTTTCGTGCAATTTTTGGGTAGAAACACAAGATAAAAGAAACAACAAGAGCAAACTCAATTTACGAGAAGTCTTTCGAAAATTTGGAAACTTTTTGGGTTCGGCCGCTGACACACTAATAAATCGTACTTCGTTCGGACCTCGTTCGACCAGGGGCGAACAAGGTCCCTAGTAAATACGAACAAAAGTGCCGTCATTTACGACATACTTATTCGCCGCAACAAAAAACTGAAAAGAATTAGATTAACCTGTGGTGAGTGGCTTATGCCATATCGAAATTAAACAAATCCTTTTCCGAATAGAATCCCATTTTACCTTGTACCCACTCTGCAGCCAGCACAGTACCAAGGGCAAAACCATCTCGGTTAAGCGCTGTATGTTTAAGTTCCATACAATCAACCTCGCTGGTGTATTGTATAGAATGTGTTCCTGGCACATCCTCTATTCGTTTAGATGCGATCAGTAACTGATTGCTTTGTATTGCTTTATCTAAATTATCAACATACTCAACATCCAAGGTATTTACCCATTCTTGTTTGTTGTTCAATCCTTCAATAATTCCTTCGGCAATAGTTATTGCTGTGCCACTTGGCGAATCCATCTTGCGCGTATGGTGAATTTCTTCTGTATGCACTTTGTAATTCGGATAGTTGTTCATCAGCTTTGCTAACAACCTATTTGCATGGAAAAACACATTTACTCCAATACTAAAATTAGAAGCATACAATAACGTGTTATCCGTTTCCTTACATTGGGTTTCAATTGCCTGTAAATGCTCGTACCATCCGGTAGTTCCAACAACAATAGGGACCTTAGCCTTAAAACATTCCTGAATGTGGTGTAACACGACACCAGGTGTGCTGAATTCTATCACTACATCGGCTTTTCTAAGTGCCTTCGTAGTCAATTCATTCTGATTACTGCTGCCAATTTTCAGAATGATCTCGTGGTTACGGTCCTCAGCTATTTTTTCAATAATACGGCCCATTTTACCGTAGCCTAATATTGCAATTTTCATTTCAGGATACGGCTCTATTTATCAGACACCAGTTTACGAGGACGTTTACTTTTAAACGACTGTTCTTCAGAACGTTGTGCACTACTACCTTCTTCAGACTGGAATCTATTGCTTTTAAATGTTCTAGGTTTTTCGGCTCTGTCTTCATCTGCTTTTTTAACAGTAATTTTTCTACCTTTTATAACCTTTCCGTTTAGTGCTTCGATAGCCCTTTCCGCTCCTGCCTCATCCACCATTTCAATAAACCCAAAGCCTTTATGCTTATGCGTAAATTTATCGGTAATCAACTCAATACTATGAACCAACCCCTGGATGCTGAACATCTCTATCAGTTCAGAATCTTGAATATCCAGTGGATAACCCACCACAAATAACTTAACCATTAATTTTATTTAAGGGGACAAATTTACGTTTAATAATTCAATAAAGAAACCCTTTGGATCAGGGGTTTCTTTATTATAAAATACGAATGGGTGGGAATTTATTAATCCTCTAACACCCCGAATTTACCCATATTAAAATCAGTTATAGCTTGATTGATTTCTTCTTCTGTATTCATTACAAAAGGTCCATAGCTTACAATTGGCTCATTAAGTGGCTCGCCGCTTAACAATAAAACCACGCTTTTCTGATTAGCTTTAATATGTATTTCTTCACCTTCATTTGCAAACAACACAAAATTGTGTTCTGTTGCTATCTCTCCATTCACCTCTACACTTCCGTTTACAACCAATAAAGCAGTATTGTGTCCGGCCGAGATTGAAGTGCTTACTTCAGCTCCTTCGTTCAATTTAAGATCTATTAAATTTACCGGGCTGTAGGTTTCAGCAGGACCAGCCTTACCATTAAACGTTCCGGCAATCACATTTACTTCACCAGCACCATCGGCCAATTCAATTTTGCCCATTCCGGCAGCAGTCAACTCCTGATAATGTGGCGTTACTGATTTATGTTTTTTAGGTAAGTTTACCCATAATTGCACCATTTCAAAAGGCCCTCCTTTTTTAGAGAATGCTTCTTCATGGTATTCTTTGTGCAAAATCCCATCACCAGCTGTCATCCATTGTACATCACCAGAATTAATTATACCATGGCTACCGGTACTGTCATGATGCGCTACCGAACCTTTGTAAGCAATGGTTACAGTTTCGAAACCTTTATGTGGGTGAACTCCAACACCGCGAATATGATTTGAAGGACCGAAATCATATTCAGGATTAAAGTCCAATAGTAAAAATGGACTTATTCTCTCCTGCGGAATACCTGCCCCGGGAATGTAATTAAACACCCTAAATCCGTCACCAACCATGTGCGGTTTACCAGAATTTGTCACAATTTTTTCAATTAACTTTCTCATGTTTTTCTCCTTTTTGGTAATACTAAAACACCCTTTCTTGTTTCATTTAAGCTTGTTAAACTTGCCAATAGTTAGTTGTTTTAATTATTGTACCACAAAGGTATTCATGTTTTACCACCCCGATATTGATGTAGGATAAGAAGTGCTGCCTTATTTTTTTGGGACAAGCTTTAATAATGCACCAGGACCTTCGGTAATTGCATAAATAAAACCATCAGGACTTTCAGCAACATATCTGAAACGCCCTTTACCTTGCAGCATTCTATCTTCTGATTCATAATTGGTGCCGTTTAGCACCACTCTGTTTAGGTGAGTAAATGCTAAAGCACCTATCAATAGATTGCCTTTCCACTCAGGATATTTACTACTGGTAACAATAGTCATACCGCATGGGCCAATCGAAGGGACCCAGTAATGCTTAGGATTTTCTATTCCCGGAAGTTCTTTATTTGGCGTTAATACTGTTCCATCGTAGTTAATGCCATAGGAAGTTCTTGGCCAGCCATAGTTTTTACCTTTTTCAATCAAATTAAGTTCATCCCCCCCTTTAGGGCCATGCTCAACTTCCCAAATACGATTGGTTACAGCATCATAAACCATACCTTGTTGGTTACGGTGGCCGTAAGTCCAGATAGAACCGTGAGCATCGCCTTGTCCAACAAAAGGGTTATCTGTAGGTACCTTACCATCATCAAATAACCTGTGAACTTTACCATGATCGTTATTCAATTCCTGAACTTTCGGCTGAGTACCTCTTTCGCCAACACTTACAAACAGGTATTTATCTTTATCAAATACAACTCTACTACCGAAGTGAAAATCAGCTTTTAAAGCAGGTTTAGCTTCAAATATATCTTCTTTGTCTACAATCTCATTTCCCTTTAATTTAAAGCGCACTACTGCAGTTGACGCAAGATCACCTACAGGTTTTGAAAAAGTGATATAGATCCAACCGTTGTTTTTATAATCGGGGTGCAATTTGATGTCCATAAGACCACCTTGCCCGTTGCTAAATACAGCTGGGACTCCAGTAAGCTTTACACCTGTATACTTATCGTTCTTGAAAACTAAAATTTCGCCACTACGTTCTGTTACCAACAAGCGGCCATCTGGCAACCATGCCATTCCCCATGGATTTTTCAATCCATCATAGATTTTTACTGGTGTTATTTTAGCATCACCAGGGCTGGGAGCACCTTTATTGGTATCCTGAGCTAAAGCTGAAAAGCTTACAAAACCAGATAAGAGTAGTAAAAGCAGATTCTTTTTTTTCATAACAAAATTCATGTGTTTAGATTTCAAATTACGCGTACAACGAATTAGAATTAAATGTACAACGAAAGCTAAATATACATAAAAGTTGTTTACGCTAAAGATTGGAGTCTAATGATTAAAATTTATAAGCAAAATTTGCTGGTTTTTGGGAATTAACCAACCAATAGCCAATAAAACGAACAAGGTGATCCCTCCTTATTACTTAAGTTCCATCTTAAAGCATTGTCCTTCAGTAATGGTTACAGAAGTTGGCCCCCATTTGTACTTGCTACATGCTGCAGTAAACGTATAATTTCCTGCGGGCAAACTAAAATTTGCACCACCACCAGCACCACAAGCTGGTGAAACACTATAATATTGATTGATCACTCCTGACTGATTATTAATAGTTACTGTTATACTTCCGCACCCAAGATCTGTCTTTGTCCAGAAAATAATATTTCCTTTACCTCCGGTGCTACCGCCCCCACCTTCAGATATTGAAGGACATTTACCAACGGATTTTAAATCAAATCCGTACCATTGTTTAGTGGATTGCTTAAAGCTTAGTAGTGCAATTTGAGGATCAATTGACCCCTCAAGACTTTCATGGGCAATGTAAATAGTTCCTACGTTTGAAAGCAGGAGATCTCCGTTACTTTTCACCATAGCCCCCCATTTGATTCGTTGAGTAGAACCAGGCGAAAGTCCACTAGGTTTGTAAGTAATCAAACCTGTTCCATCTGAATTATATTTTACGCAAAAATCAAAATCATCAGAATCCCAACACCCAATAAGCTCGGGTATTTTGGTAGTTGTAACTGTTGATTTTCCTGAAGTTGAGATGCATTGAAAAGGCATCTCTAAGGATTCGCCGCAGGTTAATACCTTGTTCTCTTCAGAGTTAGCAGCATCATCTTTTTCACATCCACCTATTAAGAGCAAAAAAAACACAAAGACCAGAGTATATTTAACCCTAAAAGTATTAATAATAAGATTTTTCATTACAGAGCGAGTTAAGATTTGACTAAACCAAAGGTAGATTAACCTTCACCCGCAATCAATACCCATAAGTAGGTATATTAATCAATAAGGCGAACGGTATTTTCCGTTCGCCTTATTGATTAATTTAACAACATGTTAAATCAAAAACCTGTATTATTTGGCAACAAATTAGGATTAACATTAATTTCTTGTCTAGGTACCGGGAATAACAATTGTTTTTCGGAGAATGTAGCCCCAAAAACAGTTTTGTGACCAACAAAATTATCCCAATTTCCAGTTACATCATTATGTACCTTTCTTGTTCTGATCATGTCAAACCACATTTTGTTTTCAAAGCAAAGTTCGAAGTTGCGCTGTAACCACACTTCTTCTTCAAATGCAGTTTGACCTAAAGCACCAATTGGACCCAATTGAGCTCTGTCTCTAATAGCATTTACATATCCAATAGCTTTAGAATTCGGAGCTCCCTCAGCTCTATTAGAAGCTTCGGCGTACATCAATTGTACATCAGGCAAACGATACAGCGTAAAATTGAGATCTGATTTCACCGTATTCACTACAGCTACCGAGTCAAACCATTTATAAATGTAAGCCTGTCTGAAAGTTACCTTTTCTCCGGTTTTTATACTTGGATAACTGGTATAAAAGAATTGTCTTTCTTTAGCCCTTTTATCACCTGCAGCAAATGATGCAATAAACTGAGGGGTAGGATAAACAGACCCATATTCATCAGAATATTTGGAAATACCCGAAAAATTGGGGATGGTTAACGGTGTAAGTGGGTTTATTGAAGGAACAGTCGCCGCATATTGTACCTGAAAAATAAATTCACCCGTGTTTTTATTAGCGGGCTTGTTCATATCCGTATATTGAGGAAATAAAGTATAACCACCTTTTTCAACTACATCAAGAGATCGTTTAGCTGATTCTGCATAGTATTGATTTCCACCATTTATAGCAGCACCCGCATAAGTTAAATATACATCGGCTAAAATTGATTTTACAGCTCCCATTGATACCTGCCCTGTCGTATTTTTCCAATCAAGTGTTGATTTTTCAGCTTCCAGTAGATCAGGAATAATAATGTCATCATATATCTCCTTTGCCGATGTACGCGGAATATTTAGGTTAAGATCCTTAGGTGTTTCTGTCACCTTTGGAACTGCACCATACATACGCACCAAATAAAAGTAATACAATGCCCTTAAGGTATGTACTTCGGCCATCATATTAGTTTTCTCTTCATCAGTTAAACCAGGAGCATTAATGGTTGGTATTTTTTGAAGGGCCAGGTTACATGCACCAATTCCGAGATATAGTTGTCTCCACCAGGTATCAAAATAGAATGATGTAGAATTATAGGAAAGATTAGAAAAATTAACAAACCCGGTTTGTCCCAGATCGCTGTTTGCTTTACCTGTTACAAATTCCATTAGATTCCAGGTATTACCACCATAAGATGAAGGTTGGCCTGACAAAAGTCCCTGAAGGTTTTGGTAACCGGCATTTGCGAATGCTCTGGCTACTTTTTCACTAGACAAATCGGATTCTGGCGTTAGAAAATAGGTAGGCTTTTCTTCCAAAAACTTTTTGCATGAGCATGTAAGCAATATACAAGCTACCAATATTATATTTTTTATCGTTTTCATATGAGTAAATTTTAAAATGATGCCTGTAAGCCAAGATTCCATACACGTGGACGAGGATTAGAAAAGAAGTCTAAATTTTGGGAGAATGCCGTATTAGCACCATATCCAGAATTAAACGTATCAACCTCAGGATCATAGCCTGTATACTTAGTTATGATAAACAGATTCTGAACACTTGCATAAATCCGCAGGCGACTTAGATGTAATTTACTTATTGTAGTTTGCGGCAAACTATAACCTAACATAAAGTTTTGTCCACGTATAAATGAACCATCCTCTACCCACCAGGTATCAAAATGAGAATCCTGAGCAAATCGGTAATTACGAACCTGAGAAATAGAGGTATTTTGATTTGTCGGAGTCCATGCATTCAATACTGTAGCAAGACTATTGGAAAGTGTTTGTCTGTCTTCAACCGAATGTTTAAAGTTTGCAGCAGTATTTACACCCTGAACAAATCGGATATCAAATGCAAAATCCCAATTTTTATATTTAAAATTACTGCTGAAATTTCCAGTCCATTTTGGATATGCCTGACCAATAACGCTGTAATAATTACTCCCATCCTCATTGTAGATGTATTTTCTATCGCCAGGTTTTAAATTGTGTTTGGCCGCTTCAGCACTTTCAGAATCACTGTAAGTTCCAAGGCGTGTCATTCCATAAAATGCCCCAATAGGCTCACCAACCCTAATTACAAAATTATCACCAAGGAAGTTTGGTCCGGGAAAAATATCGGCGTTGCCATCATTCAACTTTAACACTTTATTTTTATTGGTTGTGAACAGAAAAGTTGTTGACCACTCAAAATCTTCATTTTTAACATTGACAGTATTTAAACTTAACTCAATTCCTGAATTTCGTACGGAACCAACGTTTTTGTAAACGTTAGCAGTTACCTGACCCGCCGACCATGGGATTGGGGTCTGAAGCAGAAGATCTTTAGTTACTCTATTGTAATAATCAAACGTCAGGTTAACACGGTCATCAAACAAGCCCATTTCCAATCCACCATCAGCCTGTATGGATCTTTCCCATTTCAGATCCGGGTTACCAATGTAACTAGGAAGTAAAGTAGATTGCGAAGCGCCATTTAAAACAACTAAATTGGTTTGAACTTGTGGAAGAGAACGAGCCTGTCCAATTTCCTGATTACCGGCGATTCCGTAACTGGCCCTTATTTTTAAATTTGAAATTGATTTATTATCCTTTAAAAAATCTTCCTGAGAAACACGCCACGCAGCACCTACAGATGGAAAGAAAGCATATTTATTATTCTTTCCAAATCTTGAAGACCCATCATAACGGCCTGTCGCTGTAAACAAATACTTATCGTCTATATTATAAGTTAAACGACCGTAGAAGGATGCAAGGGATGACTTATCGTCCTGAGACTCATTGGCAGTTCTAACTGTACCTGCTTGTTGGTAATGCCATTGAAATATATCATCGATAAATGATTGGGTTTCAGAACGAACCCTTTCATAGCCTGTTCTTTGAAAGGATACGCCTAGCATTGCAGTCAATTTTTGACTGTCACTTATTTGCTTGTTCCAGGTTAAATAGTTTTCAGTTTGCCAGTAATAGTTCATGTAAGAATTAATATTGGCAACCCCTCCCTGATCTTGTGATAAATGGGGCAAGTTTAAAGAGGAATAAAAATTATTCTTTAATCCAGCCAAATTATAACCAAAATCAGTTTTAAAATCTAAATCTTTAGTAAGATGTAATACAGCATACACATTCCCCAGCGCTTGGAGCGTATTGTTAATTGTGTACCTTTCATTAGCAATATGAACTGGGTTTGGAGCGCCTTCTAATCCATCGATATCAAAATTTCCGGCCCATGTTCCATCCGGGTATTTAACGGGAACAATTGGTACTTCTTCTGTTACTGCACGAGGAACATTCAAACTACCATTTCCGTCAGTTACCAAACGTTGTGCACTTCTGATCAGGTTTATATTTCCACCTATTTTAAGCCAATCTTTCACGTCATTATCCATTGTCATTTTTACAGAATAACGTTTAAAAGCTGATGTTGGAGCCAGACCTTTCTGATCCAGATAGCCTAATGACAAACTGTACACAGATTTTTCGCTACCTCCCTGTATATTCAACTGATGATTCTGTGAAAAAGCAGGTTTATAGGTTTCTTTCTCCCAATTGGTATCATAGATAGGATTATCATTAGTATCAAAAAGCAACGGAAAATTTGCATGATTTAAAGCTTTAGGGGGAGCCCAAACTCCACCAGCCTGATCAAACTTTTGACCATTTGCAAATGATTCATTATATACTTTCACAAATTCAGCAGAATTCAATGTAGGTAAATGCCTATACAGCTCACTTACGTTCATATTGTTTTCATACGATACTGTGGCATCTCCCTTTTTACCTCGTTTGGTGGTAATCATAATTACACCATTTGCACCTCTTGATCCATAAATGGCAGTTGATGAGGCATCTTTTAATACTTCCAACGAAGCCACATCAAGTGGGTTAACTGTATTTGGATCTACTCCAACCACTCCATCAATTACATATAACGGATCTATATTAGAGTTAAACGAACCAATACCCCTTATCCTTACCTTTGCTGCAGCGCCGGGTGCCGTACTGTTAATACTAACCTCCACACCAGCAACCTTACCTTGCAAAGCTTGGGATATATTTGCAACGGGCTTATCCATTAGCTGCTCGCCTTTAACTGTAACCACAGCACCAGTAAGGTCAGATTTTTTTGCGGTACCATAACCGATTACAACAACCTCATTTAAGCCGCTTGAGGATTCCGCTAATTGAATATTGATGGTTTTTCGACTGCCAACCTTAATTTCTTGAGTAGTGTAACCAGTATAAGAAAATATCAAAATATCATTTTCTCCCTTTACCTCAATGGCATAATTTCCGCTAGCATCTGCAGAAGTGGCAATTTTGGTTCCTTTTACCTGAATACTTACAGCTGGTAAGGGAGTATTATCTTTTGCGTCACTAACTTTGCCCATAATTTTGAGCTGAGCCATTGCATGAAAGGACAGCAAAGAGAATATGACCGAATAAAATATTCTTTTCATCATAACATTAGTTTTAAAGTGTTTAGTTTGTAGAATAGCCAGGAAGCCTGGAATAGTTGATTAGCTAAAACAATTTAGTTATGGAGGCAAATAATTCAAATCCACAAAGATTAACTTAGGCTCAAAATGATTTAAATAACAGCATTGCACACGCATAGTATTAAGATTTAGGTATATAAAATCATTTACCCGGTTTAAAAACCAGATGATACTTACTTGAAAAATGTTTTACCGTATTGACGATTGCCAGTTATTCACTTAAAGGCATTGAGCGCTTCAAGAATTCCATGATCTTTGAAGGAATTGTGGGATTGTTATTATAAATAATTGATTTTCCTGAGAAGTTCTTTCTTAGTAGTTTAATATGTATGCACAAACTAATGTCTGGCAAAATGGGGAAGATTGCTCGTTTCATAATAGGGAGTTAATATTGAACGATTATATTTGGTTACAACACAATTAAAGGATTGATTACTTCGCTGTAATTGTATCAACAATATAAAAAACATAATGTTAAATTCCAAACATTTTAAAGATAAGTAACTTAGTTCCTGTACACCTCTTTCCTATCCGCCTCGAGCGACTGTATAATATTCAAAAAATTATGGATGTAGTTTGGACCTGATTTGAGGGCAAAAAAAAGACGACGTCTGGAGCAACGTCGCCTTTAATTAAGAAATAAATTTCTCGTACCCTGGAAGGGATTCGAACCCCTGACCCACGGTTTAGAAAACCGTTGCTCTATCCAACTGAGCTACCAAGGCCTATCCCCTTAAGGAGCGCCAAAGATATGAAAACATACCAATAAGCGCAAATCTATTTTAATAATTTTCTAAAAAAACCTGACTAAAAAAATATAATCAAGATTACCAGACAGTTAAGAAATACCCAGAATTGGGGATTTTTCCCTAACATCCATTTGATTCCTTTTGTTTTGCTTTATCACGGGGATAAAGCAATATAATTTCATAAACTAACAAATACAACATGACGAAAAAAATTACCCTTTTAGCTTTAATTGTTGCGTTATTCACAGTTACCAGCTGCAAAAAAGACAAAGAAAACGACAGAGAAAACTCAAACACCATTGTTGGTAGATGGATCGCTTCTAGCATTTTGGAAATTACCTACAAAAATGGAAAAGAAATTCGTCGAGATAATGATACGCAGGACAATTTGATGGTAGAATTTAAACCTGACGGCACAGGAGCCAGTCAGAGGGACGATGAAAGTGCTAATTTCACTTATACTCATAAAGATGGTGAACTAATATTTAAAACAGAGGGCGAGTTTGATAGGTATAAAATAAAAAGCTTAACAAATTCCGAACTTGAGTTATACCAGGAAGAATCAGAAACCGAAGATGGAGTTGACTATAAATATGTAGTTGAGATTAAACTCAAAAAACGATAGCACAATCCAATCATACATTTGTGCCCCGATAAAATGAGGCACAAATGTTGCATATCCTAAGTACTATAACTAAGGATATGACCAACCAAAAAGTAGTTAGAACTGAAACAGCCGAAGTGCTGCTATTTGACCTTAATCAGGAATTAGGTGAAATAAAAATTGGCTTTGGGGTATCATTTTGTCTTCACGAAGGTAAGCTCTGCGTTAGTGAAACCCCTTTCCTGAGCCTAAACCTCTCTCCCATTGAGAATATTACGGTAGATAACGGCACGCTACAGTTTGATGCGCTATTCTCCGAAAAGATTACTCACTTTATTATTAAATCTGACTTTCCAGGTGTCGAAGGTTTAATGCTTTTTATTAAACGACTAAGTGAAAAACCATTATTACCTGCTCCATCTTTTAACAACTCTATTTACCTACAGGTAGATAGTGGGGAACTTTTGCTACGATTAGAGGACTCTCAAACCAATAATCGCATTTTAATTACCTATAGCAAGACCTACGGAAACCATATTATACAACTTTCCCCCGAACCATCTAAACGTTACAAAATTGAATCTTGTAATCTTACCAATAACATCCTGACCGTACAATGTCGTGGCCACGACCTTTATCAGGACCACACGCCGGTTACCCCAGAACTGAACACCACCTACCAATGGCATTTGGTATTTCAGGCCGATGTACAGAAAATAATCAATGAATTAATCAGCACAAATATTGGTTCTAATTTATAAATCCTAACCTAATGAACTATGGATAATAATGCTCGCAATTTACAGCCTCTAATCGAAGCGTTGGATGATGTAATTCTGGAACTAACTGAACTAGCTGTTATTAAACAAGTTTGGGCCAAGGATAAAACCAAACTATTTTTACCTCCTGAATTCTTTATAGGCAAAAGTATTCCTGAAGTATTCGGTGAATTTGGGAATATCTTTATTAAATGTATTGATGACCTCTTAACTACAGGAGAAAGACAACAATGTGTGTATCCTGATTTTGATGAGAGCAAAAATCTATGGTATTGTGCGAAATTTCAAAAAATGGATTCATCTGAAGAAGAGGCTAGAATAATATGTGTAATTGAAGATATTACTGCTAAAAAAGAGTTGAATGACCAACTTGAAAAAAACAGCTTAGAATTAAAAAGAATTAATGACTTACTCGAAATAGGCCACGAAATATCTAAAATGGGTGGTTGGGAATATGACACCATAAATAAAGAGCTATTTTTAACCAAACAGATCTATGAAATTAATGAATCAGATGAGCATATTGTGATTAACTGCAACAATATGACTGAGTCATTTGACAAAGAAAATAAGGTAAAATTATTAAAAGCACTAAAAAATACATTAAGTCAAAATATTGCCTTTGATTTAGAACTTGAGCTAATAACCGCCAAAAGAAACAAGAAATGGGTAAGGATATCTGGCGTTCCTATTATGAAAAACCAAAAGGTTCGGATATTCAGAGGAATATTAAAAGACGTTACTACGATTAAAAACAACCAACTGGAGCTTATAGAAGCTAAAAACCTGGCTGAACAAGTAGCAAGAAAGCGAACGGAAACGCTATCAATCATGAGCCACGAGATCAGAACGCCCTTAAATGCTATTATTGGCATAAGTAATCTGTTGGACCAAGCCACTTTTTCAAACAACGATATAAAGGAATACGTTGATCATTTAAGATACTCTTCTAACCATTTATTACATCTGATAAATGACATTCTAGACCTGGAAAAAATCGAATGTAAAAAGATGGAATTAAATGAAATCCCAACTAATTTAGTGTCGCTTGTAAACAATGTCTACAAACAGTTTGTACCATTTGCTAAAACCAAAAACCTTAGTTTAAACTTCCATCATGATCATCTGATACCTCTGTCTCTGTTAATAGACGATCTCAGGTTGAGTAGAATATTAAATAACCTGATAGGGAATGCCATTAAATTTACTGAAAAAGGAGAAGTAAACATCATATTAAAAACACTGATTGACCAGCATGACCAAGCGAGTATTCTTTTTAGAATATCCGATACCGGCATTGGAATTCCAGAACATCTCCATAACCTGATTTTTGACAAATTTCATCAGGTAAATCAAGATTCTCACAGGCACCAGGAAGGAAGCGGATTAGGACTAAACATTACCAAAGGATTGGTTAGTCTTTTTGACAGCGAAATTCATTTAACCAGTAGACCATATATTGGCTCAACCTTCGAGTTTAAAATTGATTTCAAGAAGTGTTTACCCTTACAACCTGAACAAAAAATAGAATCATTAGAATTTGATTTTCCTCCCCTGCCCGACTTTAAACTGTTAATCGTTGATGACAACGCTACCAATCTACTGGTTGCATCCCGTCAACTGTACCAGTTTGGAATTAAAGCTGATAAAGCAGACAATGCTTACACTGCTATAGAACACTTAAAAAAGGAGCAGTTTGATGTTGTTCTGGTAGATCTTCATATGCCCGGCATGGATGGCTATCAGTTAGCTAAATATGTACAAGATAATTATCCTGAAACCAAAGTCATTATTTTCACAGCAGATGTCCTTGAAGAGGTCAGGTTCCGACTAAAAGAAATGGGCATCCAATATATCTTATCAAAACCATTTAAGCCTGAAGAAATGTTTGATCTGTTTTTAGAAGTACTAGAGGTAAAATAATTATCTTTATGCCCTATGAGAGTACTTCTACTAGGGTTTGTGCTGCTTTTTATCAGCGCACCATCGTTTTCACAAATAAATGCTAAGGCTACTGAGGCAGTAGTTACTTATGGATTCCGTAATAACGGAAAAGATTCAAAGGCTGAACAAAAAATGTTCATCAAAGGCAGTCAGGTGCATCTGGTTCCTCAAGGTCGCCAAACTGAACGGCAATACCTACAAACTGCTCAAAAATTCAGCTACCAAATACAGAATAGCAACAACATTAATTACACCCTAAAAAAACCATTTTCGGAGTACATAAAGGCTGAACTACTGCCAGGAATAGATACAATACTCGGCATTCCTTGTAAAAAAGCTAAGGTATTTGTTCGTTCAAACACCATCGAGGTTTGGTATACTAATGACCTTAAAATTAAAGGCACTCCAAGTATTTCAATTGCTCCCGGACTAGGTTTGGTACTTAAAACCATTCGTAATGGAAATTCTGAAACCATCGCTAAAAAAATTGAATATCGTACAATAACCGAAGAAGAACTTGCATGGCCTAAAACCTGGGGTACAATATTGGACGAACCAGCTTACCAACGACAAGTAATTGAAAGCCGCTACACTACACTTACCATCTTCAACAATGAGCAAATCAGTTTCGGCAATAAAACAGAAAACCCCGCTGGTGAGCAACCCAATCTTACTTATCACTACTCTGGTGGAACCATCATTTTAAAAAAGATAAAACTTCCGGCTACAAAAGCTGGCCAGCAACTGTTTGTTGAGTTAGCACAACATTCTAATGGCGATGCATACGATCGCACCGGATCAGTTTTTATGATTCCAACCGATAAATCTGTTACTTATCTTAATGCCTTGCAAAATGGTATTCAGGCGCTACCTCTATACTCAGCAAGAAACGGTAAGAAATATCAGGGCGTTACTGCTACAGATAACTATTTACCTCCGCTAGAGCTAATGCGATTCTTTACCTCTTTTGGTGTAAATCATTTTAATGCCCAGGCAAAAATCAAAGGATACAATTGGGCTGATTCTGTTGTGTACAAACAAGAAATTACCTCTCTATTGCCAAGTTTACAAGGTGAAGTTTGGATAGGTGTTTTTATTGGTAATTATGATAAAGGCGGACATAAAGCCAGCTTATATTTCAAATACTACCCTGGTTACGAAGGAGAGACCCAAAAAGAAGAAAAGAAATGGTTAATGCCTGCATTTAATACCACAAACTTAATGGAGATGTCTGGCCAGGAATACGGTACTATGTTCGATCAGGATTCTCTTACCGTTAGCGTTGATATCCCTCTGGGCGTAAAAAATCTTAAGCTAAGATACCTTACAACCGGTCATGGCGGCTGGGGCGGCGGAGATGAGTTTGTGCCTAAACAAAACGAGATTTTTGTTGATGGCAAAAGAGTTTACCACTTCATCCCCTGGAGAGAGGATTGCGCAACATACAGATTCTTAAACCCTGCCTCAGGTAATTTTGGAAACGGATTATCATCTTCTGATCTTAGTCGTTCCAACTGGTGCCCGGGAACAATCACCTTGCCTGTTGAAATTCCACTTCCAGATCTAAAACCCGGTAAACATACTATACAAGTAGCAATACCATTAGGAAAGCCTGAGGGAGGAAGCTTTAGCGCCTGGAATGTATCAGGAACATTAATCGGCGACAAAGAATAACAATAAAAAAGGCATCCAAATTGGATGCCTTTTTTATTAAAACTAAGCCAGATAACTATTCTGCTTCTTTTTTAATATAAGTTTTATTGCCGTTCTTGTTGATGTAATATTTACCTCCTCGTGGGCCGGTATAAACTACCTCCGAATTCGGCCCTTTTAAGGTTCTGTCGATAGTTGGTTTATAATCTTTATTAGCAGTAGTAGTAACTGCAGTTGTTGTTTGTTTCTTAGCAGCTGTTACGGTAGTTTTGGTTTCCTTTACAGGAGCCGCTACTTTTTCTTTAACAGCTGTAGCTGAAAAACGCTTATCAGGCGTACCATCTTTTTTAAGCTTCACATCACTTGCTGGTGCAGCAGTTTTTACAAATCTTTTATCGGGTGTACCATCTTTTTTTAACTTAACCCCTGCAGCTGCAGTTGTAACTTTAACTTCAGTTTTTACAGTAGTAGCTTCTTTTTTAACCTTAGCTGTTGCGTCAGTAGTTGCTTTGGTTTTAGCAGTTACTTCTTTTTTTGCATCAGCCTTAGCTTTTGCCGCATCCTTTTTTGCCGCAGTTGCTTCTTTTTTTGCATCAGCCTTAGCTTTTACAGCCTCCTTCTTCGCATCAGCTGCGGTTTCTTTGGCTTTCGAAGTTTCTTTTTTAGCTTTTGCGGTTACTACCTTTTTAGCAGTAGCGGTTTCAACAGTTTGAGCCATACCTAAGCTCACACACAAGCTCAAGATGGCAATTAGTGAAAGTAGTTTTTTCATAACTTTTTTAAATAGCTGAATTAATCTTCATTACTCTGCTGTTACTAGCCGAACAATACTATACAATTTACACATATCGTACCAAGAATTAACTAAAAACCTAAATAAATATTTTCATTAAAAGAAATGAGGCCACCAAAATGAAACATCATTCCGGTGGCCTCGCTATCTCCCTCTCCCATCAACTACCCAATTGTAGCAGTAAGTTTTGTTCCGCTAACGGCGGTGCTATATATTTTTAATGTTCTGGTGTTCCCAGATGACCCTTGTGGCCCCTGAAGTATACTACCGCTGGTTGAATATTCAGAAAAATGCAATTGACATTGTATAAAATTATCAGCTTGTTTCCACACTAAATCACCACCTTGGTGAGGACAAATAGCTTCAGTCGCTACAAAAGCTGCTGTGGTATTACCATCAGCAATTCTGAAAAACAATACACCGTTTGCTTTTGCTTGATCACCAATAGCCTTTAATTGAGTAGCAAGATCCACAGTAGCTTTGTTATTATTTCCGCCACCCGCTCCAGGGTCTGGTTTGTTTTCAGGTCCACCTCCCCCACTTTTCCCACAACCCGAAAAACATGATCCTGTGCAAACCAATGCAAGGCCCAATCCCAATGATTTGATAAATTCCTCACGTTCCATAATTTTTTGATTTTAGTTTAGTAAATTTTTGATTTCTTATCTGGATCCTCGTTTTTAGACTTAAACAGGGTAAAATTTCTTGATATGGTAAAGCCAAAGCGCACCCCACCTTTACTCCATGATTTCCTAGTATTTGGAATAAAATTATTTTCAACTATATATTCAGAATTCATAAAGTTTAAGGAGAAAATGTGCCCACCTGTTTCTATTTCAAGACCAACACCAAGTGGATTGTAGTAGGCCTGCGTTAAATTCTTAGGTCTCGATAATCCATTTACCACAGTATAATCAGCAATAAAAGAAAGTCGTTTTGTTATTTTCATTCTTCCGGCAAAGCCAACAGAAAAGAGGTTTTCAGGGTCTCTGGTGTCTTCTTGAGCCCTTCTCATTAAAAGAGCGGGCATTACCTGCAATGAAAGTCTTGAGGACAGCTTACGTGATATAATAGATTGAAAAAAATAAGAGAACCTATTACTATATTTTGCAAACTCACTATCACTCAGCGGTTCCCTGGCCACCCAGCCCATCTGCCCAAAAAGGGTCATATTAATAGGCATAGACTCATTGGTTTTCTGCCTCAACAATCTGTACTTGCCAGAAAAATTATAGAGTTCATCTTGCTTACTTCTTCCTACAGCAACTGTAAACCTATCAGACACACCATAATCGAGCCCAATAAACAAATCGGAAGCCACATCCAAACCATATAGTGTATGGGCGCTTCCAAAACGCCCACCAATATCACCAAAATGGTGACGAATCCTAAGATCAAGGTCGTGCTTCTTCTGGGTTTCGCTAGAATGAGATAACACAACGTGAGTCGATTTAAAGGCGGCATCTACAGTCGTAGCAACACCTCCACTATCCAAAGCTTTCAATAATGAGTCCGCTTCCTGAGCCTGGGCATGCAGTGTAAAAAACGAAAAGGAAATGAGTAAATATTTAATCTTATTCATGAGTTTGGTTATTTTAATGGATTCAACTTGCCTGCTGCTTTTATGGTAATGAACTCTGCAATCTTGGTAAACACCAGTTTTGGTATTTTAATATCATGATCTACACAAGCAACTTTAAACTCTGTACTAATCTGTACCACCCCGTTGCTAATTGTTACTTTTCCAGGAATTGTACGTTTTTTATCCACCCCGTGCACAGATAGCACACCCGTTACTGTTACCGCATAATCACCGTCTTTACTAAAATCTACAGGCTGATCTAATACTCCTTTAAACTTTGCATAAGGATATTTATCACTTTCAATGTAATTCTCATTAAAGTGTTCCTGCATCAGCTTCCGGTCAAACTCAAGAGTCTTAACATTTAGCTGAATAGCAATTTCTCTTGTTTTGACAACAAGTGCAGCACTACCGTTATCACTTACTGCCCTAATGTCTTCAAGCGGTGTTGATGAGAACAGACCTATCCTTAAATTCTTACTTAAAAAGTTCTGTGCATTGGCACTTAAGTTTAGAAGCAAGAGTGCTACTAACAGTCGGAGTATTTTTGTTTTGCTGTTCATGATAATTGAGCTACCCTGGTTTAAGTTTTAATGAACTTATATCTCCTAGTACGGAGTAGAAAGCAACAAGGTTGCCTGGGTAGTAAATAAAAATGCTAATCTGAGATTAGCACCAAACAAAAAAGGCCTGCAATTTCTCGCAGGCCTTTCATATAATTCAAATAATACTATTTAGCATTTTTCTTCTCAGTAACCTCAGTACGGATATCCTGAGCAAGTCCTTTTAGATCTTGCATTGCTTTACGAACTCTAGTACCAGCTGCGCCATTACCTGAATTATAAAATTTGTCTGCATCTGCTTCGATACCAGCAATAAGTTCTTTTAGTTTTGAAAATTTTTCCATGTTTTTCTTAAGTTACGATTTTAAAATATTTGATATAACGCTCTAAAGGTAATAATTATTGGATTTGCACCAAATCAATGTTTCAGAATCTGTTATCATTTTTTCCACATTCAAGTATGATTGTTAATAAAAATGACTACAGCACTACCATTTGCCCTGTTTTAACCGATTCATCGCATGCAAATGCGATTCTTAAGCTGTTTACAGCGTCTTCCGTTGCATCTGTAAGGTCAAGATCTTCCTTAATCGCTTTAAGGAAAAAACATTGCTCACGGTTGCACAATTCCTGATGATCGGGCTCATCCGTAAGATCAACCCATTCGTCTTTCCGCGCAAACTCATCATCCTTATCCAGATCAGCAAAATGAACTTTTATAGCTTCTGTTTTGGTATGTGAATCTATCGAATCAGAATTACCCGATTTAGATGCCTCTTTTGCAACTATGGATACGGCACCTTTTGGTCCAAAAACATCTTTAATGAAAAAGGCATTATCGCTAACCATTGGTCCCCACCCTGCTTCATACCAACCTACAGAACCATCCTCAAAACGAATTTGAAGTTGTCCATAGTTATAATTCCACTCTGGTATTTCATCAGTTAGTCTGGCGCCTATAGCACTTACCTGAATAGGCTTAGACCTGGTCATCTGACACATTACATCAATATAATGCACCGCACAATCTACTATAGGACTTAAGCTTTTCATCAGATTACGATGTACCGTCCATTTTGGGCCATGACTTTGCTGATTCAAGTTCATCCGCATTACAAGTGGCTTACCCATTTGCTGCGAAAGCTCAATGAACTTTTCCCACGAAGGGTGATAACGCAATATATAACCAACCACCAATTTCTTACCTGCTTTTCTAGCCGCTTCTGCAACGCGCTCAGCTCCTTCTACTGAATCAGCAAGAGGCTTCTCTATAAACACATGACAGCCGCTCTCTAAGGCTTTAATAGCAAAAGCCTCATGAGTATCCGGATAAGTAGAAATGCACACAGCATCAGGCTTTGTAGCCTCTAATGCCTCGTAATAATCGCTGAATAATGGATAGCCACCACCAAGCTTTTCATTCAAAACATATTTGCTCTCACCTGTAGATACAATTCCACAAATTTCAAAGCCATCAAGGTTATGATATGCTGCTGCATGAGATTTCCCCATGTTGCCGCAGCCAACTACTAAAACACGAAGATTTACGCTCCCAGACTCCATCCTGCACGATAATTACGTTTAATAAATTGATTCACTTCATCAAAGTTAGTAACCTTAAGGTTTGTCTTATCCCAGATCAGCTTAATGTCTCTGCCAGGGTAGCTAATACCGCCGTCTGCATTTCTTCTCTGTACATCAGTTCCTCTGATCGCCAAATTTCCGATTAACAAAGTTTCTGTAAGCGGACCAGCTATTTCAAAAGGAGAACTTAACTCCATCTTTCCATAACCTGCAATGGCTGCTTCAGCCCATTGAGTATAATGACCATCTTCGCCACCTGGAACGCGAGGAGTTTTCTTTTTAGTATGATCTTCAGCATTTCTTGATAATGGCAATAATCTAGGATTAGAACCGTAAACATCACAGATCATTTTTCCTTTGGTACCTTCAAATAGAACACCATTGTCGCCAAACGCTTCATTTGGACCCAACTCAACCGGACGTACAGGCTTAATACCGCCATCCATCCAGTGAAGTTGCAAATCACCTTTAGTCTTTTTAGTTTCCTTAAAGGTCATGATTACATGGCTTGACGGAGGACAGCTTTCAGGGAAATAACCTCTTTGGAATTCATCAACATAAACACTGCCTACGCTGCACTGAACATCCATTGGAGTATCTAATCCTAAAATTGTAAAAGGTGGTTCCACAAGGTGACAACCCATATCGCCAATTGCTCCTGTACCATAATCCCACCAACCTCTCCAATTAAACGGAACCATTTTCTCGATATAAGACTTATATGGGGCGCTGCCTAACCATAAATCCCAATCCAATTCTTTAGGTACTACTCCGTTAGTTGAAGGCCATGAAATACCCTGAGGCCAAACCGGGCGGTCAGTCCAGCAATATACGGTATGCACCTTGCCGATTAAACCTGCATCACACCAATCCTTCAATTGCCTAACGCCATCACCAGAAGCGCCCTGGTTTCCCATTTGCGTAACTACCTTATAGCGCTTTGCAGCTTCCGTTAATTGACGTGCCTCATAAATATCATGACTCAAGGGCTTTTGAACATACACATGCTTACCAAGCTGCATTGCAGCCATAGCAATCATAGCATGGTTATGATCCGGTGTTGATACCACTACACCATCAATATTTTTAGCTTCCTTATCAAGCATCTGACGATAGTCTTTGTAATACTTCGCCTTCGGGAATCTTTTAACAGATCCGGCGGCTCTTCTATCATCAACGTCACATAAGAATGCGATTTCAGATTTACCACCTTTATAAATATTCTCTAAATCACTTTCACCTTTTCCACCAACGCCCACGCCAGCGACCATTAACCTGTCGCTAGGTGCTAAAAATCCTTTTCCACCCAACACGTGTCGGGGTACAATCATAAAACCAGCGGCTGCAAGCGCGCTGGTTTTAATAAAGTTTCGTCTAGAATTATCTGTTGATGAGTTTAACTTATCTTCAGTCATGTTTTTATATTATTTCTTTTTAGCTGTTTCTTTTTTAGCAGCAGCTTTTTTACTTAAATCTTTAATTCTGATGTTTCTGAATTCTACAGGAGAACCATGTCCTAAGAAACCAATATGACCACTGTTACGTAATAAACCTGGATGTTTTTGACCATCTGGAGCACCATTTTTTCTAGCCTCCGTAATATCACCATCAAGAATTACAGTACCATTAAGGATCACTTTAATTTTAGGACCGTTTACTACAACTTCTTCATAATTCCACTCACCTACTGGTTTAAGGAAACCTCTTTTTGCAGGAATGGTACCATATACCGAACCATGATATTGATATACATGAAGATCTTTGTAAATAGGAGCCTCACTATCTAAAATCTGTAGCTCCATACCTTCATAAGCAGCATCACCTTCTAAAGGTGCTCTGATACCTAATCCGTTGTTAGCACCCGGAGTTAATTTAAATTCAAAACGGTAAATAAAGTCGCTGAATTCTTCTTTAGTAAACAAGTTGCCACCTGAACCTTTACCTGGTTTAGGGCGAATAGCGATGTTACCATCCTCAATTGTATAATCAACAGTATTACCGGTCCAGCTGTGCATGTTTGTACCATCAAACAACACCTTGTAACCGTCTTTTTTCTCTTGTGCACTTAACTCAAATGCTTTTGCACGAGGAAGCTCTTTAATGTAAAGATCGCGGTAAGCAACAGGCGAACCGTGTGCTTGCAATTCGATTTGCTCTTCAGCAAAAATCGGAAGGTTTTTATCCCAGTAGTTTTCAAGGATCACGTTGTCAGTTACCAATTCACCATTTAAATAAACAGTAACACGGTCACCTTTCATTATGATACGGAAAGTATTCCACTCATCAAGTTTATTGTCAGCAACTTTAAGAGGTTTGCTTTCATTCGATTGGTTGTTGTATAAACCACCAGAACCAACCTGAGCGCCTACATTTGTACGGGCATTATCCCAGATTTGAACTTGCGGAGTACCACGTAAGTAAATACCGGCATCACCTTCACCTTTTTTATCATCGATAATTTTCCAGTCAACAAGCATTTCAAAATCACCATACTTTTTAACAGTAGCAAGGTTATTTCCATGACTCATGAACTGAAGCTCACCATTAATCGGTTTCCAGCTTTCTTTTGCTTCAGCATCAGCTTTTTCCTGCTCAGCAGCCAAAGTTTTAGCATCCATTTTAGAACGCTTAATCGGATCTGCAACTAAACCTTTCCAACCAGTTAGATCAGTACCATTGTACATAGATACAAAACCTTCACCTGCTTTCATTTCAGAAATGTACTTACGCATTCCTTCTTTCTGATAGCCACTATCACCACCGGTTATTACCTGAATGGTCTTGTTTAGTAAGCCTTTAACAAGGTCGCCATTGTATGTACCAGCAAGAGTAATGTTCATTACTGCATTTGCAGCAGCTTGTTGCAAAGCACTATCATCTAAATATTTACCAGCAAAAACAATTGCATTAAAGCATTTAGCTTGCTCAATATCTTTTAAGATTTGTTGTTTTTGTTCATTAGTTTGAGCAACGGCCATTGCATTGCGAAGTAATAATAACTTCTGCTCTGCAGGATAAGCACCCTCTCTAACCAAACGCAAGTAACCATTAATAGCAGTATTTAAAAACGCTGCATTTTTAGTTTCACGAGCGATAGCAATTAATTCGGGAGCAGCACCAGCATCAGCCCAAGTAGACAAAGCGTCTAATGCGGCTTTCTGAGTTTGCTCATTACCTGTAGCATAAGCATCGGTAACAGCTTTTAACGCTTTTTCACCACCTAAACTTGCAAGTACTTTGTAGTAAAGCAATTTCTTACCTTCAGAGGCTGAAGCCATTTCCTGCAATACCGCTTCAACTTGTTGAGTGTTATCACCAGAACCACTTACAGCTGCAATAATAGCTTCCTGTACAGCAGTTTCCTGAGCACCAGAGCTTTCATTAAGTAAAGTGAACAACTGAGGCAAGTTGTCTTTAACAACAACATGACTTAAAGCAGCGTAAGCAGCTTGTTGTACTTCAGGGTTTTTGCTTTTCAACTGAGTATAAACAGTACTTAACTGTCCGTTTGCAGCACGAGAAGCAAGAAGATTGATTAAAGCAACTTGTACATTAGGTTTTGCAGAAGGAATAGCGGCAGCAATCTTTTCAGTTATGCCGGTTCCTTTCATTCTGTGAATTGCATTGGAAACAGCAGTAACATTAGCAGTATCACCTTTAGCAGTTAACTTCAATAAATCACCAAGAACCTGATCCTGACCAATGTTAACTGCAGCATTTATAGCCGCTAACTTAACATGCTCATTTTTATTGCTCAGCAATTTAAGTACAGCAGGCAAAGCTTCTTTAGCGCCACTTTGGCCAAGCATACCTAAAATACCAGCTTTAGCATCATCATTAACACTACCCAATTTCTTAACCCATAATCCTGTAGAAGCAGAGGTTAAATAAGGAACAGCGAATTTCAATGCCGCAGCACGATACTCAGCATTTTTATCACCTGCAGCATCTAAAAGAATTTGTTGGTTATTGTCTTTGTTAGCATCAACCAATACTTTTAAAGCACCTGTACGTACACCAACTAATTCGTCAGCGCTTGTTTTAGCTATTATATTTTTAGCAATCTTTTCAGCAAGTTCTTTATTGCCATTTTTAATGAGTTGTTCAGCATAGATCAAGCAAACCGCTGCAGCGTTAGTGTTTTCATATTTAAAACCACTTTTATCACCAGCAGCTGCAAATACACTTTCCGAGGAAGGATCTGCAATGTAAGCAAGTGCATATAATGCGACTTTAGCAACATTTGCATCACCATTAGCAGCTAAAGCATTAATAGGCTGAGCAGCTTCTTTTAAACGGGCATCACCTAACGACTCAATAATTGAAAGCTGAGCAGCACCTTTTGCCTGCGCCAAACCACCTAATAAAGCAGCTTTTGAAGCAGGAGTATTGATTTTAACCAATGCTCTTGCAGCAGGATCTGCCAATTGATCATCAGTTAAATAACCTTGCAGACAAGAAACAGCATCATCCTTACCTACCAGATCAAACTGGCTAATGATGAATGATTTGTTTTGCTTATCAGTCAATTTTTGTAGGGCTTTGCAATAAGCACTAACGCTCATTTTTCTCCAGTCCTCTTTTCCGTTCTGGGTAATGTAAGCTGAGAATCCACCAACAGTGTATTCGATTAATGAATTATTGCCTTTACCAGGAGCCACAAGCCCACTGATTAAAGTCACATAGCCTTCTTCTCCAAGATTTGCAATGTCGTTTACGTTATTTGTTAATAGTCCGGCATCATTTGCAGGCATCTGAGCCAATAAATCGGCGATGCGAGTGGTAATGGTGCGTTCGTCTTTTTTTGCCTGTGCGTTTGCTGCGTCTTGCAGCATTACAACCGCCAACAGGATAAAGAATATCTTTTTTATCATTATGATATATGTAAAGGTTAATCTGAATTGTTTAAAAGCTTTGTTTAATTAAATAGTAAAAGGTGCACGCATTACAGGATTAATTAATCTGTTAGCTCCTTCATCATCAATAAACTCTTGTTTTACCGGATCAAATTTTAATGAACGGCCAAGTCTCAAAGCAATTAATCCGATGTTAACGATATTACATGAGCGGTGTCCGTTTTCTTCATTTAATGCAAACTTCTGTCTGGTCTTAACAGATTCAACAAAGTCAGTCATTTGAGGAGTTGGATCAGGGAACGCAGCAAGTTTTCTTTCCAAATCAGGAATATCAGATTTAAAGCCCGGGTATAATTTACCTTTTGGTCCTTCAATATAAGGAACATTAGTATCCTTACCTTCGCCATCTAAAATGATCTGGCAACCATCAGCATAAGTATAAGTGATCCTTCTCCAGGTTCCAACTGCATCAGTGTGCTGTTGAGGAGCATCAATTTCAACAGAAACCGGACTGGTATCATCTTTACCTAAGAAGTATTGAATCGGGTCAATATAGTGTTGTCCCATATCACTTAAACCACCACCATCATAATCCCAGTATCCACGGAAAGTTTGGTGAACTCTATGTGCATTATATGGTTTATAAGGTGCAGGGCCTAACCATCTGTCGTAATCCAATTCAGGAGGTACCGGTTGAGGCTCAAGATTGTCTTTACCTACCCAGTAAAACTTCCAGTCGTAACCAGTATGTTTACCTACAGTAACCTTTAAAGGCCAACCTAATAATCCGCTGTCAACCAATTTCTTAATTGGCTTTACAGTAGTTCCCATTCCATAAAAAGTATCTTTAAAGCGGAACCAGGTATTTAAACGGAACATACGGCCATGCTTTTGTACGGCTTCCATTACACGTTTACCCTCGCCAATAGTATGGGTCATCGGTTTTTCACACCAAACATCTTTACCTGCATTTGCAGCATCAACCGACATAATACCATGCCAGTGAGGAGGTGTTGCAATGTGAACGATATCAACTTCAGGAAGTTTAATCAGTTCACGGTAATCGCTAAATGTTTTAACGCCTTTATCTAACATCGATGTTGCAAGATCAAGATGTCTCTTATCAACATCACAAACAGCAACTACCTGAGTGCCATCATACCCAAAATGGCCACGTCCCATAGAGCCAACGCCTATTACAGCCTTGGTCAGTTTGTCACTTGGTGCAATAAATCCTGTTCCTCCAAGTACGTATCTTGGAACGATGGTGAATGCGGCCAGTCCTACCGCAGATTTTTTAATAAAATCTCTTCTGGTGTTTTGTTCTTGTGGTTCTTTAGGTTTCATATAAGTGGTTGTATTAAGATTCAACTAATAATACCCGCAATGGCATCATTAAATTGAATACTTGCAATGATAATATTAGGGAGAAATTGTCAAAAACGCAAAACATTGTTTAATTATTTACGTATTAAAAATACTTTTATGATTTTTTAATATAAGTTCTCTATATTTAACGAAATAGTGTAATTAAAGCCATGGACCTTCATCTATTAAATAACATAACCAAATCTACACGCGATAAACAACTGGTCTCCAAATACCAGCTCGTTAAACATCTTTTTAATCTAGGTCCTTGCTCAGTCTCTAGCTTATGTCATACCATGAACATGAGTTCACCTAGTGTTTTAAAACTCATCACCAACTTAATTGACGAGGCTTGGATAGAAAAGAAAGGCTTCGGAATATCAATGGGTGGTCGAAAGCCAGATTTATACGGTCTAAAGGATAAAAAAATTCTGATCATCTGTATTGATATACAATTATTCCATACCAAAATAGCCGTTATGGATAACAACTATAATTATATAGTTGATACCCAAACCATCGCTCTGCCAATTTCAAAAAGCAGCAGATCAGATTTCTTTAGTATCTTAAATACGCATGTGCAGGATATCCTGCAGGCTAATCAAATAAACTACAACCAGTTAATTGGTTGTAGTGTGGGGATGCCTGGTCTAATTGACTCTGAAAAAGGTAAAAGCTATAGTTATTTCCTCAGCGATCTGGAAAACACCTCTCTAACCGAAGCATTTGAGAAAATGTTGAAACTACCGGTTGTGATACAGAATGATGTAAATGGATCATCAATGGCAGAGTTTACCCATGGAATGGCAAAGGGCAAACAAAATGCTTTGATATTGCTAATGGATTGGGGTGTTGGATTAGGCATTATAATGGATGGTAAATTACGAAAAGGTGCCTGTGGTTTTTCAGGGGAGCTAGGCCATATACCCTTTGTAGAAAACGGAGCATTGTGTTATTGTGGTAAACATGGTTGTCTCGAAACTGTTGCCTCGGGCAATGCTTTATCAGAAATGGCAAAGGAAGGTATCCTATCCGGCAAAAACTCTATGCTCAACAAACTCTCTAACGAAGAACTGCAAAGAATTGAACCTCCTGTAATTATTGATGCGGCAAATAAAGGCGATCAATACGCCATACAGTTGCTATCTAACATTGGCACTTATATGGGGAAAGGGATCGCTGTGCTCATTCAACTCTTTAATCCCGAACTTATTATTTTAAGTGGCAAAGTTGCCGAGGCAAAACAATACATCACCCTGCCAATGCAACAGGCTATCAATACATACTGTATGACCCAAATCAGAGAGAAAACAACAATTGTATCTTCTGAGCTTGGCGAAAACTCCAGGCTCTTGGGCTACGCCACAACAGGTATTGATCATTTTTTAGATGCCAGCCTTAAAAAAGCAGGGAGGTCAAAGTCCAGAATTCACGTTTAGCACCATCTATCATTCATATTTAATCGCATTAATCGGGTTTGCTGATGCAGCCCTTATAGCCTGATAGCTTACCGTTATATAAGCAATAGTTAAAATTACAGCTGATGAACAAAACATCATAAACCCACTGATTTCAATATGAAAATCAAATTTAGAAAGCCACGTACTCATCAGTATGTAACTAATCGGAAGGCCAATACAAATGGCAATCAGTACCATTTTAATAAAGTCCCAACTTAACAATGCAACTATATTTACATGACTTGCGCCAAGCACCTTTCTAATGCCAATCTCTTTAGTTCGCAACTCTGCACTATAGGCCGATAAACCAAGAAGCCCTAAACATGAAATAAAGATAGACAGCCCACCAAACAAGTTAGAAAGAATAGACAAGACCCGCTCCCGCTCAAACTTCTCCTGATAAAGGCTATCCACAAACTTCAACTCTACAGGATAAACAGGATTCATCTCTTTCGTAATCTTACTAATCATAGCTAAAGCGTCTTTCGTCGCCTTTTCAGTATTCAATCTCATGGTAATCACACTTGGAATCGAAGAGAACCACCCAATAACCATAGGCATTTCCTTTTTACTCGGATCAGCCCATATGATATCATCAAACACACCAATCACAGGTCTTTTCAGACCATTATACAATACCTTCTTCCCTATCGGATTCTCAAGATTCATCTCCTTTACGGCGCTACTATTTAATAAAATCGCCAAACTATCCGAAGCAATGTCTTTACTAAAATCACGTCCCATTATCATCTTTATTCCAGTAGTATTGCTAAAGTCATATGTAGTAATAATCTGGTTAAATTCGACCGCTTTACCAGTTGGCAACATGCCATCCCACTCCAACCCACTGGTATAAGAATTTTGTGTAGAAATGCTGGCAGTGGTTTTACACATCGCACTTATTGCTCCCGATTGCAACAACCGACTTTTAAGCGCTTCATATTTTTGAAAAAGCATTCCTTCTATAGGCATTTCAACCAACGAAGCGCTATTATAACCAATAGGCCTATCTTTTATGAACTGAAGCTGCTTATAAATCACAACTGTACCCGTAATTAAAAGTACAGCAAAACTAAACTGAACTACAACTAAAACTTTTCTTAATATAACTGAAGAAAAATCTTGCTTTACAAGGCCTTTTAATGTGTTAACAGGATCAAATGACGACAGAAAAAACGCAGGATAACTACCAGATAAAATCGCAGTAATAAATATTACAACAGCAACATAGCACCAATTCAGCGCTCCAAGAGTTGATAAGGTCAGTTTAGTGTGTAAAAGACTATTAAATAAAGGCAGACATAGCTCAACAATCACTATCGAAATGACAAAACTAACCAATACCATTAAAATGGCTTCGAGCAGAAACTGCTGAATCAATGAAGCCCTACTGGCACCAATAGTCTTTTTAATACCAACTTCTTTAGCTCTTTTACCAGCCCTTGCAGTAGCAAGATTCATAAAATTGATACATGCAATCAATAAAATTCCAATAGAAAGACCAATAAATATTTGCACCTGTTCAATCTTACCACCAACAGGTTTCCCGTTCGAAAAAACATTATACAAATTACTTTTAAGCAGAGGATAAATAAAAAGCTGAGTAACAGCCTTATTATTATGCTTGTTTAGAAACCCATTTATACTGCTGTTAAAATCATCGACCTTTACACCGGGCTTCAAACTAAGCAAAGTCAGAAAAGCAAAATTATTCCACTGCGGATCTTTAGGGAAAATTCCCTGGTTCTCATTTAAGGAAACCAGACTTTCAAACCGATAGCCCATATTCTCCGGTAAATCGTCTACTATACCCGTTACCGTTAAACTAGCAAAATTCATGAACTTAACCGATTTACGAAAAGCAGCTCCCCCCGGAAATAACCTTTCCGCAGTACGCTTAGTGAGAATAATGGAATTAGGTTGCTCAAAAGCCGTTTCGGCACTGCCCTTTATAAATTTATAGCTTAATAGTTTAAGAATATCCGGCTGGGCCAACCTGTTGTCAACTTTTACACTCGTATTGCCATTAACCAACAAAGTTGGAGTTGGCCAGGTAATCATCGAAACAGCTTTTATACCCGAAACTTCAGCCTTCATCGCCTCCGCAAGTGCATTGGGAGTAACATCAGTAGTACTTACTACCTTATGTGCATAATCCAAGTTATTGATCTTTACCTCAAATATGTTATCAGCATCTTTATATTGAGTGTTAAACTTCCATTCATTTGCTACATAAAGCAGTAATAACAAAGAGGAGGCTAAACCAATAGCCAATCCACCCAGGTTGATTAATGTAAACCCCTTATTTTTCCAAAGGTTCCTCCAGGCAATTTTGAAACTAAGCTTTTCCATTCCAACCAATATACTAAGCCAATGCCAAACTTAAGCAAGTTCATTTAGAGGACAATAAAGCAAATTATTGATTCACCGATGTGCGGTATTGAACATTAGGTGTTCAATACTGAACGAGATTACGCGGCTGATGACCTACCTCATCGCCCCCCTTAACTATCATATAAATATATGACATAACGGATTTAACAAGTATCAAAAAAAAACTAAATAACTAAAACAAAATCCAGAATTAAACTCTTAACTTAAATAACAAACCAGCACATTATGGCATTTATAGATTACTACAAAACCCTTGGGCTCGACAAAAGTGCTACACAAGACGATATTAAAAAAGCCTACAGAAAACTGGCCAGGAAATACCATCCCGATTTAAACCCTAATGATAAAGATGCCAACAAGCTATTTCAGCAAATTAATGAGGCTAACGAAGCATTAAGTGATCCTGAAAAACGCAAGAAATACGACGAATATGGGGAGCACTGGAAAAATGCAGATCAGTTTGAACAGGCAAAACAATCGCAACAACAAAGCCGAAATGCATATTCCGGAGCTGGTCAACAAGGTGGAGGCTTCACTGGTTCCGATTTTAACAGCGATGATTTTGGCACTGGCGGAGGTTTTACCGGCGGTGGTGACTATTCTGATTTCTTTGAATCCTTATTTGGAAACGCCGGAGGACAATCAAACCGAGGAAGTCGTAAATTTAAAGGACACGATTATCAGGCCGAAATTAACATATCGCTCCGCGATGCCTACAATACACATAAGCAAACACTGTCTGTAAATGGCAAAAACATCAGGATAACCATTCCGGCAGGTATTGCCGATGGACAAATCATCAAACTACCAGGTCAAGGTGCTCCGGGTGCTAATGGTGGTCCTAACGGAGATTTATACATTACCTTTAACATCAGCGATGATCCTCATTTTAAAAGACTTAAAGACGATCTATACACCCATACAGAAATAGATTTATACACCGCAGTACTTGGTGGCGAAGCAGCAATAACAACATTAGATAGCAAAGTAAAACTAAAAGTAACTCCCGGAACTCAAAATGGCACTAAAGTAAGGCTAAAAGGCAAAGGCTTCCCAGTGTATAAAAAAGACGGTGAATTTGGGAACCTTTTTGTAACGTATACTGTTAAAATACCAACAGAACTTACCGAGAAACAGAAAGAACTTTTTAATGAACTAAAAAACATCGGCTAAAGCTAATCTCTAAAATTGCAAAAGCAATTCCCTAAAATTAAGTAACCATGGAAACAGAATTAATAACGATAACAGAATATTGCTACAAATATGATATCGAACCTTCATTTATTATATCACTTGAAGACTCCGGAATCATTTCATTAACAATTGTTGATTCAGAGAAATACATTCATATCCAACAGTTTGGTGAACTAGATAAGTATATCCATCTGCATTACGATTTACAAATCAATATAGAAGGTATAGATGCGATAAGGCACCTGCTCCAAAAAGTAGATCATATGCAACAAGAAATCCAGGAACTTAAGAGCCAATTACACCTGCATCAGTAAGATCCGCTAATTGTCGAACACTACGGTTTTGTTCTTATAGACAAAAACCCTGTCGCTTAATACAAGCCTCATTGCTTTTGCCAAAACAGCGGTTTCAATCTCCTTACCGGATTTTACCATATCTGCTGCTGTAAACGAATGGTTTACTGGAATAATCTGCTGGGCAATTATCGGTCCTTCATCCAAATCGTTGGTTACAAAGTGTGCTGTAGCACCAATCAGCTTCACCCCTCTTTCAAAAGCTTGCTTATACGGATTTGCGCCTGCAAATGCAGGCAAAAACGAATGATGAATATTAATGATTCTATCGGCAAAACTGGCGACAAAGCGAGGCGAAAGAATTCGCATAAACTTAGCCAGAATCACGTAATCAGGACTATAACTATTGATCTTATCAATCATTTCCTGCTCTGGATCACCACTAACATCAGTATAAGAAATCAAAGAAAAAGGAATATCAAAACGATCACAAATCTTTTGTAGGATATCATGGTTACCTATAACACCAACAACGGTAGCACCCAAAGTGCCAAAGTTATTGCGCACCAAAATATCGGCAAGGCAATGATACTCTTTGGTAACCAATACCACTATCCTCTTTTCAGAAACAGGATTAACATGAATAAGTGCTCCCTCAGGCAAAATCCGACGCATACTTTCAGTGAGTATGCCCTCATCAGAATAACCATCTACATCCAGGCGCATAAAAAACATACTTTCGGCCTTATCTACGTGTTCCCTCATGGAAACGATATTGAGTTTTGCTTCAGATAATATCTGCGAAATATCGGCAACCAGCCCAATCTGATCCTTACACTGTATTATTATTATCATCGATTGTTAAAATAGGAAAGCAAGATAATAATATTTATCGCAAGCAAAACATGCTGAACAACCAAAACAAACAGAACAACTTAAAACATCTTCCTAAACGCAATTAAAGGACAGGCCACAGTAGTGAGATACAGCGGATTTTGCCTATAATCCAATTTATCAAAACACTCATAAGGTGCCGAAAACAAACCCTGTTTCCTGTAGTCATTCTCTCTTAAATCAGCAATAAACTCATTAGCCAGATTCAATGCCGATTGCTTATCAACCTGACTAATGGCATAACAAACCCAACCAGCCGGCGTGCCCCAATAGGCCCCATTCTGATAAACATATATTTGAGCCATAGAAATTTCCCAGGCAGTGCGCTCATTAAAGTCATCAGTTGTCAGAATATGGCGGATATTACCTTTATAACTCAAAGACCCTGCTTTATAGGCAGCAGTCAGAAAGTCACAAGCCTTTTCCAAGTCCTTCCCTTCCAGCACCCCAAAATAGACAGCCAATGCAGTTGCCCACACATCCGGCTGATTGCTTTTACCTGTCGAGGCAAGCAACATCCCTCTGCTGTCCATAAAAATACCGGGCAAGCCTTTCTTTATTGCAGCGGCTACTTCCGTGTACTGCCCAGCATCATTAGCCCCGAGTAGCTGTAGCAATTCTGACAGTTCATTAGCCGCACGATACTTCAAAATAGAAGCAAAACTGAGCTTACCAGTAATCTTAATTGCATCCCGAAACCCAAAATCAACTCCCCTAATGGCCTCAGTTGCATACACCATACGACTTTCCTTATCCTCAGGAGGCACATTAAATGCAGCTTTCAACCTATCAATCAACCGAGTCCCGTTTATTTCTTTCTGCAATATTTTCTTATCGCCCGTGCTTTTAACATAGTAATAAGCCATATGAACAAAAAAGAATTGATCACAATAAGACGGTAGCGTTCCCCATTCTGCTGTACCCTGATCTTCATAGCTGTAAGTGCCCGGAAAATAAATAGGTTTGCTATTATCAATCCTGATATGGTCGGCAATAGCACCGTAGGGCACAAAACTACCCCCTTTAGTAATCCACGACTGGTCGCATTGTGTTGATGCGGTCAATAGCAACATATGCTCTTGTTCCTTTTTTGAGATAAACCCAGTTTCAAGCGACATGGCATAGTCCCTAATCCAAAAGGACGGATAAGCATCTCTGCCACCGGGTCTAATCAGCATCCCACCAGTATTATTGGCACCAAACTCTTTCGAGATAAATTGTTCCGGATAAATTCGCGAAGCTTCAAGAACATCCTTCGTCATACCTTCTAGAAAAGAAAGATCCTCTTGAGGAATAAGAGATTTCCTCTGCGAATACACAACAGACTTCTGAGCCCAAACAACAGAAACCACCAATTGACAAATAATCAATACTTTAATAAACTTCATTAGAACGTTAATCTATTTCTACTAAAATATATAAGAATCTGTTACAAACAGATTTTTTTTAATATAAAACTCTGTTAAATAGACATTAAACTTTATAGTAGCTTAACATTGCAATGATATTTTTGTTAAAAGCAAAAATGCCATGAACTCAGTATTCAATTTTTTCAGCCCTAAAGACAAAACATTTCAACCCTTATTTGAGCAGGCAAGCACCAACCTGGTGCTAATCGCCGAAACGCTGTTAGTTGCTGTAAATACTCCCGATCAGGAAAAAAGAAAGCAACATATTAAGGAAGTTGAACGTCTGGAACAAGTAGGCGATGATATTACACACAACATATTTCTGGGCCTGAGTAAAACTTTCATCACTCCCTTTGATCGTGAAGACATACATGCGCTGGTAAGTGCTTTAGATGATATTGCCGATTATATCTATGCTTCGGCCATGAACATGGATTTGTTCAACATCCAGATCATCACAAAGCCTATGAAAGAACTGGCGGCTTTACTTCTAGATATGTGCAAGGATTTAAACACTGCAATTTTAGAACTCAGAAACTTTAAAAACACGAAGCTAATTGCGGAGATCTGCCTTAAAATAAATAAAGGTGAAAGTACTGCAGATCATATATGTAATACTGCCTTAGCTACACTATTTGATGATGAACTTGATGCAATAGAATTGATTAAACAGAAGGAAGTATTGCAAACCATGGAGATCGCCTCTGATAAATGCGATGATGTAGCGAATGTATTGGAGAGTATACTGATTAAGAACGCTTAGGATTAATAAGCTCGTCATCCTGAATGAATTGAAGATGACGAGCGTTACTTATCCCTACTTACTAAACTTGTAAATAGAAGTAGTCTTATAAACTTGTCCCGGGTTTAAAACCGTACTTGGAAATGCCGGTTGATTCGGAGAATCAGGGAAGTGCTGAGTTTCCAAAGCGATGGCCGTTCTGAAATCATCCTTTGCACCACCTTTAAACACATTTTTACTTTGCATAAAGTTACCGCTGTAAAACTGTAATCCTGGCTCCTGAGTATAAATATCCATTACGATCCCCGATTTATCACCTTTAACAGTAGCAGCATGAGTCATACCTAAGGCTTTAGTACCATTCAATACAAAGTTATGATCATAACCTTTCCCCGCTTTTAGCTGATCATTAGCTTCTTCAATACGTTTACCGATAGTAGTTGAAGTAGTAAAATCAAATGGTGTACCTTTTACGGTTACATTTTTACCTAAAGGGATCAACGTAGTATCAACAGGAGTATACAAATCTGCAAACACCTGAAGATCATGATTTAAAATATCACCACTACCCTCACCATTCAAGTTAAAGAAAGCATGATTGGTTAAGTTAACCACAGTTTTTTTATCTGTAGTAGCTTCATAATCCATTTTCAACTCATTCTCATCATTAAGACTGTAAGTTACCTTTACTTTCAAGTTTCCAGGATAACCCTCTTCCATATCTTTCGACAAATATGTAAGTACCAGTGTTTGCGGATTAGGCATTGCTGCATCCCAAACTACTGCCTGAAAACCTTTTTTACCGCCATGCAACGTATTCTGACCATTGTTAGTAGCCAAAGTATATGGTTTGCCATCAAGGCTGAATTTGCCTTTTGCAATCCTGTTACCATAACGACCAATTGTAGCACCAAAATAAGGTTCCGTAGAATTCACAAAACCATCAACGCTATCAAAACCAACTACCACGTCTACCAGCTTGCCATCTTTATCCGGCACTAATAAGCTCACCAATCTGCCACCGTAATTGGTAAAAGCAGCCTGCATATTGTTTTTGTTTTTTAGCACATATAGATTGGTCTTTTTACCATCAATTTCTTTCTGAAATTTAGCACTATCCAACTGAACAGCAGTAGTGGTAACACTATCAGTTACAGTTGCCGATAAATTAACTTTTTTTGGTTCATTACATGCCGTAATTGCAAGTAAAAGCATTGCAGCTAAGCCTGGTTTTAATGTTTGCTTCATTTAATATTTGGTTTAATTAGATTGTGTTATATTAGTTTTTATAAGCCTAAATTAATGTATTATTTCATAAACCGTCCCTATGACCGAGTTATTTTACAATTAATTCTACCTAAATAGCAGCTGTTGCCCGAATTTCTCCTGTCATTAGATATAAAAGTTACATATTCTACTTCAAGCTTTTCCATATTACAGCAGATTCAATAGTTTTAATCCATTTAATAACAATGATAACAGGCTCTAGAGATTTAGCAGAGGCAGTGTTATGTCCTAATTCTGGAAACAACTGATACTCGTAAGGCTTACCTTGTGCTTTAAGCGCATTGAGATGTTCTATTGATAAAAGTACTGGAATTTGCACATCTTGGCCTCCAAAAAGCCAAAGTCCTGGAACCGCGAGGGCGGCAAGGGCATCGCGCGGATCAGTGTCGGCAAATTGATACCGATCAGGGTCTCTGTATATGTGCTCTCGTGCCTCAGCCTCTGTATGCGTTTCCCAAAAGTTGGAATTTCCCCGCGTATAAAACTGAAATCGCAGCTGTTCTAGAGTTGTAACAACCGGTCCACCAAACAATACCATAAAGTTCACATTGTGATTGTTTTTCGCGGCCAAAGGAATTATCCAGCCAGCCTGACTAAACCCCATTAGGCCCAATGGCCCATGATTGGTCGGCAGATGCGCCAATAGCGCATTAGCGGCAGCACTTGCATCTAAAGCCAATAGGTTGAGATTTAAAGAATCAATGTTGTTGGTTCCAACTTCGGGTCCACTATAAACCCCACCCGATTTTCCCACTCCGCGTTTGTCATAGGTTAATACAGTGATACCGTTTCTAGCCAAAAGTGAAGCCATCCCCACCATCCTTTTTTCCTGACCAGAGCCATGTACGAGAACTATCGATGCATGCGTATGCTTGGGTTTAAAGATAGTACCTGCCAGCGTGATTCCTACACTCTTGAAGTTAACATCTTCCAATGTGAAGTCCGATTGATAAGTAGAATCACGTGCAGTTTGTCCAAACAAGTTAAAACTAAAGCAGCAGAGAAGTAGAAAAGGTTTCATTATTGTTAATTTATAGGAGCTTATTCCTTGATTATCTAAAAACTAAACAATATTACCCCGGCCAGAGTGCTGATTTTAATAAATGTGACGAAATGGGAGAAAAATGTGACGAAGTCTATTAATTTCTATAATTTCTCAGGAAAACCATCATTCAAGTAATAAAACAATTCAACGATCGCTTTATATTCCCTGAACTCCCGACTGTCACGCTCATCTACCAAACTGGTACTCTGAAAACGATAGCCTCTGATCTGATCATTCGATTTAACCAAAATAACATAAGGGACTATAGTATGCGGCCTATGGGTTTGAGACTGGTCTGGCAAGATGAAGACATTGTGCTTTACTAACCCGAAAAATACGGAATCCAGCTTCTTGTGTTTTATCTGGCTAATATTGACTGGAAATACGGCATCAACCGGATCATCGATGGCCCTATATTTTCGAGAATAATAGGTAGCAGTCAATTGGTTGTCTTTATAAATCAGGCTCGTCATCGATCTCAAATTCGAATGCTTTCCACTGGCATATAGCCTGATCTCAATATCAGCCTTCGAATTATTGAGATCTGGAACTGAAAGAGAGCTATCCAATCCCTTAAAAGAAATCAAATTTAAATTATCAGGTAAAGCCCATTTGGTAGTCACTGGTTGGGCATAAGACGAGAGGTAACACATTCCTATTAAAAAGCTTAAAAATAATCTCTTCATATACGTTATTCACTTACTGGCGCAATTAACTCTGATTTCCTGGGAGTTTTTAGAATCTTAAAGATCTCTCTCTTCAATTCCTTACTCTCATAATATTCAATACAACTCATTAAAATAGGCTTGCGTCCCTCATAGTCGGCAACCTGAGTTGGAGTAATTGAATATAGCATTTTCTTTGCTAATGAATCCAGTTTACGAGAATGATTAGTAGCGCCAAACTCACTACCTACAGCATAGTATACAGAGAGACTGATGTCTTTTGAAAATACCTTTTCCTCGCCAAATGCAAAATAGATGCACCTTGTCAAAAAAAACTGACGATAAATCTCCCCCATTGCCTTATCTGAAGATGCTTTTTGTGAATAAGCATTATTTAAGAAAAAAGAGATCAAAATCAAAATAAATCCAGTTTTTACTTTCATATCTTATTCAAGTATAAAGTTATAAGTTCTGGAGTGCATAAAAGCTTCGGCAGATCTAAGATAACAATTTGTTTTACTCTGTATCAGCAGTTTCTATCATTATGTTCTGTCTTTTATCAAAAGTTTCCCCACATAAACGGAAATAATAACGGTAGATATTCCCACTATAACCAGTCCTTGTTTAACACTTCTATTCAGCAAATTACTTTGGAGGCATGATTATTCTACTTTGACGGGAATATTCATTATTTAAAAATATTCATTCCCTCATCGTAAATAGGACTTTGTATGCTTAAAAAATTTAAAACACTATGAAAAACATGGTTCTGAGACAACATTTTGTTAGGCTTGACTTGTTTTGAACCTTCAGATACCCAAACTATAAAAGGAATCTCATATTGTTCTTTAGGAGCAATACTTATAGGTACCCCATGCATATAGAGATTTTTTTCTCCTAAAGATTCGCCATGATCTGACACAAAAATCATAGCACTCTTATACTGGTTTAATTGTTGTAAATCTTCAATTACTTTAGATAAAATATAATCAGTATAAACAATCGTATTATCATAAGCATTGATTAGTTCTGTTTGAGAACAGTTTCCTAATTCAACACTATTACATACCGGTTTAAAAATCTCAAATTGAGGGGGATATTTCTTACTATATGTAGGCCCATGACTTGTACTTGTGTGCAATACTACCAATATTTTATTTTTTTTACTAGCTAATATTTGGTCTTTTAGTCCAGTTAAAAGAATTTCATCGTAATTACATCCTTCGCCTTTACAATTTGGCATTAAAGCCTCTCCATTTTGATAATTTTTTATATGAACCGGCGGCTCTCCCGAGTTTGTGGTTCTCCAAATAACCTCTACATCATTTCTATACAAATAATTGGGTAAAATTTCATACAATTTATCGGTATTTGTATGTTCCAAAATGCATTTCACACCCGCAGTAGTGTAAGTGGCACAAGAGGTAGCATCAAAATGGAATAAATTATGTGTTTTAGAAAGCAGTGGATTCGTGTTTTTCCTGTAGCCATATAAAGAAAAATTTTGCCTTCTTGCAGACTCCCCTATAACTAAGATTACAACTGATTTCTGGTTATCTTTTATTGTAGCATCAGGTAGCACAATTTCTTTCTCATTACTTTTAATTTTGTCTTTATAGAAGAGATAAGTATTTGCTACATAAGACCAAGGCATTGGCAGCGCACCTATTATTTTTGCATTTTTATCAATCCATAGCCAATTGCTTGCATTGGCAAATACTAAGACTAGAATAAATAATAAAGTAACCGAAGAGCTGATTGCAAATCTCTTCCATGTTTCATTTATTATTTTGACTTTAATGATGTAAATGCTGGGAAGGACACCAAATAAAATTATGTACAGGATTAATTTGATTGAAAAAAAACTACTAGACTCGGCATAATTGGTATTGAGTATATTACCAATCATACTTTTATCTATTAAAACACCATAAGTATTAATAAAGTAGACCGCAATTGCGCTGATAATAAAGAATAAAACCAATAAAAATTTCCCAACATAACGCGACAAAGAACAAAGCAGGTAGAAAATAAAAGCATTTACAACCATCATTATAACCATTATACTAATGATGAGAAAAACACCATTCAAACTTTTATAATCGACATTATTAAAGACAAAACTGTAAAAAGGAAAGTGAAAGAACAAAAAATTAAGAAAACTCATTAACAAGGAAAAATGAGTTATTTTCAAATCTTTTTTTAACATAAATATTAATAATTTTATACAGTGAAATAAGCAAAGGGATGAATGATAAATAATATATTATCAAATTCACATCCAACATCCTACTCACCAAAGAAGCACAACAAAACAGAAAGAATAAAATAATAATTGGATAGTATTTTTTATTGTTGATCCAAGTCCAAATTTTATATTTTTTATTGATAAAAATCCCTAAAAGCGCCGAAATATATCCGATAGTTCCACCTGTAATAACATCAAGCGGATAGTGTGCTCCTACACCTATCCTCGTAAACACAAGGATCAATCCTGTAACGATTATAAATACAAACCATAAAATTTTATATTTCAACCTCTGAGGCATAAAACCAAACAACAAAACTGTAAGCACTGTAAAAACCGTTATTGAGTGTCCAGACGGTAAACTATTGTGTCCGGTTAGTGCTTTTCCGATGATAATAAAGCTATTCTTATCAAATACCGCAGCAGGTCTTGGTACTGCAAATATTTCTTTTAGTGAAGTACAAATTATACATGAAACAAATGAAGCTGATATTAAACACTCCCAAATTTTAGGGGCGTATATAATAAAAATGCTTAGTAAGGACAAGAAAACTATTGCATCTCCAAACTGGGTAAGGTTAAATATTGTTTTGGGAAATTGAGATAATTTTGAATTCAGGAAAAGGAAACAATTCTTTTGAATCTGTATATAGTTATCAACAGATAAAGCGTCTTGCTTATAAAGAAGCAAAATAATTAGAATTAAAAAAAATATGGGGAATATAAATAAGGATGATTTGAGCCTCAAATAATTTCTAACAACATAGGTGTTCATCATCTTATTTGTCGACATTCTGTATCATTTTGCTCAATATTCATGGTTAAGAAAGTGTGTAGGTCTAATATTTTTTTAAATATAGAATTAAATAAACATTTACAATGACTTAGAGATGACAATTTGCTTCGGGATGAAGAATTTTCGCTATTCTTTACTGGAATCCGTTTATGTAGTGCTTGGTTTCTAGATAGATTAATCTGCTACATGTTTTTTTGTTTTAGTAATGTTGCTGTAATTGCGGTAGAGGAAAATTGATAGTTTTATCTAACACTTGACCCTCATATATCTTCTGTGCATTAGCAAAACACGGCAAGCTATAAATGTGGCTACAGTAAATAGAAACCAATACATTTTTTCAAACGCTAAGCGTTATGGACTGATCTTAGACCAGTCTAAATATAATAAATATGCAACGATTCTCATACACATATTTCACGCTATAAATAGTCTTTCTCTACATAGATATTGGGAGAACCTTAAGATTTTTAGGCAAAAAAAACACTGTTATTTGTCAAATTCGTATACGTTTCTACGCGTAAATTTCGGGTAATTTGATGGTCTTAAATAAGACACAAAATGAAAAAAAACAAAAACTTGATACTCGGTATAATCGGATTAGGCCTGATTACTTATACATGCCGGGTTTCTCAAAATGCAGTAAAAAGAGATGCTGAAGGTAAAATCATAGTGAACAAAACGCCTTCTCCCGCTTATCTCTCACCGCAGGAAAGTCTTAAAACGATACATGTACCAAAAGGCTATCGACTGGAATTGGTAGCTGCAGAACCTATGATCCATGAGCCCGTGGCCATGGTATGGGATGGCAATGGTAGAATGTATGTAGCTGAAATGAACACCTATATGCAGGATGTAGACGGCAAAGGAGAAATGAGGCCAATTTGCACAATAAAACGACTGGAAGACACCAATGGCGATGGAAAAATGGATAAGTCTGTGGTGTTTATAGACAAACTTGTACTGCCTCGGATGATCCTTACACTAGATGACCGTTTACTGGTAAGCGAAACTAATTCCAATCACATCAATAGCTACCGTGATACAAACGACGACGGCGTAGCAGACGAAAAGAAACTCCTGTTTAAAAACGATGCCATAAGCACAAGTAACCTGGAACACCAGAAGAGCGGCCTGATCTGGAATCTTGACAATAAGCTGTATGTTACTGTAGAGAACAAACGCTATACTTACGAAGATGGAATAATCAAATCTGAGGAGCTTCCTGAGGGACCAGGCGGACAATGGGGCTTAACCAATGATAATTATGGTCGTTTATTCTATTCATCGGCAGGAGGAGAAATACCTGCCCTTACTTTTCAACAAAACCCATTTTATGGAAGACTTGATCTGAAAGATCAATTTAATGAAGATTTTCAGGCTGTATGGCCTATTATTTCTACTCCAGATGTACAGGGAGGACTCGGAAGACTTAGAGGAGATAGTACTTTAAACCATTTTACCGCATCTACCGGGCAATCTATATTCAGAGGTAATTCATTACCAGCAGATGTATTGGGAGATTTATTTATCTGTGAACCTGTAGGAAGGCTAATTAGAAGGGCTAAGGTGACTAATACTCAAGGGAAAATCACTTTAAAGAATATCTTTGAAAAAGAGGAATTTATTGCCTCAACCGACATGAACTTCAGACCGGTAAACACAGCAACAGGTCCGGATGGTTGTTTATACATTTTAGATATGTATCGGGGCATCATCCAGGAAGGTGAATGGACTAGAAAAGGATCCTTTTTACGTAAGAAAATATTAGAAAGGCAACTGGATAAGAACATCGGACGCGGAAGAATTTATCGTTTGGTATATGATAGAATGAAACCAGAGAAAACTGCGCCAAAAATGCTGAATATGTCTTCTAACCAACTGGTCCAATATTTAAGCCACGCCAATGGCTGGTGGCGCGAAAATGCGCAAAAGCTGATCGTAGTTCGTGGCGACAAATCAGTTGTGCCTGAACTAAAGGCGATAGCATTGAATACCAGCACGTCGCAACTTGGCCGTATTCATGCATTATGGACATTAAATGGGTTAAAAGCACTTGACAATGAAACCATTCTTACTCTATTGAAAGATAAGGATTCTGAACTGCGCAAAACAACCATTTGGGCAAGTGAGGAAAGGATTCTAAAAGGAGATGATCAGCTGATTAATGCATTGAAGCCATCAATAAATGATCCAAGTGCGGATGTGCGTTTTCAACTCGCTTTAACTTTACGCTTCTGCAATTCGGAAAAAGCACAGACAATGATTAAAGAGATACAGGAAAAAAACACAGACAACGAAGTAATTACTGCATCTCTAAAGAAACGACAAAGCATTCTGGATGCCATAGATTTATCTAGAAAGAACGCACAGCTATTAAAAGAAAGTGATCAGAAACTGATTAAACAGGGGGCACTTATTTTTAATCAATTGTGTGCAACCTGCCATGGCGCAGACGGAAAAGGTGTATCTGGTGGCGGTAAAAGCATGATTGCTCCTCCTCTTGCCAATTCAGCGGACATTGTTGGTAATCCGGAAGTACTAATTAAAATTCTGCTTCATGGTTTATCAGGGCCCGTAAATGGAAAAACCTACCCTGATGTAATGCCTGCACTAGGCGCAAACGACGATGAGTATATTGCATCTGTATTGAGTTACATCAGGAATGATATCGGCAATAAAGCATCCGTGATTAAGCCAAGTGATGTTAAGAAAGTAAGACAGGAAACTAAAGAAAGAGAAATGCCTTGGACAAGAAAGGAACTGGATGCTGCAAAAAAGTAAACCTTCATCATCCACTTATGGGAACCAGAGAAATAGTTTTAATAGTAACATCAATTGTAATTATCGGTCTTGTTATATACTTTGTTAGCAAGAAGAAATAAAATTCATCTTCAGCTATATTTCGTTTTCGTTCACAAAAAGAAGAACAAAAATAATGATGATACAAATTAAAGCGCAACTAGAAATCCCTAGTCTAAAATAGGAGCCCGAATTACTTCGGATCCCCGGAGAACATTTGTGTGTGCGCAAAATTTTTCAACATCTATTCATTTAGATTCCAATGTATGAGATAGTAAAAAGGGGAGACCTAACTAGCTCCCCTCTTACTTCATTATTGCAATGGATCAAATGGACCTCCCCACGCTTTGTTTCAAATCCAGGTTAAATTTAATTGATTCATCACCATCAAGATTATCAATATACCTGGCAATTAACTTAGTACGAGTTACAGCATTGTATTAAGAAAACCAAATAGTTAGGCATGCAAACTACCAATTGCAACTTTTATAAACTATTCCAATATTGATGTTTTTTTGACCCCGAAAAAACATCCTCATTCTTACCATAACGTTTTGAAATGACTTATCGCTATTTCCAATCCTTCCAAATATTAGTCCCGTACAAAACACCAATTAACTTACGCTCTTTTTTAAATTCATTAAAAGCTGATGGCTCATCTAAATTGAGTTTAGTTCCATCGCAATAATATTGATGCTGGTTTGTAGAACTAAATATCGAACCTTGTATTTCAATAACTTCACTCCCATTGAGTCGGTATAGAACAATGCCATTCATATTAGCCCCTCCTTCCAATGACTTGAATTTGGCATTAAGCCAGGAAAGATTTTTAATAGGGTCTTTAACCCCGCATACAGTCAAATCTTTGTTTTCATCATCCGTTGTCTTTTTCTTACAAGAAACGGCACTAACTATTAATAACAAACAAATTAATCTAGTAAATTTTCCCATACATCATTTATTGTCTAAAGAGCAAAAATAATTAATAACACCTAATAACATTTCATCAACTAATTCCAAGTAAGTTAAGAACATAGCATGAATTTTAACTAAAATAATGTTTCTCCTATTAAAGTGAGTGCCCATACAGGATGAACATTCACTTTAATAGTATAAAGTAAAAAAAAATGCCGAACTTATTGACTGCATTTATATTTGCAGCCCATTGACATCACAATTTAATTTAAATTTCATGAAAAATAAGATTCTCTTTGTTTTGTGTCTACTGACCGGATTAATGTTTATCAATGCAGGCTTGGATAAATTCTTTCACTATATGCCTATGCCGAAGGATATGTCTGAGAAAATGGTAAAGGCGGGAATAGCTTTTTCACAAATAGGTTGGTTGATGCCCTTGGTAGCTACCGCCGAAATTATTGGAGGTTTATTATTGATAATACCAAGAACCAGAGCACTTGCTGTTATTATTATTGCACCAGTTTTAACAGGCATCCTACTAACAAACATCATTATGGCTCCATCAGGTTTGCCAATTGTATTTGTATTGATTGCAATTATTATTTGGGTAATTATTGAAAACAAGAATAAATTCTTACCTCTTATCAGTAAATAACAAAGGAAAACCACTCGATTTCAAGAATTCAGTTGGCAACAAATGAAAGATAAAATCACATCAGTGTATTGAAGAATACATTATCAGGTAGCAATTGATTTTAGATGGTTATGATAGTGGTTTCGACATGACTGTTGCTCAGCTAGCATCTGACGAATTAAATGCTAGCTGATAATGCTCTACTACCGGAAATGGATCATAAAAATGATGCAGCAGTGCTTTCCATTCCTGGTATTCTGAAGAACCTCTAAAACCAACAGTGTGGGCTTCCAACGTTTCCCACTTTACCAGTAAAATATATTGATGATCATTCTCTATGCACTTCTGCAACTCATGACTAATGTATCCCTTCATACTCGAGATAATAACTTGGGCTTGCTTAAATGCATTTTCGAAATCTAGTTGTCTTCCCTCTTTAATATTTAATACTGCTACTTCTAAAATCATGTAATGAAAGTAAGGAATATTTATCTGAAAAGGGGTTACTAATCCAAAACTTTAGTATTAACAGTAAACCAAATAATTAACCTCATGAACGACCTTCTTTTATCTATTTCTAAAATCTGCGTCACAATAATATGTCTAACACTGCCAACTATGGCTCAGCAAGCTGACAGCGTTAAGGCTAAGGCCGAATATGGTTTCAAAAATAATGAATTGAAGATTCTGGCTGAATTAGATCGAATTGATTATTACAAAGTCACTTTTGATAAAAAAACTTTGAAGGGCCATCCGTTTCTCTTATTTACCACAAAAGAATATCGTAAAGGTAGAGTAGTGAAGCACGACACATTGATTCCTCCAACCTATGCCAGACAATCTTGGAAATTCAAAGACATTGATTCTAATAGTATAATCTCCCTTACCACAAAGCCTCAAGGGGATAGTGTTAAATTCTTGTACCACATTTTAGGAACTAGTTTTACCAGATTTTACAAACGTCTCAATGATGACTCCTACAGTTTAAGAGACGGATTAGTGACCAATGAGAAGTTTAAATCTATCCCAGTTCACAAAACACTTCCACTGTTTGCCTACACACTTCCGTATGAGGATCCAAAACAGCCAGGTTATAGCTTTTACTGTTCTATAACTTCCAATGGAGTTCCGCCAGAGAAATGGTGGGAAACCTACAAAATCCCTCATTATATCATTGTTGAAATGAAGATCGTTTCTGAGTAAACAAATTCCTCTAATTTAGCTTCATTCAGCCTTAAGGCTTTTTAATAGTTTCTGCACCTGTTTCTCAAGCAAATTGAAGATAAGCCCTCCCATTATAAAAAGAGAGGCCCATAGTTTCCATAAAGGCAAGTCTTCGCCTAAAAACAATGCCGACCCAATAAAACCAACAACAGGAATCAGTAGTGTAAATGGAACAATTACTGATGTAGGATAAGAGTTAACAAGAAATCCCCATGCTCCGTAGCCAACGTGGGTAGAGATATAAACGGTATAAATAATAGCCACAATGGTTATCCAAGATACATTTTGCAATGAACTCACAATCAAAACAGGCCCTTCGACCAATAGTGAAACTACAACCATAAAAGGAAAGGCTATAAGATTACCCCATGCTACAAGAGACAGTGGCGATTTGGCATCGACTTTTTTTGTAAACATATTCCCGGTGGCCCATGAAAAAGCAGCAAGTAAAGTTAATATGAGTCCAATAAATGTTGTACCACCCTTAACGTGAGCAGCAACAATTCCAATTCCGACAAAAGAAATTAACGAGCCAAAAATTTTTAATAGGCTTGGACGGTCTTGAAAGAATAAAAATGCAAGACCAATGGAAAAGAAAACCTGAACCTGTAGTACGAGTGAAGCTAAGCCAGGAGACAAACCAAAATGAATGGCACTAAACAGAAACCCAAACTGCATGGCAAATGTAAAGAGACCATAACCTATGATATACTTTAGTGGAGCTTTAGGTTTTGGAAGAATGAAAATCCAAGGAATTGCTGAGAGTCCAAATCGGATGGCACATAGCAGAAAAGGCGGGAATTCTTTTAGCCCTATATATATAGCAATAAAGTTCAGTCCCCAAACAAGCACAGTGAGTAGCGCTAAAAGCAGGTGCTTTGGAGTTAAATTGACGGTGGTCATTTTCTGTTTTAGGTTCAGTTAAACCACAAAGCTCTGAACTAAATTCCGATAAAAACCGACATAGTTTTTGAATTTTCAATGGGTACAGATTTACAAAACTGTTTAACACTAATAAAAGTATTACAAGATCGATCTCACCAATCCTCCTTCTACACGAATTGCAGCTCCATTTGTACCAGACGCTAGTGGACTAACATAATAGGTAACGGTATTGGCAATTTCGTCGACCGAAAGAAATCTCTGCAGCAAGGAGGTGGGACGCATATTTTTGAAGAAATCAATTTCAACTTCGGCTATTGATATGTTTCCTGCTTTTGCCAAATCTTCAATAAAAGTGCCCACACCCTGAGATTTTGTTGGACCTGGCAGGATGCTATTTACTGTTACGCCTGTGTTTTTGCTTAGCTCGGCAAGTCCTCTACTAATGGCTAATTGCGCTGTTTTGGTCATCCCATAATGGATCATTTCATCTGGAATAAAAACTGCAGATTCACTGGAGATAAATATGATTCGGCCCCAGTTTTTCTTTAGCATTGCTGGGAATATGTGACGAGATAGTCTGATGCCACTCATTACATTTACTTCAAAGAATCTAAACCAGTCCTCATCGGGTATTTCTTCAAAGGGTTTTGGCTCAAAAATACCTGCGTTGTTAATGAGTATATCAATTTCAGGAAGACTGTTGATTAATGTATTCACTTCTTCAGCATTCCCAAAATCGGCAGCCAGACCTGAAACACATGCATCTTTAACCAGATCTTTCAATTTTTGAACTGAACTGGCAACACCTTGCTTATTGCGGCCGTTGATAATGACTTTTACTCCTTCCTTTAATAAGCTATGCGCAATAGCAAAACCAATTCCTGCTGTAGAGCCACTAATAAAGGCAGTTTTATCTTTAAGTTTTAAATCCATAATCTCATATGCTTAAATTGACAGTAAGAAATAACACTATTTGCCTTTCTTTTTTGGTAGACATTCGCGAGTTACCGCTACTCGTTTTAATAATTCCTGAGCAGATGACTCCACAGCTTCCTGCAAGTATAGCTCGGAACCATTTACAACTACCAGATAATTACTTTTGTCTGGAACAACAGTTATTTTTAATGGGCGTGATTTGGCATGACTAGCCAATCCTGTGTTTTGTATGGATACGGTATGTTCTCCTGCCGGTACATTATGTAAAGAATATCGTTTGTTTTTTAAATTGCAGACTAGCTCATCATCAATGTAAATTTTATAAGCCACCATCGATCCGACGCTATTTGTAGAACGGAGAAAGTAAACCTGACCTGTTTCTTGTGGTTTAAATGAACTAAACAGACAGCTAACAGCGATTAATAAGGCACTAAAAATCTTGATTTTCATAGTTGATGATTTAAATGAATTCTCCAATAAATTTATTGGTTTTACTGTTAAAAATTACAATTAATTTTAACTTTAAGCCAAAAATTCGCCAATGACTTTGCTCTCTCATGTTAGCTAACAATTTAATATGAAAAAACTACTGCTACTTATTTTTTTAAACCTTTCGGTACTTCTCTCCTTCGCTCAAAAATCTCTAGTTATTGATGCATTTACGAAACATGGTATCGACCCCTCTATATTAGAGGCTCAAACTAAGCAGCGGTCGGATAATTACGCATTTGATTATAAATATACTTCGATATCCGGTAATAAGGAGACCGTAACAACGGCTAGTTTTGATCCATCCAAACCTGAACAGGACCGCTGGACAGTGATTTCGGTGAAAGGGAAAACTCCAAGTACGTCCGAAATAAAAGCTTTTCGTAAAAGCCACAGTCAACCTCAGCCAATTTCGGGTAAAGTAGATGAGAGTACCTATAAGATCGAGAAACAAAATGCAGACCTATTACTGATCAGCTACAAACAAGATCCTTCATCAATATCGGCTGAAGCCTCATTCATGAAGGATTGCAGACTTTACATGACGGTAAATCTGAAAACAAAAAGACTGGAAAAGTTACAATCCTTAAATGAAAAGCCTTTAAAGATTAAAATTTTCAATGCCGAAAAACTAGACCTTGTGGTTAAGTATATTTATAACGAGAAGGAAAAGTGTTACTTCACTGAAAGCGAGGATCTGAATCTTATTGTTAAGTTTCTGGGGCAGCTAGCGCCAATGGAGACCATATCGGAATATTCGAATTATAGAAAAATTTAATGTTATTTCCATTGGTTAATATAAAATCCGAAATTATACCGCACGGTTATTTTCTGTAAAGAGGGCATCTTTTAAGAAGATACTCCAGAGGGCTATTATAAGAACCGTCGGTATTGCTTAAAAAGGCTTTATGTGTTTGGTTATAAATGCTGGCGTTATTGTCCATGTAAATGTGCAGACTTACGGCTACGTCATATCGTTGAACTGCATTGCTTGTAGATGATCCATAAGAAGAGACTCCTTTTACATCTTTGTCGCCATCTCGTTTCACTTTGGTATTTGAACTCTCGCTTGAAGAACTGGTTTGATAGCCTTTGTTTTGTGTAACGACGCCATCAATAACATATTCAACACCAAGGATATCGCAGATTTCTTTCATTGTAAAATTCATCATTTTATCTTTAGTAACCCCTGCTTTCGCCAACGTAGCATTGGTTGTTCTTGGGTCCAGAATCGTATATCCTGCTGAATGCTGAGAGAGGAATCCATAAGTATCTTCTTGTGCCTTAAGGCCGATAGCTTCTGCCCCTGGTTGATTGTCCATTAGGTAAGTGAATGGTAGTATCGCTATTTTATTATGATGATCTACAGGAGTAGCTGACATATTCACTTCATCTTTTTGGCGTTCCTGCGCGGGAAGGCTTTGCTGACTAATGACTTCTACCCTACCGCTAGAGTGTACAATTTTAGCAATATCAGATCTTTTAATGACGTATTCGGCGGTTTCACCACTGTATATGAATGTAACATCACTATCAGTGATTTTGACAACCTTGCCTTTCATTTCTTCGCCATTGAGTTTTTGGATGATGTCTTGTTTTGCTACATTTTTTGTTTGTGCAAAAAGATTTATGGAAATCAGGCTTAAAATAAGCATTACATAAAGTTTTTTCATAGCGGTAAGATTAGTAAGTAAATATAATTATTTTCCCTTTTAGTCAAACGTTTAAGTACTATAAATGAATCACTATTCAACTATACAAGTTGCTATAAAGAACCTTTAAAGGAAATGGATTTGATATACAATCAAAAAACGTACGCTCCGGACTTTCTGGGGTAAGGCTGCATTATTTGTAGGCTATTGCCGCGCTTGACGGCCCTGCTAATGGAACAAGTGCGGTTGATTTAAAGCCGACCATATTTGCCCATCTGTTAAAGTCGGCGAAGGTGTAATCAAATCCGGTTCCTGTTTCAATAAGCATATTTAAACTCATCATCATTCCAAAAACGTTTTGCTTTCTTTCGTCGTCTATTATGCCCTCAATAGCTACAAATGCTCCATCGACAGGGAGTGCATCATAAGCTTTTCTCATTAAGGATATTTTATTCTCCTCGTCCCAGTCGTGCAGGATATTTCCCATTACAACAATATCTGCATTGGGTATTGGCATAGTAAAGAAGTCTCCGCTTGCCGTTGTTACACGATCTGACAACCCGAATTGTTGTATGGTAGTATTTGCAATAGGTTGAACCGGTGGAAGGTCGAAACTGGTACAGTGCATATGGGGATTATGTTTTGCAACCATAAGGGAAAGCAACCCTGCCGAGCCGCCTACATCGATTAGGGTTTTATATTTTGTGAAATCGAATTTTTGAGCGAAGGTTATAAAATTACCCTTTTGAATACCGCTCATTGCGCTAGTAAATTCTTTTAATTTTTCAGGATCCTGGTATATCAACCCGAAAAAATCTTCACTCTTCTTTGCTTCATTTTGTGGGAGCCCGGTAAGCAACCCCTCCCCTAGATTGCCCCAAAACGCATACAAGCGATTGTTCATCATTTCGAGGATACCTCCAATGTAGGATGGTTTGTTTTTATCTAAAAATGTATCTGTATCCAGGGTGTTTGAATAAACCGCGGTATCCAAAATGCCTTCGCGCTTTAAAAAACCGAATACGGTTAAGGCATCTAAAAAATCATAAACATTTCTGTCGGTGCATTTTAGTGATAAAAGGTCTTTAACTTCTTTGGCCTTCATGCTTTTCTTTTGAGCAAGGGTAGTGAATAATTCAAAACTAACTGCTGTTAAAAGAATTTTTGAGGCCCAAAAGCCTGTGCCAATTTTCATGATGTTTTCTGGCGATGGTTGGTTAGTTTGCTGTTCCATTGTTTTATTAATTATGAGTTTAATAAATTGGTAATGCCTTACAGCAACTTCTGCCAGAGGCAGGCAAGAAATAGGTTATCTAAAATACGGAGATTTAATTTATTTACATATAAAACACATTAAATTTATGTCCATCTGGATCGGCAAATACAAAACCATAATATCCCTGACCAAACTCTTTAGGTTTTGAAACGATTGTGCCACCTGCACTTTCCACTTCTTTAGCCCATTTATCTACATCATCTTTGGCTTCGGCAGAAAGGGTAAACATGACTTCATTAGCAATGTGTGCATCGGAAATTTCAATCTCCACATTTGCTTTCATGCTATCTGCTAAAAAGAAATGCATTACAAAATTGTTCTCACCAAAAAAAAAGCTGGTGAGGTCATTTGATCGACCATTGGATTTAAATCCAAGTTCTGTATAAAATTTCGTTGTTCGGTCTAAATCACTTACTGTTAAATTTGACCATATCATTTTCGGGTTCATATCTATATTTTTTAGTTAGAAATTCTTTTACTAAAGTTACCATTTAATGGGGAAACACTTTGGGTGTAGTAACGACATTTAAACAGGTATTCTGCGACAGTTTTTTAGGATAGAGTATCTTACCTTGTCCTCTTTAAATAACTATAACTTTCGACAAATCCGCAACCCATAGGCCTTTAAGTCCGGCATAAGTTAGCTTATCCATTGTAGCGCCATCAAAGCAGACTGTTTTAAAGGCACGGTAAGATTTGTTTGTAATGGAAAAAGGTAGACGGAATGACACATTCTTGAGTGTGGCTCCTGCAAATGAAACGTCGTTAAGTGCAGACTTATCAAACTGAACTCCGATTAAGGTATGCCCCTCAAAATGCATTCCCCGCAGGTCGGAATATTTGAAATCTACGCCATTAAAAACACAGTTCTCGAAGATTGTTTTTCTAAGGTCGACCATGGTTAACTTTGCGTCGATTAGTTTTACATCTGTAAATTTTGTTCCGGTCAGCGTCGACTTGTTGAAGTCGGTACGTACAAGGATGGATTTGTGGAAGCTCGCATCTGCGAGGTCAGTAATGGAAAAGGTGCAGTCTGTTAAATTTGCGCAGTCAAAATTAGCTTCATGTGCATCGCTGACCTCAAATAAGCTACCTGTTAAATCGGCAGTAGAAAAGTCTGCACCGTTTAGCGGGCTTGCTTTAAATTTTCCTTTGTGTAAAGTAACGCCTGCAAAGTCGCTTTCTTGCAGGTTGACCGCTGTGAGGTTTATCTGCACCCGGCGTTCTGAAGTGCTAGATTGCTCGGCAACCTCTTGTGCTGTCCCCTCGTAAGTAGATTGAAAGTTTTCTGAAAAATAGTTCAGATCAACACCCAGAATTTCTGAAAGGCGGTTAAAGGTGACGATGTCAGGACTTGATTCTCCCCGCTCCCATTTCCCTACTGCTTGCGGACTGATAAATAGAAATTGAGCCAGCTGGGCTTGGGTAATATTTGCTTCTTTTCTTGCTTGGGCAATCTTATTGCCAATCATTTTAGTATTTAACATAGGCACTGTCTTTTTATTTATTTTTTCGACACTGCAAAGGTATATGGGAGTATTTCCAAAATCAAAAAAATGCAAGCACTTATAGTTGTATTTACTCTACTTATAGTTGTTAATAACAACTATAAGTAGAGTATGACACAGTTAGTCCAATAATGATAGTCAGTAAAAAGCTATATAAAGAAACTTAGGTTTCCTAATCTTTTACACAGCGAACTGAAATAGCTGCATCACCATGGCTTTGCCTTGCTATAGGATCTGAAAAAAATCTGCGGATTATTTGATAATTATCTGCTGCTGCGCTGGAAGACCAGTAGAATCCATAGTAACCTGTAATAGGAATATCGTCCGGTGTATCATGAATCAATCCGCCACATAACTGAATATTAAGTCCTGAAGAGCCTCCTACCAACAATTTTTTCCCAATAGTTCCTCTTTCTATCTTTTTATCGGCATCATCTGCCTCCAGCTTGGACATTCCTTGATTTATTTCAAGCTCCTTCCACTCCTCATCTGTCGGAATATGCCATCCAACAGGCGCAATACTACGAGAATCAGTGATGATTTTTTGCGTATACAATAAACCCAATTCTTTTGTGCGAAACGGTGAATATGCATATGAGTAAAACCCTGTTTCCCAGCTAGATTTATCTACTTGTTTTTTTATTGGATCACCATTTCTGAAGTGAGTAACCCTCAAATTGGAAGTCATCCATTTTTGTTTCCCAATTGTAATATAGGCATATATATTTCCATCTACATCGGTTACACTATCAAAAGGCAATGAGGTAAAGCTGACTTCATTCCCATAAGCTACCCCATAATAGTTAATAACATAGGCTCTTAAATAATACTTGGTATTTGATGCAAGTCCGTACAAGGTAGTTTCGTAAGCACCTCCCGACTGCGACTCAGAATCCACTTTTTGATCCTCGATTGTCGGGTTTGGTGATGTGCTATAAACAATGCCCTTTTCAAATATTCCTGCTCCGCCGTCATTAATTACATTTCCACCACCAACGGCACTTTGACTAATCGTATTATTAAAAGTTGAGGTTGTCACTTTTGCCATTTCACCTTTACCTGTTGTAAAGCTGATTTCATTGCCATAGCCTGTGCCCTCACTATTTTTAGCAAAAGCCCTTGCATAATATTTCGTATTTGGCTCTAAGTCACTTAAATGCTGTATAAACTTCCGTCCAGGAGATAATGATCTAGCAACTAAATCTTCGGCTTTTGGATTGGGATGAGTAGCATAATAAACACCCCCTTCTGTGACTTCTGAATTCCCGTCAGTTGTGATTTCGACTTCAACGTCTGCAGTATACAGTGCAACTTCAGTGGCGGTGGCGGTTTTTAAACTAGGAGTAGTTATAATTTCAACTTGCTTTTCTTTTTTACAGCACAAGAGTGTTATTGAAATAGCAATAAATAGGGAGAGATAATTTTTCATTATGAGCGATTTTAAGACGCAATATAGCAAATTAGTTGAAGAGAATAGAAAACCATTCGAACTCAAAAAGGCTTTATCATCGGTAGCTTTTCTTTTTTGCAACTATGGAATAAACCATTGGAATTTTGTTTCCCAAATGTTCTATTCTATACTTTTTAGGTTCAAATTCGATTGTTTTGCTGAAACAGTTGTAAGGTGAATAATCGAATTCGTTAAAGGAAGCGATTTCTAGCTCATTGTTTATCAAACTGCTCATTACTTCACTTAAATCATGATTCCACATTACATACTCTTGTGTTATATCAGCAGTTTTGTCTGCATATGTTCCGGTTTCCGATTCCACAATTGCACCAGAATTAAAATAATTATAGCCTATTCTCTCGAAATTATCGTCGAACATCCAAACTACGGGATGAAACTCAACAAACACGAATTTTCCATATGGTTTTAGATATTTAGAAACTATTTTCGCCCATTTGTCTAAGTTGGGCAACCAACCAATTGTTCCATAACTGGTAAATACAATATCAAATTGTTTATCTAAATGACTTGGTAAATCGTAAATATTACAGCAAACAAATTTCGCGGTTGAATTTGTTCCTTTTGCAATTTCTTTTGCACTCTCAATTGCCTTGTCAGATAAATCTATACCTGTAACTTCTGCTCCGAGTCTGCTCAGGGAAAATAGAATCTTGTCCGAAATGGCATTGTAAGTGTAAAATTGATTTTCCTTTTAAATCTCCAAGCAAGTTTAGCTCAATACTGTTTAAGCACGTATTCCCTTTCATAAAGCCGTCGAGGTCGTAAAATTCCGATTTCAAATGTGTATCGGTTCTGTTGTTCCAAGATTGTCGGTTTATCTCTAGATAATTTAATTCTGCATTCATTTTCTCAGATTCTTAGAGGTATTTTAGAATAACCCCCAAGATAAGATAACTAATATGTAGTTTTAGTAACTAATTTAAAGAAGTCATAACGGCAATACTTAATCATATCTTTTGCCTTTTGTACCTAAGCTGGTGATTTAAAAAATGAATCCAACAATAAGTAGCCCCCAGGTAAAGGTTACGATATATTTAAAACCTCGCCCACCAATTACACTAATTTAACTACATAGGAATAATGCAGAAAATTAAAACGTAACTTGAAATATGAAAGTTAAAAGAATAGTTATAGACATCCCGACACAAAACGTTGATGCGGCCAAACAATTCTATCAAGATATACTTGGACTTAATTTACTGATGGATCACGGCTGGATAAAGACATACGGATCTGATGAGAATCAAAATATTCAAATTAGCTTCGCAACAGAAGGGGGGTCTGGCACATCCGTACCTGATTTGTCCGTAGAGGTTGATGATCTTGATGAAGCGCTTAAGCGAGTAAAAGATTTTGGAATATCAATTGAATACGGCCCGGTTGATGAGCCTTGGGGTGTCCGTAGATTTTTTGTGCGCGATCCTTTTAATAAATTAATTAATATTCTGGCTCATATATAAACACTATTGAGGAATATTACATCTCTAATTCTCTTCTGTATTCTGTTGGTGTTAAAGTAAATTATCCATGTCACGCCCTGAAAGTGATAAACCTATTTTTAGGACGTGACATGGAGTTTCCTATTCACTGTTACAAATATTACCTATTGTAGGTATCTATCGCGGCTTCCAGCTTCTGTTTAGCGGAAAAAGTCTTTAGATAGCCGCCTGTAATCAATCCGGCGCCCAAGGCTGATAAACTAAACCCTATGATAAAATTAGAATCCGAGTAGGCGTTTTTACCATCGCTCGCCAAAATGGCTACCCCGGCCAACATTGATGCAGCTCCAGCTATATATAGTGAGGTGGTTGTATTCACGCTTCTTCGGTAACCGCGAAGCATGTCCATGCTTTGAGGATCGTCTGCCAAATCTCTTTTCAGATTGCTGTAATTTAACCTCTTCAAATCAGCATAGCCTTTATTGTAATACATTTTGCCGTTTATTGATGCAGCAGGTGCAGGCACATAATGTGTTTCATAAGCATGGTTTGGATTGTAAATAAAGGGAGTATAGGATAATGATCTTTCCTGAAAAACATTGATCCGTCCTTCTATAACTCGCTCGGCGAACTCCTCTGTAGGTATCCCACCCAATTTTCTGGTATTAGCAAAAAAGCCATCTCTACTATTTAAAAATTTCACTTGTCCTATTGGAACATTTCTAGAGTCGACCCTAACCCGTAGAGTTCCTGAAAAGTCTGGTCGGAATTTAATATTGTTGGCGTAGATAATGGAATCAGAATAGAGGTACAAAAAGTCTCTGGATTCGGGCATCTGGGCACGAGCGCTCAGGCCATAGCAAGCCATTGCGATAATAAGTAATTTTTTCATATCGGTTAAATTTGTGTGTACGTAATACTACACAAAACTTGGCCCAAAATTGAATTGTAAATAACAAAATACATTAGCAAATTAGTCTGCATCTTTTAGGTCATGAAAATAAATTATCCTATCTTACTCTCATCTATTTAACGTTTAATGATGAGATACATCCTTACCCTACTATCAAGTATTAATTTTTCAGTTACTTCTCAGGAAAACAATAAACCGACAGATGCTCGTTTGGTGGGAATTGACAGCTTGCTAAACAAGGTTTTAAAAGATCAAAATGTTGCAGGTTTTTCTGTGGCAGTAGTTGATGGCGATAAGGTTATTTACAGTAAAGGATTTGGGTATAGGGATGTAGAAAATAAGAAACCTGTTACACCAAACACATTATTTGTAATAGGCTCCAGCACCAAGGCATTTACATCTGCATTATTGGGGATATTGCAAAAGGAAGGAAAGCTTTCTCTTGATGGTAATGCTGTGTCCTATGCAATAAGGAAGAATAAATAATTTTTCTTTCTCACCTTTAGTTTGTCTTGTTTATAATTTTAAAAACTGCTAACCAAATATAAAACAAAATGAAAACCATTTTAAGTTGTGCCCTCTTGTGCCTTTTACTAAATATTGTAAAAGCACAATCTGATATTAGTACCTTACCTGCCGAATTTCAAAAGAAGCTTAATGAAGCAAATATGAGCTTTTCAAAACCTGATGGTGTAACAGAAACGCCTACCATTAAATCTGACAAGGTTAACTACGACTACGCAGTAAAAGTGAATGGCAAAAACGTTGAGATACGTTACGCATTACGACCTATACCAAAAGAAGTATTTGATGTGTATGAAAACAGAGAAAAGAAAGATGGCGACTCGGTATTAAACCCAAACAAAATACACAGAATACTAACGCCAATGATGTACAGCGTAATATCAGGAGGAAAACTGGCATCCAAAGCAGTAACAATACAATATTTTAGCCCGGAGAGTATAAAGAAAAGCGCAGGAGCAGATGTTGGTTCAATGAGCAGAGGACCTCTGGGTTCTGATTGGGCGCAAGTTTACAATTTCGGCTTTTATGTGATGCTTCATAAAGACAATCTTGCCGATGCCTACATATTTTACCTATTTGAAACTGAAGAGCAAATGCTTGATATAATGATGGAAATAACTTCGAATGATGCGCTATTTAATGCGTTAAAGTTCAAGTAATTCATCCCTATCTCATAATTCCTCTACAATATCAGCAACTTTTATTTGCGCCTTTACAAATTGGATGCCTATCGTAGGCTAGGTAATACTAGCTTTTTAGATTTTTTTTGGCTCCTAAAACTGCTTCGGCTTTTGATCGGATATTGTTCGGCTTTTGTTCGCCCCCCGTCGAACAAGGGCCGAACGAGGTACGTTTAAAGGTGGTGTTAAAGACGACTATATCTTAGGATAAAATTAGCACCTCATTTCGGCTCAATACTATAGCAATAAAATTTTAAGTAACTAACAGTTCCAATTTAATTATATACTCAATCGATCTTATTGTTATGAGGTATTAAAAATAAGAAAAAATAATTACAAAACCACAATGGCTTGTTAAAGATCAGAAAACTAAACCTTTAACAAGTCATTATACTTAACATTAAAGCTTAATCCTGTATCTCTGGCTCTACTAACTTAATCAACTTTTCAAGCGATTCTTGCCACCCCAGATAGCACATTTCTACTGGTATTACTGAAGGTATCCCCTCTTGCAATACTTTTATTTCTGTACCTACTGAGGTTTTTTGAAACCAAACAGAAGTGGTCATTATTCCTGGCAGATTTGGGTCGTCAAATTTGTCCGTATATTTTAAAAATTCACCGGGTTTTACTTCTAAATATTCACCACCAAATGAATGGCCATTTCCGGTTGTAAAATTATGGAACGACATTTTAAAAGTACCACCAACCTTTACATCCATGTTCTGTACCGTACAAAGAAAACCATAAGGTGGCAACCATGAAGCAATAGCTGTGGACTCAGTGAAGGCACGAAATATCTTTTCTGGTGCAGCTTTAATAACTCTGTGCAATGAAACTTTGTTCTCTGACATAACAATAATTTTTTAGGATAGATTTATATTAATTTATTTTATCAAATATGCAAGTAAAACCAACTATTAAACAGGGGCATATACGACAATTTCACGTCCAATTTGCGACAGGTTATTGAAATGATACCGTTTCTATATCTCAGGCAAAACAATTAGCTTTAAGAAGTAATACTAAGCAATATGAATAATACAAGAGTGTATAAAATGTCTTTTGCAAGCGTTTATCCACATTACATTTTAAAAGCGGAGAAAAAAGGACGCATAAAAGAGGAAGTAGATGAAATCATATTTTGGCTGACAGGATATGATAAACAAGCATTACAACAGCTCATCGACGATAAAACTGATTTTGAAACCTTCTTTGCTAAGGCACCACAAATGAATTCAAATGTTTCAAAAATTACTGGCGTAATCTGTGGTTACCGTATAGAAGAAATTGAAGACCCACTAATGAAAAAAATACGCTATTTGGACAAGCTGGTTGATGAATTAGCAAAAGGAAAAACTATGGATAAGATTTTAAGGAAGTAGGTTATTCAACCATCGATTGTTTCACAACAAGTTAAATATTGCTATTTCTGCTCTTGCCCCAAATCGTGCAGGTAAGATACTTGTTCCAATACCTTTGGAAACATAAAACTTGGAGTTGTTTTGGGTATACCACCCTTTAACATATTTACCGCTTCCTGGTGGTAGAAATGGAGCATAACCAAATAAATTTATCTGGCCACCGTGCGTATGTCCCGAAAGGATAAAATCAACATGTGTATCAATTTGTGCTGAAATATAGTCGTTGTATTGAGGACAATGATTCAGAACTATATGATAGTCGCTTTTTTTATAGTCCTTTATTGCGGCATTATAATCAGCATTACCACCAACAAAATCATCCACGCCCGTTATCGATATAGACTTGTCGCCAAACAAATACTGCGTAGTTTGATTAACGAGTAAAGTGCAATTATTCTCTAAGTAAACTTTATTCAATTCATTTAAATCAATATTCCCCCAGTATTCCCAATTCCCTAAAATGGCAACCTTCTTTATTTGTTTATCTATTAGTTTTAAAAAATCATTAAGTAGCGAAACATTCTGTGCTTTATCTATGGCGTCCCCAGTAATTAAAATCAGCTCGGGTTTTAACTTATTAAGCTTACTTGCGAGTCGTGTTAATTGACTATTTATAGACTGGAGATGTAAATCAGAAATCTGAACAACTTTGATATTCGTTGTTTCTTTAGTTGCGTTACCGATGTAAAACTCATTAGTTTCAATAAAAAACTTCTCAAACCAAAACATGTCTACCAAAACAGCTCCTAAGGCAACAAACAGCCCTGTTCTTATGAATTTTCGTCGTGTTACTTTCATGAACCACATTAGTTTTTATCACTTTATCTCTCATTATGAAAGATTAGTAATGGCAAATTTTTAAGCTAAGATCATTTTCTTATTATTTCTACTCCACTCACTCCAGCTACCCACATACAATTTGGGAATTTCTAAACCTGCATAGTCAAGAGCCAACAACGTATGACAAGCAGTTACACCCGAACCGCAATGTACAATCACATTTTCTGTTTTATAATCAGCTAAAGCTTTAGAATATTTTTCCCTCAGTATTTCAGGAGCTAAGAAAGTGCCATCACTATCAAGATTTTCTGTAAAAGGGATGTTTATAGCGCCTGGGATATGCCCTGCAATTAAATCGATAGGTTCCGTTAAACCTGCGTAGCGATTGGCATCACGAACATCAATAACTGCATGATCATCACTGTTACCAGCAACTTCAACTTCACCAATTTCTGCCAATGGCAATTGCCATTCAGTGATTTGATATGGAGTTGTTGCTTTGGCAACCGGAACCTCAGAACTCACCGCAAAGCCAGCTTTAATTGCAGCACCATAACCGCCATTTAAAACCTGAACCTTATTGTGCCCTATTGACTTTAACATCCACCAGAATCTTGCCGCTGCATTAGATCCGTTTTTATCGTCGTAAACAATTACATGAGTATCATTAGTAATTCCATATTTGCCTAAAAGCTGAGCAAAATGCTCAAAAGTAGGTAAAGGATGTCTGCCACCAACAGCAAAATCCTTAATATCGGCCAGGTCAGTATTTAAATCAAGATAAAAGGCACCATCTAAATGTTGCTCATCATATCTCGGTTTCGATCCGGCACTTACATCAAATAAGATGAAAGCGTTTTTATCGAGTAATACCAGTTCTTCAGGTTGTATAATAGGTGATAATTTCATAGTCTTTTAAAATTCTAATGTATCAGCTGAAATATAATACTTTTCTCTTAATACTATTAATAAATAGCACCAAAAATAGTTATAGGCTGTGTATAAATCGTCGTATTATCTTTATTAGCAGAAACTTTTATTTGATGGATTCCAGCTAGCTGCTAACCCAACATGCCTTTCGGAAAAGTAATTGTAAAAGTTGATCCCTGCTTAACCGCCGAAGTAACTTTGATATCAATATTATGATATACAGCAATACTTTTCACAATGGAAAGCCCAAGCCCATAACCTACATTTTCTGATAAATTAGCTTTTCTAAAGCGGTCAAAAATAAAGTCTAGGTCCTCCGGAGCAATACCAATTCCAGTATCTTTTATAATAACCGTATAATCACCTTGCTTATTAAAAGCATCGGTAATTACCACACTCCCCTGCTCAACGTTGTATTTAATTGCGTTGTTTATCAGGTTGTAAAACAGTTGAAAAAGTAAATCGTGGTTCACATTTTTCAATGTAGCCTTATCCGTAACCTCAATAGTGAGCGTAAGGCCCTTATCTTCCAACCTATGACTAATCTCTTCTTTTATATCTCCCAGTAAATCAACAGGTTTAACAGACGCCAGTTTTACAAACTGATCGTTCTCTATCCTCGAAATAAACAGCAACGAGGCAGATATTTTCTTTAACCGGTCCAACGTTTTCATCATCCCTACAATACGCATCGCAACATCTTCAGTAATCTGATCGTCGGCAAGCAGGTTTTCCATTTTGTTCTGGAGGATGCTTATTGGCGTCATCAACTCGTGCGAAGCATTAGCAGTAAACTCACGCTCCTTCTCAAAGTCAATATTGATCTGATCCATCAAGCTAATCAGCGACTCATCAAGGTATTTAAAGTCTTGTGTACTGGTTTTTACAGGGACACTTTCGTCCTTAAACGGGAATTTCCTGTTTATCAGCTTAGTCTGTATAATTTTACCCAATGGTCTTATCAAGATTCGGGTAAAAATAAGGTCGATAATAATAGTTAAAGCTATTAAGCCCATCAATACATATAAAGCAATGCGCTGCAAAGGTTTATTGTATTGATTGATGCTGCCAACAGTTTTCCCTATCTCCAGCAGATAGTTTTTGTCTTTAATTTTAAAAGTATGGCTAAGTACTCGGTAATTTAAGGTATCCTGTTCTACTTTACGTATGGCTGTTTTTATAGTATCCAATTGGAGTGAAAGAGCAGCAGGCTGAAGAGAAATATACTCCTCTTTAAGCATAGTGTAACTCCCAAAACTATCATCGCCCTGCAAGTAATAGTCTATTCCATTTCTATGTACATCTCTGATTACCTTTGCTTGCTGATCTCTTAAGGAATAATTGGTGTACTCTGAGGCAATACGGGCTACTAAAAAAGGCATAGAAAGTATAAATAACAGTACTACTGCAAGTTTAGACCCTGTGATAAAATAAATGAGTTTAGCAGATAATTTCACAATTATTTCTTTATTCTATAGCCCACACCGCGTACAGTTTCAAGCCACTCGGTAGGTGCCCATACATTTAATTTCTTCCTGATATTTTTAATGTGTGCGTCTATATAATTCGAATCATAGTCATCGTCGGCAAAGGTGCCCCAAATGTGTTCGCTCAATTGCATTCTTGTTAAAACACGGTTTTTATGTAGAAAAAGATAACTCAACACATCAAATTCCTTACGCGAAAGCTCTATTTGCTGCTCTTTGAAATGGATAAACCGCTTCTGAAGGTCGATGGTAAAATCACCAAGTGGTAGCTCCTCTTCCTTTACATTAAATTTACGACGGGCAATGGCTTGCATTCTCGATTGAAGCTCTAACAACGAAAAAGGCTTAGCCAAATAATCATCAGCACCAAGATCCAGTCCGGTTATTCTATCTTCCAGATTCCCACGGGCTGTTAAAATAATATACGCAGCTTCGGGATTGTGTTTTTTCGCTTTTGGCAATAGCGTTAGCCCATCACCATCGGGCAAACCGAGATCAAGCAGGATAAAATCGTAGCTATTTATTTCAATTTTTTCCAAACCTTGAGCTACAGTATGTGCAAGATCGCACAGGTAAAATGCCTTCTTTAAAAAGGTTTCCATTTCGTAGGCAAGTGTTTTTTCATCTTCAACTATGAGTACTTTCATTTTTGCAATTGAAATTAAAACTGATAATAAAAACCAAGGTTAATAAAAGATTGTTGCCTTTTAGCCTCGGTAATGGCATGTGTACCTAAAGCGGAAAACTGATAGCTAATCTCAGCCATGTAACTAGCTCTGCTATAACTTAAGGGTATTTTAAAATTGTATGACAAAAGCTCGAAATTTGTTGCCGGTAAAGTAGTCGTTGTTGTACTATTTCCATTGCCGTTGCCATTCCCCTTGCCGTTACCATTATTCTTCTTATTTTTCTTTTCTGTATAAGTTTTTAGAAAGTGTTGCGTACCCGCCACTATTTCTATTGAAGGTTCTATGGATAGCAGATCATGATTATCAAACAGGGAACCCAATTCTATTACTTTTGAATTTGTGAAACCTGCAAACACATCACTTTCTTGTCCAAAAGCATAATCTACTGATAAAGAACTCATAAACCATGGCCAATGATAATCGGCTGTTACATTCAGATTATTCTCGTTAGATGCTTGTAATAGCGGAGAACTTTTTGGGTAAAAAGACCTGTTATATCCTATTCCAATAGTAAATCTTTCGTTAAAATCATGATCATAACCAATACCCAGATCAGTTTCGGAAATGCCTGATCCAACATTTAGTAGCTTATATGCGCCTGCAGAAAAATATATCCCAACGGGTAACCTTACTGTTCCATTAACCAGTACGTATGGTAGCTTTTGGGCTGTTGTTTGGCCATAATAATTAACATTATTGCTATATAAAGCGGCTGCAGTTACCGTAGTTTTTTTTGTTTCCGTAGGGTCGATTTCTTTTTGAGCCTTAACTTTTATACTTAGGAAGCAAATAATTACACTAAGGGATAGTAATCTCATACCGGCTAGTGTTTTTTAATTTTAGGGCGGCTCACTTTGATGGGTTTAACATCAGGCCTCCCCTTAGGCTTAACAACCTCCGGTTTTGGTTGTTTTCTTGATTTTGGCACTTCTTTAACCTCTTGTTTTTGCCTGTCTCCTCTGGAACGATCTGCTTGTTCCGATTTACCTTTTTTCTTCTGATAATAAGATTTCAGAGATGAAGTTCCCATAGTATTTGATACTGCAGGTGAAACAAGCAAACATATAGCTAATGTTACGGTTAATAAGCGTCTGACCATTGTTTGTAAATATATTGAAATGCTCATCATGTAAATATAAAGAAAGTTTACCTCTTTCGAGGCAAACTTTCACCCCTCCTAAAACATATTCATGTTCATCTGCGCCACTCAATATCTATAACAAAGGTTGTTAGTCAACATGAAATTCAGATGAAATTTCTTAGAAAAAATATTTCTTGAATTTCATGTTGATTTCATGTTCAGTATTGAGCTTTGAGTTATTAATTAAAGAATTTAAAACTCTATTCCTATGAAAAACAAAACAATTTACGCAACCCTGATGGTATTGATTATTGCACTAGCATCATTTATAGGTTGTAAAAAAGACAGTCAGGCTTCGGGTACTACTAAGGTAGAGATCAGAATGACTGATGCTCCCGGGGATTTTGACGCTATCAATTTAAATGTGAAACAGGTAATTTTGCTTTCGGGTGGTAAACCATACACCTTTGACGTTGATCATGGAATATTCAATATCCTCGATTTCCGCATCGGAACAAGCAACCCGGATATTTTAATAGCATCTGGCGATATGCCTTCCGGTGAGATCACTGAGATCAGACTTGTACTGTATGACAACAATACCATTGTTGTTGATGGTCAGGTTCAGGAGTTAAAAACACCTAGTGCACAGAGTTCTGGATGGAAAGTAAAACTTACCGAAAATCCGGAATTGGTACCTGGGGTTACTTATTCTCTACTTCTTGACTTTGACGCTGCAAAATCTATTGTTGCTACAGGAAACGGTAAGTATATACTTAAACCTGTAGTTAGAGGCATTGCAGCTGCAACATCTGGTTTAATTTCGGGTACAGTGCTACCACTTGGAAGTCACCCTGAAGTTCTTGTTATTGCGGGAACTGATACTGTTGGAACTGTAACTGATATGATTACAGGAAGGTTTACTGTTGGAGGGTTAGCCACAGGAAACTACACTGTAAAAATATTACCTGTAGAGGGTTTTGCAGAAGCTACTATTCCTAATGTTGCTGTTACAGTTGGTCAGAATACCAGCATAGGTACTGTTACTCTACAGTAAACATTATTACCATTTTTTAACACACACATAAAACATATAGTCATGAAAAAGCTAATATTTTTAACGTTACTTGGGGCAATTGGGTTGTTGCCTAACAAGCTAAAAGCTCAGGTTAGCCTTAGCGTAAACATCGGTTCTCAACCTGCATGGGGTCCTTCAGGTTACGACCGTGCAGATTACTATTATATGCCCGATATTGAAAGTTACTATTATGTGCCCACCAGACAGTTCATTTACTTAAGCAATGGAAACTGGACTTTCTCGGCAGGCTTACCTCCAAGATATAGAGACTACGATTTGTATAATGGGTATAAGGTCGTCATCAATTCACCCAGACCATATGATCACTACAGAGACCACAGGGTTAGATATGCGAGATACAGATCATATCATTCTCAACCAATTCGTTACAGTCGTCCGGTACGTTATGTAGAAAGAGATTACGACAGACACGATAAACACGATTATAAAAGATACAAAGAACGCGGTAACGGATGGGGAGGTGATCGTGGACATAGTAAAGGCCGTGGAAATGGTCATGGCAACGGTCATGGGCACGGAAAACATTAGAGTTCCATTTATTTAGTTTAAAGGCTTTAGACCGGATGGTTTAAAGCCTTTTTTGTTATCACAATATGTGTCAGCAGTTATCTTGTACTCAGTGCTTTTCTTACTATTGGAGCTACCTCGGTACCAAATATTTCAATTGATTTCATCATTTCTAAATGTGAAGGATCGCCAACATCCATGTGGCCTATAAACCTGGTAATACCAAACAATTCGTGCATATACAGAATCTTATCTACTACCGCGTTAGCCTCCCCAATAAATAAAGCGCCTTCTTTGGAACGTCCTCCATTATATTGCTGTTTGGTATATGGTGCCCAGCCTCTTGTTGCGCCTATTCTATCCATCTGTGCTGCATAATTGTCATAATACCCGTCTGCATTGGCTTCATTATCGCTCAAAAATGCATGCGAATGGATACCGATCTGCATTTTACTCACATCATGTCCATGTTTCAGATACTGCTCTTTATAATATTCAATTAACGGTTGAAATTGCTTTGGCATTCCTCCTATAATAGCTACAACTAGCGGTAAACCCAATACCGCAGCACGCAATACCGATTGTGGCGTGCCGCCAACAGCAATCCAGATTGGCAATTTCCCCTCATTACTTGCCCTTGGCAATACCATCTGATCGATAAGTGGCGCACGAAGCTCGCCTTTCCAGTTCACCACCTCGTTATTATTGATATTGAGCAATAAATCTAACTTTTCCTCAAACAACTTGTCATAATTTTTCAAATCATAGCCAAACAAAGGAAATGACTCTATGAAACTACCCCTACCTACGCCTATTTCTGCACGACCATTCGAGATCAGATCGATTGTTGAAAAATCCTGATATACTTTTACCGGTTCAGCAGAGCTTAAAACGGTTACCGTACTCATAAGTTTTATATTTTTAGTAATGCTTGCCGCCGCTGCCAATACAATTTCCGGAGATGAAATAGCATAATCCGGACGATGATGCTCACCCAAACCAAACACATCTAAACCTACCTCATCAGCCAGTTTAATCTGCTCCAGAATCTCGTGTAATTTTAATTGCGCAGATCTTGGTTTCCCTGTTTCCTGATCAACCGACAAATCGCCGAACATACCTATACCTAATTCCATAATCTTCTATTTTTATAAAGCAAAGTTACTGTGCCCGATAAATATAAGTATTGACCTAGGATAAGTAATGATGAAAAATATTTATCACCTCGACAAAACTTCATCAACCATACCAAATTCTTTCGCCTCCGTGGCTGTCATCCAATAGTCGCGGCTAGCGGCTTCATTGATCCACTCATAGGCTTGTCCGCTGTGTTTAGCTATGATCTCGTAAAGTTCCTTTTGTACTTGAAGCACCTGCTTGATGGAGATGTCCATATCCGCAGCCGTACCCTGCGTTCCTCCAGAAGTTTGATGGATCATTACACGAGAATGCTTCAGGGCCGATCGCTTTCCGGCAGCACCTGCACATAGCAATACAGATCCCATAGAAAGAGCTATGCCGGTACAAATGGTTGCCACATCGGGCGCGATAAACTGCATGGTATCGTAAATACCAAGGCCGGCATAAACCGATCCGCCTGGTGAATTAACATACAACTGGATGTCCTTTTTAGCATCGGCCGATTGTAGAAAGAGCAGTTGGGCCTGAATCACATTAGCATTCCTTTCGTCAACAGCTTCGCCCAAAAAAATAATGCGATCCATCATTAAGCGTGAAAATACATCCATCTGGGCAACGTTTAATTGCCTTTCTTCTGTGATATAGGGTGTCATCGCAACTGGACCGGCCATAGCTGATGTTCTGGAGATATATTTATCTACATACATACTGTTAATGCGGTGATGCTTTACCGCGTAGCTTCGAAATTCGTTGTTTTTCATAATGAGTTATTTCTGGGTTAAATTGGACATAGCAATCCCTTTGCCCCTACCGGGACATATTAACATATGATTAAATTAAGATGGTTTACTTACTGAAAAGGCGCATAATCATTTGCCTGAATGAAAGATGCTCAGGTGCGGTAAACAGCTTCCGGTGTACCTCAGTGATTTCCTTACGGAACTGTTCTCTGCCGTAGGTTTCGACCAACCGATAGGTTTTTTGTTGCCAATAGATGCTTTCCTGCAGCTCTGGCTGGAGCAGCAATCGGGCCTGCATTAAAGTCTTTTCTTCTCCACTGGGATTCGTCAAAAGAAAATCTTCAATCAGCAACAGCTCATTCAAGGATGTCTTCATAGCTTAATGATTTTTCTTTTACAGTTTCCTTTATTTTTTCCAGGCATTTGAATTTCTGAACAGTTGCAGATCTCGGCCCTGAAAAACCAAACCGTTCTCCAACTTTTTCCATACTGAGCTTTTCATAATAAAATGCACTCAGCAACTCCATACATTTCTGACCCGCGGTTTGTAACAGCTTAAACAAGCGGGAAGACGATATTTCCTGCTTAGCGACATCAATTAGCCCAGCCTCTTCATCAAAATCAGCATTCAACTGATCAATAGACAATTGTTTCGTACTTTCTTTGTATCGTTTGTTCCAAAGATAACGGGCAATACCAAACACATAGGCCTTATCACTGTGTTTCAAAGTCAGTTCCCGCTGAGTCGATTTCTCGTAATAAATAACCAGAGCATCCTGAAATACATCCCTGGCATCATCAAATGAACCACCCATCCTGCAAACGTGAGTTGCCACCAAAGGAAAGGCTTTTTTATACAATGCCGTAAGCCATACTTCACGATCATTGCATGCGACATCGGTATTTAATTTTGCATCCATAGTTACTATGTTTAATAGTATGTGGGCGTTTTAAATCAAATATCACCAAAACCTGGTAATTATTTTTCCCTAGCCTTTAAAATAAAATCTACGTCCCCTCCTCTTAATTAAGTCTCAACCGTTGCTTTTGCTTTAGCAATTGTGTTTCCAATTTTTCGTATGATACCTGCTGAACATTTACTTTGTCATCAATAGCAATTGCTGCAGCTGTTGCAGCAGATTGACCAAGAATCATAAAAACAGGTTCCATTCTTACAGAGCCATAAGCAATATGAGAACTGGAAACACAAACAGGCACCAGTAAATTACTGCATTCCCCATTTTTGGGAACTATCGATCCGTAGGATATGCTATAAGGTTTCGGTGCATGTACACCTATATCTCCTTCATTTTGCACAAATCCTCGGCTGTTTATGTAGCGCTGTGTATTGTGCGAATCCAAAGCATAAGAGCCCATGCCAATTGGTTTTGGCACTTCTTTACGCCCCAGCGTTTCATTTTCTGTTAATACACAATCACTAATCATCCTTCGGGCTTCTCTTACATAAATTTGGTGAGGCCAATTTCCGTTATCTTTAAATTCATCTTTAGATAAGCCCCATGTTTGCAATCGTTTTTGCAGATCTGCCGGAACCCTTGAATCTGTAATCATAAAATACATTAGTCCCTTTTGATAATCTTCATGTTGTTTGATCATCTCTTTGCGCTTCTGGTAACTAGCTTCAGGATAATCGTAATTCATCCCAATATAATCTGTACTAAATGGGCCATGATTGTTTGTATCAGTTTTACGATTAGGTATGTCGTCAAATTTATCAAACAACTCTTTCCAGCCATTTTGAAATACCCTTGCCAGCAACTCGTAATTTGCAGGATTGTAATTATCCGGTTTTGGAAACGAAATCCTATTTTCTTCCTTATTGGTGAGGCACATCCTAAAACAATAGGCCTGTAGTTTATTATCGCCTTCACCTTTTACTCCCGGATTTTCTCCGGAAATACCGGCAAGGAGACCACTGTTTTTATCGCCTGGAATTTTATATGGATCTATATCCGTTTTAAAATGATGTCCATGTTGAAATACCTCAGTCTGAATACCATTCCAGGTTTCACCATATACGTTGTTTCCTTCGCGCCCCACATGATAACTTACGTTTGCAGCAGCCATTAAATCGCCTTCGTAAGTAGCATCTATAAACATTTTTCCACTAAATTGCTTTCCACTTAATGTAGTGATAGATGTAATTTTACCATCTTTCATTTTTACCCCGCTTTTCCGGTTTAGCCACTCATTACGGTAAATCTCAATGTTGTTTTCCCTGATGTAATCTTCCATGATCCTTTCGGCAACATGTGGTTCAAATATCCACATGGTCCTATCTTTACCATCAATTGCAGGTGTTCCTTGCCCTTTATTACCATATTCTGCCTTTTTCTGCCATTTCCATGCAGTATCCTGTTGGTAATAAAGATAAACCCTATGGTAAAAATCGCGCGATAAGCCCCCTATCACTTCCTTATTTCCGGTATCGGTAAAGCCTAAGCCACTTGACGATAGTCCACCAAGGTGAATATCCGGCGAAACTACAATCACCGTTTTACCTAGTTTTTTGGCAGCTACCGCAGCGGTAACGGCTGCCGAAGTACCGCCATAAATGATTAGATCGGCTTGATAAGGCTTCTTATCGGAGGCCAGCAATCCAGATATAGAAAACAGGATCATGAAAAGGGAACTTATTGTTTTACGCATCATGCAATCATTTTTAAAATTAAAACTTTACACCAAAACCTACAGAGCAGGTAAGCATTCGGGTATCTAAATTACTTCCTTTATCAGAAACCTTACGACTAAAAACCGGAAGTAAAGTATAGCTTAACCTAAAATCTCCATATAGATTAATCTTTCGGGGATTGTTATCTCCAACCTTAACACCAGCAAGCAAGCTGTTGTTAAAATGGTTTACATATTTTAAAGGTAATATTTCATTTTTAGCTTCTCTCCCGTTGCCATCAAGTCCTTCCTCGTAGCTCAATTTAGTTTTAGAATTAACCGCTATACCTGGAGCCAAACCGACGTAAGCTGCCAAAAAGAGCCTAAACGTATTTGGTTTGAAGTTATAATTGATAAGGATTGGCAATTCTACATAATCAATATTGAAATTAAAGTTATTATAGGCCTGTTGCTCCTCACCTTCATCATCAACAATAACTACGTGGTTGTTCTCTTCCATATAAACCATCCCTCTTGAATTAAAAAGCAATTCGGCAGTCAAACTAATGCGTTCGGTTAATCGTCCGTCGGCAGTCAATCCAGCATTTATTGAGCTTCTTACAAATGGCCGGAAACTACTAAAATCACTTCGTTTTGCCGTGGATGTGGGCATCACTTTGCACGTAAAGAGAGATGCGTTAAAGCCGGTTTTGATTCCGAACCTTACCTTTTTTTCAAAATCAGACTGTTCTTGAGCCTGAACATACAGCCCATAGAAGAGCAGTATGAAAAAACATAATTTAGATTTCATAGCGAGTTTTATTTGTGTGTACTCTAATTTATGAAATATAATCAGTTGTTTATCGTAACATTTTGAACGAAAAATAATTAATTTTAATTGAAAGAAAACAATTACTATTGAAGCTCTTGAAGTTCTTCAGGTCGGATTCTGCGTTCTGGTCGGTATCCGATCAGCGCAAGGTTGATTTCATCCTGTTTGTTAGGGTTTATTAAACGTGAGCAATAGGAATCGCCATTTTCGTAGCAAAAACTTATAACTACACGTTCTTTAGGGTGGTCTATCTCAGGCAGGGTGCCTAAAACGGTGTATAGATTGTTAAGTACTTTGGTTACATCATCAGTTTCAGGTAAAACGAATAGAATCTCATCTCTTTTAGCATCGAAATAGGTAATTGAACGCCAACCGCGATCATGATAATACGCTTTAAGATTTACTAAAAGTTCTGACTTATAAGGATGATTCATGTGAAAATTTACTTACTTCGGCTAAGATAACAGTTTCGGCATAATACAATAGTTATTTAGTAGGTAAAATTACTGATAACGTGATCATTGTTATTAACACAGCCGTTGTTATTAACACAATCGCCGTCCTAAAACAAATTCAGAACGACGATCGGAATAACCTCAAACCCTATTTCACTAAAATCACATCATCAAAGTAAAACGCTTCATCCTGCTTCTCAGGTCCTTCTATCCAGAAACCCAGTTGTTTCATTGGGCCTTTTTTCCAAAGCTCAAGTGTAGTCATTGGGATTTTAAAATAAGTCCATACATTGGCTGGCACGGCAATAGGAACACTCCTGTCCGAATTTCCATATCCTCCCGCCCTTGCATCTCCAGTTACATAAAGTGTATAATCAGCCGAAGCCCCTTTTACCCAGAACGACAAGTAATTATACTCTGGCATACTTGCGACACCATTCCAGTTAGCAAAACCATCTGCACTCCAATTACCTTTATTATACCCGGCCTTAAATGATTTAACCCCACTTTTAGCAAAAGCTGAGGATACAGATGCCGGACCCCACGATCCGTTTTCGAAACCATTACCATAGTCATCAGTAAAGATTTTATAAGCTTTATCAAGGTTCACAAAAACCTGGGTGGTAGTAATTGGTCCTGTAGAATTGGTAAGCACAAGCTTAGCACTATTTACTGTGGTTGCGGGCATTTTTATAACCAATTCTTTTTTAGTTTGAGTTACAATACTTGCAGCAGCAGCAGTTCCATCAATAGTTATGCTGGTTACATCCTGTAAATTATTACCAACCAAAGTAATCTCTGTACCCTCAACAAAGTTGTAGTTCGAAGCCGTATTTACCAATGGCAAGGCCACCACATTGAAAGGCACTTTTAATTGAGCACCAAGTCTGTTGGTTAATATAATGTTCTGAGCACCACCATTAGCCGTATCTGGCACCCTGAATATCAATGCCCTGTCCGTATTCAGCGTCGGATTAAAAGGAGCAGGAACATTACCCTTTTCAAACACAACGCTGGTTATACCACCCAGACCACTTCCAGTTAAAGTAAGTACAGTGTTTCCACTGGCTTTTTCCGGATCAAGCTTTTCAGCAACGGGATTACTTGAGGCTTTGCTTTCCGACTGTTCCTCTTTTGTACAGCCGGCTATGATTAATACACCTGCCAACAGGAGCATTTTTAGATTTTTAATAGTCTTCATGTCTATTTATAATAAGCTACTGCCGGTTCAAGCAGCAATGGATTAATAACTGTTTCTGGTTGCGGTACAGGAAGGTACAGCTGTTTTGCCGAAGAAAGCGTGGCTTTAAAGCTATTTAACTGCCCGTTACCACCTACTGTACCACGCTCCTGTCCGGCTATCATTTGTTGCGCTTTAGCAAATCCTTGTCTTTGGATATCAAACCAATAGTCGCCCTCAAATGCGAATTCTACTTTACGTTCATGCAAAATATCATCAAGAGTAATGCTAGTTAAACTTACCAAACCTGCGCGGTTATGAACCTGATTAAATGCCCCTAAAGCAGTTGCATCACTGGTAGAACCTCCACCGGCCAACACCGCCTCAGCATAAATCAACAAAACATCCGCATAACGAAGAATATAGGTTGAAATGCTGTTATGACTATCAGAAGTTACCACTTCAGTGCTTCTGTTAGGGCCTACAACATATTTTTGAATGCTAGAACGCGTACCTGTCTGGATTTTGAAATCGCTGGTTATACCCGTAGTATCGTATGTAAATCCGTTAGGGAAGTTATCATTAATCCAATCAGCTTTATGAAAACCTTGCTGCATTACCGACCAACCTTTTCTTAAATCACCGGTTGCGTAACCTGTTGATGCATTCAACATATCAAATGATGGCACCACTGCCGAATAACCGTTCCCACCAGTTGGTTTTGGTTTTAACAGCGGTTGAGGCCCTACATAAAGCATATACCTGTTTCCACCGTTCCAACCCATCGATGCTAACCACCTTAATGAAAACAACATTTCTTTGTTGTTTTTGTTAGCGATATCCGATGAAGTAAACATCCCTTGAAAATCAGGATTTAAACCTATTCTCTGGGTCAACAAAGCATAATCCATAACCTCTTTGGCCTTTATCCTCGCATTTTCATAGTCCTTTAAATAAAGGTAAATTTTGGCCATCATGCCCTTTGCCGAGTATTTGTTAACACGACCATCTTGTGTAGCTACTTCAGGCAAGTTTTCTTCTGCAAATTTTAAGTCCTCAAGCGCAAACTTTAACACATCTTTTTGAAGATATCTTGGCGTAAGTGGTGCACCTTCTTTGGTTAGTTCAACCGGGTTTTCTACAATTGGTGCATCGCCAAAAGCACGACCGATATAAAAATAAGCGAATCCACGTATAAACTTAGCTTCGGCAATACCTACATCAAGATATGCAGGGTCAGGTACCTGTGCCTTTTTTTCCATAAAGGCATGGATCAATACCGAAGCTTGTCCTGCTGCCTTATAGCACGACTTCCAGGTGTCCATCACCAACCCATCAGTACTTTGTATGTTAAAATTGTAAAATGAATTGTATTGGGCATTGCCCTGGACACCAGTTACAGTACCTCCAAGCACATCGCCTACAGATATAAACGCCTTGTCCGACCAATCGTTCCATACCGAATTGTATAACAGTCCGGTAGCTCCGTTTACTTCAGATGCTGTGGTATAATAATTTTCTGTTGTTGGCCCCGTTTCTGAGGGATTATCCAGAAAGCTCTTTTTACAGGAAACCCCAACTAAAGCGGCTGCAAAAAGTATGATGATAATATTAGTTTTCATTACTTTAATTTTTAGAGGTTAGAATTCGATGTTAGTTCCAATTGTAAATGTTCTTGGAACCGGATAATGACCATTGTCAATATTCATGAACCTGATGTTGTTGTTAAGCGCACCCAGCTCCGGATCATAACCAGAGTAGTTAGTAAATGTGTACAGGTTCTGTACCGACACATAGAACCTTGCATTATTCACCTTTATCTTATTTATTAAAGATTTTGGCAGGTTATACCCCAATGCTACATTTTGTATCCTCAGGTAAGATCCATCCTCAATATACCTGTCAGATATTCTGGAGTTGTTGTTATGCCATTGGTTGTACCTAGGCAAATCACCATTTGGATTGCTGGCGGTATATCTGTTTAACACCGTGGTAAGCTGATTTGTATATGCCGAGCTTAATGATTCCGTTTGGCGACGACTATAGTTGAAAATATCGCCACCCTGGCTACCATAAATAAATATAGAAAGGTCTATTCCTTTATAGCTAAACGTATTGGTAAAGCCATAAGTAAAATCAGGATTAGGATTACCTATTACAGTAACATCTTTATCATCAACCACCTTATCACCATTAAGATCTTTAAACCTTACATCACCCAACCATAGGCTACCAGGTGCTACAGCCAAACCATAATCAATGCCATTGTTTAATTCTTCCTGCGATCTGAATAAGCCATCAGTAACGTAGCCATAGAACGCACCAAGCGGACGGCCTTGTTGAGATAATGTCACCAAAGATTTTGTTCCATACTCATCAAACATACCCGGTATGGTAGCATCGGGCTGATTCATTTTGTTTAAGATGTTTTTGTACCTGCTAAATATGACATTGGTTTTCCATGAAAAATTGTCGTTTTGAATGTTGTAAGATGTTAGTCCTATATCAACACCGGTATTTGTCATTCTACCTGCATTTGTAATTGGAGTTTTAATATCATTCCATGCAGTACCTAAGCCAGAGTAAGCGCCCAACTGAGTAGGCAAGATCATATCAGAGGTTATCTTTTTATAAAAATCTACGCTTAGTTCTAGTTTTTTATTCCATGTACTAAGATCTACACCTCCATTATAAGTATTAACAGACTGCCATGTAATTAGTGGATTGGCTACATTGGCAGGTAATCCACCCGGACCAAAGGGGGCAGTACCGAAAAGAGTAATATTTGATGAGTACAAATTCCCTCCTCCGGCATCCTGCCCACCTACTTCACCATAGCCAAATCTAAATTTCAAATAGTTTATGTATTTGTTTTCTTTTAAGAAAGACTCATTACTTGCAGTCCACGAAGCAGAAACTGCCGGAAATGTTCCCCACTTTTGACCTGCACCAAAATTTGATGAACCATCTCTTCTTATAGTTCCACTAATGGCATAACGGTTATCATAGGTATAATTTAACCTTGCAAATACCGATTCCATACTCCATGTTGATGCACCAGCCTGTATATCCTGAGTATCACCTCCATCACCAGCATTTAGGTTCGGAATATTCAATTTCAGGTTATCTCTTTTACCGCTAATCATATCATAAGTTGAGCGCTGTGCCTCATGACCTAACGTTGCTCCCAAACTATGCTTACCAAAGGTTTTATTGTAATTAGCATAGTTTTTTAGAGCCCAGTAAAGCGTATTCTGTCTTTGATCCCTTAATCTGGCAGGAGAAATGATCACACTTTTAGTAGCCTCATTGTAAACATATGGCTGAAATGCTTTATCAGCTGACAGGCTAAAATCGAAGTTACCCTCTGATCTGATCACAAGGCCATCTATAATGTTCAAGTCGGCATATAATGCTCCGAAGGCTCTTGAAGTTTTATTGGTTACATCGCGTAGATTAGCCAATGCTACCGGGTTATTAGGATTTCCAAATGTGCTCCCGCCAATTACATTAGTAGAAATATAGTTGCCATTAATATCCTTAACCGGTGTTGCAGGGCTATTGTAAAGCACTGTACTCGTTACTGCATCAAAACCATCCGACAATCCAATTTGTTGTTTTGTTCTTGATAAATTCGCTGTAATACCTGTTTTTAACCATTTGGTAGCCTGATGATCAATATTTGCTCTTAAGGTTACCCTGTTAAATCCTGTTCTAATCAATGTACCTTCCTGATCAAGAAATCCACTTGAAAAATAGAATTGGGTTTTCTCCGATCCACCCGAAAAAGCAAGCTGGTGACTTTGAGTAAACCCTCTTCTGTAAATCTCATCCTGCCAATCAGTACCTTTACCCAATAGGGATGGATTCTTAAACTCGCCAATACTATCTAAACCACTTCCCGGAACAGCCCTTACTTCCTGCACCAAAGAGTTCATGTATTCTGCATTTTGACGCAAGTTCATTACCGATAGTTTTTTAGGGACTTCGGCCATCCCCACGTAAGAATCGTAAGTAATTTTGCCTTGGTTAGCTTTACCTCTTTTGGTATTAATTAATACCACACCATTTGCACCTCTTGCCCCATAAATAGCCTGAGCAGAAGCATCTTTTAAGATATCTATGGTTTCTATATCGGCAGGGTTTAAAGTAGCCATAACACTCTGGCCAACCTGTCCTGAGCCGCCGCCCAATACATTTTGTTCCAACGAGCTGCTTTTCCCATCCATGGCAACCCCATCTATTACATATAATGGCTCATTGTTTTCGCCTGTTGAAGTAAGCCCTCTGATTCTAACAGAAACACCTCCACCTGGTTGTCCACCATTGTTATTGATGGTAACACCTGCTACTTTACCTTGTAATGCCTGATCTATACCGGCTACAGGTAAATTTTTAATGTCTTTCTGTGATACAGATGAAATTGCCGAAGTTACTTCTGATTTACGCAATGTACCGTAACCAATTACAACAACATCTGATAAGGTTGATGTAGAAGATTTCAAATTAACGTTGAGAGTTGAATTTGATTCTATCGTAAATTCTTGGGTGGTCATACCCACATAAGAAAATACAAGTACGCTGGAATTGGAGGTAACCATAATGGAGTATTTCCCCTCATTATTGGTTAAGGCAGTAACTTTGGTTCCCTTTACCATTACCGAGGCGCCGGGTAAAGTTATTCCGGTATCATCAGAAACAACACCTGTAATTAATTTCCCTGTGTTACTTTGGGAGTAACTGGACTTGGTGATACCAGTTAGTGTAAAGACTATGAACAGAATATAAATCCATTCATTACAACTCGTTCTTGTCGTTTTCATTTTTGGTCGTCATATTTGGTTTAGTTGATCCACCCACAGGATGGGTTTCCATTTGTTAAAACTAGAGACAACTGAATCCTGTATTGCTAAAAAAGGGGGACTCAAATGTTAATCTTTAGCAAAAAAGGTGATTAGGCAGTTAAATCCTTATTTTCAGCATATTTTGATGGCAATACATCAAACTCTTCTTTAAAAGATTTAACAAAGTTCTTGGTGGTTTTAAAACCTACCTTATAGCAGATCTGCGAAACAGTTAATTTACCCTGTTCCAGCAGCTGCGCTGCACGCTTCAAGCGATATGATTTAATAAATTCTAACGGAGTTTTACCTGTAAGCGCCACAATTCTTTTGTATAGAGTTACCCGGCTTACCAACATCAGGCTGCTAAGTATATCTACAGAGAAATTACTGTTATCTATGTTTTTTTCTATTTCCTGCAATACCTGCTGCAAGAACTGCTCATCAGGACTTTCCATTTCAACTGTCGCTGGCTGTACCTCTACTTGTTTTTGATACAGCTTTCTAAAAGATTCCTGCTGAACCAATATGTTGCGGATTTTAGAGTTCAGTATTTCAAAGCTGAAGGGCTTGGTCATGTAATCATTAGCCCCTGTTTCCAAACCAATTAACTCTTGTTCCTCTCCGGTTAGTGCAGTTAATAGCACAACAGGTATTTGGGTTGTTCTGGAGTCGCCTTTGATCTTTTTGCAAAGCTCTATTCCTGTCATTTCGGGCATAGAAATATCGCTGACAATGATATTTGGATGATAAAACAATGCCTTTTGCCAACCGTCTTTACCATTACCGGCTTCAATTACGTTAAAGTCTTCTTTTAAATTGTCTTTAAGGTAAAAGCGCAGATCCGCATCGTCTTCAACAAGCAATACTGTAGCCTTTTTGGAAGAGATAGTAACGTTTGTATGCTGACCATTAAGCCCATCCTCATCAGCAATTACATTATCAACAAAACTATCTTTAGTATTACTTTGGTTTCTAAGCTCTTCAAAAGGCAGTAAAATGGTAAAGCAGCTACCTACGTTTTCATCGCTTTCCAGAAATATCTCGCCACCATGCAATTTCACAAACTCTTTGGTGATGGCCAACCCTATTCCACTACCCTGATTGATAATAGATTCGGGGATATCATTTTGGAAGAAACTTTCAAATATCTTCTCCTGTTTCTCTTTAGGAATACCTATCCCTGTATCTCGCACTTTAATCTCAACCATGTACTGGTCAATCATAATACAATCTACTGAAACATTAACCTTTCCATTATCCAATGTAAACTTAAAGCTGTTAGACAGCAGGTTAAACAGAATACGTTCTATCTTATCATGGTCAAAATTTACATCCAGCTTTTCGTAAGTAGCATTAAAGGTTAGCAAGATGTTTTTCTGCTCTGCCAGATCTTTAAAAGAATAAGTAATATCTCTGATAAACGAAATAATGTCGCCCGGTCTTTTTTGCAGCTTAATCTCCTTAAGCTCCATCTTTCTGAAATCAAGCAACTGATTTACCAGATTCAGTAAGCGTTTAGCATTTTTCTGTATCAGGACAATCTGCTCTTTAATCAAATTATCTGATGTGCCTTTCAGTATTTTATCTATTGGCGCCAGAATTAACGACAATGGTGTTCTAAATTCATGGCTTACATTTGTTAAGAACTTGATCTTCATAGCATCAAGATCTCTGTACCTCATGGCTTCCAAACGTTCATTATCCAGCAAACGCTGGGATTCTACTTTCTCTTGTTCAATTAGCCGTTGAACCTCTAGTTTTTCCTGTTCTGCCGCAAATTGTTGTTTTAGTTTTTGAATCCCGCGATATCTTAAATAATACAACGCGCCCCCTATAGCCAGAAAATAGAAGATATAAGCCACTGTAGAGGTGTACCACGGATTCAGGATTCTTATTTTAAGGGTTACCGGTACAGCATCTGCAATATTCTCTGTACTTGATACCCGTACCTTGAAAACGTAATCTCCGGGATCGAGGTTTGTATAGGTAGCCTTACGTAAAGTATTATCGGCCGAAATCCATGTTTTATCAAACCCCTCCAACATGTATTGGTGCTTCACCTTGTGGGGGCCAATGTAATTTAAGGACGCAAATTCGATGGTAAATACATTCTGATCGTGATCCAAGGTAATCTCTTTGGTATCAAAAATAGATTTCTTCAGTATTACCCTGCCATCAAAAGCAGTATTAGCCGTTACACTTTTATTGAACAGTTGAAAGTCGGTAATAAAGAGCTTAAAAGTTTGATTGCTAGATTTAATTAATGATGGTTGAAAGATATTAATACCATCAGGCCCACCAAAAGCCAGCTCTCCGGTTTTTAGTTTTACAGAAGCTATCCTATTAAATTCCTTACCCTGTAAACCATCATTCTCATCAAAATTTTTAAAAACAAGCTGAAGTTTATTTCCATACTTAACTGATATTTTGGACAAGCCGTTTGAAGTACTTACCCAGAAATCACCCTGATTATCTTCCTGAATGTCCATGATGTTATTATCAGGCAATCCATTTTCGATGGTATAATTGTTGAAGATTTTGGTTTTAAGGTTGTAAATACTCAATCCATCTCTGGTTCCTATCCATAAATACCCCTTACTATCCTCAATAAAGCTATTTATATTATTATTGATCAAGCTATTATCATCCTTTGGATCGTTTATCATACGGATAAACTTTGTAGCACCTTTTGGCAATACATTCATACCATACGAAGTGCCCGTCCAAATGCCTTGATGAGAATCCTCTAAAACCTTAAATACATAGTCTGAACTAATAAGGTTCTGATTCTGAGTGTACCTTTTAAACTTCTTCGTAGTTCTGTCAAATAAGTTAAGTCCACCTCCCATGGTTCCTATCCAGAACCTATTAGATGAATCCTCCAAAAAATCGGATACTTTATTGTCACTTAAACTTTCGGGATCTGAGGCATCGTATTTAAAGTGCGTAAACTTGCCGTTATCAAGATAATCAAAGCCTCCTGTATAGGTTCCTATCCATAGTTTTTCAAAACGATCTATGTAAATGGCAACAATGGCATCGTGAGATAAGCTATTGTTGTTTGCAGGATCATGCTGGTAGGAAGTGAATTTATGAGTACTACGGTTGTAATAAACCAGTCCCTTTCCGTTGGTGCCAATCCAGATATTACCTGCCTTATCCTCAACCAATCGGTTCACATCACTGTGTATTAAACTATTCGGATCAGAAGAATGCTTAATCAGGTTAAACTTAATGATATTAGGGTGATAAAAATTGATACCCTTTCTAAAAGTACCTATCCAAACCATCCCCAGGTTATCGTAATAGATACTCGAAATGCTATTCTGACTTAAGCTCTTGCTATCATTCTCGTTATTGAGGATATACCTGATGCTAAAGTTCTTCTTATCAATAAGGTTAATCCCTCCATGATCTGTACCTATCCAAATGTTATCACTATTATCCTGAATAATACCTGTTACAATATCAGAGTTTAGCTTAACCACCGGGGAGTTTTTACTAATTTTATTCAGCTCATTTTTTACAGGATCAAAGTAATAAACCCCCGTAGAAGTGGATATGTCATAAATCCATATTAGTCCCTGCCTATCAATAAAAATCTTGTAGGTATCGCTTTCTTTATTAGAGAATTTACTCGATAAATCTATTCTTTGAACAACAACATCAGAATTCTTTTTAAGCATCTCCAACTTTCCATCGGAATGGATAAGCCATGCATTTCCTTCTTTATCTTCTGATAGATCTATAATTGGACTAGCCGAAAGGCTACTTTCTCTTCTAACTTTATGAGCGATATAAGTAGTTTTCTTTGATACTGTATCGTACTTGTATAATCCGGATGATGGGGAGATAAACCAAAATCTTCCTGAATTACCTTTTTTCACTGCCCTTATTGTAGTTCCCGGAACACCATATTTTGAAAGTTCTGGTTGTATATTGTGATCAAACAATTCGGTTACAGGATCATATACATCCATACCTGCCCTTGTTTCTATAAAAAACTTACGATCAGGGCCTTGAGCTATAGACCGTACATCACTGTCGCTTATGGTCGACTTGTTTTTTATCCTGTTCTTGTATACTTTAAAACTATACCCATCAAATCTGGCAAGACCAGAAAGTGTACCCAACCACAAAAACCCCTTATCATCTTTATAAAAACAGTTTACATCGTTATGAGGAAGTCCATTATTAATATCCAGATGAGAAAACTGATATTGATTATACTGTGCAAAAGAAGGTATACTTGCAAACAAGCATAGCAATCCCAAAATCAGTATTTTCAGTTTTTTTCCCATTCGTGCTATATCTCAATATACATTATTTATAAATACCTTTAAGATCCTTTTCAAAAAGGGTGTACGGATCATCATAAAACTTTTGAAAATCAGGAACATTAGGATGCCCCGGATAAGGCGCATAAAAATGAGTGGCACTCTTGGTATCATTACGCCAAACCAACACGTAGCTCATCCTTATTTTATCACTTTTCATCACTTTAAGTAACACATCATTCCACCAATTTGGGTTACTTAACGATTCCAATCCGGTTTCTGTAAACGCAGCAAGCTTACCATTCTTTTGGGCGTAAGTCGAAACAATACGCAACTTATTTATGGCAGCCTCCAGATTGTACTTCCCATATCTGCCCATATCGCCATAATTATCCGTTCCAACCATATCTACCCATTCATTTCCAGGGAAACGCGCCAAATACTCTTGTTCAGAGTTGAATTGGTTATCTGGCGAAAAGGCATAAATAAAGTTGTGTACCCCTGCCGTGTCACGCAAATAAGAAACAGTAAACTTCCATAAAGCTTTAAACTCATCAACTGTGCAATGCGACTTACCCCACCAAAACCAATCCCCATCAAATTCATGATAAGGTCTAAAAATTACGGGTACAAGCTTGCCATCTGCAGCTTTAAGACTCTTTGCCCAATCGGCAACATCATTTAATATTTTAACATACTTATCATGTTCCTTGCCTCCAGGAATAATGTACTTTACAGCTGGCAAAGAAACCGAATCAACCCAATAAAAACCACCCGGCGAAACAGGATTAGAAAAATGCCAGGCTACAGTAGTAACCCCACCTCTGTTATAAGTATCGATCACATTTTTGCGCAGGTGTTCTTTTGTTTTTTCAATCTGCGCTTGCGGCAGGCCCGACATTTCAGATAAATCAATACCAATAACTGCAGGATGCGAACCTACGACAGATTTAACATCCGATCGATTGGCCTCCCCAGACCAACCATGACCATATTCTGTAGCATGCTGATGCCCAAATAAGGTATGTTTTTCAGATAACTTATACAGGTTTTTAAAAAGCGCTTTGGTTTCCTTTGTTGCCAAAGAATCTATGAGGTTACGTTGTTGAGCTGTTGCTGCATTTACAAGCAACCCCGTAAGGGCAATTAACAAATACTTCAGGTTCATAAAATTGTAATTTACTGATTTTTTAAAGAAGGCATCTCGTCTAATGTGATTACATAGTTGCTGGCAAACATCTTTCTCCATAGATCTAAAGAATTGTTTGTACCAGATCTTACAAAGTCTCCGTACCAAGGCATAAACCACGACCATGCAGCAGCATCTTTAGTCAGGTTATCTACATCGGGCATAGAGCCACATTCGCTTATGGTAACCATCTTTTTATTACCATAAAGACTAGTTAATGCATTATATTCTGTTAGCTGTGATGTGTGATCGCCTTGCTTATAAATATCTCTGCCAACAATATCCACATAGTCATCTCCGGGATACCAGGCATCATCATTCGGTTCTCTAGTCCAAACCCAGATCAGGTTATTAAGTTTGTGGTAATTCACCATCCGATCGTACATCAACTGATAAAGCTTTTTGCATGGCGCAGCACCTTTTGCACCCCACCAAAACCAGGTTCCGGCGGCTTCATGTAAAGGTCTCCATATCACTGGCACGTTGTCCTTTTGCAGTTCTTTTAGCAAACCGGCAACATAATCTATGTCGTTTAACATAGCTTTATATTCAGCCGATTGAGTATCATTAATCTTCGAAATATCGAAGGTCGTTTTATTAGAATAGAACTCTTCAGTTGTTCTTAAGGGGTCTCTCCAATGCCAAACCATTACAGGTATACCATTTCTAAGCCAATAAGATTTGGCATCTTTAATTGGTGTTTTATCGTCATACCAGGAGTAGCCACGATTGCAATGCATAAAATCAAGGCCAATAATGGCGGGTTCTTTTCCCGTATTCGCTTTAAGCCAGTTGGTTTCGTCAAAGCTATTAAGTGTCATCACCCCTGAAAGGATTTTCTTACCATAGTTCTCGCGAAGAAACTGGTAAAGTTTATTGGCTTCTGGGCTTGGATTGGGTATTACAAGTTTAGTGTTGATGTTAAACCGTTCAACAACCACAGACGGCTGCGTTTTTTCTTCCACACTCCCGGCCTTTTTACAGGCGAATATTAAAAAGCAAAAAAAGCAGGCGCCGAATGCTTTTTGCAGCACATTCAAATTCATGTTTACATTGGTTAGTTTACTATGAACTCGTAAAAGTATTGTGCTGAAGATTCCTGAATGCTAAAAAATGGGGTTCCAAATGTTAAAGAGAGGAACAAAATCGGCAGGTTTTAGGCTAACTCCTGCATTCTTTCCTCTTTTTTAATAGGATTAGCCGCTATAGCTTCCACTGGTTTATGCTTCCATCTACGATGACTCCAAAGCCAATATGCCGGATCGCTTTTAATGATTTCTTCAAGAAATTTGGTGTGCAATCTAGTGATTTCATACTCCTCAGTGTCATTAGGATTTAAACAAAGTGGCACACAGTCTACTTCGTAATACCCCCTTTTCACCACACTTACTCTGAAATAAAAAATAGGGCGATTAGTCATTTTGGCGATTTTCTCTATGCCCAATTGAACATAAGCAGGTTGGTTTAAAAACGTTTGCCAATAATGCAATTCATTTTTCGATGGCGACTGATCGTTACCAAAACTAAAAATACTTGATGTGGCTTTACTGGCTTGTATAACTCTTAAGGTTTGACGCATCGGGATCAGTTTATTACCAAACTTGCTACGAATTCCTCGAAACCATTTGTCGAATATTACATTATTTAAAGGCTTATAAATCGGATAATGATCGGCTGCTGCGAAATTTAAACCTATCCCCAGAGTCCCCCACTCCCAATTCCCGTAATGAGCCGAACAAATAAGTACACTTTCTCCTTTTTTCAAATACTCGTTTACTTGGTCCTTGTTTTTAAAAACAAAGCGTTTATTTATTTCCTCCGCCGAAATATTACTCATCTTGATCACTTCAAAAATCAATGCAGATAAGTATCTATAGTATTTTTTCTCTATGTGTACAATTTCATCTAAGGTTTTCTCGGGAAAGGCATTTACCAGATTATCTCTAACTACTTTTCTGCGGTAGCCATAAACACAATAAATAAAGAAGTAAGCTGTGTCTGCCATGATGTACAGAATAAACAAAGGCAGCAGGGATAATACAGCTAAAAAAAACGTCCCTATATGAGAAAGGCTCTTTTTAAACATACTATAATAGTTTTCTACAAGATTCAGGAGAGCTTAACGCAAAATTAAAACCTTTTAAAAAGGGTTTTGCCATGAAAATGTTAGATTATTATTTTGAAGAGTGACATGTTAGGAATTCAATTACAAGGTTCGCCAAAGATAAGCTGACCGGAATTTAGACCAGAAAATACGGATTATCAACCTCTTATATAAAAATCCCTTAAACTGTTTATCAAAATGCTCATCTCCAGTCAACGAAGCAAATATCCTACTGATATTTGGGTTATACACCTGTTTATCATCGATATTCCAAGGCAAGTTGTAAATATTTACAAACGAGTAAGCTGAAATAACCTTTTCCTTTCCTGATTTCGTTGTAATGGTAATTTTATATTGGGTCTTGTCATCCATCTTTGATGGAATCAATATGCTTCTTAATGCCGTCTCAATTTGTTTTTTATCTAGACACGCTTCAAAAAACATTGCCTTTTGAACAGATGTAAGCCCTTCATCTTTATAAGGACTCCTTTTAATTAAGCTATCAAAAGCAACTACCATCTCTTGATGCTGCATATTAAACTGGTCCATTTTAATGATGGTATCTTTAGCATTGATGATCTTGAGTAGGTGAACGAGCTCTTCTTTAGGTATAATCTTTATAAAGGTTTTTGTTAATGAATCTTTAAATTGATAGCTTTTCCAAACGCCTTTTTCATTAACAACCACAAATTTCTTTACCATATCTGAACTAGACAAACCGCCAGGTCTTTCTGAGAGGTTTAGCTTAACCACTTGTTTCAAAGAAATATCTTGCCTACCAATCAGGTTTAGTGCCATAAGAGAAAAGAGGCAGGTAAAAATAAAAAAACGAAAATTGCTCATGCGTTCGATAATTTCAATTAATATAAGTCTTTTCCGCATTTTAATGCCATATAAATGTACCCACCGAGTCAATGAACAATATCTAATTCTATTATAAATATGCTTTAACTATTTTTTTCGTCAAAATACTCTAATTCGCTCATTTGCGCCATTTTCACCATAACACTTTCTACGTTGTAGTTCAACCTGCGGTAAATAAGACTATCTTCTAGTTCCTTGTGTATAAGAAATCTGATTAGATCTTTAAAATGGACAATTCCAATACGTTTCTCATTATAAAAAACGGGCATGGTATAAAGTTACAGATTAAGAATTACCTCTATTACGTCGATTACCAATTGTTCAGAGTGCAATCCTATTTGCCGAGTAGGCTGCTGATTGTAAAAAGATGCTTTTTTATTCTGAATAGCGGCTCCCATGACTTGAATAAGGTCGATGATATTATCAAAACTACTCCACAAAATCACCATAAGTCTTAGTAAATGAGAGCCAAAATAACGTTCAAAAGTATCGAATCAGGACATTTTTCATTACATTATAAAATGTGATATTGCATTATTTATGAGATAACTACCGATATTTAAGAGAACATGAAAGAGGTAATATATCGTTTTGGTGTAGAAACTGCCAAGGTAGAATAACTTGCACATAGTCATGGAGGGTATATACCTGACAGTATCTTTCTAAAACAGGTGTACTTAATGAGGTTGTAATTTCAAGTCTATCAACGAGGTTGCTATTGAGCTACGCCACGCTAAAGCCGGATACTTTGCTGCCATTTACAAAAAAAATTATGATAATTGCCGGGAGAAGTTTTTAAGAAAATCACCTCTTAAAGCTAAAAATCGGCTAACTTTGTGGGCATGACAGCAGAAGATTTTGAGGCAGCGTTTCACGGGATAGAATTACCTTCGGAAATTGAATTGGCACCCGGAGCGATAATAAGGGACGTGCCATTGTTTTTGAAAAAAGAATTAACGATTTTGAGAATGAGTAACCACCCTAGAGTTACTGATCCGGTAGTTTATAGGCTAAATCTGGTACTTGAACTTATTAAAGCCCAAAGCTAAACTGCTATAATAAAAGTCCTTTTAATTCGACAATGGCATAGTCTCCATGGTTATTTATTGTTTTTAAAATTTCTTCTTTTAGTAATTTATTATTGATCTCCTTTCCCGTTTTTGGTGGAACAAGGGTTTTCTTAACTATGCTTGTTTCAGTTACCTTGGTAGCAAACCAGGTTACGTTTTCGTGTGGTACAGCTACACCCAGTATCATGCCTGGTAAGCCGTTAAATGATTCCGGCCCTCCTGAAACATGGATTTCATCGGTATAAAAAGCGACTATGTATATAGAATCTAATATGAGGGCGTTGGCTCGGCGGCATTTATAACCGGCTATTTCTCTGGTTTCATCTGTCATTTTCCACTTTATGTTGCGCAGGCTATCCTTAACCAGATAAGTTCGTTCATAAAACTCTTTTTGAATGATGCTTGTTCGGTTGTCTAAATCGGAGAAAACATGATTAAGCTGGTTGGCCATTGGAGTATCGTACCACCAGTGCACTCCTTTTTCGGGAGCAATTGGGGTAAAAAGAGTGGTATTATTATCGAAGGTTAATTTGCTTTTAAGGGTTCTGAACTGAGGTTCGGTTCTTAAATACTGCTCGTAAAATGGTTTGTTCTCCATTGTATGTTTGGTTACTTTCTTTTTAACCAAAGCAAACATATTGGCTGTTCGTTCGAACTCAATAACTCCACTAGTTATAAAATGTTTGTTCTGTGCAAAGAGTGTGTTCGCTCCAAGTATTAATAAGCAAATGAAAAATTGCGATACGTATTTCATAATTATTGTTGTGGTTGAAGTGATTTACCAAACTTGCTAAAATCCCAGGTTACGGAAAACATAAAGTACCTTCTTATAGTGGTATTACGTGTTTCGGTGAAGCTGTCAATACTTCCGTACCTGCTATAGCCTGTATTTTGATTCAGCAAATCGTTACCAGAAATGGTGATTTTTAAATTTTCTTCCTTTAAGAAATTTTTGCCAATTGACGATTTTAATAGTACTCGGCTAAAATCTTGATTGAACACCTTGTTTTTAGCAGTGTACTGATAATTCATATCAGAACTAATAAAGAAATTGTATGGTAGCTTAGTCTTAAACCCAGCTTCAGTGAAAAACCCATGTCTATTGTTATTAATTTGCCTCAGAGATGATGAATTTCGATAATACTTTGGTCCAATGTTAAAATTGTAAGAGTAGGTCGCAGTATTTTTCCAGATGTTGATATACGGAGAGTAGTTAAATGACTTCGACTCATTTAACTGGTTATTAACATAATTAAAATTGCTACTTCCATCAACTTGAAAATTAAGACTTAAAATAAAATCAAGTTTTGTGGCATGCCCGTAAAATTCGACATTGGCGTACCAACTGGTAGGCTGTTTACTTTTAAGGTTTGACCATTGGCTGGTACTTACTCCGTTTGAATCTACCACCCTGTTATTAACAATAGTATTCATTTCCTTGGTACCTCCCAAATAAACGTTAATTCCCCTATCTAGGGTTGGCTGATAAAGCCTGTAATTAAAGCTAAGGCGATTACTAAATGATGGTTTTAGTGTTGGGTTACCTAAGATAATATTTAAGGGATCGGTATTTTGCCTTAAAGGCTGTAACTGAGAACTATTTGGTTGTCGGCTATTGCCATAGTAGTTAAGAGTAACGGCTGCTGCTTTACTTAACTGATATCTAAAACTGGCACTGGGATTCCAATTTGTAAACTTACGGTTTAGATTGTCGTACGCAAATTGATCTTCTTGTTTCATACTGGCATCAGAGACACTTGTACCAATGTTAACATAAGTTTTAGTGGTTGTATAGCCCATACTTAAGCCATAAGCGTTTGTAACTGTTTTTAGTTTAAAATTACTACTAAAAGCAGAATCAAGTATATCGTAATGGTCTGATAATCTGTTAAACGATAACTGGCTACTTGACACATCATTCTGAGAAAAATTATAGCTAGCTGTTACTGAAATGTGCTTAAGGAACGTTTCGGTAAAGGAAAATCCGGCAGATATGGAGTTGCTCTTGTAATCAGTGGGTTTATATTGATCAATACGATTTACACTATCTAAATCTCCCTGGTTACTATAATACGCCAATTCAGACTTCATGTAATTATTTGCATCAGATTGAGTTGTGGTGGTGCTGGCATTTAAAGATACACTACGTCCTTTCTTTTTAAGTCGCTTTGTATAGTTACCTGATGCATATATGTATTTATAATTGCTACTATTGCTAGTGCTTAGATCATTATTGTTTAACAATATACCATTGCCTCTTAATGTGGTAGACTTAGTACTATTGTCAGATCTTCCGGTATTGATATTCCCAGAAATTTGGGTACGAAGATCTGATGTTGAATCGAGCTTAGATGTAAAAACTGTGTTTAATGATTGACTAGAGTTGTAACGTTGAAATGAGCTATTGGACGTTCTTGTATTAAAATTATCAGGTAGATTATTCTGAGTCATAGTGCTGCTTGACCCCTCGGTTGTTAATGCTCCGATCTTATAGTTTGCATTGATGGTTTCTTTGTCTTTATTCCATTTACTATCATAATGAGCACCACCATCTCGTGCAAATGGTAATCCATTTCCTCCGTAATCGCCATCGCCGTACCCCATATTATATTTTGAATTATCATTACCACTGAGTCCAACTTTGCCGGTGTTGCCAATATTACCATAGGCCGCAATCTTTTCCTTCTGACTAAATTTATTGAACATCATCTGTCCAGTGTAATAATCGTCGGTACCGTAACCGCCATCAAGTTTTCCAAATACTCCTTTCTTTTTATCTTCTCTGAGTACGATATTGATGGTTTTTACCTTTACTCCGTCTTCGATACCTGTTAACTTAGCTTGATCACTTTTTTGGTCGTAAACCTGCACCTTGCTTACCATGTCTGCACGCACGTTTTTGGATACTAGTCCAGGATCATCGCTAAAAAACTCTTCTCCGTCGACGAGGATTTTGGTTACCGGTTCTCCCTGAAAAATAATCACTCCACTTTGGTTGATCTTCATTCCTTGTAATTGTTTTAAGAGGTCTTCTACCTTTGCGTTCTTTTGTGTGGCATAGGCCGCAGCATTAAACTCGGTAGTATCTCCTTTTATTTTTATGGCCACTACTTTAGCTTTAATGATCACTTCGTTGAGTAGTTTAGATTGCAGGATCATTTTGATATTGCCAAAGTTGTACACTGGCTTGGAGGCATCGAGCGTAAAACTCTCTATAAAATCGGCGTAGTCAGGATAGTTAACCATAATCAGGAACTTGCCCGGCTTGAGGTTGCTTATGTTAAATGCTCCTTTATCGGCATAGGTAAACTTTTGAAGTATGGAGTCTCGGGCATCAAGTACGCTGATGGTTGCCTGGTCCATTTTTACATTGGTTGTAGTATCAGAAATGAGGCCTTTTACCGCATAATTACTCTGTGCTAAGGCAGTAAAAGTACAGCAGCAACAAATTATTAGTGTTACAATTTTGGAGTTCATGAGGCGTTAATATTCAACACAATATAAAACTAAAAAAATAGTTTTACGTTGATTGTATATTATTTTGTTACAATATTCAGTAACATAAGAAAGGCTTTTAAACTAAAAACTCTTTACTATAACCTCGGTATTCTAAAAAACCATGGTTTGTCCGGAGCTGGTTTATTTGGCACTAAACCATTAATCAGAAAAATCTTTATCAATTCATATGGAGATAAAAATTAGCATATATTTGAAAGTATCCATTATTATATGAAGAGACTTATAGAAATTCTATGCTTAATTATCGTTTTTGCAATGTATGGCTGTTCAAGCAAAAGCGTAGATCAGAATTACACCAAAACTGTATACCGCGCTATAAGTAAAGATGATACTGCTACTTTTAAAATAAACCTTACAGATAAGGAGTTCTTTGGACAGCTTGAAATAAATTACCATGGTCTCTATAAAGATTCTGGTGATGTAACCGGAATTGTAAAAGGAAACGAACTAAAAGGAACTTATCGCTTTCAACATTATGGAGTTGAGACATGGCACAAAACTCCAATAACTTTATTAAAAAAGGATGGTAAACTAATTATGGGCGAAGGGTCTATGGAAATTTACATGAACATCCACTATTTCAAAAAGAACACGCCAATTAATTATCAAAATGTAAAGTTTGTATTTGAAAAAATGCCTTAAATAATTAGCCGTGAATAGCTTCTTTGTTACCGAAACTTTGGATTAGTTCACCTTCAAATTCAAGCCATTCTTTCCATCTTTTATCTACATCAATATCGATGGTGTATTTACGGGCAAAGTTCAGGAACACGGTGTAATGGCCTGCTTCTGAAACCATCAGCTCATGGTAGAATTTTGCGAGTTCCTGATCGTTTATATTTTGCGACAATACCCTGAAGCGCTCACAACTTCTAGCTTCAATCATTGCCGCAAATAAAAGACGATCAATAAAGGCAGAATTCCTGCTGCCATCTCTACGACTAAACTTAACCAACCTACCGACATAATCGTCTTTACGTTCACGCCCAAGGGTGTAACCGCGTTTCTCAATTATATCGACTACCATTTGAAAATGCTGCATTTCTTCGATAGCAATAGCTGTTAGCTCTTGTACCAAATCCATGTGCTCGGAATTATTGGCAATCAAGGTAATGGCATTCGTTGCTGCTTTTTGCTCGCACCAGGCATGATCGGTTAGGATCTCCTCTAAATTCGATTCAGCTATGTTTGCCCAACGCGGGTCTGTCAATAATTTTAATCCAAGCATGGTAAATATCTTCTTTGGCCCAAAATTAGCAAAGATTTACTTAGTCTTCGGTACGCTTTTCCAGATCTTTAATACTTACTGTAATCATTTTACCTATTGGCTTGTTATTGAGATAAGTTAACACCCGAATATGATCTGCTCCTTTAGGTATAGATAGTGTATCTGTATACTTTGGAGAGAAATTATCGGGGAAAGTATTATCAAAGGTATAATAGATGTCTAGTTTTTTAATCTCGGTGCTCAATGCAATGCGAAACGTTTTGTTAACGCTGTCTTTCAAAGGAGTAATTGCGGCATCGTATACGCTTCTGGCATAGTTGATATTTGCCACATCATACCTTTGAAGATGACTTTCCATTCTTGAAATAAAGTTGTTCCAGTTTTTAGATTCTTTTGGTGACCAAAATACTTCTGCTAAAGCAAATGCACGAGGCCAGGTCATGTATTCTGCATGTCGGTAGGTTGGTACAGATTCTGCCCACAAGTTACCCTGACCTCCCAAAACGAACGATGGATCAGGTATTTCTGCAGGAATTGGATCAAAGTTATAGCAGCTAGATAAAGTAAGCATTGAATAGGTTGGTGGTTCACCAGCAGGATCGCCCTGATAAAGATCAAGATAGCAATTGTCGGCAGGGGTCATGATTACATGATGATTCATTTTTGCAGCTTCTATACCGCCTTTCATTCCTCTCCAACTCATTACAGTAGCTTCTGGCGCCAATCCGCCTTCCAGAATCTCATCCCATCCCATCATTTTTTTTCCTTTAGATTTAACAATGGTCTCCATGCGTTTAATGAAATAGCTTTGCAGCTCTTCAGGGGTTTTTAGTTTTTCATCTGCCATTCTTTTCTGGCATTTCACACATGTTTTCCAGAAGCCTTTGAAACACTCATCACCACCAATATGAATATATTGACCAGGGAAAAGGGCTGCTACCTCATCTAGTACTTTTTCCATAAACACAAAACTTTGCTCATTACCAGGACATAATGCATTGTCATCTACACCATAAAACGTATTACCTACGTTTACATTAAACGGCCCACCGGTGCACGATAGATCAGGATATGCGGCGAGTGCTGCAAGGCTATGGCCGGGAACATCTATTTCTGGCAGGACGGTTACGAAGCGTTCCTGGGCATACTTAACCACTTCCTTGATGTCATCCTGAGTATAATAACCGCCATAATCTGCTGCCTCATTGGCTCCCTGTGGATCACGTTTCCACCATAAGCCCATTCTTGACGCACGCCATGCTCCTACTTCTGTCAGTTTTGGTAAGCTTTTGATTTCTATTCTCCACCCCTGATCGTCTGTTAAGTGCCAGTGGAATATGTTCATTTTGTACTTGGCAAGTTGGTTGATGTATTTTTTAACTACTTCTTTTGGGAAATAATGTCTGCTTACATCTAACATTAAACCTCTCCATCCAAACCTAGGATAGTCGGTTATTTTAACGCAGGGTATAGACCATACTTTATTTTTAATGATTTCTGCGCTTTCTATTTCTTTTGGCAACAATTGCATTAAAGTTTGCATGCCATAAAAAAGACCAGCAGGCTTGTTTGCCATAACCGTAATTCTGGTTGGCTTAACATCTAAGGTATAACCTTCATCGCCTATTTGCTTGTTGTAGGTTTTGTTGATAGCAAGTTGGATTGCAGAAGTTCCACCAGCGGTATGACTAAGTGCAAAACCTGTTGGTGCTTTAATCATATCGGCAAACAATTCTGCTATTTCTATATTAGCAGGGGCTGCAATCAGCTTGGTGGTCTTATTTAATTTAAAGCAACCAGAAAGCTTTTCGAGCTTTACCGGTTCGGGTATAAGCGCTGGAACAGTTTCTACAGCAAACATTTTTTGGGAGAATAGTAAGCAGAGGGTTAGTGCAGCTATTCTGAAGGAGGTAAAATTCATGTGTTGGTGGTTTTTTAATTAGGTTTTTGATTATTTGGGTGAATTTTTAAGTATTTCTTTTGCTTTTTCGAGCAGTTCATCCCTGCCCTCAATAGTACCTTTTATAGTTGGTTTTAAAAAATGATCAATTTTTACACCTGCCCTTTGTGTTGGGGTGCCATCAGGATAGAACACACCTATTCCGGAAATCATCGTGCTGATGCCGCCTGGTAAAAGGATTTGGGAAACATTACCATCTGCACCTGCGGTTGTGCTTCCAATTACGGTCACATTTGGTGAGCTCTGAAAAGCCATTGTTGTATATTCTGCCTGACTTTGTGAGGTTGAATTTACGATAACGATTACTTTACCCCGATAGTTGGTGCTTTTAACTGCTCCATTACTTACAGGTTCAGAATAGGTGAAGCGACCAGGTTGCGAAAACTCACCTACTGTGAATTTAACAAAAGGGGTTTTCAGTGGTTTGATGTATTCTCCAAAGGTAAAAGGCATGAAATCGGAAGGATAACAGCGCATGTCAATAATAATCCCCTTTGTATTTCTAAAAAGCTCTTGGATGGCAGGTAGATCAGTGTTCTTGTATTTGCCCGGGTAAACATATCCAATATTTTGATCTAACAATTTAAATGCTTTTTTCTCTGTTTCAGGATTTGATTTTGGATAGTAAAATGCATCCAAACCGGCAGTCGTTTCTTTAATTGCTTTTCCTCCCCTGTTTATTCCTAGTGTAAAAACTCCCGCATTTCCTCGAAGTAGGAAGCTATTTGGTAAATCTCTAAGTTGTGTATCATAATTAGATGCAGCTGCGTAAGGAAGATATTGTTTAACTAATGTTTCTACGGCTTTACCATCTATGCTCGAAACCACATCTCCAATCAAGAATTTCTGCTTTACGTTTAGTGTATCGGCATAGTATCCTGTGACCACTAATTTATTTTCAATAAACTCTGCTTTAAATGGCAGCTTATATTTCCCTCTGAATTGATTTAATACTTCGCTACTGCTCCAGATATTGGCGTGTGTATCATGAATACTGGCAATCATTTTTAATGTAGCAAGGACGTATTCTTGCTCATCTTTAGCCTCCACAAATTCTGGAATTCTATCGCTTAATGCCTTGTTCCAATCTGTACCAATTACATCTTTATATGGAAAAAAATAATTGATCATAGCCCAATAGCGGAACAAGCTGAGCAACCTGTATCCTGCATCAGGATAAGCCATCTTTGCATAAGGCTCTTCATTTTCAAATTTCGGATTATTAGCTCCCATAAATGAAACATAATAATGGCTAATTCCTCTTGGGCTATTTTTTACTGCAGCGAGTTTGTTTGTTAACGATTTTGAAAGCACAGCACCACTAAAAAGCTGACCATAGTCGGGTTTTAATGCAATGACTTTACTAATGTTTGTTCCTGAATTATCAGCCGGGCTTGGCGGATGTAATTTATCTAATTGAGTTTCTAAGATATTGCTAAGCTCTGAGTTGTTTGTTGCTTTAATAACCTGAGGTAAAAAGCGAAACAGCTCTGCATCCCAGTTGTAATCGCCTTTGGCAATGGCAGGATGATAATATTTAAGAAAAGCCCAAAACTGGCCGGCAACTGTGAGGTTGTTTATGATTTGTGGATTCGTTTTAAAAGGTTGGATCCGGGATGAAGTACTAAAGGCAGTATCTTTTTCTGCTTTGGAAATAGAAATTTCTTTGGTCAGCACTTCATCAATAGGCTTACCATCAATAAATAGCTGAAAGTTATCAAACCAGACTTTCCCTTTGCCAACTAGTAACCCCCCAATATAAATCTTTCTGGCGGCCTCACTGTCGTAAGGTAGATCTATACTATATGATTTCCAGTCATGGGTGCCCATGATGTTTTTCTTGGCCATATTATCAAATGCAATTGAGCCTTCCCTACCATCAATTCTCATCCATAAACCAGCAAAACCGGAGTCAACTTGTTCGGTTTTGATGTAACCTTTTAATTGAATGGTTTTCCCTTCGAAAGCCTTGGAAATGGCATAGGTTATAGTACCAAATTGTTCTTTTCTTCCTATTTTTTCAATAGAAATGGAATGCTTACCCGTATGTTTAATTAGGTTATCAAGTTTTACATTATATTCTTTCGAACTTAATGAGCCACCCCAATCTTTTGGCATTTTAGTAGTTGGATTGATCTCTTCAGCATCAATATTATAAGCTGGTTTTTGTGCACAAGATAAAAGCCAGCAACATAGGAAACAGAGCGTTAAGTAAGCCTTCATAATTTATATCACGTTAAAAAAACTAAGATAGATTTTTTAGACTAGATTTACTTTATAGATTCAACTGACAAACTATTTTCATGAAAAGATTAGCAATTACCTTACTGCTGTTATTGAGCTGCTCTATTGTTTTTGGACAAAGTTTGGAGGTTAAATATCATCAGGTGGTTTTAGATTTTATTGATTGTATTAAAAATCAAAAAAAGGAAAAGCTGGCTAATAAAGTTCACTTTCCGCTAACACGCAAATATCCATTACCTGAAATAAAGAATAAACAAGAGTTTTTAAAACGATATAACGAAGTTTTTGATGAGCAGTTGGTTAAACTAATAGTAAATTCTAAACCAAGTGTAGATTGGTCTGCAGCTGGTTGGCGTAGTATTATGCTTCGCCGTGGCGATTTATGGTTGTATTATAATGGCCGCCTATTGGGCGTAAACTATATATCAAAAGCGGAGGAGAAACGGAGATTGCAATTAATCAAAATAGAGAGGAACAATCTTCATCCTTCCATCAGGACATTTAAGGAGCCCGTACGGATAATAGAAACTACTCAATTTAGGATAAGAATTGATGATATGGGAGCATATAAGTATCGTTATACCTCATGGCCACTTAAAAGCAAAATGAGTGATAAACCCTCCTTGGTTATAGAAAAAGGCAAATGGATACCTGAAGGTAATGAAGATAATTATCGTTTTGAGTTTAAAAATGGGGATTTTACTTATGATTGCTTAATCTTAGATGTTCCAGAACCAGGAGGCTCGCCTGCATTGCTGACAATTAGTAAGGGAAATAAAGAGATATTGGTTCAAAAGGCTAGTCTATTGAAGTAAAAGACAAAGTACTCTCTAGCAAATAACTCCCTTAATTGTGCAAAATAATATTATTCCGCACAAATTAAATTTCTATATTGGCGGCTTCAAAGAGACCTTCTGGAATATCTAGTACCTGAATAAATTGATGCCTCTCAATAGAAGATGTCAGAGAAAATTTATTAAATAAATTATGATGAAAATATTTTGGAGTTCTAAACCTCAAAACACAGCTTTGCTTGCCTTAGCTTTCCCTTTACTGATCTCCCATTTACCTGCCGGAGCGGTACAAAAAACAACAACCGTTCAACAGGTAATGCAACAAAACCAGAAAGTTATTAGCGCAAAGAAGATTAGCTCGACTGTAATTGAGGTACTACTCTCCAACAATCAAAAGTTGACACTAGACTTTTATGGTGACAATATTTTCAGGCTTTTTCAGGACAATTCTGGTGGAGTTTTAAGGGATCCGGAGGCTAAGCCAGAAGCTAAAATCTTAGTTGAAAACCCTCGCAAATCAGTTACCAAACTAAATCTGACGGATGAAAATAATCTAATCACGATATCAACTGATAAGATTGCTGTTCAAATTGACAAGAACACCACGTTATTAAAGGTTACTAATCTAGCTACTAAGGCAGTCATTTTAGAAGAAACAGCACCAATCCATTTTGAAAAGGGAGAAGTGTCACTTACCTTAAAAGAAAACCCTCAGGAGTACTTCTATGGTGGCGGTGTGCAGAATGGTCGTTTCTCACACAAGGGAAAGGCGATTTCTATCGAAAATCAAAACAGTTGGACAGATGGTGGAGTTGCATCTCCTACCCCTTACTATTGGTCATCTAACGGTTATGGCATCATGTGGCATACCTTTAAAAAAGGTAAATACGATTTCGGGGCTAAAGAAAAGGGCTTAGTAAAACTATCACACGAAACCAACTATCTGGATGTGTTCTTTATGGCTGGTGATGGTGCTGCTGCACTTCTAAATAGCTTCTATCAACTGACAGGTAATCCGATATTGTTACCTAAGTTTGGTTTTTATGAGGGGCACTTAAATGCTTATAACCGCGATTTCTGGAAGCAGGATGAAAAAGGAATTTTGTTTGAAGATGGCAAACGCTATCAAGAGAGCCAGAAAGATAATGGAGGGATAAAAGAATCTCTTAATGGTGAGAAAAACAACTATCAGTTTTCGGCTCGTGCTGTTATCGACAGATACAAAAAAAATGACATGCCGTTTGGCTGGATCCTTCCTAATGATGGATATGGTGCCGGATACGGGCAAACAGAATCTTTAGATGGGAATGTTCAGAACCTAAAAAACTTAGGTGATTACGCACGCAAGAATGGTGTTGAAATTGGCCTTTGGACTCAGTCTGATCTTCATCCTAAACCTGAGGTTAGTGCTTTGCTACAAAGGGATATTATTAAAGAGGTAAAGGATGCCGGTGTACGTGTTTTAAAAACTGACGTAGCATGGGTTGGTGAAGGATATTCTTTTGGACTTAATGGTGTGAGTGATGTGGCTCAAATCCAATCGAAATACGGTAATAACAGCAGACCTTTCATTATATCGTTAGATGGTTGGGCAGGTACACAACGTTATGCGGGTATTTGGTCTGGTGACCAAACTGGAGGTGTTTGGGAATATATTCGTTTTCATATCCCCACTTATTTAGGTTCCGGCTTATCGGGTCAGCCTAATATTACCTCTGATATGGATGGGATTTTTGGTGGTAAAAACACAGCGATAAATACCAGAGATTTCCAATGGAAAACCTTTACGCCAATGCAATTGAATATGGATGGCTGGGGTTCTAATGAGAAGTATCCGCAGGCATTGGGTGAACCCACTACATCTATTAACCGTAATTATTTAAAGCTTAAATCGGAATTAACTCCTTATACTTATAGCATTGCCAGAGAAGCGGTAACAGGCTTACCAATGATCAGGGCTATGTTTTTGGAATATCCGAATGCCTATACCCAAGGAACGGCAACACAGTATCAGTTCTTATATGGACCTAATTTCTTAGTAGCGCCAATTTATCAGGCAACAAAATCTGATGATAAGGGCAATGATATCCGCAACGGTATTTACTTACCGGAAGGCATTTGGATTGACTATTTCACAGGTGAAAAATATACAGGAAATAGTATCCTTAACAATTTTGATGCTCCAATATGGAAACTGCCTTTATTTGTTAAAAATGGCGCAATTATTCCACTAACTAATCCCAACAATAATGTAATGGAGATTAATAAAGGAATTCGCATCTATGAGATTTATCCTTCTGGAAAGAGTTCTTTTACCGAGTATGATGATGATGGAACTACCGAACAGTACAAATTAGGTAAAGGTGTTTCTAATTTAATTGAATCTGAAGTAGATAAAAAGAATCGTGCAATTGTAACTATTCATCCTGCTACTGGCGATTTTAACGGCTTTGTAAAAGAAAAGGCAACTCAGTTTGTAATAAATGTAACTGAAAAGCCTAAAAAACTATCTGTTAAAATTGGCAAAGATAAAGTTAAATTGACTGAAGTAACTTCAAAGAATGACTTTTTGAGTAAAGAGAATGTGTATTTCTATGATGCTACTCCGAACTTAAATAGATTTTCCACTAAAGGAAGTGAATTTGAGAAAGTTGTTATTGCTAAAAACCCTCAACTTCTGATCAAAGTAAATGCTACTGACATTACAGCTAACGCTGTAATTGCGACTATTGAAGGTTTCAAATTTGAACCTGCAAATACGCAGCGTATTTCGGCAGGAAAATTAACTACTCCTCTTAATGCAGTTGTTTCTGATAAAAACATTGAGGCTTATACATTGAACCCAACATGGGCAAAGGTTGATCATGCAGATTTCTATGAAATAGATTTCAATGGTATGCACTACACCACCATTAAAGACACGACATTGTTATTTGATGGATTGACCGCAGAAACGCCATATTCATTTAAACTACGTGCGGTAAATAAGGACGGTTATTCTGACTGGACAGATTTTAAAGCAACTACCAAATCTAACCCATTGGGGTTTGCAATTCAGGGAATTATTGCTGAAACAACTTGCGAAAATGAAGAAGGGTCGGAAATAGATAAGTTGTTTGATTACGATGAAGGTAACATGTGGCATACGAAATGGAGCGCAAAAGCGGTTCCTTTCGACATGGTTATGAACCTAAAAACAGTGAATCAGCTAGATAAATTCCAGTACTTACCTCGCACGGGAAGAGGAAACGGAATAATATTAAAAGGTAAAGTTTTCTACAGTAACAACAAAGAAAACTGGACCCCAGCTGGTTCTTTTGAATGGGCAAATAATGATCAGGTTAAAGTATTTAATTTCGCTAACCATCCATCAGCTCGCTATATCAAAATCTCGGTTACGGAAGGTGTTGGTAATTTTGGTTCTGGTAGAGAATTGTATGTTTTCAAAGTGCCTGGAACTGAAAGTTATCTCCCTGGAGACATCAACAACGATCGTTTAGTTGATATGAATGACTTAACATCATATACTAACTATACAGGTTTAAGAAAAGGAGATGCTGATTTCGAAGGTTACATCAGCAATGGCGATATCAACAAGAACAACTTGATTGATGCTTATGATATTTCACTTGTCGCTACTCAGCTTGAAGGTGGAGTAAATGATAGTAAAATTGATAAAGTTGCAGGTAAACTTGAAATAAGCACAGCAAAACAGAACTATAACAAGGATGAAATCATTGAGGTTAAAGTGAAAGGTGTAAACATTAAGTCTGTAAATGCCTTAAGTTTTGCATTACCTTACAATCCTCAGGATTACGAATTTGTAAGTGTACAAACATTGAGCACAAAACAAATGGAGAATCTGACTTATGATAGGCTGCACTCAAATGGAAATAAGGCTTTGTATGCAACCTTTGTAAACTTAGGTAACAAAGAAGCCTTAACAGGCAATTCGGATCTGTTTGTATTGAAATTAAAAGCAAAACGTAAGGTTAAATTCGATCTTAAAGCTCTTGATGGAGTTTTGGTTGATAAAAACCTAAATACCGTTAGTTTTTAATACAATTTCATAAAACTACTCTTTACAAAAGCCTTTAGATCTATGATCTAAAGGCTTTTGTAGTTATTGCAACTTTTGCCTCCATCAATTGTTAATCTATTAATAGGCAATTAGATTAATGGAGGCAATTAAGAAAACGTACACTAGGAAGCAAGAACTTATTCATGGATTGATTCATGGCATTGGGGTTATATTCGGCGTTAGTGGTTTGCCTGTATTAATAGGAATTGCCACGGCCCACAATAATATACCTGCAATTGTAGGTGCCGGCATATACGGCTTTTGTTTCATGTTACTGTTTACTTGCTCCACAATCTATCATCTAGCTATAGAACCGGCAGTAAAAAGACTTTTTGAAATCTTTGATCATATTAGCATTTATTTCCTAATTGCCGGAACCTATACTCCATTTTTACTGGTTTACATGAACAATAGCTTTGGGATAATGTTGCTTTCTGTGTTATGGGGGCTAACTCTTTTAGGTATTATCTTTAAGATATGGTTTACAGGTAAGTTCAATGTCGTATCTACAATCATTTACCTACTTATGGGTTGGATGATGTTAATTGGAGGAAATAAATTCTTTGCTGTGCTCCCTGAATCGGTAGTCATTATGCTATTTGTAGGAGCTGGATTGTACTCATTAGGTACTGCTTTCTATTTATTTGGAAAACGATCCTACACCCACGCAATATGGCATGCATTGGTACTAGCAGCGGCCATTTGTCATTATGTAGCGGTACTGCTTTCTATGTAAATTATTAGCTTTTAAAAAATTCACCAAAGTGCCAGAGAATTCCGGAAGGATCGTGTAAAAAACACTCTTTACCCCAGTAATCCGTACGAATAGGTGTAAGCTTTGCATCTTTATATTTAGCTGTTAGGTTCAAGGCTAAAAGGTCTTGCCAATATCGATCTACATCATCTACCTCTAAAAAGATCATTGTGTTATCAATCCAATCCTTCACATAAGCATCCTGTAGGTAAAACGCCATACCTTCAGTTGTAAAAACAGACATATCAGGTGTAATCACATTTTCCTGAAACCCAAGATCTCTGTAGAAACTCCTTGAAAGTTCAAAATCTTTGGCTCCAATAAATGGTCTGATGGAGATTACTTTATGTTTCATGGGATTTGCTTTTTTATTACTTTCTATCTAGTACGTCTTTGATTTTGTTTGCATTTTCCATTAACTCGGTAAGATAAGCCCAGTTCTCTTTTTCAATGCAGGATTTAAATTTCCTAAGTTGGGTGATGTGCTCGTTTAATACATCAAGAACATTTTCCTTGTTTTGCTTAAAGATAGGCATCCACATGGCAGGACTACTTTTTGCTAACCTTACTGTACTTTCAAAACCAGCACTGGCTAATTCAAATATGGCATTCTCTTCTCTCTCTTTTTCAAGAACTGTATTAGCCAAAGCAAATGAGGTGATATGAGAAATATGGCTGACATAGGCTACGTGTACATCGTGATCCTTTCCATCCATATACACATTATACATACCAAGCAAAGCATATAACTTTTCTACAGTTTCAAGCGCATCTTTATCACTGTCTGCTGCATTACAGATTACATTTGCACGGCCATCAAAAGCATCCAATGTTGCAGCCTCCGGGCCACTGAATTCGGTACCCCACATTGGGTGAGTGGCTATATATCTTCCCCTATTGGGATGTCCTTTAGCTACTTCAAGCAGCGACATTTTAGTAGATCCGGTATCCAGTACTATTTGATGCGTTATCTGATCCAGCACCTGTGGTAATAATGTAGTGCAGACACTTACCGGAGCACTTAGAATAATTAGGTCACTGTTGACTATAGCGCCATTCAGATCGGTAATTTCGTCTACAATGCCTAGTTCCAAGGCCTTTTGTGTATGCGCCTCCTGATTGTCTACTCCCAGTACTTTTGAGGCAAAGCCCTTTTGCTTTAACACCAAAGCCATAGAACCGCCAATAAGTCCAAGGCCCACTACTGCTATTTTCATTATCTATATTTGATTATAGTGTTTGTTCAATTAATATTATTTACTAATGCGGGCTATGGCCTCTTCAAATCTACTAAGGTCGCCACAAAGACTGATCCTTAGGTATCGATTACCCTCGCTACCAAAAATACCTCCCGGAGTAAGAAAAACATTTGCTCCGTAAAGTATTTCATCACTAAGTGCATAAGCATCTGCATAATGATCAGGTATTTTCGCCCATACGAATAAACCAACCTGTGTAAGTTCATAACTACAACCCAAAATATCAAATATCTGATATACTTTACCTCTTCTTTCCGAATATATGCTATTGATATGACTATACCAATCTTGACCCAGGCTTAAAGCTTTTGCAGCAGCCAGTTGCAATGGCATAAACATACCGCTATCCATATTACTCTTAAACCTCAATACTTCTTCAATTCGCTCCTTAGATCCGCAAAGCATACCAATCCGCCAGCCAGCCATATTGTGTGATTTGCTTAAAGAGTTTAACTCTAGTGCTACTTCCTTAGCTCCCGGTATCGATAAAAGACTTGCAGGATTATCGTTTAGAATGAAACTATAAGGGTTATCGTTTACCAGCAGGATACTGTTTTCCTTTGCAAAGCGAACTAAATTTTCGAACAATTTAATATCTACTTGCTGACCTGTGGGCATGTGCGGGTAGTTTACAAACATTAGTTTGACTTTGCTTAGATCCGTTGCCGCCAAAGCTTCAAGGTTGGGGTACCAGTTATTTTCTTCTGTTAATAGGTAACTTACAGATTTACCACCTGCCAGTTTAACGGCACTACCATAGGTAGGATATCCTGGATTAGGTATTAATGCTTCGTCGCCCTCATTCAAATAGGTCATACAGATGTGCATGATACCTTCCTTTGAACCCAATAGTGGCAATACTTCGGTATCCGGGTTAAGAGTTACCTGATACCATTGCTGGTACCAATCGGCAAAAGCTTGTCGCAATGCGGGGATGCCTTTATATCCTTGATAACCGTGCACTCCTGGCTTAGCAGCCTCTTCCTGTAATGTTTTAATCACATCTGGATGAGGTGGAAGATCGGGGCTGCCGATACCTAAGTTAATGATGTTTTTACCTTCTTTATTAAGGGATTCTATTTCCCTCAGTTTTTGGGAGAAGTAGTATTCACTAACCCCCTCCATTCTTTTTGCAATCATTAATGTTTTATTGGTGTGCTAATTTATGAGAATTATGGAATAATATTAGTGCAGAACAAAAAAAAACAGGTACCGGTATATCGGCACCTGTTTTAAAAAACCAACTGGAATTATACTAGAATATGCCTATATAATGATTTCCTGTTTTGTTTATTAATTTGGCTCCTTTAGTTAAAGTACCTGTCCTGCTGTTCATAATATATATGTTACCATCTTTACCAACCGGGGTAACTGCTACAAAAACCTCATCTCCGTTCACGACAAATCCTTGGTATTGACCAAAACTTAAATCTACATCATCAGGAATAGCAACTTTTGTTGCAGTTTTTGCATTCAAATCTATACGAGCGATGTATCCACCCTTGTCCGCTACACTGTAAACTACGTAGCCAATCCCTTTTCCAGCGTATCTCCAGGCATCTACATAAGTTCCTGTTACACCTAAAGCAGCATCTAAACTAAATACATAAGAATTGTCGTATTCATTGTTTTCGTTGATCTTTAGAATATGCGACCCATTAAGACCATTTTGGGTGGCTTGATAGATGTTACCATCTTCACCTAAAAAGGCGTTGAAACTACGGTAACCATTAGTATTACCTTGACTTATTGTAGACGATATCAATTTTGGGTTTTTCAAAGAAGGATAATCAACTACTAAAGATTTTGAAGATATTTTAACTTTGCCAGTATTGTCAGACTGTCCTGTTGCAGGATCGTATTTACTTCTAGAAGCACCGATGATTAGTTTATCCCCAGCTTTGTTTAATACCGGTCCATCCAAACGACCGATATAAAATCCTTTTGCTTCTTCTTCAGCCGAAAGCGGAATTTCATATTGTTCATAGGTTTTAATACCTGCATCCTGTAAATTTAAAGATAAAACAGTCGAGGTTCCCCTTGCATATTTGTAAGTTTTGCCATCTGCTTCAGTAGTAATTTTTACGCCGGAAACATTAACCGCAACACCTGTTTGATCGTTATCAAAAAGCTTAACCCATCTTGGAGATGCTGTTGCATAATTAGCGATGTTTACCTTATCACTTAATTCAGTATAGTTGCTACCACCATTTACCTTATATTTTGAAAACTCGCCTCCATTTGGACCTGTATAGGCGATATTGAAAAGTACGCTTCCATCAATAGACGACTGCAAACGAGCCGTACGCTGTGATCTTACAGGAAAACCATTAGTGTAAACATCGATAGATTTCTCCGGATTCTTTGCATCATTTACACTTACCGAATATACCATTGTGCCACCATTGCCATCACCTGCGGTTGTTCCCATCAAAGCGCCAGAAACAGTAACCCAACGATCTGCATCCCCCAGATTTTCTTCTGGAGCAGGGTTTTCTTTATCTTTTGAACAACTTGCTATAGTCATCGCTGTTGCAACAGCTCCAAACATCAGGAGTTTTAAAAATTGTCTTTTCATCTGATTATAAATTGATTTTAAAAGTTATTAATAGTGTAGTTTAATTTTAAGTAAAAAGCTCTTCCCGGTCTTTGAGAAGCGAAGTTGTCATAAGCTTCCTTATTGAATATGTTCTTTGCATCAAAGCTGACAACCACTTTTTTGTTTGGAAATAAGTAGCTGGCCCCTATATCCTGAATAAATTGAGTAGGTGTCCGGTAATAATTATCACGTGTTGGCATCCAGGTGGTTTCAAATGGATTTACAAGGCCGAAATTATAGTACAGATTCAGTGTAGATTTCTTCTGCAGTACATTATCCATTCGATATTGTGCATTCCCATTTACGGTAAAAAAGGGCTCGTTTGGAATTTGTTTATTGTGATAAGGTGAAACTTCATCTTTAATAAGGGTATTGAATTTCGATGTATTCAACATTACATTCAGATTGCGATATACATAGTTAAACTCAGCTTCAAAACCTATAGATCTTGTTCCGGGAAGGTTGACACTCTCTGAAGTAGGCATCACAGTTACGGGCCTGTCGTTAGATCTTATCACAATTTTATCTCGTGTATTCCTAAGAAAGCCTGATACAGACAAAGAGACTTTATGATCTCCAAGATCGTATGATCCAGCTCTAAATCCTAAGTTAAAATTGTTACTGGTTTCTGGTTTGATAGTAGGATTAGGTAATAGATTTGAACTTTGATTACCAAATACATCACCCTCTCCCGGCATTCTTAAAGCTCTTTCAGCTGATGCGATCAAGACCAGGTTAAATTTTAGCGCATAAGAACCAGCAAATCCATAGCCTGCAGAGTTCCTATTGCTTTCAGTGATCTTTTCTATTCTCGTGATTTGTCCGTTTACGGTTTGTGCCTGAGGCTCTACCCGCTTTATATTCTGCTGATAATATTTAACAAACACATTGGTTTTTAAACGATTTTCAAACGCATCCATTTCATGAGTAAATGTGCTTACATTCGTGGTTAAATCGCTAGTGATGTCATACATCTGCTCCAGGATTGTTTTAAGCTGATCAGCATCCTCCCTATCTACGGAATAGAATCCATGATTAAATACCAAGTTGTGTCCATCCGCAATATTGTAACTCAAACCAGCCCTCAGCGATCCAATTTGACGGTTAATATCAGCTATCGTAGCAGGTCCTTGTTGAGCACCTTCTCTGGATTTGAATGGCTTTCCATGAACATCAATAATTGGTTTTCCATCCCAATTGTACCTGTAGCTCACCGTATCCTGAAGATACTCCTTCCTGTCGCTATATACACCGTTAAATGTCAGTTTCAGACCCTTTAGCAAAAAGTCTTTTTTAATATAATCCAGGCCAATGATATGGGCTTTGGATTCTGAAAACCTACCCATGTATGGTACTGACATGTATTGGCCGTGCTGTATTTCTTTATAAGTATAAGCGCCATTATAGTTCACCATGAAGTTATCAGCCCATTTTACATCGGTAAAACCAGCCTCTAAACGTCCACCGTAAGTTTTAAAACCATCGTTGAAACGTTTGCCTCTGGTTTGTGACTCTACCCCATTAGCATTTTGATTTTTAACCCATTTCCCCCAGACCTCGTAATCATTATCTGAATAACCATAAAATCCAGATCCTCTTAAAGTAAGACCAGTTTTAGCATCGCGATACATTCCGCTCAGGTCAGTCTGCTGGGTATTAAATGAACCATATGAGGCCGATGCAGTGAGGTTATTGCGTTGTGCTCCCTTTTTCAAGACGACGTTAATGCCTCCTCCAAGGTAGTCACCCGACAGATGTGCAGGTAATACTCCTTTATACACTTCTATCCTTTCAATCATAGAAGGCGGGATATTATTGAGGTTAAAAGAGGAACCATAGGTAGAGATCTCTATGCCATCAATAAAGATTCCTATTGCTCGGCCCGACATACCATTCAGATTATAATCAGAATTGGAACCAAAACCACCTGTTTGACGTACCCTAACCCCTACTGTCCTGTTCAACAATTCGTTGGTTTGTAAATTTCTTAATGAGGCAGCTTTGGTATCAACCACGTTAACCGCAAAGCCAGAAGTTTCAATCTCTCTTTTTTTCGATTTTCCCTGCACCATTACTTGCTTAAGCTCTCGATCTGCCACCCCTTTCACGTGAACATCCACTACAGTTATTTCTTCATTAACCTTGATTGCTATACTTTTAAGTTCCGTAATCACAGAGCTGATCACCAAAGTGTAGTTACCATAAGTAACGGCCTCTATTTCATATTTTCCTTGATCATCCGTTGCAGTTGTTCTTTTAAGCTCCTTTAGTGTAATTGCAGCACCAGCAACTGGCTTTCCGTGATGATCAGTTACAGTACCTGATACGTTTCCCGTTTGCGCCATTGAGATTGTTTTAAAGAATGATAGAAGAATAATTAATAGACAATGTCTCATGTATGTGTAACTTTTTTAATGTTTTCTTTAGAAGCAGTCTTAATAATAATAACTTGGCCGCAAAGATATACGCTACATATGACGCAAACGGGAGTAGAATTAACGCTAAAGGGAGAATTTAGCCAGAACACGAGGAATGATTTTTCACCAACATTCCAAATGATTTTTGTGCTAAAGGGGAAGTTAGCTTTTTCGAATATAGACGAGCATACAGGCTATGGACAGATTGAAAGTCAACAGCATAACCTTTTTTGTATTCCCCCAAAAGCTAGTAGAATACTGGCAGATGCAAATGATTTCGTAATTTGTATCAACTTCAACACTTCTTTTCTAAACAGGTATTTACCCAACAACCATCCTGCTTATCAAAAATTAACTAATGGACTTATCACCAAAGAGATCTCGAGATTATCTCCGTTAAACATGTACATCACCCCAGAGATTAGTACAATATTACAACGCCTTGAAAATTCACCCTATAGCGGATTCTGTGATCAGCTCTTGCTGGAGTCCAAAGTAATCGAATTACTGGCGCTGCAAATCTCTCAATTTGAACAACCTCAAACGGCGATACAACCTTTGCAATTAAAAGAAGAAGAATTGGAAAGAATGCATGAAGCAAGAGAGGTTTTACTTAATCATACTGGAGAAAAGCTTTCATTACGTACGCTGGCTCATATGGTAGGCACCAACGAATTTAACCTTAAACGCAATTTTAAAATTGCATTTGGGGAAACAGTATTCGGATACCTGAACCAATATAAGATGGAACAGGCTAAGACTATGCTCATCGAGAAAGACATCACTATCGCAGAACTTTCTTTAAAAATGGGGTACAAACATGCCACACATTTTACCAGCGCCTTTAAAAAGTATTTCGGCTATTTGCCTAATAAAATCAAATCCAGCAAGCTGTCATTACTGATCTTCTTTGAAGACTTGTCTGTGTTGTTTGAGAACCTTGCATTGGCAATGGGATAATCAAAGTAATTTGATAACTCTCCTCTTCATTCAGGGTAATCGTCTTTCTGTGTTTAAATTAAAAACACTACTTTTGCATCAATGAGAAAACCAATTGAGTATAAATTAAACAGATTAAATATTAAAGGCTACAGGCTTTTAAGTGCTTGCCTGTTGATTATGCTTGTGGTCCTTTCGTCTTGCGTAGTTAGAAAGGGTATCCAATATTTTCTTTCAAATGATACTGTATCAACTATGCAAAGTGGTAAGATGAGCAAAATTAATTGTCAAAAGCTCTCTGATACCAAAAACGATCTACCATCATTTGCCAGTCAGCACAATTCAGGAAATGCATTATTTATGGCGTTTTATTGCGTGTTGCCAGCTTTCCTTATTTCCCTGTTCACTATCTTTAAAGATAATCTACGATTACCAGTTCCATATTCACTATTACACTGGTCTCAACTTCCACTGTTCCTAAAGAACAGACTTCTCTTAATATAGAATTATCGAATTGCGGTTTTTTACCGCCCATTTTGTACCGGATCAAATCTTGGTATCGGTTTACTATTGCCCAATTCTATAATTTAATTTCTAAAGAGAATGAAGTACACTCTTCAATTATCCTGTTTGGTGCTAATGGCGTTTGCCGCACAACTAAAAGCCCAGCAGAAAAACACGTTAACACTTAAAGAAGCTTTTGCGGAAGCTGACAGAACTTATCCTGGTTTGGCCGAGCGCGTTGCTGCTGTTGGTGAATATCAAATCCGAAAAAAGGAAGTTCAAAGCAAATCCATTCCACAAGTACAACTACAGGCACAAAATTCCTATGGAACTTTTCAGGGAAGTAGCGGGGCTTTTTTTCCGGTTCCCGGTGTTTTTAATGTTACTGGTAACAATTTTCCTTTAGGTAGTGAAGTCCAAACAACGGGGAACACTTTTGGCTCTGCCGTTGTAGACTGGAAGGTTTTTGAATTTGGAAAACAGCGCAAAGCAATTGATGCAGCAGAGTACCAAGCTCAAGGAGCTCAAAGTAGCTATGATGCGGCACAGCTATCATTACATTCCAAGGTGAGTCGCCTGTATCTTGACATTTACTATAGTAATGCCAATTTAAAATGGGCAGAAAAAAATGTAAAACGTGTTAATCAAATCCTTGATTTATCTGTTAGCCTATCAGTCTCTGGACTAAAACCAGGTGCAGATACCGCACTTGCTTCTTCAGCATATTCGCAAGCTTTAGCGGTAAGGTACGAATGGCTAGGCAAATATGAAGCGAGTAAAGCAAACTTTTATGAGGTTGTTCCATTACAGGGTTGGTCAATACAAGAACATGTGTCGGATAAGTACGGAAGCACAGTAACGGATAGTGTAAAAAAAGACCACCCCTACCTTCAGGTTATCGATAAGCAATTGCGCTATGAAAAAGCCATGGAGCAGGTGTCCTCACGTAAGATATTTCCATCATTATCTGTCTTGGGTGGAGTATCCACCAGAGGCAGTGGCATTGGAAAAAATGGTATTACGGAGAATGGGCTTGCCTCAGGATACCAGAATTTTGCAAACAACTATTTGGTAGGAATTGGATTGAGCTGGAATATCAGCGGGGCTTATACTAGTTCTCTTGAAAAGAAGAGATCACAAAAAATCGTTGAGGGAGTTCAAGCGAAATATGACCTTCAGAAGTTACAAATGAATGCTTCTTTACAGGCTTTGTCATCAAGGATCAATCAGCAGGAGCAATTACTAAAAGAAAGCGACAAGGCATTTAAAAAGGCATCCGATGCTTACGAACTTTATTTATCTCGTTATGAGGGCGGATTAATCAGTCTTATTGAACTGCTCAAAATCCAGTCTTTATTGCAGACAGCAGAACGCGAAAATATCCAGGCAGGTCAGAATTACTGGAACCTGATTACTGCTCAGGCTGAAATTTCGGGCGACTTTTCTTATTTACTCAACCATTTTAATTAAGCACTATGAACATGATTAGGTTTGCCCTAAAAAAACCACTCACTATAATGGTAGCTATAATTGCTATCGCTTATTTTTCTTTCACAGCAATACGAAATATAAATGTAGATATCTTCCCTAAGGTTGAACTCCCGGTAATTTATATAGCCATGCCCTATGGCGGGCTTACCCCAGCTTACATGGATGGCTTTATGGCCAATGAATTCCAGAAAGTACTGATTTTTGTTAGTGGAGTAAAAGATATTGACTTTAAAAGTGTACAAGGTTTCACTCTAATGAAGCTCACCTTTTATCCGGGTACTGATATGGCTCAGGCCTCAGGAGAGCTCTCAGCACAGGTTTCCAGAGCAATGGGATTTCTCCCACCAGGGGCAGTTCCGCCTCAGGTAGTACGATTTGATGGTAGCTCAATGCCCATTGGTCAGTTGGTATTCGAAAGTCCAAAACGCTCGATTACTGAACTTCAAACACTTGCTCTGACTAAGATCAGGCCTATGTTTGTGACCATACCCGGAGTAACAGCGCCGGCCCCATTTGGGGGGAATGCACGTACCATGGTAGTAAAAGTAAATCCGGAATTGATGCAATCCTATGGGCTATCAGCTCAAGAGGTCACGATGACAATTGCTAAAAACAACTTTCCCTCTCCTGCCGGGAATATCCGAATTGGAGATCAGAACCTGATGAGTCCTTTAAACTCAATTGCTAAAGGCCCTGAAGAATTCCTAAATATTCCGGTAAAGCTCACAGCAGGCAACACCATTTTTATAAAGGATATCGCTTCGGTAGAAGATGCAGCTGATGTAACCGCAGGCTATGCCATCATTAACGGAAAAAGATCTGTTTACCTACCCGTTATCAAAAAAGCAGATGCTTCTACTTTAAAAGTTGTGGAGAATCTAAAAGCTGCAATACCTAAGTTAAAGGCAGCAATGCCCGAAGATGTAGACCTAAAATATGTTTTCGACCAGTCAGGATATATAGAACGTTCATTAGAAAACCTGATTCATGAGGGCGTGCTTGGCGCAATACTTACCGGCATTATGGTTTTTCTTTTTCTAGGTGATTCAAGAGGTGCACTAATTGTAGTATTAACCATACCTATTGCCATACTTTCGGCAGTGATTATGCTTTATATGTTTGGCCAAACTATCAACGTAATGACACTTAGCGGTCTTGCGCTAGCCATCGGCATACTCGTAGACGAAGCAACAGTGACGATAGAGAATATTCACCAGCACTTTGAGATGGAGAAGCCAAAACAACGGGCAATCCTGGATGCGTTGCTGGAAATCTCTATCCCGAAAATCCTGATTTTGTTTTGTATTCTGGCGGTATTAATACCTTCATTTATGATGACGGGTATACCTAAAGACATGTTTATGCCACTTTCTATGGCAGTTGCTTTTGCCATGATTGCTTCTTTTATAGCCTCACAAACCTTTGTTCCTATTTTGGCCAATTGGCTGATGAAACCAGAACTACTGGTTCATCATAAGCCGAACAATGAAGTGAAAAAGTTAACCAGGTTTGAGAAGTTTAAACAGCGTTATCTGAACATTACTAAATATGCACAAAATAGAATTGGAAGTGTATTGGGGATCTATACACTTATAGTTTTAGGCCTTATCACTGCAGGATCACTAATCATTGGAGCAGATATACTTCCTGCAAGTAATAGCGGTGATATTCAGTTAAGAATTGTAGCACCTGAGGGTAGCCGTTTAGAAAAATCAGAAGCCTATCTAAAAAAAGTTACCAGTATTATTCAGCAACAATTGCCGGAAAACGCAATAAAAATCAGCTCAGCTTTTGTCGGACTACAGCCTTCTTCATCAGCGATTAATCCTATCTTTTTATTTACCAGTGGCTCGCACGAATCTGTATTGCAGGTTTCTATAGACCAACATATTTTTACAGGTTCAATTGCAGAGTTAAAGGAATCAATACGTAAGGAAATACAATTGAACATACCTGATCTTAAGGTGAGTTTTGAGCCCATTGAATTGGTTGAGAAGATCATGAGTCAGGGTGCTATGACTCCCATTCAGATTAAGGTAGCTGCACCACAATTAAAAGGAGCAGAAAAGTTTGCTAAAAAAATTGAAGCTGAGTTATTAAAAATACCTTCATTAAGAGATGTAAGACTAGCAGAGCCTGTTAATTCACCAAGTATTCAAATCGATGTGAACCGTGAACTTGCAGCTCAGTTTGGTTTAACAATGGAAGATGTTGCGCGTACACTCACCATAGCAACATCTTCTACACGTTTTACCAATAAAAATTTATGGGTAGATCCAAAATCGGGATTGGTATTCCAGGTACAGGTTCAAATTCCTGAAGCTGATATGCAGTCCCTTGATAGATTAAGATCATTACCATTAAAATCTGGAACCTCAGGACCGGTTCTGGAAGATGTAGCAACCTTGTCGATGGTTAAACTTCCTGCCCAGGTTAACAGGCAAGGGCCAAACAGGTATGTCAGTGTACTTGCAAACACTCACCAGTCTGACCTTGGAACTGCATCAAAAGCAGTAAAAGAGGCAATTAAAACTGTCGGAGCCCCCCCAAGAGGTGTGCTTGTTTCTAGTGAAGGATTAATGCAATTGCTTGACGATACACTTTCCGGACTTCAAACAGGGCTATTGGTAGCCATAATTGTTATATTTTTAATGTTAACGGCCTATTACCAATCTTTTGCAGTCTCAGGTTTGATACTATCTGTAGTTCCGGCTGTAATTGGTGGCAGTTTACTGATGCTCATCATTTGTGGCAGTACACTAAACTTACAGTCCTACATGGGTATTATTATGTCTGTTGGTGTTTCGGTTTCAAACGCTGTACTGATGATCAATCAGGCAGAAGTAAACCGCTTAAAACATGGGCTTGCTTCGAAACAAGCCGCATTCCTTGCAGCATCATCCAGACTTAGGCCAATCATCATGACTACACTTGCTATGATTGCTGGGATGATCCCAATGTCATTAGGCATGGGCGAAGGTGGCGAGCAGGTTGCTCCACTTGGTCAGGCAGTAATTGGCGGATTAGTATTGTCAACTTTAACCGCCCTGTTGGTGTTGCCACATCTGTATACTCTCGTTATGAAAAACAAAAGCAGGAATAGTCCATCACTAGATCCGGATGATCCTGAAAATGCAAATCTAAAAAATGTCTTAATTCCAACTATTGCTCAATAACTGAATCATGAAACAAATCATTAATAAACAACACATTAAACTATTCTATCTACTTCCCATTTTCTTATTAATAGCTGCATGTGGTAGTGAAAAGCCTAAAACAGATCAACCAAAGTCTAAGAAAACAGTTTCTGTTGAGGTTATAAACCCTGTTTTAGATCAACCGGAATACACGTTGGAGCTTCCAGGAGAACTTAAAGCTTTTGAGGAAGTTGTTTTATATCCAAAAGTAAAGGGTTTTGTTAAAAATATTATGGTCGATAGGGGAAGAAAGGTTAGTAAGGGTCAATTGCTGGCAATGCTGGAAGCGCCAGAAATCACTCAGCAATACCTTGCAGCAAAATCAGATGAAAACAAATTCTATGAAGATTATTTGTATAGTCGCCAGTCCTATGATAGGCTTAAAAAAGCATCTGCTAAATCTGGTGCAGTAGCCGAAATTGAATTAGATAGAGCAAGAAGCAAATTCCGCAGCGATAGTGCTGCGTATGCATCTGTAAAAGCAAAAACAGGTGTTTCTGCTCAATTACAACAATATTTAAGAATTATTGCCCCTTTTGATGGCGTTATTACAGACAAAAAGGTTTCAGTCGGAGCTTTAGTAGGCGAAGGCTCACAAACTGCTCTATTTTCTATAGCTCAAACCAGAAATCTAAGGTTAACTGTAGCCATTCCAGAGAAACACGGGCACTCGATAAGTAAAGAAACAAAAGTTTCCTTCACGGTTGCAAATCATCCAGGCAAGGTATTTCAGTCAAAATTATCCAGAAAAAGTGGAGTGCTCGACCAGCAATCCAGATCAATAACAGCAGAATTTGACGTTAACAACAATTCCGGTGAACTTGGAGGTGGCGAGTATGCACAGGTAAAACTAAATATGCGCAGATCCATTCCTACTATCTGGTTGCCGGCTAGTAGCATTGCAACCGCACAATCAGGAACTTTTATTATCAAGGTAGTAAACGATATTGTTTCAAGAATACCTGTTTCTGTTGGTATCAGAAAAGGTGAACTCCAGGAAGTTTTTGGCGAGTTAAAACCAGAAGATCAGATTGTAAAAATAGCAACGGAGGAACTAACTGAAGGATCGAAAATAGTTATTAAGTAAGATATTATCCTATTTTTGCGCCCAAAGAATTTATTATGGACTCAAGCGAATTACGAATAGGCAATTATACATTAGACCACGGGCATCCGGAACAAATACCTTATGGATCGGATATTGATTCTGCAGGTTTAATGGAGCCAATACGTTTATCGGAAGAATGGTTGGTAAAATTTGGCTTTGAGAAATTTGAGTTTGAATATGAAGAAGGTTTTGAAACCACTTATGTTCTGGAAAAGAAAAACGGACATCAATTTGTATTAAATGATGATCTGCAACCTATGGATGGTGAAATCGCGATGCTAGATTACAAGTTAGAGTATGTTCATCAACTTCAGAATCTTTTCTACTGCTTAACCGGAGTGGAATTAATTGTTAAATAAAAAGAGCGACACTAAATGAGTCGCTCTTTTTGTATTCAATAAGAAATTTTACTATTATTTCGCTTTTCTGGATTTAGCTAATTGATCTACCCAATAAGCTGTTCGTTTCAAATAATAATCAGGAGCCAATGGGAAATAATCTAAATAATTAAATCCAGGATCCTTAAAGGGAATTGCAGGTTCAATCTGAGTACCCTCATGCCATTCATTAAAAGATGTAATACCTACATAACTTGCTTTGCTACGTATAGCATCCCCAAACATATTATCATAATACTTACCATTGTCTCGATCACGGATTGTCACTGCATTCCACGGACGAACGCGGGTATCAATATAACCAGGCCCAACACAAGGGATAAATATTTTGTCATGTTTAGTTGCCCAATTCTGCATATAATTCCAATTTGAGGGAGATGAGCCATAAGTAAAATTCGTAGCACCGAAATAAGTATAAAAACCATCGAAGCCTGATTTTTCAAAAAACTCTTCTTCTCCTTTCTTAACCCATAAACCAATCATAACTACATCCAATGGTGTATTTCTTATTGATATCTTTCCTCCGGGCTTTAACAAAGAGGTCCATTCCTCAAAACCGGTTAAATAGGAATCATAAATAAAAAACCAGGGTTTACCGTTATTCCTATAAAAAGCCGGATGCTTTCCATATAGTTTTAAAATTTCCTGAATGTCATCCCGAACAGATTTTGCACTTCTACCTCCATAAGGTTCCAAATGAAAGCTCACTTTAAGGCCTTTTTTATTGGCTTCATCCAAGATTAATGGAATCGACTTTAACCCCAAGTCCATATTCCTCCACCAGGTAAGCACAACCACTCCAATGCGGGCATCTGCCATCATTTTCATATGTTTTGCTACAACCTGAGGATCGTTACTACTGTAGTTTTTTAATTGAGGAAAAAAGTTACTCGCCAAATTGTTTTTCCCGGGAATACTTCCCAGATCCTTATCCTTAGCCGATTGTTTCATAACAGAATGAGCCCAATGCACCTCTTTACCGTCCAATTTTTCATTCCCATACCAATTATAGTAGAAACAAAAAACTTTATTGTCCGGCTTCCTTATGCTTGCCTTATTTGTTGTGTAAAAAAACACCAAGCAGGTGATTAATAAACTCGTTTTTATAATAGATAAACCTTTCATATACTTTCTAAAATCAAAGAAACAAATCTATAAAGTATAAAATAGGCGTTTTGATACTTTTTGATCAGTTAATACAAGAATATTGCCTATCTCCCAATCAGTCTATTTTATTAAATATCAAATGCATAACCCTTCCATCATTAACTTCGAAACCTATGATTTGATTCTTATTACCACGTAACATCTTCAGGTGTCCCATCCACCAATAATCGGTGCGCATGTGATCTTTTCCTGTAAGCTTTAATTTGGTATCCTCGTATTTATTATTGGTTAATATTAAATCCTTACTTTTTAAAACAATACCATACTTGCAATCAAGTTCCGGACAATAATACGTCCCTACATACTCCTGCAATTGTTTATCTGTTTGATTGCTGACTGCTGCGTACTTATGCAAAGAACGTTGCCCATCCGGCCACCATTGTTTAACAAGGGTATCTCCCTTGTTTGTTGTGCTGAACAGAAATTTAACATCAGGTGAGGAAGCCACCATGAAAGTACCCTTTTCGCCTTCTAATAACAGATCTGAGTTGCCATATCTGTCCCAATACAATTTTTGATTCTTTAGTATAAAATCAAACTGCACCCCATCATCAGCGATATAATTACCCTTGAATTTTTTAGCGCCTGCAATGTCCTTTAAAGTGGCTTTACTGGTATCAACGGGCTTAGCCTCTGGCTTAGCTGCTTTTGCAGTGGTATCTTTAATAAAAAGATCAGCTATTTCGTAACCTTTACCACCAGGATTAAAATCCCCAACGTTACTAAAAACAATAAAACCCATTTTTAGATCAGGAAAAGTAACAACCGATGTCCTGTAACCAGCATCTGCTCCATTATGCGAATACTGTCTCCACCCTTTGTAGGTATTATTAACAATTCCCAATGCATAGTCAGATTCTTTGCCGTTGTTAAATTTTCCCTTTTGTGTTAACAATTTAATGTCTTCTGCCGTACCCACCGTAGGTTTGTAAAAGTTCATAACCCATTTAGCCATATCGTCAACATTCGTAAAGAGGCTGGTTGCTCCCGCATTAGAATACGACAGAATACTATTACTAAAACCACTACCATCCTCAGGGTAATAAGAATAGGAACGATTCTTTACAACTTCAGTATAATCATCATGAAAGTGTGTATTATTCATTCCCAGAGGCTTAAAAATAACAGAATCTGTAAATTGCCTAAGCGTTTTGCCTGTAGCAGATTTTACAATTTCGGCTAGCATGGTAAAACCACTGTTAGAGTAACTATATTCTTCTCCCGGTTTAAAATTCAGTGCCTGTTGCTTGCTCAGAACTTTAACAATGTGTTCCTGCTTAATTACATCATCAAGCCTTGTGCCTGATATAGCAAGTAGTTGCCATTGATCTCTAATCCCACTAGTATGGTTAAGCAACTGCCGAATAGTAATTTTTTCTTTAAGATCAGGAAACCAGGGAAGATATTTATGAATGTCATCATCTAATTTAAGCTTCCCTTGTTTGGCAAGCAAAACAATAGCGTAAGCAGTAAATTGCTTAGAAACTGATGCCATATGATAGATAGTTTCCGGTGAATTGGGCACACCATATTCAATATTGGCCAAGCCATATCCTTTGGCATAAATTAACGAATCATTGCGTACAATCCCGATAACGCAACCTGGACTGTTATCGGTATTCCATTTCGCAAATATGCCATCAATCTTTTTTGTAATGGAGTCTGGTAACGTTTGTGCCGTAATAAAAACACTTCTTACCTCTGGGTGATTAGCAGTCCCGGAGAGGGTAACTGTTCCCTGGCCAAAGGCAAAATTAAAGGTAGCTGAGAACAAAATAATGAGTAGCGTTGTTTTCATATTCAGTCTGTAAATATTTGATTATTTAAATATAACAAAAAATAGATTGCAGATTTAGAATTATATCTTCCAGAATGCTTCAAAAAATAACACAGGTATAGTAACAACATAATAACACATTTTATTTTTCTTACATTTCTTAAAAACCTTGTCGCAATCCCCCCTTTTATTTGTCAGAACTGCCCAGTATAGAATAAATCAGGTTACCATAACTTGCAATAAAATAAACATCCGTATGAAAACAAATGAACAAGCATACAATCAACTGAGTAAATTCAATGGAAGTTGGAATACGGAAGGGCTTATGCCCTCTTCCAATGGTAGTCCTGAAATAAAAATAATAGGTACCGACAATTACGAGTGGATAGCTGATGGTTTCTTTTTGCTTCATACCGCAGATGTGATAATAGGTAACGACAACAGTAAAACGCATGAAATTATTGGTTATGACAGCTTAAATAACCACTACACTATGCAGCATTACAATAACAAAGGCAACTCAGGATTTATGACAGCGACAGTTAATGACGGTCTTTGGACTTTCAGTGGTGACAGTTTACGTTTTAAAGGAGGATTTAATGAACATGGAGATGTATTTTCCGGCGTCTGGGAGCAGTTTACAAATGGTAAAACCTGGTCACATTTAATGAACATCAAACTATCTAAAACAAAATAAAATGCGATGAAAAAGATAATCGTATATTCAGTGTTAGCACTTTTAACATTATCATCGTGCAATAACACAAAACAATCTGAAGAAAATAGTAATCAAATGAAAGCAGTTGTAAATGATACCTTAACTTCCAAAAATGGCTATTCAGAGGTCAACGGAATTAAAATGTACTATGAAATTTATGGACAAGGTAAACCACTTGTTTTGATTCATGGTGGTGGTTCTACCATTCAAACAACATTTGGAAGGGTTATCCCAAACCTGGCTAAACATAGAAAAATTATAGCCGTTGAGTTGCAAGCTCACGGAAGAACCAATGATAGAGGAAAGGATTCATCTTTTGAACAGGATGCTGACGATATTGCCACCTTGTTAAAGAATTTAAACATTGACAAAGCAGACTTTTTTGGTTTCAGCAACGGAGGAACAACTACTGTTCAAATTGCCATTCGTCATCCTAAAATAGTCGATAAAATCGTTTTGGGCTCCGCACTTTGTAAACGCAGTGGTGTTCCGCCACAGTTTTGGGATTTCATGAAGCAGGCACAACTATCTAATATGCCAAAAGAGCTAAAAGAAGCTTATTTACAAGTTACACCAGACTCAAATGGCTTACAAATTATGCACGATAGAGATGCAAAAAGGATGGTAAATTTTAAAGATATACCAGACGAACAAATCAAATCCCTTAAAGTTCCTACTCTAATCATCATAGGCGATCAAGATGTTATAACACCCGAACATGCGCTCGAAATGCACAAACAGATTACCAACTCCAAATTAGCTATAATACCAGGTATACATGGAGAATACATTGGGGAAATAACCACATTAAAATCTGGTTCTAAAGAAGCTGACTATGTGATTCCAATGATTGAGCGTTTCCTAGATAAACCTGAAACAAAATAAGAAAGTAATATGGCCCTTATCAGGGCCACATTAATAAGTTATCTAAATTACTTACTTACCTCCGTGATTAATGTTTCATTCAGCCGCTTATTATATACTTTAAGGTCTGAAACTAGTCCATAAACTCCATTTTTACTATCTCCAATATAATTTAAAGGGAAAACAAGAGTTTGTATCTGACTTATTTTATCTTTTGTATTTGTGAAGCTTAATTTTTTACCTTCCATTTTTTGCACCAACTTCCCATCCACATATAACCAGGTGCCTTTTTCATTTCCAGTAAGTACAATTTTATAAGCTTTATCCGGAGCAAATGCAAAATCGAAAAGATCGGTATAATTCTCGCGGCTAAAACCTAATCTTAATCCATCATTATTAAGCAGGAATACTCGCGCATCATCAGATTTAAACAAGGTAACATCATCGTTGTTGCCTATGGTCGGACGCAATGTAAAGGCAACAGAATATGGATAACCGATTTCTTTTAAAGGTAGTTGAATTGATTTAGATGCTTTAGTATGCAAACCATTCTCCAAAACCAAAGAATCAGCTGAAGTAGAACGAACAATACCTCGCATATTTAATCCTGGGCCTTCACCTATATTGACACTATTTTTAGCAAAGTCATTCCATTCTGACTGATCCGTTTTTCCCGTCCACATTTTCTCTGCAAGAACCTGCATCGCCGGAAAAACCCTTTGATGAACATCTTTCATTGTAATCCCATTTCCTACATGGTCGTTCCATACGGCAAACATCCCACCTCTGATTTTAGGATGCCCCATTGGAAATACTACATCTCCAATTTGATTAGGCTCCCAATTTTTGTAAAGACTCTTAACATTAAGAAAATCATAATAATAACCTGCGGCAGGAACAATATATAACCATCCGTCAGGTGTACTGATCTGATCATATCCAAGACGAACCATTTCTCTAGGCTCTGCATAACCATTGTACCAGGCGTTCATAGTAACATCCTTAACGCTTACCGGTGTTTTACCCTCAGCATGAGTTAATGAGCCCCACATACGCACTTTTTTACCAAAACTTTGCACAAACCTGATGTAATGATCCGTAAATGCCCTAAAACTCTCAGCCTCTTTTTTTGCATATTCGTCAGTTCCTATATGAACCTCTGGATCTACAAAAACAGGATTCTTCCCACCTATATATTCTTTAAAAACATTATCTATAACTTCGTAGGTTTTAGGATTATTAATATCCAAATGATCCATCCCGTAAGCTTTACTTCCTATCTCAGGAAATGCTTTAGTGAAAGCCAATGAGTGTGCAGGCACATCAATTTCAGGTATAATACGCATACCATACAGCTGTGCCGTTTTTTGTAATTCACGAAACTCAGCTTTTGTATAAGAGCCGTCTTTTGATGTCAATTGAGGATAAGTACTGCTCTCGAGTCTAAAAGAAGAATAGGTTTTACTCCAATCATCGCCAAAAAACTGTTTAAAACCATTGTCATTCAAATGAATATGAAAATCGCCCATTTTATAATAAGCCATCATCTTTACATAATGCTTTAAGAAATCGAGCGTAAAAAATTTACGGCCCACATCAAGCACAAAGCCCCTAACTTCATATTTTGGGTAATCATGTGTTTCTCCTTTAACGATCCGATTATGTGTCGGATCTTGCTCTAACAATTGCAAAATGGTTCTGGTAGCCCAAAAAGCACCTTTATAATAAGAAGCTTTGATATGTACAGTCTCATCAATATCCATAGCATAACCTTCATTCCCTAAGTTTTTCTGCGCAGAGCTGATGCTAAAAATGATGTCACCAGCTCTTGCTTTACCTTTAGTAATACCTAAACCAGAATAACCGGTTAACTTTTTAAGGTCTTCCAGAAAAATTTTCGCAGCAGGCTCTAGAAGGTTTTTAGCATCCGAATTTATAACAATCCTGCTATTTGGCAACAGTTTAAAACTGCCAGTTCCTCCATTCCATTCTTGCAGAGATGGGATAACAAAAGGTTGTTTGTTTACACCGGATTGCGGCCTAAATTGCCCTGCAACTTTAATAGCTTGTCCAAATTCATAAGCTCGGTTATTTTGAGTATTCTTTAACCTAAATACCAGTTGAACCTCGCAGTCAGTTAATGGCTGATATACTTTCCCGTTTAAACCTATAACGGGCTTTCTGCTTGAGCCATAAAGAGAAAGCTCATACCCAGCACCAGGCTTCGGAAGCACTAGCTGTTTTGCATTTTTTTCTAATTTATCTGAAAAAGAAAGACCTGAAATTACAGCTTTAAAGGCCGTTGAATCAGCACTAGTTAGTTTTTCATCTTGTGCATACACGCCTATTCCTATGAATAGTAACGAGGTCACAATTGCAGTAACGCGTTTGGAAAAGTTAAGGGATATCATTTATTATTTTAGTTCTACTTTCAAATCAACATTTATGTCTTTCTTGGTCATTTTGCTAGCTTTAACAACAGGCAATTCATTCGAGTCAAATTTATTCTTTTTAATGAGCACATTTTTACTCGCAGTCAAATTAATAACTGGCCTAATGGTTTTCGTCGGCAACAAACTTGTTGTCGAAATTTTATTACCCGTAAATACCAGACCATCCACACTTCTGGCATTAAGCACTCCATCATTGTACAATATAAATGTATTATCCTTAATACGAATATTGCGGTGAACCATGTTGCCCTCCTTTAATTCATGATTTTCAGGAGCAATATTTATAGCCCCGCTTCCTGAATTAAATCCGCATTCTTGAAATGTATTGTTGCGAATAAGCACATCTCTTACCGCACCGGATTCAAACCAACTGGAAGCATCATCAGCAATCAGAATTGGATACATGCCAGTCCGATAAAAAACATTATTTTCAATAAGTATCTTACCACGTGTAGTAAGCAGCAAGCCACGTGTATTGGTTCGTTCAAAACGACTATTTCTAACAATTACATGCGGTGTCCAGGTAAGGTTTTCTATAACTAACCCTGCCTCAATAACAGAAGGCAGCACTCCTTCAACTTCAAGCTCCATTTCACGTTTATTCACCAACTTCGACGTTTTCAGCTTTGCAGTTCCTACAGGCATTAGTGTTTTTGGATTAACAAATGCGATGCTATCACCGGAAAAAAAAGCCTCAAATCCATAAGTTTGATGATGCATAAAACGCACTTTAATTTTACCTGCATCAGCTGTCATTATTTGCAAATGTGTCCCATGAACATTCACCGGATCATCATGAGAACCAGAGGTAAAACAACTATCTATTTTGACAAGCCCCTTACAACCTGAAAAATGAAAACAATCTGCAAATGAGGAAATAATACGACCACTATTTTCCCTTGGTGCAACGCTTACCTTAAACAAAGAAATATTTTCAGAAAACTGAGATACAATCCCTAAGCCATGCATGAAACGCATTTTTACATTTTCAAGTTTTATATCTTTTGACCGAGAAATAAATCCTCCGCAATTATCACGATATGGATCTCTGATTGTAAGGACATCACCTTTCTTAAAAGAGGTTTTGCTAAAATCCCCCTCAAATCTCACATTAAAAGGAGCTTTTTCAATAGCTTTACTTTCCAAAAAAGGACTGAAAGAGCTGTAATGCATAAAGTTTTTAAGCGGATCAAACAGTATGGTATGAAATGATTTTGTCTTCCAGCCTTCACCATAAAAACTAATGCGACCACTATCAATAGAATATTTAGAATCGGCATGAATAGCTGTTTCAACAGCATTGGGTGACACCGACATTACTGTCACTTCTGACATGGTTGGCCTTTCATAATCAAACCTAATATTCTTGATCTTTACATTTTTACTATTTAGAATTGCAAAAGAAATCATCTTTCCATGAAGCACAATTAATGTATTGTTTCCTTCAAGAGTCACGTCACTATTATCCTCAAACAGAAAAGCAATATTTTTCACTTTTGAAAGCGTATCATCTTCTGTACAATTGGATATATATAATTCGCGATGTGCACTACCCTCTGGCCAAATGTCAATTCGCCCACCCGGCAATTCCAAAATAGCATCTTTTTTACCTTTGCAGGCATTTATGGCCTTCCGTATGCCATCTCCGGCATTCTCAAAACTGTTCTTTTTTACTCCAAAATCAACAGCCTTAATAACAGTTTGGCTGTAACCCTGTGCTCCAACAAAGAGTAAAAAAAGTAGTACTGAATAATTCTTCATCATGTTTATGCTAACCTATTGCGCGAATTCTCACTTAATTTTAAAACTAATCCTTTATTGAGAACCAACCAAATCCACCGGCAGGTATAGTAACATTAACAAATGCTTCCTGTTTATCATTTAATTGAAGGTTGCTGACTTTACCATTTTGGTCTGTTAATTTAGCCTTCCCCTTTAAGCCGGTATAGTAAAGAGGTACTTTCATTTGTTTGGTAATTGGCTTATCTGTAGGATTAAATACAATTAACATCCCCTTTTCATCAAGTTCTGGATTAGCATGTAACATTGCATCCAAATCTCTACCTGTCGGACGGGAAACGTGAATAATATCTGAAGTAAGAATGGCTCTGTGTTCTTTAAACCAATTCACCCATTTAGATACCATTGCTTTTGTTTCAGGCGTATCGTAAAGTCTGTTCCCTCTAATTGTTAACTGGCAACCACTGGCCAGATGTTGAAACAAGCCAACTTCATACCTATCCAAATTTTGAGACAATGGTTCTAATCCTACCCTGGCATCGTTGGTATAAAATCCAACCAGTTGTAAAGTCATCCAACCCATAGTTGGAGTTTTATGCCAGGTACCATCATAAATATACTGACGGCCCAATAACAATTGTTGTTGTGGAGTTAAATTTGCACTGGCTTCACGATAGCCCATACCTGTAGCAGATTGCCCATTTAGAAAATACCAATCTGGAATTGGCACATACATATTACGGCGCTGAAGTTCATGAAGTACACGTACCTGTTGCTTCCATTGCTGCCACTGAGAATCGTATAAGTTGGTATGGTGTGGATGGATTGTTGATGCACACACGTCGCCATGATAAGGCCCATCCATATTAAAAGTCATTAGACCTGTTTTATCAAAGAATTTCCACATATCGGTGTAATACTTATCTTGCCAATCACTTGCAATACAAACACTCTGCCCGAATAAACTACCTGCTTTATTTGTTTTTGGATCAATACAATCCACATCAGCCCCTCTTCCTCTTGAAGCAACCTGTAATTCGTAACCTCCCATTACAATTCCTTTATTAGCAGCATAAGTTGATATGCCTTTCCATAAAGAAACATAACCAGTATCCAGGTTATCATGAGAAATACCCGGCCATGCCATAATATCTAACCTTTCAAATCCCAATTCTCCCATTTGATCTATAAAACCTTTAAGCTTCGTTTTATCGTGCGAAGTAATACCGCCGGTAATTAACGACTCCGTTACTTGTGGGGCTAACTTTCTGTAGAATTTACGATGTGCCAGACTTTGACGCTCTCTGTCGTCATTATCATGTAATAGCTCGAAAGTAGTAAAAGAAGTAAACTGTTGTTTTGACTTTAGGGTTTCAGAAGGGCCCATAGGTATCCTGCTCACTAATAAGTTATGATGCGGAAAACCAAGAAATTTATCCTCTGCCTGATTGTGTGATGCCCAGGTATTGTATTCACTATCTGTTCTCCATGTAGTAGTACTTTCTCCTGTTTGGTAAGCCGGAGGTGTTCCTTTATAGTGCATCAATGCTGACCCTTCTTTATCGGCATTGGCCAATGCAAAAGAATAATCACTTTCAACATGTATGCGTTTTAACTGATCCTGATTTACCGCTAAAACTTCACATTCCGTTTCACGAACAACAAAGGATGAATTGGTATTATTGTCGATGGTTAACCATTTGGCAATAACAGGCATGCCTTCATACAGTTCATAATGCACAGTTACCTGCACTGTATTTTGCCAATTGTTTTTATTTAATGGGGCCTTATAGTGCATTAAAACATGTAAGCCCTTAGGTGGCCAATCGGTATGTACGGCATTGTACTTTTGTTGCCACGAATAGCGTGCTGTAGGCTGCCTCACCTCAATACCTGCAAAACGGAATGCCGATGGTTCTGCTATTAAATTACTATACCAGCTCTCTAGCAAATATGATTTTTCTGGCTGTCCACTAAAACCACCTATGTTATACCAGGTGCTATCTATCATCACCCTCGCTTCTGGCTTTACAGCCCTCAGGTATTGGGCATCAGTATTTTCATTTCTAAAGCCAACACAAGCTAAATTTTCTGCCACGTAAAATTCACGACTAAGCAAACCATTGGTTAATAATAGCTTTGCTGATAGTTGGCCCGGATCCTTTTGCAACAACAATTGTACAGGTGTTTTAACCTGATTAACCAACCAGTCTTTTGAATTTTCAGCGGTAGGGAATGATTGAACTTTAACAATTGATTTATTAGCTTCAAGTGCAGCAATTAATGCGCGCTGATCATCTGTAGCTTGTTTTTGTTTTTTCGCAAGCTGTTTACCATTGAATAACAGATGCTTGGTCACATCGAACTTTGTTTTATTTAAAGAAGCAAACCTTACTTCATATATTAATCCATTAAAATAACTCCCTTTACCTAAAGCTCCTATAGAAAAATTAGAGGCTACAGTTTTAGCTACCGGCAAACCCGACAGTGTTTTTATGCCGTTGGCGAACACCGAAACAACTTTACCATCATTTACTACGGCTATATGAATCCATTCTCCAGGAACTGCCTTTGCAATAGGTTTAGCATTTTCTTTTCCATCTACCAAAACCACCCACTGATCTTCTTTTTGCGATAAAACGTAACCGTCTTTATCATCGCCAAAAGCAAGCGCAACACCAGTGCTTCTCCCCTTATCATTTGCTCCTTGTCGGCTATTTGCCTGAAACCAGCCTTCCAGTACAAATGATGTAGCTGCTTTACCAAAATTATCAGCGATGCTATAACTACCCCGATCTTTGAATGAAATGGCTCCCTCACCGTTTAATTTTTTATCTGCTGGTGCATCTGCAAAAAAAACAGGTTGGCCATTTCGCTTTAAATCATGACCAAGGCCACTCAAATCCTTCAATACGTCGGGAGAAGTTGCATAAGTAACTGCTCCCGAGCGCCCCATGTTGTAATGAGCTACTACACTCTGTTGTGCATTTGCCTGGTTAAAAAATAGCAGTATAGCAACTACGCAGCATATACGCTTGTAAAAATTTCTAAAATCTTGATTCACAAATAAGTTCATTTTGGTGTTTAGCATTATTCTATATTTTTAGTTTTACCTACCCGAAGTAAATCTAGAAATATAAAAACCCTAATACTCCCACTAAATTGACAAAAACCAATGTTTTATTTTCCTACTAAATAGCAAAAGCTGGGTGGCTCAGGCCACCCAGCTTTTCAAACCTATGAAAGGTCTTCTATTTCACCACTTTAATTTGTCCCTTCATTACCATATAATGGCCTGGGTATGTACAAATAAAAGGATATATCCCCGGTGTTTTTGGAACTGTAAAATAAATAGTATCTGATTTACCTGGTTGCAATAAAACAGTATGTGCCAACACTTTAGGGCTATTTGGAATGAAATTATACTTTTCACCATCCAGTCCCATCTTCATGACCATTTCTCCAACAATATTGCCCGATCCCGGAGTTGTCAGCACAAAATTATGCAACATATCATCCGTATTGGCAAAGGTCAGTTTCACTTTAGTGCCGGCCTTTAAAGTTAAATTTGTAATGTCAAATTTCAATCCCGGTTTGGTTCCCAATAGAATGGTTTTAACCAGCCCGTTCTTCCAGCTATCCGGCTTTTTGGTCAGGTGCTTTCCAGCATCAGTACTACCGGTAACTTTTCCATCGGTCGCGGCCATATTCTTCATATCATGATGGTCCATTCCTTGCATCGCGTGATCAGCCTCCATGCCACCAATAGGTTTGTTCTCAGCAGTGGCCACTACTTTTTCTCCATCAGGGATCTTATTTAAAGTATAATATCCAAAATTGTGAAGCAACGGATTATTCCCGTTTTCAGAACGCAGGCCTTCAGTTCTGATCTCATGAATATACCCCTCTTTTAAACTGTCCAATACCAGACGCACACGCTTATGATCTGGAGAAATCACAATTGCTTTGATGGTGCGGGCAGACTGATTAATCACCGGGCTTCCGTAAATATGATGGTACTTATAAGTAAAAGTCGACAATTTATAAGAGACTGCGTTACGCGCGGTTTTTTCATCCACCGGCATAGTAAATTCAAGTTCGAAACCATCAGGCTGTGCCTTTACAGTTTGCATCTCAAAAGGCATGACACCAGACCAGGTTAAACGCTGCAAGCCATATTCTTCTTTTCCGGTTGATGACCATCCTCTTGAAGTCATACCCACTAACATACTGCCATCAGAACCCCACTTCATCCTCAATATACCTGAAGAAAACCCTTCGCGAAAAGGAAATACCACACCTTGGTACACTCCTTTAATTTTCTCAAGGAATATCCTGTTAATCTTACTCTGAGCCTGATCGGCTACAAACATTTGTCCTTTAAAAGGACCCATATTTCCATTATCTGAATAACTCAGCATTCCGGATGTAGAATTTCCCATTACAGAATGCGGAATCCATACAGAAGGTGTTTTTAGTCCTGGTACTCTTTTAGCTACTTCATATTTAGGCTCGCCGGTATCAGGAATATCCTTTTTGCGAAGCTTTACAGGAGAGCCTGGCTCGGCAGCCCAGATCAAGCCTGCCGGATTTCCAACAAAATCACCCTCCTCTACATGTGTAATGCTACCCGAGCCTACCCAATCTCCCTGATTCTCGGCATAAAATATTTCTCCACTGCTGTTCAGCGCAAACGCGGCCGGTGAACGGAAACCAGTTGCAAAAGGTTTCATGGTAAAATCCGGAGTGAATTTAAGCATCCAGCCGTCCCATTTGGACAAGCTTTCTCCAAAACCTATCCATCCTAAGTTTAATGTAACTACCATATTGCCATCCTTGTCCAATATAGGGCCGTACGCATATTCGTGATAATTGCCCGCTAATGGCCATGAATACATCGTTCTGTATTCATCGGCCTCTCCGTCACCGTCCAGGTCACGAAGACGTGTAACTTCGGCACGCTGGGTCAGATAAATATCTCCCTTAATATAATTTAAACCCAATACTTCGTGCATACCATGTGCAAATAAGCGGTATTTAGGTTGTTGACCATCTTTCATATAGGGATTTGTAACGATCCATACCTCTCCACGGCGAGTAGCGACAGCCAGCTCATCATTGGGTAAAAATGTCATCCCTCCAACTTCAAGCGCTATTTCTTTGGGAATAGGAACGGTAACAATTGGAAATACCTGATTTTCTGTTTGTGCATTTGTCTTTGTCAAGCCAGCTGCCAGCAATAAAAGAGACAGTAAATATTTTGAGTTTCTCATCCTATGATTACCAGATTAGCGAATAAGTTAATGAAGCAGGTCCATCGGTCAATGGCGCAAGTAATTCCTGACCATTTTGTGTTTTCCTGATAAAAGCTTTTGCCTCAGCAGGTACTTTTACAGTGTACGCTTTATTGCCAATACTATAAGTATTGTTTTTTAATGCTTCGATGGTTGCACCGGCAGCAATCCTACAATATAAAGGCCCTTTGCTATTACTTAAGCTAATGGTTCTTTCTATACCACCAATTTGCGCTACTATTTTATCACTGATGTCAGCACCATTTGAAGAATATAAAAACGTGGGCATTTTGTTTTTATCCAAAACATATCCCTTATTTTGGAGGTCATCAAAAGCAATAGAATCCGGCCATGCGGCGTTCTTATCAGCTAGTGCCGCAATGGCAGGAGCTGCAGAAAGTGGCAACGCAACACCCAAAGGTTTGGCTAATTGAGGCTCTCCCCTATCCTTCCACATTTCAGTCACATCGATAAACTGTCCGCGCCATACCTGTAGTAATGCACCCTGTTTCAGATCATAAGAATAGTTTACCTTCTCTGGAGTACCCACAGAGATCACATGAGTGCGTTTTTTCCCTTCAAACATCAGGAAGCTCCTCAATAAATAAGGCTTACTTCCTGCATTGAGGATATAAGGATTGGAGGCTTGAGCCCAGGTATAGTTTACACAGCAAATAAAAAATGCCAGGCAGCTCATAACTCGTTTACAAATGGTCATAGTTTAAGTTTTTTTTGGTCAGCAACCAATAAAACAATCGATTGCACAATAAATATATAAATTTCTTGCATTTATAATAATCAACCCTTAAAATTAAATCTATTTTTCTTGAACCTGATCAGCGGAAATGATAAGTTTATTATTAATACCCGATAGCCCTTTTTAATTTAACAAACATTTTTTTATTCGAGCCATCTCTATTTGTCTTGTATAAATTCCAATTATCGGCATCAACACTTTCCAAATGAAATGATTGCATAGGGTCTGAAAGCTGATCTTTTACCCATCTCGGAAACGCATTGGCTGCTCTTGCATCTTCCCATGTTCTTATTGCTTTAAAAATGGCATCCTTCTGAGGACAGCTTTCAACATCCTTTTGATTTATTTGCAAACTGTATGTTGTACCAACCCCTATTGAAATGGCTTGTATATGCTCATATTCTTCAACTTTTGATTTGGCATTGATTGGGAAATTACCACCCATACCCACAGGAAAATAGTTGGCATAGGTTACATCACGAAGATCTTTTCCCTGACTTGTTGTACTACCCCATTCACGAGTTTCAGCATCGTACAAATTTTTTCCACCACCAACATTCCAAATACTTTGATAATGCCAGGATCCTTCAGATAAAGTAGCACCTGTAAAACGGATGTATGGAACACCTAATTCCTTTGCTTTTTCGAACATTCTACCAAAGAAACGTTTAGTCGAATAATAGCCATGACCATCATTAAACAAAAACTCTTGTCCATCGAAATCGTAATAAGAAAGGCCATTAATTTTACAAATCTCTGCAAAATGCTCAGCTATTTTGTCTTGCAATTGCATATTCGGGATAAGCCCATCATAACCGTAGTTAACTGTAACCTGGAGTTTATAAATGGTATCTTTGTTTGCATGCCTTGATGGGGTAGTTTTCCAGTATCCTCGTTTTACATTTAAAAGTCGGTACGGTTTTTCTTTCGAAACACCCATATAATGAATAAGCTCTTTCCCAATTTTGATCATATTTAAGTCGGCACAATGACCTTCCCAACTGGCAATCTCATCAAGATGCGTCGGGTCATCAACAAGAATAACCGTGTCAGTTTCATTAATACTTTTTACCAGTAAGCGTTTTTGCTGATAACACAAACTATCGCTTGGCATTGGACTCGCATCCATGGTACCCGGGGCTAAAGAATTGGTAATCGGAGTTCTACCTATGGTAATACCTTGTTTAGCTGCCATATCAGAAAACTCCTTATGCGAAACATTTCCGGATGTTAATTTTATTGGTTTTTTCTCAAAATTATTTCCATCAATATAACCATTGTTACCACGATCAGCTCTTAAAAAACCCTGATCATATAAACTGATTGTTTTAAAACCTAGTCTTGATGTATAAGAGATTATGCTATCGTTTAAATTACCACTGGTAAGGGCATCAGGAACAAAAGCAGCAGGATCCTTTATCCATCTTCCGTTAATGGTTGGATGAGGAAGCTTTTCCGCCAAAACAATCTTTTGAATCACATCCAACAAAGCCGTGCTGTCCGGACTTCCCCATAAGGCTACAGATGATCCAATATAATCTACCGGCAGTGGTTGCACTTGTATGTGATTTGGTTTATTGGCCTCCATAAGCGGCATAAGTGAAAAATTGATTTCTCTTTCAAAAGACCTGTCTCTTGATTGATAAGCAATGGATATTTGGCCTTTCTTATCTACTAAGGCTGCATTGCCATACATAATCCTATACCATGGTTCTTTGTGCGCGTAAAAAGCAACATCACTGATGCCATCTCCGCCGAGTGTAAAGATTTGGCCTTCATGAAGGTCTTTAGGCAAAGGAAAACGCTTGGCATCCGGCGTATGTATTATGTATTGAAAAGGAGCTGCATCACCAATAGTTTCGGCTAGTCCGCTTAAAGTCTTGTCGTTCAAGGCAAGCATACCAATTGCGTAGTTAACCGTTTTGCTGGTGTCGCGGGCAACGCCGATAATTTCACCCATTAGATTGGTAATGCTGGTATGGTAGTTTCCCCACTGGATGACATCAATCCCATTTCGTGGCGAGAGTGATTGCAACGTAAGTTTAAAATATTTCTTTTTAGGTACGATGCTGATTTTGGCAACCGAACCATTCGGATATTTAAGTACCATTGTCTGATTGGCCTTGGCATAGGTTGCACTGGTTGGCTGGTAGTACACGTTTTTTTTACTATCGTATAAACTCATCACTGGTGAAGGTTTATCTGTAGGGCTAAATTCACGATTAGGCTTAGTCGTGATATTTTTCATACTGATGATCCAACCTTTATTGTTGATCTGGATTTTAAAATAATCAGTACTAAAATTGTACTGTGCAAAAACCGATATTGGAATTGTAGTAACAATAAAGGCAATTACGATTTTAATGAAATTTAGTTTCATAATGGATTGGTTATTTCAGTTGTGTGACCTGAGGCTAAGTTATCAATTCAACATAATTTAAAAATCCACTATTTTGACTAAAACTGATGAATTATTTGCCTAGCCCATAAAAAATGGCCGGAATTTCTTCCAGCCATGATTGAAACACTAACCTGTATTTAAAAAATAAACGAACTATTGTAAGGGATCAAAAGAACCACCCCATTCTTTATTTTGAGGTAATTGATCAGGTTCAGTAGAAATCTGTGCAGGATTTAAAGCGTTAAACCAATGATTCAAACTCAGTTTATAAGTCTGGTTAGTCGATGCTGTTTTATCCAGGCTTTCTACAACAACAGCAGAGAATTTAGACCTTACAGAAGCGGTCATAATGTTATCTGTGCCGGCAGGCAATGCTTCACCTTTATTTAACATCAATAACAAACCTCTTCTGGTAGTTTGGGCATTCAGGATATCGTAACGTTTCCATCTTCTTAAATCATTGAACCTAAATCCTTCAAACGCAAGCTCTACCTGACGCTCATTCATGATTGAAGTACGGATATCGGCCTGTCCGGTCGCTGTAATACCATAATTCGCCCCTGCACCAGGAATAATACCAGCACGTTTGCGAATAGCATGCAAAGCATTCAATGCCTCGTTGGTGTGACCAGCTTCATTTGCAGATTCGGCAAGGTTTAAGAGTAGTTCGGCATAACGCATTGGCGAGAACCAACTTTTAGCACCAGCAGCTACACCAACTAAGTCTGTTGAGTTTAAAGTGGTGTCTAAGCCTTTACGTTGGAAAAAACCTGTTACACCGTTTTCATCACCATTTTGGATAAGTGGAGAAATACCTGAGAATAAAGAATTATCTTTTGCCGGAACCACAGTGCTTGGTGTAGCTGCTGCTTTCCATGTCCAGGCCTGCCAGTAGGAACGGGATCTTGGGCTTGTCATGCCTAGCGTATTTACATCAGGTGTTGGGTACACTGTACCACCACACCAAATGGTTGCATAAAAACGATCGTCACGGTTCGTGTAAAAGTCTGTTAAAAACTGTTGATTGTAAGCTGCATTAGACAATTGGTTTTTATCCAACTGCATAGGACTGCCATCGCGTTTTGGATAAGCAATTAATAGTGGCAGTATTGGTTGATCGGCATTGGTTGCTCCATTTGTAAATGCGATTGGTCTTATTGGGGCAAAATTCATGTAACTGTCCGGGTAGTAATACTGCCTGGTCATGATTTGCTCTTTATTCTTCGAATACCAAATTAACTTATAGTTTTCAAATAGGCCAAATCCTGCAGCATCTGCAGCTTGCACTGCAGCCTTAGCCGCATTATAAGCATTTGTCCATCTATTTTGATCGTTTGTTGGGTTAAATAATGGGCTTGCATACCACAAAAGTATTCTCGCTTTAAAACCAAGTGCGGCGGCACGGTTAATCCTGCCATAATCGGCCCCGCTGTAGTTAGGTGGCAAAGCGGGAGCCGCCTCATCCAAATCTTTTATGATTTGCGCAACACATTCGGATGTTTTACTGCGGGCTACTTTCAACGAACTTGGGTCGTTACCATTTTGCGTGTGCAAAATCAATGGTACACCCCCAATAGAACTTACCATCCTCCAATATGTCCAGGCGCGCCAAAATTTAGCCTCGCCGATTAACCTACTTTTGCTACTAGGACTTAACACCGATTCGGGTACATCTGCCAATTGATCCATAAAATAATTGGTCTTGTCTATATAAGTATAATCCAGATTAGAGAAATTCACAGTTACGTCGACTATACCTTGCTGGAAATTACCCAAATTCCCTCCGGATGCATTAATACCCTCGTCAGCATTCGCGCCACTTCCAAGCTGCCACCCAGGCATAAGACCACCATATACATCATTCAAATAAGCCTTAATTAATACGGAATCGGTCCAAACATTCTTTGGATTTATGGCTCCTGTGTTTTCATAATCCAATCCTTTTTTACAAGATGTGCCTAATGCAATAATCAGGACGACATAAAGGATAAATTTATTTTTATTTTGAGATTTCATTTTGATTTCCTTTTAATGTTAAAATTTAAAACGTTACACTAACACCGGCATTGAATGATTTAACAATAGGGAAAGCCGTACCGCCATTCATTTCAGGGTCATAGAATTTTTTATTGAATTTACTGATCACAAAAAGATTAGATCCTGACACATAAAAACGAACATTGTTTAAGTATTTGTCATATAATTTTTTTGGAACATTATACGCAACGTTCAAAAACTTTAAGCGAAGAAAACTTGCATCTGCCAGCCAAAAATTACTTCCACTGGTATTAACCGACCCGGCATCGTCATTTGCGCTGTAGCGAAAAGGCAACCAGGCATTAGGATTTTCCGGGCTCCAGGATTGATCAGCCCAAGGTCTCCACATCCTGTTCCATTCTACTCCTCCTGACAAATCCCTGAAAGATTTTTTGTAGCCAAATGACCCATTAAAATTCGCAGTAACACTTATCCCCTTCCATTCTGCATTTAAGTTTAAGCCTAATACTTTTGCATTGTTGCTTTTATTCAGTACACTAATATCGAAGTCATTGATTATATTGTCTCCATTAAAGTCCTTATACGCAAACTGCCCTGGTTTTGGGGCACGACCATTGAAATTGTATCCTGGATGAGCCGCCAGTAAAGCATCAACATCAGCCTGTGTTCTTAGCATGTGATCAACGGTGTACCCAGTAATCATGTTAGAAGAACGACCATTTCCAATTTGATTTTGATAATCGTAGGTAATATTTTGATCCCTTACTACGTACCATGCATCACCGTAAGTCGCATTCAGGCCTATGTTATACTTAAATTCACCAATGTTATTACCGTAGTTCAAACTTAGATCAATACCATTTGCTTTCATTTTACCATAATTTACTGATGGTAAAGGACGACTAAAAGTTGGGGGAGTACTTTGAATCCTTGTACTCAAGATATCATAGGTTAGGGTATGCCAGTACTCCGCAGTAGCGGTAAAGTGTTTTAAGAAACTGATATCGACACCAAAATTCTTGTTCAGATATTTTTCCCAGGTAATATTCAGATTCGGAAATACATTGTATCGTATACCTGGATTAAGTGAAGGCGACTCGCCAAAAATTGCACTATTCCCTGCAATATAATTATCTTCATATTGCCAGCGTTTGGCATTCGCATCATCTTTTGCGCCATCTGGGTCTATTCCCACAAAATCATTACCGGTTAGTCCAACAGAAGCCCTTAATTTTAATGACTCTATTCCTTTTACCTTGCTAAAGAAATTTTCTTTTGAAATGATCCAGGCTGCAGAAGCCGAAGGGAAGAAACCCCAACGTTTATCTACCGGGAAATTTACCGAGCCATCGTAACGATAAGTAAATGTAGCCACGTACTTATCGGAATAATCGTAGGCAAATTGCCCGACATATGATTTACGACCTGTTGTAGGTAAGAAACCGTAAGTGTTACTAATACCTTTAGTAGCTGTACCGTTTACAACACCTGCCCCTCCGGTAGACGCCCACCACTGATCAGTCATATAAATAGGGAAACCATTGATGATGGCATCTATACCATCATAACTTCTTTCCTGACGCTCATATACTAATGCCGCATTTACATGATGTAGGCCAAAATTCCTTTCAAAATTCACCTGAAAGTTCAATTGATCTTCCTGATTCCAGGCTGATCGTTTTTCTAAACCAGCAGTATGCGCAGAAAGACGTTGCCCAACAATGGTATTCAAATCCCAAATAACAGGATCAATCTGTTTCAATTGGTAATAGGTGAAGGGATGTGTGTATATTTTTTGATTGCTATTGTTGAAAGTTTTTATGTAACCAACTTTAGCACTTAATCCTTCCAAAAAGGGCGCCTTGTAAGTTAAATTTAAGTTAGCAATAGATTTGATGGCTTCTGAATTGTTATAACCTGCCAATCCATCTGCTTCAGCTGATTTATTGGAGATCCAAAAATAATCTACCGGTAAGCCTGTGGCAGTGAAGGATGGCATGTAAGGTTGCCATAACAGAAGTTTACCATATGTATCTGTTGACCAATCACCCTGTGGTGAGTTAAATTTATTATTATTTAGGCTAAGGCCTGCAAAAACTGTTACATCTTTGGTAAGGTTAGCCGTGAGGTTTGCCCTAACATTGTATTTCTTTTCGTTGGTATTCTTGATAAACGTTTCTTGATTTACATAAGACGCTCCAACAAAATATTGAAGTTTATCTGTCCCCCCCGTTGAACTTAAATTATGTGTAGTAATAGAAGGAGTTACATAAACATCTTTTAAGAGATCAAAACCATAGCCCTTGCCACCACCAAAATCGGTGTCTTTGAAGTATGCTTTTGCAGCCGCGGTCCAGGGAGTGTTTGCTGGTCCGCCAGCTTCACCCCAAATTCTGTTTTGAATCTGTCCCCATTCCATTATACTCGTTAGCTCCATGTTTTTTCCGCGCACATCCCGCCCGGTGTTCACAGAGTAATTAACAGTTGCTATACCTGCTTTACCACGTTTGGTAGTGACTAATACTACACCCGCACCCGCACGGGCACCATAAGCAGCAGTTGTAGCTGCGTCTTTTAAAATTGTTACTTCTTCAATGTCATTAGGACTTAAATTGTTGAATTCTGAAGCGTCATTGGTAACTTTTCCGTCAATTACATATAAAGTGGGTGCACCATTCCATGAACTTGGTGTTCTTATAGTAATGCCTGGCTGTGCTCCAGGTACGCCGTTAGGCGTAGAAACATATAAGCCTGACATTCTACCTGCCAATAGGTTACCTACTGAAGTAGTCGGGATTTCAGTGTCTGTTTGCGTAAATTTAACAGCAGCTACGGATCCGCTCAAAAGCGCTTTCTTTTGCTTTGAATAACCGACAATTACAGTTTCCTGCAACCCAACACTAGTAGAGATCATTTCTACTACCATTCCTTGTTTGGGTTCAATAATTAAGGTTTCATAACCAATCATGGTAATTTTGAGCATTGCCCCATTTGGTATGGCAATTGTAAATTTACCATCACCATCAGCTTTTACTGATGAGTTAGCAAATTTATTACCGTTAACTTGCGTTCCAGTAACGCTAATTGTAGCACCTACCATTGGGCCTTTCCCTTCTGAGTCAAGTACCGTTCCCGAGATTTTGCTTTGCGCAAAAGCAGAATGGGATTGAAGTAAAAGCCAGATAATTCCGAGCAAACTTAAGTGCATTTTTAATACCTGTTTCATAATTTAAATTAGTTGGTTGTTTGGTTAGTTGATTGCTTAATTTCTTACCTAAAAAACAATCGATTGCTTACAAGTAAAGCTCTGAACAATAATCAGCTACAACTACCGTTAATTTGATCGTTTATAATGTTTTTTTTGCATCAAACATTTATTCCTAATACAGAACAAACTATATTTAAAGCTTAAACTATTTTATTAGCTTTAAGCAATCAATTAAATAAACCACTGAAATGCAGTATATATACGAGAACTTTACCTTTCCTCCTGACCAATCATTTACTGTACGATCAGAAATTCTGGAAGTAAAAAAGTATACATCATTAAAGTCTCATGTTAATTTTGAGATTGCATTAATCGAAAACTGTTGTGGAAAACGCTTTGTTGGCGACCATATCGAAGATTTTAAAGGCACGGAACTCGTCCTTCTCGGAAGTTATTTACCACACTGCTGGCAATATTATAACACTATAGATGAGAAAGTACAACCACAGGCAATTGTTGTACACTTTTTCCCAGATTTTTTAGGAAAAGATTTATTAGCTAAACCAGAGGCTGCCCAACTAAACCATCTCTTCGAAAATGCGGCAAAAGGTCTTATATTTTCTGGAGCTACGGTGGCAAGAGCAAAAATGATTCTGAACCAAATGTTGTTTGAAACAGGATTGTCTCGGGCTGCACTAATGCTTCAACTTTTAGATGTTTTATCTCAATCCACTACTTGTAAAACACTCTCATCCCCTTCTTTCAACATCGTCGAAACTTCAACTGAAGCAAACAAGATCAACCGTGTTTTTGATTATATATTTAATAATTTCAAAGAAGATATTTCCTTACAGGATGTGGCTTCAATCATACCAATGTCTACCGCAGCATTCTGTAGATTTTTCAAACTGAAAACCAACAGAACTTTAGTAGAATTTATAAAAGAAATAAGGGTTGGGCACGCCGCCAAGCTATTAATGGAAGGCAACCATAATGTAACAGAAACCTGCTACATAAGCGGTTACAATAACATATCTAATTTTAACAAGCACTTTAAAGAAGTAAAGGGCTTATCACCAAGAGACTTTATTAAACAATATAAAATTACCGCTTAAATTAATTATTATTGAATTTGTAAAATGGAATTACTTCAACCCACTTCTGCCCTTCCGAAGTACCATTTACACCCTTTTGATAATTATTCATTAGTTTATTCCATTCGGCACATCGGGGGCTATAAGACTCGGCCAATCTTCCCATTTGATTCAAATCGGCATCTTTGGGAACCGTTATCCTCATAACAATAAGATCGTTGAAACGATAAAGTATAATACTTTTATAACCCGCTTTCTTAAACCCTGCTTCTACCTCAGGCCAAATTTGTTTATGGTATTCTAAATATTCATTCAGTTTTTTATTGTTATCTACGGTATTCACTACAAATACTTTTTCTACCAGTTCAGCATCTTTATGGTCAGAGCCAGCAGGCTTACACATCATAAAAGAACAAGTAAAAATGAGCAATGTAAACTGAGAGAATATTTTTTTCATCGAAGTATTAGTTAAAAAGTAAATAAATTAAAATCATTACAGATGCCAATCCTAACCAAACAAACCAAACAGGTCTGGGATTGTAGCTTTCCTCCTCCACCACTTTGCCTTTTGATTCAAGCAATGAAGGTACAACCGGATTTATTGCAGGTTTGGTAATTAATGTTACTGCCATAATAACAATACTCAGTACTACAAAAAGATAAAATGAAAGCAAAAGGAAATGTGGCCAATAGCCTTTATAAGGATAGTTTAATACATGACATGCACCTAATACTAAGCAAACCAGTCCACCACCGTAGAGTACTATTTCTACTGAAATACTATTTACACGTTTCCACATAATGCCCGCCAGAAAAACAACAGACAATGGTGGCGCAAGTATAGAAACCAAACCCTGACTTAATTCAAAAAAGTTCTTCCCGGAATAAGAGAAAACCATAGCAATACCTACACCTGCTATTGCAGCAATAATGGTAATCCATTTCCCCATCTTTACCTGTTGCTTCTGATTAAGCACTTTAACCTGCGAAACAACATCCAATGTAAATACCGTACAAAAAGAATTTAAGCTAGATGACACCGTATCAATCAGTGATGCAATTAATGCAGCAATGCTTAAGCCAAGCAAACCATGAGGCATTAATTCTTTAATCATGGTAATGTAGGCATTATCGGCCTGGGCGGTATCCTTAAATAAAACATAACACATAATACCAGGAAGGATAAATATTAATGGCGTTACTATTTTAAGTACTCCAATAAATATTGCTCCATACTGCCCCTCTTTCAGGTTCTTCGCAGCCAATACTTTTTGCACTATGGTCTGATCTGCACACCAATAATAAATAGCTACCACCGGATAACCCAAAATAATGGCGATCCAGGAGTATTCCTGATGTGATGCGGGGAGAAACAACTTCCAATAAGACTCAGGTGTTTGGCTAACCAATAAATCCACACTACCAATTTTTTGAAAGCCCAAAAAAGTAAGCAATATTGAAGAAACTATAATAATAATGGATTGAAAAACTCCTGTACGAACTACCGCTTTTAGCCCTCCAATGGCAGTAAAACTGGTTGCAATAATAGCAATTATAACAATTGCTAGAAATAAAGAGCAATCAAATATTCCTGAAATCAAGAGTCCCCCTGCATACAAGGCGCTTCCTAACCATACCACCAATATTGAAATTAAGCTATATATAACCAGAAAATTATAAGATTTTTTACCAAATCGAATCAGTAAAAATTGAGGGATGGTACTTATTTTGGCTTTTAAGTAATAAGGCAAAAACACCATGGATAAAAGCATTAAAAATATCCAGGCCAGTAATTCGAAATTGCTACCAACAATACCATTAGAAAAACCAATGCCTGCAAAACCGATTAACATCATAGGTCCTGCATTGGCACTAAATATAGAAAAACCAATTTGCCACCATTTCAAGGTTCTTCCACCCAAAAATATATCTTCCTGGTTTTTCTCTTTTTTATTAAAGCGAAAACCAATAAAAAATAAGGCAAGGGCATATAGCCCTAAAATTATATAATCGATGTAATTGAATGATAAACTCAAATCTGGTCCATTAGCTACATAGACACGACAGGGTTATATTTTGAAACATCGTGTTTTTCCCATAACCTATCTTGTACTATTTTATTTTCTTTATAACAATAATCCCAATCTATCCTTACCGGCAGACCTTCTATTTCAGACAAATAGAATCTACCGTTCTCCCATAATGGCCTAATTAAAAAATATCTTTCCAGCCCATACATAAGAGGATGCAGATATTCAATCATTGAGTTCTCATTTGCGGAAGTCATGAGAAAGGCTGAATATAGGGAATATCCACCAGAAGAGAATTGCAAATTTTTACTTTCACACAAGTCTCTTATTTCCATCCATTCTTTCATGCCTCCCAGCTGTGTGGGCACTGGTTGTAAATGTCTCACTCCGGAATTCACGAGTGTTGGGAAAATTTTTGATGTACGTTCCGATTCCCCATAAGCTATCATAACCGATGTTTTTTTACAAAGCTCCTCAATTTGATCATAAGCAGCTGAGTGTATGGGCTCCTCTAACCAGTACAAACTCTCCTCTCCAACGGCATCAAGAAATTTGAATACTTCATTGCACGTCCAAACCTGATTTACATCTGTGGCAATCTTCATTTTATTCCCAACCAGCTGCTTTACAAATTTCACCCTTGCAATATCTTCACTTATGTTTGTTCCAAAATCTTTTCCAACTTTCATTTTGTAACAATCAACCCCTGCATCCATAAAGAGACTCACTTCAGTTTCAAGTTGATGCAAGGTATAATTGGTTCCTCCACCGCTTCCATACATCTTTACATCATTCCGGGTAGCACCAATATATTTGTACAAGGGAACGTTTTTGCGGCGTGCAGCTAAATCATACAGAGCCATATCAATCTGGCTTAATAAGGCAGCTGCTGCACCCTTAAATCCTTCATTCCTGATTGACCAATACAATTTGGAATAAAACTCTTTATACGGTACAGAATGGCTATGAAAAAGTATTGGAAAAAGACAGGTTTCCAGAATGTTCATATAGCTGTTATAAACCGGAGCTTCTCCTAAATTCCCATCTTCATCCTCTATTGTAATAATTGATATTCCGAAGTAAGGAAAAGGCCCCATTGTAGCATCCTGAAAAGGAGTTACCGCAGCAACCTGCTCTAAAACTCGTATTCTAATTCTTTTTATATTAAAAACCTCACTATCTATATTGTACATCTATTGTTCATTAAGCGTTTGTAGTATTTCATTATAAATTTCCGAGGGTAATTTTCCCAATTTCATTGCATCAAGGGTACCTGTTAGTTGCATCCTGTCGGCAGCGCCAATTACAATTTTAAACTGGGCCGGAATGGTTAAAAGGAATCGATGCGCAAGTACCTGCAACGAAATATTGTATTCATATGCTATAGAATTAACCCTTTTTGCCTGTTCTATACTTTTCAAATCGAGCCAGTTGGGAGGAGAGCTGCTAAATTCAGAAAAATTGCAACCCAACAAGCCCATATTTAAAGGGCTGGCGGCATAATATTCCCGACCATTTTCTTTGCAAAAAGGAATAGTAGTGTCCAATGCATCAATAGAACAAGCATTAAGCCTGTTATACTCCATAATTACATTGAATAGGTTAGTTTTAAGATAAGGTTCAAACCATTTGGGTGCATTTCCACCCAGGCCTATTTTTTTTGCATAACCCTGCTGCCTAAAAAATTCCATTTGCTTTAATATTCGGTCCACATCCGATTGAGGAATGGCCTCAGGATCGTGTAGAAAAAGAACATCTATAATCGGAATATTTAGTATTTTCAAGCTGTTTTCGATACTCCTTTTCATTCCGTCAGAGGTGTAATCGTAATGCGCTTCATCAGCCTTATAGCCTTTTAAGCGTCCCACTTTAGTGCTGATCAATGGTCTTTTACCAGTCCATTGCTTTAAAGCTGCTCCGATTAGCTCTTCCGCATCCCCATATGCAGGAGCTGTATCTATAGTTGTAATTCCTTGTTTAATTGCGCTTAGAATTGTCATTATTGATTCATCCGGATCTATCTCCCTCCAAACCCCACCTAATCCGGCAGTGCCCAAGACCAATTTATTTATCTCTTTTAACATAATTACAGCTTAATTACGCCATTAGCGGGGTTAACTTTTATTTTTATAGTCTTGCCGGTTTTAACCTCAACTTTAGGCCATCCTAAAAATGCAGTATAGCTCAGCGGTTTTACTGACTGTTTTTCAGTTTCGGCCATTACCGAGACATTTGCATCGTATTTAGTTGCATTTGTGAGTTGAATAGTAATTCCTGATTTATCGCTTGACAAAACCTCAGCTTTAACGTGATCAAATACATATAGTTTTTTACGATCGATATTAACATAAATGCCTGGAATTTCCAAAGCCATCAGCATCCCATTTGTTTCAGTCCATGAGTTACGCGTATTTATAAAATTACCGATACTCCCCCTCCCTTCGGCATCACTTAACTGGATTCGTTCCATTGAAGAGCCGATCAGGTTGTTGGTTGTTAAATGTTCGGGCATATTTACCGCCTCGGCATGTGCATGCTGAATGTCTCTTATCAAATCTGCATAAAGCTGGTTACCAGTTGCCCTGAACAACTTAAAAACATAATCGCCGGAAGCTGTACAAATGCCTGGGGCAGCATGTTTATTTTGGATACTGGCCCAAATCGCACCGGCCATATTGCTCTTAAGCTTTCCAATTTCACTATTCGCAGGAAAAACAGGGTCGTAAGAAAACGTCCATGTAGCACCTAATGCAGCTTGAACTTCTGCTCTATTTAACCATTCCTTTTGTCCTGTATAATAATACAAGGCCATTAACGATTCTAAAAACCCAAATGCAGATTCGGCATCGGCATCCTGAGATATATCTCCGCAATGACCACCGGTTAATCCTTGCATTTCAACATCACGATGGTAGTAAAATCTAGCTGCATCCTGAGCAACTTTCATCCATTCCTTATTGTGGAAATAATTGGATGCCATTGCTAAACCTGCCGGAACAATTGCCCCTGCTGTTGAATTATATACGGCTATTTCGCCTGTTTCAGGTACAATATACTGACCAAATTCTCCATCTTTGTTCCAGGTGTTTGTAAAAGCGGCAGCAAGCTTTTTAGCTGCATTCTCCCACTCTGGCTTAACACTTTTGCCATACCCTTGAGCCCTTAACAGTTGCATATGTTTTATGAGCCAAAGCAATGCATCAGCATTTTTCCTAACCATTGCCTGAACAGGCTTAAAATCAGGAGACATCTTTTCAGGGATGATTTCGCCACTGGCTTTAATTCCTCCATAAAAATATCCGCTTTTTTCCTGTAATTTATTTACCACAAAATCCAGTTCGGTAATAACCCTATCTCTCTCTTTTTTATCATTAAGCGCCAACATTGGGTAGGTATTCATCATCCCACTAACCCATCCAAGCTGAAAATCCTTACTATTTTCAGGTCTGTAAAAAGACCCTGCGGAAACTTCAACAAAGTTTCCGCTACATATATCTGTAGCTACCTGGACCAATTTACTCATTGGTAAAATATTACGAGGGTGATTTAAACCTGAGAGTTCTTTACGCACCAGCATAAATTTCTTTAATAGATCAGGAATGCTTGATGCGTTAAAAACGTATACCTTAAAACCGAGTGTCACCTCATCACCGGATTTCCAATCGGGCGCTTTATCACCACTCAAATGAAAATCCCCAAATCCGGTTGCCATTTTACGTACTGCTGGTGCAGAAATACTAAAAGAACAGCTGTCCTTAGCTGCATTTTCAGCAATAGTTAATCCACTGCTACCCAATTTGGTCATTTGTTCAGTAAGTACAATAAACCCTTTCTGTTCTTTTTTTGAGAAAAAACACATTGCAGGGGTAGCCACATTTCCTGTTGTTAACTCTATAAGTGAGGCTTTATTTGGTTCAATAGAAAGTCGTGGATTGTTGGAAATAGTAAGTGGCACCGAAGGATTGTAATACATATCCTTTGGATATTGTGGACTATAACTGTTTCCAATTGCTCTATAACGATTTCCATTGTACACAGAAGCAGGTACAAGCACATAATTTTCAGGATTCCATTTACTAAAATCAAAGGAAACTGAAACTGCAGATGACTTAGCGCTACCACTGATTAAGCGAAATGATGTAGAAACATCCATAACTTCGGGATGCCCAGAAACCTGACTGGCTTTAAACTGCATACTCCAGTTGCCTGTTTTGGTTTGCAATAATTCTTTATTAAAAAGCTGTTCAGATAGTAAGTCTGTTCCATTAAACTCTTTAACAGACAATCTTAATGAACCATTTATATCTCTTAATAATTTATTAAGGGATTCTGCCGGCTCCTGTGCTATTGCCACCATTCCATTGCTTAAGCAAAGAAAGCCAATCAAAGTCACCCTTAAGTTCTTCATTCCCATAGTTTATTCTAGTAATTTAACGTAAAGATTAAATTATAGACAGCTTAAAACCAGCGGTAATTTGACCATTAGTAATGTTTTTTTTGCAATGATTTTAATAAAAGCTAGTTTTTAATAGATCTGATGATTATTGCCTGCCCATTCTTTGTCAGCAACTGAATATTTAAAACCTTTGATGCATTTACATTCATCTTCTTTATGGCAAGCTTAGTTGGCGTTAAAAGTGAAGCATCATCAGCATAAATGGTGGCTTCATACTGTTTATTTTTACTTAAAAAACTGAGAGGCAACACAAAATCCCTTGCTTTATCTGTTAAAGTTCCAACATACCAATCGTTGCCATTTTTACGTGCTATGGTTCCAAACTCTCCTATTTTGCCTTCAATTACTTTTGTGTCATCCCAAACAGTAGGCAATGCATCATAAAAACTAAGATCAGGAATTTCACTTATAACCGACGCTGTGGCTCCTGCCCCACCTTTTTGTCTTGGAGAATCAACAGGACGGTCGTACCAATATACAAACTGCCATGGACTGTAAATACAAATCGCCTTTGCCATTTGAGAAGCATGCGAACCCATATCATCTACTCTGGGTGCAAAATAACAATTGGTAAAATCACCTGCTCCGGCAACCATGCGCGTAAACATGGTAATTAATACCTGATGGTTATCAGGGCTCTCTTCTTCACCACGTATTCCTTCTTGAGTTAATAAATTCGGATAAGTCCTGGAATATCCTGTTGGTCGGTATTCATCATGAATATCAACCATTAGCTGATTGTCGGCAGCTTTTCTAACTGCTTCATGTAACCAGGATGTATTTTGTTGCGATCCTACATTAACAAAACCGTATTTCATCCCTTTTACACCCCATGATTTAAACAAGGGCAATATCGAGTCTAACTGTCTGGACAATGCCCTTTGATTTACATAAAGTATCACGCCAATGCCTTTAAGCTTTCCGTAATCGATGATTTCCTGCAGTGCCAATGGCCCTGTAGATCTCGAAGGATCAACATTTACAGCCAATGCACTTGATGCATTATCGTACTCGTGACCATACCAGCCGGCATCAAATTCTATGTACTGTAAATTGTGTTTGGCTGCAAAATCTATACTCGCTTTACCACCTGTTGTGGTCAATGTTACTTCACGAATTACTTTGCCCGGTTTTATCCACGATGCATCTGCTAAGGCAGAAGGATGATTGAGGTTCAGAATAAAATGATTGTTTTCTAAAAGTTTGCCCGCTGACTCTGCAATCATTACAAACCTCCATGGAGTTGAAAAATCGGTATTGTAAACTGACTTCCCATCAAGACTTGCGACAAGCATTAAACTATCTTTTGGGGATCGGTTAAATTTCATTCGTGCATGATCTACCAAAGCTGCCTCGCCCAGGGCGATGAAACGATTATGTTCCATTTCAATTACATATGGACGCTCAGTTCCATTCACAGTTTTACTGATACTACCTTTGCTATATTTTGCCTGTGCAGCACCGGCAATCCATGAGGTGTAATCTTTAGTAAACTTAAAACCGGTAAGCTCACGGGTAATGGCAATTTGCTTATCCGTAACTAAATTATACTTAAATGCAGCACCTTCATTGTAAACTCTTGAAGTAATAGAAAATAAGCGATAAGGCGCTTTACGCTCTTTAAATTGAATGGTTACTTCATTATAATGATCTGTATAGCTGTTTTTCTCTCCATAAACCGGATTCCATTTTTCATTTACAAGGTTTCGTTTTACGGAAACAATTGCAAGGTTTTCCGACAATGGGTTTTCATTTTCAAATTCAAGTCCTAAAGGCGAGTTAGCGATAACCGGACTGCCTTTATAGGAAATGGAATAACTTAAAGTATTCCCATTTCCTAAACTGGCAGTGATGATTAACACTGTTTTTTTATCCGGGCTCAACACTTTTACATCTTTTACTTCTTTTGCCTCAAGCAAAAGAACATTAGTTATAAAACACAGTACTAAAAGCAACTTATTCATATTTAATTTATTTAATTTTATTCAGTTTAGGCCTGAAGCGACAATAACCAGAATGCTCCAAAACGGTAAACCAATGTGATAGTGTATAAATAAGTGGATGTGATTTTTTTACACCAAATTAAAAATAGGTAAATATAAAAACAATGGATAATTCAGCATTTATAATGGACTATACATTAGCTCTACCAATTCATACTCCACAATACTCATCATCCAACAACTTTAGCATTCTTACCAGCAATACCCTAACCGTGGTAACACTAGTTTGCACTACATTATTATATTTTACCCCCAAGCTATTTGCCGAAATCCCGGTACTAGCGCAATGCGGTGTCTGGAAAATTCCGGCCATAAAAGCCAGCAGCTCTGTTCTCACTCCGGGCTCTATCACTCTTGCTTTAATCATCAGCTTAATAAAATAGGCCAATGCGCTTACACTTAATCCTGTGCGGATTTTGTAAGTACAAGATGTTGGCTTAGGCACTACAGTAACCTGTTTCAATTCGGCGGCTCTTAAATGTTCTCTGGCCAATGCAACCCTTTTATGCCTTATGTTTAGCTCCAGCCTCACAAAATCATGTAATATATGATTAACCCTTCTGAGTTTAAGATCGTAGCTTAATGCAGATTTTCTATAATGAGGATTACCGAAATTATTTTCACAAAGATTAAGGTATTCAAATTGTGCCTCTTCTTCAATACATGCGGCCAGTTCATTAGCAACCTTTTGCTGATAATACTTAACAAAGCCGACTGTATTGTAATTCAGGGCAAGCAGGTGTGTCATTAAATCATCATCAATACCAGCTTTAGTTGTTTTTTTACACAATTGAATTAAAGATTCCTGCAATTTCTTCACGTAAATCATCCGGTAATAATAACATCGGGCCGATTTTAACAAATCGGTCATGCATTCTATAATCAGCTTTTGCAATTTGCGATCTGCAGCCAGATTCTTTAGTGCTAGCACCAACAAATTCATGTCCGATTCTACAGCAATCTTTTCTCTTTTTAGATGCAGAGAGGGCATTAGAATCTCATAATCGAGATAAGTGCTACAATCTGATTCAATTTTTTCCAACACCTGATCCAAACATTTGATGACCGCTGACTTTAAAGCATCCACTATTGGTGGTAGATTCTGGTATTTGTCAACATGATCAAGCAGTGTAATACATTCATGCTGGATCTGTCTGATCTGCCTGCCCACCAGACTTCTTTGAAAAATACTGTTGGTAAAAAAGCAAATGGTGTCAAACATTTCCTTGGTAATTTCCGGCAACATGGCTGTCCATGTGCCAATCTCCTGCCTGGTCATTTTATGCTTTTCTTCATTCATGTCATTCAGAATAAGCGTTCTTAAGGTGTAAGTTGTATGCGTTCTCATAGTAGATCCATCCTTCCTAAATAAATGCTGTCAGCAATTTTTTTCCTATCAAATGAAGTGATGCTTACATAAACCTCCAGCGGTGTACCAACCAACCTGGGATCAAATTTAAAAGAGCATTGCAGGTCTCTACGAAGTGCAACACCAATAAAGCCATCGGCAATAGCCAATTCCGGAGCATACAAAACCAACATCAGTTGATCATTATATGTTGACTTGTTTCCTTGGTTGGGTATCCAATTCAGTTGTAGCGTATCTGGAGCACTAAGCAAGGCCTGCGGACTGTTTAATCCTGGCAAATTTCCGGCACTAAGTACCAACTGGCTGTAATTTACACCAAGGTTGGGATAAACTCCAGTAATGGCAGTATGATAATTAGCAGAAAATGCAGCGCTAATTGCTGTTTTTTCTTTAGCCAGATTCTGGAAACCGATGGTAATGTATGGATGAAAAGGCACCAATACATCATTCACAAATTTCATTTTTTGTTGATTTTCAATCTGCGCCTGAGATCGCTGTGCAGATTTTCTTTTTTTAGGGGCCTCACGCAGGTAAGGAATGCCTTTCCAGACACCGCCTACTACTGGACCAAGTTTTCCGGAAATAGGGCCGAGAATCCCTTTCTTCATTTTTGCCATCTTTTTTGTTTTTTAATTGGTTTATAAATCATTTATTTTCTTGTATTTCTTCGGGCTTGCTTGCATCGGCTCTAATTAGATTGGGTTAAAACTCTGAATGGCGTATGAGTAGTGAAGGACTCTTGTAGGACCATTGGTCCTACAAGAGTCCTTTAACACTCCTTCAACTCCCCTAAGACAGCCTTTTTGCTATGCCGCTCAGGTTAAATCCATGTGCCATCCAGCACAAACCGCCACTATTTCACTACCCGTTTTCATAAATCAAATGTGTTAACAATAAAAATGGAGCATGTCGCAATTTGAACCTTATGTCGTATTACGTCGCATTTGTCGTTTTTTGGATGTTTTGTCGCAAAATGAACATTATGTCGTAAAAAACACACAACTAACTAAAAATCAATATATTAGTAGTTATTTTTTTAACCTACTGCCAGCTAGGTTCCATAAGGGTTAGTTAACCTTTATGCTATTCGCCACTTAATCTGTTGCGGTACTAACAAACCATGACATGGAAAAAGTATGCATATACCCCAAGGAAGCGGCTAAAATGTTGCGGATCGGGGAGCGACAGGCCCAACGTCTTTTTAGAAATATTCGTTTTGCATTAAACAAGAAAAAACATCAATACATAACTGTTAAAGAATTTTGTGAGTATACCGGCATTGATGAAAAATTAATTCATTTGGAATAAGGCTAGTCTAAAAGCGACGCAGATCATAAAAAGGTGATGTGTGTCGCTTTTTTATGAAAAAGCAAATTCATTTTTGACTATCATCCAATTACCAACAAAAACAACGCGCTCATGCAATCTCACCTTATTCTTCATTTAGTGGCTGCTGTTACCCAAACAATTACTTCAGATGGCTTGCCACACTTTTGTGGCTGGCCAATTCAATATGCACTTGCCCATTTAATTACCCTTCCCGAAGGTCAAATTTTAAAACAATCATTTAGCCATTATCTGGTGCATATAGAATTGTTGGAGCATATATTTAACAAAGAAACCACTATTAGTTTCACCAGAGATGAAGCTACTATATTTATGTTCTTCATGTTCGAGGGGCATTCCTCACTTTATGATCATGAAGAAGAATTTATTTCTAAAGTTGAAGGAGGATGCTGTTACATTGGTTATAATGATAAAGGCAATTATCATGCAACATTAAATGCCGGTGAGCATAAGCTATTGCTCTTAACACTACGTCCTGATTGGTTTATGCGCAAAGCTGAAAACCTAAATGAATTTAAACCATTAGTGGCACATTATACCGCTAAAACTCAGCCTGTTTTTACGCTTCCCTATTGTCCATTGAACAGAGATATCCTCAGACTGATAAGAAGGTTACTTTTACAAAAGGAAAGCAATCCTGACAGCTTAGATATTCTAATAAATGGACTTTTAATTCAGCTAATTGGCCAGTACAATAAAATGCTTGTTGATAACAAATATATAACTGCTGTATTGCATCAGATTAAAGCAACCGCAATCGAAAATTACATCCAGGAGAATTTTACAGATAAAACTGTAGAGGATATTCCGGGCATGGCACAAAAATTTAATGTATCAGAACGGCTTTTATTTGAGTTGGCAAAACTAGCTTTCGGCAAGCCCATTAGGGAATATGTTATAGATTTGCGAATGGATTACGCATTGCGCTTACTTGAAACCACAACCACGTCGATCCATGAAATTGCGTTTCTGGCAGGATACAATGACCCGGGTTATTTCAGCAAAGCATTTAAAAAGCATCACAGCAGATCGCCCAGTGAAGTGACCCGTCCCGAGAAATAGTTGCCATCGACTAAAGCAACTGTAAAATCCTGCAAATATTCGGCACAGACTGCCTTAAAACATGCAGTTTTATCCCTGATATCCAAATAATTAGTATTGAGCTTTGAGTTATTATTAAAAATTAAGGCTATGACAAATACTAACTATAAAATTATCAACCTCTTCTGGAAGGCGATAGTCAGAGTAGGCAGAATTATTCACAATCGCAGGCACGCATTATACACGGCTGACACCAACATGGCCATCTTAAGTGAAAAGACCTTTCTATAGAGGAAGGGCCTTTCCGGGAAGTCAACCTTATTGACAAAAAAAAGGCACAGCTAGTAATTTTAGCTGTGCCCAATGATAAGGAGTTAATACCCCACTCAAAAACTGCGTTTACAACGCTGCTATGAAAGGTTTTGATTTACTATATGGAATAAACTCTACACGGTAAGGAGTATTGGCACACATCATACTCCATAAAACTTCACCAGTTTTTGTGGTAAGGAACACCTGGTTTTGTTTAGAAACACAGGTTAAAATAGTTTTGTCATTAATCAAATAAGCACTTCCCATTCTATCTGTAAAGGTTCCTTCTTGCAATTGTGTCTGCAATTTTAAAGATACTTGTTTGGATACCGGATTTAAATCAAAGGCTAATATCTGAGAACGTTTTTTACTGGTTCCATTATCAAACAACATAAGGTTGTGCTGTTTATTTATGTGAACTGCATGTCCCTGATCAAACTCAGCACCTTTAGGTAATGCAAAATCTCCTCCCTTTCCAAATTTCCACATTACTTTTTTGTTTGTGGCATTAACTTTCCAGATCTGACCGTTATTGTAAAATGAAATGATATAGTTTCCATCCGTGTCAATAAAAAGACTGTTGGCATGCATCCAATCTTTTGCCTCTTTTAAAATATTCCTTTCCTTTAACGGATCAAGGGCATCAAAGACACTCCAACTCCATATTTTTTTCCCGGATTTATCTAAGATCAAAATACCGTCGCCTTTAACAGTATCGGCCTCTTTACCACCCACAGGCCTTAAATCGACAAGTTTCTCTTCTGCGCTTAAGGTAACATATTGATTTTTTGAATTGAGTAATATTTCATGATGAATTGTTTGTTTAAAATCCATCACTCCTTTTTTTAAATGAAAAACGGTATCTCCTGTTAGCGATAATTCCAAAATTTCATTTCCATAGCTCGTTGGATAATCCATTGGAGCTAAAATTGAAAGAATGGTTTTGTTTTGTGTAAAATGAGCTACTTTAACCCCTGTATTGTTAAATCTCTGATACCACCTTAAGGTACCTTGAAAATCCATCATGCCAATAAAGCCTGGTGTTTCTCTGTTATAAACCAGCATAATACCGTCTTTAAATTCAGTTGGTAGTTTCTGCTCATTTTGTAGATTTACATGATACAAGCCAAGTAATTGGTCGGGAACATCTTTTGTTTTAAAAGTATATATTTCAGATTCAAACCTTACGCCCCCATTTCCTGATACAATGCGGTATTGATAAGTTGAATTAAATTTTAAATTGGTTAGCACTATTTTAAAGTCGCTTCTTTGTGTAGAAACGGGAGTTGTATTTAATTTATCTTTTTGACCATTAATCCAATATTCAATATAGGCATCTTCAGCTTTAGCGCAAGAAAACTGAACAGCAACTCTTAATGAGTTTCCATCAATTGTTTCATTTAATGAGATATTTTTGAAAGTACTAAATGCACCCTCAGTACATGCATTAACACAGATTGCAATGATCATTATTCCAATAGCAAATATTCTTGAGCGGTTTATTTTTGAAAACATTTAGTATAATATTTGATTATAAATCTGTGGGTTTAAAGATAAGGTCGTCATGCTGAAACAAATTCATAATGACGACCTACCTTTTTGAGAGCCTAATTAATTAAAGAACTATCTCCACAAAGGATTTTGTTCAATTTTGTTATTAGTTTGTAACTCACCTGTAGGAATTGGAAAAATATAATTCCTAGGCTGTAAATATTGAGCACCTTGCTTGTTTGTTCCCGTAAAATGTACCTTTAACTGAGCAGGTGTATACCAACGTTTTAAATCATGCCACCTATTTTGTTCAAAAAACATTTCTAACAATTTTTGATGACTAAGTTCAGCCATTACACTGGTTAAATCAGGAAGATTTGCGCTCGTTTTTTCCGGTAGGCCGGCCCTCACTCTAATTCTGTTAATATCGGCAATTGCTTTAGCTAAATCCCCATTTTGGGCAGCAGCTTCGGCATGCATCAATAATACCTCTGCATAACGCATAATAACATTGTTAGCAGTTGAAGGGGTTGCAGACCAATAATTATCTGCACTTTCTTTACCACTCCAGCCATTGGTAAATTTATTAATTAGGAACTGGTTAGTTCCGGATACATCTAACAATGACTTAGGGTCGATTTTTGATATATTAGCCTGAGCAGACGCCCAAAGGTCATCAAAAGTTTTGGTGCCTCCATACCATTTCACATCCGCTTCGCCAAAATTCGAGTGTTTCCATGATAAGGTATAATACATCCTTTTGTCGAATTTGGTATCTGAGCCGGCAGGTCTTTTTTCCAACATAAATTGATCAGTTAAATAATTGGTTGGTACATATTTAAACCAACCACCTCCAGCAGGAGGACCAATCAGCTGAGGTAAATAATTATACATCGGCGAGTTTGAGCCCTCTACACCCCATGGGCCGTACGGATCACCAAACGGACCATATACCCACTGAAAAACAGCTTCCTTGTTAAACTCATTTTTATCGGTGAAATTCTCCGAGTAATCTGATATCAAATCGTAAGAATATGGAGCACTATTTAGCAAAGCTAAAGTAGCCTGGGCTTTTTGATAATCTTTAGTATACAGATAGGCTTTACCTAAATAAGCAACGGCAGCACCACTGGTTGCCCTCCCCAAATCTGCGGAAGGCCTTGTAGGAGGCAAGCCATTCATCGCATCTGTAAGATCCAAAATTACCTGCGCATAAACCTCCGCTACAGGGTTACTTGGCTTAAATTGGTCGTCGGCAGTTTTTGCTGGCGTAAGAATAAGTGGTACATCTCCGAAATTAGAGGCCAATGTAAAGTAACAAAGTCCACGCAGAAATTTAGTTTCAGCAACATATGCCTTTCTCAAATCATCACTAACCTCTACCTTATCTGCATTAGCCAATACCAAATTAGCGCGATAAATTGATTTATAAAGTGATGAAAAAGTAGAAGCTGCATCTGAATTTGTTGCTTCATTTGTGAATAAAGCGATGTTAGTAGTAGCGGCTTCTCCACCCGGAAATGTAAGCACATCATCTCCTAATGAATTTATATTCTGGATACCCGTAAATGCTCCCCAATAGCCGTATAAAGGCTGACGTAAAAGACTATAAACGGAAGCTACGGCCGACTTTAAATCAGCTTCTGTTTTCCAGAATTGCTCTTCAGTAATTTTATTTGGATTTGTTGTTTTAAGAAAATCTTTTTTACAACCATATATCGTTAACAACGCAAGCGGAAGTGCCACTGCCATTGTTTTAATTATATTTTTATTCATAATTTCTTTAATTATTCAGTTAAAAAGATACGTTTAAGCCTACGGAAACAATTCGTTGCAATGGGTATCCACCACTGTCGAAACCTCGTTTAAGTGGATTACCATCATTTCCTAAATCCGGATTATACCCTTTGTATTTTGAAAAAGTAAATAAATTTTGACCTGAAAGGTATGCCCTTATTTTCCCAACGTTTAAACGTTTTGCAATATCTTCAGCTACCGTATACCCTAGTTCGAGTCTCTTTATCCTAACATAAGCACCGTTTTCTAACCAACGGTCACTATTTCCACGAGAATTTAAATTAACATCTGCAAGTGTGAACCTTGGGAAATTTGAACCGCTGTTATCAGGAGTCCAGGCATTTAAAACAGAGGTAGATAAATTGGTATAAGCTGTCATTTGCTCTGTCCAGATTCTGCCACCATTATAGATTTTATTTCCAAAAACCCCTTGCACCAATAAATTAAAATCAAAATTTCTCCAACCCAATGTAGCCGCTATTCCTGTCTCAAGAGTTGGGATAGGACTTCCTGTATATTGTTGATCATTGTTATCAATTTTACCATTATTATCGAAATCAACGAATTTTATATCTCCAGGCGCAGCGTTAGGTTGTATTTTTTGACCGCTTGAACCTTTATAAGCATCGATCTCTGCCTGCGATTTAAATATGCCATCTGTTTTGATCAGGAAGAAACTTCCTATCGGATTGCCAACCTTAGCGCGTTCTAAATCACCAAATTCCTGATTACCACTTCCAATAGTAATGGCAGTCATTCTATTGCGCATGGTAGTCATGTTCCAGCCTATTTTATAAGAGAATTCACCAGCCGCATCTGAGTAATCCAAAGCCAACTCAATACCTTTGTTATTGATTGTACCGGCATTAACTGTTGGTGTGCCACTAATCCCTGTACTAAGAGGTATTGGAACCGCTAGCAATACGCCCTTAGCTGTTTTATTATACCAGTCGAACACCAGTGACATTTTTCCGTTAAGAAATGTAGCGTCAAGACCTGCATCAACAGATTTTGACTCTTCCCATCTTAAATTTCGAGGAGAAGCAGTTCCACTTGGAATAGATCCTACGATCACTCCTCCATTGGTAGCAAAGTTTAAATTGTTACTAATCCCATTAATTGTAGAATAGTTTGGTATCTGATCATTTCCCAGCAAGCCAACACTACCTCTAATTTTTAATGAGTTCATAAATGCGGAAATTCCTGAATTACCATAAAACTTCTCATTGCTGATATTCCATCCAGCAGATACCGCTGGAAACACACCATAATAATAACCTTCATGAAACTTAGAAGTTCCATCTCTACGAATTGACCCACTGATCATGTACCTTGAATCATAAGAATAAGAAACCCTTCCGATAAGAGATTGTCTCCTCACATCTCCTAAATCTCCCCCAACTGATTGGTTTGATTTCTCAGATCCAAATGAATAAACTCCATTTGGGAGGTTATTTCCATTTGCACTAAAATTATTGCTCGTATCCTTTTGAGCGGTAAAACCGGCAAGTACTGAAATATTATGCAATCCAAGCTTTTTATCGTAACTAAGGGTATGTTCTAATAACCATGAACTAGAAACTCCGCTACTTTGACTTAGTCGTGGTTTGGCAAGTATTACATTACCATCATTATATGCATAGTCATAATTATTACCAAAGCCTCTGCTTTCTGAAATTGCGCCATTGATTTTATACTTCAATTGATCAATCAACCTAACTTCTGCAAAGACATCGGCAGTTACTGAGCTGTTGTTGTTTCTATAATCGCTAGAATTTAAAATAGCTACCGGATTTGAAAGATTTTTCATACCTGAGTTTACCCCGCCCCAACCACCTGGCTGGTTTGCAGCATTGTAAACAGGAACAGTTGGAGGCACAATCAATGCACTCAATATGTTACTGTGAGATTGATCTCCTCCAGGAGGAAGTGTGCGTTCGCCGGTTTTATTGTAGATGAAGGTTTGGCCAATTCTAACCCTGCCTTTTTCGTATAATGATTTCGCTCTAAAATTGGCGCTATTGAAATCCGTTTTTATGATCGTACCTTTTTGATTCAAATAACTACCAGATAAGCTATATTGAAAATGTTCTGATCCGCCTGTAACATCAGCATTGGCTTTGTAAATTGGAGCATTCCTAAAAATTTCTTCCTGCCAATTCGTATTTGTACCATTATAAGCAGGAAAATTTCCTCCAACAGAATTTAATAGCTTAGTCCATTGTTCACCATTAAGTACATCCATGCGCTTAGCTATGGATTGACTGCTATAAACTGCATTAAATTGAACCTTAGGCTCAGTATTCTTTCTGCCTAATTTTGTCGTTACCAGAATAACACCGCCCGCAGCTCTTGACCCATAAATACTAGCAGCCGCAGCGTCTTTTAACACTTCAATATTCTGTATATCAGAAGGATTTAATCCATCCAGACTACCAAAAGGCATTCCATCAATAACCACCAATGGACCATTGGAACCTAGCGTTCCTGTACCACGAATTGTAATATTTGACTTTGAGCCTGGTGCACCTGTACTTGATTCAATTGATACACCAGCCACACGTCCCTGAAGTGCGTCGGTTACATTGTTAGAAGCATTTGCACTTAGTTCGTTTACATTTACAGATGCTATTGAACTCGTGATTTCAGTTTTCCGCTTGGTTCCATAACCGATTACAACCACTTCAGTTAAATCGCGCAATTGAGGTTTAAGTCGGATATTCATAACTGTCCCTTCCTGAACCTTTATCCTGGCTACTTCATATCCCACATAGGAAACCAGTAAAACGGCACCGTTATCCGGTACATCTACTTGAAATTCACCATTTGCGTTGGTTGTAGCGGCCATTTCTGTACCTTCTACTTTTACAGAAGCTCCTGTAAGTGAAGCGCCGTTTTCATCCGTGACTTTACCTTTTATCAATATTTTCTGTCCGATTAATTGCGACAGAGAAAGTATATTCCTTGTTTTAATTACAACAGTCTTATCAACAATGGAATAAGCCAGCGGCTGGTTTAAAAAACATTGATTAAGTGCATCTTCAATAGATGCATTCTTTACACTAATGTTTATCAGGTTTGCCTTTCTGATTAAATCTGTATTGCCAATAAAGTAATAACTGGTTTGGCTTCTGATTTTCCGTATAATGGTTTCCAGTGAAGCATTTTTTTCGCTCAGGGATATCTTTTGTGCTTTGGTTGAAGCACTTACCTGGAGTAAGCATGTTACTAATATGAGAATGGTTAGCCTCATTATACGTATAATTTGTCCAGAATTTAAAGCAAGCAGCTTAAATCTGAATTGATCGTAAAATTTCATACATTTGGTTTGTTTTGGTGGCACAACGAAATTCTTTCCTCTTTTAATAGAGAAAGTCTCCGTCGATAAATTGATTAGTTGTTGAGCTGAATTTTTATCATGGCATATCCAAACATCGGTCGGGGGTGTTCGAGCATCCCTGACTTTGTTTAAACTACCGTTAGTTCTGTATTTGTTATGGCATAACGATAATTTTCCTCCCTTCTATTTTAAAGTGAACATTCCCTGTTGATTCTAACACTTTTAATAAGGATGATATATTTTTTGTTCTTTCTATTACACCTAAAAAGGACAAATTCCCTTGCTTACCTTCAAATTCATAATCCACGTCGTACCATCTGGACACGCGATGCATAATGCTTTCTAGTTTTTCATCGTTAAATACGAAATAACCATTTTTCCATGCAACGGCTTCTTCCAAACTAACTGGCATAACTTTAATCTCTCTAGTATTTTTGTTAATCTGAGCCTGATCGCCAGGATTAAGCACTTTTTGGTTGCCCTTAGCTCTTACTTTAACTGAACCTTCTAATAAAGTTGTTTTAGTTGATGCTTCATCAGTGTAACTATTGATGTTAAAATGGGTACCCAATACTTCTACTTCCTGATTTTCAGTATGGACTACGAATGGCATATTTTTGTTTTTAGCAACTTCAAAATACCCCTCTCCACTAAGTTCTACCAATCGCTTTTTACCTTTAAAAGCAGCAGGAAATTTAAGTGACGACGCCGCATTTAACCAGACATGAGTGCCATCTGGTAATATGATCTGATATTGCCCTCCCCGAGGTGTGCTAATGGTACTAAAGGTTGCTTCTCCTGTTTCAGAATTTCCGGCTAAAACATTTGCCTTATAAATAAGGATACCATTGCTGGCTTTAATAATTGAACTGCCAGTCTGATTTGCAAGTTGATTAATGGTTGAGTCGGTTAATACGACACGTTCACCATTTGGTAATGTAAGTATAGCCTTATTTCCTCCAGGCAGGATATCTTGCTTCTTAAAGGCTGTAATTGCTTTAATAGACTGTAAGTGTTCGGATTTAAAGAAAATCAATCCTGCAGCAAGCATCATCAGAAGGATGGCCGCCGCAGCCATCCATGATCTATAATTAGATTTTTTAGATTGTCCATGCATTTTGGCTTGAATACCAGCCCACATTTCTTGCTCAATATTCGTTGTCCAATTATTTCTCTTTCCTACGCTGTCTAGTGAAATTAAAATATCATCTTCCAACTGATCTTCATAACGACCGGTTTTTATCATTGCCAGCAATTCATGCCATTCTTCCTCAGAAATGAGATTTTCTTTAAAGTATTGTAATAGTATATGAAAACGGGCTTTGTTCATTATTGTAATCGTATTTTAGCTAAAGACGATTCAAAAAAGCAAATGGCCCAATCAGGAAAAAAAAATAATTAAAACGGCAAGAAAGGAGATACTTATAATAGTATCAATGTGTGATTTAAAATAATCGCGTACACTTTTGCGACTTAGCTCTAAATGCCGTTTTACAGTTAATTTAGAGATATTCATTTTTACAGCAGTTTCAGCATAACTAAGTTCTTGTTCATTAACCAAAAGCCATGCTTCCTTTTGTTGCGGAGGCAGCTGTCCTATTGCATTCTGCAATAATTTATCGTATTCTATTTGTTCAATCTTTTCATCTGTTGTATTTATGGCATCGCTTTCTCTTAGCGTTAGTTCAGCAAAAAACTTAGTTTCTTTGGTCATTTTCTTAAAATGATCAAGCGTTAAATTTTTAGCGATAATAAAAAGATAATCCTTTAAACTATTTACGTCTTTTAATTTCTGACGATTGTTCCAGAATTTGACATAAACTTGTTGCACAAGTTCAATAGCTATATGTTCATTTTTCACATAAGCCATTACAGCATTATAAATGTTTTTATTGGTCTGATAGTACATTTGATTAAATGCCCGTTCATCACCCGCAAAAATCTGCGCTAACAGTAAATTGTCTTCAATAGCATTTTGCTTATCCAATCGTAACATATACCATAAAGCCCTAAATTTGTCCGGAGATACAACATCTCTAATATAAATATTTTAATCAACTGTTCAATCAACTATCATAAAATCTAAATTAGATAATTTGATATAAAAATCTGTTTCTACATGCTCATAGTTTTTATTAATAACTTATCATAACCTTAGGCACCCTCATTTTTTTTCACTAAAGCATTGGTACTCAAAACAAAACTGGCAGGTGCAAATGCTTTGAGGCTGAAGCGTAGATTGCCTTCAATAATACTTATTGACTTGCCGATTACCTCTCCGCGAAGATTGACAGGAATAGCTTTAGTATACTTTGAACCTATGGGTAATTTAACGGTAACATTATTGGAAATACCACTCTGCTCCCATAGGCGTAAAACAGTTCCTTTGCCATCTGGATTTTCGCCAAAGGCAGTTACTAACACTCCCTTTCTTGAAATAGAAATACCTTCATCTTTTACAGGCAATTGTCCAGCATCACCATCTGAAACTCCGGTTAATAAAGGCAAACGGGCCTCCCATGATTTTTCTGTTAGATTGGCCACAGTTTCCGTATTTTTATCTATAGGCCAGATACGCACCCTTTCACTCCATGAACCTTCCTGCCATAAAGGAAAATTGGTATTCCACATATTGTTATAAACATTAACAAATACTGACGGTGTTTTTGGAACATAATCTAAAGAAAACTTCCACAATCCCGGTTCACCCAAAGAAATTAAAGGAGAATCCTTTGGGGTCAATCCCATTCCTGATTTGTCTTGTTGGGTAATTGAAACACCTGAACTAACCGCCATCAAATACTTATTACTACCTGAAATAAGATCGGTTGCAGGGTTTATCGGGCCTCCCAAACGGCCAACTGTAAATTTAGGATCGGTTGCCGCAAAAGGAAAACATAACCAGCCGCCTTCAGGTTGCTTGTCGGGTGTTTTACCATCTACAAACCATTCCACATCTACGTAAGCAGCATTTCGAGGAAATGAAAACACCAAAGTATATTTCCTGGCAAGCCCCCTAGTATCAACCGCTGTTAATGTTGCAACATCTGCAACACCAGTATGGGCAACAGAGATTTCCCAATCGTTAGGCGTAAATGCCGTATATGGCGCTTTATCGGCACCAAGCATACCAGGTTTCCCTAAATCATTTAGGCCCCACCCCTCTTTTATCCTGCTGTAAACATTAAACCATTGATCGACTTCCTTTGTACTAAAACGCTCATGCAAGAACTGACCTACTGCATATTTAGAGGTTTTATCTACCAATTCACGGTTCGTTTTCTTTTCTACTAAAGAGGCTATTCCTCCTCTTTTTAAATCAAAGACTATTTTGAAATAAGGTGTGTTAAATTCCGATTGACTATCAGTTGTAATGGCCGATTCCTTTATCTCATTTTGAGAATAGGTAACATAGCCGGATGGCGCAATCTCGTTAACATAAAAATAGCTGCCCTTTTCCCATGGATTCTCAACAATTCCAGACCTTTTCCAAGGTAATGGATTATATACCACCAAACGTTTCCTCGCTACTTTGATTGATTTGGCCAGCAAATCAAGATTTGCATTTAACGCCGTATTTACGATGTCATTTGTATTATGAATGTATTGTCGTTTTACATCATAAGAATGCAGCCATTTCTTTTTGCTTCCAGTACTTGTATTATGTGCATTGCTATTTTTAAGCTTAGAAAAATCACCATTTTCAGGTTCAGGTTCTGCAGCAGCTTCAGCTAACCATTTTTTCCAATCGTCGCCATAGCTGTAACGTGGACCATACTCAGCATTCATGCCCCAGGTATGTTCCGCATATAAAAGACTCTGCTCATAAGCCTTATCCAGTTTAGCTGAAATACTTTTAACAGGTACTCCCCATGTTCCCATCTGTGTATTTAACCCATCAAGAGCTGACTCCAAAGGACGGATGTTACGCCCTATCTTCGCCTCTACTGGATTGGAAAGTAAACCATGAATCCATGAATCAGGAGTATCTCCTTTAAACGTTGGCAAATCAGGTTTTTCGGCCAGGACTGCTTTTGCAAAATCATCAAGGGTTCCAAGATGTACTTTTGCTTCAGGCATTTCTTTATTGATTTGAGCAACTATTGCCTCTACTTCCTTTTGATTTGGCGGTCCATGATTATCGCCCGTCATAATCATTGCCAGGTAATTCCTGGATGGCCAGTCAGACGGTGCTTTTATTCCAGATCCGTAATCAGATGTATACTGACATAGGATTTTTGAACCATCAGCGCCCTCCCACCAAAAAATTTGAGGGAAACGAGGACTCTGGCTTGCCGGATTACATCCCAATTGCAAAAACTTGATGCCTGCATTGTTCAATAAAGTTGGCATAACCCAGGAGTGGCTGGGAACATCCGTCATCTTAGCACTTATTGGCAAAGGTTGCCCGTACATACGGGCAACCTTAGAGGAATAACCAAGTCCACGAACCAAGTCTTCATAATCAAGAGACTCAGTATGGGTAGTAAATGCCAATCCATGAGGTACAATTGAACCTTCTCTAACTGCCTTTTCTATTCTTTTTTTACGTTCAGGATCTTGCAGAGGACCTAAAATCTGCGCGTAGAGAGGCCATCCCGGCACTGTCCATGCGAAGTGCTGATTCTTGGGCAAGGTTGCATTTTTCTCTATAACGCCTAAAGCCTTATCCATCATCTCACCACGATACCGCGCAAAAACATTCTCTGGCAAATCGGTAAAACCTAAATCAAAATGTGTTTTAAATACTACCCACACATCAGTTACTTTTGGAGTACGCGAATTATTCTTTTTCTGCTGCTGAGCAACGGCTACTACTGTAGTTAGCGAAACAACGAGAAATAAAGCTTTAATTTTTTTCATTACAAGGGTACTATAAGGCAGAAAATTTGTGATTAGTTAGTCCTTCAATTACAAACCAGGTATAGCTTTCGGGAGCGATACTAACGGTCAGATCAATGGTATAATCTCTGTTTAGTTTATAATTTTTCACGGCGCCTTCTTTTTCTTTAACCCTTGCGATGTCTGTTAATCCGGTATAATACAATGGAACTTTAATGGTTCTAACTATTTTTTCTTCCGTAGGATTATACAACATCATTAAACCTTTTTCTTTTTGTTCCGGGTTAACATGTAATATTCCATCCCAGTCACGCCCATCGGCTCTGCGTAAGTGGATCACATCCGAGTTCAATATATTTCTGTACTTTTTGTACCAGTTTATCACTTTTATAACCGTCTGTTTGGTCTCTTCAGTATCATACAATCTTGGCCCACGGTAACATGCTTGTACTCCTGCACCATAATACTGCATCATTAATTGCTCATAGTCTTTTAAGTGGTCGGATAAAGGCTCTAATGTTGCAGCACTACCCCCTCCCTGATATTCAGTAAGCGGGACAAAGCCCCAACCCATTGAGGGAGTTTTCTCCCAGGTTGCGTCATAAATATTCTGACGGTTCAGCACTTTTTGATGATCCCGTGGTAATGAGAAATTCACTTCTCTATAGCCCAATGCAATTTTATTTGTACCATCTAAAAAGTACCAATCGGGCGCATTAATGTAAACTCCCTTTTCGTTAAGCCAGGTATACAGTTCTTTTTGAATCTCCATTTGTTTCCATTGAGAATCATCTAAACCTTTATGTCCCGGATGTGTTGTTGATGCACATACATCTCCTGGATAAGGCCCGTCATTTTCCCAAATATCAAAACCTGTTTTTGTATAAAAATTCTTGATGGTGTTTCTATACCAAAGGCCCCATTTGCTACCAAAACAAGGAGCATTATTAAAAAAGGCTCCTCCCGGTTTACCTGTTTTCGGGTCAATCACATCATCATCAGGGCTTATACTTCTAGAGCTATATAAAGAATATCCACCTATCTTTATGTTTTTACTGTGTGCATAATCAGCAAGCTGCTTCCATTTATTAATATTTGCCTGCGTTGTATCTTCCATATTTAAATTGCTGCCAAAACTAATGATCATCGCTTCATAACCTGTTGCAGCACATTGATCTATAGCAGTGCGAACTTGCTCTGGATTTTTGGCCACCAGATGCATGAATGTTGGGTTTGCGGAAGTCCATGGTGCTACAGTACGATACATCTTTCTAATGGCTAATCCACGGCTTTCCCTATCGCCTTTATTCATTAGCAATTCATGTGTACGTACTGAGTTCAGTGTTTCTCCGTTTTTCAACTCAATTCCTTTAGCTTTTTCAGGGTAAATCTCTAAAAGCACTGGAGTCTGGTATCGGTAATGAACCTGAGAAGTATAGGTAGAATCTGGCTTCCAGTGTGTAGTCTGATCGCTATTTGCATAATTCATGGAGTTGTTAAATGCGTAATTGGTTTCAAAATATATTCCACTTGGTTTTTTCATGATTTCGAAACTACCTTCTACAGAGCTTTCTTCTTCAACCATACCCAAAACCTCATTCACAACCTGATCTATCTTAAACGATTGACTTCCTTTGTTTACTACACTTAATGACTTCACAATTAAAGGAATTCCATCATAGAGTTCGTAAACTACACTCACCTCTAAGCCAGCAAGTTCTGCGACTTGAGGCTTGTAAAGAAACGAGACTATTTTACCCGTTGCTGGTTTGGTATGTAAAGCCCAATATTTGGTATCATTCCATTTTATACGAGGCATGATAGGTTTAACATCATAAGAAACATATTTAAAATCAGTAGCACCGGTTTTAAATCCATCAACCCATTCCGGCAACAAATAGGCCTTTTCCTTTTGACCCTGAAGTCCACCTATGTTGTAGGTTTTGCCATTGATGATCAATCGCGCCTCTTCCCTTACGGAACGCAACAATTGCTGTCCGGTACTTAAATTGGTATAATCTATACAGGCAACATTAGGAGAAATCCTAAACACCCTTTTTAGCAAGCCGTTCTGTAAAACAAGATCCTTCCCATCGGCACTTTTGGTAACCTGAGCTCTAGCTGAAACTGGTTTGATTAACCAATCCTGCACGTAAGTTGCCTGAGCAAATGCACCGAATGCACCAGTAAGCATTAGGGGAATTATTAATAGAATTTGTAATTTTTGAAATTTCATTGGGTTTATTTTGATTTGTGTGTGTCTAAAGTATAAAAGATTATTTTGAATTTCTGCTTTTGTATGCATTGGGAGAAGTCCCCATTAATTGGGTAAATAATCTTGAAAAATAATAAGGGTCGTGATAGCCTAGCTGAGCAGCAACTTCTTTTACCAAACCATTGGTTCCATAAAACAATTGACAAGCCTTTTGTATTTTTAACTGATTGAAATAATTCATAGGCGAATGACCGGTAATATTCTTAAAAATGGTTGAAATCTTTGAATCTGAACATCCCACAGCTGCTGATAAATCCGGTAGAAGGATTGATTTATGCAGATTGGATTGCATATATGCCTTTGCTTTCTGAAAAATAACATCATGAGAATTTTCTCTGCTTTTTTTGATAATGGAACCTCGCTGAAAAAGAAACAGCGTGAGATAATTAACCAATTTCATATTTACATAAGCAAGATATTCTTTATCATACCCTTGTTCTAATACGCTGAAGATTTCATTAAATAATTGTACTGCATCGTTTTTATAAGGGAAGTGCTTAGGGTTGAAGCAGTCTTTGGTAAATGACATATCATTTATATTAGCCAGCATATTACCTCCAAATTCTATCCAGTAGATTGTCCATGGGTTATCCTCAGATGCGCCGTATTCATGCTCAACATTTTGAGGAAGAATAAAAAAACTATTTTCGTTTACCTTTTGAATTCCCTTTGCATTTTTTACCCAACCTGTTCCTGCAACACAATAAATTAAGATATTATGTGCACTCCCACTCTTGCGGTGAGTATGATGTTTTGCAGCTACAGGATAATACCCTAAATCCTTAATGAATAGTCCATTAAACAATGGGTTATTTAGCCGTTGTTTCTTCAATACCTCCTGAGGTATTACAATGACCTTTCTTCCCTCACCTTTCCAATAATTACCTGGAATATTATCTTTCAAGTTCATTATATTTTTTCACCTTTACCTATAGTATTCACAACCAAATCAATCTTAATTTTCTCGCTTCCTCCATGCAATGCTGCGACAGCAATATCTGATTGACCATTTGGCAGCATCAAGTTCCGTTCATTTAATATCTCTTCACGTTTCTTTCTAGACCTATCTGCAACATATAATGAATTGCCTTTAAATATGATGAATTCTCCATCATCAAGCTTTCTGTCAATTAAAAGCTGTTTTCCGTTCTGTAAGGTAATTTTGATACCATTTGCCTGTTCGCCTTTTGGTGTATGTACACGAATTGCAAATTCAAGCGGTTGGCTCTCAAATTCATTTTTCACCTGGTACAATTTCCCATCCGGCGTATAAGGTTGATTTCTGAAACGGTTTTCGTGCACATGATATAACATAAATGTTTTTTTCCCCGTCTGTTCCAAGTGAAATTTGTAGTTCAGATCTTTCAATTTTTCTTTTAATGCTTTTGAAAAATCTTTTTCCTCTCTTAGATTTTCCCAGGTGCGATAGGCTTTAAATATCGCATCCTTTTCACTGCAATTCTCTACAGCACGTTCACTTAAACCTAACATATAGGTAGCACCCCATCCAATTGATTTGGCTTGCAGGTTTTCAGCATCGTACATAGTCCAATCACTCTCCAGGCTAATGATGCCGAATGTTGCGGGAAGATAACTGCTTTCAAATACATAACGCATGTCTTTCCCCTCTATGCCCCACTTATTATTTACCGGACTAAACATATGATCTCCTCCGCCTACATTACACACACTCATATAATGCCAACTCCCTTCGCCAACTGCACTACCCATTACACGCAAATATTTGCCACCATTTTTCTTATAACTTTCGAAAAGTTTGCTAAAGAAACGCTTAAAGGAATATTGCCCATGACCTTGATAAATACAGCTTTCAAGTCCATCAAAATCGATATAATCCATTCCACCATCAACCAACCATTTGCCATAAAAATCTGCATATACCTCCTGCAAATTCATATCTGGTGCAAAACCATGGTAACAATTAGGCTGAAGTTTAACAATGGTTGTTCCAGAAGCAAAAGATCCTTTGGTAGTTCCATGAAACCCTCTTTTAACATTTAGAAAGGTATAAGGTTTGGTTTCTGTTATGCCATTGTACTCGATAAGCTCTTTACCTATCTTGAGCACATTGGTATGATTTCCTTCCCAGCCCCCAAATTCATTGAAATAAGCCCGGTCAGCTACTGTAATAACTGTGTCCTGAGGAGAAAGCTGTTTGGTGATCACTGTTCGTTGCATGATGGCAAGACTATCATTAGGAACCGGAGCAACATCACTGTTATTATCAGGCTGCAAGAATTCACAAAGGGTATGTAAGCCCCAACGTATTCCATTTGCTTTCATCAATGCACCATATTCAGGTACAGTCATTGCAGGTGCAGATTTAAAATTGACCTTTTTTCCGCCCCATCTGTTTTGCCTGTTCGGATAATATTCGCCCATACCCTCATCCTGAACCGACTTAAGGCCTAACCGCTGAGCATAATTTACAAGGCTGTCATGCACACCACTCCATGCAATATCAGGACGATAAGCTTTTGGGTCTTTAATCCATTTGCCATCTATTTCCGGGTGAGGAAGTCCTTCGGCTAAAACTATTTTTTCTATTGTTTTTAATCCAAGAGAATCCGGACAAGCATACAATGCCATTGAAGAACCGATAAATCCGGCATCTGTAGGAAGTACTAGCTGATAGCGAGCAGAGTTTGCCTTTCCGTCCAAATTATCAGGTAATACGGGAAAACGTATCATTTGCTCCTTTTTCCTATCACGCGAGTGCATGGAAATCGAAGATCCGAATGCTGGTTCCAGAATAGCACCATTTCCGTAGTTCATTCTGTAATACTCTTCCGGATGCGAATAAAATGCCACATCACTAATACCATCTCCACCGATTGTAAACACCTGTCCTTCTTTAAGGTTTGAGGGAAGTGGAAACTTTGCAGGATCAGGTGAGTGAATGAAGTAATACATGAAAGACATATCTCCATCTGTTGGTGGGCCTCCTGTTGTATTGTCATTTAACCCCAACATACCGATGGCAAAATTATCATCTCTTACCACGCCAAGTACATCTCCAATGGTTTTTGAAATATTGGTTTTATAAGGACCCCATACAATGTTATCAACCTGCTCTTTCTTAGTTAGAGAAAGTAGCTGGAATTTGAAATACTCTTTTTTCTGTTCTGCTTTAATTGTTGCAACTGCACCATTACTAAAACTAAGCGAAATTTCATTACGATTTGGATTGTAAGAAGCTTTTACCGGATGAATATAGTCTTTGTGATTAGAAAGGCTCATCAAAGCGGATGAAAGCCCTTTAGGATTGTACTCCTTATTAGTTTTAATATCTTTAATTGATGTAATAAAACCTTTATTATCTATACTGATAGATGAATATCGGGTTTTTAAATTGATAGCCTGCCCGTAGGATAGGCTACTGTAACTGAGCATCATTATCCAGGAAATAAGTACCCTAAACATGACAATGCTAAAATTATTCATAGTGTTTGTATGTGTGGTCTTATGCGAATTTTCGCTTGATTTCATTTATTTGTGTGTACAAACTGGTCACCTTGCCATTCTCAAAAAAAATATTTAGGACAACACTGCCGATCAGCCTGTTAAATGGTAAAATTAAATATTTTAAGGGCTATAAAAGTGGTATTATATTGATCAATATCGATGCTTTTTTTGCTTGTCGACCCAATGTATTTACATTCCTGTTTTCAAAAAATCAGGTTGGACTATGCCCAACCTGATTGCTACAGTTCATTATTATTGATTATAATACCACTATTTTAATGTGATTGTTTCTTCTACTTTGCGTGGCGCAGAAGTATTATAGGAATAAAATAGATGAAAAGATTTAGTTGCAGGATCGTAGTAATTTTGCCCCCAATGCTGGTCAATGTTGGGTGTAGCTCCTGCAGGAGTTATGGTTACCGTTAAATCTGCATTAACTTTCAACTGCATCAAATAACCAGAAGATCCGAGGTCACCTAAATTACATTGAACGATTTCATCTGTTATTCTGGCAAGAACTTTAGCTTCATTAACAGGACGATCTCCATTGTCCGGATGATGAAACACACCTGTGGCTTGATAATTTCCTGCGTATGCGTTAAATGTTTGAATAACCGAAGGACTGTAAAATGTATCAATGCCTTTATCAGGTACAAATGCAGATTTCAATTCTATTTGCTTCCCTTTATTGTCAGCAATAGTATAAGAATCAACTGTTGAGGGTACATTAACAGTTGCAGTTTTCCCTAAAGTATTGGTATAGATTACTTCAGTTGCCACATTAAAAGTTTCAGCACCGGAAAAACTCAATTCTAATCCTGCCAGGGTATTGCCAATAGTCACTCCCCTATTTAACAGCTCCGATTCGTAGGTAGTACCATAAACCTTACCACTTTTTATCACCTCTAAAGAGGAATTCCCTAATTTATCGAAGGAAACAATTTCGAAATTATACGACTGCTCCTTTAATCCGGGAATAATGGTTTTAAGAATACCCAACTCAGCTGTAGGCAATGTAATTACAGAATCAGCTCTATCGTTCCAGTAAATTACATATTTAGCAATATTTGGGTCAAGGCTTTGTTGAAATTGCACTTCAATTCTATTTCTTCCGGAGTGGAGTTCTATCTCACTCGGCTTTCCAGGGTAATATTTTTCTCCATCCGCCAGGTATGGTTTATAGGTATCATCCATTTTAGTACAAGAGGTAATTATCCCGATGCACACCATAAGAAAATATATTTTATTTTTCATAATCATCTTTTTGTTGAAACGGTTATTTAAGATTATTGAGGATCACCCCAGAACTTTAAGCATGAAATCTCCATTCCAAGACTCTGTGAATAATTTGATACCATTACAAATCTCCAATATCTGATAGGCTGGGCTGGCAATGGCAATGTAAATTCAAATCCTTCCTGCTTGGCAGCATCATCTTCAGCATTTCTTTTGCCATATGGTAATCCTGAAGGTTTTTTTAATTCATAAAGACCTCCCAATTGCGTCCAGGTAGCATCTAAGCTTCCATCCGGATTTGGATTGTTACTACCATATAGTTTAAAGGTTTTTGGAGTGCCATTTGCAAATTCTGCAATACCATTTACCCTAAACCACAACCTAAACCTGCTCATTTTAACAGTTCTACCTAAATCATATGTTATACGTGACGGAACTTTCGTATCAGGAAGTGTAATTCCATAAAGGGCCCAATCTGAGGCTCCATTATTAGATAACGGAACACTCAAAGATGAGCCACAACATCCGGTCATATCTCCAGGTAAGTATAGCCCTGATATTTTTGATCTGTCTAATTCAACTTCTCTCAACGGAGACAGTTTCGAGTATACTGTATCCGACACATTCCCCCATCTATCTCTAACATAAGCACCAAAAGTTCTCTCTTTTGTTGGGAGCCCTCTCACTGAAAAATTACCTTCAGGCTCTTTCATGTATTTTGTATCCAGATACTCAAAACCGTCAAGCGAGTCAACAATAACTACTACGCCCAACTCACTCTCACCAGGGTTTAAATAGCTCACGTTTACACCTCCAAAATCGGCAAATAGTTTCAATGTAGCACCTACAGTAAGGTAGTTTGGCGTAAGCGGATTAACGGTAACTTCAACAGGGTCTGATTTTATTTCACTCCTGCTTATTGAATGCAATATCACCTTATAAGCGCCAGCTTTAGCGAAACCACTTACTGTAATTGTATCCGAATAGTACGAAGATTTTGCCTGTCTGCTAACTTTATCATTTACAGAATAATCTGCCTGTACATAAAGTATGGAGGGATCTGCGTGAACATCATAGGTAATGACAGCCCCTCCCGCAATATTGGTTACTTTTATATTGGTTACTGGTGTTGGTTTTGTTTTATCGCCAAACAGTGGTCCACGATCAAATACTCCATTCTTACAGGAAAATAAAAAACTGGAAGTAAATAAGAATATTAAAAAAATATTAAGCTTTTTCATAATCATTTGAAATTATATTTTACCATTTAGGATTTTGAACAAGGTTAGGATTTACTGACAAGTCGTACTCCTTTATAGGAAATAGAAAGTCTCTATAACTATAATTAGGAGTAAAAATGGTTTTAAGCCTATAAAAATTCTCTGTAGTAGTTTGAAACACATCCCAACCTTTTATAGGTCTGTTCATCATATCCAGGTTTTTCCATCTCCTTACATTCCAATAGTTCTCGCCTTCAAACATCAATTCTATCATGGTTTCCTGATGGACAATTGACCTGAAGCCTTCTTTTGTGCTTGGTTTTGAAGGGTTTTTCGCATAAGTTGCCCAGGATTCAACTACTCCTTTTAAGCCAGCCCTTAAACGCACCAAATCTATATACTTATAAGTCTCAGCTGAAGGCCCTTCAGCTTCATTAAGTGCCTCGGCATATAAAAGGTATAAACTAGCCAAACGAATTGCAGGCCATACATAAGAAACAATGTTGTAATTACCGCTGCTCCCGCTATTCTTATAGTTAATCAATTTTTTTGGCCAATAACCGGTACAAGAAAATCGGCTATTGCTACCAGTAGAATTACCTTGCCCCCAAATGGTACTGATATACAATAAATTGGTTTCATCGGTACGACCAAAACCAAATAACGAAGATCTGTCAAAAGCCAGGTCAGCATAAAAGCGATATTCCCTATCCATATTAAAGCTCGCCGTAATATAATTCGGATTCAGCAAACTGCTTTCAGATTGAGGAATTGTTTTCAATTTGGTAAACCTACCTGCATAATCCCAGCCCTTATCTTCATCAATAGGCACTCCATTTCGCGTATAGAACATTTCAGCTGCGTTTATAGATGCTGCAAGAAGTGCACCTGAGGTTTGCTGCACATCATTTCGTGGAGTGCACATATTTTGAAGATTCGAAGTACTCCCCTTAGAATTAGAAAATCCCCAAATTGTTTCATTGTTCCACTCTTCTGTTATTGTAGACCTTACATTCATGCAATAGGTTGTGGCATCACTTATTGCACCCATGTTAAAGGGCTTCTCAAAATAATGGATTGCATTTGAAGCCTCATGACAGGCATCGATTGCAGCTTTACAAGCATCAGCAGCCTTTTTCCATTTTGTATCATCAACTGTAGGATTTAATAAGGCTTGTCCATCTTTGTTTTTGAAATTAGCATAGTCAGGATTTCCATTAAATAGCGGGCTCGCTGCCAATACCAGTGTTTGGGCTTTTATGGCTAAGGCAATAGGTTTTGTAACTCTTCCAAGCTCCTTTGCCTGATTAGAAATCTCAAGTGGCAAATCTGGAATTGCTTCATCCAAAGTTTGTACAACATAGTTCACGACAGAATCCACAGGCTCACGTTTTACCCTCACCTCTTCTACAGAAGCAGATATTGGCAGATTTTTTCGGATTACCGGAATTGGGCCATACATCTTTAATAAACTGAAATGATAATAGGCTTTAAGAAACTTCACTTCTGCAATCCATTTATTCCTTTCAGAAACCTGTATATCAGGAACCTTGACAATGTTTTCCAGAAAAATATTACAATGACGTATCGCTATGTAATAAGACCTGGCTCCATTTTCACCATCCCAGGTATTGCCAATTGGTAATACTCCATTCTGACCTCCATAAGCCAGATCAATAATATTCTGATAACCATCCATGGGTGATATTCCCGGATTAGGGGTAACCATTTCGCCAGAGCCCATAAGTGTTGGATTTGCGATATCACCAAGTCTTGGCAAAAATGAATAACAAGTGAACAAATACTTTTCAGCCTGATTACGTAGCGTAAAAGCATTGTCGATGGTGGCTATATTATCCGGAACAACATTCAGATATTTTTTACACGAAGAGAGCGCATTCACCATCAATCCGAGTATTATAATTTTATAAAATTTCATACAATTACAGTTTAATTTTAGGGAAAGTGGACATTGTTTAATTAATTGAGATGAGCACTCCAAGGTTCATCACTCTTTGAACAGGATAACCTAGACCGTTGCCACCCATTTCAACATCCCATAATTTAAAATTGCTCCATAGAAATAGGTTTGTTCCATTTAAATAGAACCTTACGTTCGACATATGAGCCTTTTTCGTGATGCTATTTGGCAATGTGTAACCAAGTTCAAGCGATTTTAAACGAAGAAATGCACCATTTTGCATTAACCATGTGCTTGTTTGGGTATTGTTAACATTAACCGTTGTACTCAATCTTGGCCAAAGGGCATAAATATTTCTATTTTCTTCACTCCAATGATTATCAGCATAAGCCTTTAACAATGCCCCTTGGTTATTTACAAAAGGCGAAGTTTTTACACCATCAATCCAAAAAGACTCACGGCCTAATCCCTGGAAGAAACAAGATAGATCAAATCGTTTGTAACCTGCAGAAAGACCAAAGCCATACACAATCTCAGGAGATGTTGGAAACCCTATTGGCACCTGATCTAATGTGGTAATCTGTCCATCATGATTTACATCTCTATATTTAATATCACCAGCTCCATAAATTCCAAAGTTTTGCTTTGGGGAATAAGCAACATCATTATCATCAACAAACAGACGCTCAGCAATGTAACCCCAGTTTTGCGATAAAGAATAGCCAACATGTGATTTATTTTTCTCGGCATATTGAGGTTCTTCATACACCTCAAATTTGCTGGTCGCATAAGTAAAATTAGCCATTCCTTTGATCCATATATCTGAACCAATATTTTGAGAATAATCCATAGAAACATCAACACCATGTGATGACGCTTCGCCAACATTGGCTCTGACATTTGCAGATAATCCCATTGTGCTGGGAATAGAAGTCCTATCCATCAAGATGTTTGTTCTTCTTTCTTTATAGATGTCTACCTGTATGCCTAATTTATTGAAAAGATTAGATTCAATTCCAAAATTGAATTTTTTGGCGGTCTCCCAGGTAATGTCATTATTTGCATATCTGGTAATATCAACGCCGGTAAGAAAATTATCAGTTAATGTTCCAAAAACAGCACCATTTGAAGTACTATTCATATTAACATTTGACAAATAAAAGAACCTGTCTTCCGGACTTCCTATTTGGTCGTTCCCAACCAAACCATAGGTTGCTCTTAATTTCAATGTCGGCATAATCTCTTTGAGTGGCTTCCAGAAATTTTCATTTGACACCGTATAAGCTATACCTGCTGAAGGGAAGAATCCAAAACGATGAGAGCTATGAAAACGTTCAGAACCATTGTAGCCAAAGTTAAATTCTGTAGCATAGCGGTCATTATAGACGTACGTGAACCTACCCGACAAGCCCATATTTCTGAAAGGAAGAGAACTTTGCAAATCTCCGGCACCTCCTGTTAAACTACTTTTGGCAATACCTATTAACATACCACTGAGGCTATGCACCTGATTGAAAGTACGCTTATAGTTTAGAGCTGCCTCACTATAAAAACTGGTAGAAACTTTTTTATCTCCTTCATCATATCCTAAATATTCAGTACCTGCAGGAACTCCGGAAATTGTTGATTGAAGTTCATTAAGCCCTCTAAGTGAATAAGTTTTGTTTACCCTGTCGTAGTTACCAAGTGAGTAATAGTATGGATTATAAAATCTGCTGACATCAAAGAAGGCATAGCGCTGGGTATTAACCATAGCTCTGGCGCTTAGCCCTTCAGTTATAAAAGAGAAATCCTGCGACAATTGAAGCTGAGCGGACATTGTCGACTGAGAGTAGTCTTTATAACCTTTTTGCAAACTGGCATAAGGGTTATTAAACTGCCCATCTCCATAGTTACCAAACATAATGTGCCTCACAAATCTGGTGTCTTCTGTAGGAGCGTATCGGGCCGGAAATAGAACAGGGTTAGCATTAACTATTTCGTTATATATTGCCGTCCCGCTATTTATAGGTCCTCTGTAATCATCAAAAACACCTGATATACGTGTGATTAACTCTGTAGTCTTGGTTAAATTAATATTTACGTTACTTCTTAATGAATACGTTTTTAAATTGGCATTACTATTAAAGTTATTCATAGGATCGACCTTCATGATACCATGATCCTGAGACAGTGCCCCCGCAACAAAATACCTTGCTACTTTTCCGCCACCATTAACATTCAGATTATACCTTTGGTTCATAGTATAATCTTTCAGTAACATCTTTTGCCAGTCGGTAGTTGGATAAGCGACCGGATCTGTTCCTCTTATGGTATTGTCTATTTTACTTTGCTGATAAAGATAGCCACCCAAAGGATTTCTGGTTAAATTCGCTTCATTAGCTAAAGTCATATAGGTTACTGGATCGGCAAACTCCACGTCTTTTGTGGATTGTGATAAAGAATTCTCTGCTCTGAATGATAAATTTACTTTACCCTCCTTACCTTCTTTAGTTGTAATTAAAATCACTCCATTTGCACCTCTAGCACCATATAATGCGGTCGATGTAGCATCTTTCATTATGGAAAAACTAGCAATATCATCTACCTGAAGTCGCGCTAAATCAGTAGAAGTAGACTCAATACCGTCAACTAAGATCAAAGGAGACACTTTATAACCAAAAGTGGTAACTCCTCTAACAAAAAAATCTGCGTTATCGGCGCCAGGTTCTCCGCTTCTCTGATAGGCAATTACACCTGCAAGTTTTCCGGCAAGAGCAGCGGTTAAATTACTTGAAGGTATTTTTAAATCCGCAGGCTTTATTGTAGTCATTGATCCTACCACTTCGGTTTTCTTTTGCTTTCCGAAGGCCACAACAACCACATCATCAAGCTGAGCATCAGCCGACTTCAGCGTTACATTAATAATTGTACGGCCGTTGATCTCCACTTCTTGAGGTTTCATCCCAACAGATGAAAAAATAAGTACTTTAGCTCCATCTGGAACATTAAGCACATATTTCCCCTCAGTATTGGTAACCGCTCCAATACCGGCCCCTTTAGCGGTTCCTTTAACAACCACACTAACACCCGGCAATGCGATTCCGGTTGAGTCTGTGACTACACCGGTTATTTTAATATCCACTACAGCTTGTTTGTCTTTTTTTCTAATCACTACAGTTCTATCTGTGATGGAATAATCCATAGGCTGATTAATAAAGCAAAGGCTGAGTACTTTTTCTATGGAAACATTCTGAACATTAATATCAATAAGCTTTGCCTTCCTGATTAATTTAGTATCTCCTATAAAAGAATAACTTGTTTGGTCTATTATCTTATTGATAATCGTCTCCAAAGAAGCATTTTTTTCATTTAATGATATTACTTGCGCTTTTGACGCAGCGCTTAATTGCAGAAAACATGCAGTAATTATGATGATGGTTAATCTCATTATGCGGAATATTTGCACAGTGTTGAAAGTCCAAAGCTTAGCTCTGAACAGATCGTAAATTTTCATACATTTGTTTGTTTGGGTTTAAACTGGTTTGGTTGTGTAGTAACAATTTTAAATGGGTAGATCTAAACATCTGGTCAGGGATGGTTCGAAGCATCTCTGACTTTTTTTTGATCACCATATTTCTGAGTAATATTATGGCATAACGACGACCCTCCTTCCTGAAATTTTAAAATGAACATTTCCGGTTAATTCCAATAGGTTTAATATTGACGATATATTTTTTGATCTTTCTATTTGCCCTAAAAATGATTGCTCCTCCAGTTTACCTTCATAAACTATCTCGATATCATACCACCTTGCAACTTTGGTCATAATACTCTCCAATTTCTCATCATTAAATAAGAAATAGCCATTCTTCCAGGCAATAGCTTCTTTTAAATTTGCTTTGGCAACAACAGTTTGTCCGGTTTTTTTATTGGTTTCTGCTTGTTCTCCAGGACTTAGAAGCCAGGATTTTGCAGGGGCTGCAGGATCTGATATTTTAACTGAACCTTCTAATAAGGTTGTTCTGTCAAATTTTTGATCTGTATAACTATTCACATTAAAATGAGTACCTTTTACTTCAATCTCCTGATGGCTTGTAAGCACTTTAAAAGGGACATTCTTATTTTTAGCTACTTCAAAATAGGCTTCTCCCACAAGTTCAACTTTTCGCTCCTTTGTGCCGAATTTTACCGGGAAACGTAATTCTGACATAGAATTTAACCAGACATTTGTACCATCTGGCAATTGTAAATTATAGGTACCTCCGCGCGGAACAATTAGTGTATTGTACAATACTTCCTCTTGTTCAGATGCCACATCGTTCGAATAAGTTACCCCTCCTTCATTACCTGATACCTGAGTACCATCTTTTTCCTGCAGTGCTACGGTTCCACTATCCAGGCTTACTCTTTTTCCATCAGATAAAACCAATATGGCTACATTACTACCCGGTGGTACGTCATTTAGTTGTTTATTAACAGCAAGTGGTGTAATCACCTTATTGTCCTTTTTGCCAAAAACCAACCATAATGCGACAGAACTTACCATTATTGCAAGCACTGCTACGTATTTTAGAAAACTGTAATTTCTGCTTTTACCTAAATTTCCATCATAGCGCTGACGAACCTTATCCCATGCTGCGTCAACGTTTAGACTATTTACATAATCCAGTCTTTCCTGTGCGAGGGTCGTCTGCTTATAGTATTCCAGAATTTTACGTTTATGCTCATCTTTTTCAAGAATTTGCATAAGGTGAGCTTCTTCTTCTTTTGAGAGCGCATTACATAAATATCCTGAAATTAGCTCTGCCAATTCAAAGGGCTCATTTTTCATAACTGATTTCATCTATATATAAATAGAGAAACCTGAAATTGAAAAATGGGTGATTTTATTTAGAAAAAAAATTATTTATGTAATAGAAGACTGATAAACAGCAGGTAAACAGTATCTCCAAGCAGTACTCTCATGAGGCTAAGTGCTTTCTGTTTCTGATATTTAACAGAATCTATGCTTATATTTAACTGCTCTGCAATTTTACGATTTTGCAATCCTTCCAGATATCCGTATCTCAATACCATCGCACAGTCGACAGGCAGCATATTAATTGCCTGATGTATTTCGGCCATAATCTCAGCATGAACAATCCCATCTAATATTTTAGGATCATCAAGGACCTCAAAGGAGTGCCTTTTATTATAGCTATCTACAACTTTATGATGACGGAGCTTATTTAAGCACGCGTTCTTAACTGATGAATACAAGAATGATTTTACAGCATTAGAATTCGATGAAATATTCTCCTTTTGCTCTAAAAACACAATAAATGCATCCTGAACAATATCTTCAGCTGCATCCTGATCCTTTACTAAATAACAAGCAAAATCACACAGCCTCGGATAAAATTTCTTAAAAAGCACCTCCGGAAATGTTTTAGTATCCTCTTCCTTATGTCCTGTAAACATTATTGCATATTATTAAGTTTATCAAATAACATTTTTTTTATTGTCTGAATGTTCAATCATTTAGTCAAAATATTAAGTGATATTGGCATTACATATTGCTTGAATCTCCCCTTTATTCTATTTGTGTGTACTTGCGCAACCAATCATATGGCTGACCTAAAACAAAACACTCAAAATAATTTTGTGGTTCAGCCAGTTAGTTTCTAAAATTAAACATTTTAGAAACTACAAAAGTTATACTATATTGATGAATATTGATGCTTTTTTTGCTTAGCAATTTGATTTAATAGATACTTTCATAAAAAAATATTTATAGATCCTGCAATTTAACAATCTCATTTGAAACCGTTTTAAAAGAAATCCGGGTTCCACTAAGTACCTCTGACTTTTTTCCATTTCTGATCAGAAGCACCTTTTTGTCTTGCCAAGGATTTACGAGTGTACAAAGTTTCCCTTTTTCACTTATTATTTTTACCCCACTAACAACCTCATCTTTCAAGCTGGCAGACACCAGAAAAGCACCCCAGGATCTAATATTTTCAAAGCTCGCATTTTGATCTTTTGGTAACCCATTGAATAAACGGATTGTATTTCCTGTGCTCATGCAGAGCATTTCATTAAGTGCATTTGCCACAGTACAACTGTTCTCTATTCCATGTGGGTTATTTAACTGAAAACCATTAGGATAAGTACGTAAGGCATATTTATGTAACTCATCTAATACAACAGAGGGTTTGTATCCTACCCTAATTGCAGCCATAAAAAAACTACTACTAGTATTATTATCCTTCCAGCGTTTCATTTCGTCAATGGTATTGCGTGAAAGCGTCAGTAATTCGACCTTACTGTCCAGATTAATTGCATTTGAAGGATAAATATGTTGTATTCCTAATCCATTATCTGCCCACCAATCGACACCTTTTTCAGTGTACCGAAATACTTGCCTGTCATTTCGTGTTTGAACAGGAAAATCACTAAGCTTGCTTAGAATATCTTTCCACTTTGATCGTCGCCCTTTATCAATATTTAATATAGAACTTAAATCAAGAATGAGATCAAAGGCATTCCGAACCAATCCAAGTGATAAAATTGGATTTTTATCTTTCCCGGAACCTTCATGAATAGCATCGCCGTAAATAACATATCGGCCGTTTTCAAATTTCAAGTAATCTTCCCAGAAATTAACCACTGCCAAAGCATAAGGATATATCTTTTTGCCATACTTTTCATCGTAAGTACAGCGCCACTGCTGGGCCATATTAAGCAATCCGTATGCAGCATTAGAACGTTGTCCAAAGAACAATCCCCCCAATTCCTTTTCATACGCTGGAAAGTTGCGAGTAACCTCTATTCCCAACGGACCAATGCCTACAGGATACAGAATACCTCTGGTATTTGTTATGCGATGTGCATACCACTCGCCCCTTGGTATAAAATCAAGAAGCGGAGCATCATGGGGTTCTCCTTGCTCCAAGCGATTAGCAGTATAAAGTCCGTAAAAAGGAGCTTGAAAATTATAATTCAAATGATAATCGCCATTCCATGCCGGATTATCGGTAGTAGTCCAACCAAATATTCCTGGAGGAAATTTGGGATCTCGACTGCAAGCAGCCATCGTATATAATCCCTGATAATAGGCTTTCATCAATACCGGATCTTCAATAGTTACATTTGATTTGCTCCAATATAATTTCCACCAATTATTATGCTTATCTATCAATGTTGTAATTGATTTTTCATCAAGCTTGGTTACTCGACTCAACACATCATCCAAAGGATTCATTTTTTTAAACTTACTTTCAATAGAAATTCCAATAGTTACTTTCTTACCAGGTTGTAATAGAATAATGCTGTCTTTATAATTAATGTTTTTTAAAGCGACAGCCACCTCAGTTGGAATATCTACACTATCGGTAAAGGCACGGGTAAGCCAATAAACATCTTTTATTTTTCCGCTTTTTAATTTTGCGTGCTGATGCTCCGGAGCAGTTAAACGAATAGAAACCTCTGCTGCTTTACCTGATGCACTTAATTCAATAAAAATAAGATTTTCTGTGGCTGACACCCATGATCTTGTAGTTACACTTTGCTTATCTTTTTGCAGCAGACAAATGGTAACACCATTCCTAAGTGATTGTTCCGCAGAAAAACTATCCTCATTAAAGCCATTAACTTTTACATCGACAAAACCAACCACTCGGGGACCGGATAATCCATCGGCTTTCGATCGCAACCGCCAAAAATCATTCTTAGATAAATAATAACGCAAACGATCTGCTTTAAAACCGACACTCATGGTAACATCACCATTCCCCATTAATGGGGCATCAATTGAAACATCATTTGGTATATGTGAAGGTGGTTTTGTCCAGATATTTTTAAAAGCCCCGCTTCCGTCATTTAATGACAATTTACTCTGTGACGACACATTTAAGTGACATAGGACTAAGAAAAAACTAAGCTTTATTATATTCATCATTTTTAATCAACTAACAGAAAACACTTTACTAACATATAAATTAAGGTAGAAATTAAATTTCAAAAAAAGGCCTACCAGAAAGGTAGGCCTGAACCTAAATTTACCAACTATTTAATTTAAACAGATACGCAGCTGACTCTAATTGCTACATACTTTTCATTAAAACAACCTACTTGTTATTAACTTATTAAAAATTAACAATCAATTTTAACCAATAATTAAAGCTAAAACTTAATAGATCATTATTCAATAGAGGATCCTGCAAAAAACATGGATTATTTTACAAACTTCAATTTCCAGTTTACTACCTGACTTTTGTTTGATTTAACAAGTACCCTTAACCAGCCATTTTCTTGCTGAGGCAATACTTTAATTGTAGTTCCATCTGTATCACCAATTAGTGAGGCTTTGTCAAGCTTCCATTTCCCACCATCATTTATCCCTGCAATTCTAAGCTCATAATCATCGCCGGCAATCAATTTACTTGTGCCTGAAAGGGTTCCGTTTTTCCATTCTTCTTTGAGCAGATCAATCATTCCCTGGGTTATATGCTGAGAAGTTGAAACTACTATCGGGTGATTAGATTTGGCACGTACGGCTATTATCCTACACGATTCAGCAGGAATCTCCATTGCAAATGAACCAGAAATATTAGATAGTGGTTTATTCTCCCAAAAATCAAAAGCATAATAAACGGTTTTATCAGCTAATCCAGTCCATTTTGTTGAACTGCCAATATTTTGAGGCGAGGTAGCCCAATTGAACAGACCAATTACATTACGCATAACACCAGCTTTCAGATCAGTTGCAAGCCAAATTGACGGAAGCGATTTATCAAAAGCATCAACCGGTCTGGCAATTCCAGTGTGCGATGCCATACAACGTTTCATGATTTCAATTCTGTCATTAGGCAGGTCTGGAAGCCAGTCGCTACTTAGGAAGAATTGTTTGGAAAGCGCTACGTACGAAGGTAATAACCTTGCTCTGGTCAAGCTACCAATACCATTGGCGGCACCATCTGCTGTTGATTTACCACTCTCTCTTAACATAGACGGATCCGGATCATTCCACCAAACTCTACCATTCAAAAAATACAATCTTGATGCACGGATTACCCCTGTACGAATACTTTCACCATCATGGTTAAAATCTGGGCCAATGCGCATCGAATTCACTAATCCCATAGAAGCTCCAAACGATCGCATATTCTGACTAACACAGCATCCGGAAAGGAACACTTCATTTCCAACTGCATGTCGCAATAATCTTAATCCATCACGATATGCTTCAATCTGCGTTTTCATTGGATTAAACAAGGGTTTATTGTTCCCTATACTATCATTTTTATAACCATCATTGATGTAAACCTGCTCAGTAACTGTGCCTGTCCAAAGTCCATCCATTTTGAAATAGTTATATCCCCAACCCTGCATCTTCTTTGCAACATAAGAAATATGATTCTGAACCTCAGGATTTGTTAAATCCAAAGAAGTTCCACCCCATGAAGTCTCATAAGGTTTCCCATTTAATCGCTTCGCAAACCAATGCTGACGATCTTTATATTCTGGATCCTGATGATTACGACTAAAAGGCATCCACCATATTCCAGCGGTTAAACCGTCATTTTTTATCGCTTCAGCAGTCTTTGTCATACCATTAGGATAACCTCCCTTCGGGTCTACCCTATCAAAGCCTCTACGAGGGCCACTATATTTACCCCCAGCTTGCCATTCATCATCAATCTGAAGTACACCCATTCCAAAAGGCTTCAATTGATCCTTAATAAAACCGGCGAGTTTAATCGTTTCAGATTCGGTACCGGCACCTCCATTTTTTTCGGAATACCAGGTGCAATAAACAGCACTCCGCTGTTTCAATTTAATATTTTGTTGCTTTGCAATTGCATCAGCAAACTGCTCTTCCCCTAAACGGGCATCAGCAAAATAACCAATGATCAAAGTTTCAGTAGCTTCAGTTGCCTTTGCAGCTAAACGAAAACGCCCGTAATCGACTTGTGCTTTTATTTCAATCAGGTTATTATTAACACTAGAAAACAACACTCCACTTCCCTTTTCATTTGTTAGCCAACCCGCTACAACACCATTACGTGTGGCAGGATCAACAGTGGTTAAGAACACGTAACTACCCGGATTTTTATCCGCATCAAGTAAACCTCCTGTTCCCAGGGTTTTTAATTTCGATATGGGTTGATTAAGATCAACTGAAAATGAAAGCGGATTAAGCTTATCAATGTCAACAAAATCATTTCCCGCATTTTTTACAGTTTGATTTACAAATAGAAATGGCTGAGATGGATATAAGGCAAATGATATAGAACCACCATCCGATGTGTTAAAAACTAATGCATTTCCTTTACCAAATGCAGCACTAACCATCTCCTTCTTTGTTACTTTTCCATTGATACCTTTTGGGGTAACATTTCTCAAAAAAGTTTTATTGCCGGATTTAAAGATAACCTCCAGATTCTTTCCAGCAACATTATAATTTACCGTGAGAAACTGATTAGTGATTACTGGTTGCTCTTTTACTTTATGGACAGCTATATTGTGTATTCTTTCCTGCCCGGCAAATGCCCCCACGGAGCACACTAATGCAATAAAAAACAGGAGTTGAGATTTTGTTATCATAAAACTTATTAAAATAAGTAACTAAACTATTAATTAATAGCTCAAAACACAATAGAGTATTCGGTAAATACCATGGACTATTTGATTACTTTTATGTTGACTAGGAAGAGGTCTTAAGAATCTCTTACATACATCTTGCATTAAGCGTAATACTATTACTGCTGTTTCTGCTTATTGAATCGGCTAAGTGTTTCTCTTGATACCCCAAGATATGCCGCTATCATCGATTTAGTTACCCTTTGAAAGAGAGTTGGATATTGTTCGTAGAGCTGGTTATATCTTGATAAAGCATCATTTTTCATGAGCGCTATTACCCTTTTTTGAAGGCTAAGAAAACCTGATGTAGTTTTCATTCTAAAAAAATGCTCAATTTTATGCATTTCGTGGCAAAGTCTATTTTTGTCGGAAACAGAGAGATAAAAGGCTTCTACATCCTCCAGGCATTGGATGTTAAAATTAGAGCGCTCATGAGTATTCAAAGCCTGATAATCTGATACCCACCAATTCTCCATCGCAAACTGAAGTATATGCTCCTTTCCATTTTCATCCACAAGAAAAGTTTTCAAGAGTCCTTTGACTATAAAGTATTCATGTTCCATGTATGCTCCAGCCTGGATCAATATAGCATGTTTGCTAAATTTTGCAGGTTGAAAAAAAGAACAAACATAACCAAACTCCTCATCGGTTAATCCAATAGATTCTTCAAAATGATTCCTTAATAAGCTATACATACATATAAATTTACTACAAAAAAAGTATTCCGACGTCTCAATGTGACTTACCTCACATTGATTTTGTGACTTACATCCTTGAACAAATACACTTCAATCGCTGAGATTTGTACAAAAAAAGATGATGAAAAGTAAAACTAATTACGTGATTATCCTATTATCACTGTTGTCCATCCAGGTATTCGCACAAAAATACACTAAAAACAAAAGCAGTATGAAAGCAAAAAAAGTCTTAATTGTAGTTACCTCTTTTGGAGCTGTTGAAAATGGCACAAAAACAGGGATTTGGCTTGAAGAATTTACAACACCTTATTACCTTTTAACCGCAAATGGAATTGAAGTAACCGTTGTCTCTCCTCTTGGAGGAAAGGCTCCTATCGATCCTAAAAGTATTATCGGTGATTATGCAACTGCTTCAGTTAAAAAATTCCTTTCTGATCCTGCAGCGCAACAAGTACTAAGTAAAACCCTAATTTTGAAAGACATTAAAGCCAGAGACTATGATGCAATATTTTATCCCGGTGGCCATGGCCCAATGTGGGATCTTCCTGAAAACAACAGTTCTATTTCTTTGATTGAATCTTTCTACAGAGATGGGAAACCTATTGCACTGGTATGTCATGCGCCTGCGGCATTAAAAAATGTAAAGGAAAAAAATGGCGAGTATCTGATCAAGGGCAAAACTGTTTCCGGATTTACCAATAGTGAAGAAAAGGCAGGCCAATCCACTGATATGGTTCCTTTTTCTTTAGAAGACATGCTTAAAGATAGGGGAGCCAAATACGAAAGCGGTAATGATTGGGAGCCATTTGCCGTACAGGATGGTCTTTTGATTACAGGCCAAAACCCTGCGTCAGCTAAACTCGTCGCAGAAAAGACAATTACTTTGCTGTCAAAATAAATATTTATGATAGGTGTAAGGTATCATTTATTTTTACTTAAATGAAACTCCTGCTCACCGATCCAAATCCCCAAAAACACTTTCAAATCTCTTTGCCATATTCAATCAAAAGACCCCAATTTAGATTATTCAGGAGCACATAATTATTGAAGCAAAGCGGCTCTTATACTATACAGATAAATCTGCCAAGGAAATCACCTATGAACTCGGCTTTGAAGACCCTGCTTATTTCTGCAATTTCTTCAAAAAGCACACTTCCTATTTTCCCCTTCGCTTCAGAAATAAGAGATAAATAGCCGGAAAAATTGTTTCCCGGCTATTTGATTAACCAGCTAAGAAATGACAGGTCAGTTCTTTAAAACTATCGAATTTAAGGTGATAAGCTGAAGTCTCACCGAATCCATAACTCACAAAGGCGAACGGGACCCCAGCAAGTTTACTTTGTTTACTGTCGCCATCTGTATCACCAATGTAGATGGGGTGCTTCAGCTTATATTTATCCATAAGCAAATGGATGTTGTGATGTTTAGGCTTGAAGTTAACACCATGTGCAATTTCATCAGTTATAAAATCATTGATCTTTGCCCAGTCCATAAACAGGCGTATCACATGCGCATCACAATTGCTAACGATAAATATTTTATACAGTTTAGAGAGCACCTTTAGTCCATTGTGAACATCATCGTATAGCTTACCTCCCCTTTCAGGAATAAGTTGCCTGGTGAATACTTCTACATCCGCAATGACCCGATCACAAACGGATTCGCTATACCCAGGCATGACCCGGGCAATGAGGGCCTTTCTTTCCAGTCCAGTTAAATCCCCAATATCTGCGTGACTTAGGTACAGGTCCAACTTATGTTTATCAAAACTACGGTTCCAGGATGCTGCATATAGATCTACAGCATCCCACAACGTCCCGTCCATATCAAAAATCAGGCTATCGTACTTCATTATTTCCATGTCTTAAAGAATGGATGAGCCTCAGTATTCAATACACATTTATCCAGGTTAAATGCCTTTTCAGGAGCAAAAAACAGATAGCAGTATTTCATCGTTTCAGCGAAGAAAAAACTTTCCAACGTATCCCATTTCTCCATGGTGTTTACATCTTTAATCTGTACATATCCATTGTCTACCTGGCAATATTTCTCTATGGATTCAAACATGATCTTACCTTGTTGGTAGTACTGCTCATCCTTGGTGTAATACCATAGGTAATAGGCGGCTTCGATCGCTTCCGGACGGATCATGTAATAGGGAGCTTTGATCTGCATGTTGCTATAATCTATAGCTTCCGGCTCCAAACCTTTTAGTGTCCACATTCTATAAATAGAGGTTTGCAACTTCTTTGCAGTTTCCATGTCCTTATCCAGGCATAGCACGGCACCATAAAAACAATCCAATGCACCAAAGATGGTTGCTGTTCTTTTACCTGAATCCATATCTGCATAGCCATACCAGAACCCGTTGGGGGTTTGATCGCCAAGGTATTTGGCGATACCTGCTTTACTTACATCCCACATGCTTTTAAGATCCTGGTCTTCAAACAGTAACCATCCCTTGAGCAGGTATTCGTAATAGGCATCAATGCGACCACTGATATGGGCACTTTTATTTAGCCATTCTCCCGTTTCCACATTAATTTCTGTTCCCACCAGATCCGTTTTACCTCTGCGATCGTAAACCGCTACAACTCCTTTTTTGCATTTCTCGTAATAGATAGGATTGTTGGTTAGTTTACTCAGCATCCCATACTCCAACAGCATAGATCCGATTTCACAAGGGTTAGTAGTTACCCCGCTAACTTTACCTGTACGCAGATTTACCAGACGATAAGGCATTCCAGTTTGTGATTCAAAAACGGGCAACATTCTCTTACCCAAATCTTCCGCCAGACTGAGGAAACGCTTATCGCCATCCAGCTGATAGGCTGACAGCAGGCCTCCCATAATACGTATGGCAATTTCAAACTGCTGAATCTCCATATCCTTATCAAAATTAAGCTTACTGAAAATAAGCGCTTTGGCCTCTGCCATTTCTTTTTTAAGCCCCATTACATGCATGGTACTAAATGCATCCACAGGGGTCATGAGTAAGGTTTCTGAATACCAGTTATGCCCTTTTTTAGCGATTGGATTAACCGCATCCATCCCTTTGGCATAGTTCATGTACGCTCGCCAACCTTTCTTAAAGGCTGTTTTTACGCGTTCAGCATATATTTTCTTCTCATTTGCTGTTGTTACTTTCTCCTGAGCGCTGCAAAGACCGAAAGTAAAGCAGAAAAGAAGGGTTAAAACTATTTTGTTCTTCATATTGTGTGTATTGATTAAAAAATATTCTTTAAGGATCATTTAAGTAAAGGATTAATTTGCACTTCTCTTGCTGGAATTGGAAATTTTAAGTTTTCTTCTTTAAATACCGCTCCACCTGGCATAACATGGCCAACCACATCACTAAAAGTACTTGTTACCGGATCAAATATTTTTCGGGTCCGAACAATGTCAAACCATATTTTACCTTCTGCACACAGCTCCCAATATCTTTCCTTCCAAACTTCGGTAGTGAAATCACTTTTGCTCATGCCACTTAATGCTGTCAATCCGGCACGGGTCCTGATGCTGTTCAGCGCATCGTAGGCGATTGCATCAGGTGTGCCATCTGCTTCGTTCTGTGCTTCTGCATAAGTTAACAATACATCCGCATAACGGATCATCGGAAAGTTTTTTGCAGAATTGGGCGCGGTGGTCAGGATTCCCGGGTCAAAAAACTTATAGATCGCCCATGGGAAATTGTACTCATTACCTTTCACATTAATGCTGTTAAAGAAAAAGCCCATATTGTGCATTCCTCTAAGGTCATTTGCATGGTAGGATTTAATAAAATTAGTAGTCGGATAAAAACCGCCAAACTGAAGGGCGTTTACAAATTTCACTTCTTTAGGTAGAAAATAAACCGGAAGCGAACTATTGGCATTGTCTATTGCATAATTGGCCATCCAAATGTGCTCTTCCTTGTTGTCGAAAGCAGGATTATTCAACTTGTTAAACCAGGTTAAATTGGGCTCGCTCTGAAACAATTTATGTTTCTGACTGCTGATCACCTCTCCTGCTTTACTTTTAGCTAAAGCATACTTTTCAGTTTGTTTTAAAGTACCGGCCATACTTAAGTATACTTTGGCCAGCAATGACTTGGCTGCCGCTCTAGAAACCCTTCCGTTTCCTTCTGTAGTCGGATTTAGAGGCTGCGCTTCTGCATACTGAAGATCAGGAACAATCACTTTCTCATAAATATCCTTAACCGATGTTTTGGCGATATTGGCTTCCGAAGGTCTTGATGTGGGTGTTATTTTCATAGGAACATCTCCAAAAATATTGACCAAGGTGTAATAATAGTAAGCCCTCAAAAATCTGGCTTCACCAATTAACCTATTCTTGATCTCTTCATTCATAGTGATTCCCGGGATATTTGCGATAGAAAGATTGGCCGCTTCAATCCCTTTATAACCTTGCTCCCACCATACTAAAAAATCAGGATTGGCAGCATCATACTTCAGGTTAATGTAATCCTGTCCGAATTGCCATTGCGCTTTGCTATCGTAAATACCAGTTACCAGCTCTAGCATCGAATAAGGAACATCATCATATCCAAGCTTATTAAATGGCTGTTTGATGTAGTTGTAAATACCTGCTACTGCTGCCTGCGCATCCCCTTCAGTTTTAAAATACTGCTTGGTGATGATTGAAGATCTCGCATCCTCAAGGAGTTGATCTTTGCATGATACTGCCGATATGCTGATGATCAGGACGGCAAATAAATATATTTTTGATGTTTTTCTCATGTCTCTGTTGCTTAAAAAGTAAGGTTTAGGCCTAAAGTATAGGTGCGTGCATTTGGATAACCAAAGTAGTCTACACCCTGACTGAAGGTGCTTCCTGCCGTTACACTGGATAATTCCGGATCATATGCCCTGTAATCAGTAATCATAAAGAAGTTCTGTGCATTGGCAAATACTTTAAGTGATCTGATCTTGATTTTGCTGAGTGTTAGTTCAGGAAAAGTGTATCCAAGTGTCAGGTTTTTTCCACGGATAAAAGATCCGTCTTCCACAAAATGACTATCGATGTAACCTGAAGGATAATCGCTATACATGGCATCTGCCTGCGTGCGGATAGCAGGAACCATTGTGTTTTGATGTTGAGGTGTCCAGGCGTCAGCGATTAAGCTGGCATAACTGTTTAGGTAATATTGTCTGTCTTCAAGTTCGAAACTGGATGCATTAACCTGTTTGTTGCCCCTTCTCATTTGTATGGTAGCGGTAAGGTCAAATTGCTTATAGCGCAACCCTAAATTAAAGTACAGCTCATACTTAGGAAAGATATTGCCAAGTAAGGTTACATCTTTCTGGTCATAAACATAATCTTTGTTTACATCTTCTCTCTTGATATCGCCAGGTTTTCTATTGTACTTTGCTGCTTCCGCAGCTTCATTTGTACCCCAAGTTCCTATTCGTTTATAACCAATCAGATCACCTACGGCACCACCTACTCTTAACACATTATAGACAAGACCTCCCGGTACTCTACCAGGCAGGATATCTGCATCGGTTTGTCCTAATGCAAGAATTTTGTTCCTATTGGTACTAAAAGCGATACCCAGGTCTGCAGAAAAGTCTTTACTTTCCACTACAGTTCCATTAACCGAAATTTCAACACCACGGTTCCTAACACTTCCTATGTTCTCTGTTACACTTCCGTATCCTGAAACAAAAGATACCGGATTGGCCAAAAGCAAATCTGTTGTCTTCTTTTCATACACATCAGCTGTGATTATTAACCGGTTGTTGAACATGGCCAAATCTGCCCCGGTATTTAGCTGTGCTGTACGCTCCCATTTTAAGTCCGGATTTGAAATATTGCCCATGGTAGTACCTACATTGCGGATACCGTTCAGGTAAACAATCGTATTGTTGCTCAGCGTACCTAAAGATAAATAAGGAGAAATACCAGAATTACCGGTGATGCCATAACTTCCTCTTAATTTTAATGAAGATATCGCTTTAGCTGATTTAAGAAATTCTTCTTCTGAAACATTCCAGCCAAGCGCTACCGAAGGAAAGAAGGCATATTTATTTCCACTTCCAAATTTAGATGATCCATCGGTACGTCCAGTAACCGTTAACAGGTATTTATCCTTCAGACTATAGTTAACACGAGCATAATATGAATTCATGCGCTGACTAGCATAATTTGAACCAGGCGTTCCCGGAACCGAGCCGGCAGAAAGGTTGTAATATTTAAAGAAGTCGGTAGAAAAACCAGTAGAACCGGCATTAAAACCCTCGCTTGTTGACCCTGTCCAACTGCTTCCTAATACCGCATTTATGCGGTGTACATCCAGCTGTTTAGTATAGGTTAAAAAGTTCTCTGATTGCCAGTAAAGCGTTCTCGAGTAATCGATGGAAGCCCTTCCACCCACATCTTTACCAATGTCCAACAATTCCCTTGATGCATAAAACTGGTTGTTGTTGTCGAAGAACTGTGTGCCAAAGGTGGTTTTAAATTCCAGATCCTTGGTAATTTTAATATTGGCATTAAAATTACCAAGAAATTGATGCTCCGTTCTGTTGTACAGCAGATCTTTAAGTAGCTGTACAGGATTGTTGGCAGTATAAATCCCTGTTTTATAAAAGCCAAGAAAATCATTGTTGCTGTCGTAGTTATATCCAAATCCAAAATCCTGCATGGTACTGTACCTGCCATCAGGAAATTTCACAGGCGCAATCGGAATCATTCCTGCCAAAAGACGGGTTGCGGTCATAGAACCTACGCCATAATCATCTGCCTGGTTCTTTTTATTGTAATTGTAGGATAGACTTCCACCAATTGCCAACCAGGGTTTAAGATTGATGTCCGTGGTATAGCGGATAGAGTGCTTTTTGTAAAAACTTTCTTTTAAAATACCATTGTCGTTGATCAACCCCAGATACAAACCTTGTTTGGCTTTTTCTGTACCACCGGTAATGGAAAGATAGGTATTGTTGGATATCGCATTACGACTGGATTCCTTTTGCCAGTCAGTATCGTACATCGGTGATCCGTCTGCTTTAAAGAGTTCAGGATATAAAGTTCCAAGCTGATTGGTGGGAAAACTACCTCTTTTTGGATCATATTCCCAGGAACGCTTTTGATACTCCATGTATTGAGTAGCATCCAGCATCTTAAGCGGGCGTGCCATGGTACCCACGCCAGCATTGCTGCTGATGGAAACGGTAAAATCTCCAGCTTTTGCGCGTTTTGTTGTAACAATAATTACCCCATTTGAGGCCTGAGAGCCATAGATGGCAGTAGCTGAAGCATCTTTTAAGATATCAATGGATTCAATATCTGCAGGATTGATGGACTGAAATTCGGCACCAATCACACCATCTACCACAAACAAAGGTGAATTGGAGGCATTGATGGAATTGATACCTCTGATGGTAGCACTGAAACCACCGCCTGGCCTGCCTGAATTGTTGCTGATATTTAGTCCGGGCACTCTTGATCCTAACGCGGCTAAAGGGTTGGAAACCGGCATGGCTGCCAGATCACTGCCTTTGATAGAAGAAACAGATCCGGTAAGGTCTTTCTTTCGGATTGTTCCATATCCCATCACAACAACTTCGTCAAGTCCCTGCCTTGCTTCATTTAAGGTAATGCTGATGGGGCCCGAAATATCCGCTGAATGTTGCTGCTCCTCAAAACCAATATAGGAGAACACCAATATGGCGGTTTTACTAGGTACGCTTAGTTCAAAAGCGCCATTGGAGTCCGTGGTTATTCCATTCTTTGTCCCCTTCAGGTAAACGCTGACCCCGGTAAGTGGGAGCTTATCTTTGTCGACAACAATACCTTTAACCTTAAAGGCCTGTTGGGCAATAACATTAAAAGACAGTAGCACACCCGTCAACAGACAGAGGAGCAGCCCGATTTTTTTAAATTTCATCATAATTTTGGATTAATAAATGGTTAGTTTATGCGCAATGAGCTTCCTGCACCTTTAAAAAGGTGTATTCTTAGGCCTGTCTGCATTTAGAACACAGGCGGACATTCATTGCAGAAAATGGTTAATTGATGGATTTACCTTTGAGGTCAGTTCTTCATGGCGGTAACTTTCTGGTCATAAGGCTTACATAAAAAGACTGAATGATCACTGCCCCGGTACACAGTAATGCTCAGCGTTTCTAGTTTGTTTATTGGTTAATAATTGGTGTTATCCTTTAACAAATATATCATCCATATTCAATATAAAAACGACAGAAGTTTAGCTATAACAGTACATTATTTATGTTTTAACGACTCAGGCAATAATCTGCGTGGTTTTGCGATATACCGATGGGGGTTGGTGATAAGTTTCCTTGAAGAGATTGTAGAAGTGCCCCAGATTTGTAATCCCGCAATCCATGCATATGGTTTTGATGGGAACATTAGTAATGGAAAGCTGCTGTGCCGCATAATTCATCCTCAGTTCATTCACCAGGGCAGACAGCGTCTTGTCAAAGATCCTTTTTACCGTTCTGTTTACATGATCGAGGTGCTTTTCGCATAAACGCGCAAACCCATTTGGACCTGTCTTAAACAATTCCGGCGAAGTAAATTCTTGAAGCGCCTTATTGAGCCAGGCAGGAATCGATTCATTCTCAACCTTAACCTTATCGTAAAGACTGATGAAGCGAAAAATACTGAGCAGAATGCTGTCAATGTAAAGATTGGTTTTCGGGCCTTTCCAATAGTTTTCAGCACGTTTGGAAATCTGGTGTATAGTATTCAGATCCATTAGCTTATGAAAAGGCAGCACCTCGGTAGTCCAGAAGTAAGTATTACTATCAGGGAAATAGCGACTTCGCAAGTGTTCCATCGCTTCTGCCGAAAATGCCAGGTTCATAATGGTAATGCCATTTTTATCTGAGGTAAAGGTATGTTGGTCCTGAGGACGGATCATGACCAAATGACCAGGTTGTAAGGCTATTTTCTGCCCATTTACCAAATGCTGCCCGTTACCCTTTTCCACCCAAAATATTTCAGCATAATCATGATCATGTAAAGAAAGATCATTACGGGAATGAATCGTGGTACGGGCGATATGAAACTTGTCATTTTCCTGGATAAAATTTTCTAAAAGGAATCTTTTGATTTTCATAAGCACATTAGTTTTAGCGGGGTCATCTCATCAAATATAGCAGTATTTCCGTACCCTGATTACAGGTAAATTAATGGATTATTGCCTTTATTTTCGCCCCTACAGTGGTAAATTTTATGATTCGCATTGTGAGGATGCTCGGGGTTTAGGATAAGATCTGTACTGAAATAGCGCATGGTATATCCTGTTCTTCTAGTGGTGCTGGTGTTCGCGTTGGCACCATGTACAATACGGGAATCATGAAGGGAATAATTACCCTGATTCAGTTCAAACCACACTACCTGGTCCTCATTCAGGGTCGCTGAATCTTTAATTTGAATGGTAAAAATCTTATGATCGGTAGCGATCTGTTCATATTCTGAAGTCTGATTTTTATGTGTCCCAGGGAAAACGCCCATGCATCCATTTTCTTTGCTGGCCTTATCTATGGCCAGCCATATGGTCACAATACCTTCAAAGCTATTGAAACGTCCCTCCCAATAAGCACTGTCTTCATGCCATGGGGTTTTATTCCCGCTGCCTGGCTCCTTGCAGATGAAATGACTGCTCCATAGTCCGATATTCGGACCAATCACGGCTTGCACAACATCCAAAACCTCATCCGCCATCAGGAATTCAAACAGCCGTTCATCACGCATATGAGGCACATCAAGTTCATCTGGCTTTAAAGTCCCCCGGCCGGCCAGGTGCTCTTCAAAAATATTAAACAGTCTTTCAAATTTCTCCTGGTCAAACATTGGAGATTTGGGTAACAGGTAGCCGTTTTCATGGTAAAAATCAATCTCCTGCTGGCTTAAGTTATTGCTAGTGGCTTTCATATGTTATGTGGTCTTGTAAATAATTTTTCATGAGTAAGTTCAACTCCCATTGCGAGGCTACGGGTGCATTGGTAAAAGGCAGGCTGTGCATATAAGGTGTAGGACCAAACTCGCAGGTTATGGTTAAGCGTTGCGCCTTTTTCTTGATATGTGCTTTCAGGATGGCAATCCACCAGTTCAAATGCTGCTGAAGCTCCACCTGATATTCGGGTACAAAAGGATGAGGAACCTGCGGCCCCTGTGCATAACCTACCCTGGCATGGATATGGCTGCAATGGTTAATAGCTCTAAATAATGTGACTTGCTGCTGCTCCAAAAGAGATTCTGAAACGACACACCAATGTGAAAAATCGGCGGTTAACTCCAGCTCAGGAAAGGCATCTAGGTAACTATGGATCATTGGGGCACAAAAACTAAACCTTCCCCGATGTATTTCATGAACCACAGCAATCCCAGCTGTTTTCGATAGCTGATCTGCCGCAATCAAAAATCCCAGATTCTCCGCTATGCTAAAGTAATCCCGCCCGGTATGACAATTAACCATCACTGGCCCAATATCAAGAATACGTTCCAGTTTACTCAGATAATCAGGTAGCATTTCATTTGCCGTATTCCCCGCAGAATAGGGATGTTGTGCAATCAGTTCCAGCTGAAAATCGTCACATTGCTTTTTAATCGTTTTCATATCCATCCGATCCGGGTTTAATGCGATTTCCACACCATCATAGCCAGCTTTTTTGGCGTTTTCTAAAAAGGTGGTTATAGGCATAGGATGCATACCCCAATAGGGGCAGTAAAAAAGGAGCTTCGTCATTTTTTTAGTGATTGTTCTATACTGTAAAAATAGAATTTGACACTGATGTTAAAACGACTGAAGATTACTGTAAGTGGCAGATTTTATTATGCTATAACGATATTTTTCAAATATCTTGAGATCAGAACACTTTAAAGCTACCAAACGAATACTTAAAAAGAACTTTTAACGATAGGCATTACTAAATATTTTCAGCAACCTTAACTATCATTTTTGCAGCTATTTCTGATTGAGACATAAAAGTACCTTATAACCAGAATCATCAGCGGGAATGGGGTGTCTTCCAAAAATATTGCGATTTTTTCCTATTTAACCTTCAGCATATAACCAAGTCCATATACATTTTCAATGGAGATCTCATCAGATGCTTTAAATAACCTTCTGAGCCGGGAAATGAATACTTCAAGGCTTTTTCCATTAAAATAATCATCATTTCCCCAAAGTGCCATCAGTATATCCTTTTTCTTCACCAACTGATTTAGGTTAACAACCAAATAGTCCAATAATTCAGATTCTCTCAAAGTGAGTGACACCTCCTTATGATCAGGCAAAAGAACATACAATTGCTTTTTATTGTATTTGATATCTGCAATATTGATAAATTCCGGTTGATCATTAGATCTATCAAGGGAACTGTTCGATAATTTATCGATAATATTCCCAATTCTCAACACCAATTCTTCAATCTCAAAGGGTTTGGCAATATAATCTATTGCACCTATTTTGAGTCCTTTGAGGCGATTATCTTTCTCATTATGAGCAGTTAGAAAGAAAAATGCTTGGTTCTTATTGATTTTCATGATCTCGGTGGCCAAATCAAATCCATCCAGGTCTGGTAACTGGATATCAATAATAATCAGCTTATTAGCCAATTGATTTGACTGATAATAGACTAATGCATCATTTGCGGTTTTAAACCAAAGCACACTAAACCCTCTTAATTTAAGGTATTCAGAAACAACGTTTCCTAAATCTATTTCATCCTCAATTATAACAATATCATAAACCATACAAAGGCCTTAAGCAGAAAATTATTGGTCCGTTTTAGATAAGTGTTTTGGAATATACACCATAAATTCCGAACCCTCACCCGTTTTTGTTTTCATATCCATTCTCCAGCCATGAATATCCAAACATTCTTTTACGTAATATAAGCCGAGACCAAGTCCAGGAATGGTATTGTCCTGATTTGATCGAAAGAACTTATCAAATATTTTTTCTTTTGCAGCATCCTCGATGCCTGTTCCATTATCTACAACATGTAGCACATAATCGGCCTCCTGTTCATCAATAAATACCTCCACATGCTTAAGCGTACTGAGGTTATATTTAAAGGAGTTATCCAACATATTATTGAGCATCGTTGTAAAAACAAAGGAATCTATCATAACCAATATTTCAGCTACATATGGATCAAAAGTAATATGATCAGCTTTTTGAAGCTTTACCCTATAGTCATTTATGAGTACCATAACAGCATAGTTTAAATCTGTTTCTACCAGATTTGCCTTCTTTTTGATAACAGATATCTCCAACATTTGATTAATATGCGATTCGAGTCGGCGAGCTTGCCTTTCAACAATATGTACAAGCGCTTTTACACGATTTCTATCATTCAGTACGCTCTCATCATCAAGACTTTTACTTGCTACTAAAATTGTAGTAATTGGTGTATTGAATTCATGCTTAATACTATTCAAAAAATCAGATTTTATCTCCGCCTCCTTTTTCTGTTTCATCCAATTGATGTAGGTATAGTAATTAATGCCTACAGTGATAAGAATACATATGGCTACCAATGAAAATGTAGGAAGCATCTGATAAGCCACCTTTAACATTCGGTAAGGGTGATCAGCAAACAAGCTAAATGTAACCCTGTAATCGTACTTCAAATTACCACTAACAGAGAGGTTAGTGACCCTATTTTGGGGAGTTGGGTTAGACAGATTACCAGCTATAACAACACCATAATCTGTTTGATTACTTTCTTTAAAGAATGCGTTGTCCTTTTTACTATCAAAGATAAAAATGTCTCCAATACGATTGTCAAAGTTTATTTCTATAGACTGAAAAGTCAGCAAATAATGCATATTCGTATCGAGAGCATTTCTTATAACAATGGATTTGAAAACACTATCCATATTGCTCTCCTTTCGTAAAACGGTAAAAAGTGTATCGCTTACCCGCTTAGCTAATTGATCAAATGCTTTCCTGTCGTTGAGATAAGAATCTCGTAAATTGGGCATATTTCTACTTAAGATAGCGTCAATAATCTTTCCGCCCCCGGGATAGACTTTATCTGCAGGAATACTCCTTCCATATTCGTCGTTAAGCAGGGTTTTCTCCTTTAAGTTGAAGTCCCTATCCCTCAAAGTGTAGGTATTGTAAATTAACCTCAACTGCACAATGATCAAGATCAAAAAGCTGACTAAAACTATGCTCTTATAAAGGCGACTTGTCATTTCAATAACCCAATTTGCTTTAAAAGTAGGGTAAGTTTTTTTATTTTTCTCATCATTAAGCTTTTGTTAGGCTTCTGTTATGCTTCTATTCGATAAGTTTACTCCTTATTCGCTATAAATTTGTATTCGTACCTATTTAATAAATCGATATCAAAACAGAAAAAATGACTATTAGAAGAATTTTAATTTTCACGTTACTGATTTCAGGGCTATCAGGCTTGAAATCAGTACAGGCGCAACAAAAAGCGTCAAACAAGGCACTTCCTCAGCTTCAACAAGATTTTATTGACCTTGGATTTGGCATGTTCATTCATTACGGAATGCCTACTTTTATGAATCAAGACTGGTCGGATCCTGATGCGGCGCTTTCCCTTTTCAAATCGCCTAAATTTGATGCAGATCAATGGGCTAAAGCTGCAAAGGCGGCAAATATGACCTATGGGTGCTTAACTACCAAACACCATAGTGGTTTTCCAATATGGAACACAAAAACCACTGCTTACAATGTAATGAATACGCCTTTTGGTCGCGATGTTGTAAAGGAGTATGCTAATGCTTTCCGTAAGAATGGTTTAAAAGTAATGCTATACTATTCTATCTTGGATACACATCATGGCATCCGCCCTAATCAGATAACGCCTGAGCATATCCAAATGATTAAAGATCAAATCACAGAACTACTAACCAATTATGGCGAAATCACCGCTTTGGTTATTGATGGATGGGATGCTCCATGGTCAAGAATCTCTTATGATGATGTACCTTTTGAGGACATATACAACCTTATAAAATCGCTACAACCCAATTGTTTGGTGATGGATCTCAATGCAGCAAAATATCCGGCAGAAGCACTTTTTTATACCGATATCAAATCGTACGAGCAAGGTGCCGGACAGTTCATATCCAAAGAGCATAATAAACTTCCAGCTCTGGCCTGTCTGCCATTGCAAGAAAATTGGTTTTGGAAAACATCTTTTCCTGGAACACCTGTTAAAAATGTAAATGAGCTTGTAAATAAATTTATCGTTCCATACAACAATGCATATTGTAATTTCATACTCAATGTGGCACCAAATAAGGATGGTTTAATTGACGAGAACGCTGTAGAGGCGCTAAAAGAAATAGGTAAACTTTATAAAAAGCCAGAAAAGCTTCCAGAAGTTCCAGAGCACGTAGCTCCAATTATATCCAGTAACCTAGCTAAACATGTTAAGAGCAATAGTAGCTGGAGTGACGACATGAATATCATGGACTTTGCTAATGATGATAATTTTGGAAGTTCCTGGGTTTCTAATCCAGAGGTAAAATCTCCTTGGTATGAGCTAAATTTTGAAAAAGCGAAGCCTTTTAATATGCTGGTAATTACCCAAGGTAGGAATACAAAAAGTGCATTTACACTACAATACTTTGCCAATGGAAAATGGTATCCATTAGAAACAAAACAAGGTAACAAGGATAATAAGATCCAGATTTTCAGATTTGATCGGGTTTGGGCCGAAAAGGTAAAAATGACTTTCCAATCTTTTGATGGGCCACCGTCTATCGCCGAATTTGGCGTTTACAATGAAAGAAGATAGGATATTTTATCCATTGTGCGACAGTAACTGAATTACTGTCGCACAATTACTTGATTAGATCAAATTCATATTTTCTGCAATCCGGCATGCTTCAAGTGTGTTACTTACCCTCAGTTTTTCCAATATATTTTGTCGGTGCCTATTTACTGTGTTTACACTGATAGATAATAAATCTGCGACTTCTTTACTCATTTTACCTTTCCGCACCAGTTGCAATATTTCTTTTTCCCGAACAGATAATATTTTATTGTGCTCTTGTTGATTAGGCAGTATCCTATCTCCCGTTGCAGAATTTAAAATTACACCATCCGATGATTCCGTTATAGTTTCATCGTGAGAAAGATTATAAAGACAAAGCGCTAACCATAAACTCCCATTTAATGCGCTGCGCACATAAAACATGCGGTGTTCTACTTGTATATAAGCACCAATTTTGTTGCGCATGCGAATCCTGCTTTTAACATGATAATCAGATCTTTCAGCAATGGGCAGACTTTTCAGTCTGTTGAAAAAATGAAGCTCCGTCACATGTTTTCTCACAAGATCATCAGGGTGTATTTTATTAAAAATAGCATCTTCCCATATGGAGTTTATTTCTTGGAGTGTACTATTTTCATGAAAACCCAACTCCTCTGCTACCCGTCCATTATAAATATAACTTTTGTTAGCCCTCATGTCGCTCAATACAGCTATAGCGTTTTCTATTCTGGAATACATAAAAGCCATATGTTGATATTGAGAAAGGATTACAGCTGAATCCTGCTCAACTTCAAATGTCTGGGTCAATAATTTCTCATTTAATGTATTAAGGATACTCATTTCAACATGGTTATTAATCAGTATTGCAGCACTATTTATGGTGTTCTAACTTAGCAACGTAAATATAACGTATGGTTATCAACTCAAAACAAGAAATGAAAAAGATTATTTTATGTGCAATTACATTTGTAATTACACAAACAGGATTTACTCAAAGTCTGGAGAAAATGCAATGGTTTAACGAACCGCAAAAGTGGGAAATTAAAAACAATGCTTTAACGATGTTTGTAACGCCCCAAAGCGATTACTGGAGGATTTCTCATTATGGATTTACTGTTGATGATGCACCATTCTATTATAGTACGTATGGTGGAGAATTTGAAGTTAAAGTGAAAATCACTGGAAATTATAAAGAACGCTTCGATCAAATGGGTTTAATGCTACGTATCGATCACGAGAATTACATCAAAGCAGGAATAGAATTTGTAGACGGCAAGTACAACCTTAGTACTGTAGCAACACATAAGACCAGTGATTGGAGCGTAACAACATTAGATAAAGCGCCGCAATTTATATGGATAAAAGCGGTGAGAAGACTTGATGCCGTTGAAATATTTTATTCTCATGACGACAAAACCTACACTATGATGCGAAATGCATACCTACAAGACAATAGGCCTGTTATGGTTGGGTTTATGGGTGCCAGCCCTGACGGAACTGGTTTTAATGCCAAATTTGAAGGTTTTACTGTAAAACAACTACCTGATCAGCGAAGACTGGAATGGTTGAAGAAAAATGCCGGTAAATAGAAAGGGCTGTCCAAATTAGCCCCTAATATTGTCCACATTACACTCCCTCTAAATCCCTATCATTCCTTATTTTTGATTAAACGAAAAATTATGGGGGATATCTTACACCGAATCGGAATCAAATCTTCATCTACGGATGAGGTTTATCAAGCATTGACCACAAGAGATGGTCTTGCGGGATGGTGGACAAGTAATACTCAGGGAAAAGGCAATCAAGTTGGCGACATCATCAAGTTCCGCTTTGGAGCAGGAGGTTTCGATATGAAAGTTGCAGATCTTAACCCACCATCTCTTGTAGTATGGGAACTTGCCGAAGGACCAGAAGAATGGATGGGCACTACCATTATTTTTGAACTGAAACAGGAAGACGAGTACATTATCTTACTTTTTAAACACCTGAATTGGAAAGAGCCAGTTGAGTTTATGCACCATTGCAGTACAAAATGGGTAATATTTCTAATGAGTCTGAAATCACTTATAGAAACCGGGAAAGGAGCCCCTGATCCGATTGATGTAAAAATAGACAACTGGAACTAGCATTTAGTTATAGCAGCTTAATCCAGTTTTATTCAAACATACAAAAGACTATAGCATTTGAAACGGGATAAAAAAAGCTAGCACCAGATAACACCAAGGGTAAAGGGTTTATGGCTTAGATAAATAGGAAACAAGCTAAATCAATGAAAACTCTTGGTAAGATGACCATTGAACAATGAACTTATTTATTATCAAAGTGAAACCAATTAAAATCTGCATGACCTCCTATACCAGACTCCTCAATACTATAATTAAATAAAGCAAAGCGATTAGCAGTCCAATCTAATCCTAGTCCCATATCCAAAGTATTTCCTATAGGCTGGAATTTTTTCCCATCCGTACTATAAGCAAAAGATGCAGTGTATCCAACATGAGTAGCGCTCGCCTTAACCCATATTTTATTTCCTTTAAAAGGAATAGAAGTAACTGTACTATCGGCATTTATCATAACAATTGATTTCTTTCCGTTTATTTGCTGAACTGCGACAAAAGCATAAGGAAATTGAAAAATTCCGAAGCCGGCAACGTTGCCATCTTTCAAACCACTTACCTCTATTTCTACAGTACCACTTGACTGTGGCCCTTGAACTCTTTGTGTAAGTGTATTTCTAGCCTCTGAAAGTTTTGCGGCTTTACCTGCATTCAAACGCAAATAACCTTTGCGCTCATTAAGAGACCAGTTTTGATCATCCGGATTGTGGTTCCATTGCCATTGTAAACCGAGCTTAGCACTGTTAAAATCGTCAGATGTAGGCGGAACAGTAATAGGATAAGTTTTTCCTACATTTGGTTTTTTATAGCTCTCTACTCCTTTTCCTTTTTCACCCAATATCGGCCAGCCATCTACCCAGGTAACTGGCTCCAGATTAGGCACACGACCGATAGGGCCGCGATCCTGCATAATGACAAACCACCAGCTGCCATCTTTTAATTGTACCATTCCACCTTGATGTAAGCCATTGCCAGGATAAGTATGGTCATCGTTAATCACTTCCTTTGACTCGTAAGGGCCATAAATATGATCTGATCTCAAACAAATCTGCCTACCCTGTGTTCCTCCTGTAGAACCCATAATATAATACTTTCCATTAACTTTATATACATGCGATCCTTCCAGATAAGGAAAACTACGATTGTTATAAATTTCCTTTTGAGTGGTTTTCACAGATAACACATCTGGACTTAATTCCGTTATGAATAGCTTTTCTTGTCCATGGGCAACATAAACTTTACCGTCATCATCAAAAAATAATCCCGGATCGTACATATACTCTTTAAAAATGGTTCTGGTCCAAGATCCTTTAGGGTCTTTTGCAGTACATATTGAAAAATTCCCAGGGTCAGTACTAGAGCTGCGTGGCGTACAAAAACCAACATAAAAAGTTCCATTATGATAACGAATTGTATTTGCCCACGAACCTCTTAAATATGCATTGCCACCCTTCATATCATAGCGTGAATCTTCATCATATCTCGGCACGGCATAACCAATCATATCCCAGTTCACCAAATCTTTAGATTTGGCAATTGGACTACCAGGAACATAATGCATACTGGTAGAGATAAAATAGAAATCATCGTCTACCCGAATGATATCCGGATCTGGCCAATCTCCCCACATCAGCGGATTCGTGAATGTTCCATTATCATTATCAGGTGTATAGACTAATGGATTTCTTTTTTGAGCAACCAGTACATAGGAACCCAACATTAATAAAAAAAGTAAAAGGTGTTTCTTCATTTAAATTTAATAACTGTTTATTAGTCTTTCTTTCTTCGGCTTTAATCAAAAAATAGAACCATATCAACTAAGGACAATTCCAAAAGCGAATAAGAGTATTTACTAGTAAGTATTGACCATCATTCTCGGTAATTAGCACTTTAAATTTGATAAAAAAACTAATAGGTAAGGATCGCAAAGTAACTATAGTGCTCCTCATAAACTATTCAAATATTGATCAGAATTGATGTTTTTTTGATTACTATTAACGAGATGTTACAGCATCTTTGTTAAGACGGCTACTTATTATTCAGATTCCTTAAAACTCCTGAGCCCACTTTACGATTTGTAAAGCGGGCTCAGGATAAAAAACAATTGCACAGTTCTCAAACGAATTTATAGGTAATTAGATATAGTATTTAGCATCAAATAGCCGTTATAAATATTACCTGATCATCCGTTGTAGGCCATAGCTTTGGATAGCTCTTCGTTGAGTAAATAATCCTTTTTAAGCCTGTCCAATTTGGTCATGGCGCGATCATAAGCGTCATCCCCAAGCAAAAGGTAAAGTGGAGGGTTTTCTAAATATGCTACCTCAATGATGGCTGCTGCAGCTTTTGCAGGGTCGCCAATTTGCTTACCATCTTTTTGCAGAAGCATCTTCTGCGCATTATGCACCTCAGTGTATTCAGGAATAGTATGCTGCGCGATATTGATTGAATCCTCATTTAGAAAATTAGTGCGAAATGCACCGGGCGCGATCACCGTTACTTTAACTCCGAATTCTGCAACATCCTGTGCAAGAACCTCCGATAATCCGACAACGGAAAACTTTGTAGCTGCGTAAACTGACCAGCCGCTTGTACCCGTTATACCGGCTATCGATGATATATTAATAATATGTCCTGACATTTGACTGCGCATGTAAGGCATTACCATTCGGATGACATTCAGCGTTCCAAAGACATTTATTTCAAAGCTATTGCGGGTTTCACGATCACTTAATTCTTCGATACTTCCTCCGATACCATAGCCTGCATTATTTATTACAACGTCGATGCTTTTAAAGGCTGCATTTGTCTGATGGATCGCACAACCAACACTATCTTCATTATTAAGTTCTACCTGCAGCGGTAGAAAGTTTGGTGTAGTAACACCGACGGCATCTACTAATGCCTTTAAATCGCGGGAAGTAGCTGCAACATTCTGCCCCGCCTGAAGTAATTGTTTTACCAGGTTTAATCCAAATCCTTTGGAAGCTCCTGTAATAAACCAAGTTCTGATTTTCTGCATATTTTGTTTATTTTTACGATACAAAGATACAGGGAAACAACAGCTGAGCATGTACGCTGATCAAACCGATCATTACGAAATTCAAACAATACGGAATGCTGAAGGAGTAGTACTGGTCTGCTTTTTGAAAAAATTATTGAAATGTGTGGGTGCTTCGAAACCAAGACAATAGCTTATCTCGGAAACATTCCAGTTCGTGTGGCGCAAAAGTGCCCTGGCCTCACTAGCCAGTCGCTCCATAATATGATCCGTAGTTGTTTTCCCAGTCGTCTGACGGACAGCCCGATTAAGATGGTTAACGTGTACCGATAATTGATCGGCAAAATCTTTAGCAGAGCGCAGACCAAACCTTTGCGATGGAGATTCTATAGGAAACTGCCGCTCAAGAAGCTCCGTAAATATAGCTGTGATACGTGAATTGGCATCCGGGTGTTGATAGAGGCGATTAGAAGGCTGTATCTTCAAAGCGTAGTGAATTAACTCAGTAACGTAATTGCGAAGTAAGTCATATTTAAAAATGTAGTCGGAATTAAGTTCTGCCAGCATCTTATCAAATAAAGCCAATACAATTGTTTCCTGTTCAGCGTTAAGCACATAAACAGGATTTGCGCCAGGGGAAAACATCGGCAATTGATGGATATTCTTGCGCAGCATTTCGGTAAAAAAAGACTCCTTGTAAATACAAAATCTACCCGAATGCTTGTCATTTAGATTTTCAAAAGTATAGGGAACAATCGGATTAAAGAAGACTAATGCAGTTCCATCCAATTCTATGCTTTTATCTGCATAATGAATAACCCCCTTACCCCTGAAAAGACTGATCTTGTAGAAATCCCGCCGACTGTACTGAACAGGCTTTGCGCCAGGGACGTGAAAGTCCTCGGACCTAAATACATTAAAGTGTCCAATATCCTGACTGAGATTATCAGGTAACCAATTAAACTTTTTCTTGTAGAAATCCTCAAGTGTCTCCCTATGCGCCATAAAACAAAGTTACACAATTCAAACCAAATCATAAAGACTTCTATTGTTGTATCGCCAGTTACAACCCATGTGACTGAAAAGATACCAATCTTAAAAGGAAATGATCCTATTTCCCTTTATAAGAAGCTTGGTAAATTCAAAATAGAAAAACCAAGCCATTATTAGCGCCCAATTTGGAACAGTTGAGTTTAATAAAACTGAACTTTCCGGCATTTGAAAATAATCCTGCCTAAATCACCATAGTTATGAAAACTGATGAAGAAATTAGAAATGAAGTAGTACTGGCCTTCTTAGCTGAATCTATTCAAAATCCAGCCCTACTAAATGTTGTGGTTAACGATGGGATTGTGACCCTAAGGGGCACTGTAGATTCCTCATCAAAAAAATTCTCGGCATGCCCTGCAGTATTAAAGGCGTGCGGGGCAGTTGAATTGGACGTCTTTGTTCTGCCAGCAATGGATTCCGGCGCAAAAGATGATATCGAAAGATTTTTTTAGTTAACACACCGTTATGATTTATTGCCATCTGGTAAAACAAGTAATGGAATGGTGATTTTTGCCGCCATTTTTTGTGTATTACTGCCGCTCAAAATAACATCGATAAAATCATGAGGACGATGTACCATGACCAATAAACCAATCTCTTGGTCTTCACAAAACAAATTAAGACCCGTTCCAGCATGTTCATTTTCAATTGATTTATAGAAAATATTCGGATAATTGGTTTTATTGAATACGTCAGCAAGGAGTTCATCCGCAACGTGTTGATGATCTACGTTTTGAGAATGCGCAGTATGTACATGCGTTACCAAAATATCCGAACCAAACACACTGGCTATCGGTATTAAATTATTAATATCCTCAAAATCTTGCTGGGGATACTCAAAATTTGTGGCGAAAGCTATTTTACCGAAATCACAAAAAGTGGCCTGAGGGGGAATCAGAAGCAGCGGACAGAAGGTTGCATTGATCATATTTCTGCAATTGTTGTCCAACAAAAAATGCGCAATTCCTTTTCGGTGAGTGCCCATTACGACCATGTCTACACTACAACTGCGCATTACATTTTCCACTACATCTGCCAGTCTTCCTGTTTGATTGATGCTGCTGATCTGTGGATGAAACCCTGCACTACGATCAGTATGTTCAAAATGTTTTTTCAATTTTTTAAGCTCCTCATCGCTATCATCTATAAGACCATCGTATCCACTCAATGGCCAGGCGATGTCCCCCACTTCAGAAAGCTGAGCAGGAATGGTAACTGCGTTGCATAGCACAACATTGGCTTTTAAAACCTTTGCCAGGTTATAGCCGTATTCAGCCGAATGGTTACCATTGCTCGAAAAATCGGTTAATAAAAGTAATGTTTTCATAGGTTCAGGAATAGGAATTATTTATCATCATCAAATTTCATTAATAATCTATCCGAAAGTCATGATGGGTATCATCCATAGCACTGACACTCATCACTTGTGCTCGAAAAGCCAGCGAAAAGATTTCATTTTATTTTCTAGCTGAGGCCCATATTGTTTAATACTATTCATTTAGGCACGGGCTAAAATACTTGACAGATTCACTAAAATATTGATGGTAACGAAAAATTGGTAGTCACTAATATTGTTTTCATCATTCCTTTTTTATATGTATATCGGGAAGCGGTAGTGCTTTACTTTTTAACGGTTTAGGTTTGATGGCAGGATACATTGCAGCCTCCAGAGACTCATCGAGCTGCCGGATATCGTCATAAAAAACCAAAAGCCCATCTTTTATCTCACAAGTTAGGTAAGGTACTTTTTTACGCCCTGTTTGTATTGTATAAGACTCCACCCAACGTAGACGTTCCATATTTATGGCCATTTTCCTTACTTCTGACTCAGGTGTTTCGTAGCAGTCATCTACATATTGCCCTTTGATGAGCCGCATGTAACTTTGCAAATCAGCATAAGCTTTTGATTTTGGCTGAACAGTTAATATTGCAGTCATAAAATCTGCTTTCAGCCGTGCCTTTGTAAGTTCATCGACGGCATTAAACTCAACGGTTTTAGTTAAATCATCTATTCTTTTTCCTGAAAAATAAGGGTTTAGCTTACCATAATGAAGGTGATTGACCAAGGTAATTAAGGCATCAGTTAAAAGGATATCAAAGCGTGCTTGTGCTCCAATTGCTATTTCCCCAGGCTCATTAATCATAGTGCGTAATTTGTCATATAGCAACTCGCGCGGATGATAGTCGGCATGAGACAGTCCAAATTGCAGCACACAATCCAATAGCATCATTGCTTCCCAGGTTTGTTTAGCTTGGTCTTTATTTTTAATCCACATCAGCTGAAAGCCATTTTGATGATAATAGCGTCTCACAGATTTAGGATAGTAAAGCTTGGATTGCCTGGTCTGATTCTTCAACTGTACAGACAACTCAATTGAAGTGGAATTTCCCTGGCCATAAGCGAAAAATGAGATACCAATTAACATGGTCATCCAGCATAAAACAACGGCAGCAATTTTCATATTCAAAGATCCTGATTCTCTTTCAACTCAACAATGATGTATATCATCAAATCCCTTGATTTAAATCCAGTTTTTCACTGACTTCATCCAACTTTTTGATTTGGATTGCCTGCAGATCATATAATCTTTTAACCTGTTCGCCCAACAATAAATCCATTTTCTGGTGTAAACTGCGAATACCCATCTCTGCCTTCAGGTTAATCAGATAATCATTCTCACTTCTGTTCCGGTCTTTTTCTTCCTTGCGATTTTGACTCATCATAATGATAGGTGCCTGAAGGGCAGCAATACAGGATAGCACCAGATTCATAAGAATAAAAGGATAGGGATCAAAGGCTTTACTACCAATGGCTGTAACATTATAAAAGATCCAAAGGATGAGGATAATTCCAAAAAGAATAATAAATCTCCAGCTTCCCCCAAAACGGGCTACTCGGTCTGAAAGCTTTTGACCTCTGGTAAGCACATCTTTTGCCGGATGCAGCAGGTTATTAAGAATGAGGTCTTCTTCCTTAATAGTTTCCGCTACAATCGTGTGAAGCTTACTTAAGAATTCATTTTCATCTGCTGCAACCTGGTCATTTAATTTTTTTTTCATCAATCGATTATTTAGCTAACAGGACATACAAGCTACTTATACAAAAGTGATTGGTACATCCAGTTTATTAAATGACCCTGATCACCAGTCATGATGATTATGGTCATGGCAAGACCTTTCCATATCCTTTACCTTTATTAATATGTCATTAGCCATTCGCTTTAAAAGCTTTCTAGATGAAACCGGAAATATAGCACGTTTCACAGGGCGGTTCTTTTCGGTAGGAACAAAACCCAGATATGAGAACAAAGAGTTTTTTAACCAATGTTATATCATTGGCTACCGTTCATTACCCTTAGTCGGGCTTACTGCCTTTATTATGGGACTAGTACTTACGATGCAATTAAGGCCATCCCTTGTGGACTATGGAGTTGAATCGCAATTGCCAGTTATGGTTGGTCTGGCAATTGTGAGGGAAATTGGGCCGGTGATTACGGCTTTGATTTTTGCAGGAAAGATCGGCAGCAGCATCGGGGCAGAACTGGGTTCGATGAAAGTAACTGAGCAGATAGACGCCATGACAGTTAGTGGCATTAAGCCTTTTAAATACCTGGTCGCTACACGGGTTTTAGCTACAACATTAATGTTGCCACTACTGACCATTCTTGGGGATGCCATTTCCTTATTTGGCGCTTATCTGGGTGTAAATATTAGATCAGTAACCAGTTTTGATCTGTTCTTTCTACAAGTTTTTAAAAGCCTGGATTTTAGTGATGTGTTACCAGCCATTTTGAAAACCTTATTCTTTGGTTTTGCAGTAGGAATTGTAGGTTGTTACAAGGGTTTCAATTCAACTAAAGGTACACAAGGAGTTGGAGTCTCCGCTAATTCAGCAGTAGTCTTATCCTCGGTGCTCATATTTATCATTGACCTGCTGGCTGTGCAGATCACCGAATTATTAGGATTTAATTAATAAATCATGAAAGCAGTTTCAAAAGAACCGGTAATTGTCATTAAAGATCTTGTTAAGGCTTTTGGAGACAACAAAATACTAGATGGATTTAATTTGACGGTAGAAAAAGGCAGCAATGTAGTCATACTGGGAAAATCCGGTTCAGGTAAGTCTGTACTGATCAAATGCATCATCGGCTTATTACAATCTGACAGCGGGAGTATCCATGTCTTTAAGGAAAATATATCCAAAATGACTGAAGATGAACTGGATCAGGCCAGATCTAAAATCGGCTTTCTGTTTCAAAGCAACGCACTTTACGATTCGATGACTATTCGCGAAAATCTGGAATTCCCCTTGCTCAGGCACTGGGTTGACATTACTAAGGAAGAAGTAGAAAGACTGGTTAACGAAGCGCTGGAAAATGTAGATCTGCTACACACCGTGGATATGATGCCTTCGGAACTATCAGGAGGAATGCTCAAGCGTGTTGCCCTGGCCAGAACTATGATCTTACGACCAGAGGTTATTCTTTATGACGAACCTACAACAGGTCTGGATCCAGTTACGTCAAGGGAAATAGAAAACCTGATCCTTAAACTCCAGAAAAAGAACCATACCTCTTCCATCATCATTTCGCACGATATGAACTGCGTAAAAAACACGGCAGATTTAGTCGTGCTGTTACTGGAAGGCAAATGCTATACTAAGGGGACGTTTGAAGAATTGAAACAATCGACTGATGAGAACATTAAACAGTTTTTTGAATAAATCAACATGGGAAATCAAAAAGTAAACAACATCAAACTTGGTGCATTTGTATTGTCAGGATTAACGCTGATGATATTCGCCTTTTTTATCATAGGTAAGAACAACAACATATTTGGAAACGACTTCAAATTGAAGGTCAGGTTCTCTAATTTAAATGGTTTAACAGCAGGGAACAATGTGCTCTTCTCTGGCCTGCAAGCGGGAACGGTTAAAGAAATTGAACTGATCAACGACAGTACTATCGAGGTCACCATGCAGATCAACAGCAAAGTAAAATCATTCATTCATAAAAACGCAATTGCAGCTGTAGGAACTGAAGGACTTATGGGTAATAAAGTCGTTAACATCAGTCCGGTGAAAGGAATTAGTCAAAAGGTGGAGGAAGGCGATTTACTGCAGGCAAAAAACATGGCTAACATGGATGAAATCATTGAAAAATTAGCTCAAACCAATAACAACGTAGCCAGTATTTCAGAAGTTTTAAAAGGCACCGTGCTGCGAATAGACAGCAGTGCAATTTTGAGATTAATCAACGACGAAGCCATTGGCATAAGTTTGAAAGCATCCTTGGAAAACATTTACAAAACCACTACCAATGCCAATGAGATGACACTAGGACTAAACCGTCTGGTAAGCGACATCAGAAAAGGTAATGGAACCGCCGGTCTTTTGTTGACCGATACTTTAATGGCTGGGACACTTAAGGACGCGATTGTACAAATCAGAGCCGCAGGCGTCAATGCCAATACCATGACCAGCCAAATGAATGCAATTGTAAAAAACTTAAACTATGACCTGACCCATGGAAAAGGGCCTGTCAACACCTTACTAAAAGACACATTAATGGCCAAAAATATAAGTCTTACCTTGGAAAATCTTCAAAAGGGAACAGACGGATTCAATCAGAACATGGAAGCGCTAAAACATAACTTTCTGTTCAGGGGATATTTTAGAAAACTTGAACGCCAAAAGAAAAAAGAAACAGAGAAGTTGCTGGAAGCATATCAACAGAAATAACATTCTGGATTATAAACCAAGTAATTACATTTAAAATCAAATCCAATGGAATTCCATAAAATTTTAATCGCGATTGACAATAATCCAAGTGCTGAACTTGTTGCGCTAAGTGGCCTTCAGTTGGCGAGACAGTTCAATTCAGAAATAGCCTTGATCAGTATCGTAGATCCTGATGACATATCGGATAACGATCCTCCCACAATCAGGGAACTAGACGACATGATGGAACATAATTTACACCGCAGTCAGGCCAATGTGATCGAAAAGATATTCAAAGACTTTCCAATCAGAAGCTTCGTAGAAAAAGGTATTCCTTACAAAGTGATCATAGAAATAGCCGACAAGTGGGGTGCGGATATCATTGTTATGGGTACACATGGCAGAAAAGGCTTACCTCATTTACTGCTAGGTAGTGTTGCTGAAGACGTAATCAGGCACTCAAAAAAAACTTTGATTGTAATTCCAGTAAGTAATTAACAAACCAATAAATCCGGGCATTTTGATATCAATAAAAAAAGAAGGTGAGCGGGTTTATATGTTTTACAGGGCAGTGGCTAAAAACAATTATTCAACCATTGGCTTTTGCGAGCTGAATGGGCCATTAGAACTGAGTCAGAGATATGATCTTCCGGTGCTCATCCCTATAGATGACAGCGAATCCAAAGGAATTGAAGACCCAAGGATCGTAAAAATAGATGATCGCTACTATCTAACCTATACTGCATATGATGGATTCAATGCATTGGGCGCTCTGGCAACCTCATTGGATTTAAAAACCTTTAACCCAGTTAGTTTAGTATTAAACTTATCCAAAAACGCATCAGCAACCGTTTCAGGTACAATAATCCTTTTGGAAGCAACACAACACTGCCCTGTATTATTCATGCGTCCTACCACAGCCCACTCTACAGCTTTATCCAGATCCGCATCTCCCAAAACAATGAAAGCATCGCCGCCGCCAAGTTCAAGTACCGACTTCTTTAGAAATTTTCCTGCAATAGCAGCAATACTTGCACCAGCAATTTCACTTCCTATAAGGGAAACACCTTTAGTCCTAGGGTCGGCTACCACATCATCTATGCGACTTCCGCTAACAAATAAATTGGTGTAAACACCTTTGGGTGCACCAGCCTGCTGAAACAACTCTTGAATTGCCAATGCACATTGGGGAACATTAGAGGCATGTTTAACCAACACAACATTACCATACAAAAGATCTGCCCGTTGCGCATAATTGGTCTGTCGCCAACTTTGAAAAGTTTCATCAGCAATAGAAATTTCAACTGCAACCAGTTCCGGAGACATTTCCCAAAACTCTCAATCAGCTCATTATTAAAAGAATTAACTGCTTGTATAGCTTTGATATTTATTGTATTTAAAATACCTCAAGTGAGTAATGCTCAAAGGTGGATGTAATTACCAACATCGGAAATGATTCCAATCATCTCCAGGCAAGATGCTCGTCATCACATCAATTCTTCTTACCCAAAAGAACTTTCATATTTTCTCTGCTCCAGACGAGCCTATACAGCTGCACCAAGACTAAAGGAAGTAAACTGGCCAAAACAGCTACCACCCATACATTTAGAGATAGCCTGTATAAATTTAGGGCAGCACGTGCCTGCGGGAATAGGTAAACCAAAAATATCAGGAAGAAGCATAACAACAATGCCAACCACACAAACCTGTTTCTAGTTACCTCGTTTGACCATATTCCAGCATGATTAGAGGACATATTGAACACATGAAACAGCTGGGCAAAGGCCAGTGTTATAAAAGCAACGTTGTTCAGAACCTTAACATCTCTGGAAACAAAAGCACTACAATAGAAAACCGCCAAAACTACCGACGCCGTAATCAGCATTGCATAAAACACAATGATCATCCAGTTTTTATTGGAGATGATGTCCAGTTTTGGATCCCTCGGTTTTTTTTGCATCACCGTGCGATCACCCCTCCCCAGACCCAGCGCCAGTGCAGGAAAAACATCTGTTACCATATTCAAAAAAAGAATCTGCAAGGGAAGAAGTATGGCCTGAGGTGCCAGAAAACCTAAAAGCGTGACAATAAAAATTTCACTCAGATTACAGGAAACCAGGTAAATTACAAATCGCTGGATGTTCTGAAAGATCTCCCTGCCATGGGCAACTGCCTTGGCAATAGAAATGAAAGAATCATCTTTTAATACAATGCTCGCAGATTCTTTCGCCACCTGAGTACCTCTTAATCCCATTGCAATCCCGATATCTGCCTGTTTAAGCGCTGGTGCATCGTTCACTCCATCACCTGTCATGGCTACCAAATACCCCGCCTTTTGATATACCTCAACGATCTCCAGTTTTTGCTTAGGGGTAGTCCTAGCAAATACAACTGCGGAAAGAATTTTTTTACGCCATTCTTCACTAAGTGTTTTCATATCGGGCAATTCACTTCCTTTAATCACTTCCTGGTCGTTCTGACTGGCGATCCCGGTTTTCAGCGCAATATTTAACGCTGTCATTGGATGATCTCCGGTAATCATCACCGTTTTAATTCCGGCAGTTCTACAGGTAGCGATTGCACCCTTAACCGCCAACCTTGGTGGATCCAAAAACCCCACCATACCTACATAAATCAATTCCTCCAGATAATCGTCCTTTGAAATTCCACCAGCTTCTCTATAGCCAAAAGCCAGCACACGCAAACCATCAGCCGACATCTTTTCAGCGGCAGAAATAATACCTGCTCTTTGTTCTGGCCGCAATGGTAGAACTTCCTTAGCGGATTGTACCTGGGTACATTTCTCCATCAAACTCTCAACCGCACCTTTAGCCGCAACAAAATCAACATCCTTATGCCGGTTCAATGTAATCATCATTTTAGTTTCAGCGCTGAAAGCTATTTCAGCGATTCTTGGATAATCATCAATCAGTTGTGCTGAGGAAACACCTGAAGCTTCCGTCAATTGAAGCAGCGCTATTTCTACCGGATCTCCAACAGTCTTCTTACTATGATCTTTATCTTCCAAAGAAGCATCATTGCATAGGGTTCCGATCAAGATCAGCTTTTCAAAATTCTCCTTGTTGCTTTGATTTGAACCACTAAGATATTTCAATATCCCTTTATCAATGGCTACCTGCAAAATCTCATCAGGAAAGCCAAGCAATTCCACGTAGATCTTATTTTCTGTTAAAGTGCCGGTTTTATCTGTTAAAATCACATTTACCCCGCCAAGAGTCTCCACTGCAGACAGTTTCTTAACAACAGCATTTTTCCGAGCCATCAACAACATACCATAAGCCAAAGCAACCGTAGCAACAATGGGGAGCCCTTCTGGAAAAGCTGCAACCGCTAGGGCAATTGAAGTTTCCAGAATCAATAACCAAGACTTTCCTTCCAGCACTGCCGACAGCGAAAATAGCCCGGTCATGATCAGGGTAATCCAAATCAACTTTTTAGTTAGCTTATTAATTTTCAAATCCAGTGGCGTATTGGTAATCTTTGAGCGATCCACCATCGCGGTAATTTCCCCCAGCTCTGTATTTTCAGCAATGCCGGTAATTACCACTTTAGCATTGCCATTCATTACAGCAGTTCCTTTGAATACCATATTGACCCTAGCAGCCAATTCAGCCTCTCCTATTATGTGTTCGATCTGCTTCAGCACAGGAAAAGATTCACCAGTAAGGGCAGATTCATCACATTGCAATTGATTTAACTGAACAATCCGCCCATCAGCCGGAATCATATCCCCTGCTTCCAGCACCATCAGATCGCCAGGGACAATGTGTTCTGCAGGCAACGCCTTAACCTTTCCATGCCGGATCACTTTGGAAAGGGTCTGATCCATTTTTTTTAATGCACGCATAGAAGTCCGGGCCTGCAACTCCATAAAAAAACCAATTAGGGCATTCAGAAGAATCACCACCAAAATGGATATAGCTTCCATAGCATTACCAAAATACAGAGAGGCGGAAGCAGCAACAAACAACAGATAGACAATCGGACTTCTAAACTGCTCTGCAAGCATCATCCAAATACTTTTCTTTCTTTAGCTTTGATAAATATTTAATCCAAATTTCAAGGATCGTTTTTCTGCTTCTGCATTTGTAATCCCCAATGTCTCATCAGTATCAAGTACTTTACACACCTCGGCAACACTTAGCGCATAACAGCGTTCTAAGGGATACGTTATTTCATTTCCCATTTCCATTTTTTGATTTCCGGCATATCATTCAGCAAGCTGAATTGATGATAAAGACTAAATTTGAAACTGGAAGAGCCCCAAATGAGCACCTGAATAAAAGCACCGATTGTATTTGACTGATCCATTTTACATCAACGCAATTGCGAACCTGAATTGATTTACAAAGCGTCCGAATTCAAATTTAGGCATTGACATGTTTCTGAGATATGATCAAGCACAAGCCAAATGATGATGCGCATCATCATCCTATATAATTAAAACAAAACAACCTACAGATTGTAGGTATAGACCGGATTAGTATGACTACTCAATGCTATTGATGTCAAACTCAGAAAAAAAGCATCCCTGCAACTTCAAAATAAAAACACTACTGAGGAGTTTAAAGTATTAGTTTCCAAAAACCAGACGGACTGGCAGAATTCGCCAAGATCATAGCGGGGCATAAAAGCCGTGACTTCAGGAAAAACCAGGTAATTTATTATGAAGGTGATCATGGTAAAGGCCTGTACCAGATCATTAAGGGTAGCGGTTAAAAAGTCATCTTTAGGGATAAAACTGATCATACTATCTTCCATTGCTGCTGCAAAATCCGGATATCTTTCCTCAGACAAAACAGCATGATAACCAATCAGTTCTCCCTTATTGGCAACATAAATAATTTGCTCCCTACCAGAAGCATCAACCTTATATTTCTTGACTTTTCCCTGTTGAATAAAAAATATACCATAAGGCACTACACCCTCTCTAAAAATAATTTCTCCTTTTTGATATTTCTGCTCTCCCTGACGACAGATCAAAGCATTTTTGTTTACAAGCTTTTCTTAAGGGCAAATGCTCATGAGTTATCAAAATTCACCGATTGGGTAACATTATCTGCACCAGTTTTTTTGGTGATCCAAAAGAGGATGACATCGGGTCTGAAAATTTCACGATTATTCATTTTATGAAAAAAATCATCCTTATTGGCGGCATTGCCTACTTAAAAATTAACCCTGCGTCAGACTATGTATATATTTCGGCAAAAGTGGTTTTCGGTCACTTTTAGTATACCCCCCCACCAATACATCCGCACAAAAAAGAGACACCCCAGAACGGGTTATCCACGATTAAAGTGACAAAACTTTCCAGCATCTAAATATCTGTAAATAAATAAATTATTACAGATTAATACACTTAAATTTAAAGACTTCATTCTTCTCATATATTCATTTAATCATCATCTGCCCATGGCTAAAATTGTCGATCAACAATATATTATAGCTATCGGAGCATCCGCCGGTGGCTTAGAAGCGATATCCGCGTTTTTTGATTATACCCCGGTTGATTCTGTATCCTATATTGTGATACAACATCTTTCCGCTGATTTTAAAAGTAGAATGGTGCAGATACTGGCCCAACACAGTAAGCTCCAGGTGGTTGAGGCCATTGAGAATGTAGATATTGAATCAAATACCGTTTATCTGATCCCGAGTACTAAATTCATGTCCATAAAAAAAGGCAGATTGATTCTTTTAGATAAAAAAGACCAACCACGCCCACACATGACGATCAACTACTTTTTCAGCTCTCTTGCAAAAGAGCGTGGAAACAAAGCCATTGGCGTCATTTTATCAGGCACAGGTGAGGATGGTTCCAAAGGCATTGAAGCGATAAAAAACGGTGGCGGTATCGCCTTGGTACAGGACCCTGCTACGGCAAGTTTTAGCGGTATGCCACTCGCCGCCATCGGCACGGGTTATGCAGACAGGATCCTTTCCCCCGAAGCGATGCCACAGGTCATCGACGACTATATTAGAGATGGGATCCTAGACCAGCTATCAAATCAACCTTCAGTACAGATCAGCGAGGAAGAACTTAGACAAATACTAACCCTTATCAAAGGCAGCCTGCCATTAGATTTTAGCGAATATAAAAGTCCGACGATTATCAGGCGAATCAAAAGACGGATGGCCAGTTACAATCTGAGCAAAGTTGATCATTATTACAAATTACTACAAGGAAATGCCGCGGAAGTCACATTGCTCGCCAATGATTTCCTGATTAGCGTGACCTCCTTTTTTCGTGATACTGAAGCCTTTAAAATCATTGAAGAAAACGTTATCCCGGCTATCATTAAAAATAACGATACGGGAGTTTTGAAAATATGGGTTGCCGGTTGCGCTACAGGTGAGGAAGCCTATTCTATGGCTATACTGATCAAAGAGCATTTAAACAAAAACCCAAAAAATATCGAGGTTAAAATCTTTGCATCAGATATTAGTAAAGCTCCGCTGGATAATGCCTCAAAGGGAGTTTACCCGGAGAGTGCTATTAAAACAGTATCCAAGGAAAGGTTGCATCAATTTTTCACCAAGGAAGGAACAGGCTATAAAGTTAAACACGAGATCCGGAATATGTTGATCTTCGCTCAGCATGATCTGACCAAGAATCCACCGTATTGTAACATCGATCTGATCTGTTGCCGCAACCTGCTGATCTATCTCAATGTAGCCTTACAGCAAAAGGTATTTGCCATGCTGCATTTTGGATTGAAAAAAGGAGGTTATCTCTTTTTGGGTCCAAGTGAGAGCGCCTCTATCATTAGAGATAGCTTTATTGAGGTCAGTGCTAAATGGAACATCCTGAAAAGTAATAAAACAAGTCGTGCTATTCATTTTGATTCCTTTTCATCGAATAGAATTGGAGAACTAAGGCCTACAAGGATAGAAGTGAGCAAAAAGTACATCGTCCCGGTATCAAAAATCGAAATCGCCGACCAAGTCAATTCCGCGTTGTTAAGGGAGTCTGCGTACAACGGTGTTTGTACAGATGAAAACCTATCGGTCGTTCAGTCTTTTGGTAATACAAAGCCCTATCTAAAAAATATCAATTTTAACTATAATCTAAATGATTTATTGCCGGGACATATTTCCACCATTTTTAAAGCTGCTGCGTACAGGGCACTGAAGTTCGGCGAAAGAGTCGTGCTCGAAGGCCTCAATATGGAGGTCAGCGGAAAGATAAAAAACAAGTTGACAAATATTGTCCTTAGCCCATTTTTTATTAGCGGTTCTGAGGAGAGGCTGCTATTGGTTTTGTTTACAGAAAGCCAAACAACGACCCAGGAAAAAAATACCATACACATCGAAGATATCAATGAAGCAACCCTGGAGCATGTGACCAGCCTTGAACAAGAAGTAGCGCAGCTAAGACATACCGCAGAGGTAGCGCATTGGCGTATTGCTTCTTTCAATGAAAACATACAGTCTTTCAACGAAGAGCTACAATCTGCAAATGAGGAAATGCAATCCGCCAATGAAGAAATGCAAAGTACTAATGAAGAATTGCAGTCCGTAAATGAAGAGCTGCAAACTGTCAACAAAGATCACCAGCTGACCATAAACGAATTGACAGACCTGAATGATGATCTGAACAATTACTTCCGGAGTAATATCAACGGCCAATTATTTGTTGACCGGGACCTACTGCTCAAAAGATATTCTCCAGGAGCGGTGAAACACATCAATATCCGTGAGGGAGATATTGGGCGGCCGCTCAGCAATATAACGACCAACATCAAATTTGAAACATTGATCGCTGATATAAAAAAAGTTATCCAGAATGAGGAACCTATTGTCCGGGAAGCAGAAGCGGCCGATGGAAAGGTTTACCAAGTGATGACGATGCCTTACCTAAAGAAAAACAGCAAAGAAGCTGATGGAGCAATTATCAGTTTTTATGACATCACTGAACTAAAAAAGCTACTACAGGAACTGGACATTAGCAATCGCAATTTGGATAATAGTAATAAAAGCTTACTTAGAATTAACGCTGATCTAAACAACTTTGTCTTCGGTGCTTCACATGACCTTACCGCGCCCATAGTGAATATTGGGATGTTGTTGGAAATACTCAATGATAAGCTGGACACTCAGGACCCTGAGGTCATGGAATTATCCGAAATGATGAATAAAGCAGTAAACAATTTTAAATCAATTATCTCCGACCTAGCTAAAGTAGGCAACCTTGAATCGGAAGATGTTAATGAAAATCAGGAAAGCTTCCCAGCCCTGTTTGAAGAGATAAAGGAAATATTATCGGAAAAGATCAAGGTTTCTAAGGCCATTTTTCATTCTGATTTTCGTAGAAATGAGGTCCGGTTTGCTAAAAAAAATTTAAGAAGCGTGATGCTTAACCTAATCACAAATGCACTGAAGTTTAGCACCCCAGACCGATTACCGGAGATCAACATCAAAACCGAATTAAAGGACCAATTTATCATATTAACAATCAGCGATAATGGTATAGGCCTCGCAAAAGACAAAATCGATCTTATCTTTAAAAAATACAAGCGGGTAAATTCTACAACAGAAGGTACCGGCATTGGACTATACTTGATCCGGAAAATCATTAATGCCTCGGGCGGTAAAATTGAAGTGGAGTGTGCAGTAGATAAAGGCTGCACTTTCAAGATATTTTTTAAAATATAACCGATAAATAGGTATAGTTATTCGTAAATAAATATTATCGATTGAATTTTAGAAATCCGCCACTTGAAAAGCTACAAAGACGTCGCCGCGTCTTTAACAGTTTTGAGATAGGTTTGTTTCAACTAAATTGCAAACAACTATTGCTTAACGACTTTTACTTTTCAATGAAATCCGTTTTAAACTTCAGCATTGCTTCCAAAAGTTTTAATGGTGCGGTACAACTCATCAGGCTTAAAGGGCTTGCTAAGGTAACCATTCATGCCAGCTTCATATGCTTTATGTTGTACATCCAGCAAAGCGGATGCAGTTAATGCGATAATAGGCAATAAACTAAACTGCCTTCCTTTCAATGCTCTAATGGCAGAAGCAGCCTCATACCCATCCATTTCGGGCATTTGTAAATCCATTAAGACAACATCATAGTTCGTTACTTGTACCTGTTGAACCGCCTGCAATCCGTTTGCGACAACATCGCATTCGGCACCCCATAACTTCATAAATTGTTTTATAAGCATGACGTTAACAGGATGGTCTTCAGCAACAAGCACTTTAATACCCTTAAGGCTATTTTTCAATTCATCTGAAAGCAGCTTTTTTGGTTTATCTAAATAATCACTCCCAATTTTAAATATTAATGTAAATCTAAAACAGGAACCCAAACCAGGTTTGCTCTCTACTTCTATATTCCCACCTTGTAATTCGATTAGTTTTTTTGTAATGGTTAGCCCCAAGCCTGTTCCTCCATATCTTCTGTTCGTATCAGAATTTGCTTGTGTAAAACGATCAAAAATGAACGGAATCTTATCTTTAGGGATGCCGACCCCAGTGTCGCTAATCTCAAAATGCAGCGCAACATTTTCTTCATCTTTTTTCACTAAAGAAACAGAAACTTTAACCATGCCTTTAACCGTAAATTTAATGGCATTATTAATCAGATTGGATAATATCTGGCCCAAACGCACAGGGTCGCCAATTATCATGCGGGGAATGATTTTATCTAAGGATAATTCCAAAACGAGGCCCTTCTTTTTTGCATTTTCATGAAATGGAAGGGTGATATTGTGCAGCAAGTCTTCAATATTAAAATCAATCATCTCAAAACTAACCTTCCCCTCTTCTATTTTGCTAAAATCAAGAATATCATTAATCAGAACCATTAGATTTTCTCCGGAAAACTTCAGAACATTCAGGTATTCCAACTGCTCAGGTGCGGGGTCTTTTTGCAGAAGTAAGTTGGTAAATCCAATCATCGCGTTCATTGGTGTACGGATTTCATGGCTCATAGTGGAAAGAAACTGGGATTTTGCAATTCCAGCCTGTTCAGCTTGCTCCTTAGCCTTAATCAGTTCTAGCTCTGCATTTTTCCATGCTGTAATGTCAACTATTGCACCATACAGCTTAACAACCTCATTCCTTTCATTCATATACGGTCTACCAATGGCATGTATATACTTGATCTGTTGATCAGGCAAGACGATGCGCAGGTCGAATTCAGACCCAAGCCGATTTACAATAGCATTTTCAATCACACTCTTGTAAAGATCTTTATCATCAGGATGGATCATTTTCCCGAAAACAAGGCTATCTGGTCCTTTATTCCCTGGGTCAAATCCGAAAATCCGGAAGGCTTCATCGGACCAGTAGTTCTTTCCAGTAATCAAATCTGCTTCCCAGCTTCCGCTGTGGGTAAGCTGTTGGGTTTCCAGTAGGATAGCCTCACTATGCCTGATCAATTCTTCTGTATGCTTCTGTGCGGTAATATCATGCCATACAACCAAAAGTACTCGCTTACCGTTAATCGTAACTGGTTTTAAGGTGACCATAACCAGAAAGATTTCTCCGTTTAAACTGTTATGCTGCCATTCAAACTGATGATAACCATTTTTATAAGCTAGTTTATCCATTTCAATAGATTTCTCCAGTGAAAACCTCCCATCGGGCTGATATTCTGGAGAAAACTGAGCAAGATGAGATGAAAGAATCTGGGCTTTGTTTTTACATTTCAGCATTTTTAACGCAGCAAGATTACAGTCAATAATCCCTTCTGAGCTCATTAAAAAATGAGCATCTGCAGAATGTTTAAATATTACCTGAAGTATTTCATCCGATAGTCTTTTTTCTGTAATATCCTGAAAAGTGCCATAAATTTTCACAACTTTTCCATTCTCAAATATTGCTTTTCCTGAGGTCTTTACCCATCTATCATTCCCTTTAGCTGTTATAAAAGGGACTTCAACGTCCCAGGAAATCCCTTTTTGAATGGCCTTATTAACCACACGAGTAATCAAAGCACGGCCCTTACCAGGATAAAATGCGAGGGCAGTTTCCAATTCAGGTTTCATTACTGAATCTACTTCATGAATGCGATAGACTTCCTCTGACCAATATAACCCATTATCCAGTAGATTGAGTTCCCATACTCCAATTTTGGTTAGCTTACAGGTCTCATCAAACATTTCGACCGTCCGCTTGTATGCGGTAATATCCTTAAAAAGTCCACTTATTGACTTTTTAAAGACCTCATTTGGCTTTCCAAAAGCCTGGAGCCATTTCTTTTCCCCAGAGGATAGGGTGAAACAACCTTCCCATTTCCAATGTTTATCTTCTTTAAATGCATAGTCCAAGGAACTCAGAAATGATTCCTTATCCTGCTCAGATAAAAGGTTTAACAATACTGTCATATTCTCGAGAACTGCTTCGCGTTTCAATAGCAACTCGTTTTCAATGGCTTTACTTACAAAAGTAAACAAGAACCCACCGTTATCCTTAGAAAGTTGAAAAGTTACGCAGGGTAATTCCTCCAAAAAAGGTAATGAATCAAAATAACTTAGACATCCCATACAATTTGGTTTAAGAAAAAATACTTTTATAAACTGTTCATGTCTATTTAATCCATAAAAAACAGCTTTTGTAACTAAACGGGCAGCCCAAAAGAGAAGGTTAACTAATGCTAACCCTATCCTGTAAATGCTTACATTCAATATACAACAATATTCCCGCCAGAGAATATTAAATAATATTACTTAACAATTCAATTCACAGCCTGCTGATCTTCTCCCGGTCGGATTTATTCTTTATTGAACTCATTCTACAATCCTACATTTGAATGCATAAAAATATAGGATCGAACAAGAATCCAATTTAAACTCACTAAATAGCAAGTTCAAATTAGATTCTAAACAATATTCCGACCCATATCCTTAAAAACAACTTTTTTATTCTGGTCTATTTTTCCCAAAAATACTGGTTGCCATACTCCATAATTATATGCGCGGATGTAAACAAACTTTTTGCTAATGGTTTTAGGCAATGAGAAGCTGATATCGTTGGTTTTAACATGAGAATTCGTAACGTCAAGCCAATTATGATGCTTTATAGAATTTAGGAGAAAAGAATTCATCCCTAGATAAGGTTTAACGAAAAAAACCCTCTAAATGTTACAATTTAGAGGGTTTTTGATAGAATTTGATTCTATGTGTGTCGACTTGACTGAACATTTTTCGAACCATTTTTTGCATGATTTGAAGATGTTGGCTTATTTGTAGTAAACAAGTATTCACATCTGTTCTCTAGTACTGGAATTATTCTGGTATAAGCGTTTTCCCACATGGGATTTTTGAAAATATTGGTGCACCATATGGGAATCGCCGGGTCAAGGTATTTTAATCAAGTTGCCTTTGCTGAAAGGCCCTAAGGTAAAATTCCAGCTGCCCTGCAATATCCACGGCAGCTGGAAAAATAAGCGTCATACTAATTATCTGTTCCGCTAAAAATAACTTTACTTATTTGGCTTTTGAAACCCCAAAGTTGTAATTTGCCCCTGTTCTGACCAGCGACGGGTATTTTTTAACGTACTTACCAGAAATTGCTTCGCTCTGCAATTTGCCATTTACCCGCATACCGGAACTTTCCGGCTGGAGGCTGGTTAATTCCTGCTTTGCACCTATAATCTGGTCAGATACCAGCTCAGTGATCAGCTCATCCAAAAGTTTACGATCCGCTTCCGCCGCTTGACGGCCCGCTTCCGCTTTCACTCTTCCCGCATCCGCAATCGCTTTTGCTGCATCTGCCTTTGCAAGACCTTCCTCAGCCAGCTTTTTCTCTTTTTCGATCTTAATTTGCGTTTGTTCGACAGCAGATTTCACTTCCAGTGTTTGCATTTTTACCTTCAGCGATTTGTCTCTTTCCGCAAGACTTTCTTTTTGAGCAGCCAGAGATCTTACCATTTCCGATTTCACCCGCTGCTCATCCTTTTTAAGCTGAGCTTTAAGCTCAGCAATCTGTGAAGCATAAGTATCCCAATTTGATGGATCGACCACTTTACCATCTATAGAAAGCCCCATCACCTTCTCTCCGGACAAACTTAGTTGAAAACCCCTTCCATCTAATTGTTTGCTGATCCGGGCGCTTACTTTCCCCTGCGGAGATTTGCTCGATTCGATTCTCTCTGCTGAACTCTGCGCGCTCAGGCTAGAGCTCAAGGCCAGCATGCTCACTATAAGCACACCACCTAAAATTGCTGTTGTTTTCATGTTGTTTTTTTTAGTTTAAAATTTAATTCGATCATTAGTGAGGACTAGCTTTTAATTCTTTCAGGGCCTTTTTACCGCCTTCATTGTTTGGGTTCAGCGCTACAGACCGCTCCAGCATCCATATTGCCTCCTGTCTTTTACCTGCCCGCTTCAGCAGATCACCGTAACTGTCATAGGTATTGAAACTTGCAGGAAACAGAAACGTATTCACTTTCATCACCTCCGTGGCCTCAGCTAAATAACCATCACCTGCCAATGCATAACCCAAACGGTTCATTTCCCTTTCGTCCAGGTAGAAAGATGCCGTATCTGCACGCATGTTCAAAAGTTGAGCCGCTGCTGCATCAGCTCCATACCTGTGCAAAGCCATTACATAACCTAGCCCAGCGGAACGTTTCTTTTTAGCGATTGAAGCACCGTTCAATACATAATGGGCATTAATTACGTCTGTATGCAGACCGCGGTGGGTCACATTATCCAACACGATGAGCGTTTGCCGCTTATCAATGTTTCTCATTAAAGCGGTGACAGTGCCGGCTGCACCCCCAGAATGCCAGACCACTTTCCCATAGGGTGATTTAAGAAGCATCCAGCCCAGGCCATAAGAGTTGCCGCCCCAGCCCATCTTCACATCTGCACCGTTTTTCAGCTTCGCCGGCGTAAATGCCAGGTCGAGGGTCTTCGACTTCAGCAATTTTTCGGAATAGAGCGCCTGGTCATAATTCAATAAATCCTGGCAGCTGCTGACCACAGCCGTTGGCCCTATTATGGCTCCCAGAATTACGGCATCTATGTATTCAGCTTTAACAGAATCTACCGACCTGAGCACCGAAGGGGCATAAGGGACATACTCATACCTGACAGCTCTATGGCTATCTTTGACAGGAATGAGCGGCGTGGTTAGGTAAGTATGCTTCATACCTGCAGGTAAAAAAATATGCTTGGTCAAATAATCTTGAAAACGCCCGCCGCTTAGCTTTTCCACCAGCAGGGCCAAAAGGCCATAGCCCGTATTTGAATAACTCCAGTGCTCACCGGGTTTCCATCCTAAAGCCCTTTTGTCCGCTTTAACTGCAGGGATCAGATCATTCAGTGTGAAAATACGCGCAGGATCCTTTTGGTGCGGTCCTTCAAAAATCTGGTAATCAATCAAGCCGGAAGTATGACTCAGGAGTTGTGAAATGGTAATCTCCAGAAATGGGAATTCAGGAAAGTATTTAACCAAACGGTCATCCAGCCTCAGCTTCCCCTTTTCCATTAACTGCAATACAGCCACCGAAGTAAAAGTCTTGGAAACTGAGGCCAAATTAAAGGTGGTGGCATCATCGTTCAGCAAATTCCTCTGAACATCAGCAAAGCCAAAAGATTTGCGGTAAATCGGTTTTCCATGTTCAGCAACCAGTACATTCCCTTTAAATTCCTGGTGGTTGAACAAATCAACGAAATGACTGTCCAGACGTTGACTTACATCCTGAGCGAGCACTCTAACAGGCAAAATGACGGATAAGATGACCAGTAATGCTGCTGCTGTTTTAAAATAATTCTTATTCATATTCATATTCATATTCATATTCATATT